>WNGF01000002.1_pt1 | contig 451014 bp, 411 predicted proteins | sample 5400641 | NCBI WGS metagenome assembly WNGF01 (sample SAMN13153371, study PRJNA577476) | soil metagenome | isolation source: 80 cm soil or saprolite under grassland replicate 2 | place: USA:California | collected 2016-06-15 | reverse complement strand
TCCAGCCGCACAAGTTCACGAGTTATGAGCGTGATTCAGACGGTGGCGATTACGCCATGAATCGCCGTTACGGCTCCATCGGGGCTCGCTTCTCGCAAGCTGATCCTTACGACGGCAGCTACAACATGAATGATCCCCAATCCTTCAATCGCTACTCCTACGTGCAGAATGACCCGGTGAACTCTACGGATCCGAGTGGTCTAATGCCCAGTGATGGCTGTGGGGCGGATCTGAGTTTTGCACAGTGCTATGGCATCGGTCAGTGGGATCCCTTCTTTGGTGGCAGCTTTGGCCGAGGCAACGACGGATGGGGGAGTGATCCGAATCCTGGCGGAGACATTATTGGCGCCAGAGAACAAGAGCGCTCCACTGCAATCCAAATCACGCGCCAGTTCCGATTCATTCCCGCCAATGCGCATTATCTCGGTGGACTGACCTGGGGGTGGACTGATTATTCGCAGGATGAAGCGCCTAGTTACAGCTATTCTTTCACAATCGATCGGCTAAGTACCCTGACGATGTGGAACGGAAAATTCGGCTGGGATGGAGGATCACTGTTCCGCGGGATAGACGGCTATCCTTATGAAAAAGGCGGGCTCGAAACTGATTGGAACACCCAGATTGCCATTGGCAGCATCTTGAACGGCCTTCGAGGCGCCGTTAGCGGAGCCATTCGGGGATCGACTACGGCAGCGACCGAAGACTTTGCGACAAGGCAGCTAAATACTCTTCTCACCGCAACCGTGGAAAAAGGCAATTATGGACTTGGCTCCGCCACGTATGACGAAGCAATGCTTATTGGAGAGAGTTGGGTAGGTCCAGGGGCCAAGCTCATGTCGAGCGGAAAAGGTTGGATCAGTACCAATGGTCTTCGCGCCTTCCGATTCCCTTCTCTTAAAGCCGGCAGCGGGCTGACGCAGGCTAATGTGCTAAGACTTGAAACTAGCATTTGGAAAACTGGTAAGTATATAGTCACTGCTAATGGGCACATTACAATTCGTTGACACAACTCTAGTATGCGTGCGGAAATTAAGAATATAAGTAGCGACGACTACCCTGTAACAAGGACGGGTTTGCCTTTTGACCCACGGAGTGCTTGGGTAATCGTCGAGGCGGAGATTGGACCGAAAGATGGCAAAGGCTCAGATATATTTTTCTTCTATGTGTGTACAGCTGCCTACTTGAGCGAAGAACTTGAATCAGCAGGTTCTCGGTTTGGGCGCCATCTGCTCATCATGAACGAATTCAATTGGGATCATGTAGTCTCCGTTATTGAAAAACTTGTCTCTTCGTTTGAAGAGCCCGACTGGCGCAGCTTAGCGGAGAAGATCGCCAGGTATGCGCAATGGGAGTTTGAGGATTATCAAGCGGAACTCTGAATCGCTCATGGTTGCTGAGACGCAACGACTAGCGAAATGAAACTAAGCAAACCAACATTTCTTCAGGCCTGTCTGCCCAGTGACTTAGAACCCTGGCCCGAAGGGGCCTTATCGAGTTTGTATGCCTCCACGGTTTATCCGTTGGTTGATATCATCTTATGAAAAAATATATTCTAACCACCGTCGGTTTAATTATTCTTAGCTCATGCAGCATTGGAAAAGATGTCTATCTTGCGTCAACAAAAACTGTCGTGCGAAGTATGAATGAGGCAATGTTGCCGGCTATCACGCCTGGAGCGCACCTATTTGTAGATACAATATATTATTCAACTCATCCAGTACAACGTTTTGACATAATAATAGTTAAGTCACCCAGGATGAGCGCAGATGCAAATGGAGCAAATCCATTTGTTGTCAAGCGGGTCATAGGACTCGCTGGGGAGCGCATCGAGATTCACAGAGGGAAAATTTTCATTAATAATAGTGAATTAAAAGAACCGTTCGCGATTATTCCTGATGAATCAGACGAGGAGTTTTCCGCGTTTGATATCCCACAGACCCAATATTTTCTGATGGGTGACAATCGACCAAACAGTGAGGATAGTAGGTTTTGGAGAGGGTATTCGGTAGATAAAATTTCCATCATCGGAAAAGTAACAGAAATAAGGTCTTAGCAGTAATAGAAACAAACATCAGCTAGAGCCTCGGCATTTTCAAAGGTGACCGTGCCGCTGAGGTCGCTCTTCCTATCCAGTTCGCAGGTATTTGCTACAAAAATTGTAATTAAGGAAGGTTGCTCTGGGCTTGGCGCTTAGAATTTTGCATCGGCAATTGATTCAAAAACCACTAAAGGCGGAGGTCAGCAGGTTCGATTGCTTGCGTTAGTTCCATCGGAGGTATTCAGTCTGGTTCAGGGAATCATGTTCCTGTCGAAACGAAGAGAACGCTTCAAATAAAACAGAGTCCCTGTCCAGTTACTAGTCGACTCACCCGATACTTACAGCTACGATGCTTACAACTCAGACTTGTCAACCTCATACATGATTGGCACAGAGGCCAACGGTCAATCGGGCAACCCGACTGGGCCATACGCTCAAGCCTATGGTTATGACGAGTGGGGCAATCGCACACATCGCGAAGGATGGGGTGGCATTTTCGGTTCCTACGTAAACGACAATCCCACCTTCACAAACAATCGAATGACTGGATATGGATACGACAGCGCCGGCAATGTTACTAGCGACGGCAGCCAAAGTTTTACCTATGACGCGAGCGGCCAGCAAGCCACGGCAAGCTCCAACAACCAGCAATTTAGTTATGACGGTGATCGGCTGCGGCTGAGAAAGGTGGACAGTTTGAGTGAGACCTACTTTCTGCGATCGTCGGTGCTGGGCGGACAAGTGGTGGCCGAGATCAGCGGCCCGCAGAACGGAGGCTTCGGTGCAGCCCAGAATGTGACCTGGATGGACCAGTGTCAGCGCAACCTTGCAGGTTTCAGGTAATAGTTTGCTGAAGGTGAGTGGCTCTCCCTCCTGGTACGACGCCGGAGCAGTCTCCAGTCAGTCTATAGCTTCTGGGAATGGCTACGTCGAGTTTACGCCTGGGAACACCACTTCCGGGCGCATGTGTGGTTTGAGCAATGGGAACTCCAGCAATTACTTCGATGACATCGAGTATGCGTGGTGCATGGGCGGAGACGCTTCCCTGTACATTTATGAACCAGGAGTTTACCGCGGACAGTTTGGCACTTACGCGAGTACTGACCAACTGCGAGTAGCAGTTGAGAACGGAGCAGTGAAATACTATCGGAATGGTGTGCTGCTTTACACCAGCACGGTGGCCCCGCAATATCCACTGCTGGTAGACACTTCATTGAACACAGTCAATTCTCAGATCTCAAATGTTGTTATTTCCGGTGCGCCGGTGCCCCAGAACGTAACCTGGACCAGTGTCGCCTCTACCATACAAGTTTCGGGTAACAGTCTGCTGAAAGTCAGTGGCGCCCCGTCGTGGTATGACGCCGGAGCGGTCTCCACGCAATCTATCGCTTCAGGCAACGGCTACGTCGAGTTCACAGCCGGCAATGCCACTACCTGGCGCATGTGTGGTCTGGGCAATGGTGATTCCAGTTATTACTATGACGACATCGAGTTTGCGTTTTACACGGGAGGCGGCGGAGATCTGCACATCTATGAGGCAGGAGTTTACCGGGGGCAGTTTGGCAGCTACACGGGAACTGACCAACTGCGAGTAGCAGTTGAGAATGGGGCAGTGAAATACTACCGCAACGGCGTGCTGCTCTACACCAGCACCGTGGCGCCGCAATATCCACTGCTCGTAGACACCTCATTGAACACAGTCAATTCTCAGATCTCAAATGTTGTTATTTCGGGAGCGAGCGGTTCCGGTGGCGGTTCCAGTGCCGGCACATGGACCAGAGGCTATGTGTATCTGGGTGGGCAATTGCTCGCTATTCAATTCAATAGTTCAGTGACTTGGGTGCACCAGGAACCCTTTAGTAAAGGGCAACGGTTGACTGACGCTGGCGGCAATATTGTGAGCACAGTTGAGGTTGATCCTTGGGGTGGTGAAACTACCTGGAGTTCCAATAGCCTGCTGCAACCGCACAAGTACACGAGCTATGAGCGAGACTCGGATGGTGGTGATTACGCCATGAATCGCCGTTACGGCTCCATCGGGGCTCGCTTCTCGCAAGCTGATCCTTACGACGGCAGCTACAACATGAATGATCCCCAATCCTTCAATCGCTACTCCTATGTACAGAATGACCCGGTGAACTTTACGGATCCGAGTGGTCTAGTGCCCAGTGATGGCTGTGGGGCGGATCTGAGTTTTGCGCAGTGCTATGGCAACAGTCAGTGGGATCCCTTCTTTGGCGGTAGCTATGGCTGGAATGATGGTTGGGGCCATGATCCCAATCCAGGTGGAAGGGTGATTAGCGGAGCGACGGCAAATCATGACCAGCGTGTGCAGAACACGATTGATCAGAATCTTGCACAAGGCTACCTCAACAACGGAAACTTCTCCGCTGCCCAGCGGATTTTCGCGAACAATTCAAACGTCGGACTATCTGTAGCTGGGCTCTCATTCTGGGGCACATCGGCAAACGATGTCATTAATACTTACCAATCACTTCTACCCTACGCTGAAATTGCTTCTTCAGGGCTCGGGGATTTCAAAGAAATGCTGAAACTTGAGGGTTTTCTATTGGACTTGGCGGTTGACGCCGCCTTCATGGTACTTAAGAAGACGAGGCAGCCAGACTTCTTTGTTGTATCTGCCGGCGTTGGGATTGGCAAGTACGGAATTGGGTCCGATCGCGCCATCGTAAGCGGTGATGGATGGGACGCTTTAATTAATCCGATGGTTGGCTCTAGTATCGGAACCGGAGGGGGCGTATCCGCCGCCTTTGGCTGGCTCTGGCAACTTGAGCAACCGCGGCGGAGGGATATTGAGAACTTTCTTGGAGGTGTATCTGGACAAATAAGTTACTTCGAATACCTTGGCGCTGGATGGATGATGTCACCTAATTCACCAACTAAGTACGCGTTTATCGCAGGTTACGGAGCCGGAGGCAAGGGTGGGAGTGCCGGCTTTTCAACGCGGAGGTGAATAGATGTTGCCAAAGAAACCGAGCCTTTTGAGCTTCTTGATCGTTGCAGTGGCTTTCATGGCGATGTGTGAGTATGAACGACTTGGTCCAAACAAGGATCAACAGAAGTCTAGGGAAATTGAGCAACTGTGGGCAGAGTTCCCTCTTTACCCAGGGATGGTTGCAACGAGCAGCGCATCGAGCTCAGCTGGCCGTAAGGCTTACAAGGGAACCTCATTCCGGTCCAGTGCGCCCTATGAAGATGTCAAAGGGTTCTATATTGAAAAACTTGGGGCTCAAGCTTGGACATTCAAGAACGAGAAGAGACTGAGTAAATGGGGAAGAGACAGAGGTGGTCGGGAGCTGAATTGGCGCAAAGGTGCCTACGAGCTATCAATTGAATACGCTGGCAACGACAACCGCGACTGGGATTACGGCGTGAGCATTTCCTGGTTTGAAAATTAGCTGTTAAGACTCCCTGCTGTCAGTTGACCGGAAATTCCGTACGGCCGATTCCCCAATCCTTCAACCGCTACTCCTATGTGCAGAATGATCCCGTGAACGCTGTTGATCCTAGTGGGCTTATGCTTATCCGGTTGTTACAGCAAAACCGCAAGGTGCTGTAGTTTAAAAGACTCCCAAACCCCAACATCTAGTTGCTTGCTGTAACAACCGGATAAGCAAGAGTGGGCTAGAACCGAACGAATGCAATCCCCTGGAAAATCCAAAGTGTGTATTCGGGAGGGTTACTATCGGTGACGGGGGAACCCGACCGATTGACGATCCGGGCACGTTTGCATTTGTCATAAATTCCTTCTGGGATCCTCAAATTAACCCTCGTGGCGGCGGTGGCGGGGGCAGCGCCCACGAGGCGGGTCATTTAGATCCGCAGAAACCTGCACCAAATGTCAACGATCTCCGCAACCGGATTGCGAACATGGTGAGCAATCCCGATTGTAGTAAGTTCATCAGCAACCTAATCAACGGGACAGCAACGGGCACAAATCCTGCTCAATTTACGAACGCCTTAAATGGCTTTAATGAAATCGCAAGTTCAAGTCAAAGAGGCGTTGTTTATGGAGATACTGTGATGAACACGTATGGATTTGCTGGGGGAACTGTCTCTGGCTCAATTAGTACCCATACTGCACAGATAGAGCTTCCTACTCCGGCCCCTTTTCCTGTTGGACTAAGTCGGCAAGGGGCAGCCGAGTACAGGAATGACCAGGCTCGTCTTCAGGCTCAGACCGCTCTGCATGAGACTTTACACCTCGCTGGAAAGTACGGTTATAGCGACTTTGCTTTTGCGAATACGGTTGCGGCTATGCGAGGCGTGACCGCGCCAAACTTCGCTACCGTGCGTGCCGCTAGTGAATATTGGAATGGCGCTCTTGAAGCAGCCTGTAGGCCGAGGTGATGAACAATGAGTATTGCTAAGACGATCATTACTTGCTTGTGCACGATGCTCGCTATGGCCGGTCTCACGCAAGCTAAAGGATGGCGCGGCATCGTGCCTTTGCACTCAACGCGGATGGATGTTGAACGGCTGCTTGGCTCTCCTAGAGAATCACGCGGTGTTGCATCCACTTATGAGACCGAAAATGAAAGAGTCCTTGTTTTCTACTCTGGAGAGCCGTGCAAAAAAGATGGAGAATGGGACGTCCCTCGTGACACAGTTGTGAGTTTCACGGTGTCTCCAAAAACAAAACTACTGGTGGCTGGTCTCAAGTTGGATGAAACCAAATATAAGCGAGCACTTGATTACCATGTTCAAGGAGTAGTTTATTACTCCAATAGGGAGGAGGGCATCCGCATCGAGACGAGACTCGTGGAACGGGAAGATGAATTTGTTGACAGTATTAGTTATGAACCGGCCGCAAAGGACAACTACCGGCGCTGCCCTAGCGCTCGCCGACTATCCGACGGGGACGCGGATGTCGCTACTCCCCCTCCTTCTAAGTTCGATGAATACTCCAACATTCCTTTCAGCGATGAAAAGGCGCGTCTCGACAACTTTGCGATCTACTTGCAGAAGGAGGAGCCGGAGTTCAAGGGCTACATCATCGTTTACGCTGGGCGAAGCACGCGTTCGGGTGGGGCGCAAGCGCGCGCGAAACGTGCCAAAGACTACCTCGTCAAGGTGCGGGGCATCGAGGCAGCGCGGATCGTCACTATAGATGGGGGATGTCGAGACCAATTGGAAGTCGAACTTTATGTTCTGCCGGCTGCCATGTCGCCGCTGACACCGAACCCATATCGCCACGAGTAGCATGGGCTCATTGCCGGCTCATACTGCATCACGAGTGCCGACACGACCTTGATAATGTGCTCTTGCTGACGGCGCGGCAGCCGTGAGATATCCCCAATCCTTCAACCGCTACTCCTATGTCAATAATGATCCGGTGAATTTTGTTGATCCTAGTGGTCTCCTGCTTATCCGGTTGTTACAGCAAGCAACTAGATGTTGGGGTTTGGGAGTCTTTTAAACTACAGCACCTTGCGGTTTTGCTGTAACAACCGGATAAGCATAAGTGGTCTAGTGCCCAGTGATGGCTGTGGGGCGGATCTGAGTTTTGCACAGTGCTATGGCAACAGTCAGTGGGATCCCTTCTTTGGTGGCGGGTTCAACATGAACGATCATACAAGCATTCTTGGCAATTCCGGTTGGCAGACAATTGCCAATGCCGAGTATGACCACGACGAGCGCTATTTCCCAGAGAATGGTCCTTTCAGGTTTAAATCGGCGTTTGTGGGCATGCCTTGGCCGGGGTTCTTTGGAGACCCGCAGAAGCCCGCACAAGAGAAGCCAAAGCAGGACTATCAGGCTCTGTACGACAAGGTCAAGAATGACTGCCTGGGAAGAGAGAAGGCCAAAGCTGATGCCGCCAGAAATCAGTATGTTGCAAGGTGGCCCAAAAGGGTAAGTAGGGCCGGAGTGTTTGGCGCGACACGCGGCGCTGCTATGGGAGTATATGCTGGTGCCAACGCCCGGTGAGGGTTTAGAGCCCCTAGGAGGCGGAGTACCAGGCGCAATCGCAGGGGGAATTATAGGCGGAATTTTCGGGACTGCAGGTGGAGTTATCGGCAGCCTGCTCACCGAACCTGCCTGGCGTTGGAACTACGACCGGTCAACATATCGACCCGCACTCGACAGGGCGGAAATGGATTGCGACGCCGAGGCAAGAACGGCGGTTAGCACCGCAACACTAACTGGAGGCCGTTGATGAGAAGAATTGGCTTCGGCGAGCTTAAGAGGTTTTCGCTGTTAAATTACATGACGATGTCCGTAATTGTTTCGCTAGTGGTCGGACTCATTATCGCAGTTTTTTCTACCGACACCCGTAGCGAACTAACCTTTTGGTTACTTTGGGTCACTGTAGCAGCTGTTGTGTTCGGTCTAATTGAGTATACCTTAATAAGGAAGCTTAGGCGTCGAAGGAAAAAATAAGAGTTCCGCAGAACTCCCCAATCCTTCAATCGCTATTCGTACGTGCAGAATGACCCGGTGAATTTTACGGATCCGAGCGGCTTGATGGAAATAGAATGTGGTTACAACGAATTTGGAGATCCCATATATTGCACTTACACAAATGAGTTTGCGGACAGGGCTTTTTGGCTGCGGTTCATTTTGGATTCTCAATTCAGCGGACTACCAGGCGATCGCCCACACGGAGGCGGTGACCCCGGCCCGCCAACACCCGATCCGCAGAAGCCCGCACAAGAGAAGCCAAAGCAGGACTATCAGGCTCTGTACGACAAGGTCAAGAATGACTGCCTGGCAAGAGAGAAAGCAAAAGCTGATGGCTTTAGGGCAGCATACCGTGACCAGTACGGTCACAGAGTCGTCCGCAGCATGGGAAGCGGGGCGGTCAAGGGAGTGGTCAGAGGAGCATACGCCGGCGCTGTCGGAGGAGAGTTCATAGAGCCTGTGGGGGGCGGATTCCCAGGTGCAATCTATGGGGCCGTAATAGGGGGCATATTTGGTGCCGCCTCGGGTGTTTTCTCAAGCGTTGTGAAAGAGCCCATATATCGAGAATGGTACGACCACTGGAATTATCGTCCAGCCTTGAACACCTCTCAGCTAGACTGTGACGCCGAGGCTAGAACTGCAGTATTTGACGCCCAACATTGAGGTACGACGATGATGAGCAGGACTATGACGATGATTCGCAGGTTTTCGTTTCGCCGACTGCCGGAGTTCTCATTCGGTGAGAGGATAATACATGTCCTAGTAACCTTTGGTCTCTTGTTCTTTATTAGTGACCTGTTTTTCATATGGGACACTGATCCCTGGCCTGTGGGTCTCCTCATTGCGATCTTTGGCACGATCGTCGAGAGTATAGCCTTCGCCTTACTTGAACATGGATTCTTCAAGGTGTTAGCCAAACGAAAGCGTGATTGGTTTAAGAACGGGGCTGGAGGTTAGTGGGCGATTGGACCTCAATTCCGCAGAACCCTACGCAAGGGTTGAATCCCGTCGAGGGCCAAAAGCGATGGGACAACTGCATGAGTAAGTAGTTGCCGGAAACTTATCCTGGTGGAAGGAATAAGCCAACAGGTCAGGCTGTCGGGGCCGCGATGAAAGCGGCTCGAACAACACAAATGACTCCGCATTAATTCTAGGAATTATCGCGAAGGAGAGTGGATTCAGCCCGACCCCAACGCAAGATCACGGCCCAATGCAGTTGACAGCTTGGGTCAAGAACTACCTAACGCAGCACGCTCCAGATCTCATAGTTCCCAATTCGTTCGATCCTTTTGGGCGTAAGAGTCAGGCAGCTAGGAACCGACCTTTTACTGGAGATTACGATGCCAATGTCCAAACAGGAGCTAATTTCATTGGGTACGAACGTAACAAGTTGGGCATGTCCGATCACCAGATAGCCTATGGTTGGGGACCTGGCCCCACTTGGGCGATTCGAGATGCTTATGCGAAGGATGCGCTGGATCTTCGCGATAGATATGCACCATTTGTTAATTGCTTGAAAACCGGTCAGTAGGTGAAAACGCGATGACTTTCCATTTTAGCCGCTGCTTTCTACTGTGGGCGCTACTCCTCCAGAGCGGATGTAATGCTCCGCAGTCTGCTCATAAAGTTGAGGAACAAGTCGCGCCGCAGATTTCTACGCCTGCGCAGTCACCGACCGAAGGAGCGACCGAGGCGATGCCAAGCGGATTGTTCGACCAGGACGCGAGAGGCATGGAAGCATGGCTGCGCTTTCAAGCTGATGGGCGATATCGGATGGCCCGTCGAGATGACTTTCAGATTCCAGAAGCGGTGATGAAGGAGAATCTCAATGACCCTTTCTTTACAAACAAATTTGCGTACGTTGCTGGAGACTTCAATCGCGATGGACACCTACTGGATCGAGCGTTCATTGTAGTAGATACAACTACGACGCGTGGTGAATGTTTTGGACTGGTTGTATTCAATGCACCCGTGGACGAGGCCTTGCCATCGGTGCACTGGGTCCTTAAAGATCTCGACCTATCGAAATCAGTTCTATCGGCAGCAACTGAAATAATGTCCTTAACTGAATATCATGCGGACGGTACTCAGCAAGTTTGCAACGTTCGCTGGAACAAAAAGCGAGCGGAATACTCCTGTGAGAAGAGTGGATAGATCTCTGAAAAGCTGCAATTGCGAACCTGAGAGTTCCGCAGAATCCAGTTGCGGGCGGTGGCGGTGGACCCGGACGGCTCAATACCGGACCAAGAGCAGAATACAAGTATGGCAAGTTTCTGTCCTGTCTTCACAAGTTCTTTCCAGACCTAAAAACTGTGGATGACGGCCGCTCTTTGACGTTCTCATTTGATCGTTCGGTTGGTGGCTCCTTCTTTGGCCTAAAAGGAGGCCAACAGATCATTTCAAGGACTGAGACCAATGCCTATGATTCGATTGCCTTGGGCCAGATGCTCAAAACGATCGGAGTTGGCGATGGTGGTCCTAACTCAGGCGCCACATTCAACTATTACCCTCAACGGAACTATATTGCCAGGAATGTAGCCTCCGACCCTGGATACACCGACATTGGCGTGTTTGGCGTGTTTACCCACGAGTTAGCAAACTCAGTTGGGGAGCAGTACGCCCTCACTGACCCCTTTAGCGGCTATGCCAAACAAAACGCTAAATACGGCATAGTAGACCCTGACGTCGGCGCGGCGTTCGAAACCTGTGTATTTGGTGGTTTGGTAGGTCTTCAGACCGGCCGAGTAGGTAGTGCTCGAGAATTGAAACCGTAGCTTTCGTTGCCTATTCACTAATTTTGTGACCGGCAGTGTAGGCAGTACTAGCGGGGTCCGCTGACCGAAAGGTGTTATGAAATGATGTTTGCGAAGACACTCATAAGTGTGTTGGGGACGGCAGTACTTGCTGCATGTGCAGTCTCCCGCTCACGTAACGCTGAACCAGTGATGAAACCAGCGGCTGGCCCTCCAGCTCCAAGTCGTGTTGATGACAGGCCATCATCACTCATAAGTTTACAAATTGTAGGAAGAGCCAGTGGAGCCATGTTTAAGTTAGAGAATGACTCTGACCACCCGATCTTTGTATCCTACGTTCCGCCTGGGGAAGGTACTGTAACAAAATTCCTCACTTACAGCCTCCAGGGAAGGAAACTGCAAAGCGACGACTTCAAGTTATACGGAGAAGAATTTCATACCGTTCCGAATCTTCATCCGATCCTACCACGGAGTGCTCTTACATTTCGACTGATTCACTATCCATTCGACTGATTCACTATCCAAGGGAGAAGGGTGAGTATAGAGTTCGAGTAGGGTACTACGAAGATGAGAACGTTTACAAGATGATCAGTGAAAGACTAGTTGAGATGACCGATTCTGAAAGAAGCAGGGCGGACCAGGCCCGCAAATACGTCTTTTCAAGGTCGTTCTTAGTACCGTCAACAGAGTAAGGGATGGTGGTACAGGATCTCCAGTATGAGTTCCACAGAATCCTGTTTACAGCCAAGAACAAATCAGGAATGCCGTTGGTGCATGTACGAAGTCTTTATTCAACGTAAGTTTGACTGACTTTCAACCTTCCTCTCGAGGTCGCAACGGGTTTTTCAACGGAAACAATCTCAATATTTTCAATCCAGGCAGTCAAGAGACATACATCGTAAATGAAGTCAATGCCTATTCAGCTCCTCAACTTGCGCGCCTTCATGAACGAATTGAAGGGCTCCGGCCTGGGTCAGTCTCGAGACTTGCCGGATTAACCATCGATTTCACAACGAAAAGTGGGCAAGTTACTGGCTTTTCTCCCTATCGCAACTTTACCGCTAGGGATGTCAATGTCAGGAGCAACAGCAGCACTCTCGCAGGTGTCAACGCCATTGTTGATACGCAAATCTGGGAGTTAGGCAATTCCCTTGGTGATATTACCGGAAAACACATTGCCGGAGACGGAAAGGAAGAAGGCCCTCATTTGAAGATTGTGTGCGGAAGCAACTTCATCGATAGATATTGCGGTGAGGGCTAGTTGGGGGAGCTGACAGATGAATTTGAAGAGGACAAGCAAATGAAAAAAACGCTTCTTGCCTTTGGACTGGTTATTCTGGCTGCATCTGCTCAGCCCAGACTGCGTTAGCGCACTCAGCGCCGCAAACACAAATGCCGATGCGATAACCCGTGCCAATCGGTACTCGGACGCGATTAAGCAGGCGGCCAATAATCACAACATTGATCCGAACGTCTTGGCCGCTATCGGTGTCCGAGAACAGGATTCCGAAATATCCGGCAGTACGGAAGTGGTGGCGGACGAGGCGCATTCCAGATCGATATGAACTATCACTCTGATGCTCGCGGCCTCGCGTTTAACATTCCCCAAGCCGCGAATACGCAGCGGGACTCCTTGAGAGTAATATGAACTATTACTGGGACCAGGGCGTCAGCGATGAGTTGGGAGAAGCAGCAGGAGTTCGGGAATATAACGCGAGCGCTGGCAAGAACCATTCACGAACTCTCAGTTATTTGCGGGCCGGAACTGTGAGTGCGTTGAATGGACACACAACAGGTCACAACTACGTTACCAATGTGCTAGCTATAGCGCACAATTGCTTCAATTTTTAGAAAGATTATTCCCAAACTTGATGGAGAACAAAATGCCTCAGCTGAAGGTTAGTTCGATAGCATGGGGTCGGACGTTGGCCATTTCGTTGGTTATGTTGTGTCTCGGTTATAACGCTGGCGAACATCAATCATCCGCCATGCCTCAGGTTTTCAATGCTGGTAACTTAGGGCTACGTCCTGGAGCGCCAGCTTCTCAAACATCTGAATTGATTAAGCCGGGGCTTAGTGTCGGAGTGCTGCAATTAGGTGGCACACGTAAGCGCGTAATCGGCTTGCTTGGAAAAAAGCCCGAAGATGAAGAATATTCTTACGGCGAACCCTGCCCGCGCGAGGAAATACATTGGCTTGACCTGCAAATGAATAGCAACGGTCTTTTCGTTTACCTGAACAACGGACAAATCTTTCAAATTGAATCGGCTACGCGAAGATATCGGACCGCAGACGGCATCACAGAAGGTAGCTCGCCGGCGGACGTACATCGAATCTATTCAGAGGTAGAAACGTTTGTATTAACCAATAGCAAAGCCAAAGTTAACGGTGGGCGGGACCTTGTCTACTGGGTCGACCACAAGCGTGGAATTGCATTTGAGTTCTATTACGACAGGTTAACGCGGAAGCGGCGCCTTTCAAAAGTCATCGTCTTCGAACCCGGCAGCCGCTTTCAGCCGGGGGGCTGTGTCTTACCGCCACAGCAGCTGCGCAAGCTCCAGCCTTTTGCTACCGAAGGGTGAAAAGTGAAGAATAGATCTCAGCGCGCCCGGAAGGAATCCAAATTGCACTGTTGCAGACGGAACGATCGGCACGACGCGTGGACTCATTCCCCAATCCTTCAATCGCTATTCCTATGTGCAAAATGACCCGGTGAACTCTACCGATCCTAGTGGTCTAATGCCCAGTGATGGCTGTGGGGCGGACCTGAGTTTTGCACAGTGCTATGGTAACGGTCAGTGGGATCCCTTCTTTGGTGGCAGCTTCGGCTGGAATGATGGTTGGGGCCATGATCCGAATCCGGGCCAGAATATCATCCAAGGAACGGAACACGCATTTGACATAGTCTGGCAGCGCGGTCATTGGGGCAGAGAGGGCCACCTAAGAGGATGGAACAGTGATTTCTATTACCCGGTTTGGCTTGGATTTTATCTGCAGAATACTGATGACGAGCAAGCAGCGAACACAGTGGCGAACGGAGTTGACGCAGCTTTGCAGGTTCTCCAAAAAGGCTGCTGGAGTGACGCATGGAATCAAGACATAAAGCCGGGCAATAGGTACTTCGCCAATGTCGACAATCCAAACAAATATACCCAGGGTTGGAGCGGTTCATGCCACCGGCGTGAAAGAATCGCCGTACCTTCAATCTCACACAATCCTAGTTGTTAACGGCGCTGGAGCGATAGATCCTGTCGCTACAACGATAGCAAATGCCGCTGGGGCATTCAGTTTCGTCCTTAAATTTTACCCTGGGCAAGGGATGGCGGTTACATCAAATTCTCTAAGTGTCCCTCACTTGGCATCAGTCCCAGGATACATGGCGGGACTCGACCCTAATGTGAACGTACGCTGGGCTCAAATGTTTCTAAATGAGGCACCCAAATGCAAGGATTAAATATACCCAAAGAATTCACGTTAATGAGGACGTTTGATCAGATGAACGCAGCGAAGATAATGGCTTTGCCAATTGGTCTAGTCATTCTTTTGCTGGGTTGGTTACAGCCGCAGTTACTCCTATTGGATAGCCCATTTGGCCTTGCGTTCTATTTGACGGATCTCCTTGGCAAGTGGCAGCCTGGACTGCTTTGGGCTCCCAACCATCGGATTCTTGCAATCACCTGCGCAATTGCTTGGCCGATGCTATTCTCAGCGCTAACGGGTTACGGAATAGCCTGGGTTGCCGGCAGGCTGTGGTGTCAGGACACTAAGCCATCCCGATTTCATGCTCTGCTCTTTGTAGTTGTAGTTTTCGGCCTCATCTTCTCAGTCCGGGGAAGCCCCGGCGCATATTTTGTTTCTTACTTTGGATATACGACCGCCAACTACTGAACTTCGACGAGTGTGATCTGTGATTACGACCGTCGGACGTAGGTTCGATAAGGTAAGTTATGTGCGAATCTAAAAGACTGGGCCAGAGTACTAGGGGTTTCAAGCGTTGCCATTGCTTCTAGCAGCGACAAGAGAGTTAACCAGGCGGATGACGGCGCGCTGATCTTTCTCGGGGAGCGTTAGCAGTTGCTGAAACTTTTTCCAGACGCGGCGAATCTCCGGATCCTCATGATTGGCTGCTGTCTTCTTAGCTTGTGAAGTTCTCACGCCCTTCTTAACACCGAGCAGTTCATCAGTCGAAATATTCAAGGCCCGCGCCAGGACTGCCATCACCGGGGCTTGCGGGTGGCCGCCCTCATTCTCGTAATAGGAGATGGTGCGCTGCGTGGTGCCGATCAGATCGGCTAGATCATACTGCGTCAGTCCGCGCGCCTTCCGGAGCTCAACCACCCGCTCAGCCGAACAGAAGCTATTACTATTGCCAAGAAAGACTTTCTTCACTCAAAGGATGAACGAACTAACTCATACGATCCTGTCGCGTGTGAACTGTCAAAGACGTGGCGAGTGTTTTTCGAATACAGAATAAACCCCCGCGAAGCGCTAGCGACGGTGCCTAATGCAGACCCGCCAAGCTACATGATAAGTAAAAAGACAGGCAAAATATTGCTTAAGCGCTGTTGCAGTTAATCCCCAATCCTTCAATCGTTATTCCTATGTGCAGAATGATCCCGTGAACTTTGCGGACCCGACTGGGCTAACGCCGAATATTGGTTGTGGGGCAGATGAGGGTTGGGCAGCTTGCCTCGGTAATGGTGGTGATCCTTTCTTCGGTGGCAGCTTGGGTGGAAATAGAGACGGGTGGGGAGACGATCCCCATCCGGGTCGGCGTGCGATCGATATAGGTAACCTCAGAGTCGACGATTGGAGAAACCAGGGGTGGTACGGGTAGTCGTCTGATCCTGATTCTCCAAAGCCATATATAGAAATTCACTCTTGGGAATGTTTCGCCGGTGTCTGTTGGTATTCCGGTGGGGAAGTTTATGTGACAGGGTCCCTACCCTCTGACTTTGATGGACCTGGAGGGAAAGCCGGAAATGACGATGAAATCCGGAGAACAGACTCAGCCAATTGAAATCGCTATTTCATTAATTTCAGGCCTACGCGTAACAAGGGAACTGTTCAGCGTCAATTGTTTTTTCTCTTTGCCAGCCACCTAACCTGGTGACTATCTCGTAATCGACCGAACCTATTATTCAACTAACGCATTGAGTTCACGACGAAGTCTGTTCCTGGCAGGCGTGGGGACAAACGGCGCGCCTCTCAATGGCTTGTTATCGTCACATTCCTTACGAAGCTCCAGTCGCCGCTTGCGTTCACCTGAATATTTCCCACAGTCTTTCGCGCGATCACCATGTTCGCTTGATACCAAAGCGGAAAGACAGGCACTTCTCTACTAACAATGTCTTGTATCTTCGCGAAGAGTCGAACAGCCTGTTCGCGATCGTAGGTATTCACCGCCTGATCCAGCAGAGTATCCAGTTCTTTATTGCTGTAACGGCTGCGGTTCCTTGCTGCTCGTTCTTGTGTTGGAATCTCTGACGTCGCAAATAGATCCTTGTAGAAAATAGGATCCTGATTGCCGCCCACCCATTGACCATAAAAGATTTGAAACTGGCCGTAACGAAGTTGGTCAAACAAGGTATTCAACTCGGCAGTCTCTATGGAGACGGGCAGGCCCACTTCTTTGAGGTAGTTTTGAATTACACCGGCATATTGCCGGGCGGAAACGCTACTGCCAGAGATCTTATATACGAGCGGTTTCGCAAAACGCGTCTGCGGTCCGTCACCGTCCGGATCTTTGAAACCAGCTTCATCCAACAACTTCTTCGCCATTGCTGGATCGTATGTATACTTTTGCCCGGCATTATAGGCCCAGGACTCTTCCGGAAGGATCGAATGGGCGATCTTCGCCTGGCCCAGTAGCAGATCTCGAATCATGCTCTCGCGATTAATAGCGTAGGCTATCGCCTGTCTTACACGAAGATCATTCAAAGGTGCTTGCGAGGTATTGAAGGTAAGAAGATTGACGTTGGATCCGGTAAATTGCAGAACTTGTAAATTTCGGTCTTGGCCCAGGAGTTTTATGGCATCTGGGGAGAGGCTGGTCGGTAGTGCTGCGATGTCAACTCGGCCTGACCGAAGCTCGGCCTGGAGTGCGTTGGTATCACTGATCACCCGCACCCGTAACGATTGAATTTTGGCGGGCCCTTCCCAGTAATCCGGAAAGGCTTCCAGATCTATAACCTGCTGCGAACTATCGTAGCGAACGAATCTGAAGGGACCACTGCCCAGGGGATGATCTTTCTGTGATCCATAGCTGTCTTTAGGGATAATTGCCACGGGAACGAGATTCGACAGGAGACCAACCCACGGCTTGGTCAGCGTCACAACCAATGTGTTGGCATCAGGCGTCTCGACACTCTTGATGTAGCTCTTCTTGTTCGTGCCTGATCCTTCAAAGAAGCTTGCCGACTTTGCGAAAGTGCTGGCGAAGACCAGGTCAAGCGTATATTTCGCATCGGCTGAACTGAGCAGACGCCCATCGTGAAATTTAACTCCATCGCGGAGCGTGAATGTATAGCTAAGTCCGTCAACTGAGCGACTGATGTTGTCTGCCACCTCGCCAACATAATCAAACTTGTCGTCTTTCTTAACGAGTGAGTTGAACATTAAGGTGCGCACGCGTTCACTGGCGGCATCAACGGAGGGCGAACCAATGGGATCAATCGTACGAATGTTGTCTCCGAGAGCCATTACAAATGTATTTCCTCGCCGTCTGCAGCCAGATAACAACGTCCCTGTCAGAAGAAAGAGCAGCAGGAGCAGAATACTGAGCCGGTAAGTCCGCAATTACACAGATCCTCCATAGCGGTAATTGAGTTTCGCGTTGAGTTGAGTAATTTCCTCTGAGAGCGCTTGAAAGCGTCCGACATCGAGAGGCACAGGCTCTTTCACAATCGCTTTCAATCCGGCAATACGTTTTAGCGAGCCGCGTACGCGATCCTTGGGAAGCTTGCCCTGTCGCGCGACTCCCAGCAAACCCTCATACCCTCGCCGAATTTGATCGGGATGAGCGCAGATCAACAACATATCTTCACCTGCCAAAAATGCCCGCACGACGGCAGCTTCGATCTCACAATGTCTGGCAATCGCGCCCATCTCCAGATCGTCGGTCAGGACGAGATGTCTGTAGCCAAGTTCTTCGCGCAATAATGAAGTTACTAAATTGTGGCTCAGTGAGGCTGGCTCTAGTAAGCCACCGGTAAGTTCTTTGCGAATGTCTATATTGGGAAACCCGCCATGGCTTACCATTACACAGCGAACGCGATCGTCCCTGCGGCCGAATAATTCGATGTAAGGTGCGAGATCCTGGGCAATAAGATCGTCGTGAGAGAGTTGAACAAGGGGCATCTGCTCGTGGGAATCTACCTCACCCGCTCCAATCCCGGGAAAGTGTTTGAGACAGCCGATAATGCCCGTTTCCTGCAAGCCTCGCAGATAGACGGTGGTGTAGCCAAGCACTTCACCTGGCGAACGGCCGAACGAGCGCGAATATAATCCGTTTGAGAGGAGGTCCCGTTCATCAGTCATGATTGACATCACCGGCGCAAAATTCATGTTGAAGCCAAGCATGCCGAGGACCTCGCCGGTAATCCGTCCCAATGCGCGAGCGGCGGCCAGATCTCCGTGCTGGCGAATCGTACGAGCGGAAGGCATAGGAATGAGTATCTTGCGCAGCCGGTCGACTAGTCCTCCCTCCTGATCGATGCCCACCAGCGGCTCAACAGGCAAAAGCTCGCGCACGCCATCCAGGAGATTCCTCAGTTGCTTGGGACTCGCTACGTTGCGGCCAAATATTATTACTCCGCCAGGCTGGACTTGTTTGATTAGCGCGCTTGTGTCCGCGTCAAGTTCAGTTCCCGGAAGACCAATGAAAAAAAACTGTCCAATCTGTTGTTCAAGAGGAAGCGAATAGAAAGAATCCGATGGCATTTTGCAATGAAAAAATAGAGTGGCTCGTGGTAATACCGGGGTAAAGAGAAGGCTTATCAGAGTAAACCTGCCATTATTGTTTCTACATTACTTCACGTAGGTGGTCAAATCAGAATCAGGGAATCTGTTTCCGCAACTCCAGTAGTAGTTGCCGCGCATCTTCTGCTGACATGCCTTCGACATCTACGTTACGGATCTCTTCAATCACTCTTTGGTTTGCAAGATCAAAAAGCGACGCTTGAGCAGCAAATCTTTTCCGCCCTGCCCGTTTTGCGGCCGTGGCCAGAGCTTGACTGGTGGACAAAGTGGACTGAGCGGCTTGTGAGGCCGCCAATGCCAGGTGGCCCGCAACTGCATGTTTCTCCTCTTTGGGTGCTTGGTCATCCTCGGCGAAAACTGCCAATTCATAACGCTCCAGCCGCGTCAGAACTTCGCGCGCGTTGGCGAGGACCGCAGGCGGCAATCCTGCCAGGCGCGCTACCTCGATACCGTATGATTTAGAAGCGCGTCCTCGCTCGAGCCGGTGGAGAAAAATCACTTCACCTTCGCGTTCGGTCGCCATGATTTGATAGTTTTGAGCACCGGGTAATCTCTCCGCAAGTTCAGTTAGCTCGTGATAGTGCGTTGCGAAAAGCGTTTTGGCTGCGTGTTCGGTGGAATCATGCAGAAATTCCGCCACGGCCCAAGCAATGGATAGGCCATCGAAGGTTGCCGTTCCCCTGCCGATCTCATCCAGCAGTACCAGCGACCGCGGCGTTGCACTGTGAAGAATCGCGGCCGTCTCGGTCATTTCCACCATGAATGTCGAACGCCCTCGCGTGAGGTCGTCAGAAGCTCCGACCCGGGTCCAAATACGATCCAACAAAGGCAGCCGCGCCTTCTCAGCAGGTACAAAACCGCCCATCTGGGCGAGAATTGAAATGAGTGCAGTCTGGCGGAGGACCGTGCTCTTTCCGCCCATGTTGGGACCAGTGATAATCAGTAGGCGGTCGGTGGAATTATTCAAATACAGATTGTTCGGAATGAAAGGGGCTTCACTGAAGGCCTCAATTACGGGATGACGCCCCTGGACAATTTCAATCTCGTCGCCATCATGCAAGAGGGGACGAATGTAGCGTCGCCGGACCGCCGTTTGAGCCAAAGCTGTGAGTACATCGAGTGATGCCAGGGCGCGAGCCGTGGTCTGGAGCGCTTTTGTTTTTTCGGCCACCTGGCGGCAGAGATCACTGAATAACTCTGTCTCCAATTGAACGATTCGCTCCTCGGCGCCAAGCACCTTTTTCTCCCATTCCCGAAGTTCGGCCGTAGTAAAGCGTTCTGCGTTCGCCAGCGTCTGTCGTCGTTCGTAACCTGGCGGCACGCGAACAGCATTTGCTTTTGAAACTTCAATGTAGTACCCGAACACGCCGTTATAACGAATCCGAAGATTATTGATGCCGCTGCGGGTTCGTTCGGCCGCTTCGAGACTGGCAATTGTCTGCTTCGCATTGCGACTGATGGACCGAAGTTCATCAAGTTCACCAGAATAGCCTTCGCGAATGACATCACCATCGCTAAGTTTTGCGGGCGGCTCATCCTTGAGTGCTTTAGCTATGAGCGAACGAATATCGGGGAGTTCATCGGCATTCTCACGCAGTACTTGCAATAAAGATGACGCTGTATCTGATAGCAGAGTTCGTATCTCAGGAATTTGAACGAGAGAGCGCAGGATCGCGTTCACGTCACGCGGTGTTGCGGACCCCAAATTGAGACGTCCAGTCAAACGTTCGAGATCAGAGACTTCCTTGAGCAGAGCCCGCAACCTGTCACGCTTTATCTGGAAGGCATAAAGATCCGCGACTGCGGCAGCCCTCGTTTCTACGTCAGCGCGCCTCATACAGGGACGAAGTAACCAGGAACGCAATAGTCGCGCTCCCATTCCGGTAACGGTTTCGTCGATTACATCGAGCAGTGATCGGCCATCCGCGCCACCCAGTGAGTTAATCAGTTCGAGGTTACGTACCGTTACGTTGTCGAGGATCAAATAGTCATGTGGCTCGAAATAGACGAGATCCGTCACGTGCGCGGCCCCCGCTCGCTGCGTTTCCTGCGCATATCGCAAGCATGCGCCCGCAGCGCGGACAGCCTCTTCCTTCCGTTGGAGGCCGTAGCCTTCCAATGAACGCACACCAAATTGGTTCAGCAGTAAAAGTGCGCAATCCTCCTGCTGCCAGAGCCAATCATCAAGGGGAGTCAGTGTCGCTTCGATGGCTCGTTCGTAGTTTGGTCTGGGGGCAGAAAGTAAGTGCCCTGATACTGCACCAGGTCTATGCTGATCTACCTGCGGCATTTCGTCATTAGATAAAGGAAGTGGCGCGGTCTGTAATTTGCCGGTGAAGCCGGTTTGGACGAGCGGAGCCAGTGAGCCGGGAAAAAGTAGTTCTCGCGGAGCATATGATTCCAGATCGGACCGAATTCTTTCCCAGGCATCGCGGCCAGTTTCCTGAGTCGCGCGAAATTCCCCAGTAGAGATGTCCAGGAAGGCCGCCCCAATGTTCTCACCGGAGGCGCAGACGGCCGCCAGAAATACTGATTCACGAGGTTCCAGTAGTTGTGGATCGATGGGAGTGCCAGGAGTAACAACTCTCACCACCTCTCGTCGAACCAGCTTTTTTGTTTTTGAAGCGTCTTCAGTCTGTTCGCAAATTGCCACCCGATACCCACGCCGTACCAGACGGGAAATGTAATTTGCAGCCGAATGGTGGGGTACTCCACACATTGGAATCGGATCTCCACGTTCTTTATGGCGCGCTGTAAGAGTTATCTGGAGTTCCCTGGCGCCCACAACTGCATCTTCGAAGAATAGTTCGTAGAAGTCGCCCAACCGAAAAAAAAGTAGTGTGCCCGGGTGCTGCTGTTTTAACTCCTGGTACTGCCGGAGCATTGGAGTGGAATTGAGCGGCGTCATGGTGAGGAGTGAATAGTAAATGGTAAATGGCAAATGGTAAATGGGAGTGAATAGTAAATGGTAAATAGTAAATGGTAAATGGTGTTTGAACTTTGAACTTGGAGCTTTGTACTTGGAACTTTGTACTAGGAGCTTTGACACCATTTACTATTTACCATTTACTATTCACTCCCATTTGCCATTTGTCATTTGTAACTGTTTGGCCCCTCTTCAATTACCCGCTCTCCTTTGGGAATTTACTTGACAGGAATAGGGTATGGAATTAGGCTCTATCTCACTCAATTGACCTGTTCCGGCAGCTTGCCCAGTAGAGTTACTCACTGAAGCCGGCGTACAAACTGGATCGCGACATAGCCCAGCAAAATAAGAGTCTATTTGGTGTAACTATTTTTAAAAATTCTTTGCAGCAACGATCAATGCTTTAGGTTTCAATTTGCGGCTCCCAGAATAGCGAAAGTCAGGTAGATCCCGCCGCAACACTTTCACCGTAATACTAAATGTTTCCCCAAAAGCGCCCCATCGCCACCTACCCAGATCCAAAAACCTACCCTTTAGGCGAGCAGAGCGAACAATCACCAAACAGATCAGCGATGGCCTTCGTCGCCCTGAGCCACACGCCGGTAGAACAGCAACTCTATGGAGCAATGCTCTCAGCCATTCTGGAAACAGGTGAACAAATACAGACCTTCACGGCGCGCCGTTTAATGACGCTCGCTGGTATTCGTAGCCTCAGCACTATCCGACGGGCTCTCGAAGGTCTGACGACGAAACTAAGCATTCAACGCGAAGGTAGATCTCATGACGGAGGACGTGAGCCCGGGGCTGCGTACCAAGTCTATCTACCAGAAGAGATCATCGCCCGGCGAAATGCAATGGGTATCACATCCCAGGTGAAAGGCATTGATTGCCGGGAAGGGAACTACTCGTTTCAGCGAGCCATTAATCGAGTCGTCGAGAACAGGAATCTCAGCCGAAGAGAAGCCCAGGTCGCGCTCTGTTGTGTTGAGGGCCTAACTAATGCGGAAATTGGGCATCGACTGCAGGTTTCTGAACAAACCGTAAAGTTCCATCTGCGGCATGTCTTTATAAAATTTGGCGTGAAGCGACGCGCGGAACTGATTTCGCGCCTGCTTATGTGACTTTCTGTCTGGTCGTTCTTGCGGACTGGGATTCACCAGCGCGCCCTGAGAACGGGACAGTTTATTTGACAAACCGATGCTGCCTCGCAAGAGAGGCTTCCCCACGGGGTACTGTGTGTGGTCACTTCCCGCTTTTGCTGCGAAGAACATGCAAGGGCACAGGTGTATTCAATCGCCGGAGCTGAAAGAATGAGCCTGAACAAGAACAAAAAAAAGAAACGCAAAAAGAAGACGGCGCTCGTGATTTGTCGCGATCGCAAGCAGTTTTGGACCACCCAAACACAGTTCTGGCAGTGGGTTAGAGAAGGCATCATTGTCAAAACTGAAGACCACCCATTGACAGGAATATTCCAGCGAGAGCACGAGGAGTTGTTGGTTCTCATCAGCAATACTGTTTTAAACCTGGCCCATCCTAATCATATGCGCGAGGCACTACTCTCTCGGCGCATCGGGCTGGCGGCAAAGTAGAACCTAAATCGGAGACCGAGTTGTGACCGGTGACTTAAGACGAGGATTTCAGGCATGTTATTTATTAGACCCCAGCGTTTGCAGCAGCCGCGAGACGGAAGGTTCAGACTGTTTCTGAGGCCGAATTGGACCGGCAACACTTCTCGACGGGGAAATAGTCTTCATTTCCTCTCTCTTATTGTGGTCCTTCTGGGTTGCTGCTTTGGTTACTCGCCGGCAGCATTGGCCCAGCAGTCAGGTGATAACACTGGAACAACAACCGTGGGCCGTACGGGCGTCAGTAGTTTAGTTTCGACTGCTAACAGTTCCGAATCCGGAGCACCAGAACCCCAGCCAGATGACCGTTACCGCATTGGTCCCGGAGATGTGCTGGACATTCGTATCTTGAATCGGCCGAATCTCTCACGCGAGGCGGTTCGCGTCGAAGGCAATGGAATGATTCGAATGCCCTTAATCGAGAGTGAGATCCAAGCCGGCTGTCAAACCGAAGGTGAGTTGGCTAAAGAAATTGCAAATCGTTACCTGAAGTACTATCGCCGGCCCCAGGTAGACGTCTTTGTAAAAGAATACCACTCGCAGCAGGTGGCTATTATCGGAGCAGTGAATGACCAGAGCCGCTTTGAGTTGCAACGGCGCATCCGGTTGCTGGAGTTGCTCACTTATGCCAAAGGACCATCTGCAAAAGCTGGCCAAACGATCAACGTGGTCCATTCGCCCCAGACTCTGGCGTGTCAAAAGCGGGAAGAAGACATAGCCCTGGCGTTCTCCAGCTACAAGTTGAGCGACACACTGCAAGGCGAGCCAAAGGCAAATCCTTACCTGCAGCCGGGAGACATCGTCACTCTACCTGAAGCTGCCCAAGTCTATGTGGTTGGAAACGTCTTTACGCCTATGACGATTTCGCTGCGAGAGCCGGTTACTCTATCCCGAGCAATCGCCATGGCCGGCGGCGTTAGGCAAGACAGCAAGAGAGATAAAATCAGAATCGTAAGACAAGAACCCGGCAGCCAAAAGAAAGAGGAAATAGTCGTGGATCTCGCTGCGATTGAAAGGAAGCGCGCGGAGGATATCGCTCTGGCGCCAAATGACATCATCGACGTTCCCACATCTTCAGGCAAGGCGCTGCTCCGCAGTCTGATAGGAGGCGTCGGTACCAGCGCTTCGCAGCTCCCGGTTCGTGTAATTCCATAGGAATTCTTACTTGAAGGTAACCAATGAAAGCATCGAGTGAATTAATCAAGAGCGAGTCTGCCGGAGGTGCCGTTGATCGGCCGATCGAATCGCCTATTCCTCATTCCTATAACTACGGCGTTGATCCCAATGCCGAGACGGAAGTACGCCTCCTCGATTACTGGAGAGCGGTGCGGAAGAGGTTATGGCTGGTAATTAGCGTCATTGTGTTAATTACCATGCTCGCGACGCTCTATGTCGCTCGTAAACCAGATATTTATGAAAGCGATATACGGCTACAGGTGGACCTTGAAAATAACGCTGCGCTCGTAAGCAAGACGCCTTACTTTATGGGGTCGGCTAACGATCCAGTCTACTTCAACACACAACTCCAGATTCTCACCAGTGGCGGACTATTGCGCAGGGTCGTAAAAACGCTCGATCTGGAACACAATCCCGAATTTTTGAAAGGGGATCCTGGTCGCAAAAAATCCACTTGGCGGACTGTATTGCGGATGGCGGGCCTTAGCGTTGACTCCAAAGCGGATGCCAGCGATAAGCCAAAAAATGAGTTGCAACTTCGCACCTCTGTGGCACCTGCCAGTTCGCAAGAGGATCTGATCGAAGCCAAGCGCCTCTCTCCTTATGTCTCGGCGATTCTTGCAGGTTTGAAGGTTGAGCCGGTGAAAGAGCCACGAGGCTATTACAAAGAGACACGATTAATCGATCTCACGTTCACTCATACAGATCCGCAAGTCGCCGCCAAAGTTGCAAACGCAATTGCTGAGACATATGTGTTCTCAAATCTGGAAAAGAAGACGGAAACGAACCTGTCGACCGGAGATTTCCTGCAGAAACGTATTGCTGAGCTCCAGCAACAAATCCGCACTGATGAGGAACGCCTCGTTAATTACGCAAAGAACAATCAGATTATCTCACTTGATCCAAACCAAAACACCGTCGTTGAGCGACTCGCAGGCCTGAATCGGCAATTATTGGAGGCCGAAAGTGATCGCAAAACTGCCGAAGCTGCTTTCAATGCAGCGAAGGTTCCGGGAGCGGCCGGAGCCCTGGTTGATGCCGATGAAAAGCGGATCGGTGATACGGAGGCAAAACTGGCAGAACTGCGGCAAAAACGTGCAGAGCTGTTGGTTGATGCAACCGAAGAGGCGCCTGAAGTCAGGGAAGTGGGCCAACAAATTAGCGAATTGGAAGGCCAGCTTCAGGAAGTTCGTAACCAGAAGAGTTCCACCCTGCTAACCAATCTAGAAACTCGCTATCGCCAAACGGTTGCCCGCGAGGAGTCTTTACGCAAATCGTTCGAGCAGCAACGGGGTCAAACACTAAGCCAAAACGAAGCAGCTATTAATTACCGGATCATTCAGCAGGAGATCGAGACCAATAAGACTCTGCTTGACAGTCTCCTCCAGCGTTCGAAAGAGAACGACGTGGTAATGGCCAGCAAGCCAAATAACATTTCGATCATCGACTATGCAATCGCCTCTGACAGTCCCATTGGTCCAAATAGACTGAGGACTGTTTCTGTTGCTCTGTTTCTGTCGCTTGGGCTGGGGGTTGGTTTTGCCCTGTTTCTTGAATATCTGGACGATACCGTTCATTCGACCGACGAGGTTGAACGCTTGCTGCACCTGCCGGCGCTGGCAGTAATTCCTTCAGTTAACGCTGCGGTCAGACGTCGTATGCTGGCCGCCGCCCCGGCAGCTTTGCAGAAGCGCAATGGCAACCAGTCCAAAAACCGTGAGTTACTGCTAAACGCCGATGGCCGCTCACCGCTTGCAGAGGCGTACCGGCACCTGCGCACTTCAGTGCTGCTCTCGACGGCGGGCCGCGCCCCACGTTTGTTACTGGTAACTTCCAGTCTTCCGGGTGAGGGAAAAACCACAACTGCTGTAAACACAGCCATCAGCCTGGCCCAAACTGGCGCCAATGTCGTGATCGTGGATGCCGACATGCGTCGGCCACGGCTACGAGCCATTTTTGATTTACCCGACCGACCGGGTCTGAGCTCAATATTGTCCAGCGACGTCAATGAGGAACAGATGCTGCAGCTGGTTAGTAGGGACGAAGCGACCGGTCTAAACCTGCTGACATCGGGTCCAATTCCTCCGAATCCGGCAGAACTGATCGGCTCAGAACAGATGCGTAAGCTACTGGCAGTGCTGCAGAGCAAATTTACTCACGTAGTTGTGGACTCGCCACCGGTGAGCTCATTCACTGATGGCGTGCTCATTTCCTCAATGGTAGATGGCGTTTTGCTCGTGGTGCATGGCGGTAAGAGTTCGCGCCATGTAGTGCGACGTTCGAGACAACTGCTACAAGATGTGGGTGCGAAAATTTTTGGCGTGGTACTAAACAATATTAGCTCGCAACCCCACGATTATTCTTACTATCAGCGTTATTACAACCAGCAGCATTACAAGGGCGATTCCGAGAGCGACGATGAACGAGCCGTTATGGGTTGAGAATTAAATTGCGACATCTGATGCACTGCTAAACATTTTTACTTTTGAAATGCTGTAATTCACCAGCTGAAAACCAAAGCACTCAATGAGTAGGTCACAAGCCCAAATCCAGGATCCGCAGAGCGGAGTAATCTCACTACCCACTTTTCTTATTCGCCCGGCCACGGGCTGGACAGCGATCGGATTCAAGGAACTGTGGGATTACAGGGAGTTGCTTTATTTTCTAACCTGGCGGGATGTAAAAGTGCGTTATAAGCAAACAGCTCTCGGAGCGGCCTGGGCCATAATACAACCGGTTTTTATGATGGCCGTTTTTAGTCTCTTTTTTGGCCGGTTGGCAAAGGTCCCTTCGGACGGAATTCCGTATCCGATCTTCGCCTTTTGCGCACTGCTGCCATGGCAACTCTTCGCTCATGCTTTAACCGAATCGAGCAATAGCCTGGTGGCGAATGAGCGTTTGATTACTAAGGTTTATTTTCCGAGGTTAATAGTGCCAATCGCAGCAGTGCTGGGAGGCGTGGTTGATTTTGCCATCGCTTTCTTGATTCTTCTGATGATGATGTTTTATTACGGAATTTTTCCCTCGTGGACCATTATTACCCTGCCGGCCTTCTTATTACTTGCCATTATGACCGCACTCAGTGTTGGTCTTTGGTTATCGGCTCTTAACGTCCAGTATCGGGATGTGCGTTACACGATAAACTTTCTGATCCAGTTCTGGCTGTTTGCCACTCCAGTTGCATATTCCAGCTCAATCGTCCCCGAAAGGTGGCGCCCTGTTTATGGTCTGAATCCGATGGCCGGAGTAGTGGACGGTTTTCGCTGGGCGTTGTTAGGAAGATCTAATCCGCCCGGGGCGTTGGTCGGAGTATCGGTTTTCGTAGTGGTAATTCTTTTGGTTGGAGGTCTCTATTATTTTCGCCGGATGGAGCAGGAGTTCGCGGATATTGTGTAGCAATTCCTAGCAGGCTGCTGAAAAACTGATGTTTGGGACCGATTTTCTCTTCGCCGTGATCATTTTTCGTTCGATTCGGCTTTAGTGGCGAAGTTTCATGACTATACGATGCGCTTTTGATTCATTCTTGATTGGTGGAACGATGTTTTCGCGCCGCCAGGCACACTACTGCCTACACCGTCACCAGCTTCCTCATTCTTACCAGGTTGTAGGCGGCCGTCGCGAAGATGAAAATCCAGCTGACGCGTTCGGTGCCGCGATGGCGCAGCTTGCGCAACAAGCCCACCGTCTTCAGCCAACCGAAGATCTCCTCGATCCGTTTGCGCTTCTGTTGACTGATTTGATAGCCCTCGTGGCGCGTCGTGCGACCATCGATGGCCGACTTGCGATTAGTGTTGTTCTGGGCCACGTGCGGCGTCACCTGCAGTTCGCGCAAGTCTTTCACCAGGTCGTGCGTGTCATAGTTCTTGTCGCCGCCCAGCGTTACTCTACCGTTGCCGCTGAGCTCTTCGGCGAAGGCCAGGGCCTCGTCGCGCTCGGCGGTGCCGGTTGCCGGCGTCACCGAAGCAGAGACCGCCAGGCCATTACGATTCTCCATCAGCAGATGGCCAGCGTAGCCCAGCTTCGCTTCTTTACCTTTGCCCTTGCGGCACAACATCGAATCCGGATCAGTAGTAGATTGATGGGTTTCGTTCGAGCGTTTCTGGCCGTGAAAGTTCACCGTCGGATTACCAGGATCATCTGGCGGCGGTTCGTCTTGGTTGTCCTTAGGCTTGAAGCTCTTCAGACTGGCTGCTGCTTCCAGCAACGTGCCGTCAACTGTGAAGTGCTCATCACTGAGCAGGTCATGCTCGCGCGCTTGGTCCAGCACGCCCGCGAAGAACTCTTCGGCGATCTCCCCGCGCAACAGCCGTTCCCGATTCTTCGTGAAGGTGGTCGCATCCCAGACGCGGTCGTCCATGTTCAGACCCACGAACCAGCGAAAGAGCATGTTGTAATTCAGCTCTTCCATCAGCAGCCGCTCGCTGCGCACGCTGTAAAGCACTTGCAGCAACAGCGCTCGCAACAACTTCTCCGGCGCGATCGAAGGTCGCCCCATCCGCGCATAGAGCTTATCGAACTGTGGCGACAGTTCCCCAAACACGGCATCCGACAGCTTGCGTATTGCGCGCATCGGATGGTCCTGTGGCACTCGTTGCTCTGGCGAAAGGTAACTGTACATTCCTGCTTGCTGAAGATCGTCTCCGCGCATCATGCTCCTCCATCGTTGATGTTGGACCATATTATAATTGACCATGATCATTTTGTGCGGAGAAAGTTTAGTTTTTCAGCAGCCTGCTAGGGAAAAACTCAATGGCAGTTGTCGCCGTTGTTATACCTCATTACAACCAGCCGGAGTATCTGGAGGAGTGTCTGCGAAGCGTTCACAACCAAAGTTTTCAGGACTGGCAAACCATTGTGGTTGATGATGCCTCCACTTTCGGCGATCCGGAAACGATCATTTCACGAGTGGCCGATAAGCGAATCCAGCTCATCCGGCACGAGTCAAATCGCGGTCTTGGCGCCGCCCGCAATACGGGTTTCAGGGCCACTGCAGCACCATTGGTATTGCCAGTCGATTCAGATGATTGCCTGCATCCCGATTTTCTCCAGACTACGGTGGAAGTATTACTGAAGCAGCCGGCGTTCGACTGCGTTTATACCGAATTTCAATTATTCGGCAGCAGTAATCAGATCTGGCGTTTTGACGTACGCTCCCCTGAAGAGATGTTGCAAACTCAATGGATACCTGGACCAGGCACCTTGATGCGCAAAAGGTTTTGGGCCGACATTGGCGGCTATTCAGAAGTCATGGCGTTGACAGGGAATGATGACTGGGAGTTTTGGATCAGAGCCATCCGCCATGGCGTAAGGCCATATAAGATTTCTCGGCCTCTCTATCTATATCGAAGACATGCAGATTCGATGAGCCTTACTGCTTTGCAAGACCGTGATTATCGCACCAGAGAGATCATCTATCAGTTGCATCGGGAGTTCTTTGATAAATATGGAGCTGGTGCCCAGTTTAGAGCCGAGGGTTATTTAAACAGCTCGCTCGCTTCGATGAAAAGGGGGAAACGTTGGCGCGCCATACGGCTGGCGTTCAGGGGTGTTCTGCTCGAGCCGGGCAGCCGTTATCTCAAGCGGCAGTTGGCGCGGTCACTGGCTCCTGAAGCACTGGTTAGGATGAAACGACGGTTTAGAGCTCAGCGATCGGTCCAACTCTGAGGGGCATTGAAACTTTCGATTTCAACAGCGCCGGAATATTAAACGTGCAAGCGGAAGTAGAACGTATTCGGCAGATGTATGCCGAGCGAGATCTGAACCCGGTTATTCAGGAAAGATGGGCGCCATTTGCAGAAGACGAGGCCGATCACCGAAATCAGCAGTACTGGTCTATGGCCCAAATGTTTCGCCGAATTGGAAAATCCAGTTTAGCAGGGCTGAAGATTCTCGATGTGGGTTGTGGACAAGGCAGGTTCTTGCGAGCTTGTCTTGATATGGGTGCGTCCCCGCAAAATCTGGTGGGCGTCGATTTACACTCAGCAGCCATTGAAGAAGCGCGTCGTCTTTCACCCCAGCTGCGGTTTCATTTGGGAACCGGTAGTGAGTTGAATTTTGCAGACGGCGAGTTTGATCTGGTAACGCAGTTTGTGGTCTTCTCGTCTATTTTTCACAGTGGCCTGCGTCAACGATTGGCCGCAGAAATGTTTCGGGTGTTAAGGCCGGGTGGTTACATTTTCTGGTGGGATTTAATGATTACGGTGGCAAAGAGTTCGCCGGAGCCATTGCGCCCGCGGGAACTCTTCTCGAGGACTCCCTACCGGGAATCTGATCATGCGTTGCGTCCCAAGCTTAGTAGCTGCATGAAATTACCGTCGCGCTTGCGAGCGGTAGGCGGCCTGATCGATTGGCTTGGGTATTCGCCGACTCACATTGCGGCATTAATCGGACCAAAGACTTAGGAAAAGAATGACAGTTCTAGTAACTGGCGCCGGCGGTTTCATTGGGAGCCATTTGACCGAAGCACTGCTAAATGCCGGTCGAGAGGTACGCGCACTAGTCCATTACAACAGTCGTGGAAGTTGGGGCCACCTGGATGATTTGAAGACGGATTTCGGAGATAGGTTCGATGTACGTCTTGGTGATGTCACTGATGCATTTCTAGTGCGCGAATTGGTGGATGACTGTGAGACCGTCTTCCATCTGGCTGCCTTGATCGCTATCCCTTACTCCTATCAGGCTCCTGCTTCCTACCTATCGGTTAACGTGCAGGGCACACTGAACATGTTGGAAGCCTGTAAGCGAGCGAATGTAAAGCGGATAATAGTAACTTCTACAAGTGAGGTATATGGCACTGCCCGTTATATTCCCATGGACGAGAGCCATCCGCTGCAAGCTCAATCGCCATATGCCGCCAGCAAAGTGGCGGCGGACAAACTTGCCGAGTCCTTTTATTGGAGCTATGGCTTGCCGGTAACTATCTTACGCCCCTTTAATACTTATGGCCCCCGTCAGTCAGCCCGCGCCGTAGTTCCTACGGTGCTCACGCAAGCCTTATCAGGCGCCAGGGAAATCGCATTGGGAAACCTGGAGCCGAAACGCGACATGACGTTCGTGGACGACACCGTTAGAGCTTTCCTGCTCGCTGCCGAGAAACCGAATATAGAAGGGGAAACCATCCACTTCGGTCAGGGCAACGCCCTTAGCATTGCGGATCTGGCACGGATGTGTCTGCGCACTGTCGACAGTGACGCGCGAGTAATCAGTCTCGATCAGCGACGGCGTCCCAACGGTAGCGAGGTGGAACTACTCACGTGTGACCACTCCAAGGCAAAGCGATTGCTTGGTTGGGAACCAAAAGTGGCTCTAACTGATGGCCTCCGCGCTACCGCCGATTATCTTACAGCGCATCTCCTTGACTACCGCTCCGAGGTTTACGTTTTGTGACATCAGATCCTAAACAGGGCACGGGCGAAAATAATATTCGAGCAGTGGTTCTGGCGGGAGGCAAGGGAACTCGCCTGAAACCTTTTAGTGTGAATTTTCCCAAGCCACTGGTGCCACTGGACGACATACCTATTTTAGAGGTTCTGCTGCGTAGACTCATCCGCTGTGGCATAACCGACATCACCATTACTCTCGGACATCTGGCGGAGTTGGTGAAGGCCTACTTCGACCACCGACGTTCGCTGGTGCAGCAGATGACCCTGAGGTTTGTCGAAGAAGAAGAGCCCACGGGTACCGCTGGCTCACTGGCCCTGGTGCCTGGACTTGACGATACCTTCCTGGTGATGAATGGTGATTTGCTCACGAATTTGGATTTTCGCGCTCTCGTTCGTTTTCACCATGAACAGCAGTCCGTTTTGACTATTGCAGCCAATGCTCGTCATGTGAAGGTGGACCTCGGTCTGCTTGAGTTTGACAGCAATTTTCGCATAACCAACTATGTAGAAAAGCCTGAAAACGTTTATCAAGTCAGCATGGGCATCTATGTTTATGAGCCGCGAGTACTGAAATACATTCAGCGAGGTCAATACCTGGACCTTCCGGAACTCGTGCTGCGACTTATTGAACGGGGAGAAAGAGTCTGCGCGTATCCTTCCGATGCCCTATGGCTTGATATAGGACGGCCCGACGACTACGCGAGAGCCCAGGAGCTATTCTCCGAAAAACGAGGTGACTTCGATCTTGTCTGACTGGCGGATTCCTCTGAGCCATCTCGACTACGGACCCGAAGAGGAAGTCGCGGTGCGGCGAGTGATTAAGAGCGGTTGGCTTTCGATGGGTCCCGAAGTTGAGTCCTTTGAGCGCGAGTTCGCACAATTTCTTGGAGTCCAGTTCGCGATAGCCGTTTCCAGCGGTACCGCAGCGCTCCATCTGGCCTATCTGGCGCTGGGATTGGGACCAGGTGACGAACTTGTTCAGTCCCCCATCAATTTTGTCGCTGCCGCGAACCTGACCGTGGCTATTGGAGCGACGCCGGTGTTTGCTGACATTATAAGCCTGAACGAGCCCACCATTGATCCTGCCGAAATTGAACGGCGTTTAACTCCACAGACAAAGGCTGTGCTGGTAATGCATTATGGCGGGTATCCCTGCCGCATGTCCGAGATTTCGGCAATATGCAAGGATCACCGCCTTGCATTGATTGAGGATGCGTGTCATGCGGTTGGCGCCCGTTATGCAGGCATGCCACAAGAGGTGTCTAATGGAAAAATGGCCGGCACAATTGGGGATATTGGCTGCTTTTCGTTCTTTAGTAATAAAAACCTGGCGATTGGCGAAGGTGGGATGGTAGTTACAAACCGCGCTGACCTGGCGGAGAGGGTGCGTAAATTGCGCTCGCATGGGATGACCAGCCTGACCTGGGATCGCCATAGAGATCACACCACTTCTTATGACGTTACCACGAACGGCTACAACTATCGTCTTGACGAGATTCGTGGCGCGCTGGGGAGAGTGCAGTTGCAGAAACTCGAACGCAATAATGCCTGGCGTAAAAAGCTCGTTGAAACATATCGTTACAAATTGAGCAGCCTGGAAGGTTGGACCATAACTTTTAATGAGTACGAGGGTGATACTGCTTGCCATTTGATGGTCGTGGTGGCGCCAACTGAAGCAGAACGGACGGCGGCCGTTTCGCACTTGAAAGAGATGAGAATTCAGACGAGCATGCATTATCCATTTATTCCTTCGTTTTCGGCATTTCGCGACAGTGGAACCTTCGATGCAAAGGGTTTGACGCGAAGCATCTCCTTCGCACAACGCGCTATGACGCTTCCCCTGTCCTCGGGCATGACGGTAGCACAGACAGTTGAAGTCGGAGGGGCCCTGTTGCAGGCACCACCGGCATAATCTGGAAACCATCGATGCGAATTTTGATGCTGGCACCGGGAAATTGGATTCATAGCAAGAGGACCGTGAATTGCCTCCTGGACATTGGTCATGAGATCACGTTTGTGGACGGTGATAATCCGCTTCCGGAAGGTCGAGAAGGCTTCACGTTCGTGCCTTACCCGCGCAGTGGCAGTCGTTTCTATAAAAAAGTTATTGGCAATAACCTGGGAAACAAAATTGCCGAACGACTCGTTGTGGCTCAGTTCCGGAGTCTTTGGAAACAGTTGAAGCCTGACATTGTTCATGTATGCTGGCTCGACAAGAGGGCCTACCTGTGTGCCCGCGCCGGAATGAAACCTTTAATGCTCTCTGTGTGGGGATCAGATTTGAATTCTCAGTTTCTTTCAGATGCCAGTCTCGACGAAGCCAGTATGGCTGCTGAAGCCCTAAATTCAGCTGACATCACAATTGTTGACGCCCCTGACATGCATGAGAAATGTTCGCGACTGGCTGGCAAACGCATTCGGACCGAAGAGGTACATCTGGGAGCAGACACGCGACTTTTCAGACCCGACCGGCAAGCGGCTATGGCCTGGCGACAAAGGCTGAACATACCGGCTGGCTCCAAAGTTCTCGTTTCTATTCGAGCTATGGCTTCGCGTTACGGACACCACCTGATACTGGAGGCTTTTGCGCGAGCTGTACCTCGCTTTAAACACCGCGCGTTTCTCGTATTTAAGGATTACAATGGCAGTGGTCCCACCTACCCCTCAGCTTTACGAGCACTGGCGACCCGGTACGCAGTTGACGATTACATTCGCTGGATTGGCGAAGTATCGCTCATCGAGATGCCACAACTGTATGCACTTTCCGAAGCGATTATTAATCTTCCCGCGATGGACGCCTTTCCCGTTACCTTCGTGGAAGCAGCGGCCTGCGAGCGCATGGTTATTAGCTGTAAACTGCCGAGCTATCTGGGAACCTTTGCTGAAAAGTACTTTCGTTTGGTAGAGCCTGATAATCCTGAGGCGTTTGCTGATGCTATTGTTGCTCTGGTGAACGAGACGGCGGCAGAGGGGAAGCAGCGATTGTCAAAACTGGCAGAGCTTCGCTGCCTCATTTTAAAGGAATATGACGAGACCTTATACTCGCGTCGCCTGTCAGAGTTGTATAAGGAAATAGCCGCTAATCGTCCGACGTTGGTGGCCCGCGTCGGAGCTTTTTTGGTTCTTTGCCTCACTTCCGTAGTTCTTGGTGTTTTTTGAGGACCCACCCGCTACCAGGTCGGGTTCAGGTCATTACCGCATTGTTCTGCAGGTCAATGCAGGACTCGTTAAATCCAGTTAATGTCTAACTTCGCAATTCGCTGCGAAAGCCTCAGCAAAGAATATCGGATTGGCGAACCTGTACGGTACAAGGCGTTGCGCGATGTAATCGCTAATACCGCGTCCGCGCCTTTTCATCGTCTCCGCAGGGCTCTGCATAATCCAAAACCTGCAATGGAGAATGGTACCGATCTTCCCGGCCATCAATGCGAGTTCGGCAATGAAATGGGCACGTTCTGGGCGCTTGATGACATTTCTTTTGAAGTCAGTCATGGCGAGGTGCTGGGTATTGTTGGTCCTAATGGGGCCGGGAAAAGCACGTTGTTAAAGATCCTTTCGCGGATCACAAGACCAACTAAAGGACATGCAGAAATTCATGGTCGCATCGGTTCGCTCCTGGAAGTAGGCACCGGTTTTCATCCCGAGCTCAGTGGTCGTGAAAACATTTATCTGAACGCCGCGATTCTGGGAATGCGCAGAGCGGAAGTGGAACGAAAGTTTGAAGAGATTGTAGCCTTTGCCGAAGTTGAGCAGTTTATAGACACACCAGTGAAGCGCTATTCGAGCGGCATGTATGTGCGACTGGCTTTTGCGGTTGCGGCCCACCTCGATCCGGAAATTCTCCTGATTGATGAAGTGCTGGCAGTTGGGGATGCGGCTTTCCAAAAAAAATGTCTGGGCAAAATTGGTGACGTTACAAAACAGGGCCGGACTGTTTTGTTTGTGAGTCATAACATGCAGTCTATCGCCCGCCTATGTTCTCATGCAGTTTTGTTGGAACAGGGCCGGATTAAAAAGAAGGGGAATACTTCGGATGTAGTAGCGGCATACTTACAGTCCGGACTTGGTTTCCGGGCAGAGAAGAGTTGGAGCGATACGCAAACAGCCCCAGGCAATGGAATTGTTCGTTTAAAGTCAGTGCGCGCTCGGAACACGTCCGGAAACCCTCGCCAAACTTTCGATAGCCGCGAATCGATAGGAATAGAAATTGGCTATAACGTACTTAAGCCTATCAGTGACCTTGCGGCTGAACTCGTGGTCTACGATTCTTTTGGTAATTTGGTCTTTACGTCAGCGAATCAATACGATGATCAATTAATGGTCCGCCAGGAGACAGGTCACTATATCAGTACCTGCTGGATTCCCGGAAATCTGATGACCGAAGGGACTTTCTTCATACGCGTCAGCATCGTTGAGATTAAGGTGCCGGTAAAAATGCATGTCTTTGAAGAGAATATTTTGATCTTTCAGATTATCGACCGCATGGACGGTGATTCGGCGCGAGGTCGCATCGCGCATAATTACCCGGGGATCATACGTCCCAGGCTATCGTGGACCACAACGTTCTCCGGCGACTCAGACTCTCAGCCTGAGCAAAGTCAACCGCCGTTGAAAGGGGAGATGCGTAGTGCCGCAAACTAAATTCAAGAGTGTGGTATCACAGCTGAATCCTGACTTGAGCCGTGCGAGTGAATCTCGCGATCTGTTCTCAGGCGCGGGAATGGCGATACCGCTCTTCAAAGTACATATGCCCGACGATGTACTTGAACCTTTGGCAGCCACACTTTCCAGTGGCTACATAGGGCAAGGGCCACGGGTGGATGAATTTGAACTATCGCTGGTGCCCTGGTTCGGTAATCAGAATGTTCTGGTGGTGAACTCCTGCACATCAGCCCTGCAGCTTGCCTTACGTTTGGCAAATGTCGAGGTGGGCAATGAGGTAATCTCGACGCCAATGACTTGTACAGCCACGAATGTACCCATTATGGCCATGGGCGCAAAGATAGTCTGGGCCGACATTGATCCAATGACGGGAAACATCGATCCGCTTGATGTAGAACGGAAGATCACCAAAAACACAAAGGCAGTAATGGCAGTCCATTGGGGTGGCTATCCGTGCGAAATAGAGGAGCTCAATCGAATCGGTAAGAAATACAATGTAAAAATTATCGAAGACGCCGCGCATGCCTTCGGGGCAAGCTATCAGGGACATCCCATTGGCAGCCATTCTGACTTTGTCTGCTTTTCATTTCAGGCAATTAAACATCTGACCACGATAGACGGTGGCGCGCTGGTCTGTCGGGAGACCGAAAGCTACAAGCGAGGCAAACTGTTAAGGTGGTACGGAATTGATCGCGAAGCAGAGCGCAGGGACTTTCGGTGTGAAGAAGACGTGAAAGAGTGGGGTTACAAGTTTCACATGAATGATGTTGCCGCGACCATCGGCTTGCATCAACTTCAATTTGTTGCCGATGTGCTGCGGCGTCATCGTGAAAACGGCGCCTACTATCGTGAACGTTTGCAGGGCCTCCACGGCGTAAAGCTGCTCGATTACAAATCCGACCGGGAAAGCTCATACTGGTTGTTCACCTTGAGGGTGCGAGAGCGTCAGCGATTCATGGAGGAGATGGCCAAAGCGGGAATCGTCGTTTCTCAAGTACACGCACGAAATGATTTGCATACGATGTTTACTGAGTTTCAGCGAAACCTGCCGTTATTAACCGAATTCGTTGCTGAACATGTATCTATTCCGGTTGGCTGGTGGCTGACTGAAGAACAACGGGCATACATTGCTGATGCGGTAGTGAGCTTCTGCGCTTTTGATCAGAACGGAACACAAAGAAGCAAAGATGGATAGGAAATGATCTCATACACACCGAGGCTTTAGCCCGGTGTGATCATTTGGCCCTCGTCAAGCTGAAACCGTTCAAACGGTTTTCGTCCCAACCAGTCACCATGAGAGCACCGGGCTGAAGCCACGGTGTGAATGAGAGAAGCCAAAGATTCACCAAAGACCTGACATGCGAATCGGCGACAATCGGCTCGATCCGAAGTTCACCGTGCTAAAGCGCGTCATATCAGAATAATCAACTCAGTCCCAGTCCCGCATGCCTTATCTCCACCGATGTTCCTAAAGCCAGTTGAAAACCTTCGTGATGCCATGCGGGTGCGGACACTAAGGAATTCCTGCCGGGATCACCTGACCAACTACACGAATGAGATCGGCTTCCTCCACCAACTTCTCTGGTTCTATCGACACTATCGCGACGCCAGAAAGACCGGGAAATACAGACTCTATCTTTGGTGCGACGATCAGGGTTTGCTCATAGGCTACGGTGCGCTGGCTCGGGCAGATGATGAACTACTTATCACTGAATGTGTGGCCACCAAATATCGTCGTCAGGGTCATGGACGTTTGATTTTAGAGCGGCTGGTTCAAATCGCCCGCGAAGAGAAACGAGATCTAGTAGCAGAGATTTGGGCGACGAATGCGGGATCTGTAGCGCTGCATGAAAGAGCGGGATTCAAGCTGGAATCGAGCGCCACTAAACAAGGAAAGCAACTGTGTAGATACGTGCTATCGGCCCAGATTCCGCTGGCCGAGAAGGAGAGTCCGGCAAAAAGGAGCAGGATAGTTGCCTAAAGTCAGCATCATTACTGCCGCCTACAATCATGTAAAGTTTGTCCGCCAATCGGTGGAGAGCGCTCAGGCCCAGACCTACCGCGATTTTGAGCATATCGTGATTGACGATGGCTCATCAGATGGCACCGCGGAGATCCTGCAAAGCTTCGGCGACAAGATCACCTACATTCGTCAGGAGAATTGCGGTGCCCACGCCGCGATCAATCGCGGCATCCGGATGTCTTCCGGCGAATTTATCGCCATTCTCGACTCCGATGACGCCTGGCTGCCGCACAAGCTTGAGCGGCAGATGCAAATGTTTGAGCAATTTCCGGAAGCGGGCCTCGTCTATTCGTACGCATCAATGATTGACGCGGACGGGGGTGTGAACGGCGAGCAGATTGGTGAACCGCTCTCAGACTCTCGTCATCCGTTCGAGGAATTGTTGCGAGGCAACCGTGTTCCGATTCTGGCAGCGGTGTTTCGAAGAGCCTGCATTGAGGACGTAGGGTTTTTTAGTGAGACGTTAAAAGCATTCTCTGATTGGGACCTACTGCTAAGAATCTCTGTCAGATGGTCCTTCATCTTTGTACCAGAACCGCTGGCGCTTTATCGCGTTCATGACAACAACTCTTGGAAAAGATTGTTAGAAAGCGGCCTGCTGGACAAGGAACGGCTCATTGTTTTAGAGAATGCCGCGGCATTGATGGGAACTGGTGCGGAATGGAACCACAGCAAAGACATCCTAAAGAGTGTCTTTCGCGAGACTGCACTGAAAACTGCATATGGACACTGGTATCGTCATCGATATGTGATCGCCCAAGCATATTTCTTGTTTGCTTTGAGGGTACAACCGAACCTGTTGAAAGACGCTATATTTGCGATAAGACCTCGTTTGATAGCCAGGCTGCTCATTGGCGAAAGCGGAATTAGAGCTTTTAGCAGCATGAAGCGCCTCCTAAGTTAAGCAAGAGCATTGTCGGGTTTGGTTATCGCACCGGTCGCTAAAACCATTACGCACCTCTCCACTTAAATCGTTAGATTCTCGGGAGCTACCAACCAGGTAGTCATGGAGAGTTAGACTTGCAAATCCTCGTAACTGGTGGTTTGGGGACGATCGGCTCTGGTTTGATAAGGGAATTGCGCTCTCGAAATCACCACGTAATCAGCTGTGACCTCCACCACCAATCCGATGAAATTGGTTTCAGTTTGCGTACTGACGTGGAGACACCTCTATATGCGCGTTGCGATGTTGGTGAATTTCGTCAGATCGAGCGCGTGTTTGAAAGGCTCGGCCCGTTCGACTACGTCTATCATTGCGCCGCAGAGTTTGGCCGTTGGAATGGTGAAGATTTTTACGAGACGCTCTGGCGTACAAATACCATTGGTACAAAAAACATCATTCGCCTACAGGAGCGGCTAGAATTTCGGTTAATCCATTTTTCCTCTTCAGAAGTTTATGGGGATTGGCCGGATCTCATGGTCGAGACAGTAATGGATGAATACGAAATCAAACAGCTTAACGACTATGCAATGACCAAGTGGGTCAACGAAATGCAGATTCGCAATTCCGGATTGCAGTCCGGCACCCAAACGGTGGTCGTCAGACTCTTCAACACCTATGGCCCAGGTGAATATTACAGTCCATACCGTTCTGTAAACTGCCGGTTTCTTTACTGCGCCCTACACGGATTGCCGTGGACAGTTTTTCGCGGTCATTCACGTACTTCAACCTACCTCGCCGATACAGTGCGTACTCTTGCAAACATCGTCAACAATTTCAAACCCGGCGAAACCTACAACATTGGCGGCAGTGACCTGCACAGTATTGAACAGTTGTCGGACGTTGTGCTCCAGGTCACGGAAGCCAGTCCCACACTGGTGCAGTACCGGGACTCTGAAATTCTAACGACCAGACTGAAGCGAGTGGATACTTCAAAGTCAGTACGCGATCTGGATCACAAGAATTCCTACACCCTAAAAGATGGAATGGAACTCACTGCTGAGTGGATGCGAGGTGTTTACGCATTACTCTGAACGACGCACGATGTCGAACCACTTGAAATCTGCCGAAATCGCCCGAGGTCACGCAAGCATCCCGATTCTCTACGTCTGTGACTTTCCACCCTCGAATTTTCACGGCGGACCTATTCTTGCATCTCGACTGCTGGCTACCTACCGAAGTGATGAAATAACCATTCTTTTCGGTTCTCGCTATCGTGAGTTGGGCATTCGGCATGGATTGCTCGACTGCCCACATGTCATTTACCCGTGGAATAACGAAACTGGCCGATGGGGAACAGGCAGAATCAAGACGGCTATTTGTTGGTTGCGAATACCCTTGTTGGCGTTAGAGATAAGACGCCAGGCAAGACAAGCACGGGCCGGCGCGATGCTGACCATAGCCCATGGCCATTTTTTTATCGCAACGGCTCTTGCTTCGTGGTTAATATCGATTCCGTTTATTTTAATAGTACACGACGACTGGGTTAGGGCGCTGCGGCGTTCTTCGTACGTTTTGAGGCACTTCTGCGGTACGATTTTCAGAGCTGTGGTCCATCGAGCAGCGCACATTTACGCGGTTAGCCCATCGATGCAAAAGATGTTGGCTCAGGATTATGGCGTAGTCTCGGAACTACAATTGCCTGCCACTGATCCCATAGATGGTGCTGAGGACACATTGCATGTTACGTCTACTGAGAATCGAAGTTTGCGGATTGTGTATGCTGGAGCACTAACCGAAGCAACAGAAGATAGTGTTGATTTGCTCATCAACCTTATTAAGAGTGAAAAGTTGCTGGGTTATGGGATTAAAAGCTGGGAATTACATCTGTATGCAATAGTGACTCCTCAACAGACGATAGAGTGGGACGACAAAAGGATAAGGCTTCACGGCTGGGTGAGCCAGCCGGAACTGCGCAGAGCACTAACAGACGCGGATATTTTGGTTTTGCCTTATTCCTTTCGAAACGATCATCGTTTCGCCACTGAGCAGGCTTTCCCCTCAAAGACTGCTGATTATCTTAGGTCCGGTACGCCTATTCTCATTTTCGCTCCTCCCTATTCCAGCATCGTGAAATACGCCAGGCAATTCAGACTCGCGGAGATTGTTGATGAACCGAGCGCGGAAAAACTGGCAGAGGGAATAGTTCGTATTTGGCAGTCGCCCGGTTACCGCGCTCAACTAAGAGTCAATTCGTTAGGCACTTTGAACGCGAATCACGATATCAACAAACAGAGGGCGGGTCTCCGAAAAATGATGTATCGATTGGTCCAGGACAGCGGTTTTATGTCAAAGGAAGACGGGCACGAGCGAAAGCTCCTGGACCAGCCATATCGGTCGTCCCATTTTTAATTATGAGATCGGACGCATTTTAAGTTCTTTGATGAGCCCGGCGGTCATTAAGCGGAGTCGGCACACTAACCATCTTTCGATTGAAATACGTTTGAAAGCTCCCTCAATCGCAATCTTTTCCGGTAGTCACCTTTGCCACAACCCGCGTGTAATCAAAGAAGCTACGGCTCTTGCTCGTGCAGGCTACGAAGTCGAAGTGGTTGGCGGTTGGTTTGACAAGAGTCTCAAGGCCCGCGATCAGGAACTATTGTCGCGGCTAAAGATTAAGTTCACACCGGCTTTGGATCTCGTGGAAAATGTTGGCTGCACGCGCTTCATTGCCCGTCTACGAAGAAAATTAGGTGAAGTGGCGCATGCGAAGATCGGGCTGGAAAACAGATGGCAGCTTGGCATCTTCGAACCAGCCTTGCGAGAAGCCGCGGTTCACAGTAAGGCTGATCTGCTTATAGCGCACTCTGAACCGACGATGGCGGTCGTGGCGGAAGTGGGCCGTCGGCAAGGGCGCCGCGTGGGTGTTGACCTGGAGGATTGGTTCTCTGAAGAGGGGACAGTCGAGACCCGGCATCACCGGGTCACGCGATTAGTTCGCTCGCTTGAAGCATCACTTCTCAGCCTTGGAAAGCACAGCTCATGTACTTCTCGGGCTATGAGCGACGCCCTGGCCCGTGAGTTTGCTTGCGATCCGCCGCAGGTGATCTACAACGCATTTGCATGGACTGAGCGGCAGTTTCTGGACAGTCAGATGAAAGATCGAAGGGATCCGCGCTTATTCTCAATACACTGGTATTCACAAACGGTAGGACGTTGGCGTGGGTTGGAAGATCTCTTCGCAGCACTGCCATACCTGAACCGCCAGGTGGAAATTCACTTGCGCGGCAGGCCGATGGCCGGGCTTGATGAATGGCTGACTAATCAAGTGCCGCCCGAATGGCGACCGCGAGTCTATCTTCACGATCTCGTAACAAACGATGAACTGCTCTCGCGCATAGCGGAGCACGATATTGGTTTTGCAGGTGAAGGAACATACTGCCGTAATAAGGAACTTACCGTGTCGAACAAGATTCTGCATTATCTGCTCGCCGGGCGTGCCGTTGTGGCAAGTAACACTGCGGGGCATCAAGAAGTTGCAGAACAGGCGGGCGGAGCTGTCAGCCTCTACCAATCAGGTAATCCTTTGTCATTGGCGTCGGAACTGAATCGGTTGCTGGACTCGCCAGAAACACTTGGCGCCATGAAAGCGGCAGCTTTGAGCGCGGCAGAGAAGTCTTTCTGCTGGGAGCGACAGGAACCCATTTTGCTACGATCGATCGAGAAGGCATTGACTGTCTAGAATGTTCGCACGCATCTTTAACTGGCGCTGCAATCTTGCTTAATTCGCTGAGGAAGGTAACACGTATGCGCCTCGCACGCCGTTGGGGTGTGCCCTCGATTCAGTTTGCGCTGGAGCGACTCAAGCAAAAAGGATTTTTGCCGACAGCTGTTTTTGATGTGGGCGCCTACGAGGGAGATTTTGCCGCTCTGTGCCTTGAACTTTGGCCGGGAACAATGGTCACATGCTTTGAAGTCTTGCCCGAACCTTCGCAGAAGATCATAAACATGAGCAAGACGCAAGACAGGCTTCGACTGATTCCTTGTCTTCTCGGCGCGGAAAATCAACAACAAGTAGTGTTCAACATTGCCGACACTGCCTCTTCAGTTCTTGATGAACGAACGCATCCACAAACAAGAAAAGCCGTCTTCCAGATGAGAACAATCGACGACGTTGTTGAGCGTGATCTGCAAGGGCAAGCGCCCCAATTCTTGAAGATGGATGTGCAGGGCTATGAATTGGCAGTCCTAAAAGGCGCCAGTCGAACCCTTCCTTCAATCCAGGTGATTCTGGCCGAAGTGAATTTCCTGGATATCCATGTGAACGTACCGTTGTTGGCGGACCTTGTCTCATGGCTTTCCCAGCGCGGCTGGGCCGCTTACGACATTTGCGGATTAATCCGAAGACCACTCGATCAAGCGCTTTGGCAAGCGGACATGATTTTCGTTCAAAGCAACAGCAGGTTTAGGCAGGATAAACGTTACGCATGAAAATTCTTGTCACTGTCGATCCTGAAATACCTGTGCCGCCGAAATTCTATGGGGGGATCGAACGCATCGTTGACAGGTTGATTCACGAACTGCGTAAACGTGCCCACGTCGTTGCTTTGCTTGCCCATCCGGACTCCGACTGTCCGGTTGATTACCTGCGGGCGTGGCCTGCGGTATCGGACACTCCGATGAGACATGCCAGCAGGGCGCTCACTCTACTGCGCGCAGTGCAGAGTTTTCGACCGCAAGTGGTCCACAGCTTCTCTCGTCTTGGCTATCTTCTGCCAATTCTTCCGCAACGCTTGCCTAAGTTGATGTCGTATCAGCGACACACTGGCGGAAAACAGATCAGACTTGCGGGAAAATTGGGAGGCAAGTCGCTTGCGTTTACTGGATGTAGTGAGTTCATTGCCGGGATGGGGCGTCGTTGGGGTTCGCAGTGGTCAGCCATACCAAATTTCGTAGACACGGATTTCTATACTTTCAGAGCTACCGTTGCAGCGGATGCTCCATTAGTTTTCTTGAGCCGGCTGGAACGAATTAAGGGGGCCCACACGGCAATTGCGGTTGCGCGAAAAGCGGGACGCCGCTTAGTCTTAGCCGGCAACCGAGTCACGACGGAAGAGGGGCAAGCATACTGGAACACTGAAATCGAACCGTTTCTGAATAAGGACGGAATTGAATACGTGGGACCGGTTAATGATGAGCAGAAGAATAAACTTCTGGGCTCGGCTGCGGCTACCATTGTTCCCATCGAATGGAAGGAGCCGTTCGGCATCGTATTTGCCGAAGCTCTTGCTTGCGGAACACCGGTAGTCTCGTGTCCCCATGGCGCTCTTCCGGAAATTGTCACCAACGGGAAACACGGATTCCTCATCAACAATGTAGCAGAGGGTCTGGAAGCGGTTCGCAGATTGGGTGAGATCGACCGTTCAGAGTGTCGCCTCCACGTCGAGGAACGCTTCTCATCTAAAATAGTAGTTGATCAGTATGAGCGCCTTTACTCTCGATTACTTGCCGCATGAAAACCGTTATTCTCGTTGCCCCGCATTTTCTTCCCGCCTTTTTGCCGTCAGTCCATCGTGCGCGGTTGTTGGCTTACGATCTTCCTGAGTTTGGTTGGAGACCGCTCATATTAACCACAGATCCTCGTTATTACGAGTGTCAGCTTGATTGGGAGCTGCTTGATCTATTGCCGCCAGACCTGGAGGTCGTCAAAACGAGGGCTTTCCCTACCAAGCCGATTCGCGTAGTCGGTGACATCGGACTTCGCTCACTGCCCTGGTACTACAGTGCTGTGCGCGAACTATCAGCCAAGCAAAAGATCGATTTTCTGCATATCACGATTCCCTCGAACATGGCTGCATTGTTGGGGCCGCGCGTGGAACGTACCCTTGGGATTCCGTACGGAATTGATTACATCGACCCCTGGGTGCCGGAAACCCCGACCGGTGATCGGTTTTTCAGCAAAGCCTGGATTGTCAATGGCCTTTCACATTTTCTTGAACCTATTGCCGTGCGACGCGCTCGTCTCATTACCGGCATCAATGAAGCCTACTTTGCTTCAGTGCTTACACGTAATCCGACGTTGCGAGAAAGAGTCGTTACCGCCGGTATGCCCTACGGCGGATGCGACCGCGACTTTGACGCTTTACGACATAGACCGCGCGACACTTTCCTTTTTAATCCTAACGATGGGAAGGCCCATGTGATTTATGCGGGCGCATTATTACCAAAGGCAGTTGAAGTGATAGATCGCTTAATGCGATCGCTCGCAGTACTGCGTGAACGAAATTCTAATTTAGCGGCCAAACTCCGATTGCATTTTGTCGGAACCGGAAGTTTCGAGGGCGATCCGTTGCGTGGACATGGAATTACGCCACACGTAAAACGCTATGCCCTCGAGGAGATGGTGACGGAGACGCCTAATCGCATTAAGTATCTGGACGTGCTTAATCATCTCGAACAAAGCACGGGCATACTGGTGGTCGGCTCAACGGAGGAGCACTATTCACCTTCGAAGATTTATCAGGGTCTGATGGCCCGCCGACCTGTATTTGCGCTATTGCATGAGCGATCCACTGCTATTGAGACGCTGCGGTTGAATTCGGCAGTGGAAGTCTTCACTTTTTCTGCTGACCGACTGCCGGATCCTTCGATGCTGAGCGTTGCGTTTGAGCGCTTCCTGACTAACCAACAACCTCGTCCCGACGCGATCCGCCACCAAGCATTTGATCGCATCAGTTCGCGCGAATCCAGCAGAATACTAGCTAAAGCCCTGGATGACGTACTAGCCAGGTCGAACCATAATGGCTGATACCCTGAGCGGCCCAAACGGCCTTAGTGTGTTGGTAATCTTTGGAGCTGGCGCGCTTTACGGGATGGAGAGAGGCGTGATTGAGATTTTCGATCTCTTGCGTCCAGACGTGGAGCCTCATTTCCTAATCTCGCGGACTCCGCGCCGCTTAAGCTTGCCCATATTTGAGGAAATTCAAAGACGAAAATTCAGCCACACTTTTTTGAGTGACTACAATGGTTGGGAGAGGCTGGGAAAACCAAGATCTTTGGCTATTTTTTGCAAGATGCTTGTTGGGCTACTTCGTGGCAACCTCGACGCTCTGCGTGAAGTACGCCGGCACCGAGTACTCTACGTTCCCAATTTATACGCTGCTTATTATTCGCTGCTCGCGATGGTCTATTGCCGTGTTACCAGACGGCGCGTCTTCTATCACTTCCACGACTTGCTAACGCATCCCTCTCTGCAACTGCGCCTGATGTCCCTGCTGGTGACTGATTTTGTGCATAACACGGCCCTAGGCCGCGTCGAACTCTCTAAGGCAAATCCCTACGTTGAGAGCAGACACAATTGGATTATTCCTTATCCAGTCAGACGCAAGTCTCAGGACACGGGAGCGAGAGGTCTCAGCAGTGAAAACGGACACCGGTCGCTGCTCTTTGTTGGTCAGATTGCCAAACATAAAGGTGTTGATATCTTGCTTGATGCCTTTGACACGCTAAAGGAATCGTACCCAGAGCTGACGCTAAACCTACTTGGCGGGTGCGACGATGAGTTACTTAAACAGCGCCTCCAGGAGAGTCATGACAGGAACGGCGGTCGAGCAAAATGGTGGGGTTATCGTGACGATGTTGCCGATTTTCTTAAGCAAGCCTATGTCTATATTCATCCGAGCCCGCCTTCAATATTCAAAGAGTCATTTGGCATTGGAATGCTTGAAGCGATGTCTTCGGGCGTTCCCGGAGTATGTTTTCGCAGTGGGGGGTTAGAGGAGATCGTTATACACGAGCAGACTGGTCTTATTTGCGAAGGGGAACAGCCGGAAACATTAGCCGCTGCTATTGGTCGATTCCTGAGCAACGTTCAATTCAGAAACGAGTGTGGCGAACAAGCCCGACGACGTTATCAGGAGCACTACGCGCCATCGATGGTAAAGGAACTTTGGCTTGAAGCATTGAACGACATTCGCGAGAACCGTTAAAAAAATGCGGGGACGTTGTTCCGTAGATGACCGCTGAAATACCAGCGACGCGACATGACTACCATCTTGAGTCTCATTAACACCCTGCTTTAGCAGTGTGTCGGGATTAAAGAACTCTGCGCGTACTCTGCGTCCTCGGCGACTCTGCGGTGAACTGTTTTTAGTCTAAATTCATCACCGCCGAGACGCAGAGCCCGCCGAGATCACGCAGAGAGGTCAACTTTTCCCGACAGACACCTCTAGCTGGGTGAGAGGCCAAGCTGACGAATCCGCACAACCCTTTCAAGGGTCTCTACTGGCGCGCCGGGAAAACCGCTGAAGCGGTTGGGTTGTTACGGAACTCGCTCCTCTCCACCCAGCTGAAGCTGAGCTGAAGCAGGGTGTTAATGAGAGAGCGCCAATGAATTCACCGTATGTGAAGATTTGTCTCGACTGAACGCTCATTTGAGACGCCGTACATTTGTATGCGGACAGCGCTCCATGCATTAAAAGTCATTGTTGGTCTGGAAGGTCCCGAGTCGCAAGTGTCTGATGAAGAGTTGGAGTGCCTGATCAGCTACGCGCCTACCGCTAAAATAATTGTCGAGATTGGATGCTTTGAAGGTAGGACTACAGGGATGCTGGCTAAGCGTTGCCGCGGGGTGGTCTATTCGATCGATCCATTTTTCAGAGGCAGACTCGGAATATGCTACAGCGAGCTGGTGGCCAGGACACATTGTCGCAGACAAAGTCTCCGGAATGTCGAATTCATCAAAGCGTTTAGCTACGAAGTGGCGCCAGGATTCGCTAAAGACATCGATCTGCTCTTTATTGACGCGGACCACAGTTATGAATCGGTAAAAAGGGATTGGGATGATTGGTTTCCGAAGGTTAGAAATGGCGGAGTCGTTGCGCTTCATGACAGCCGACGAGCTCCGAATTCTCCTGAGTACCTGGGCAGCATGCGATTTTATGACCAATATATTCCCACGGTTCCCGAAGTGACAGAGATTGGGGTAGTGGGTTCATTGGCTCTCTTGCGAATTAACAGGTAGATCTCGATCCACCCCGGCTCTTCTAGGAATGAGTCCCAAAAGACTCGCTATCATTACTACGCATCCCATCCAATACCACGCACCGTGGTATCGAGCTCTGGCTTTAAATCCAGAAATTGAGCTTGAGGTGTTTTACTGTCATAGGGCCACACCCAAAGAGCAGGCGGATGCCGGTTTCGGCGTCGAGTTTGATTGGGATGTGTCGTTGCTCGACGGCTACTCGCATCATTTTCTGAAAAATGTGGCTGAGCGGCCTGCAGTTAGCGGGTTCAATGGACTTGATACGCCAGAGATACAAGCGGTTATTGCTCGTGAGCGGTTTGACGCGGTAATGGTAAATGGTTGGCATTACAAAAGCGCCTGGCAAACGATGAGGGCCTGCTGGAAGACCGGAACCCCCGTGATGGCCCGCAGCGATTCACATTTGCATACCGAACGCGGTTTTGCGAAACGCGCCGCGAAGTGGCCCCTCTATCAGTGGTTCATTCCGAAGCTCGATGCCTGTCTTGCGGTAGGCACGTGGTCCAAAGAATACTTTTTACGATATGGAGCACACCCCGAACGAATCTTTCTGGTCCCACATGTGATCGACCAGGTCTTCTTCGAGGACCAGTGGCAACGTTGGCAACCGCAAAGAGACGTTCTGAGACAGCAGTGGGGCTTACCGGCTAAGGCGACTGCGTTCCTCTTCGCCGGCAAATTTGTGGCAACGAAACGACCAATTGACTTCATTCGAGCAATTCATGCCGCGGCAACGAAAGGTGCGGGGATAGCGGGATTAATGGTGGGCGACGGCTCGCTGCGTACAAAATGCGAGGAGTTTGTCCACGATAATAATGTGCCAGTGAGATTCACGGGTTTTCTAAATCAATCCGAACTGGTCAAAGCTTACGTCGCTGCTGACGCTTTGGTATTACCTTCGGATGGGGAAACCTGGGGCCTGGTCGTGAATGAGGCAATGAGTTGTGGCCTTCCTTGCGTGGTCAGCGATCAGGTTGGCTGCAGTCCTGACATGATAGTCCCGGAGCTTACCGGATCAGTCTTCCCGGCTGGCGACTGCAACGGCCTTGCTGAATTGCTCGCATCGCTCGCAGCCCACCCGGCACATCTGCGTCAACTAGGCCGACACGCTAAACAGATGGCCACAACATATTCGACGAACTCAGCCGTGGATGGGATCCTCCAGGCACTCACCAGAATAGGCCGGCAACATTGAACAGCAAAATACTCGATCCAAGAAGCGCATTCATTCGCTATGCGCCATCAATTCTTGCGTCTGCGGTAATCACACTGCTGTTATCAATCAGCCGGCGAAATGACTTGTCGCTGACCGATTGGCTGCTGGCGTTCACGCTTTTGCTCATTCCCTGGCTCTCTTATCAAAATTGGCGCAGAGAGAGAAGGGAAGGGCTTCCCGTTTTCGCAATGATAGCCCTGATGTATTGGATCTATTACGGCCTACAGCTCTTCTGGGGCGATCGAGCGATAGAAGTCGCTGACTGGGCTTCTGGCCGAGAGGCTGAGCCGGAGAAGATTACCGAAGCTGTTGCATTGACGCTGCTAGGGGTTTTCACTTTATGGCTGGGCCTGAAGTCTCGATTGGGGGCGCGACTGGCGCCGCGGAGAGATATTGAACTGTCAATAAACCCCTCACGTTTGAGTTATGTCCGTCTAGTGCTTGTTCTTAGCAGCGTCTTAAGTTTTTCCGAGCCATCGTTGTTGCTTTTCGGTTCAGGTGTCCGTCAGCCATTAGGCATCGTCATTTCAACTGTCCCGATGCTGGCATTCATGCTGCTGTTTCGCCGCTATTTGCGTGGTGAGGCAAACTCTCTAGATAAGTTACTGATTGTCGCGTTCCTGGTAGCGCGTTCACTTGGCGGACTCTCGTCCGGTTGGCTAGGATCGTTCGCCTCGATCATCATCGTGTGCGCGGCTGCTTACGTCGCTGAGCGGCATCGCATGCCCCGTATCGCTCTGATTGCTGTTGTGGTTTTCATTCTGTTCTTCCAAGTTGGGAAGAACGATTTTCGCAACGCCTATTGGACGCAACCGAATGAAGCGAGCAAAATCGAGCGCGTATCGTTTTGGGTAAATTCATCCCTGGAATTATGGCGTGACGCGCTAACGGATTCGTCTGGCACCAGCGTTCAGACTCTGTTCGGCAGAAGTTTGTCGCGTGTGTCTTTGCTCACCCAGTCGGCCAACGTACTGGAACAGACACCCCGCGTCGTGCCCTATCAGTACGGCAGGCTCTATTCTTATCTTTTTATTACTTGGATTCCGCGCTTCGTCTGGCCCAATAAGCCATCTGTGAGTGAAGCCAACCAGTTCTATCAGGTGACGTACGGCGTTACGAATGAAGAGGATCTGGACAGCGTTGCTATAGCCGTTGGTGTGCTTATCGAAGCCTATATCAGTTTTGGCTGGCTGGGAGTCGTGGTGATAATGTTTCTTCTGGGAATCTTTTTTGACTTTTACTTGAGGCTCTTTTTTGGGCCTTCATCGGGAACGGTTCTGAGCAGCCTCGGGATAGTGCTCCTGCCGCAAATTCTGGGTATCGAATCGCAAATGGCCGTTTACCTCGGTGGCATCCTTCAGCAGGCATTATTCAGTTTGCTGTTCTTATTGCCGGCCTTCCAATGGGGTTCGGCGCGAGCTGTGACTCCACTTGCTACGTGCGATACCCGTGTAACCCGACCGGCCCTCAATCCGACTGAATGAGGAGCGGGTTTTGGCCGCAGTTACACACTCCATTCAATCGCCCATAAGCTTAAGCAGCGCTTGACAACCGCGCCTCCAAATAAAATTCTCGTCTACCGATTGGGTCATCTTGGGGACACAGTAGTGGCCCTGCCTGCGTTGCAAGTCGTACGTGAAAGTTTTGCTGGCGCGCACATTACACTGCTTTCAAACGCCGATATGGGCGCCGCGCGGGTATCAACACAGGACTTGATTCCTGCGGGACTGATCAATGAATGGTTGACTTATCCCTCCAATGAAAACGGCGCCGATCCGTTTGCCATGATCCGTTTGTTGGCATCATTGCGCCGGCGAGAATTCGATACGCTGGTGTATCTTGCACCACGCCTTCGAAGTCCCCTCAAATTAAGACGTGATTTGATCTTCTTTCGACTGGCTGGCATTCGCCACTTCATCGGGAATACCGGATTCGAGCCGCTTCCACGAAAGATAGAAGGAAAGCCACTAGCTGGAGTCGTGCACGAGGTCGATCACCTGTTGCATCGGCTCCGACTCAGTGGACTGCAGAGTGCGACCTCTGGCGACCACAAAATCAATCTGCATCTGACGGGCGAAGAGCAAGAGGCGGCAGAACGTTGGTTACTTGGGCACGCAACGGGATACCCAAATACAAGCCTGATCGGCTTTGGACCAGGTAGCAAGTGGCCTTCGAAGGTTTGGCCCGAGCACCGTTTTGCCGAGTTAGGCGAACGATTGATCGACGAATGTGATGTTTACCCGGTGATCTTTGGAGGCGTGGAGGACCGGGCTCTCGGCGAACGGTTGATTCGCGCATGGGGAAAAGGAGCAAATGCCGCCGGCACGCTGCCTGTACGTCAGTCAGCGGCTGCGCTTGCGCGCTGTCAGGCTTACGTCGGCAATGATACGGGCACAATGCATCTTGCGTCAGCAGTAGACACGCCTTGTGTCGTTACGATGTCAGCGCAGGATTGGCCCGGACACTGGGATCCTTACGGCTCCGGGCATACAGTTTTACGTCGCTCATTGCCCTGTGAGGGTTGTATGTTGAAAGTCTGTAAGCATGAAGGCTTGAGGTGCCTCCAAGAAATCCTGGTGGCGGAAGTCCTTGACGCATGCAAAGGGACGCTTGGGCGCGTGCGCGCAGAACCCAAGAGCCTGGCAACCTCTCATTGACTTTGAATAGACGACGTAAGTAAGCAGCCTTAAGGTCACGAAAACCTGTGAACAGAGTCCTGCTAAAAAAAGTAGGTCGAGTACTCACGCGGAAGGCGGACGCCTGTGCGGGACGGCTCTATCCCCTCCAACGTACACTGCAATCTATGAGTATTCGGCCATTCGAGCTTCATCTCGAGCTGATAAACCTTTGCAATGCGAATTGCGTTTTCTGTCCTTACCAGTTTCAAACCCGCGAAATTGAGTTCATGAGCGATAAGATCTTTAAACGGGCAGTATCCGACTTCATCGACAGTGGGGGAGGATCTGTTGGTCTGACGCCAATAGTTGGCGACGCGTTGATTGATCCAAAGTTTCTGGAGCGAGTGCGTTTCTTGCGCGCACAACCCAAAATTGATCGGATCTTCCTTACCACGAATGCGATTCTGTTGGACAAGCACGGAATTCAGGAAGTTCTCACCTCGGGTGTTACCTCCATTACCATTAGTACTGCCGGGTTTGAGAAACAGATGTACGAACGTATTTACCGCTCGCAATCCTACGAACGCATGAAGCGTAATGTGCTTGAACTCATCAAACAGAACGCCGAATGCGGTACGCCCGTCCACGTCACCGTTGGTCTCCGAGCGGATCGACCACTAAGTGAAGTCATGAAAGACCATGACTTTCAACCGATTCTTCGGTACGGGCCCGCTATAGATTTCACCTGGTCATTTACCTCGGCAAATGGGCGCATTACTCGCGAGATGTTGCCCGCGACGATGAAATTAAGAGTGGTTAAATCACGTAAGGAGACATGCGTTCAACTGTATAACGGACCGATCGTCCTGCCTGACGGCACCGTAATGGCTTGCAGTTGCGTTGCCTCTATGGACGCAATCGCTGACTTGAGCATCGGGAACTTAAACGATGCGCATCTTGCGGATATTTGGACCAACGGCCGAATGAAGGCTTTGCGGGCAAGTTTCTCAGATGGTTCCCTGAACCAGATCTGCCGTGGTTGTGATATGTATCGCGACCTGGAGATCTATAGAACTTCAGAGGGGCGAAAACGGGCTCGTCTGAATCGCATGCGCAATAACGGCCTGGCAATCAGGCGCTCTGATGGTCCCGACGTTCCTTTTTCAGGCGGGTGAATCAGAAGTGTTCCTAAGTTTCGTGAGACTAAGGCAATTATTCACCGGCAAATCGTTACTCGTCAGTGGCTTTGGCCTTTCTGCCTGTCTCTTCTATGTGTTTACTTACAACTCGGGTTATGGATATGACGCTCTAGAGTACCTGATAATTGGCAGAGCAGTCTCACAGGGGCAGCCTCTTTATTCCCTGATCCCCTCAAAGTCACCGGGTATCTACTACGTTACCGCTGCATTTCTATCTGTTGGTCTGCCTTCCAACCACTACACCGTATCCGCGATCATCACGCTCTCTTTTGTGGCGACGCTGGTTGGCACCTGGTGGGTTATCCGACGCACCCTAGGCAGTGAGATCGCCATTGTGTCGACGCTACTTGTGGCTGCTTGTGCGGTTTTCATGGAATTGAATTTCCTGGAGCCGGAGGGCTTTGTATACCTCTCGGGGCTGGCGGCTTTTGTTCTAATCCTGCAATCGCTCAAGGTTAGCAAAAGGCTTCCTGTGTTGGCGGCAGGACTCTGTTTGGCAGTTGGTTTTGAATTCAAGTCAGTAGCAGCATTCTATATTTTGGGAATCCTTTCCTTCATGCTTTTCCGACAACTGCGTGGCGAGATGGAATTTAGAGACTCATTAAGAATTGGAACGTTGTTGGTGACAGGATTTCTCGTTGCGACTGCAATTCCGATCCTGTTCTTTGCAACGACGGGAAGACTCACCGAGTTCTGGACCTGGACCGTGGCGTTCCCCTTATTTCATTACCCAGCTAATACTTTTTGGTTGAACAAACTCGTTACGAAGCTCTTATGGTTTCATTTGCTACTGGTAATGTCGCTGCTTTACGTTGTCTTCGTTCCACGCTCCCGAAACCTCATTTGGAATAATGCGCCAGCATCGCTTGCATTTTTCATGGGTCTCGCATCTTATCTTGCACTGTTGAAAACACAGTCCAGCCATTACTGTTTCCCAGGAGCGGGGTTTTTCTCAATTTTCATCTCGACTGTTTTAGTGACAGCTTGGAAGACGCAAAGCAGTTTTGTGGTCCTGCCGAGAAGCCTAGCCTTTGTCGTTTCGGTATTACTGTTGGCACTGACGATTTCGACTCTGTTGTATCGGCCTCAAGCATTCCAGCGACTTATCAAGTGGCAAAACTTTCAAGAGGAGGAACTCATAGCCTCCCGTCTAAAGCAAGAACTTGCACCGGGACAAAGAGGTCTCTTCGTGAGAAACGGCACGCTGCTTTACTGGATAAGCGGTGTCGAATCCGCGGCACGTTTTACTAGTTTCGATGTTCAAGCCACTTACTTTGTCGAACAACATCCAGACTCCCTGCTAAAGGCTCTCAATGACCAATCAACTGCCATGGTGGAATTTAATCCCCTGGACCCGCAATTCGAGGATAGCCGCTTTACTGAATTTGCGAACAAGTCAGGCTTATTGTCGGAATTCAAAAGAATCCTGGAAAAGCAGTATCGTCCACTGACGAATAGCCCAGCACCGTTTCACTTTTGGCTAAGGAAAGCAGGATCTGAAGTTGACTAGTCCGTTGGTCTCACGGCAATCACAAGTTAGCGAAACAACCGCGAACGCTCCGTCATTCACCTCTTTTCGGCTGAGCGTGCTAGTGGCTGTTTACAACGAGCGGCACGTGGTTGAGGCAAGTCTGAGAAGAGTGCTCGCTCTACGTGACGATTTAATCAGTGATCTCGAATTAATCGTCGTCGACGATAACAGTAATGACGGCACGTGGCCAATTCTGGAACGCCTCTCGGCTGACGATTCGCGCATCGTGCTGCTGCGAAATGAGCAGAATCTGGGGAAGGGAGCAGCGCTGCGCAGAGCAATTGACCGTTGCACGGGCGACATTTGTATTGTCCACGACGCTGATCTTGAATACGACCCGGCGGACATACCTTCGTTGCTTCTTCCCTTCGCTAAGGAGGGTGCTGATGCGGTTTTTGGATCCCGTTATCTTTCAGCACCCTACCGACGCGCCTTGATGCACCGGCACACAACTATCAATAAGCTGCTGACGTCCGCGAGCAATTGGTTGACCGACCTTAATTTGTCTGACCTTGAGACCTGCTACAAGGCAGTAAAATCAGACCTTCTTAAATCGATTCCATTGCGCAGTAATGACTTTCGTTTTGAGGTTGAGCTTACTTTCAAGTTGGCTAAACGGCGCGCCAGGATATTTGAAGCACCGATTAGGTACCTACCGAGAACCCGTGAAGAAGGAAAAAAAATGCGGGCGCGCGATGGGATACTGGCGTTGCTATCAATGCTTCATTTCTGCTTAATAGACGATCTCTACATGGATGATGAGTACGGGTCCCGCATTCTTTCCGAGCTGGAGCACGCCAGGCGCTTTAACAGCTGGATGGGCAAAGTCCTGATGCCGTTTATCGGGGATCGCGTACTCGAAATAGGAGCCGGTATTGGGAATTTAACCAATCAGTTCATACCCCGCGATTTTTACGTCGCTTCAGACATCAACCCACATTACCTTCGCTATCTGCAATCATATTCCTTTGGTAAGCCCTATCTGTATGCGGTCAATATTAATGCGGAAGAACCAGAGCACTTCGTCGGCCTGGAAGGAAAATTTGATACTGCTCTCATGATAAATGTTCTCGAACACGTGCACGACGAAACAAAGGCCTTGCAGAACATCTGGTCTGCTATTGAGCCCGGGGGTCGTGCAATAATTCTAGTGCCGCAACATCCCTGGTTGTTTGGCACATTGGACCAGGTGCTCGGTCATCGCAAACGCTATACGCGGCCTAAGTTGGAAGGTGCGCTCAGCAAAGTTGGCTTCCGTGTTGAAAAGATCTTTGACTTCAATCGCGTCTCCGTCCCCAACTGGTGGGTTAACGGCAAGGTTTTAGACCGGAAGAGATTTTCTCGCGTACAGTTGAAGTTGTTCGACACGGTAGTGCCGATCCTCAGCAGGATCGACCGCTTCTGGCCCTGGAGCGGATTGAGCCTGATCGGTGTAGGAGTAAAAGACTGACCGTCCCCAGCAGGCTGCTGAAAAACTGATATAACAAGGTTGGGTGCTGTCCAAGAACGTGAGCCTCCACCGCGCAAGGCGGTGGCATCCTCAAAAGTTGATTGCCCGACGTTTTAGCAACGAGCGTGAATCTCCCCCGGTCAAGCCGGGGGCATCCAACCACAGTTTCCACACAATCTCAACCGGCGGGTGAGTCTCTGGGACAACTCAAATTTTGAAAGTTCTGCACGTTATCCCATCGATCTCGCAGCGATCGGGAGGCCCAGCTCACGCAGTCATCCCGATGTGTCGGGCGCTCAAGCAACAAGGAATTGAAGTGCTACTCGTCACCACCGATGCCGATTTGAACGAAGAGATCATCAATCATCAAATTGCAGACCGCCATTCGCCAATCCCCACAATATACAAAGAAATCCCGACGATCATTTTTCGCAAAGAGTGGGGAAACTCCTTTAAATACTCCCGTTCAATGGCGAGCTGGCTCGATCGGCATGTTGCAGATTTTGACCTGGTTCACATCCATGCGGTTTTTAACCATTCATGTCTCGCCGCAGCTCGCGCTTGTCGCAAACGTGGTGTCGCTTACGTCGTTCGCCCGCTCGGAACTCTCGATCCATGGAGTATGAGACAGAAGTCCTGGCGCAAGAGTCTGTTTTGGTATTCAGTAGGAAAGACAATGCTTACTTCCGCGGCGGCGATTCACTACACAGCCGCTGGTGAGAAGGAGGGGGCTGAGAAGTCACTATCGTTATGTCGGGGCGCGGTCATCCCGCTGGGCGTAGATCTCTTAGCCCTCCAGGCATCGCCAGATGAGAATACCTTTCGCGAGAGTTGTCCGAGTCTTGACGCCCACCCATACGTTCTTGTCCTCTCACGTCTGCACAGTAAGAAGGGACTTGACGTGCTGATCGAGGCGTTTCTTTCCTTAGTTGAGCGACCTGAGTACGCAATGTGGCGTCTAGTGCTCGCCGGTGAAGGCCCAGATGACTACGAGCTTTCACTCAGACGATTGGTCGCTGCACATGGCGCTGCGGACACCGTAATCTTTGTTGGCTGGCTGGAGGGAAAAGCAAAGGCTGCCGCATTGCGTGACGCTGCGTTACTGGCTCTGCCTTCTTACCATGAAAACTTTGGGCTCTGTGTCATGGAGGCGATGGCTTGTGGCGTACCAGTGTTGGTCAGTCCGCACGTAAATCTGGCCTCGGATATCGAAGCCGCAGGCGCAGGATGGATAGTGGATATTAACAAACATGCAATCGAAGCCGCCTTGGCGGAGGGCTTAAGCTCTAATGTGGAACGGTTGCGGCGGGGGCGCGCGGGAAACAAACTCGCGACTGAGTTCGCCTGGCCCAACATCGCGCAGAGATTAGCCCATTTATACGCATGCTGCTCAACGTCCGCGATAAGGCCGCAATGAACGGCTGCTAACCAGGTTCGTAAGCGCGATGTTGGACCGTATCACACCTTTGATTTTGACTTACAACGAAGCAGCCAATATTGGCCGAACTCTGGATCAACTCGCGTGGGCCGATGATATCGTGGTAATCGACAGCTTCAGCGACGATGAGACTATTCAGATCATTTCAAAATATTCGCCGGTACGAGTATTTCAGCGAAAATTCGACAGTTTTGCCAACCAGTGCAATTTTGGCTTGCAGCACGCAAATATTTCGACGGAATGGGTATTGAGCCTCGATGCTGATTACATATTGACACGAGAATTGATCGAGGAGATCAAACTAGTCCAGGGTGTGGACCGAATTTCCGGTCTACGTGCTCCATTCATCTATTGCGTTTATGGCAAGAGGTTGCGAAGCGGAATCTACCCGCCGGTAACAATCCTTTTTCGAAAAGCGGAGGCAGTCTATCGCGAAGACGGGCACGCTCATCGGGTTGTTGTACAAGGTGCGGTCGAAGATCTCAACTCACCCGTGTTGCATGACGACCGCAAGCCGCTGAAACGTTGGTTCTGGGCACAGTCTCATTATTCAAAGCGAGAAGCCACTAAGCTAATCGCAACTGAGCCTAAGGCGCTCAGTTGGTCCGATCGCATCAGGCGGTGGCGCCTGATCGCACCGGGTGCGATGTTTCTTTACTGTCTGATTATCCGCGGTGGACTCTTGGACGGCTGGGCCGGCTTCTATTACGCATTTCAGCGGATGTTCGCGGAGCTAATGTTGTCGCTGTATCTGATTGACCACGACTTACGTCAGCGGAGCGAAGGCGAAGTCCACATAGAGGACGAAGAGCAGTCTGGGATAAAGGAAGACGACGACGCGTCAGTCGTGACGAAGCAATTGCAAACCGCAGAAAAACAGTCGGCAATGGGGAATTCCTGAGAGATGTGTGGCATCTGTGGAGCTATTGATTGGACTGATTCAGGAACGGCCTCTCGCCTTGTGCGGCGTATGACGCCGACGATGGTGCATCGTGGGCCCGACGACGAAGGCTACTTCGAAACTGGACCAGTGGCACTGGGCATGCGCCGACTAAGCATTATCGATCTGAACGGTGGTCATCAACCGATCTTCAATGAAGATGGCTCGGTCGGCGTCGTGCTGAATGGTGAGATCTACAATTTCCGAGATTTGCGAAAACAACTCCAGGATCGTAACCACAAATTTAGCACCCGCTCAGATTCTGAGGTCATTGCGCATGCTTATGAAGAGTGGGGGGCGGACTGCGTAGAGCATCTGGATGGTATGTTCGCCTTTGCGGTATATGATCGCCGTGATCTCATCAAGCGTTCTGCTCCAAAGCAGGGCACGCTGTTCCTCGCGCGAGATCGATTAGGTATCAAACCACTTTATTACTACGGGTCAATCGCCCACTACCTGACATCTGGCTCCGAGCCGAACGATTTGCAATTGAACAGCTACCTGGCAAGCGACGCGCCAATGGCGACTGCTAACCGAAAATCAATTCAGCCGCCTTTTATCTTTGCTTCTGAAGTGCGCACGCTTCTAGCCAGCGGTGTGGTTCCTCATCGCCTGTCACAGTCCGCTTTGAAGAGTTTTCTGTTATTCGGTTCAGTTAGTGAACCTGAGACGCTCGTGGAAGGTGTGTTCTCACTTCCACCGGGATATCGAATCACGATTCAATTAGAGGGTGAGTACATTATTGGCAAGCCTGAACAATATTGGAATATTGCAGCGTCGACTTCGTCGAATGGCCACTCCGCAACCAACGGTTCGCGGAATATCGTGGCTTATACAAGCGAACTGCTAAAAGACAGTATACGAAAACACCTGGTGGCGGATGTGCCAGTTGGGATCTTTCTCAGCAGCGGGATCGATTCAACTGCGCTTACCGCGCTTGCCAGCAGGGAAGTCACCGGCGTGCACACATTCACGGTTGGTTTTCCCGAAGCCGAATTCAGCGAAACGAACATCGCCAAGCGTACGGCTGCCAGATTTCATACTACTCACCAGGAACTGATACTCGATGGCGATGAGATGTTGGCACGATTGAGCGAAGCCGTGGGTGCACTGGACCAACCAAGCATGGACGGCATTAATACCTATTTTGTTTCCTGGGGAGCAAGGCAAGCCGGCTTGAAGGTCGCCCTTTCCGGGCTGGGGGCAGATGAGATCTTCGGTGGTTACAGCAATTTTCACCGAACACCACAATACCAGCGAATCGCCTCCTGGGGTGACAAATTGCCCGGCTCACTACGACGGGCGTTCGCCTCAGCGTTGACAGTCGCAGGAAGAGGGTTGATACCTGGCGATCCGGCCCGCAAAATCGCGGCCTTATGTGAGAACTCGGCTTCGCTGCCTCACGCTTACTTTTTTGCGCGTACGCTATTCACGCCACCCCAGGTGGATAAGCTGCTGAGATCCGATCCCGGCAAAACACAAAACCTTTGGTGGAATTGGTTGGCCAGCAACGTTGAGGCGACTCATACGATGGATCACTTTCGGATGGTTTCCTGTCTGGAGGCACGCTCTTATCTCGTTAACACCCTGCTAAGAGATACCGATTCAATGAGTATGGCCCATTCACTGGAAGTACGCGTGCCATTCCTGGATCATTCCTTAGTTGAGTTTGTGACACAGCTTTCCGAGGATGAAAAATTGAGGGACGGCACTCCCAAAGCATTGCTCGTAGAGGCATTGAGAAAGTGCCTGCCTGAAGAAGTCGTTTGCCAGGCAAAACGTGGCTTTACCTTTCCCTGGGCACACTGGCTGCGTGGGCCGCTAAGAAAGAAGATTGAGCAGGGACTCTCAGAACTCTCGCCTGCTATCGCAGATGTGTTGAGGCCGAAAGAGGCTTTGCAGGTTTGGAAGAGTTACCTTGCCGGACAGACGAGTTGGGCCCGACCATGGAGTTTGTACGTGCTGAACGAATGGGCGAAAAGAAATCTCGTAAATCGCGAATGACGGCAGTAGGTCTTTGGCCTTTGGCCTTAGGTCTTTGAACATTGAACCTTAGTGTACTGCGTGACAAACATGCGTTCAGTCGAGACAGGCCTTCACATGCGGTGAATTCCTTGTCGTCTCTCATTAACACCCTGCTTCAGGAGTCTGTCGGGAAGAGTTGACCTCTCTGCGTGATCTCGGCGGGCTCTGCGTCTCGGCGGTGATGAATTTAGACTAAAAACAGTTCACCGCAGAGTCGCCGAGGACGCAGAGTACGCGCAGAGTTCTTTATTCCGATCCCTGCTTCAGCTGGGTGGGTAGGAGCGAGTTGGGTAACAATTCAACCGCTTCAGCGGTTTTCTCGGTGCGCGTAGAAACCCTTGAAAGGGTAATAATATACTTGACTGACCACGGATTCCATGGGTGGCGATAATGTTATCTTTTTCCCCGGTTCGGAGCACGAGGAATTAGAATATGGGCCATTTAATCAAGCCGGAATTATAGACGGTGTTCCTATTTTAGTTGGGAGATTTTAAACAGATTATTTACAGGAGCATTCTCCGTGAAACACACACTCGTAATAGCCGTCGTGATGCTTGCAGCAACGTCTATCGCTCTCGGGCAGAAGCAGAGCGCAAAGAGAGATCAAAGAAGGAACGTTGAGCAGGCCATAAGACGACTTGATGGCGAACGCATTCAAGCCCAGGTACATGCTGATGCGACCGCACTTGATCGCATCTACGCGGATGATTTTGTCGGCGTGGGGCCAAGTGGCACAGTCAGAACCAAGCCGCAAGTGATCGCAGATTTCACGTCGGGTGATTTGAAATTTCAGTCTATCACCACAGACGAGGTTCAAGTGCGCGTATACGGAAACACCGCTGTGGAGACTGGTCGCTCAACAATGACTGGGCAAGATAAAGGCAAAGATGTTCCGCGTGACACTCGGTTTACCAGAGTCTGGGTAAACCAGCGAGGACGCTGGCGATTGGTTGCCAACCACTACTCGATACGGATTATGCGGCAATAACATAACCTGAGGGCCACAATCTTCGTAGCCGCGCCGAACGAATCGTTGGACGCGAACCGCGATAGCGTGTTCCCAACCACTGCGGTCAGTCAAGTATATTATTACCCTTGAAAGGGTTGTGCGGGTCAGCTTGGCCGCCCACCCAGCTAAAGCGGGGTGTCAATGAGATTCAAGATCGTGGGTCAACTCTGACTGATTATGTTGCGAACTGTTTGACGCACTGCACTAGTTATTTCAAGTTTGAATTTTAAGGAGCAGTGCGGCCTCAAAGCTCAAAGCTCTAAGTTCAAAGGCCTAAGGCCAAAGGCAATTCGTAAATGTACATTCTTGGGATAAACGCATATCACGGAGACGCCGCGGCGGCGTTGATAAAGGATGGCCTGCTCGTTGCCGCCGTCGAGGAGGAGCGTTTTACACGCATAAAGCATTGTGCCGGTTTCCCAACCGAATCCGTCCGGTTTTGTTTACGAGCGGCCGCTATTTCTCCTGAGCAAATTGAGCATATCGGCATCTCGCGTGATCCGTCCGCCCACCTGCACAAAAAAGTTCTGTTTGCCGCCTCGCGCGCGACGAAACAACTAGTCTTCGGAACGCAACGAGTCCGGCAAGCAGGCATCCTGAATCATGGTGCCGGCGGCCCCGATGCGTATGATTTTGCAGATTCGGAAGGGAACGGCAACGGACGTGGGATTCTCTCGCAAGTGAGAGATCGGTTGCAGAACGCCGCGACGGTCCGAGACCTGAAAGAAGATGTTGCAAACGCACTTGCCGTCTCTGCAAGCAGTTTGTCCTCAGAATTTCACAATATCGAACATCATCGAGCTCATTTAGCCAGTGCTTTTTATGTGTCTCCCTTTGAACAGGCAGCGCTGCTCTCTATCGATGGCTTTGGTGATTTCCTTTCGACCATGTGGGCAGTAGGCGCCGGCAATTCAATTGAATTATTGGGACAGGTTGAGTATCCACACTCTGCAGGCATACTGTACACCGCTGCAACGCAGTTTCTCGGCTTTCTGCATTATGGCGATGAGGGAAAAGTGATGGGCCTCGCTCCTTATGGCCATCCGCGATTTATGGAAGAGTTCCGCGATATCATCCGCACGGAAGATGGAGGCGGCTTTCGCTTGAATCTCGAATATTTTCGTCATCATGCTGAAGGGATTGACATGACCTGGGACCAGGGCTCGCCCATCATTGGTCAGATATTTTCTGAAGAGTTCAGCAGAACATTTGGCCCTCCACGCAAACCGGAGGGGCAGTTGACTGATCGCGAGCGGGATATAGCTGCCAGTTTGCAGCTGCGCCTGGAGGAAGTTGGTTTTCATCTGCTAAACAATTTACATGATAAAACTGGTTTGACGGACCTGGGCCTGGCCGGGGGCGTGGCTTATAACTCCGTGATGAATGGAAAGATTCTTTGCCACACTCCATTTCGCAGAGTTTTTATCCAGCCGGCGGCGGGCGACAGCGGCACTGCCCTGGGTGTTTGTTATCAGATCTATAACGGTATTCTGAAACGCCGCCGCGCTTGGGTGATGGAAGGCTCCTACACGGGACCGGAGTTTAGCGAAACTGAGATTTGTGCCGACCTCGAGAGTTGCAATCTCGACTATACAACCCACTGCGATGAAGAGGTCACCAAACTAGCAGCACGAGACATTGCTTCCGGCCTGGTCGTGGGATGGTTTCAGGGAAAGATGGAGTTTGGACCACGGGCACTCGGTAATCGTTCTATTCTAGTTGACCCACGCCGGGCCGATATGAAGGAAGTTCTCAATGAGCGGATAAAAAAGCGTGAACAGTTCCGGCCATTCGCACCTTCTATTCTTGCCGAACACACGAACGATTACTTTGAGCAGGACCATCCGGCGCCGACAATGCTAATGGTGTACCAAATCAGACCCGAGCGACGGGCAGAAATTCCAGCAGTGACTCATACGGATGGTTCCGGCCGTCTGCAGACTGTTTCGCAGGCGCTCAATCCGCGCTACCATCAACTGATCCGCGACTTTTATGAGCTTACGGGTGTGCCTCTGGTGCTCAATACCTCGTTTAATGAAAACGAGCCGATTGTTTGCACGCCGAAGCACGCGATTGATTGTTTCCTGAAAACCAGGATGGATGTGTTGTACCTGGGCAATCAGTCGGTAAGGCGTAATGAGGAGAAAACATGAGAATACTGGTAACTGGTGGTGCAGGTTTTATCGGCTCGCATCTTTGCGAAAGACTGCTGCGCGAGGGTCATGACGTACTTTGTCTGGATAATTTCTTCACCGGCCGAAGAGAGAACATTTTTCTACTTTTGGACAATCGTCGTTTTGAGTTGTTGCGGCATGATGTGATCGAACCGATTATGGTAGAAGTAGATCAAATCTATAACCTAGCCTGTCCTGCTTCGCCAGTACACTACCAGTACAATCCGGTTAAGACCGTAAAGACCAGCGTCATGGGTATGATTAATATGCTCGGTCTGGCCAAGCGTGTACGCGCACGAATCCTGCAGGCATCAACATCTGAGGTCTACGGGGATCCACTGGTCCATCCCCAACCGGAGGAGTATTGGGGCAATGTAAACCCCATTGGATTGCGCTCCTGTTATGACGAGGGTAAGCGCATCGCCGAGACTTTGATGATGGATTACCATCGGCAAAACCGGGTCGATACCCGGATCGCGAGAATCTTCAATACCTATGGGCCAAGAATGTTGGAAAACGATGGCCGGGTGGTCTCGAATTTCATTGTACAAGCGCTGCGGGGAGAGCCGTTGACGCTCTATGGCGCAGGGGACCAGACCAGGTCCTTCTGTTATGTAGACGATTTAGTGGAGGGTTTGATCCGATTAATGAATTCTGATGAATTACATGACCCGATAAACCTTGGCAATCCAGGAGAATTTACTATTAAGCAGTTGTCGGAAGAGGTGATGAGAATTTGTGATTCAAATTCCGGCGTAAAATACGTGACGCTACCACAGGACGATCCACGACAGCGCAAACCCGATATCAGCAGGGCGCAGAGTCTACTTGGATGGAAGCCAACAATTCAGCTCCATGAAGGCCTTCAGCGAACCGTGGAGTACTTCAGAAAACGAATTGATAGTGATGAATGATGTGATAACCACAAACCAATTGAAAAGAAGGGAACCTCACAATGAAACCTCACGAAGAACTGGGAGTTTGGGAACGGTCAGTAGAATTTGTTATTCGGATCTACAAAATGACGGAATCGTTTCCCAAAGAAGAAGCCTTTGGACTAACCTCGCAAATGCGCAAGGATGCCATTTCAGTACCAACCAATATAGCAGCAGGTGCAGCGCACCGATCGCCTAATGAATTTGCTCAGTTTTTGTCGCATGCTCAGGTCTCGGCAAGCGAACTGGCAACCGAATTGCTGCTGGCGTGCCGCCTCGGCTACTTGAGTGAGAACGATTATGGTGGAGCTAACAGTGAGCTTGATGACATAGGCCGCATGATTTTTGGCCTCGCTCGCAGCATCAAGCAGAAAAATAATTAACCTCGCGAGCTGTACTCATCATTCATCACTATTGATACTAACTACAGAACCGAGTCTCTATCGCGCTCGGTTCCATAGTCCTGGTGCTTTCTGCTCACTTCTTCTAAGTGACCTTCCTGCTTTTGAATCAGTGTTTTTACCCCGATGTGATGGCTACGGCCCAACAACTCGCCACTCTTGCGGAAGAGTTGGTGAGCCGTGGTCACAAAGTGACAGTCATAGCTACCGATCGCGGATATGACGACCCTTCACGTCGATTTTGTCGCCGTGAGAACTGGAACGGTGTCACCATTATCAGGCTGCCTTCGGTAATCGCTGGAAAAAGAACAAAGTGGCGTCGCCTTTTTGGTTTCGCGGGCTTCTTGATAATTTGCGCTTTTAGGTTGTTGTTCCTGCCCCGGTTTGATGTTGTTGTCACCCTGACATCTCCCCCGCTTATATCGGTTCTGGGAGCGTTGTTCGTGCAGGCAAAGGGTGGCCGCTTCTTCTGTTGGGTAATGGATCTGAACCCCGATGAAGCTATTGCCGCCGGTTGGATCAAGCAGGACTCGTTTGCTGCCAGGGCTCTCCAGCGACTTCTAAGCTACAGCCTTCGACGCGCTGAGAAGGTAATTGTCCTCGATCGCTTTATGAAGCAGCGCATTCTGGCTAAGGGAACTCCCGAAAACAGAATTGTCGTCTTACCGCCATGGGCTCTCAACCATAAGATCCACTATGACGGGCCAGGAAGAGCTGCCTTTCGTCAGCATCACCACCTGGAGGATCGTTTTGTCGTAATGTACTCTGGCAATCACAGTCCCTGCCACCCTCTCGATACTTTGTTGCAGGCTGCTGCTGCACTATCAGCTCAGACTCAGATTGCGTTCTGTTTCGTTGGTGGCGGTACTGAACAGGCTAAGGTCCGTTCCTTTGCTGCAAGCAATAATCTACAGAACATATCATGTCTTCCGTACCAACCTCTTGACGAGTTAGCGGGATCTCTTTCGGCCGGCGATCTGCAGGCGGTAGTGATGGGCGATAAGTTTGCCGGCATCATTCATCCTTGCAAGATATACAACATTATTTCCGTGGGGGTTCCCTTGTTGTATATTGGACCAAAGGAAAGTCACATAATGGACATTGCCAGCCAAAACTGGCATGGTTACAAAATCTATGAAGCGCGTCACGGCGACGCACAGAGCGTGGCAGCGTCGATCCTGGGAGCGGCAACAGATCAGAACCACCGGGCAAAAATGCCCCAGGAATTTGGTGATCTAGCTCGTCACTTTTCCCGGGAATCCCTCCTGCCCAGATTGGTTCAGCTGTTGGAGACGGGAGATAAAGGGAAGGATGACTAGAAATTATCCGATTCCCAAATCGTGACAAGCCGGTCAATCCGTTCGAATGGTTTGCAACAACCTGTTCTATAACTGCTGATTGTCGATTGTTGTTAATTTCCTTGCTCATTCCTCACTAATCATCGCATCTGCTCATCGTAAACGGAGGTATCGCCCCAGATGAATACCTATCTTGCTCTGTTTTTAATAGCGACCTTTGCGTCCCTAACAATCACACCGCTCGTACGTCGCCTCTGCCAGCGGTTTAACCTCCTGGATATTCCTGTTGACGGTCGCCGTGTTCACAGTAAAGCCGTTCCACGTTTAGGTGGGGTAGCGCTCTTTCTGTCTCTATTGATCGCATTGTCTACTTTGCCCTTTGTCGATAACTTGCTAACTCAGGCGCTGCGTGCCCATGCGGCAGAAATTTTTGTCGCGCTCATGCCGGCCTCGCTGGTCCTGGTGCTCGGAATCTATGACGATCTCCACGGCACTAATGCCACTGTTAAATTTGTGGCCTTGGGGCTTATTGCCACGCTGTTTTACGCCTTGGGTGGCCGAATTGATTCTATATCTGTTCCTTTTGTGGGATCGGTCCATCTTCCTGGTCCACTCTCGTTCCTGCTGACGATCTTCTGGTTGGTCGGTATAGCCAACGCTTTCAATTTGATTGATGGCATGGATGGACTTGCTTCTGGTGCCGCTCTTTTTTCATCGCTGGTAATCCTGGCTATCTCATTTACTCAGGGGCGGCCGCTGATGATCGTAGTATCGCTGGTGCTATGCGGCGCACTGACGGGGTTTCTGCGCTATAACTTTAACCCCGCGTCGATCTTCCTCGGCGATTCGGGATCCCTGTTTGTAGGTTTTACGCTGGCGGCCCTATCCGTGCTGGGAACACAGAAAGCCACTACCGCGGTTGCTGTAGTTATTCCCGTGTTCGCTTTCGGATTACCGGTGGTGGATACGGGGATAACAATGGCGCGCCGATTGATAAGCCGTAAACCTATCTTTGAGGGAGACAACGAGCACATCCATCACATGCTGTTGGCGCGCGGCTGGTCACAAAAGCAGGCGGTCCTGGCGCTCTATAGTGTGTGCGCGGCATTTGCTTTGATTGCGATGATGTTTACTACGACCGGATCGAACCTGACGGGATTTGTCCTGTTCGTTGTTGCCGCTGCAGTGGTGATTGCGGTAGGTCACCTTCGCTACCACGAAGTTGACGAACTCAAGGCCGGCGTTAAAAGAACAGTGGGCGAGCGGAGGCTAAGAGTTGCTAATAATATCCGAGTGCGACGAGCAAGTCTTGCGCTCTCGAAGGCCTCCGACTTAACCGAGCTGTTTCAAACGGTTGGTCAGATGCTTGAGTTCGGGGAGTTCGCTTACGCCAATATGCAGATCGGCGAGGTGGGTCGTGCCGAGGTCAATGAACGCGCGTTGGAAAATAATGGATATCGAAGTGCCCTGTCCGAGCTGGAGTTGCGCAATGGCCGGATCTTCTGGTCATGGAGAAGGCACGATGTCGAGAGTGATGATGTAATTGGCTCGAAAAGCTTCTGGTGTTTTCGCATGCCAGTATCGACGAACAAGAAGCAGTGGGGTTGGATGAATTTTTATCGGTCTTTTGACAGTGAACCGTTGCTACTGGACGCGAACTACTTGACAGGCCTCTTTCAAAATCGACTATCCGAAGCAGTGGAGAGGATTCTTGAAGCTTGCGAGCCAAGGCGTGTTCTGCCTGAACTGCGCTTGTCTCCCGCTCCCGGAAAGATTGCCAGTTGATACGGGCGCAACCAACAGCTGCTAGAGCTGAGAGGTAATAGAGCAGACGACAAAATCTCGCCTCGCAGAGATACTGGGTAAGGTTATTTTTATTGCCCTGCTCAGCTTGCTGGTCTTTACGGCGGTTCCCTATGGAACAGCGGAGGCCTGGTGGAAGGCAGCGTTCGTCTTTTTGGTTTTTGCCGCAAGTATCCTCTGGATTGTTGAGGGATTCTTCAGCGGCTCCTGGACCACCGGCGCTCGAACCTTGTTGCTGCCCTGGATTTGTCTCACCTTATTCTGTTTCTGCCAAACCATATCACTGCCCTTCGCTCGCCATTCCGTGCCGGGACTCAAGAATGCATTTTGGAATAGCATCAGTGCCGATCCTTACGGAAGCCGCTTTGTCGCTCTTCAACTACTCGGGCTCTTGCTGGCAGCGGCTCTTCTTTTCCGTTATAGCGCCCGCGAGCAACGCGTACGAAGTCTCATCAATCTGATTGTTTGTTTGGCCGTAGGCTCAGCACTCTTCGGCCTCTTGCGGCAGACCACTCAGCACGTGGTCGGTTTTGGTTTGCCAATGCTGAAGCCGAACCAAGGCTATGGCCAGTTCATTAACAAGAATCATTTCGCATTTCTGATGGAAATGGCTTTCGGACTGCTTCTTGGTCTGGTTGTGGCAGGAGGTGTCAAACGCGATCGCATTCTGGTCTATTGCACCGGTCTGATCCCAATCTGGACAGCATTGGTCTTGAGTAATTCGCGGGGCGGATTGATAGCTATGCTTGCCCAGGTCATTAGCGTCGTCCTGCTCTTTAAGCTGGTCGTGCCGATTGTTGGCAGCGACTCCCCGATGATTCGAGTGGTAAGTTTAGTACCTGTGAGGGGGGCGCTGCTGTTGTTACTGATTGCGGGAATAGTGGTGGGAATGTTGTGGCTTGGGGGAGACCGCCTTGCCAGTAACATTGAGGCAGCTCGTAATGAGTTCGAAAACCCTAAAATAAGCGCTCGCGAGGCCGTTCGTCGCAAAGACATTTGGCTGGCAACCTGGCCCATGTTTCGGGATCATCCCATCGCAGGAGTCGGGATTGGCGGCTACTGGGCGGCGATTCCTACCTACCACCAGGCGTCTGGAACGATGACGCCTCAGCAAGCTCACAACGACTATCTCGAACTCTTGGCGAGCGGCGGGATCATCGGAATAATCCTCATAGGTTGGTTCGCCTTTGTGCTCGTGCAAAAAACGTGGGCCAACCTGACCTCAACCGATCGCTTCCGACGAGCTTCAAGTTTTGGGGCCAGCATCGCAATAATCGGAGTTGCGGTTCACAGTCTGGTGGATTTTGGTCTACATCTGACCGTAAATGCATTGGTTTTTGTAGCTCTGATCGTAATTGCTGCTGGGAATTTCAAAATAGCCCGGGGAAGCCAGCGCGAAGTGGCATGACATCCTTCAGATGAGGCTAAAGCGGCGGCAAAGTTCGCGAGTGCGAGCAAGATGAATACTACCCCTGAGCCAGTGTGTTCAAAAAGGCGAGACTCACGGGACGCGAGCAACCGCGTGCTGGCGATCTTTTTGTCGATTGCGGTTTCGTCTGCCTGGGTTGGGGCAATTGCTCCCCAGAAGATCTCCGGCGGAGCCAGTGCCTTCCAAGGGCAAGACATCATGGGCGGCGCGGCGATTATCTTTAAGCGGCCCCAAAGAGTGCGTGATTTAATCGGGGGCGCGGCCATGCTGGTTGTCAAGCGCCAATCCAGACCAATAGTGAAACCAATTGAAGTAGCGAGGAACAATCCTCCAGATCGCAGGCGCTCGAGGCCAAGGCCCGAAACGCCCGAAGTTTCTGAGACAAAGATCTCTGACACCGATCAGGCAGAAGCATTCAAGAATCAAGGAAACACGTATTATGACCTGGGGCAGTTCGCGCAAGCAGTAGAGGCCTACCAGAATGCTTTGAAATTGGCGCCCAAAGATTCAGTAATTTATAACAATCTGGGAGCTGCGTACTTTAGTAGTGGCAAGAATACTCAGGCAGTGGAGACATTTAAGAAGTCTCTCGCGCTCAAGTCAGATGACGCGGATGTCTTTTTCAATCTGGGTATTTCCTATACCGCAATGGACAGGTTCGAAGAAGCTGTGGAGGCCTTTCGACATGCCACCCAGCTCAAGCCTGATTGGTCCGATGCACAGAATGCCCTGGCCGATACGTATCTGAGCTTGAGCCGGCTCGAAGAAGCCGCAAAAGCATATGAACAGACAGTGCGTCTGCAACCCGACAATGCCACAGCTTTTAGTAACTTGGGTTTTGTGTACGACAAATTGGGTAAGCTACCGCAGTCGATCCAGGCGTTGCAGAGCGCCGTAAGATTAAAGCCTGACGATGCGATCGCGGCTAACAATCTCGGAGCGAGTCTCTACAAGATGGGGCGCTATCAGGAAGCGATAGCAGCTTTCAGCAATGCGGTTCGATTAAGGGCCGGTGATGCAGAGGCGCTCAATAATCTCGGTGCAACTTATTACATCACAGAACAGTTTGGTTCCGCTCTGGAGGCTTTCATTAAAGCCACTGGTTTTAAGCCGGACTTTTCGGATGCGCAATATAACCTTGGGAATGCTTATTACATGTCCGGGAAGTACCCTGAAGCCACAACGGCCTATCGGCGCGCCTTACAACTGAAACCTGATTACGCGGAGGCGCGAACGAATCTCGGAAGTTTGCTTATCGCTTTGGGCCAACATCGCGACGCCATCACGGAATTGCAGTCGGCGATTCGCCTCAAACCTGACAATCCGGTTTCTCATAATAATCTTGGTTATGCTTACGTGAAGTTTGGTGAGAGTCTGGATCCGATTCAGGCCACTGAGTACTTCAAAAAAGCGATCGACAGTTATAAAGAAGCGCTACGACTCCGACCCGACTATGCGAAGGCTCTTAACAATCTTGGTGCTCTTTACAATAAGATGGGACAATATCCAGAGGCCCGAGACATACTCAAGAAGACGATTCAGACGAAACCGGATTTTCCCGAGGCTCAATATAATCTTGGAATTGCCTACTACAACCTGGGCCAATTCAATGACGCAATAAACGCCTTGCAGCAGGCTGTGAGATTTAAGCCTGATTTCGCCGATGCCTACAACAGTCTCGGTTCATCATATTTTAAGGGACAGCGGTTCGACCAAGCCATCGAGGCTTACCTGAAGACGCTCGCGCTCAAAGCCGACAATCCCGAGACAAATCTCAACCTGGGAAACGTCTATTTCAGGACCAAGCGATATCAAGAAGCTGCCAGCTCATTCAACACTGCGATTCGCCTGAAAAACGATTACGCAGAAGCCCACTTTAATCTGGCGATTGCCTATGTCGCGCTTGGCGATCGAAAGGGCGCACTCAATGAGTACAAGACTCTGCAAACACTGGACCCAAAGCTCGCAGACCAATTCTTTCAGCGCTTCATAAAGAAGTGAGTTTCAAACACACACAGCTGGCGAAAATCGATAAAACCATCGCATTTCGGGGCGAAAATCATTGACCATGACTGTCAAGCCAAGTAAACTTCCGTGCGACATAAGGGGTTCCTGAGCTCGCATTTTGGACGTTACTATTTAAGAAGGGACAACTTTAGACATGACCATTGGCCAGCGAAAGGGCTTCAAGGCAATCGCAGTGTTCCTTGCTTTTGCAATGTTGCAAATATACGTTCAGACGAGTTTGGCGGAACCAGGCACAAACTCTACTATTCCCCTACCACAGCAGTTTGTCGCTCGCCTTACCACGAGAGGGAACCAGGCGATCCTGGTAAATGGCGCCAGTGCAACCACAGGAGCCTCAATACTGACCGGCGCTACAATTGAGACACCCGCGGACGTTGGGGCTACTATAAACCTTGGTGCTTTGGGAACTTTCGATCTGGCTCCAAATACCATAGTTCAGTTCGAGGTCGACCAGAACGGTAATATTAAGATTAAACTCAAAGTTGGTTGTGTCATACTTCGCACCAAAAAGAACACTGAAGGGGAGATTGATACTGATCAAGGACCAGCAGGTAAGACAGATAAGAAGAAGGGCGGTATTTTGGATGTCTGCTTCCCGCCTGGGGCAACGGGCCCAACTGTGGGCCAGGGGGCTGCAGCCTCGGCCGGAGCCGGAGCTGGTGCTGGCGCCGCGGCCGCCGGCGCCGCCGCTGCCGGAGGTGGTCTAGGTACAGCGACAATTGCTTCTATAATTATAGGTGGTACCGGACTGGCAATTGGTCTTCCGGTAGCTCTTAAAGGCGGTAACCCCAGCACAATAACCCCTACGCCTTAATCGTTCACTCTTAAAATCAACCCGAAAAGCGTGCCCTCCATGAGGAGTGAGCACGCTTTTTGCTGCAGTGGTCATGACGATAGTCTGCTATTGTCTGGGCCAATGTCTCGCCAAAAATCTCCTTGGCAGCTTTCCGCTTAGTCGCGTCAAACAAAATGCGAACGCTTATAGCCGTAGGCGCTGTTGCTGTTTTGTTGGTGGGAATGTTTATATCGGGACGAATGGCGCTCTCTGATCTTCTACTGCAATACGCAAGAACTGTGGGCAATCTCCAGGCCGCCGATCAGTCTCTTAGCTTCAGTCCGCAAAATGCGGAATCGCACCTTGTCCGTGGCCAGATCTTAAAGGGCAGTGGGGACGTCGGTGATTCAATAGTCGAATTCCAGCGTGCTGTTGCCCTGCGACCTCGTGATTACTACGTGTGGTTGGAGCTAGGTCTCGCGTGTGATGAGAATGAAGATGCAAGTGGAGCATTGGTAGCCTTTGGTGAAGCTGTTCGCCTGGCACCGCACTACGCCGAACCGCATTGGCAGCGAGGCAATTTTCTGCTAAGAGTTGGTAATTACAACGAGGCCTTCTCCGATTTGCGGTTCGCGGCGGTAAGCAATCCCGCGCTTCTGCCTAACCTAATTGACCTGGCATGGGGCTTTGCCAGCGGTGATCCGGAGCTAGCCGTCCGGTTGGCCCAGCTTACAAGCGACGAACGTGCAGCTTTTGCGTTATTTCTGGCCAGGCGGGGAAGGGGCAAGGAAGCTTATGAACAATTTGCACAAGCCGGAAATCGGTCAGATGCGTTGAGAGATCAGCTCGTGAAGCAGCTCATAGCGATAGATTCAATTCCCGAGGCGTTCAAGATTTGGCAAGGCACTAACACAACAGTCACGAATAACGGCACAACCATTTTCGATGGTGGATTTGAAGCCCCATTGAAATTAGCGGAAGCAGGCTTCAACTGGCAGTTTCCCAGCAGCATGAATGGTGTCAATCTGTCTCAGGACACAGATAGGCCTCACAGCGGCAGCAAGTCTCTTCGCATCGAATTTGCCGGTGGTCCAAGTGCTGAATCTACACTGGTCTCGCAACTCCTCGTGGTCCACCCCAGTCATATGTACCGGGTCAGTTTCGCTGCCCGTACCAGGGACCTGGTTAGCGGTGGTTTGCCTCTGCTGGTTGTTAACGACGCGTCTGGCGTACATAAGCGCTTGGCCGAATCGCCTACACTGCCGGGGGGAACAAATCCGTGGCGGAATTTCGCCTTTGAATTCACTGCCGCGCCGAGAAGCAATGGGGCTATCTTGGCCCTACAACGAGAGAAATGTGCGATGTCTCCCTGTCCAATTTTCGGCTATCTCTGGCTGGATAGCCTCTCAATTGAGTTGATCTCTGAACCTCATTAACTCGGTGGTTTGCCAGAGAGAAGGGCGTGACAGAAAGAGATTCCTTAATTCTGGGTGTAGAAACGGCAACTCTCGGTGGTAGCGTGAGTGTCACTCAGGGCCATACCGTTCTTGCGACCAAGATCGGTGATCCGCAGATTTCGCACTCTAACACTCTCTTGCGAGACATCGAAGAAATTCTACAGCGGTCTAACATCCGATTATCAGAAATCGATCTCTTTGCGGCCGCTTGTGGTCCAGGAAGCTTCACTGGATTAAGAATAGGATTGGCGACGGTCAAGGGGCTGGCCGCTATGCTACGTCGTCCTTGCGCAGGCGTTCCCACACTCCAGGCAATAGCCCGTGCAGCAGGGGAATCAAGGGCCGTGGTAGCGCTTTTGCCGGCAGGCCGGGGCGAGGTTTTCGCCCAACTACTTTCTGTGGGCTCTCAAGGCAACGTTGCGGAATTGGATGTTGCAGCCCATTTATCGCCACCCAATCTGATGAAACGGTATGCCCATTATTCTAATCTCAAGTGGGCTGGACCAGGAGCACACCTGCACCGCGATATTATTATGAATCATGCGGCGGACAAATCGATCCCTTTTAGTGAGCAGAGCGCTAGTCCGGGGTGGGTTCTGGCTCCTTGGGAAAAGAATTTGGCAAACCATGTAAATATCATAGCCGCGGAAAAATTGAGGAATGGACAAACCGTCGAGGCCGATGCTTTAACCGCAGTCTACCTACGCCCATCTGACGCAGAGCTTAAAAAAGCATGTCCTTAACAAAGAGAGCACTTTCTTACACAACCAGTGACTTCGAGATCACCAGGATGACGGAACACGACCTGCTCGAAGTGGTCGAAATTGAGGAATTGTCCGGACTGAGCCGCTGGGGGTGGGAAGCGTACTACACCGAATTGCATAGTTCGAATCGGCGCTTAATGTACGTGGCGCGCCTAAAGCGACCACTCGAGCATCAGGACAACTGTGATTTGGGCGCGTACATTGTTGCCCGCCTCTCAGCTGGCGAACTTCACATAAACAACGTGGCGGTCCGCAAGGAGTTCCGTCGTCAGGGGCTTGGAAGGCGCTTATTGGGTCTCATTCTCGAGCAAGGCAAAAAGGCAAAAGCGGACCTTGCGCTGTTGGAGGTGCGGGCGGGAAATACTGCCGCGCAGGCACTTTATGAGGGCTGCGGCTTTTCGACCACAGCAAGGCGCCCAAATTACTATTCAGAACCGGTGGAAGATGCCTTAATAATGACCGCAAGGCTGACGGATTAGCTTGATTCGTACTGTCAATTGGGCTAACATTTTTTTGTGCCGAACATTCCCTGGAGGTTTTCTCAACTGGCACCTCCGCTAAAACATTCCTACCAGTTCAATCGTCTGAAAGGAGACATATATCTTATGGACACAATAACGACCGACAGCCTGAAGGAAGAGCTGATGAATCACGACCCTGAGTTTCGGGAATTGGCCCGGGAACATAATCGTTATGAACAACGGCTCAGTGAATTGTCGGCTCTGGCATATCCAAGTGACGAAGAACAACTGGAAGAGATTACTTTGAAGAAGAAAAAATTAGCTCTTAAAGATCATATGTATTCCATAATGTTGCAGTACCAAAAAAATCAGAGCGTTAGTCATTAATTCACTCAGCGAGATTTCTCTAGATTTTAGGGACGCGTACAAACACGCGTCCCTTTCTTACAATAGGCGCCAGCGATAATTCGAAATTAACACCTAGAAACAGCAGGCAGGATGAAGAATTTCAGAATAGCTCGCGAAGGAATCCCCTATATCCTCACTCCTGCAGTCTTTGCAACTTTGGCATGGGCCCTCGGGTATCGCTATGTTGCAGCGATCTTTTTCATAGTGTCGGCTTTTATGACCTTCTTCTTCAGGGACCCAAAGCGCGAACCACCCAATGAGCCAAATGTGATAGTGGCTCCAGCCGATGGCAAAATTACTCGCATAACGTCGTTAACGTCCAATTCCACTTCCACGAAGCTTATCAGTATTTTCCTGTCACCATTAGACGTACATATTAATAGAGCGCCAATCGCCGGCAAGATCACTAACGTGTCATACACGAAGGGTAAGTTCTTGATGGCCACTGACAATCGGGCAAGTCTGATCAACGAACAGAACGCTTTGACGATCGAGGGCGACAAGATAACCGTCGTTTGTAAACAAATTGCGGGGATTCTGGCGCGCCGGATAATCTGCTGGAAACATCAAGGCGAACGACTAACATTAGGGGAGCGGTTTGGATTGATTAAGTTCAGCTCTCGCACTGATCTAATATTGCCTGACAACGTTGAAGTGCTGGTTTCTAAAGGGATGAGGGTGAAAGGCGGAAGCACCATAATTGGGAGGACCAAATGAAGAGTGCTCCACGGCTCCAATTTGAGCGAGAGACGAGAAATCCCGAACGTCGCGGTCTTAAGAAGGGGCTTTATCTAATCCCTTCAGCCTTCACTGCTGCCAATATTGGAATGGGATTCTATGCAGTAATGGCGGCAGTGCGTGGTTTTCAACTGGTTGGAACCGGTGGAGATTTTGTCCGTGCTGCGCCTTATCTCGATAATGCAGCTAAGGCTATTGGCTGGGCCGTTCTCTTTGACATGCTGGATGGTCGCATCGCTCGAATGACAAAGACCACCACAGAGATCGGCATCCAGCTTGATTCAATTGCGGATGTGGTGACATTCGGTCTCGCTCCCGCAGTACTGGCTTACGTCTGGGGCTACGGAGCAAGTTTAGAGGAGGGAACTGACCTCCATCGATTGGCCTGGTTTATTTCTTTCATGTACCTGATGTGCGGTGCCTTCCGCTTGGCGCGTTTCAATGTACAGGCATCACGTCCGCGCCTTTTGGCTGAAGGTACGATTAAGGTCGACAAGAAGAGTTTCGTGGGTTTACCGATACCGGTCGCTGGCGGTCTTATCGCCGCAATCATACACTTTTCTCCTCTGCCTCTGGTGGAGTACGGACCAGAGCGCGCAAAGATCTATTCAGGGATTCTCATGATCCTTGTGGGATTACTAAGCGTGTTGATGGTCAGTACGATGAGGTTTTCAAGTTTCAAAACTGTGGGAACTCGCAGCCGAAGCATGAGAACAGTAATTGCCGCTGTGGCCGTAGGAATGCTCATTTATCTCTACTCGCAATATGTTCTACTCGCGCTCGTACTCGCATACATTCTGCATGGGTTCATTTCCCGTCTATGGGGAATGTTCCGCCGCCGCCCCGATCTGAGTGAGTCAAAAATCCAGGCGAAAGAAGTTTGAACCATCTTGCCCGATCTGCAAACCGTGCTCTAACGCCCCTTAGCAGAGCCGTTTTCCCTAGGCTGGGCAAAGGCGAGCAATCCGTGCTCGGTAGTTAGAAACACTGCATTACCGATGGCGACGGGAGACGCTGAGGTAGTGATTTCTTCTCCGGTCGGTAGAGAATTAACCGGTCGTCCGTCGCGGAGTCCCAGGACGACTGCGGCGGAACTGGAAAGGGGTGTAAATAGTGCCCCGTCGGCAGCTGTCAACGGTTGCGAAGAAATCCTACCAGGGAGCTGTCGCTTCCATAACTTCGAACCATTGAGAGAAAAAAGATAAACAAAGTTGTCAAGAGAGGCCACTAATAGAGCGTCGTCCACCCGAGCCACTGCCTGCACACCTGCTCCTGTGCGCTTGCGCCAAAGTAAGTGGCCAGTAGCTGCGTTGAGCGCATAGACGTAACCATCTCCTGACCCAAAATAGATCGCATCATTAGCCATCGCGACAGGGCCCCTGATTGGGCCTTTCGTACGATATCTCCAAAGGAGTTTGCCAGTGCCTTCGTCCAATACGAGTAAGGCTCCATCTTCACTCCCCAGATACACTCGGGAAGCGTAGACGGCGGGCTGGCAAAGAAAAGTTGCGTTATTGGAGAAAACCCATCGCAGCTCACCAGATCCCACGTTGAAGGCATAAACTCTTCCATCACTCCCCCCGGCAAGTATCTTTCCATTCGCCAGAGTTAGTGATCCACGGAGCGGCATTGCCAGCGTTCGCATCCATTGCGTTACGCCGCCTTCTCTACTGAGTGAACGTAGGGTACCCGTAGCTCTCCGCGCTCCTGCTTCAGATTTTCCCGTTTCCGACGCGACGTAGACAGCCTGATCATCTGCGACTGGCGACGCGGAAAGCTCACCACCCATCTCCGACCGCCAGTTCAGTTGCCCATTGTCTGCCTTAAGAGACACTATGATTCCCCCGGCAAGCGGCAAATAGATCCGCTGCTGGTCGAAAGCTGGAGTCAGATTTAAGGTGAGATTTGAATCATAGTGCCAGCGAACCGTGAGCGGTTGCGAAAGCGCGACCCGCACATTTGTCTCAGATTTTCCAGCCGTCTGTCCCAAGGTTGGAATGATTGCAACTAATAGGAAAAGTACAATGCTGTTAAGTCTGGAAGTCTTAGGAATATCAGATCTCTTTTTGAATCCCATAAAATGTCGCTTGTTCAGATTAATAAAACAGTGATCGTTTTGAGTTATCAAAGTACGAAAGTATAATCCTCGCCTTCCGCCTGGCCTTTAATCCTTTTGACGCGGTTTATAGCACAAGAGGTTTTCTCATTTGACGAATAGCACGCATCACGAAACGATAATAATACTTGACTTCGGATCCCAGTACACTCAATTAATAGCCCGCCGCGTCAGAGAAGCAGGCGTCTACTGCGAAATCCTCCCGTTTAACACTCCTGTACACACGATTACAGACCGGCACCCGCGGGGCGTCATTCTCTCGGGGGGTCCCGCTTCCATCTATCAAGACGATGCTCCTCGACCGCAACCGCGGCTACTGCAAGCACTCGAGTGTCCCCTTCTTGGTATCTGCTATGGGTTTCAGGTTTTTGCCTATGAATTAGGGGGCGAAGTGAAACCATCGTCCAGTAGAGAGTTCGGCTACGCGAGACTAAAAATATGCGACCAGGAGAGTCCTTTGTTCAGAGGCCTCCCCGCGGAGATGGATGTCTGGATGAGCCACGGTGACCAGGTAACCTCTCTACCTCAAGGTTTTCGCGTGACTGCTCTTACTGATGATGCTCTTAATGCGATGGAGGACAATAGTCGCCGGATTTATGCAGTCCAGTTCCACCCTGAAGTTGCTCACACTCCTCTTGGTGCTCAGGTCTTGCGTAACTTTCTTTTCTCCATTTGCGAATGTCGAGGTGATTGGTCACCTGAAGCGGTAATTCAGGAACAAGTAACGCGAATCCGAGATGAAGTGGGAGAAACTGGACAAGTAGTATGCGGTCTTTCTGGCGGTGTCGATTCTACTGTGGCGGCAGCCCTGGTCCATCAAGCGATCGGGAATAGACAGACCTGTGTCTTCGTCGATAATGGTTTACTGAGAGAAGGAGAATTCGAGTCAACCCTAACGCTGCTTAAGCAACGGATGCAACTGAATATAGCCGGCGTCAGGGCGGGACACTTTTTCCTTGGGGCCTTGAAAGGGGTAGTCGATCCAGAAGAGAAGCGCAAGGGTATCGGAAAAGTTTTTATCGAGATATTTGAACGTGAAGCCCACCGTCTGGGAGATGCAAACTACCTGGTGCAGGGAACACTGTATCCCGACGTGATTGAGTCGACCTCTGTTCGTGGGCCATCAGTCGTGATCAAGAGCCACCATAACGTTGGAGGCTTACCGGAAAAAATGAACCTGCGGTTGATCGAACCGCTTAGAGAGTTGTTCAAAGACGAAGTGCGGCTAATTGGAAGGGAACTCGGCGTGCCCGAGGAAATCCTTAAACGGCATCCCTTCCCGGGTCCGGGATTGGCAGTGCGGATCATTGGTGAAGTTACTGAAGAGAGAGTGAAGCTATTGCAAGCCGCCGACAGGATTCTGGATGAGGAGCTGCGACTGGCAGATTTGTATGACGCAGTTTGGCAGGCTTTTCCGGTCTTGCTACCAGTCTCAACCGTCGGTGTGATGGGTGACGAACGAACGTACGAGAGAGTAGTGGCAATTCGTGCTGTCACTAGTGTAGATGGAATGACAGCTGACTGGGCCCGGCTGCCACAGGATGTCCTGGCGCGGATCTCTGCGCGATTAGTGTCGGAGATTCGCGGAATAAATCGGATTGTTTACGATATTAGCTCAAAGCCTCCAAGCACAATCGAGTGGGAATAGAGAACGCGAATTTAACAACCAAAATTTCCTGGCCGGAAAGATCAATATGAAATCCCTGTCCTGATACAGTCCGGCCGCAATGCCGTTCTACAGTTAGAACATCCCTATGTCTGATCAAAAATTCGCGCATTTGCATCTGCACACCGACTACAGTCTTTTAGATGGCGCCATTCAAATTAAGCCGCTGGCCAAACGGACTTCCGAACTCGGGATGTCTGCTGTCGCGATGACCGATCACGGCAACATGTTTGGAGCCATCTCTTTCTACCATGCGATGAAGACCCACGGCCTAAAGCCGATTATCGGATGTGAGACTTACATTACGCGCGGCAGTCGCACTGACCGGGCAGCAGGAGCACCAGGGGAAAAGGCGAATTTCCATCTGATCCTTTTGGCAAAGAATCTTGCCGGCTATCGCAATCTCGCGCGCTTAACCTCGAAAGCGTACACCGAGGGGTTCTATTACAAACCTCGCATAGACAAAGAGCTGCTGGCGGAGCACAGCGAAGGACTAATTGCGCTCTCCGCCTGCATGTCGGGAGTGCCTTCCGCCATGTTGGCCCGAGATAAGTGTGACGAAGCGGCAGCGGCAGCACTCGAGTTCCAGGAGATCATGGGTAAGGGGAACTATTACCTCGAAATTCAGGAGCATGGTTTGGACGCTCAAGAAAGAATACGTAAGCCGTTGGTGGAGCTTTCGAAACACACTGGGGTTCCGCTGGTCGCCACAAACGACGCTCACTATCTTCGGCCGGAAGACGCCAGAGCCCATGATGTCTTGCTTTGTATCGGGTCAGGGAAGACAGTCAACGACACCAATCGCCTCAGATACCCAAGTCCTAACTTCTACGTCCGGTCGCCCGAAGAAATGTGGCGCATCTTCGGCAACGAACTGCCTGAGGCACTGACCCGCACAGTTGAAATAGCCGAGATGTGTGATCTCAAACTGCCGGAGAATATCAATTATCTGCCAAATTACCCGATCCCAGAATCGGATGCTGGTATGACCATCGACGATTATTTTGAAAAGGTGGTGCGAGAGGGTTTCGAACGACGATCTCAGCGAGTTTGGGCCCGCCAACTTTCTCGAGGAGAATTGAAATACACGCTCTCAGATTATCAGACGCGCCTCTCGAGCGAGTTGGCAATGATTAAACAGATGGGCTTTGCCGGATATTTCCTCATAGTCTGGGACTTTGTTCGCTACGCAAAGGAGCACTCAATCCCGGTGGGGCCTGGTCGTGGCTCTGCGGCCGGCTCTCTGGTTGCCTATTCCCTTGAAATCACTGATGTCGACCCCCTCCAGTATAACCTTATCTTCGAGCGTTTCTTGAACCCGGGCCGCGTATCTTTGCCAGATATTGATATTGACTTCTGTGTCCGCGGTCGTGGTGAGGTAATTAATCACGTCGCAGACCTGTACGGTCGCGATTCAGTCTGCCAAATTATTACGTTTGGTACGCTCGCTTCCCGTGCCGCTATCAAGGACGTGGGTAGAGCGTTGGAAATGCCTTATGCAGAGGTGGAGCGCATAGCCAAACTAATTCCTCCTCCTGTCCGTGGTCGGAATGTAAGCATTGGTCAGGCACTTGAACAAGTGCCTGAACTGGGGAAAGAGATTGAAAGTAATCCCCAAGTTAAAGAACTGATTGAGATCGCGCAACGACTTGAAGGGTGCGCCCGTCACAGTTCAGTGCATGCGGCTGGCGTCGTCATTTCCCCTGTCCCACTCCAGGAGCTCATCCCTATTGCTGTTTCCGGAAAAGAGGAACTTACGACGCAGTATGTCATGGCGGATCTCGAGAAAACCGGCATGCTTAAGATGGATTTCTTAGCGCTTACCGCTTTAACCGTAATAAATGATTGCTTAATAAGCATTAAGCAATTGCTTGATGTTGAGATTAACTGGGCGGATATAGCGCTTAATGACGAAGAGACGATGGCGGTTTTTGCCGAGGGTCGCACGGAGGCGGTGTTTCAGTTTGAGTCTTCCGGCATGCAGGAGATCTGCCGAAAGCTTAAACCGAAAGGTGTTGAGGATCTCGCCGCGCTAAATGCCCTCTACCGTCCTGGCCCGCTGGATGGGGGCATGGTCGACGAGTTTATCCAACGGCATCACGGGAAAAAGACAGTTCGCTATTTAGTTCCAGAGATGAAGGAGATTCTCAGCAACACATACGGAATCATCGTCTATCAGGAACAAATCATGCAGTTGGCCCAAAGACTGGCAGGGTACACGCTCAGCGAAGCCGATCTGATGCGCAGGGCCATGGGCAAGAAAAAGCGCGAGGAAATGGCTATTCATGAGGAGAAGTTCATCAATGGTGCGGTCGAAAGGGGATTGAAGCGTGAAAAGGCGGAGAAGATCTTCTCTCTGATGGCTCAGTTTTCCGATTACGGCTTCAATCGCAGTCATAGTGTCGCCTACGCGTATTTGGCATTTCAGACCGCATATCTGAAGGCACATTTTCCTGAACATTTCTACGCTGCAGTGCTGTCCAGTGAGTCGCAGGATGTGGCAAAGGTTTTCAAATATTCAAAGGAATTAAGGGCACAGAAGATCGATTTGTTGCCACCGGATGTTAATGAAAGCTATCTTGGCTTCACTCCATTGAAGGGAGCCATACGTTATGGACTTGCTGCAATCAAGGGGTTGGGCAACTCCGCCGTGAACGCGATAATTGCGGCCCGCGAGGTTGGGCCTTTCAAATCCTTTTTCCATTTTGCTGAATTGGTTGAACCCGGCGCTTTGAATAGACGGAGCCTCGAAAGCCTTGTGGGAGCTGGCGCCTTCGACTCCCTTAATAGAAAGGGTCGAGACCTGCACGAATGGAGAGCCGCTCTACTCGATGCGACCGATACGGCGCTTGCGCGGGCGCAGCGAGCGAGGAGGGAACGACTCCAAGGCCAGAATGGTCTATTCAGCGGGGCGATCGAGGACCTACACCAGGCTGAGCAAATAAAAGTTGCGGATAAACCCAGGACACATTCGGAATTGCTGGCGGCCGAAAAGGCGGCGTTGGGGTTTTATATTACCGGTCATCCGCTAGGAGAGTTTGGTGATCTTTTGCAAAGTCTCAAAGCTGTGAAGTCGCTGGAGCTACCTGCCCTGACGAGCGGTACACGCGTGGGCCTCGGTGGTATCATTGGTGATCTGCAACCGCGCACAACAAAGAAAGGAGATAAGTTTGCGCTACTTAGGCTGGAGGATGAGTTCGGCGGAACCAAGTGTGTCTTGTGGCCGGAGGTTTATCGAAAGTATTCCAGTGTCTTAGCCAACGAACTGCCAGTGTTTATCACTGGGCGACTCGAAGTTAGCGAGGATAATCCGCCAAGCATCATTGTCGACCAGCTACAGACTCTTCAAGATGCTCTCAAGAACGGCGAGTTACTAGTCCTTGGCTTACCCTCAGCCGAAGACGAGGCGAAGTTCTTTGATGAGATTCTCCACATCCTGAATACAAATCCCGGACATTGTGATGTGGTGCTCGAAAAACTCGTTGATGCCAATTTTGTGGTTCGCGTGAGAGTAAGTCAGGCTCTGCGGGTGAAACGCGGTGGCCGGCTCGAGGCCGCACTTGGGCAGCTTGGGTGTATCGTGAATATCGAGAAGGTAACGCAATTCGAGAGGGCTCCGCTTAGTCCAAGTTGATAACGGTAGCCATAAAAATCTGGAACTCGCGCGATGGCCAAATCAAAAAAACGAGTCAACGTCGAAAAGGAAGCACCACAGCCTGGCTGGGAATCCAGAACGGCATTCGAACGCGTGCAACTAGCCAGACATCCGGAGCGACCGCACACGCTTGATTTTATTGAACGCCTCTTTGAAGAATTTGTTGAGCTTCATGGCGACCGAAGATTTGCGGACGACACCGCAATAGTCTGTGGGACGGCTCGTTTTCATGGTCTGCCGATTATTGTAATAGGACACCAGAAAGGACGTGATACAAAGCAACGAAGCTACAGAAACTTCGGTATGCCAAAGCCAGAGGGTTATCGCAAGGCCATGCGTCTGATGAAGCTTGCTGATAAGTTCAGAAGGCCAATCTTCACGTTGATTGATACCACTGGAGCCTATCCCGGTATTGACGCAGAAGAGCGAGGCCAGGCGGAAGCCATCGCCCACAATCTCCGAGAAATGGCTAAATTGCGAGTCCCTGTCATTGTAACTGTTATAGGCGAAGGCGGATCTGGTGGAGCGCTGGCAATTGGCATTGGCGATCAGGTTTTAATGCTGGAGAATGCAATCTACTCAGTTATTTCGCCCGAAGGTTGTGCCGCCATCCTTTGGAAGGACGCCAAGCGGGCCGAGAGCGCTGCCGAGGGGCTTCGCCTAACCGCGCAGGATCTGTATGCTGAGAAGATAGTGGATCAAATAATCAGAGAGCCTCCAGGTGGCGCGCAGACCGATTACGACCAGGCGGCTCGGTTTTTAGATGCAGCGCTTAGTGAACGTTTGGCAGAGGCTGTCAGTTTCAGCGATGAAGAACGTTTGGCCAGACGTTACCGCAAACTTCGGCGATTCGGCCGATGGGGCACCGCTTAACAAACTTCATTTCACCAACTTTCCTATAGCAGCCCGGCTGGACACAATCTAGTCTTAGCCAAGACACACACCTCCACAGTTCCAGCCGAGAACAAGAAACTGGTTTGGTCGGTCTCTAAAAGAGACGAGACTTCAACGGTGAAGTACTTTAGCGTTCCTGGTTGTGGCAGCTTCTTAAAAAGGTACGTCGTCGTCCGATATATCTGGTTGTTCAACTGCAACCGGTTCACCAGCGGGGGCTCGGGCTGCCATTGCCTCCTCGGTCCTGCTACCGATGAACTGCATGTCTGTCGCATGAACCTCAAGCGTGTAGCGTGCCTTGCCGTCGCGGTCAGTCCACTCCTCGACTCGCAACCTGCCTTCGATGTAAATCGGTTTACCTTTTGTGAGGTATTGTGAGGCAGTCTCCGCTTGTCGTCCCCAGAGAGTTACCTTAAACCAGGTCGTGTGATCCTGCATTTCACCTGACTTGTCCTTTCGTCGTTCGTTAGTCGCCATACTAAAATTACAAACAGGTGTACCCTGTGGCGTGTAACGCAATTCAGGATCGCGGCCCAGGTTGCCGACAAGAATTACTTTGTTGAAAGACATGAGGAACCTCTCAGTTTTGATTGATAGGGAAAAACTCGCGGCGATACTACTAGTCGCTTAATGAGTGGTCAAGCTCGGGGTGAATATTGATCTGCCACAAGGATGCCACGATCCGAAAAGTTATTGCTATCGCATTCGGCCGATGATTTCTGATAGACTAACCTCCATCCGGGTTCCGGTTACTGTGTACAGATGAAAACCAGCGTCTATATCGAGACTTTCGGCTGTCAGATGAACGTTGCAGACAGCGAACGCGCGGCAACTGGTTTGCGAAAAGCAGGTTATGAGCTTAGTGGATCCGCGGATGCAGCTGATGTTGTACTGTTGAATACATGCTCAGTGCGTGAGCGGGCAGAGCGAAAGGTGTTCCGCCGGGTCAATGAATTGCGGCGCCCGACGGGCCGGGTTCCACTCATCGGGATTATGGGATGTGTTGCGCAACTCGAGGGCGAGGCTCTATTCGGTAGCGTACCTGCCGCCAATTTGATCATTGGAACCCGTGCTACAGATCGGCTTCCTTCATTAATCAAACGCGCTCAAAACGGAGAGACAGGTGTCATCGATTTGGATGAGCGCGCGCCGGATGAAATCTGGGAGGTCTCACCAGTCGAACGTCACTCTCCGTACGTAGCTTTCGTTCCGATAATTGAAGGTTGCAACAAATTTTGTTCTTTCTGTATTGTGCCTTATTCGAGAGGACGTGAGAGAAGTCGCGGTGTGCAGGAGATTGTTGACGAGGTAAATAGTCTGCGGCAGCTTGGCTATAAGGAGATCCATCTCATTGGGCAAAACGTAAATAGTTACCGGCCACGCTTGGAGGCAGGCATGGAAAAGCATTCGGGAGCCACTCCCTTCTCCCGTCTGTTGAGAGCGGTCGCTGATACCGGCTTGGAGCGAATCAAATTCACAACCTCTTTTCCCCGTGACTTTCATCCCGACATAATCTGCGCGCTCGAGGAGTATCCAAATCTCTGTGATTGGATCCATCTACCAGTGCAGTCTGGGAGTGACAGGGTGCTCAAAGCTATGCGTCGAGGACATCGAGCAGATGATTACCTGCGCAAGATCGAGACAATTAAAAAATCAAAGCGACGAATCGCCCTGACGAGTGACATCATCGTTGGCTTTCCCGGTGAGTCAGAAGAGGACTTTCAACAAACAATGCAGTTGGTTCAGCACTGCGAATATGACGGACTCTACCTTTTCAAGTATTCGAAACGACCCGGTACGCCTGCGGCGAGTCTCGGCAACGAAGTCTCGCAAGAGGAAAAGAAGCGGCGATTTTTGACACTCGAAGCGTGTCAGCGCAAGATCCAAAGTCGAATTTACGAGAACTACGTGGGGCGCACCGTCAGCGTACTGGTTGAGGGTGAGAGCGCGAGATCGAAAACGGATATGACGGGCCACTCCACCTGTCATAAGGTAGTTAACTTTGAGGGCAACTCGTCATTGCGGGGTCAAGCCGTTCAGGTGAAAATAACTGAAGCCAAGCCAAACAGCCTGTATGGCCAGCGGTGCAGCTGATCTAGATGTTCAGGATCTCGAGCAAACAAGAGGCGACGATTTATGGAAATTGAGGTAAAAATCAGAGCTCTGATGATGGATCCTAACAGCGGTACTCCGATCATTATTCTTAAGGATGTCCATAGCGATACGATGTTGCCGATCTGGGTCGGGGCTTATGAAGCCAACGCGATCGCTCTGGAAATCGAGAAAATTGCGCCTCCCAGACCCATGACGCATGACTTATTGCGAAATCTCATTACCGAGTTGGGCATCCAAGTGGAAAGAGTTGTAGTTACCAGTCTGCGCGAGAACACGTTCTTTGCAGTTATTGAAATGACCACAAGTGATGGCAATAGAATGGTACTCGACTCCCGTCCTTCTGATGCTATTGCTCTGGCGCTTCGTGCTGATTGCCCAATTTATGTGGATATGGAAGTAATTAAGGCATCGCGCAATACAGTTCCTTCAGAAGAAGAAGGTAGCGAAGAACCGAGTCTGGGTGAGGAAGAATGGCCAGATGTGATCGGCGAGGCAGGGGATCTCCCGATGTAGGAGATTTATTGCTTCGTTTTACTGAGTCTATTTTCGCAGTATGAATGATTTGATCAGCTGAAAATAATAGCAACCTCTGACGCCGTGCAGCGAATGGTAATTGCTATCGCAAATCAAAAGGGTGGGGTAGGGAAGACCACTACAGCCATCAATTTGGCCGCCGCATTCGCCAGACTCGGAAAACGAGTTCTGCTTCTTGATCTTGATCCTCAGGCAAACAGCTCAATTTCATTTCTCGATCCGCTCACCATCCAACGATCAGCTTACGAACTTATGATGGATGGGGAAGCCCCAGTGGCCCAATCAGTCTATCGGACTCCTGTAGACAGTCTTGATATTGTGCCGGCCCGAATTAGTATGGCAAAGTTGGAATCGAAACTCATCGGTGATTTCGACGCCCCTTTTCGCCTCAAAGATCGTCTGGCGCCTTTCCGCTCCGAATATGAGGCAATCGTCATTGACACTCCGCCTACCCTCGGATTGATTACGGTTAATGCTTTAGTGGCAGCGACGCACGTGCTTATTCCAATTCAATCCTCCTATTTCGCACTTGAAGGCACTGATGATCTGCTGGAGACAATTGAGAAAGTTAAGGCGCGTCCTAATCCCGAGTTGGAGCTGTTGGGAGTATTAGTGACTCTCCATGATCGGCGAACTACTCTGGCGAGAGAAGTCCACGATCAAATCCGTCGTGTATTTGGGGCAAAACTATTTCAGACGGTAATCACCAAGAGTGTCAGGTTAGAAGAATCTCCTGCCTACAAGGAGTCGATCTTTAGTTTTGCGCCGAACTCATCGGGCGCAACCGAATATGCGAAACTTTGTGAAGAGGTGCTGAGCCGTGTCTAAAAGGGGACTGCCGACAGGTTTGCAAATGCGCCATGACGCGCATTACGTGGAAGAATTATCCCAACATCAGCCTGCTCCAGTCGGCAGAATGATCGCCCTGGACAAATTAGATCCAAACCCAGAGCAGCCGCGTGTAGATTTCGGCGATCTGAGCGAGCTCACTTCCTCCATTGCTGAAAAGGGAGTGCTGGAACCCTTGTTGGTAAAACCTTCATCCTCGAACGGACGCTGGATGATCATTGCGGGAGAGCGACGCTGGCGCGCCGCACGAGAGGCCGGTCTCAAGGAAGTGCCCTGCGTTGAAATGGACGTCGATGCCGGTACTGTCGCTGAAATTGCACTGATAGAAAACATGCAGCGAAAGGACCTGACGGTCTGGGAAGAGGCCGATGGTCTTTCGGCTCTATGCGAGCGATTTGGTTACACGCATGAAGAAGTTGCTCGCAAAGTAGGTAAGAGCCGGAGCACTGTAACTGAAGCACTCTCCATAGCGGCAATTCCTTCTGACGTTCGAGAGATTTGCAGACAAGCTGACATCGCCGCCAAATCTGTGCTTTTGCAAATAGTCAGACAGCCAGACGATGAGGGAATGAGACGATTAGCCAATCAGATCGCCTCTCGCGGTCTCACGCGGGACGGTGCCCGAGAAGTGAGACGGCAGGAAATCGGACCGCGAATTACCCCGGAACTTAGACCCTATACGTTCAAGTACACCTCACCGGGAAGAGAATTCAGTCTGGAACTCCGATTTCGCCGCTCCAGCGTAGAGCAGTCCGATGTAGCCGCAGCCTTGAGACTAGTCGCCAGAAGTATTGATTCCGCCAATGAGCCCGCGGAAGAATCTCAATAATTATTAAGCTGGTTAGTAAGCTTAAGATTTGGAAGCGAGCGTCTTCTTCTTTTCTGCTGCCGCCCGTTTTTGCAACGCTTTCGCCCAACGCTCGAGAGTTGGCTGCAAGGGTTTGAATAGGCGCGCGCGAAAACTGTGCTTCTTTTCGTTCCAGACTTTCAGCTGCTTTTCCGTGTAAGTCCGGACTGCGGGTTCCAGCTGCGTTCGTTTGAGCGAATGGCGGAGTGTCAAATGATAATGTTGGCCCACTAAAGAGAAGATTACTGCAGCCAAATTACCTTTAAAGGAGATTCTTGGAATTAAGCGTTTATGTAGTGGCTTATTGGTCGGCAGCAGTACTCCCAAGGCAATCTCCAGCCAAGGCCCTTTTTGGCCTTGGCGTGGATGGTAGAGTCCGGGTAACTCGGACGGCTGAAAGCTCGTGACCTTAAGCCTTGGCTCGGAAATGAACTCCACCAATTTTATTCGTTCTATCCCTCTGGTATGTTCTCTGGGCAAACCATCAAATGCCTGTTCAATCTGTGCGATTGTGTCCGTAGGCAATTTGCGCTCACACTGGTTTTCAATCTTGATCGCCACAATAAAGCCGTCCCTTTGCCGAAGAATCGGATGCCAAATAATTGAGCCGTAAATGTAGGTGAAGGCGTAGATCGGGTCAAGCTGTCACAGTCGTTATTGTCCAAGCTTTAACTCTCTGCGCCATCTCTGCGTCCTTTGCGCCTCTGTGGTGGACATGCCAAGAGAACAGATAACCGCAGAGACGCAAAGGACGCAGAGATAGCGCAGAGAAAAAACTTACGTAAGGACAATACGCGTCGACAGCCTGTCTGTATCAAGAACGTTCTTCGAGCAATTGAAGAGGGACGACGAATCCGAATCTGCTCCGGATCCCACTACTGTGTCTCTTTCTTGTGCGTCAGCACATTGCAGGCATCGTAAGCGGCGGTAGGATCAATCGCCACGTTGCCTTCATCAATGTGTTGGATGAGACCGGCCTTATCAACCACAAAGGTGGCGCGATTGCCAAACCCTTGCGCCTCGTTAAAGATCCCGTAGTCCTTCACCACAGTTCGTTTGAAATCGCTTAAGAGTGGAAATGTGACCCCGATATCTTGAGCGAAGCGTTTATTGGCGGGAACGCTATCGACGCTAATACCAAAAACCTGGGTGTCTGTGCCTTCGAATTTTGCGATATCAGCCTGATATGCTTTTAGCTCTTTTGTTCAACCGCCGGTAAATGCCAGCACATAGAAGGCCAGAACAACGTTCTTTTTGCCCTTAAAGTCGCTGAGCTTGATCTTGTCTCCAGTGGTGCTCGAAAGCGTAAAATCCGGCGCCGGATCTCCTACCTTGAGAGTTGTCTTTGGCGGGACCGGCTGTTGCGCCACGGCCCCTATCGCCGCGGCAAATAACAGAAAGATACTCATGGCTTTGCCCATCATCGATTGATCTCCTCTGTCCGTGGTTGGAAGCAGGCAGAGTTTACAAGAGATGTGACGATGAAGGGAAGCCAACCATAGCAACCTTCAAATAGCTCGCCATCTGGCCGGATGACCTAACCAATAACCGAAATTCATCTACCGTACACCCCGCGTCTGATAATAGATATTATGTTGTGCTGGGCTTTGCCTCAAAAGTCGGATTATTCGGCGACTTTTGGGGCAAACAGCATTTCTGCCCCAAAAATCAACTTGACTGATTCGACGGGTTTCCGGCGAGAAATTTCCCTACAAGCTACTTAGGCTGACAATTAACGACCTAAAGCCGCTTGACGCGCCGCCAGCGCATCGGATCCCAGTGAATAGTCGTCGAAACAGGCGTGCACACGCGTTTCTATGGGAATCGCGCGCGTGGGAATGATTTTGTACCGCACCATTGAGCCGCAGTCGCCGGTACCGCGACCCTTCGTAAGCAACATAAGATTCTTCTTGACCGCATCAAAGGTCGGCACACCTTCCACCTCAGCCAGTAGCCTGGTTGAAAATCTTATTCACATCGTCGTCGTCGCCCTCGTAGGTCTTAAGCTTCAACAGACGAGCCGGCGTTTTACCCGATTCAGAATAGTGCATAAAGAGCCAGCGCGGCTGGTACGAGCTTTCCTGGACCTCGATCACAACGAGGTAATTGCCATGGCCCAAACTGTGAAAAATCAGCCCCCTTGATCGGGATCGTTGTTCGTTCGTGAGCGACGCCACTGCTCCTCAAACTCAACCGGCCAGCGCAACATCTTCTGCCATACTTCACGATCGACAACAGTCAAGTCAGTTTTCTTTGCCGGGATTTGCGCCCTGCAAACCGAAACGCAAAGGACCATAAGTACGCCGGCAATCAGTAACTTAAGTCTCATAATTTGCCTATTCCAAGAATCTACTTCGTCGCTTCAATACTGGCGATCTCTTCCCTCGCTGCATCGTGAGGAAATCCGAGATCGATGCTGGCATGCGACCCTTGAACCAGCTCCTACTTCTCACGGATAAAGCTCGCATTCAACGGGCGGATGGCGGTTGGCAGAGTGCCGTCGTCCACAGCCACCATCACGTGAACATACTTTTCGGTGTTCTCCAGGATTTCAACTTCAACTTGGTACTTTTTGTTCTCGAACTCGGTTTCGTATGCCTGCACTTCTCCCAGCTCTGCAAGTAGCTGCTCACAAGACTTCGCACTCCACCGCTTCAGCTCTGCGTCCAGAACAGGCCGCCATTGCTCTCGCCGTTTCACCCTTTACGCTCCTCCAACACTTCTCAGAAGGGTCCCCTACCACTGCAAATCGGGAGCGGAATCTGCACAGACCCGTTGAGTCCAACGCGCGTGAGCGTGCAAAAGACTCGCGAAACAAAGGACTGTCGCCCGTTGTCACGGGCTGCGATTCGTGACTTATTTCATTAACTCCTGCGGCAGTGACGTAGCCCGTGGTAATCTTTCATTACTTCCGGATCTGGGAAGCGGATCCAGCTGCAACTGCCATCTCCAGAGCTTTCGTAGTTGTGTAGTATTTAGTGATCATGCCGGGAACTTCCCAGGCTGGAAGTTTGCCAGCTTGAAAATACTGCAGGAAATTTTCCATAACTTGCCCAAAGTGCGCTTCATGATCCTTCCGCAGTTCGTCGGGTATGGAGATATGCCAGCGATTGTTTTTGGCTTGGACTTCCACCCCTGGGTAGATTGCCTTAAGGCTTGTCAAACGTCTTTTAAGAGCTGCTTCCAGCACCCCTCCCTTGGTAGTGCCTACCGCTTCCACATACAGCTCGGGCCGATAGTTTTCTTCCTTACCCTGACTGATAATTACCTTAGCCTTGGTGCCCCGCATTACCGAATAGTGTGTATCTCCGGTTCCGTTGCGTGCCTCGAAGTTCCACACGACGCCAACTTTCGCATGGATACCTCTTAGTTTGTAAACCATCTCTCCATTCGAATAATAAAGAAGTGCTCCATCGGCGTTCACGCGGTTCTGCAAAAAATCCGGAAAGGCGGGCGAACCCGTGACTTTCTGGAATTGATCGCGCGTTACGACCGTTGCCCAACGTTTCGCGGTCAGCATCTTAACATCCGAGGGTGACAATGGCTGTTCTGGAAAGCTCTCCCACTGGACCAAATCCACGAGATGTGTAGTGACATCAACAATGCCTTCTCCTTGCGCGGCAACATCGAAAAACCATGCCGGTCGCTGCAATGGTTTTCCGGACACATACTTGAAGATGTTGTGAACACTCTCTTTCACCACTGCCGGATTATCCGGAGTGCCTCTCTGTAACTGGCCGAATACCGCAGCATCATTTACCAGTGCCTTTTGGAGAATAGTCGTGATCTCATAGCGTTCAGTCATGATATCGTAGAGCAATAGACCACGCTGTTCCGCTATCTTAAAGGCCTCCTTCAGCTGTGCGAAGCCCTCAGGATCAAGGCACATCGGCTTGTCGGCAAGAACATTCAGCCCCGCGCCCAGGCTGCCATTAATATAGTCAACCTTCTTCTTATTATTGCCGGAAATCACGACGACGTTTCCCGGTTTTTCAGCCAGCATCCTTTCGAGGAAATCTGGACCAGCGTAGACCTTTTCATCCCAGTGGGTGCTATTCTGGCGGCGCTGATTAAAGGCCTCAATACGCTTTAGATGCTCATCCAGATCGAGGCCAACAGGCGCATAAACCGAAACAAGGGCTGCTACGCCAGGATACATTATCTTCTGCACCAGCGCGGCGTGGAAATGGCCCGGATCAAGAGTGATTAACCTCACCTCACCGCTAGTGACCTCTGGCTTCCGTTCACGCATAGACGGTGTCTTGGCTAAACGTTTTTGCATGACAAGCAGAGACGAGCCAGGCAGCAGTAGCAGATTCAGCAATACTGCAAAAGTTATTCGGAGCATGGATTCTCCTAGAGGCCTGATGTGTGGGTCCAAATCTAAGCTCATTTCACTTGGGCAGGTTGCCCTGTAAACAAGCTTTAAACCGGGGTCGGCTTGTTGCTTGACACCGGCAAAGTCGGGCTGTTACCCTACGCGGTCTTTTCCGACAAGGCGTGCTTAGCTTTCGCAGAACAAAGGAGCTTGCTTGAGTACAGAATCAGGTTACTTATTCACCTCAGAGTCTGTCACCGAAGGTCACCCCGACAAAATAGCCGACCAAATCTCAGATGCTGTCCTGGATGCCGCGTTGGCCCAAGATCCGAATGCGCGCGTGGCTTGTGAAACTATGGTGACCACGGGCCTTGTCGTCATAGCCGGTGAGATCACCACCGGCGCACACGTTGATTACAGCAGAGTTGCTCGAGATACAATCCGCGACATTGGTTACACGAGAGCCAAATTCGGCTTTGATTCTGAGACCTGTAGTGTGCTTTCCGCCTTGGACCGACAGTCCCCCGATATAGCGATGGGCGTGGACACAGGCGGCGCTGGGGATCAAGGGCTAATGTTTGGTTTTGCATGTAATGAAACACCCGAATTGATGCCGTTACCCATTCAGCTGGCGCATATGCTTTCCCGGCGGCTGGCCGAGACTCGCAAATCAGGTGAACTTCCCTACCTCCGTCCTGACGGAAAATCCCAAGTGACTGTTGAGTATCGTGACGGGCGTCCTTTTCGGGTCGCAGCGGTCGTCATCTCTTCGCAGCACGATCCCACAGTTACTACCGAACATCTTCGCGCTGAAATTGAAGAAAAAGTGATACGCCACACGGTGTCAACCGAGCTCCTTGACAAGGATACAAAATACCACATAAACCCTACCGGCCGATTTGTGACGGGAGGGCCACAGGGAGATGCGGGGCTAACCGGGCGGAAGATCATTGTCGACACGTATGGGGGCTACGCGCCTCATGGTGGTGGGGCATTTTCTGGTAAAGACCCAACTAAAGTAGATCGTTCTGCAGCTTATATGGCTCGATATGTCGCGAAGAATATTGTGGCTGCAGGTTTGGCCGACCGCTGCCTGGTACAACTTGCATATGCTATCGGCGTAGCTGATCCAGTCTCAGTTTTGGTTGACACAGGAGGCACAGGTCGTGTGAGTGAGCAGGTCCTCGCGAAGTTGGTACGGGACAAATTCGAATTAACGCCTCGAGGAATTATTGAAGACCTCAAACTGCGTCGGCCCGTGTATAAAGCTACCGCGGCATACGGCCACTTCGGACGAGATGAAGACGGCTTTACCTGGGAAAAAACTGACAGAGCAGAGTCACTTCGCGAAGCTGCAGGCATTTGAGATCTTCGCAACCAAAGACTTTTCCATCATAAATCACTTTAAAAAGGAATAGTTAAATGAGTGCAACGCGTTCACTTGAGTTCGACGTTAGAGATATAGATTTGGCGCCCGGTGGTAAGCAGCGAATTAATTGGGCGGAACGTGAAATGCCCGTCTTGCGGCTTATTCGAGAGCGGTTTGCCTCCGAGAAACCACTGAGCGGGATAAAGGTCCTGGCTTGCGCTCACATCACTACGGAGACAGCAAATTTGGCAAGAGCATTGCAAGCCGGCGGAGCCGAAGCTGTATTAATTGCCTCAAATCCCTTGTCCACTCAGGACGACGTGGCAGCCTCACTAGTATCAGATTGGGGCATACCGGTTTATGCGATCAAGGGTGAATCGACCGAAACCTATAATCGACATGTCCGAACAGCGCTTGATTACCGACCTGATGTAGTGATCGACGACGGGTCAGACGTGGTGGCAACTCTGATCAAGGAAAGAGGTGAGCAGCTCAAGGAGATAATCGGATCAACCGAAGAGACTACGACTGGCATTCAACGACTGGAAGCCATGCGGTCAGCCGGTGTCCTGACCTTTCCTTCAATCGCAGTGAACAACGCACAGACTAAGCACTTCTTCGACAATCGTTATGGCACTGGACAGTCAACACTTGACGGAATTATTCGCGCCACCAATATTCTCCTGGCTGGGCGAAACTTTGTCGTCGTAGGTTACGGCTGGTGCGGGAAAGGCGTTGCGTTAAGGGCCCGTGGTATGGGTGCAAACGTTATTGTCACTGAGATTGATCCAATTAAGGCCGTGGAAGCTGTAATGGATGGGTTTCGCGTTATGCCCATTGTCGAAGCCGCTGCAATTGGCGACATATTCGTCACTGTCACCGGCAATCGACACGTAATTGATGGTGCACACTTTGAACGGATGAAGGATGGCGCGCTGGTTTGTAACAGTGGCCACTTTGATCTGGAATTAAACCTGGTGGCCCTTAGAGAGATGTCCAGGGAACCAGTTCACGTAAGGCCTTTCGTTGAGGAATACCAGTTAAAGTCGAGTGGACGCCGTCTCGTCGTATTAGGTGAGGGCAGATTAATCAATCTGGCGGCCGCCGAGGGCCATCCGGCGAGTGTGATGGATATGAGCTTTGCGAATCAGGCGTTGTCAGTTGAGTATTTGGTTAAAAACAAAGGCAAGCTGGAGCCGGGCGTCCATCTCTTACCCAAGGAAGTCGATACTGAGATCGCCAGTTTGAAACTAAGAGCGTTGGGTATTTCAATCGATACCTTAACTGCGGAGCAGATTGAGTACATCTCAAGTTGGGAAACTGGTACCTAGGTATCAGGTGCGGATTCTTGAGAGAAAATAGGTCCCTGCCGCTGCGAAGATAACCGGTGGAGCCCAGGCAGCAACCGCCGGCGGCAGTAACCCGTGATTGCCCAGCTGCTGAAATCCTCCTCCCACTGCCCAGTATGCAGTACTCACACCAACCGCAACACAGAGTGCGATAATTGCACCACGTTTGCCAAATGAGAGTGCCAGCGGCATCCCAATAAAGGCCATGACAATCACACTGAAAGATCCTGCATATTTCTTCTGTAGTGCTAAAGCCAGAGCCGAAACCTCCACCCCTCGGCGCTTTGCCCCTCTTAAATAACTGCTTAAACCGGAAGCGCTTAATTGTGAAGGCTTGTCGATCGTAGGCTTAAACACCTGTAATGGTTCAACTCCTGTGATCTTAGTTTCCGCAGCGATTTGGCGTTCTACGCGCGTTCCCTGGAAACTCAGTGTTTCCGGACTTTTTAAAATCATCTGGTTGTCTATTGTGAGGGTTCCTGTGCTGGCGCTGATGACGCGAGCGAGATGAACGCCCTCTCGATCCAATTCGTAGATCGTCGGCTCCTCAAGCGTGCCCCGTTGTTCATTAAATTCGTAAGAATACAACCGGTTGTTCTCAACCGAAGCCAACCACTGGCGACCGGTTCGAGTTGTAGCTCGAGCTTCACCGCCTTTGATCTGGGTTCGAAGTGAATCCTGCCTAACGTTTGCCGCGGGCATCAAATGTTCCTGGACCAACCAAGCCCCAGCGGCGGCAACCACGGCGAATATTAGGCCCGGCAACATTAATCGATATACACTCTGACCAGAAGCCCACCAGGCGATAGCCTCACTACTTCTAGCCAGTAATGCGTAAGTCACGAGGACGGCGATAAGTATTGTGGCCGGCAGAATTTCTACGGTGATCAGCGGAAGAAGAAAGAGAATGTATTTGGCGACAAGACTGATTGCCACGCGGTTGATGGCAATGAAACGCCAAAGCTCAAAGAGAGTAAAAACTATAAATATCGAAACTAAACCTGCGAACCCAAGAACGAAACTCAGACTTAGAGTGCGAAAAACGTTGATGTCCAGCAAACTGGGGAAACCAGAACGCCCGACTCCCACCGTATACTGGTGGACCCGCGGCTTTCGCATTGAGTCTACTTTGAGGGAGCGCAGGAATCTGAATCTCGTGCCCATCAGGTTATCGAGAGGATTCCGAGTGAGTCCCAATAAAGCAAGACTCAACAATCCCATGAAACCAGTCGCCATCCAGGCGCCAGTCATTGGTGCTACCGTACCGACCTTGCTCAGAGATTCACCAAAAAGCGATATTAGGTAATAGACTATGAGCACTGCCAGCGAAAGCAACAGTCCCAGTCCCCTACCCCCACGTCTAACTCGCAGTCCAAAGGCACCTCCCAGCAGGGCAAAAACAAAAGGCGAAACTGATAGGGCCATTCGGCGATGAAGGGTGCGTTGGGCTTCCCTGCCCTCTTTCGCGGCGCCGTGGTAAGCCATCTTCTGGAGGTCTCTCCACTCGAGTTCGTCTGGACCTATTTCGTCTTTTTTAAGTTGGTCGAGTATTTCGGCTCGTCCAGTCTTTATTGCTAATCGGAGTTGATCTAACCGCTCTACGACAAACGGCTTCTCCTTCGTCTCACCTGCGGCTGGAATTCTAATGGCCACCGCGTCACTAAGAACGAGTTCTGATTGCTCTACCGACGAGTCTATTCTTCCCGAGCGGGCCGTAACCACATGCACCGAAGAATCAGCAGGATCTTGCGAAAAGATGAAGACCCGGCCCCATAGCCCCTGAACTTTGTTTCCGTCCCGGACATAGATTACATAACCAGGAATATCGGTATTGAATGTACGCGGCTCTACCGGCGAATCGAGTCTTCTAAGGGCACCGAGCAGTGCTGCCCTCCTGATATCTCTTGCCGCTCGAGGAGCCTCCTTCATATGTAAATAGATGGTGACGCCGGACACAATCAGGCCAATCAGAAGCATTGGCAAAAGCATAGTCCAGGTACTCACGCCGGCTGCTCGCATAGCGACGATTTCACTATCACTTCCCATGCGTGCAAAGCCGATGATAATGCCCGTGAGGACGGCAATCGGTAGGGCAAAGACCAGGACTCCGGGAAATAGTGCTGTGGCCAGCTGTCCGAAGAGTGAGAAAGGAACCTGGGTAAAAAGGGCAAGCTCAGCGAACTTCTCAATCTGCTGAGCATATAAAACGGCGGTTAGCAGCAATAGTGAAAGGAAAACATAAGGTAACGCAGCTCTTAGGATGTAATGTGAGACTAAACTCCTGAGGTAAAGCATTACTTTAGCTTTTTATCGACTTGCAAACTTTAGTTCTAACAAACCAGCGTCGCTTACACTACTGTCGGTCTGATTCTGGGTTGTCGCTCGAGAACCCTTCCGATTAATTGTTGAGCCAGCTCTGCCATTTCACGATGGATATTCGCTGGGACCTGCCGTGACTCTTGCGCAAAGATATAAGGAGCTAACTTCTGAGTTGCCCTGAGCTGTGTGTGAAGCCTTTTTGAAACTGCCTGTCCCTTTCCGCGACTGCAACTGTGACAGCGAAGGGCCAGATCCGATCCAAGGAACGCTGTGTCGAGTTGAGCAAATTCCTTTGCGCATTCCGCACAACTCCTTATATCAGGCAGGAACCCCTCCAGTTTTAGAATCCAGATTTCGAAGTATCTTACCAATGATTGTAAATCAGAAGGTGATTGGGCAATCGCTTCTACGCAAGCTTTCACCATCCTGAAAAGCTTTTCATTGGGTTGGTAAGGGGCCGAAAACTCAACAATCAGGTCACCCATGTAAGCAAGACTAGTGAGAGTCTCCGGGTCTCCCAGTAAGTTGAAGTGGGACTGGAGAATTTCAGTCTGACGGAGAGAGATAAGTTCCTGGTTTTCCTTGTAATAACACGTAATGTTCAGCAACGTGAACGGTTCCAGCGCGGCACCGAATCGGTTCTTGAGGCGTCGGCTACCACGAGCAACTGCCCGAACGAGACCAGTCCCGCGAGTTAGAAAGACAACAATCTTGTCCGCCTCCGCGAGATTATAGGTGCGCAGAACCAACGCCTCAGTTTCAAGGAGAGCCACACACGTTAACCTCTGGACGTTCTAAAAAGGAAGGAAATAGAGAATCCAACTCAGAACCAGGCCAATGCCAATAAACTCCCCAAATACTTTTAAGCCATACACAAGGCGTTCTTCAGTAGTGTCTTTTTGAACCGTGCCAAAGACAACCGCCGCAATAACCCCGAAAACCGTCATTACCAGGAAATGTCTCAAGACTTCCTCCCTGCAGAAATATCAAAGGCATCAAGCATCGAAAGGTAATTCAGTAATCCGGCAATCAGGAGGAAGGTGTTGCCATATTCGAATGTGGCGCGAGCTGCCTGCGTTGGATCATCAGAAAAGCCCAAACCTACTAACCAGCAAAATATATAAAGCACGCCTGTGCCAAGATCAGCGATCATGGGTGGCAGTTGAAGCAGAGCGGAGGACCCCTGCTCATTTCCCGTAATGCTAAACATATGTCCACCCATTAGCAGACCCAATACAAAGCATAGCCAAACCGCGCCTCCCAGAATCAAAGCCCGGCCCCATTTGCCCTGCAGCAAATGACCGGCTCCCGGAAAAAACCACCCTGCCGTTCCCATTAGCCAAGCTTTACTTGGCGCTTTCTCTTCAGTGTCCACTTTGCAAAACCAATCCTTCGTCCTTAAAGGGTTATTAGAATCCGGTATTTTGAGTTTAAAGTGTTACATTAACAGGCGCTTCTTGCCAAATGTCAAAAGGGATAAGCTCCCAGGTTGGTTAACCAAAAGTTTTACGCGAAGGGGACTGCCTGAGTTTCTTCTTTAACCGTCGGCGCCCCGACTCCTGAGAATGTTTCTTAGAGGTAAAAGTTCAAGTGTCAGTACAACAGACACTCCTGACGAGCGTTTACAAAATCCATTAAGCCCTCACTCCAACTCCGCTCGATAAGTTCGGCAGACGTGCCCTGCTCGATGGCTTCTCGCAATTTTGTTGAGCCAGAAATCACATCAAAGGGATTGCGATCAAAAACATATTCGTAGGGCGGTTCTTTCCAGCGAAACGATTCCGGGTACATATCGTAGATGGTCTTCACCATTGCGACCCCAACAATAACTGGCTTAAACTGCTCTCGTTCTCTTACATGGATTTGTACGCCGCCGCAACTCACGCCCGCATGCTTCTGAAAAGTCGGCCTAAAAATAGAACCCCTAAAAAGCACGCCAGGAAGGTCAATGCGATTCAGGTTTCTTGCATACTGTTCAGGTTCAATGTAGGGAGCGCCTATCAATTCAAATGGCCTCGTAGTCCCCCGCCCTTCTGAAACCTGTGTGCCTTCGAAGTGAACGCTTCCGGGAAATACCGTCGCCGTGTCAAGGGTTGGCATGTTCGGCGAAGGAATCACCCACGGCGCGTCTGTGTCATCGTGCCAGTAGTGGCGCTTCCATCCATCCATCTCAATTACTTCCAACTCGCATTCAATGCCAAATCGCCGGTTGAACATTAGCGCCAGCTCGCCAATTGTCATGCCATGTCTAGTTGGGATTGGAAATTGACCAACAAACGAAGCCTGTTCAGGTACCAGTACATTGCCCTCCACGTGCAGACCGGTTATTGGGTTCGGTCGGTCGCACACGAGAACCTTCTTACCAAACTTCTTTGCCGCTCCCATACAGTTCGCCATTGTGTAAGCGAACGTATATATTCGGCAGCCGACGTCCTGCATATCGAAAACGAGAATGTCAACGCCTTTCAGCATCGTCTCGGTAGGCTCTCTCGTTTCACTGTATAGCGAATACACAGGAAGGCCCGTTTCGCGGTCCATGCCGTGCTTTGTCTCGATCATGTTGTCCTGGACATCACCGCGTATCCCGTGTTGCGGCCCGAAGAGGGCGGTCAAATTCACTTCATCACGTTGGTAAAGGAGATCTGCCGCGTGTCGAAACTCGTGGTCCACGGAGGCTTGATTACAGATGAGACCGACTCGTGCGGAACGCAGGAGCCCAACCCGTTCCTCAAGAAGCTTCTCAAGTCCGAGCCTTACGTGATTTTTAGCTAAGATCGCCATATAGTGATACTTTTAAAGCGACACATTAACCTAGCGAGTTCCCGCCTGACGATTTTCTCTGACCGATCAATAGCTTAAGTACCAGTCAATAGCCTTTGTGCCAGTCAACTGCGCTAAGGTCAGTTCCCGCTTAACGAGTCCGCCATAGCTTTAGCCTTTCGCCGCCCAAACTCGCGAGATTCGTTTACAAAATGATTGAACAGGGATCGGGAAAACTCATCCTGCCGCCAACCCAGCTCGGGGTGCCACTGTACCGCAACGACAAATCGATCGGGTCTGGGGTCTTCAAGGGCCTCCACCAAGCCGTCTGAGGTCCAGGCTGTAGCTACTAGATCGCGGCCGACGGTCTCAACCGCCTGATGGTGATGACTGTTCACCAGCGCGCTGTCAGTAGTCGCGAGCGATGATAACAGACTGCCCGCCAGCAGCTTAATGCGATGAGAAGGACGTTCTCGAGGGTGCCCTTGTTCATGCTTAATGGCTTCCGGAACTTGCGAGACTATATCTTGAATCAGTTTTCCTCCGCGGTGTACGTTCAAAATTTGCATGCCGTAGCAGATGCCCAGCAAAGGTAACCCCCTCACTTCCAGCTCTTCAAGTACCAGCAAATCAGTCTGGTCTTTTAGAGCGTGAACATTACCAAGGGCCTGGTGCGGCTCGCTATCGTAGAGAAGCGGATCCACGTCAGAGGCGCTTCCGGGCAGCAAAATTCCATCAAGTCCATCGAGAGCCGACGAGATGTAACCAGAATTCGGGATCAGACTGAGATGACTGGGAATACCTCCGGCCGTCTCCACTGCTTCACTGTAATGGCGTGATAGATAAAAACGATCAGTCTCAAGGTCCAGTCGCATCGTTATCCCAATGCGCGGTCTGTAGTCTGCCATATTCTCGCTGACCTGCCTTCGAAAATCGGTTCTCATAGACATTACGGATAATAGCGCAAAACCGCGAAACGGTGCGCCCCTGTAGCTTATTTGCTTCAAGCCTGCAAGTTCTAATGGCTGCTGAGCCGGCTGCTTGACTTACGTTCAAGCGAATTTCTATAGTGCTATTTGCAAAAAATGAGAAATGAATCATCAAGGATTCGCAGTACAACAGTTCTCCTTGTGCGTAGAGACGGACAAGTGGCCCTTGCCGGCGATGGTCAGGTAACCATGGGCGAGACAGTGATGAAGATGAATGCTAAAAAGGTGCGGCGACTCTACAACGACAGTATCCTGGCTGGTTTCGCGGGAGCTACAGCCGACGCTTTTTCGTTGCTGACGCGCTTTGAAAGCAAGCTTGAACAATACCACGGAAATCTAGAGCGGGCCGCCATTGAACTCAGCAAAGAGTGGCGCACCGATAAACTTCTCCGGCATCTTGAAGCCTTACTTGTTGTAGCCGACAAAAAGAGCTCATTCCTGTTATCCGGAAACGGAGATGTAATCGCGCCCGACGACGGCATTCTGGCGATTGGTTCAGGTGGATCGTATGCATTGGCTGCCGCGCGCGCTTTAATGAAACACACAACTCTAACCGCTCGTGAAATCGCAATTGAATCCCTTCGTATTTCCGGCGAGATCTGCATTTACTCGAACCATAACATCATTAGCGAGGAACTCTGAACTACAATCTCAACAAGACCTTGGCTAGTTTTAGTCAATTGTGAGTAGTTTAAACGATGGTTATTTACCTGGCGGGAGATGTTGAAGAAGAAGTTCGGCTGGACGAAATGACGCCTCGTCAGATCGTTGCTGAACTTGATAAACATGTTGTGGGCCAGCGAAACGCGAAACGAGCCGTGGCCGTGGCCTTGCGCAATCGTATTCGCCGGCAAAAATTGGCGCCGGACATGGCGGTGGATGTCATGCCAAAGAACATCATAATGATCGGCTCGACTGGCGTGGGCAAAACTGAAATAGCGCGCCGCCTGGCGCGGATGTCCAACTCTCCGTTTTTAAAGGTGGAAGCTTCTAAGTTTACCGAGGTGGGTTATGTCGGACGCGATGTCGAAAGCATGATTCGCGATCTCACCGAGATCGCGGTAGACATGACGCGCCAGGAAAAGATTGAAGAGATTGCGGAAAAGGCGGAGCTCAACGTCGAGGAGAGAATCCTCGACCTCTTGCTTCCCGCGCCAAGATCGTCTTCCGGCTTTTATGACTTTGAAGCGGATACCAGTGAAGAACCCAAAACTGAAAACCTCGACACTGCACGAGATGAACAGTTGCAGCGAACTCGAGAGAAATTCCGCACCCAGTTGCGCAGCGGCAAACTGGACAATCGCTTGATAGAGATAGAAGTGCGGGAGAAAAATTTTCCGGTGATCGAATTGGCTGGCCCTCAAGGTATCGAGGAGATGGGCATCAACATGAAAGACATGCTGGGCAATCTCTTTCAGGGGCGTTCCAAGAAACGAAAGATGCGGGTTGACGAGGCAATGGAGTATTTGATGCAGGAGGAAGAGGAACGCCTCATTGACATGGACCAGGTGGCTCGAGCTGCAATAGAAAGAGTCGAGTCTTCCGGGATCATTTTTCTCGACGAGATCGACAAGATTGCCGGGCGTGAATCAGGGCAAGGGCCAGACGTCTCCCGGGAAGGCGTACAGCGCGATATCCTGCCGATTGTCGAAGGCACCACTGTAAATACTCGCTACGGAATTGTTCGCACCGACCACATTCTATTCGTCGCGGCCGGGGCTTTCCATGTCTCCAAACCTTCCGATCTTATTCCGGAGTTGCAGGGCCGTTTTCCCATTCGCGTTGAGCTGGAGTCCCTCACTGTAGAGGATTTCAAGCGTATTTTGACTGAGCCAAAAAATGCGTTGATCAAGCAATATCAGGCGATGATGGAGACTGAGAACGTAACTATCGAGTTTACTGATGATGCTATTGACTCCATCGCGCATTTTGCAGCTCGAGTAAACGAACAGACGGAAAACATCGGAGCCCGCAGACTGCAAACGATTATGGAGAAGCTGCTTGAGGAAATAAGTTTTGAAGGTCCTGATCTGGAACCAAAGAATCAGCGGATCGATGCGGCTTACGTCGAATCCATGCTCGCAGAGACTGTGAAGGATCAAGATCTCAGCCGGTACATTCTGTGAGAGAAACCCCGGGCGTCTGCGGCTTTGTGGCCTTGATTCATTTCCTCTCGCTCTGGCCAGGAGCAAGCCGGTCCAATTTAAAAAAAGGCCTGATCAACTGTATCCCCTCTAGATCCCAGATCCTTTGTGTTGCTCTCGCTGCCGCGTTTTCAGTTGCCAGCTGTGGGAAGCGACGACCTCCTCTGCCCCCGATCGAACGTGTGCAGCAAAGGACCGAGCTCCTGTCAGGAGTTCAAAGAGGAAACCAGGTGATCTTGAGTTGGCCAGCGCCGCGGCGCAATGCTCCTGACTCCAGCGTGCAAAGCATCAGAAGAATAGATGTCTATCGTTTGGCTGAAAAACCAAAGGCGCCGTTGCCACTCACCGAAGAAGAATTTGCCGCACGTTCTACTTTGATTGGCTCTGTGACTTATGAGCAAATCAAGAATGCCGTCGATACGCTAAGCTACATCGATACACTGGAACTCGCGGGGCAACCAACCCGCTTACGCTACGCAATTCGTTACGTGAACGCTGCGGGGCAGCGAGCAAGCTTTTCCAATTTTCTTCTGATCGAACCGGCCGCAAAAATCGCCAAGCCGCCAGTTCTGGTAAAGACAGGTAATGAGGTTACGCAAGATGCCATAACCGTTACGTGGCAGGCACCGACAGCAAACATTGATGACTCAACACCGGTAAACCTCCTTGGCTATAATGTCTATCGAGCAGATCAGGCACAAAGAGATATCAATCAGCGGCCTCTCAACCCTTCCGTCATCGAGGGAACCCAATACAGCGACAAGAATTTCAATTTTGGTGAGGACTACCGCTACATCGTTCGCTCGGTTTCACTGGGAACCGAGGGCGCCCGGGTTGAGAGTGTGAATTCAAATGAATTGCCTATTGCAGCGCGAGACGTATTTCCCCCTTCCGCCCCTGAAAAAATATCTTCTGCCGCCGCTCCCGGACGGATTTCAATCTTCTTTCCAGCCAATCTCGAGAGCGATGTTGCAGGATATAACATTTACCGCTCAACAGATCCGGATCTGCCGCGGGATAAATGGTTAAAGCTAAACAAGACGCTGCTGACGAAAACAAACTTCGTTGATGAGAATGTCGAATCCCAGAAGAGATATTATTACTATGTTAACGCCGTTGACGAAGCAGGAAACGTCAGTCCTCCATCAGAGGTGGTCTCAGAAACTGTCCCTTAAATTGTGATGAAACTCTGTCGTTTTACAATGGCGGGTTCGGCATTTCCGCGGTATGGACAGCTAGAAGAAGACTTTGTTTTGCCCTTTCCCATAGGCGAGACTTTAGAAACGCTGACAGCAACGATGCCCGACGACGCAATCCACTTGGCAACCGTACGGCTGCTACCACCAGTCACACCATCAAAGATTGTTTGTGTCGGACGTAACTATCTCGAACATGCGGCGGAGTTGGGTAACAAGATGCCGGAAGAACCGCTGCTCTTCTTGAAAGCTCCTTCTTCGATTATAGGGCACGGAGATGAAATCAGACTTCCCACACAGTCGCTGCAGGTGGAACATGAAGGAGAACTTGGAGTAATAATTGGTCAGAAGGCTGGACGCATGGCTCGCGACGAGGACCCACTTAATTACGTGCTCGGTTACACCTGTGTCAACGACGTCACGGCCCGTGATCTGCAAAGGAAAGATGTGCAATTCACGAGAGCAAAATCATTTGATACTTTTTGCCCAGTTGGGCCCATTGTAGTGGATAATGTGGATCCTACTAATGTGCTCGTCACTACAAGAGTGAACGGCGAGATAAAACAGCGGGGCTGCACGGCGGAGATGGCGTTTCCGGTTCCGTTTTTAATAAGGTACATCGCTGATGTCATGACGCTCTATCCTGGCGACCTTGTTGCAACCGGCACACCAGCAGGAGTGTCGCGTCTAAATCACGGTGACCGAGTCGAAATAGAAATAGACGGAATTGGCGTTCTGGGAAATCCTGTCGTAGCGGCGAAGTAAGTCATGAAATGCGAGGGCAAACCCCGGTTTAGCTTATCGCATCAGGAAATCAGGAGGTACTTATGAAGTTTTTTCTTGACACTGCCAATCTTAACGAGATTCGCGAAGCGGCCTCGTTCGGTATTGCCGATGGAGTAACTACCAACCCTTCCCTGATCGCAAAAGAAGGAGGAGTAGATTTTAAGCAACACATTGCGGCAATTTGCGAGATAGTTCAAGGTCCAGTCTCGGCGGAGGTCACCAGTCAGGAAGTGGAAGGTATGTTGCGTGAGGGACGCGACTACGCCAAGGTGGCACCCAATGTTGTCATTAAGTGCCCGCTGACGCGCGAAGGCCTAAAAGCAACACAACGGTTATCCGGCGAGGGGATCAAAGTAAATGTAACACTTTGCTTCTCCGTTGCTCAGGCGATTTTGGCTGCCAAAGCTGGAGCCTCGTTTATCAGTCCCTTCCTGGGCAGGCTCGACGATATTGGTGAAAACGGTATGGTGTTGTTGCGGGATATTGTGGAGATATATAAGAATTACAGCTGGAAAACAGAGGTGTTGGCGGCCAGTATTCGTCATCCTGTGCACGTAATCGAGGCGGCACGAATTGGCGCCCACATCGCAACGATGCCCTGGAAAGTTGTTGACCAGTTGTTCAATCATCCGCTCACCGATAAGGGACAGGCTCAGTTTTTGGCAGACTGGCACAAAAGCGGGCGGAAGTAGATCGCCTTGCCTGACCATAAGAGGACGGTTCTCGTTCGGGCTTGCAAATACGATGGCCACGTGCACCGCAGCTGGCCCGCCGAGATTGTGCAGCAGCGAGGCTCCTTAATCATTCTCGACGCGCGGTTCGCTGATGAAATTCAGCATGAACTAATCGGCACAATCGCTTGCGGGACTATTAGTCAGGAGTACTACTGGCTGGACAGATGGTTTAACATATTCCGTTTTGCCCAGCCCAGTGGTGAGTTGCGCAGTTACTACTGCAATGTCAACGTTCCGCCAATATTTGAGCGTGACACGCTAACCTATATTGATCTCGACATCGACATACTCGTTGAGCCAGATTTTTCCTATCGCATCGTTGATTTGGAAGAGTTTGAGCAGAATGCGAGTTTGTACAATTATCCAGAACGGATTCGACAAAGCGCAACGCAGGCAATGGAAACACTGCTCAAAATGATCGAGATGCGAACATTTCCTTTCAGCAATAGCCCAGACTTCCCAAACTCATGACCTCCAGGCAGAAGCGAGAGCAGCCAAAAAGTAAACTCGACATACTTCGAGAGAAGAGCCGATTGAGTGAACAAGGTGGTGGTATCAGTCGGGTCGAAAAGCAGCATGCCGCAGGTAAAATGACGGCGCGCGAGCGGATCCAATTCTTGCTCGATGACGAGAGCTTTGAAGAATTGGACAAATTGGTACTTCATCGATCGCATGATTTTGGCTTGGCTAAGCAGCTGTATCCTGGTGACGGCGTGGTCACAGGATACGGCAGGATTGATGGTCGCCGCATATTTGTCTTTGCCCAGGACTTCACCGTTTTCGGCGGTTCACTCTCTGAAACGCATGCAGAAAAAATATGCAAAGTGATGGATTTGGCAATGAAGGTGGGAGCTCCAATAGTCGGCCTTAACGACTCAGGTGGCGCACGTATTCAGGAAGGCGTGCTCAGTCTGGCGGGATATGCAGACATTTTTTTGCGTAACACGCTTGCGAGTGGGGTGGTCCCTCAGATCAGTTGCACGATGGGTCCCTGCGCCGGCGGCGCTGTTTACAGCCCCGCCATTACCGATTTCAACATCATGGTTAAGGATACATCCTATCTTTTTATCACCGGTCCAGATGTAATCAGAACAGTAACGCACGAAGATGTAACGAAGGAAGAGTTAGGCGGCGCTGTCACCCATAATCGAATATCTGGAGTTGCACATTTCGCGGCAGATTCGGATGAACACGCACTAAGGATGGTGCGCGAATTACTTTCTTTTGTTCCTTCTAATAATCTGGAAGACACACCGCGGATTGGGACCAGGGACTCCTCAGACAGAATCGAGCCAAAACTCAACTCGATTGTTCCTGAAGCGTCTAATCAGCCTTACGACATTCGCGAAGTAATCAACCTGGTGGTGGATGACGCCTATTTCTTTGAGGTACAGCAGCACTACGCGCCGAATATTTGTGTGGGTTTTGCACGTTTGGCGGGCCGTTCGGTCGGAATTGTGGCTAATCAGCCCGCCTATCTGGCCGGCGTCCTGGACATCGATGCGTCGGTAAAAGGTGCTCGCTTCGTTCGCTTTTGCGACTGCTTCAATATACCCCTAATTACCCTGGAAGATGTCCCTGGCTTTCTTCCGGGAGTAGCACAGGAGCATGGCGGCATCATACGCCATGGAGCCAAGTTGCTCTATGCATTTGCGGAAGCGACCGTGCCCAAAGTCACCGTTATCACCAGAAAGGCGTACGGCGGCGCTTACTGTGTGATGGCCTCCAAACACATTCGTACGGATTTGAACTTCGCCTGGCCTTCGGCCGAGATTGCTGTTATGGGCGCGGAGGGCGCAGTAGGAGTTCTTTATAGAAAGGAAATCACGGAAGCAGAAGACGAGCAGGCCGCTCGCAAAGCCCGCGTACTCGAGTTTGAGGAGAAGTTTGCCAATCCTTATATTGCCGCACAAAGAGGTTTCATAGACGAAGTAATCGAACCTGCGCAGACTCGACCAAAGTTAATTAATGCGCTCGCGCTCCTGGAAAATAAGCGCGATACCAATCCGCCAAAAAAACACGGCAATATACCGCTGTAGACAATTATCTGCATCGAAGGTTCAATTACGCAGCAGCCGCACATTACTCGCTATCTTAAGTCTTTGCGTAATAACCTTGCCTGTAAAGTAATCGCAATTTTCGTTTACGCATTTCTTGGCTAACGATTTCTATCTTCACCTGCCGGTACGTGCCGTCGCGAGCTTTATCAGTCGGCGAGTAACCTATCGCATATTGCGAACGCAACTCGTTTTCTATTTGCGAGAATGCTAGACGGAGTCCCTGGTCATCAATCGGAAAAAAAACTTGGCCACCAGTCTGTTCTGATACTTTTCGGAGTGCCTTTCTATCCATTTTACCGCTAGGGAAATCACTGTCACGAATCCCAATGGAGTAAACCACCACATCCGATTTAACCGCGAAGCCAATAGCTTCGTCTTTGCTAACCCTGCTGCTTGTGTCGTCGCCATCTGACAGGAGAATAATGGCTCGACGCACACTTTGAGGACTCTTAATTAGCACCCGTTGGATCGAAACCCAGACCGCGTCCCAGACTCCCGACCAGCCACGTGGATCCTCATCTACCGGAGGCGATGGCTCACCGGCTTCCAGTCTCTCTTTGTTCACCGCGGGAATCTGGACCTTGACTACAGCGTTCTTCAGTTTTTCCATTTCATTTGTCAAATCCTGTTCCACTCTCGTTTCGCCTGTAAAGGACAGTATCGCCGCGCGATCTCTATCAGGCCGTATAACTGAACTTACGAACGCAAGAGCTGCCTTCTTTTCGTCGTCAAGTACACCCCTCTGGGATTCACTGGTGTCGACGAGCACAGCAATCGAGAGAGGACGATCTGTTTCTCGCTCAAAGAGACTGACCTCCTGCTGGCGGCCGTTTTCAAAGATTCGAATGTCCTCAGCTCGAAGATTGGTAATGAAGTGGTGGTCCTTGTCCACCGCGGTGAAGAGCGTGTTAACAAGGTCCGTTTCAACGCGCACCACATCGGGCTCGACCTTTTCTGATTTGTTAGTCTGTTGCTGGTAAGGGTCCGAATCTCGATTGGACCGAGGACTACTTTGCGGCTTAACTCGTATGGCGGTCAGATCTGTGATTAGAAGGATGCTGGCGAAAAAGATAGCCGCTCGGAGATGGTAACGAGCTTGCATGGCCGTCAGCTCCGCGAAAAAGATTGGGCATCTACCCCTTACCTCATGTTCTCGAGGGAGGGGCAATCTCGATCAACCTATTTATCGGATCAAATGTAATCCTAAAGGGATCAAGAGCTTCGCGACCGAGAATCACCGGAGCTCCCTTCTCTGCTCCAGTCAGAATATCAGTCGGCACTCCGCGCAACACCAGTGCACCAATGCTGACAGTGGTCGGTGACGCCCGCCTGGATTCGACCACACCGCCCCCCAAATCCCTAACGCCCGCGGACCGCTTCAAGTTGCCGCTGCGGCTTCCCGATTCTGTGATGGCTAGTCCCAGGCCGGAGCCGGTGTCAAGCAGAGCAAGACGACCATCACCCAATCTTACAAATGGCCGTCGAGTTTCACTATCGTGGACCCAATGTATCACTGTGCCACCGGGTGGAGGTCTTTTCAGGCTTAATGCATTAACCCCCGGATCAAGGGCCTCGATTCTGCCATTCGGCATATCAATCGAATAACCAAGAGGCGCGTAAGCTTCCGTAGGATCGAGCACGCCGTCTATCCCGGAAGGTAGACGTGAGACGATCGCAGCAACGACCTTAGCAGGCATGAAGTTGTCCGCGCTACCGAGCGACAAGCGATCGATAATCGCCTCATGGTCCGCTAATGCGTTGCTGCTTGACAGGCCGCCCAGCCATACGTGTCGGCCAGCTCTGATGGCCAGACTGCCCCTTTGCACCAGTTTCTCGCTCACCACGGAAATGCCGGCCCCAGTATCGAGAGCGAATGTGTATGGCCCAACGTCATTGAGCCAAACCTTCACGAGCAGGCCTAAGTCTCGTGTTTTGTGAAATCGCACGACGGAGGGAATAGTTATGTTCTCGGGATTCGACGCGAAGACTGTTGTGGCGGGAAAGCCTGTTGCCATTTTGGATTGAGCGTAAAAATGGGCGGCCCTAACGAAGGGGGCCGCCCACAGGAAACCGGCAAGAGCGATGAATATCTGAAATAGTATAACCGTCGCCCTGCTCATTTCAGTCAATGCTGCTCAATTATTGGCGACTAATATCGACGGTTCCTGTTGCGAAGCTTGTACGTATAGAGTGCGGAACCACCTGCTCCCGCCAGAGCTCCAATTCCTGCGCCTCTTTTGCCGCCGATCAAAGCACCGAGTAAAGTGCCGCCGCCCGTGCCCATAGCGACCGTAAGCTTATCCCGATGTTTCTGCCAGAAAGTTCGTCCGCGCGATTGACGATAGTCGTAGTAAACCCGCCGCGCGCTTGCTCTCCTGCCGCCGTTCCGATACACGAGTTGCGCCGGTCTTACGGTGCTGCCGCTCAACCCGCGATTATCTGTCTGCGAGCAAGCATTGTACCCGTCCGCAAATCCAGTCTTATACGCACTCTGTTCAGGCGCGGTATTGAATTCTGCGGGTACAAACTGCTCCTTGCCGGGCTGATACTGTACGTTTTGCGAATCTGCAGCATTTTTCGCACTGTCAGTCGCGCTCACATCGGTCGATGTCGGCTGATTTCGTGAATGCATCACAAATGCTCCCACAGAGCCACCAATGAGAGCGGCTATCAACGCGACCGGAAGTAGTTTATTAGTCAAAATCATTACTCAGTTTCTCCCTTAGCAAGAAATATCGTCAGCAGCCTCTAATTAAGCCACACTCGAAGTGAGAGCAAAATGCGTTCCCATTCGTCGCGGGATCTGTATTAACGGAACATGATAAGAGAACTCTCGGGAAATTTCCTCCCGAATGATGTAGATGTAAGCTTTTTGCAATCGAAAACGAATCTTTAGGTGGTCAACACCTTTGTGATAAGTACAATAGGGCTAACCGATTTGGGTTCGCTGTATTCGAAATGAGTGATTGATTACTAAGCAGCTTTTTGAGCCGGCGCTGGTTTAGTCTCTCGTAATATTTCGAGAGCCTTTTTCATTTGCAGATCTTCGACTGCCGGCTTAGGCGTATTCGCTTCCGGCGCGAGGTCGCGTTTTTCATTCGGCTGATTAGGCTTCGCGACACTATCGTCGTCATTCCCCGTCAGATCGTCGGGATCAACCGATTCGGCCAGTTCCGGTCGTTTGACTTCGTCCGAGGGTGTCACGCCTGAGTGTGCCCGATCCTCTCCCAGGAAAGGCTTGCCGCTCGCGGAAGCCCACTTAATTGTGGTTAACAACAATCCATCACCTCCGCGTAGGGTGAACAGTTGTTGTTCTGCACCAGCACCAAAACTCTTTTCTCCAACCACCCGACCGCGGTTTCGTTCGAGTATGGCAGAAGCGACAACTTCAGCGGCACCTGCCGTTCCGCCGTCGATCAAAACCACGATTGCTCCTGGGAAGATCGTAAGCTTCGGATCAGCGGTAAAAGTCTTTAAAGCCTTGCCTTCGCGACCCGTGGTTTCTGCCAAAGTCCCGTCCTTAACGAAAAGGTTGGCCACAGCCACTGCTTCATTGAGCGATCCTCCCGCCGTGCCACGTAGATCGATAACGATCTTTTGCGCCCCTTGCTTTATCAAATCCTGCGTTCGGGTACGAGCGTCGGCAGCTTCGCCTTCTCCAAGGCTGTTGATGCGAAGGACACCGATTTTGCCACTCTCCATCCGCGCTTCAACGGCAGGATCTCTGAACGATCCGCGCTTGACCGAAAGTGTCAGCGGTTTCGCATTTGCCCGAAGGATTCGCAATTTTACTTCCGATCCTGTAGCGCCGTTTAGTAACTGTTTGGCGTCATAAAGCGAAATATCGCGAGTAGCCTTGCCGTCAATGTACTCAATAATATCGCCAGCGCGGACACCCGCTTGGTCAGCAGGTGAGCCCTTCATCGGGGCTATCACGTACAAGTACGAGGCAACCTGGGAAAGCTCGGCTCCGATTCCCACCTGACTATCCTTACCATTGCTGCTAAAGTCTCGCACCTGGTCTGGTGTTAGATAGGTTGAATACGGATCCAGTCCGTAAGCCAGACCACGCAGCGCTCCCGCTCTGACTTTTTCCATGTTGGGTTCGTCGACGTAGTCGTTCTGTATGTGCTGTAAAACACTCTCGAAAATTCGAAGTTGTGCATTTGGATCATTAGCTGGTTGCTGCGCCCGAGTGGAAATCCAGCCACCGACCACGGTGTAAAGTGCGAGCGTGGCTGATAATAGAACTAGTGCAAATTTGCTGCGGAATGACATTCGTTACCTCTATTGTGTCGCAATTAATGGCTGCGCCGATTGGCCTCCGTGGCCGTTTCCGTCGGGTAGTCGTATCATACAGACGCCAATTGAAGGGCGCAAGCCTTAGGTTCCGGTGGTATTACTCGCAATATTCCACAATATTCTGGAAAGAAACGAGCTGATCAGTACTTTCGTGAATGAACTTCGAAAGAAAAAAACAGACTATAAAAGGGCCAATTCTTGGTCTGGACTTGGGTCGTAAACGAGTTGGCGTCGCCGTTGCCGACAAGCTGTTAATTTCAATAAGGAGACTTGACCCGCTGCAACGTTCAAGCTGGAAGAAACTGCTTCGAGACGTCGTCGCCCTGATACAGCTCTTTGACGCCAAAACTTTGGTAATTGGTTTGCCGGTGCGATTGAATGGTTCGACTGGATCCGCCGCACTCGAGATTGAGCGAATCGCTCATAAATTCGCGGCGTCCCTGCAAATTCCAGTTTTGCTGCAGGACGAACGTCTTACGTCTGTCGAAGCGAGAGCGCGCCTGTTCACGGAAGGCCATTCCGAGGATGAAATCTCAGCATTGATCGACAGCGAATCGGCAGTTGTTATTGTGAGAGATTTGATTGTAGGTCAGGAAGAAGGAATCATTCCAAAGGCCGGCACGCCACCAGCCTGATGCCGAGTAAAGTTAAGTGACCTTACAATAACAGCAGCTCACTTTTATGAAACGTCTCCTAATAATTCTCTTGGTGATTGTCCTGATTTCAGCGGGAGGCGCCGCTGCCTGGGTTTACAGAGATCTTCACACACCAATCACACATACCAGAACCAGAGACTACATAGAAATTCCCCGCGGCGCCTCGCAAGCGTACGTAATTCGGAAACTTTCAGTTGAGGGAATAATCAGGCATGAATGGCCACTTGCAATTTATGTAAAACTCTCCGGTAAAGGGTCAAGTTTCAAATCAGGTGAGTATAACTTCCGCTCTCCCATTACTCCGCTGGCAGTCGTGCAAAAGCTCCTGGAAGGTGAACAACGGCTGATTAGATTGACTGTGGTTGAGGGGTGGACGAGGTGGGACATCGCTAATGCGATGGTTAAGCTGCCGGAACTCAAGTTGGCAAACGCAGATACAGCGCTTGAGTTAATGAACAACGTGAGCCTCATCAGAGATCTTGATCCAACTGCCCAGAATCTTGAAGGATACCTTTACCCGGATACCTATGAGTTTCCTCCGACGATTGCGCCGACGCAACTCATTGAGATGATGATTAAACGATTTCGCTATGTTTGGAAGCCTGAATGGACAATCAGCGCCCACCAACTGAATCTCTCTACCCGGCAAATGGTAACGGCGGCTTCTTTAGTAGAGACCGAAGCAAAGGTGGCAAGTGAACGCCCTTTGATCGCATCGGTCATTTACAATCGTCTAAAAAAGGGAACGCCCCTCGCTGTTGACTCCACTATAATTTACGCCTCGAAACTCGCGCGAAAGTGGCGAAATGACGGCAAGGTTTACAAGAGTGACATCGAGCGAAAATCGCCCTACAACACGCGGTTGTATCCGGGATTGCCTCCCGGTCCAATTGCGTCTCCGGGTGAAAGCTCATTGGAGGCGGCACTCAATCCTGCGAAGACCGATTATCTGTACTATGTTCGTGAGCCTTCACGGAATGATGGGACTCACAATTTTTACAACAACGGCTCAGATTTTTCTTTAGGCGTGCAGGCTCTCCGTAATTGGGAGCATCAAAGGGATATAGAGAACGCCGGGAAGAAGGCACAAGAACAGTCTCTTCAAACTCAGTGAGGACTGATTTTCTTCCGCTTGAATTTCGAGAGTTGTTACTCTATTCTCGACTATATCGTCTCCCCCGGGTTTTGTTGCAGTTTAAAGAGGATGTGCATGATGTTTCGGCTAGCAAGCGTGCTTCTGATAATTGTCTTTTCAACGATTGTCATATGTGCTCAAGGTAAGGGTGTAGACAAACAAAGCGAACGGGTTCGTGATGGCGCGAGCCGGGCTCCAGCCAGTAATGGGAGCAAAACTGATGTGGGAACCGGCAGAGGAATCGACTTTGGCCGAGGAAAGACCCGAGAGGCCCCCCCCTTGCCAAACCCGTATCGCATCAGCGCTCGGCGAGATGTGATCATCAAAGCCGCGGCCGATGTGATGAGGGATCAGAAGCTGATCGTCGATGAAGCGGCCTCTAAACCGGGAGAAGGAATTATCGTCAGCCAACCTTATACCTTCACAAAGGGAGCCGTAGTTTCTCAATCTGAATTAAGCAGGTATGCAGATATCCCCACATCCGCTGCGCGCGGATGGACCCGAGGTCGATACACTATCACTGTCGAAGTTCAGGCAATCGATGGGAACAGCGCAAATGTATCAGTTAATGCGAAGGTTGAAGGACGAACTGATGGAGCCACCGGTGCCGAATGGATAACACTCCCAAGCCTTGGTCTTGCTGAGGAAGATTTCCTCTCGGCGTTAATAACGGGTATAACCGGCTCGCCTCCGCCCGGTCGCACTCAGTGAACCTGGTGTAGAACCTTAGAAAACTGCCACTTAAACTCCTCGCTTAGGACGCAAGTTGTTAAAGTAATTCCTAAGGGTTGCTCTTTTGGCGCCTGGAAATAAATCTTGTGAATAAAGAACTGTCGAGTACAAGATTATGTCTGCTGGTCTTAAAGTAATTGCCCTTTTGTGCGCTCTGGTTGTGACGTCTGCGGTCTTTGCAGGCTACGCCTACTTGCGTAAGCGCCATGCCCAGCAGACCATCGCCTCTGTTCCCCAGGAAACTGGCCCACCCGTTACTCCAAAGGGTCCTCCAAAAGTTCATATAGTGATTGATGAAGCTCTAATAAAAACTGGCCAGACCATCATTGGCGGATCAGTTAAAAACATTTCTGGAGAAAAGCTAGCCGGTCTTTCTGTGGAATTAGAACTCCGTCGCCGTAGGGATGGCTCGGCCGAACAAAGATCGGTGCCACTAGAACCTGCTCAATTAGAGCCTGAACAGGAAGGTCGTTATTCCCTAACTCTTTTGGCACAGGACTATGGCTCTGTGAGGTTGATTGGCTTGCGAGGGGGACAGGATTCAAGACTACTTGCCTATACCAGTTCTCAAGGCCAGAGACGGCCACCCGAACGATTGGAGCCAAAATTGATTACTGTGCCGAAGCCCAGAACGCGCAGCGGCGAATTCCTTAACTCCCCGGAGAATCCCGCTCGGGTTCCGTAGCGGCCTGTCTGTCCGTTTTTTTAATCAAGCTGAAGAGCAGGCTAAAGCGATCTATTTCAAGTTACGTGTGAAAGGTCGGCGCGACGTCAGTTGAAGTAGAGTGTAAGCTATTAGCAGTATGCAGGAGGGGCCTCCAAGATGAACCGACTGCTTTCAAGTGCAACCAAACATAACTTGACGCCGTCACAGTCTCGTAGCTATAAAGCCCGGGCAGCACAGTCCGGTAAACTCTCTTAAGAGGATTCTTCAGAGTTGTCGACAGTGAGCCTTTGGTTTTTCAAACGACAAACGCCACGCGCATGGAAGTTGGCCGGCAGCCTTCTCGTCCTATTCATTAGCAGCCACTTTGTTCTTGCCCAAAGCGCTAAAACCTCTAACCCGAACGATGTAATAAGCGCAGAGAAAGGGACTTCTTCCGAAGAAGATCAGTCACCAGGTTCACTTGATGAGGAGATGAAAGCAAAGCGCGCCATTAAGTTTGCCGAAAAGGAACATCAAGAAAATCTTGATCGCGCCCGTGATCTCTCCGATCTGGGAAAGGCTCTATTAGAATCGTTCAAAAAAAAGAACTCTCTTGATCGCGAGGCTGATAAGAAGTTGGATCGACTCGAGAAGCTTACAAAGAAGGTGCGTGGTGAGGCTGGCGGTTCCGACGATCAGGTGGAAGTAGATAAAGCACCAACTGATTTGGCCTCGGCTCTAAATCGATTGGTAGAAGTCTCTGAGTCTCTGCGCTGTGAAGTAGAAAAGACACCGCGCCATGTAGTCTCTGCATCAGTGATTACTGAAGCTAACGTATTACTTGAGGTAATTGGAATGGTCCGGAATTTCTCTGGCTTAAGGTAGAACTTCAATTTGAATCATTCTTCTCATTTTCTTCGTGGGTTAACGAGCGCCTACCTGCCTCTGGTTTTTGCTGTGCTCTTCCTGCCTCAGGTTTGCCTGGCACAAGAAGACGACATAGTCAAAGTGAACACGGATCTTGTGGTGCTTAACATCACGGTCACTGACAAGTCGGGCCAGTACGTGCCTGGGTTGCGAGTAACTGATTTTAAGATCTATGAAGATGGAAAGGAAATTCAGCCGCAGCTGATCTCGAGCTTCAGCATTCATGAGTCCCCATTTGCGTCTGTGGTCCTGTTGGATACTTCGGGAAGTATGGAGAGCCGTCTGTCCCTGGGTCGTTCAGCCGCTATCCGTTTCCTCGATGGCTTGCGGAACGAGGATGTAGCGGCCGTTTATAAGTTCGATTCGAAAATCGAGCGCGTCCAGGATTTTGCTTCAGGACGAGATCTTGCTCCGATGGCCTTTGGAGTGAAGGCAAAGGGCATGACCACTCTTAACGATGCTATCGTGGAAGGAGCAAAAGTCCTCGCTGAACGACCTGAGAAAAGAAAGGCCATCGTCGTGTTGTCAGATGGCATGGATACTTACAGTAAAGCTTCTGCTGTGAAAGCCCTGGAGAGCGCTCTGGGGGTGGGCGCCAGCATTTACACCGTAGACATGTCGGCCACCGACGGAGCAGTCTCGCGGAATCAGCAGAGTGCAATGATCTTAAAAAACTTTGCTGATAAAAGTGGTGGGAGGTTTGTCGCCACGCCAGGAGGACAGGCGCTTCGGGACGCCTTTTCCAGCATTGCAGAAGAACTGGGACATCAATACACAGTTGCCTATCACCCGCTAAACCCTGCGCGAGATGGAAAATGGCGCAACCTGGAAGTCAAACTTTCTCGGCCAGACCTCACCGCGCGTTCGCGGAAGGGTTATCGCGCACCCAAGGGCTAAACACTAAGGCTAAAGACTCACCTTGTTGAGTGACTTATCTCGATGCCTTTCGAATCCCAGTTCGATTAAATGATCGAGTACACGAGGAAAGGGAACGCCTGAAGCTGACCACATCTTCGGGTAGCCTGACACTTCCGTGAGACCAGGCAATGTGTTCAGTTCGTTAACCAGCAGCTTCCCGCTGTCTCTCCCTAGAAAAAAATCAACGCGCGCTAATCCCGCGCCGTCGACAGCGCGAAACGCCTGTACGGCCAGATGTTGAATTTTCTTAGTCAACTGCTTTGAAACGGCCGCAGGAACCACGAATTGCACGTGTCCTGTGTTTGTGTACTTCTCTGCGTAGTCGAGGAATCGAGCAGTCTCATTATAGACAACGTACTCACCGGGTAGACTCGCCTGCGGCTCATCATTTCCGAGCACCGCGCACTCTATTTCTCGCGCATTGATCTCTTCTTCAACAACGATCTTGCGGTCATACTCCGTCGCCAGTTCTATTGCGCTGGTAAGAGATTTTTTGTCGGTCGCTCTGGAGACTCCGACTGATGAGCCCAGGTTTGCTGGTTTCACAAAACAAGGAAAGCCAAGTTCACGCCCGATCCTTCGCAACACAGTGGCATGGTCTTTTTGCCAATCCGAGCGAAGGAACCACAGATATTTGCAAATAGGCAGACCCGCTTGCAAGAACAGGAGCTTCATCGCAACCTTGTCCATACCGCAGGATGAAGCAAGCACGCCGCAACCCACATAAGGGATGTTGGCCATCTCCAGCAATCCCTGCAAGGTCCCGTCTTCGCCAAATGGTCCATGGAGCACGGGGAAAATCAGATCAAGTTGTTCAGTAGAGCGAGAACCAGCATTCTTTGCCAATGATGTTAGTCCGCGGTGAGAAGGATCGCCGAGAATGGCAACGTCAGCTCGGGATCCCGTAAGGAACTCGGCAGGAAGGCGCGATCTTGCTTCCTCCGGCAGAAGCTCGGCTGCTTCCGGAGGCGAAAGCCACTTCCCTTCCTTAGTAATGGCTATAGGAATCAACTGATATTTCGTGGTATCGATTGATTCGATTACCGCGCGCGCCGATCTAACAGACACTTCGTGTTCACCGGACCGTCCGCCAAAGATGAGACCGATGCGAAGTCTTTTTGGCAACTGCTTGCTCCTGCTATTCTAGAGAATCGTCTTGCCGAGAGCTGAAAGAATAAGCTCGACTCCGAGTTCAGCTGTCTTATTATTTACGTCCAGTGCCGTGTTGATCTCCACGACCTCCAGGGAGCGAATTCCTCCCGCCTCGGCTATTTTTTCCATGGCCAGATGTGCTTCACGATAGGTGAGGCCGCCGCGTACCAGTGTGCCCGAACCGGGTGCGTCGCCTGGATCGAGAGCGTCCACGTCAAACGTGACGGAATATCCCGCAGTTGCGCTTGAAGCGATCTCAATTGCCTCATCCATGCACGCAGCCATACCGCGTTCATCGATCTCACGCATGGTGAAAAATCGAATACCTAACTTACGAATCAGCACACGTTCGCCGCAGTCTATGTCACGTGCGCCCACGTGTGCGCATGATCTTGGATCTAGCTTTGGCGTAAAGCCCCCAATGTTTGTCAGTTCGGGTGCTCCATAACCAAGCAGCGCCGCCAACGGCATCCCGTGAATGTTACCTGAAGGAGTAGTCTCAGGTGTATTCATATCGGCGTGAGCATCGAACCAGATCAATCCGAGTCCCTGCTTTTGTTCCCGATAATAAGAAGCGACACCAGCTACCGATCCTATTGCAATTGAGTGGTCACCACCGATAATCAAGGGAAATTGCTCGGCAGTGAGGATTGTTTGGACTTCTGTCGCAACCTGTTCGCAGGCGTCCGAAATCTCGGAGAGATACTTTAGTGTCTCATTTGTTTCGGGCGGAGACTGTGGCCGTCCCAGACGTATGTCACCAAGGTCGGTGACTTCGTAACCCAACTGAGCTATCCGCTGATGCAGTCGCGCAACCCGCAAGGCAGAGGGACCCATGTCAACTCCGGCCATACTGGCCCCATAACCGAGAGGGACACCCAGGATGCTGACTTTCCGTTTGGGCGTCAGTTCAGTCGCGCTTTCGGCAAGCGAGTTCTCGCTGATAAGTGCCTTGGACATACAAGTTTAATAACTAACTGCCCAAGTTAATATTAAAGCCGCCGCCGCCACCACCTGACTGTGTGGGGAAGAACGGCTTCAATAATCCTGCCAGAGCTGCAAGATTCCGCGTCTGGATGAGCAACTCTCCTGGTCCGGTAAATTCAGCGACAATTCCCTCGCCGCTCATCAGGCTGCGAAAAAAACCCGCAGCTGCCTTGCGCAGTGTGTATTGCGTTGTGCCTTCCCAGGCAACCAGATGCCCCGTATCAACCACGTAGTGTTCACCGGGCTGTAATTTCTTGCGATGAATAGCGCCGAACGATGAGACCAATAATAGTCCCTGTCCCTGGACAAGAAGAACAAACAAGCCCTCGCCGCCAAAAAACGATTTCGCCCCTCCCCATTTAGTATCTACAACCAGGCTCGCATCTCCAGCCAAATACGAGCTCGATTGTACGAAGAAGGATTGATTGCTAAGCTCGATTGCCGCGATATCTCCAGGTGCCCCGGGGGCAAATGTGACTTCACCAGGCGCACCTCGGGCAGTGAAGGTGGAAACGAACGCAGATTCGCCACCGGCTGCCCGTTTTATGGCCCCCAGAATTCCACCTTTCATTTGAGCCTGCAATTCAATATTCGCGGACATTGAGACCATCGCTCCTGCTTCAGCCTGAATTGACTGTTCAGCCTGCAGCTGGATCACTGCCAAAGAAAAAGCGGGTTGATGTAATACTTCATATTTATAGCCGCGTCCCTGACCGCGCGAGTCTTCATCGATATGGATGCCGTGCCCTGCAGTAAAACCTGAAGTTTCGCTGGTGCCGAGCGTTGGGGTCTGAGGCTCCAAACGATACCCACAAGCCCCACAGAAGACCGCACCCTGGAGCATCTGGGCGCCACACTTAGGGCAATTCATAGAACAACTCCTTCAGACTTTGCTTTAATTATCGCGACGGCCGCTTCCGGGGTGTCTGCAAAATCCAACCACGACACATCTTCATGGCTAACTGCGAGATGTTTCTGCCACACTTCAATTATTGGCGGCCAACACTCACCGAGAAGGACTAGCGGACGGGGCGCAATCACTTTCGTTTGAATCTTGTTCCAAACCAACGACAGTTCGGTGACGGTACCCATTCCGCCGCGAATCGCTATAAATCCGACCGACCGAGTTATCAGCTGTTGCAATCGCTCGTAAAAATGGGGCGTCGCGACTTTGTCCGTAAGGTAGCGGTTAGGCTCTGCCTTGAACTGATTCATAATAACTCCGAGCACGCGCCCACCACGATCGCGAGCTCCGCGGCTTGCGCCTTCCATAACGCCGAGATAGCCACCGGTACAAATAGTGTACCCTGCCTCGGCTAACAATTCCCCCAAACGCCGGGCTTCCATATATTCGGGATCGGGCTCCCGACATTTCGAACCGCCGAAGATGGTCACGATGCGGTCGGATCGTTCATTCATACCGAACCTCAGCACTCAAACATTGGAGACGAGTCTCTAATGTTTATAGCTAGATGCTCATGTATCACATAGAGAAATCACTTTTCGTAATCAGGTCTTCCAGGATCTTGAATAGGAAATTTTAACGGGCTATGGTCGAAGCCGGTTGAGCATTCGCGGGAATGGTATTGTTTCTCTGATGTGCTCGATGCCGCACATCCACGCGGTGCAACGCTCGATTCCCATACCAAATCCTGCGTGAGGTACGCTCCCGTAGCGTCGTAGGTCCAGATACCACTCAAAGTCATCCTGGGGTAGTTCATGCAAAGCGATCTGTTCCTTCAAGAAATCAAGTGATGTAGCACGCTCGCCTCCGCCAATTACTTCGCCGTAACCTTCGGGAGCAAGTACGTCAACTCCAAGGGCTAACTCCGGCCGTTGCGGATCCCGAGCCATATAGAAGGCCTTTACAGCCGCTGGATAGTGATGGACCATCAGTGGTTTCTCAAAATTGCTTGAGAGATAGGTTTCGTCGGGCGCACCAAAGTCTCCCCCCCATTCAAAACGAGTCTCGAGCACACCTTTGTCATGTCCCTCCTGCAACATCGTTACCGCTTGATCGTAATGTAGCCGCGGAAAAGGCGGCGTTAACAATTCGAGCTTTCCCCTATCGCGTTCGAGAATTTTGAGTTCCTCAGATCGGTCTTCAAGCACGCGGGTGGCTATACTCGCCAGCATTCTTTCGGCAAGCGTCATTACGTCAGTCAGTGTCGCGTAGGCCATTTCAGGCTCGACCATCCAGAATTCGGTGAGATGCCTACGCGTCTTTGATTTTTCCGCTCTAAATGTTGGACCAAAGCAATAGACTTTACCGAAAGCTGCCGCGGTGGCCTCGTTATAGAGCTGGCCTGACTGTGTCAGGTAGGCCTTTTCGCCTTCAAAATAGTCGACAGCAAACAGAGTTGTAGTTCCTTCGCATGCCGCGGGAGTAAATATCGGCGCGTCACAAAGGGTGAAGCCGTCGTAATCAAGAAAATTCCTCACGGCCTGAACCACTGTATGACGAATCTTGAGTACGGCATGCTGTCGCCGAGACCTGAGCCAGAGATGCCGATGATCCATTAAGAACTCTGTTCCGTGCTCTTTGGGAGTGATTGGGTAATCATGCACAAGCTGCACAACCTCGGCATCTACTACGTCAATCTCATAGCCCCCGGGCGCTCGCTCATCTGCCCGGACTGTGCCCCGCACTACGAGAGCGGATTCTTGACCCAGACCTTTAAGCTCTTCCCAAACTTCCGGCCCAACAGCATTTTTCAATACCACGCATTGGACCACACCAGTGCCATCCCGCAGCTGCGGGAAGACTATTTTTCCGCTGGAACGGAGGTTATAAACCCATCCGCGGAGAGTGACCTCTTCCTTTTCGTGTCTAGCTAGTTGAGCGATGGAGGTATATGGGGCGTGGTTTACTTTGGATGAGTGTGATTCCGTAGCCATTTGCCAGTGAGTGTCGCCCAGCCGCTTAACCCTTTACCCGTTCCCTAACCACTTTGCGCAGAACAGGAAACCTCTCCAGCCAATCGGCGGCCTGAAGCACGATCAAGAGTGTAGGCTCGACAAATTGCTCATAAAAAAGACCTCGCCCGCAAACAGCAGTTTGATAAGAGAATGTCCCGGTTGCTTTCAATCCGCGTTGAATTGTCATCAGGCGAAACTCGCGCGCAAACTCGTCGGGGTCTAGAACTTCAAGACCTTGCAATCGCCGTTCTTCCAGCAATAGCAAGCGATAGGCCCGCAGTTCTGCGAGGGAAGGTGGAACCGGCTGTCGATCAAGGAGGAAGGAAACTAAATCGTAGGTTGCCGGACCCATGCGGGCATCCTGGTGGTCGACGACGCGTAAACGATTCTTGCTGTCAAGCATCAGATTTGCGCCATGAAAATCGCGATGGCAAAGCACGCGCGGCAAAGCAGCCAGTTCAGCAGCGACGTCGTTAAGCTCCACCTTCAACTCGGTTGCTTCGGCGTGACGTAATGATTCGTTCCGTAAACTCCCAAAAAAATGCTCAACAAAGAAATCGAGTTCCCAAGATAGCTTGGCTTCATCGAAAGCCAATCGGCTCGCGATCGACTGCATCTCGTACGCTTTAGCCGTAGCCTTTTGGATTCTGGCGATTAGATTTATCGCCAGCTCCTTATATTGATCGCACTCTTCATCGGAGGCAGTCTCGTAAGCTCTGAATAATTGGCGGTCTCCAAGATCTTCTTGCACAATAATGCCACTGTTGCCGTCAATGGCATAAATTTCCGGTACCGGAATTTCACCGGCCAGAAAGAGCTGAGTGACATCTAGATAAGGATGAAACTCCGGGTCAAAAGGCTCGGGATAAACAGCTGCCACTGCCGTCTGTTTTTTCCAGGGAATACGAAAATAGATGCGTGTTGAGGCGTCTGGAGTGAGCGGGATAATAGGCTGCTTCTTGATTCCCTGGTCCGCCAGGAATTTCAAGAGCCGCTCAGATGCAGAGAGTTCGAAAGTGCCTGCTGTCACCTGTGTTGCTGAGCTCATCGCCAAGGCAGCGAACGTTCCCCTATCTCAAAAGAAAGCTGTTTTACAGATTGTGGCCGCCGAGACTTTCCAGTGCCAATATGCGCAAGATTGTATCATTGCGTTAGAGACACAACAAAGTTGTCTCCTCGCAGCTCGCCCTTAAGTGCCTTGACTGGCGGCGTTTTCCCTAAAACCAACGAAGCCCGGACCACTGCTGCATTTTTGATAATCTCACCTTGACGTATCCTCACGTCGTCGCCAATAACGGCCCGATTTACATGCGCTCCAGGCTCAATAACAACGTTGTCCCACAGGATCGCGTCCTGCACTTCGGCTCCCGCCGAGACTACGCAGCGAATTCCAGCAGTGATACTTTCACTGCTGTCTTTTAGCAGATTAAGACTAACATCAAGGTAGCGGCTGATCGTCGATAACTCATACCACTTTCCGGTGGCAATGTGGACTGCAATGCGTTCGCCCTTGGCCATGGCTTGGGGGTAAACATCCGTCGTCGAATGCGAGAAGATACCAGGCGGGATGTACCTGAAGATCTCCGGTTCGAGTATTTGAATACCGGTGAACATTAGTGGTGGTGGCCCTGCTGTGACAGGGTTTGGGAGCGGCAGCCCGCCAAAACCTTTCAAGAATCCACCTTCAGTTTCGACTACAGTAAACCGTTCATATCTGACATTCGGAAGCAGAACTAAAGTAGCTATAGCACCCGCAAGCCGATGTGTTTCGAGCGCGGCATGCAAATCAATATCGGTGATAATCTTTCCGTTGACCACCAAAAAAGTACCGTCCTCCAGAAGTCGCCGGGCGTTATCCAGGGCTCCGCTGGTTCCCAGAATTTTGGGTTCTTCAACGTAATGCAACTTGACGCCAAACTTACTGCCGTCTCCCAGCGCGCTGCGAACAGACTCGGGTCGATGGTGAAGATTAACTACAATCTGATCGCAGTCATAGTGCGCCAGGTATTCAGCAACATACCCGACAAGTGGTTTACCGAGGATAGGTATTGCCGGTTTAGTTCTGTCTTCGGTTAATGGCCAGAGACGAGTTCCATAACCGGCGGAAAGAATCATCGCGCGCATTAGGGGCTATTCTATTAGTGGTGATGGGTATCTGAAAGAAAGCCGCTGCTTGTGCTCACAGCGGGAATTAGAAAGAGTTCGTCGGCGGATCTGGATACCGAGTTTGGAAGGATTCACCCACTTGAGTCTATGATGCTTTGGATGCATCACGCATCATTAAGTCGAAGGTACCGGGTGCCACTTTGCGGAAACGACCGTTGCGGTTTAGAGATACGGCGACGCTGATCGTGGGATTCTGTCCAGTGAACTTGAAGCCGCCTTCCAGAAGCCGATTATAAATTTCATTAACGTGCAGTGGGCCGCCTTCTTCGCGAAGCAACAAGGTTACGGCCTGTGGAATCGTACGATCCAGAAAACGGTCGCTTAATGCTTCAATATTGTTCCGAACCGAAGGAATCTCCTGCCGCTTCACCTCTGTGGCAATAGGACCGCGAACATGAGGAGAAGAATGGCGCATCGCAGCCTCGAGTTCCATGTCTGAGGGTAGACCCGCTGACAAGTTACTGGAAGCGAGCACTGACGAGAGTAGACGATAAATAGCGGCCTCAGTTTGTACTGCCAGAGTGTCCATTTCCGCCAGCTCAGCTCGAACAGCATCTGCCTCCGCTTCCAACTCTCTCAAACGCGCTGCCAGATGCATGCGCGCTGCTCGCGACTGCCGCAGGCTTTGTTCGAGACGAGAAAGCAGGTTTTCGTTGGGCCTATCCATGTGGGAATCTTAAATTGCTTTTGGCGTTTTCACAACATTTTTAGTGATCACGCTGCAGGACGTAGGTCGGAATCGCCCTTAAGGCGTCGGTATACTCTGAATCTGGAAGTCCCTCCAGCGCAGCTCGCGCAGCTTCAGCATATTCATCAGCGCGCAATCTGGCACGCTCCAGGGCTCCTACTCGTTCAACCGCCCGCGCAAGATCTTCTCGGGAGACGCTATTGTAATTGCGTTCTCGGATCACGGTTTGGACCATTTCATGCGCAGCATATTCGCTTTCCATAAGATAAATTAACGGCAGAGTCACTTTGCCACCGAGAAGGTCGACACCCGCGCCTTTCCCTAAGGCATCTTCGGTAGAGGTAAAGTCAAGCAGATCGTCAATAAGTTGAAAGGCGGTGCCCAGATTCATCCCATAGTTCTTTAGCGCCGTCCGCCCCAAATCTGTGGCCCCTCCGAGTATTCCACCAACCTCACAACAGGCACTAAAGAGATATGCTGTCTTACGCTGCAGCACGTCCAGGTACTCGTCTTCCGACACATGCATCTGACCCAATAAAGTCAATTGCAGTAACTCTCCTTCCGTCATCTTGCGCGTAACTGCAGTCAGAATGTCGAGAATTGGCAGTGATCTCTCAGCCAAACTCGTTTCGAAAGCCGACATATAGAGCCAGTCTCCCATCAACACCGCCGTTTCTTTGCCATAAAGAGCATTGATGGTCGGGCGTTCCCGGCGAGTATCTGCATCGTCGATGATGTCGTCGTGCACAAGCGTCGCTGTGTGGAGAAACTCCATGACGGTGGCCATGCGAATAGAGTTGTAGCGAGACGCATCACCACCGACCGCATAATTTGAGAGTATCGTCAGTGCCGGACGCACTCGTTTTCCACCCGAAAGGCGCAAATAATCCCCGATGTATGCAATCACCTGGACATTTGAGCGCGCTTGGCGCTCAAACTCTGCCTCAACCTGAGCTAGCTCTGATGAGATGAGGCTGAAAATCCGTTTGGCGGACAGCCTGGCCTCGTCCAGAGCAATCATGTGACTGGATATTTGCATTATCGTGGGAAGAAATACCTCGTTTTTTGATTCAGGTCTAGTTTGAGCGATAGTTAGTAAACTGCATATGAATGCCAAAATCTGTGCTCTTCAAGTTAGCTATGGTCTCTTGCAGAGTGTCGCGATCCCTTCCCGAAATTCGGACTATGTCACCTTGAATTGAAGCTTGTACTTTCGCTTTCGAGTCTTTGATAAACTTCACAATCTCTTTAGCTTTTTCTTGAGGAATTCCCTGTTGGATTTGCACTCGTAGCCTTACGGTACCGCCAGCCGCGGATTCCACCTCCTCATAGGTTAACGCCTTCAAAGGTACACTTCTCCGAACGAGTTTCTGTTGCAGAATGTCGTTCATGTTACGCAATTTGGTTTCGTCTTCCGCGGTCAGTATCAGTTCCGTCTTTTCCAATATTACATTCGCTGCGCTACCCTTAAAATCAAAGCGCTGCCTCACTTCCTTGACTGTCTGGTTAATTGCGTTGTTCACTTCAGCCGTATCGACCTGAGAGACAATGTCGAAGGAATTTTGTTGCGCCATATGCGTATCGACCTGCTATTTAATCAGTGTTACAAAAAACTGAACTCGCCGGAACTCTGAGAATAACATCAAAGCTAAAGCATGTGAAAGTCTTCTCTAACCCCGCCCGCCTAGGATTGCGTCCCGATTTTCAAGCCGAAAAGCCTCAAGAAATTTTCAGTTGTGGTCGTTGCTGTTTCAGTTATTGGTATCCGGTGAAGGGATGCGAGGCAGCGAGCCACCTCAACAACCCTTGCGGGCTCATTTCTTCTCCCGCGGAACGGTTCGGGTGAAAGATAAGGACAATCTGTCTCAATCAGTAGCCGGTTAAGTGGTATGCGAGCCGCAATTTCTCTGAGATCACTCGCTTTCTTGAAAGTGAGGCTACCGGAAAACGAGATCAGAAAGCCCAGTTCGAGGACGTACTCAGCCAGCTTAAGAGAACCACTGAAGCAGTGCATAATGCCCACTAGCCGTGAGTCTGCCCATTCTTCCTCCAATATCTCTATTGTATCTTCGTCGGCCGCGCGTGTGTGGATGATTACCGGCACACGGAGCACTCGAGCGGCATGTAATTGCCGGCGAAAAACTTCCCGCTGCACCTCACGCGGCGAGTTATCATAATGATAATCAAGACCAATCTCTCCCCAGGCAATTACGCGAGAACTTCGTTGTATCAGACCTGTGATTCTCGTAGCTGCCGCTTCATCAAAGAGTCTGGCGTCGTGGGGATGAGTCCCGACCGCTGCATAAATATTTTCGTAACGCTCGGCTAAGGCCACACTTCGCTCAAGCGCACCACTATGTGGGTCCCCAGTCCCCACATTCAGAATTATGTCGACGCCGGCGTCATGGGCGCGCCTGATCACCTCATCGCGATCGGAATCGAACTCCGGACCATCAATGTGTGCGTGGGAGTCAATGAACACAGTGGAAAAGCGGTCTTGGGTCTTTGGCCTTAGGCCTTTGAACTTTGTTCTTTGAGCTTTGTACTTTGTATTTTGAACTTTGAGCTATCTGTTTTTGATGTAGAACATTAAATCGAACGAAAGAGAACAAAACACCTGGTTCAAAGTACAAAGCTCAAAGTTCAAGGTACAACTTCAAAGGCCAAAGGCCCAAGACCAAAGACCTGCTTTACTTAAGCCTCGCTCCATTAGGAACTTCTTCAGTAAATGTCGCGATCACTGGGCGACCCTCTTCACCGATGGAAGCGGCAACTACCATGCCTTGTGATTCATAGCCGCGAAGTTTGCGAGGCTTCAGGTTCGCTACAACAATAATTTTTCGACCAATGAGTTTTTCAGGCTCATAATACTGCGCTATTCCCGCAAGAATCTGTCGTGGCTTCCCTTCACCCAGGTCCACACTCATAAGCAGTAGCTTGTCAGACTTTGGCAGTCTCTCCGCCTTGAGCACCTGACCGACTCGCAGATCAACTTTTGCAAATTGTTCGATCTGAATTAGACCATCGGATTCCCTCGTGTCATTAACAGCTTCGCCTTCAGTGGCATGCGGTCGTACCGCTCCTGGTCTTGTCTCTGTGGCGGTCGTGCCTGTGACGGCAGCCGCCTGCGTAGCATGTGCACCTGTAGGTTCACTTCTCTGCCTTATTTCGGCAAGGGTCTTTGCTTTATCGATCCGGGGAAACAGAGGCTTGATTTCGCTTATCGTCGTATTTTCATGTAAGCCGCCCCACTCGAGTGCCGCCGGATCCAAATCTGCCAGCGAATGGTTTAATCCGAGCTGCCCATAAATAGCCTGCATGGCTTCCGGCATCACTGGATAAAGCAAGACACATAGCCAACGCAGTGATTCAGCCGACCGGTAAAGAACCGCACCTAGAGTCTGTTGTTGGTTTGCATCCTTTGCCAGGTCCCAGGGTTTTGCCTCAGTAATCATCTTGTCGACACGCGCAACAATAGACCAGGCGACCTCCAGCGCGCGACTGAAGGTGTAGTTGTCCAAATGTTGCAGGAACTGATCGCGAGCATGCTCGATGAAACCAGAAATTGTGGTTTCATCGGTATCAACTCCAGTGCGTTTAGCGAGTAGTAGCTTATCCTCGGAAATGCGCCCTGAAGGTATACGGCCTTCACAATAACGACCGACCATGGTCAGGGTGCGGCTCGAGAGATTGCCTAAGCCACTGGCCAGATCACTGTTTGTCCGATCGATTATGGCTTCATAGCTAAAGCGTCCATCTTGACCGAAGACCATTTCGCGCAGGGAGAAATAACGAACCGCGTCATTCGAGAAATGTTGATGAAGAATGTCCAGGTCGATGGTATTGCCCAGTGTCTTTGACATTTTTCGTCCCGTGGCGTCCTGCCACATTCCGTGGGCGAACACAGTTCGCGGCGGTACTAAGCCCGCAGCTAACAAGAAGGCGGGCCAGTAGACGGTGTGTTGGCGCAGGATGTCTTTACCAACCAGATGTACGGCCGGCCAGAATTTCGCAAAACCAACAGTCGCGTCCCTATCATTACCAAAACCGATTGCTGTTATATAGTTGATTAACGCGTCAAACCAAACATAGATAGAGTGGGACGGATCATCTGGTACGGGAATGGCCCAGCTGACGGATGTCTTTTGACGACTTATCGAGAGGTCGTCCAGACCACGTCGGACAAAACTGATCATTTCGTTGCGACGACTCTCCGGTAGGATGAAATCGGGCCGGCTCTCATAGAGGTTTAGCAGCGCCTCGTCAAAGTCTGATAACCTGAAGAAGTAGCTCTCTTCCGAAACGCGATCCAGTGGTTTCAGATGAATCAGGCAGCTGGGCGGATCACTTTCTATCTCCGGGCGTTGATACTCGTCTTCAGTCTTGTACTCCGCGCAATTCGGGCAAAACCAACCTTCGTAATGCCCCTTATAGATTGCGTCGTTTCCTTTGGGAGTTTTTGAGCCAGCGACCCGCCGCCACAATTCCTCCACTCCCGAATAATGAAAGGGCTCTGTCGTGCGCATAAAGATGTCATAACCTCCGTGCTCTGTATCAAGCGCAAAGGAGGCAAACATCCTCTTAAACTGCTCGACTATTTGATCCGTATACTGTTTCGGCGTCACATTCAGGCGTTCAGCCAAACGCTGGATATTGATGCCATGCTCGTCAGTACCGGTTAAGAAATAGGTATCATAACCGCGCTGTCGTTTGTGACGGCGCAGGCAATCCGCCACGATAGTCGTGTAGAGACTCCCCAAATGCGGGGCATCATTAGCGTAGTAGATAGGTGTGGTGACGTAAAAAGTCTTCATGCTCGCGGGTGGTTCTCGAAGTGGTAGAGACTGGAATCAACTCCTTCGCCTACCGTTGCTTTCAAAAGATTACCTCTTTTGCGCCTTGGCGAATTCGTCGTCAGGATTGAATCTTGGCAGTGATTCTATGTCCGCAACGCGTCGTCCGATGGTGAGTGCAATCTCGGTTTCTTGCAACATGCCACGAAAATCCCATGAGTCGCTATACTGGTCAGAAGGTTGATGATAATGTGCGGTGTTGTACGCTCTGAACTCCTGTTCTCCCCAGCCTTTTGGGCGACCGACATAGTCGTCGCCCTGTTTCAGGCTAATCGACGGCACTCCCACCTTAGCAAACGGAAAATGATCAGAACGGTAGAATGAGCCTTGCTCTGGTCGGCTATCCGGTGAGACCCGCATTCCCCGCTCGCGGGCAATACTGTCAACGACTGCTTTAAGGGTCGAGCGTTCAGCGCCGAGCGGAACGAAGTCGTTCGTCGTCCCAAGCACGTTCATTGAATCAAGATTTACATTTGCCGCGGTTCTTTCGAGTGGCACCAGCGGATGTCTGGAGTACCACTCCGCGCCCAGCAGTCCTTGTTCTTCCGCGGTAGGAAACAGGAAAAGAGTAGAGCGCCGCGGCCGCTGCGTTAGCGGCAGCTTACTTAGAGATTCCGCGATCGCAATTATACAGGCAACGCCAGAGGCGTTATCCACAGCACCGTTATAGATGTCGTCGCCGGTCTTGTCTGCTTCACCGATCCCTAAGTGATCCCAATGCGCAGAGAACACAACGTATTCATTCCTTACCTTTGGATCACGACCCTTGAGTACGCCTGCCACATTTGGAGCAGCGACCTTCTTGATTTCGCTCCTGAGAGTGATTTTGCCGTTGAGTCCAAGTTTTACGGGTTGAAAATCTCGGCTCGTAGCCTTCGTGCGCAGCTGGTCCAGATCCTGTCCGGCAAGTTTTATCATTCTCCGCGCAGCCCCATCAGTCATCCAGGAACGGATTTTCAGGTATGGAACAACGTCCTGGTCACTGCGGGCGATATCAAACCGCCAGGAACCGTTTGAAGTACGCACTACGCTCCAGGGATATCCGGCAGATTCATCAGTATGAAGCAAAATAGCGCCAATGGCCCCTCGTCTCGCGGCCTCTTCGAATTTATAGGTCCAACGCCCATAGTAGGTCAGAGCGCGACCCCCAAAAAGATTTGGTTCCTCTTTTGTAGCGGGTGGGTCGTTTACCAGCATCACTAAAATCTTTCCGCGATACTCGGAGGCGTCTCCTTTATAGTCGTCCCATTTCTGCTCTGGTGCATTGATTCCGTAACCGACAAAAATCAACTCCGCATCCACATCGACCGCAGCGGTTTGGGCCCCGGTGAAGGCGACATACTCATCAGCGAAGCCGAATGACTCAGTACCATTAGTGCCGGAAATTACAAGTTTTGTTGTGGGATCGGCCTTAACACCAACCAGGGAAACGGGCTGAAAAAAACTACCTGAGGCGCCAGCTCCCTGCAAACCAAGGTTTTCCAGTTGTGCTGCGATGTAGTTTGCAGCAATTTCTCCCCCGCGTGCTCCCGTCCCTCTTCCTTCAAGCAGGTCCGACGAAAGGAATTTGATGTGTGCGCGAATCGCCCCTTCATTGAGTGTTGGAATCGCCATTCGAGTCTGTTGGCCCAGAGCAACGGACGCCAAGGCCGTGCTTAGTAACAATAAGGTCAGTGGTTTCCCTATAGCAGTTCGAATTGGCAACATGCAGTCTGTAGTTACTCCTTACCAGTAATAAAAGCCATCGCCTCAGAACGGGTCCGTGGGTCATTGCGAAAACCTCCCAGCACAGCCGAGGTGATGGTTTTCGCATTGGCTTTCCTAACGCCTCTCAACGTCATACACGTATGTTCGGCTTCAATTACCACCATCACGCCGATAGGTTTCAGACCCTCCATCAAAGCGTGGGCGATATCAGTCGTCAGACGTTCCTGTAATTGAAGCCGGCGTGAGAATGTCTCCGCCAGACGGGCAAGTTTGGAAATGCCGAGAATACGTCCCTCCTTGGGTATGTAAGCGATATGACATTTGCCGACAAACGGCGCCAGGTGGTGTTCACACATCGAGGCGATACTAATGTCTTTCACCAGGACCATCTCGTCGTGCTTATCGCCGGGCAATGGAACGACGAACGCATCTGGATCCTCTCGCATTCCGGAGGTTAGTTCGACAAACATCTCCGCGACGCGTTGCGGTGTCTCTTTAAGGCCAGAGCGTTCGGGATCTTCTCCAATTCCCTCGAGAATTAAGCGCACTCCTCGAGCGATCTTGTCGAGATCAACGTTCGGGTACCTTGTTTCCATCGCCTCCACACCTTCTTCGTCTGAAACCTTCGACATCACCAAGTCCTGTGGTAAGAGAAGTTAAGTCTTCCGCTGGGAAAGCGCCATTTTCGCAGCCTCAGCTACGACTCGTAATGGGACTTTCGCACGCTTCGCTGCTTCGCGACATCGTTCGTACTCCGGCATTGCGTTTATAACCACACCCTTGAAGCGGGCTACCTTAACATCAATTGGACCATACTGCGTTTCCACTGAAATATTCTCACGTTGAAGCGCCGAACGCCTAACGTCATAGCTACGGACGCCAAGCGTGGTGGTTTCATAGAACAGCATTTCAGTGAGACCTGCGCGATCTTCCGGGCGCGAAAGTAGCGACAGCATCACGCCGGGCCGGTTCTTCTTCATCTGAACTGGCGTGAAATAACAATCAAGCGCGCCAAGCTCGAAAGCGCGGTCCATTACGTGTCCATAATACTGCGAGGATAAATCATCTACGTTTGTTTCGATCATCCATAGCCGCTCTTCGACTTCTGCGACTGTTTCTTCCTGGCCGACTAAAACCCTGAGGACATTGGGAAACCTTTCATACTCTCGCGTGCCGGCGCCGAATCCCGTTAGCTCTAACTTCATGTTGGGTATCGGGCCATACTTACCGCAGACTGTGGCGATTATGGCCGCGCCTGTGGGCGTAACCAGCTCACCCGAAATATCGCTGGAGTAGATAGGAATTCCCTTTAAAAGCTCAGTAACTGCCGGAGGCGGAACCGGAAAACGTCCATGCGACATCTCTACCGTGCCGCTGCCAACATGCAATGCAGAACAAACGAAGTTCTCAATAGCGAGTAGGTCAAAACAGATGGCGGCGCCTACCACGTCGACAATAGCGTCAAGCGCTCCCACCTCATGAAAATGGACCTGTGCTATTGATTGATTATGCACTTGAGCTTCGGCCGCCGCGAGACGAGAGAAAATCAGGCTGGCTCGAGTCTTTACTGATCCACTTAAATGGGATTCTTCAATGATGCGCAGAATATCCTTCAGGTGTCGGTGCTGGTGTTCATCCCTGGTTTCGACGCTCGCATAGGTTGCACTAATCCCCGAACGATCGACTTTTTCGAACTCGATAGTAAATCCGGGGATGTCCAGCAAAGACAGTTGATCTTTTAAAGCACTTGGGTCGACTCCTGCGGCTACCATCGCTCCGAGGATCATGTCCCCACTAACACCTGCGAAACAGTCAAAATAGAGTGTTCTCATTCGCTAATATACCCATGACCCAACCTTGTGTCGGCCCCGCATGTTGCTCTTCTGAGTTTTCAGGTCCTTCGGCTAATCAGCGGCAGCAACTCACCGGCACGACCTGTTAGCGTTTCGTTGCACATGTCAGAAAGCGGAGTCCGCTCCGGATTTATCTCACAGACGTAGGCGCCTGCTCCGACAGCTATCTCAGGAAGAGCGGCTGCGGGATAGACCACGGCAGAGGTTCCCACGACAAAACAGAGTTCACAGGCGGCGGCCTTTTCGGCGGCAAATTCAAATACGCCGGATGGCAAGACTTCTCCAAACAAGACAACATCAGGTCTCAAATAGCCCCCGCAGTTGGGACAGGTGTCAGGCCGAGTCCCTTCCCGAGGGATGTTCAGACGAGTCTTACAGTCGATGCAGCGAGCTCGCCATATATTCCCATGGAGCTCCAGCACATTTTTTGAACCTGCACGCTGATGCAAATCATCAACGTTCTGCGTCACCAACGTGAAATCCGCGAAATAATCTGGCCAACGGGCTAGCGCGATGTGGGCGGGATTTGGTTGCAGCGTGCTCAATACGCTGCGTCGATAGTCGAACCACTCCCACACGGTTGGCAGATCGCGTTCCACCATCTGAGCCGATGACACCAGGTCAAAGGGCATCCCCTTCCACACTGCGCCCTTACCACCACCGCGAAAAGTCGGAACTCCTGATTCGGCAGAAACGCCTGCCCCCGTCAATACGATGACCTTGTTAGCAGCAAGGAAGCGCTCGCGCAGCTCCCTGGAGAAATGCGACGTTTTAGCAGTCTGCATGGCGGAAAGCTTGATGGTAACAGAGCGCGGCCCAAAGCTGAAGGAATCGTATTCGCACCCAATTGACTGTTACGTTATACTTTCCGCCTTTTGAACCACAGCGTTTTTGTCTTCAGGTCACGTGAAACTACTAGAGATTCAAGACAGGTTGAAGCAGCGGATTCAGGCGGCTGCGCTTGAATTGTTTGGCGTGGAATTAGAACAACTGAACACTGAATCGCCACCACGGCCAGAGCTCGGTGACCAGGCGTTTCCCGTCTCGTTTGAATTAGCAAAGCTGATTCGGCAGGGGACCGGGGTAAAGCTGCCACCTCGCACCATTGCCGAACAATTGAAGAAAAAAATTGAGGGCGCTGAGGAGATTGAGCGCGTTGAGGTGGCCGGTGCGGGGTACCTGAACGTCTTTTTTAATCGAGCCAAGCTGCTTGCCACTTTTCTCTCTGAGTCTGCTGGCACGGCTGCAACCGCGGAACAGCCGAAAGATGAACCGAAAAAGATGGTTGAGCACACTAGCATCAACCCAAACAAGGCCGCCCACATTGGTCACGTGCGAAATGCCGTTCTTGGCGATACGTTTGTGCGGATTCTAAGAGCTGCGAACGATTGCGTTGAGGTTCAAAACTATATCGATAACACGGGAGTTCAAGTGGCGGATGTCGTGGTGGGGTTTATTCACCTAGAGAAACTAACGCTGGATGAGATAAAGGCTCTGGACCACTCCCTGCCCCCAGATCACCCGTTCGACTACTACTGTTGGGACCTCTACACCAAGGTAGGTCTTTTCTATAGAGCTGATGATCCAAGCGGGGAAACCCAGCCGGAACGGCTCAAGCTCCGAACGGAAATATTGCATGCTCTTGAGGCGGGAAACAACGATATTGCGGCCCTCGCCGACTACGTCGCTACCCGCAATGTCGAATGCATTCTCAATACGATGGAGCGTTTGGGAATCCGTTATGATCTGCTCGCCCGGGAATCAGACATTCTCCACCTGCACTTTTGGAATCGGGCTTTTGCACTGATGCGGAATGCCGGGGTTATTCGTCTGGAGACTGAGGGCAAAAACAAGGATTGCTGGGTAATGCCGTTCGAGTCACACACCGGGACCGATGAGCATGAAGCCGACAAGATCATCGTACGCTCGAATGGAACCGTCACCTACACCGGTAAAGATATTGCCTATCAGTTATGGAAGCTGGGCCGGCTGGGACTTGATTTCAATTACCGGCCGTTTCGCTTTTACCCGAACGGCCACATAACCTGGACTACTACCAGCGAAATCGGCGGTCAGCAATCCGGAATCGAGCGACCTCATTTCGGAAGGGGCATTAAGGTTTACAATGTCATCGATTCGCGGCAATCCTACCCACAGGAGATTGTCGCTCGTGGAGTTGCGGCCCTCATATCAGACATCGGTAAAGATGCGAGCGTCCATCTTGCTTATGAAATGGTGGCCCTCTCGCCAAGTGCGTGTGAAGAGTTAGGCATCTCGCTGAGTGAAGAAGACCGTTCCAAGCCTTACATTGAAATGAGCGGTCGCAAGGGGTTGGGCGTGAAAGCCGACGACCTGATCAATCGGCTTGAATCTGATGCATTTCGTGAAGTCAGTTCTCGCCATCCCGAACTCGCTGCCACAGAACAAGAGAAGACAGCCCACGAGATTGCTGTCGGAGCCCTGCGATATTTTCTCTTGAAATTTACACGGACCTCCGTAATTGCCTTCGATTTTAAAGAAGCGCTTTCGTTTGAAGGCGAAACGGGCCCTTATTGTCAGTATGCGGCTGTCCGGGCCAATTCAATATTTCGCAAGCTGGATGATGATTCGATGAAAACAGCAAGTAGTTTCATCGAGGCAGCTCTGCAGCAGGAGGAGAATAGCTCAAGAATTAACGCCGTTCTTCAAGGTGAGGAGGGCACGGAAATCTGGTCCCTCGTAATGCTATCGCAGAGACTCGATGAGGTAGTCTCGCAATCCGCTGCGGCGGCAGAGCCAGCGAACCTTGCTAAGTATACATTCGCCTTGGCGCGGGCATTCAATCTCTTCTATCATCGCTTCCGAATCATTTCTGAGCAGGATGCGGTTAAGAAAACCATATTAATAGGGGCTGCGAATATCTCTCGTCGTCAGCTAACAACTGCATTGGAAACTCTGGGAATTGCCGTGCCCGAGCGAATGTAGAGATGCTCTTCCTTCTGCTTAATCGAGAGAGGCCGAACGGTAAAGGCTCTTTTTTGCTGTACTTTTAAATGGAGCTGAGGTTATAAGAAGCACATGCTCATAGTAATGAAAGCTGATGCAACCGATGGCCAAATCGAGTCAGTTGTTCGGATAATCGAAGACCTTGGCTACCGGGCGCATGCCATGCCTGGTGCAACACGCACGGCGATCGGCATTACCGGAAATCAGGGCGCCGTGGATCCTTCTCACTTTGAAATCCTCCCCGGGGTCTCGGAAGCAATTCGCGTCAGCAAGCCCTACAAATTAATCACTCTAGACCTGAGGCCCGAAAAGACCGTAGTTCGCGTTGGCGACGCTGCAATTGGAGGCGAAGAGCTCGCCATAATTGCTGGTCCTTGTGCAATAGAAAGCAGGGCCCAGGCTTTCGCTGTGGCCGAGGCTGTACGCAGAAGTGGCGCAAGGTTCTATCGCGGCGGTGCCTTTAAACCACGCACATCCCCATATGCTTTTCAAGGACTGGGGGAGGAAGGGCTGAAGATTTTAGCGGAGATTCGAGAGACTTACGGACTGCGTATTGTTACCGAAGCTCTCGATGAATCAGGTGTCGACCTGGTTGAACGCTACGGTGATGTGATCCAGATAGGCGCCCGCAGCATGCAGAATTTTTCGCTGCTGAGACGTGTCGGAAAGTCGCGCCTCCCGGTACTGCTAAAGCGTGGGTTGTCAGCGACATTAGACGAATGGCTGCTAGCCGCCGAATACATAATGGCGGAAGGCAATTACCAGGTGGTCCTGTGTGAACGAGGAATCCGCACTTTTGCTCAGCACACTCGGAACACGCTGGATCTGGCAGCGGTTCCAGCGGTGAGAAGCATCTCACATCTTCCCGTAATTGTGGATCCTTCACACGGGACCGGAAAGAACTTCATGGTTACGCCGCTAGCCCGCGCCGGTGTGGCCGTGGGAGCCGATGGTTTGATAGTCGAGGTTCATGATCAGCCAGACCACGCTCTTTCCGATGGAGCCCAAGCTCTGACTTTGGAACAATTTGAATTGCTTGTCAGTGAGGCTCGAGCTATCCACGAGGTCATCGCGCCGGCGGCGGTAAGTTGATTGCTTACTAGCCAGTCTGTTTACCTGCAAGAATATCAGCTACGTCCCGCGCAAAGACAGAACGTGGTAATACGGTGTCGAATCCTGCGGCAACAGCTTGCTGCTTGAGCCCCGTCAGCACGTGGGAGAAGAAACCAATCAAAGGTACGGTTCTTAAGTCGTCGCTAACCTTCAGCTGTCTGCCGAGTTGGAGAGGATCGAATCTCTGAATCTGCAAATCAACGATAATCAGATCCGGTTTTCGGCTACGGGCGTTACTTATCAGACTTTCTGCGCTACGAGCTAGTTGCAATTCCACTCCCAAAGATTCGGCCGTGGCGAGAATTTTTGAAGCAAAAACCAGATCCTCAACGGCTGCGATTATTCTACGTGACATAGATTGGCTTCCTGCCTGATCAAACTTTTTCTGGAGAGCAACGAAAGCGCGGACCCCGGTAAACAATCCGTCGCCTGGCCTCAATTGTTTATTTCGGCGATTCAACGACTGAAAATCGCCTCCAGTATAAAAGCTTGGCGAGCCTCGGAATAGTGTGAATATAATTATTTTCTAATCGAAACCCTGATCTTGTTGTTAAACAAGGCCTGATGTTCTCCAATAAGCAAATTGCTAATTTCCCTACGGAAGCTTCCGGGATCGAGAGCGGCGAAATCGCTCCTCGTTATCACCCGGATCATAACTGCTCAAAACTAACGATTGCGTCTTATAATATTCGTTATGGCGTGGGCCAATTCTTAATCTCAACAGGCGTCCTGCGGAAAACCGGTCTCAACCTTCCTGGCAGGAGAACCAAAAGGGTGGCCCAAAACATTCGTCGCGCTGCTCAGGCATTCTCGGATGACCGCCGTTTGCCAGCAATCGACATTCTTTGCCTGCAAGAGGCTGATAAAGGAACTGAACGCGCGGGAGAGCATCATGTCGCCAGAGAGTTGGCAGAAGAACTCAGTATGTCCTGGATTCATGCGCCTGCCGGATTACCCAGAGGAGTGGCTCCAAAGCCACGACAATGGTGGTTAGATTTTGAAGAACAGATCGGCCTCTACGATCTCGGCGATACTGGGGTTGCGATCTTAAGCCATTTTCCTCTCGAGGATTTAAAACGAATTGATCTGCCTTGGAAGGAATGTGCCTGGCGACCCCGTCTCTCAGTTGCTGCTACTGCCCGAATTGGCTCGCACAAAGTGCGCATACTAAATTCTCATATTGACCCTCACTCCTCTGCACACGGACAAATTGAACAACTTGAAGTGGTCTTAGAGCAGGCTGAAAAGTTTCCTGGACCCACTGTTTTGCTTGGCGATTTTAATACTCTTTCAGGGCATAAATGCATTGAGACTCGAGTTCTGCTGGAATCGCGAGGATTTACTACACCGTTTTCGACTGGAACAGCCACCTGGCACGGCGCGGGAATACGTTTGCATGCTGACTGGATCTTTGTCCGCGCCATAAAGGTTAGTCGTAGTGGTGTTGCTCGCTCGCTGAATGTATCTGATCATTGGCCCATCTGGGTGGAGCTCGACTTAGAAACGTGAGTGCCTTGCTGATTCATGTTCGACGCGCGCTTGCTGTGTACGGTCGACACCTACAATGGACCCTACCGTAATCACCAGTCGTAACAATTCTCTCTTACGACGTGCACGCGAAGTGCGCGACGGGAAAGTGGCGGAATGGATCTTCATTGAAGGCTTACGTCTCTGCGAGGAGGCATTGCGCTCAGGTCTGCAAGTGGAAACGGTGATTTTTTCTGAACAGCTCGTGCGGAAAGAGAAGGCAGCGAAGCTGCTGCGGGAACTTGCGACAATTTGCAACAAGGTTGTTTCCGTAAGCGAAAGCTTGTTAGCTACGATTTCATACACCAAGACACCTCCGGGAATCATCGCACTGGCAATGCGGCCCAAATCCCAGCCTGACAGTTTGCTCCCAGATCACAACCAACCGCCCCTGCTGGTTGTCATGCACCGTTTAAACAATCCGGTTAATGTGGGGGCAATTCTTCGTAGTGCGGAAGCTGCGGGAGCGACGGGGGCAGTCGCTACCAAACACACGACCGATCCTTTTTCAGCCAAGGCCCTGCGTGGTTCCATGGGATCTGCTTTCAGATTGCCTATGTGGATTGGTCCGGATTATTCAGAGGTGTTGAACTGGTGTGTGAAGCGCAATATTCATACGGTTTGTGCTGAGCTCAACGCAGCGACGCTATATACAGACATTAATTGGCGGAGTTCTAAAGCTTTAATAGTTGGTCCAGAAGCTACTGGGTTGACACCCAAAGAGATCTCTGCTGCGGACGCGACCGTAAGAATTCCCATGCAAGGCGAAGTGGAGAGTCTGAACGTGGCAGTTGCTGCTGGAGTTTTGCTTTACGAGGCCGCACGACAACGTCGCAGTGGGCAGCGGGATCCTTCTGGATGAATGTCCCGGCCCAAAGTCGTTATGGCCCGCGCAAATCGATTCTGGCCTCAGCTGGTAACGGCCACAGCTCGGAATCACTCCTTGCGCTTTTCAACAATCGCTCAAGCTGCTGGATGATCTCAGGATGTTCCGCTGCGATGTTGTGCGCTTCACCAAGATCAGCGTCGAGATTGTACAACTCCAGAGGCTTTCCTGTTTCCAGTTTGAGCCCCTTCCATTTTCCGTATCTAATGGCCTGTTGAAATCCTTTCTCGAAAAACTCCCAGTATAAGTATTGGTGTTGCTGTCCTGATTTGTTGAGCAAAACAGGCAGCACCGAAATACCATCAACACTAGCTGGAACTTTGACGCCGGCTATTTCAGCGGCAGTCGGCAGGAAATCCCAGAGGGCCCAGACATGACTGCTTACTCTGCCCGGCCTGATTTTACCGGGCCATCGCACGATCATAGGTACGCGAATTCCGCCTTCATACAGGTCTCGCTTTATTCCCCGCAATGGACCAGCACTAGCAAAAAAGCCAGGATCCCCGCCACCCTCCTGATGGGGGCCATTGTCGCTGGTAATAAAGACGAGGGTTTCATTCTCCAACTCCAATTCCTTAAGCAAGTTCAGAATTCGACCGACAGATTGATCCAAGCGGTCGATCATCCCTGCAAATGCGGCGTGTGGTGCTTCCTGCTTGCTGTAGCCTGGCCCCTTAAAGGGAGTTTCAGGAAACCTGCCCAAATATTTCTTAAGCGAATCTTGTGGAACCTCGAGCGATGCGTGGGGAATGGTGGGAGCGAAGTACAGGAAGAAGGGCGTTGCCTTATTTTGCCGAATGAAATCAAGAGCGGCCTCAACAATTAGATCATGGCTATATTGTTGGCCGGTCAGATTTATCTGCTCAGAGTTCCTGAACAAGTGATTAGGGTAATAAAAGTGCGCCTCAGTCTGATTCAGGTATCCAAACCATTCATCGAATCCTTTCCTGTTCGGGTGGCCTGTTGTACCTTCCAACCCGAGTCCCCATTTTCCAAATCCGCCGGTAACATAATTCGCTTTCTTTAGCATTTCCGTGACGGTTAGATCTTGCGGACGCAGCGGAACGCCGCCGCCCTCTTTGTTACCTCGTACCAGGGCGTGGCCGGTGTGCAATCCAGTCATCAAGGAACATCTGGATGGGGCACAAACGGTGCTGCCAGCGTAAACTTGAGTGAAGCGCATTCCTTCCGCTGCCACTCTGTCGATATTGGGAGTAGTGAACTTCTTCTGTCCGTAACAACCAAGATCCCCATAGCCTAAATCGTCGGCCATAATAAAAACGATATTAGGGTGAGCGGATCTAACGGGCGCTATTCCTGACCAAACACTACCGCTGGAACGGCGGATCGGTATTAATGCGCCAATTAACAAGAAAACTAATAAATAACTCTTTCGTCTACTACTCATATCACCAGCAACTCGGTCCACTCAAGCTCTTTGCCTTTCAGTCGTACCTTTCCAACTTGAGGAGGGACAGGGGTCCGCCTTCCCGACCTGAGAGGTTGCCCAAGTTCAGTCGCGAGCTAGAAGTTTCCGACATGAACCACAGACAACTGTCGAAGGAATTTTTTTCGAGCCTTCTTTCAGTCATCGAAAGAGTGGGCTTAAAGGATGAACTACTTGCGCCGCTTGAAATGGTAGACAGGATCCGCCGGTGATCCCGTCACGGCGACCAGCTCCCAACCCTTCGCGCCCAAACGATCCAGATGCTGCTCCAAAACAAACGACTCGCGGCCGAACGAGCCCATCGGTTCCTTGAGCATTCGTGGGTTTCCCGAGGGAACAAAGTTTGTATTACTGGCGCCTGCCACAACCAAATACTCCCACTGCTCGGCAGCTACTTTATCTCCAGCAGTTGCGACTTCTTGTCCGGTGGCTTTTCGATAGACAGCAAAGGCCGGAATCAAAAGCAACGCGATTAATATGATGATTCGTTTCATTTTCTTCCTTTCTAAGTCCTTGTCCATGGCGAGTCAGGTCTCCTTATCGACCAGGCCGGGATTCTGCCTGGCTAACTCGGCCGCTTTGTGCTCCAGCTCACCTGCCTCTTCGAATGTTTTTCTTACCTGACTGTTGAGTTCCTGGCTCGCTGCCTGTGCCTTGCGCTTCGCAGCATTGTTGCCATTTACACTATCCCGGAGCACTTTGAACATTTTTCCAGCTTCGGTATAACCCTCAATCCTCTTCTGGGCTGCACCCTTTTTCAACGCGAGATACTCTTTCATTTTGTCGCCGACTTTAAGCTGGGAGGCTTTATCAAGTTTCTCGGCGGCCCTTTTTAAGAGTTCGACCTCGTGCTCGACCAACTTATTTGAGTCATCAAGGAGCGAGTTAATTTCGTTAGTGTTTTTGGACAAGTAAAGCGAAGGTATGCGAGTCATCTTTGAGTTGAGATCGGAATCCATCTTTCGAACTGCTGCCAAGTCCTCTTGCGAAGAGTTAATCAAGCCGCGAGCTTCACGTTCAGGACCACCGGCGATGGATGTTAGACGAGAACACGACAGGGCCACTACAACTAGTAAGCACAGCCGTATAAGAGACTCGATTTTATTTAAAGGCATTTTGCCGTCCTTTGTTCAATTTTCACCAGCAGAAAGCATTTATTCAGTAATACGTCGTTAGAAATGAGGATTGCTGAATGGGAGACGCCAAAAGCGAAACCGTTGGACGGTTCCATGTCTCTCGGAGCTCCACTAGTCACCTGGTGTAATGGTTGGCACCGAGGAAGTGAAGTGAAACATAGGTCTCCTCGCCAACGACCCAACTGTCATGGGCAACAGGTGGAATGTAAAAAAGACTGCCGGGCTTAAGCTCCAACTGAGTGCCATCTTCCATTGCCGCAACCGCATGTCCCGAAATGACCATTCCGACATGTTCAACTGTACATAGCGGATTACCTGACAAGGGAGCAACGTGTTTGGACCATTGCCATCCCGGTTGATAAGTGGCTCTTCCAATCGTCATTCCTCCGACGGTCAATATTTCGAATTTCCCCTTTTCAAAAACCCGGCACTCATCAGGAGCCTCAAATCGCTTTACTAAAGCTTCAATCACTTGGTCCTCCTCGCAATTTTCCAAATTGAAGTGGGCAAAGAACGCATTGCTTGATTTTAGATTATCTTTAAGCTTCTTATTTTCCAGGAGAGATTTCAAGTCAAGAGCTTCCTGGTGACCTGCAGGGTAGCTGTTGCACCTTTGCCGCTCACCTGCGGAAAGTCTCAGGAGACTGTCTCAAAAGTGGAGATGTGATCGGCTTCAAATGAGAAGCCATTTTTTCATATCATGTGGCGCCCTGGCGACTTCCCTACTCCCGTAGTCCAGTTTAAGTTAGAATAGGAAGGCTTTAGAGTCACGACTTCCTTCCCACACAGTCAATATTGGGCCGCAATTTGTCATAGAACAACGCCGCGCGAATTGATACATATGAACTTCGCTGACTTCGAACTCTCTCTTACCCGCAAGCGTATTGTTGTTGAAACGCATTTATTCTTATGGCTGAAGAATTAAAACCACCGAAAAAAAGGCGCCAAGAGGCCCTACCTGAACGTCTTTTGAGACGCGTGCTCGAGGGCATGGGTGACGTTGTGGATCGCAAGTTTGGCCGCACAGTTGAGCCCAAAGCCGGACTGACAACCTCGCAGCTTGTCGAACGGATGAAGCGCTTAATAGACGAGCGCGCCCGTGATGAAGGGCGCAAGGGTCGTATTGCTCCCCATCACTTAAAATTGAAAGTGGAATGGGGAACGCATTCGGAGGCTCCGCCGGAGATCCTCAAGGAGCTGGAACATGAAATCGCTGCAGCCGCAATTGACCACATCAATGATCATCGTTATCGCACTCTTGCTCCCGTAAAAGTTGAAACCGAAGTAGACATCTTCACCACCGGCATTTCCGTAGATCCAAATTTTGGAGAGTTTGAAGAAGAATTAAAACGAGATGACGCTGCAAAGAGTGGAGAGCTGAGCAAACTTATTCCGTCCACCATGCCGACCGTATCAGATGTCAGTATGGTGGCTCGGGTGACGCTTCCAAATGGTAGCCGCGAAGTGCCGCTCGTCTTCAAGCCTGGGGGAAAACGCTTAAATGTAGGCCGCGCTTCGGACAATGATCTTTCTTTGAACGATACAAGCGTTTCGAAGATTCACGCCTCGTTGGTCATGAATCAACAGGGCACGCTCTTGGTAGCTGACACAGGATCTACTAACGGCACGTACATAAATGGTCGCCGCATCTCTTACGGCGAGGCGCGCACCATTGAAGACGGCGATGTAGTGGGGTTTGGAGATGTGGAGGTTCGCTTTCGCAAGACGGAATGACAGTATCGACAGTCTGCTGAAGAAGCAAAACATGCCTGGAGGGTTTAACAAAGACTCTTCACGCTTGACTTCCCGGGGCTGACACCGCCAGATTTGGGAATACGCTCCACGAAGTATCAATACCATGCCACTCCTTTTGTTCTTTCAGACACCAAATCCTGTAGCCTCGCCCATTATTCCTCATGTTCCCGAAAGAATGCCCGCTCTACTGACACTGGTCTACGTGGGCGGTTTCTTGCTGATTATTCTCCTGCTTCTTGCTTCACTTTTTCGCAATCGGCGTCGCGGATCTTCTCTTTCGTCAGCATTGCCCGCAGATCTCCCGGCTGGCGTAAAACAGCGGCTTGGTTCCGTTTCGACCAACAGAGGACTGCGGGCGTTGCGATGGTTGTTTGTGCTATTGGCGTTTGCGGTTTTTGGCTTTCACATCTATTGGGCTCATTACGCGGAGGGGACTAATCAGAAGTTTCAGGAGCTGAGCTATAAAGATCTACGAAATCGTCGCCTCTCGGAATCAACTTTAAGGGGCTGGATTCTAGACCGCAGCGGTCGACTGGACAAAGCTCTTTCGTTCTATCATCGCGATGTAAACGGCAATGTTACGCGCGAATATCCGATGGATAAAGCGCTGGCCCATCTCTTTGGTTCTGATCGCGGCGATCCCGGACTTGAACGGGCCCTCTTTGGTGTGCAGAGTGGCGCTCTGCCGGAGGCGCTGCAGGTGGTCAAAGGCGAAAGCGTCCAGTTTAAAGGAAACACCGATGTACGACTCACTATTGACCGAGAGTTGCAACAGGCGGCGGTAGACCAGTTAAAGGGAAAGCATGGCGCCGTTGTGGTAATGAATCCTCAGACGGGAGAGGTGCTGGCACTCTACAGTGAACCTTCCTATAGTCTAAAAGAGGTAGAAAGTGAAACAAACTGGATTCGATTAGAAGCTAATCAACGCGATCAGCCGCTCGTCAGCCGGGCCCTTGGCGCATACTACATTCCAGGCTCCACTTTCAAGACCGTCACCATGACTGCGGCTTTCCTGGCGGGTATTCAGGACACGGAATTTACCTGTAGCAGTAGCGGCTACGTAGCTGCGCCCGGTGCAAATGTAATTTTGGACGATGGTGGTCCTGGAGAAGTCCACGGCAAAATAGCCATTGATACAGCTTACGAGGTCTCTTGCAACCAGTACTTCGCACAAATGGGCGTAAAACTCGGAGCAGATAGACTGAAGCAAGCGGCAAAACTTTTAGGCATCGGAACCTACGATACTCCGGCCGAAGCCTTACAGGGACGCAAGGAACCTCAGATTTGGAACGCCAGTTCCGATGCAATTAAACGTGCCATAGCCCCTCGTGAAGCCACAATTGTTACTGGCAAGCAAGTAACCAGGTATGATCTCGCACTAATGGGATACGGACAGGGTTATGCCGGTCAAATGACGCCTTTTCAGATGGCCCTTGCAGCATCGGCAATCGCGAACCTCGAAGGCAAGCTAATGAAGCCAAGAATCGAGTTTAACCGCCAGCCAGAGGTCTTTAATCAAGTTCTCAGTCCCCAAATTGCCCAACGGTTGCGGAATATTATGGGCCTGGTAACCGGCGGACCAAGAGGGACAGCTCGAGGAGTTTTTGGACCAGTGAAAGCTGCCGGTATCAATACTGGAGGAAAGACCGGCACCGCACAAAAAGTTGTGCCGGTGTATGATCCAAAAACCGGCGAGCCAAAGACCAGGCATCGAATTGAGAAAGACAACAAAGGCAATATCATTCGTGAATACGATGAGAAAATTATGGATGAGGACCACCCGCGGATTGATGGCTGGTTTCTGTGTATAGCACCTTTGGAACACCCTCAACTGGCAATGGCGGTGATTGTTGAAGGCGGTGGCTATGGTTCGCGCTCCGCGGCGCCAATTGCTGCGGCACTGGTTATGAGAGCCAAAGACCTTGGCTACTTTGGTGGAGCCGGCAAACAAAAGGGAGTCTCAGCAAAACCAACGAAGCCACCACAAAGGAGGAAGTGAAGTCTTGCTCATGCGGTCTTGCTCAAAGTAGTAAGTTCAAATTATTGAGATCTAAGACCAAAGGCCACGCTCTGTTTTATGAAAAACCGCGCATCATCGCATCTCCTAGTCATCCTTCTGATCATAGGCCTGGAAACAACCGGCTATCTGGCGGTGCATCGCGCTGGCCTGCTGCGCGGTTATGAGACTTCATTAATCGGCGCAGTGCGTGATCTGCTGATGTTTATTCCCGTTATATTCTTACTATTTTGGTTGTCGCGGGCCCTGCGATTTGCTGGAAACTGGATTCTCTTTACGACGGCGATCCTGCTCTTTTCTATCGGCATGCTGGTCCAATACCGTCTCTATAGCGACCCTGAGTACAACGCGCGAAACAAGGCCGCCGCTCGAGAAGAAAAGATGGATGCCTTGCGCACCCGCTATATCATGGAGAACTATGACCCAGCAAAGAAGCAGTTGATGGGCCTACCGCCGACACCGGCCCAACCCATCGACTTGAATCAACTTCCTCGCCGTGAATCGACTTACTCGCTGGGCAACGCCTTGACCTCCAGCTATACCTGGATCCCGATGCTCTCTTTTATCGCCTTTGCCATTGCTTACTCTTTCTGTGTTCGCGATGGTTTTCTCTTGTGGCTCCAACGCAATAGCTTCATCATTGTCTTATTTACTCTGCTCCCTCTGGCGGTTGCGGTAGTCACATCGAGTGCCGGCAAAACCCTGGGGAATATGACGCCCTGGGAGCCATCAAAGATTCCCTTTCTTCTCGGATTCGCCGGAATTCTGACTGCTCGTTACAAAGACTTAGCGGAAACGTATTGGGGAATCCCCAGAGCTCGCGACGTAATACCACTGCTGGTTATGGCCATGCTGCCATTTGTTCCCTTCTTTGCCTTAAAAGATTTCGGTCAGATGCTGATCTTTAGTGGAGCGTACACCACTTTGTATCTGGTAGCGGTGCGTCGCTGGCCTCAGCTGATTCTGTTTGTGGGCTCAGTGTTCCTCGTTATTAGCATTCTCGTTGTGGGAGCCTTGCCACGCGATGTGCAGGAAAAAGTGCCACTGCTTCCCACCATTGCGCGACCGGTCCAGGCCATGCTGCCCGCCCGAATTCAACAGAGATTTCATCTTTGGCTCGACGGCTTCGACCCTCCTTCACCCGAAGTGTCCTGGTGGAAAAAGGATTATGCCGAAGCCGTGAGTAAGGATCCGCAACTGAAAGAGCTCACTGAACAGAGTCCGGCGATGCAAAATAGTGTCAATGTGGATATTTGGTTTGACAAGCTGGCCTTCCAACCTGCACAGGCGGTGTTCGGTATCGCGTCGGGTAAGGGCACCGGGCGCGGCTTGGGTCTGGGCTACCCTGAGGTGATTCCGATTGCCGATTCGGATTACGTTTACGCTGCAGTTGCAGAAGAGATGGGACTTGCGGGTGGTGCAACGGTGGTGCTGGCTATAATTATTTTTGTCAGCGCCGGCGTTCGCACTTCGCTGGATGCCCGTGATATGTTCACCAAGCTTTGCGCGGCCGGCTTGACAGCTTTCGTCGGCTTTCAGGCTTTGGTGAATATAGGAGGGATTCTACGCGCGTTACCAATGACGGGTATTACCCTGCCTTTTGTCAGCCACGGAGGATTCAGCTTAATTACGAGCTTTGCGATGCTAGGCATGCTAATGGCCTTTTCCCACAGAAATGCAAAGGACCGACTGCTTGCCAACAGGGCTCCTAAGCCGCATCCTTCATCAGTTAGTCTGGAGGCCGTCCAATGAACCAGCCTGTAAAAACCTTCTCAGTTCAAGCGTCGGCCGTAACAGATCGTGGTCTAAATGAACGGCGACCGCTTAATGAAGATGCTTTTCTCGCCGATAGCGAACGTGGAATATTTGCTGTTGCTGATGGCGTCGGTGGAGCAGAGGCCGGGGAGGTTGCCTCACAAACAGCCATAGAAGTTCTCGACGAAGCCTTCAGACATCGTCTCGATGGTGCCGATGTTGAAGATCTAATGGAGCTGGCCATCCAGCGCGCTAATTTTTCGATTCACAAAATGTCGCAAGAACACGCGAAGTTTTCCATGATGGCAACCACCATCGTGGCCCTTCAAGTGAAAGACAGGGTTGCGACCATTGGCCATGTTGGCGACTCTCGCTTGTATCGCCTGACGCCCGCTGGCCAACTGATTCGCGAAACAGAAGATCATTCTGTCGTTGAAGAAGAAGTGCGCGCTGGTCGTATGACTCCCGAACAGGCTTTAAATCATCCGAGCAAAAACGTAATTAGCCGCGCCCTCGGCGCAGAGGACGGTGTCGACGTCGACATGAAGACGATCGAGATTGAAGACGGAACCGAATTTTTGCTCTGCACCGACGGAATTACTCGTCACGTACCGGATTACGAAATTAGGCAACTATTAGTACTTAATGATGATTTGGCGGCTATTTGCGATGAACTCAAAACGCGCTGTTATGAACGCGGGGCCGAAGACAATCTAACGGCGGTGCTAATTCGCGTCGGGAAACCGATTCCAGCTGGCGAACGAGAAGAAGAGATCGAGCGAACGATCGTGCCTGAGACGCCGGGGATCTATCGCGAACCGTCGCCAGCCCAGCAGACAACAATTGCCGGTGCTGCCGATACGTCAGGCGAGGGGCTAGTGCCACCTTCCCGAATTGCGTTTCCCGCTCCGATGCAAACAGAGTCCGTTTCCGAGCGTTCACCAGATAGGCCATTGAACATACCTGTTCAACCGGCAACTGTCGTGGAGAGCAACAGAACTTTCAGTCGAGGCGCAATATTTCTCCTCTTTCTGGTAGGGATAGCCGGAGCCTTCTACGCCGGAGCACGTCTAAAAGACCGTTTACCCTTCCTGACGCCTAAGAGCATAGCGGTCCCACAACCCACCGCAACACCTGTCATGCCAGAAGATCCCATTCTAAAATTTGAGCGAGCCCGTCGAGAAGTTGATCAGTCACCTGCTCAATGGTTGACAAACCAGGCGAAAACCGAAATCGCACGTCAGGGAATCCAAAACCCGCTGGACTCTACGGATCCGGAATTCCTATATCTTTACGGTCGCGCTTCTCTCCTAACCGGCAACAATGAAGAAGCCGCAAAGGCGTTTGATCAAGCTATCACCAAAGCCGATTTGAATTCGTCTCCCACAAACTCCACTGTTCGAAAAGAGGCCACTCTCGGACTATCAGCAGTCTCGTTGAAATCTCCTAAAAACAAATGGAAAGCTTTAGGTCATTACGAGGAAATGCTGCAAAAGTCGGCCAGCAGTGGCTCACCATAACTTAATGAAGCTGCACTCCATTCGCATGCAATGCCCGGTCGCAAGGGAGGATAAGCGTAGTCTGCTTACCATGCATCTAAGAGGGGGCGGGAACAGTAATTTTGAGCGTTAGCTGATGGCAGAGTTAAAGTTACAACAGAGTAGGCTTGACGGGCGTTATGACATCATCAACTGTCTGGGACGAGGCAGTTACGCGGAGATCTATGTCGCCCGTGATAATGCGGCGACTCAAGGCGCTCCCTCTACTGTAGTTATTAAAGCTCTGAACACCTCCCTTCAGGACGTGCCGGATGAGGAGTTGGAACGTACCCTGGTGGCGAATTTCCAAAATGAAGCTGTTGCTCTGGATCGCGTTCGTCATCCACATATAATCAGTCGACTCGGTCACGGAACCGCCATCGATTTGGGGGGTATGACGTTCCACTACATCGTGTTGGAATATCTCCCGGGCGGCGATATGGCAGCGCTTTCGCGCAATCACCGGCTCCCTCTCGCGAAGGTGCTCCTTTACCTTGAGCAGGTTTGTTCAGGCCTGATTCATGCACACAATTGCGGTGTGATTCATCGGGATATTAAGCCACAAAATCTTTTGCTAAGCGCGGATCAGCAAGTTGTCAAGATTGCGGATTTTGGTGTGGCCAGGTTTGAGGCAACTGAAGGTGCGATCACCCGCGTGGGCACGAATATCTATTCGGCACCGGAGCACAATCCACTGGTTCAAACGGGTTACTTGGAAGGTGGAGTATTCTTGTCTTCAAGAGATCACGTGACCCCCGCTGCTGATATTTACTCACTCGCAAAGATGACCTACACCTTGTTGGCCGGAGAGTCTCCGCGGCGATTTGCGCAACATCCCGTCACTCAATTGCCGGAGACCATAAACGGCGAATACTGGTCTGCTGCGGTTCTTCGCGTCCTCCAGAAAGCTACTCAAACTCTTCCTGGTAACCGGTATCAGACAGTAGAGGCGTTTTGGGATGAAATTGCCGATGCCGCGCTTGCCCCCACTCAACCTCTGACTATGCAAGTCAGTGATATCAGACGAACACCCAGTTCAGAGTTAAAGCTCAAACGAGAAACCACCGCAGCACCGCCTCGACCCAGCTTTGAACCGGCGGCTGTTCCTGCGAACAGCTACGAGTCAGCTTTCATCCGACGCCCTCGCATCGTAGTTCCTATTGCCGCTGCCCGCGCGATGGCTCCCAGTTCCCAGTCCATCTCCAGACACCGCCCAGCCAAAGACGTCGTTGCCACAATGCCGGATGACCCGAAAAACGGAAAACCTTTGCCTCGACGGCCGGTAACATCGGCTAGTCGCCCAAAACGCTTTCTGGTGGCCCTGGCACTGATTCTGGCGTTTTCCGGCATGCTGCTCGCTACACATAAGTACGTAACCTCACATTGGAATCCATTAGAAGACATCCCCAAACTGGGTGACGTTTTCGTAGTAGGCCGTGAAGGCGTTACGACTACAGATGTCAATCTGCGGCAAGATGCCAGCGCCACAAATCCGCCCATCGGCCTGGCCGAAAACAATTCTCGAGTTAAGGTGCTGAGCATCAACAACAATTGGTACGAAGTTCAGGTGCTGGAACATGGACGCGTAAAAACAGATCCGTACACATCGGATCGGGGTTGGATAAACAAGAAGTTCGTAAGATTTGATTGATACTTCGTCTGGGCGCACGGCCGCTTGCAAGTCTGCCGTAAATACCCGACCGTGGGCTGTTCAGGAGCGTGCATAAAATTGGGTCTGCTTGAATCGATCAGGAAATGGATAGACGGTGAACAGGGTGATGATCTGCTGGAAGCTGCAGACGAGCATGCGCGACCTCGTAGGATCTGGGAAGAGTTTCTAGTAAAAATTGCGCGTGAGGTAGAAGCAGTGATGCAGCGTGAGATGTTTACACCCCCGGGCGGTCCAACCTACATTCCGCGAGAGTACATAGTCTATCTGAGTGCCGACGATGACAAAGACTGGCAAGGCGATAAGCGTCGCGGTCTTGAACAGGGCCTCTTTCATGTGCTTTCAGAAAGAGCTCGGGAACTGAGCGGCTCGACGCAACTCGCCGCGAAGTCCTTTGCGGTCGAGTTGCGCGTAGACGGAACGCTTAAAAAAGGCGAGTTTAGAGTGCAACCGGTGTGGGATGAAACAGAGAGTGGGCATACCATGGTCACGCCGCGCGCCACCGCAACAAAGGCACCGGTCAACTACAACGATACCATTCGCGAACTTGCTGACGGCACTACCGAGGGAGAGCAAACCGTTGTTCGTCCTCGCATACTCGAACTCTATACGGTGGAGATCTGGCGGAATGGAGTCAGAGAAGCGGTGGTGCCGATTTCCAAGCCTGAGATCACGATTGGACGAGGGTCCCGATCAATCTCAGTCGACTTGCCACTCAAAGGTGACCCCGAAGTTAGCCGGGTTCATGCGGTTCTGGCTCGCGAAAATGATGGCCGGTTTTGGCTTGTGCCAAAGGGTCGCAACCCCACTCTAGTCAGCGGACGCGAGCTTCCGCGTGATGAGCGAACGCAAGTTAATCCTGATGATAAAATCGCTATCTGCGCGTTCGTGCTTCGTATCCAACCCAAGTAGGAACGGTCATCGCGGAGGCGGTGGCAAGAAATGAGAGTCGTAATATTACTGTAGAGTGCCGGCTGCGGCTGTCCGTGTAGCACCATCCAAATCACTGATGAGGTCCTTCAATAAACTGATTACTGTTTGCGGGTTAATGTAGTTCTTCCCCACCAGTTTCAGAATTCGCCTTTCCTTTGGTTGACCATCAATTTCCTTCAAAAGAGCTCGGCAAAAAGCCACCACCACCACCGGATCAAACTGTTTTCCGGTATTCTGCCGAAAGTCGTGTATCACATCCTCCAGAGAGCGACGTCTTTTGTAGGGCCGGTCAGTGGTCATGGCATCAAAAGAATCTGCCAGACAAACAATCTTGGCACCCATTGGAATTTGCTCGTCAACAAGACCATCCGGATAACCACACCCATCCATACGTTCATGATGATACTTCGTTATAAGTGGTATGTCGGCGTAGGGGTGATTAATAGGCGAAAGAATTTCAAAGCCCGCGGCCGGGTGCCGATTCAATTCGGTAGAAGCCTTCGCATCAATCTTGTATGGGGCGTTGATTATGTCCTTTTCCACGACAAGTTTGCCGATGTCGTGGAGATATCCGGCGATGGCCATGCCTTCAACCTGTTCGTCAGGCCAACCCATTTCTCTCGCGATGATTTCGCTGTATTTTCCGACGCGCTCAGAGTGTCCCTGAGTGTACTTGTCTTTGATGTCGATTGCTGTGGCAAAGGCCCTGACTGTATCTCGATAGATTGCTCGCAAGTCGTCGTACAGTCTGCGGTTTTCTTCCGCCCTTTGCTCGACCTGTTCCAGCAGACGATGCGAGTGAATGCCCACTCCAATATGGCGCGTCATCGAGCGAATGACGTCAAAGTCATTCGGGACAAAAGCTTCACCACTGGCTTTGCCACCCAGGAGCACCAGGCCAGCCAATTTGTTTCGTACCACCATGGGAACAACCAGCTCAATGGCATGCTTCCCAAGCTCGTGTTGATAACTACGGAAGAAACCAGCCGAAGCTATATTAATGTTATGCAAGCTCAACGCTGGCAATCGCTCTTGGACCAGAGCTTCTCGTTCAACCTCATCCAGGGTGAATGACGGCTCGTAGCCCTCATTTAGACCCCACAATGCGACACAATTAAACGCATCTGGAGTTCCCAAACACTCAAGTACGGCACCACGGCGAATTGCAAGTGTGCCAAGCAACAGGTGCAGAGAAGTGCGGACCATGTCGTCGAAATCCCCGGAATTAGCGATTTCCTGGCCCAAGTCCGCGAGGGCGCCGAATGAATGAATTAGCTTTTGTGTGGTTGGCTCCATACGGTGACTTTAATGGCCGGTGGCCATTGACTGCGGTGGGAAAGCAGCCAGGTTTGAGAGCGCCTCCGCTTCGTCACTTGCCAGTAGCACGTGACGAGTGAGTCCGAGCATTTCAAATAATTCGATTGTTTGGTGATTGACCTCGGAAAAAATCACTAAGGCGCCGTTCTTCTCAGCGATATCAATAATTCCCAAGAGAATGGAGATACCAATACTGTTGACCAACTCTGTATCTCTAAAATCTATCACGAGCGCACGACAACCCGCATCGAGCTGCTTTTTGCATTCCCGCTCGATTCTTTCTCCCGCTAGCTTATTCAGGTAGTCGCTCGCGTAGATGACCGCTGTTGTGCCGATGCAGTGCGAACGAATAGTAGAGCCGGTTGATTCTCCCACTCGATAGCTCCCTCCTGTGCTACGAATGCTTAAGAGATCAAAAAGCCTGACTTTGTGATCAGATAGAACGATTGCGCAAGTATTTTGTCATCCGCAGACTGGTTCCCTCGTCAACACGCTCAAACTCGACTTCATCCATTAACGTTTTAATGAGTTTGAGACCCCAGCCGCGGCGGTCCTCCGAGACGTCACCCACTGTGCCCTGCTCGACGATCTGAGCCTGAAGATTTCCGGGCACAACGCCTCGGCTCGATACTGTAACTACTAATCTATCACTTTCAACCCGAAAACGCTGATAAATTTTTCGATCTGGACTATAACTGTGCTCTGAGGCGTTTATACAAGCTTCAACAATGGCAGTCTTAATCTGGTTGACAGCTTCGGGTCGGAAATCCAAACGCCGGGCAATTTGCTCGACAATACCCGCCGCAAGCAGCTCATTGTCATCGCCCATGGGCACGATCATGACGTATTCGTCAGCCTCGCTGGTCGCCTTTGGGCGACTATGATTACCTACTATTCGAGTCGTCAAAAGGGTGACCTGGTGCCGGCTTGAAGTAAACACACCACGCTGGTTCAGTATGGCGCAGGCCTCATTTGAAAACCCCTCATTTGAAATAAGCCAAACCCGGCTTCGTGTAAAGCCGGTCTTGGCGGCCAGAGCCTCCAGTCGATTGCGCCACAGTTCCGCTAGTTCGAGGTCTACTTCAAGCTTGGATTCGATTTCCGCCACCAGCCAGATTATCTCGTGCGAGTCGAGATAGGTGCCCGCCTCGAAGCCATGTGCTACGACACAGCGCTCTTCGTCGTAAATTTTTCCCAACCCGCGATTGAATGCAAAACAACTTGCAACATGGAAAACTTGGGGCAATCTGAATAGCTCTGTCTCTGTGTCGAGCTGCTTGGCTTCCTCCACTGGCCCATTTCCCTTATACAACTGTCCAAAGCGGTCATAATGAAAAAGCACGGCCGGGACGAGCTGGCAATCGAATGTGCCAAGTAACTCATTTAACCCCAGATTCGCTGCGCGGCGATAATGATGTGCCATAGTATTCGGTGCTCGTTTCAACGAATTAGCCATGGCGTCGGCTATTACCAGCGCCCGGGGTTCGTGAGCTACATCAAGGCGAAAACGAATTTGAAGATAGTCTTGCCACACTATGGGACTGCTGGTTATCTCAACCGCGACTCCATTCCAATTCACCAGCTCTTGCACGTGAAGTTCCTGCAGTAGCTTTTCGAGTTTATCTGTCTCCAGACGCAGCCGGTTTCGCCACGTTTCGAAGCCAATCATGGGATCATTAGTGACCAGGGCGGTGAAGAGAAAACTAATCAGAGAGCGCCTGCTCTCCGGCTCAGGTGCGATTTCTTCGAGCAAGGAGGAGAAGTGGTGATTCAGCTGGCCACCCATGAGATCGTTTACATAGAGCCGCTCACAATCCAGATAGCTTTCCAATGAGGAGTTCTTTTCTCTGGCGGCTTGAAATAGAGCCGTAATGTAGAATGGGTTCCGATCAAACTGCTGTACCAGTAAGTCGCGACTCTCTTCACTAATACTGACTCCATGCCTACGCGCAATGTGTTCGACCAGCACGCGAGCTTCACTCTCTGAAAGCTTATCAATGCGCAGGATGTCGGTAGATTCAAAATCGCATTCGCCGTTGTGAGCGAGGTTCAATATCTGCCGGCGCAGCCCTGCAAGAGCAAATGGTAAGTCAGAACGGGTCAGCGTTTTGATGATCTCAGCACCAATAGAAAGTTCACCGACGAACTCCGCCGCCAGTTCCACACTATCTATCATCAAAAACGGTCGACCATTTTGCGGCGGAACTCTTTGAGCGGCACTTAAACAGAGACGTACAAGTGACTTATCATCGTTGCCGAACCGCTCGCGATTGTAGGCTTGGACCAGTTGATCAATCCATTCATGGTCGACGGGAGGAGCCAGCTGCAACAGGTCCGTCAACGTAAGGGAGGCGTTGCACAAGCCTGGCTCGTTTCTCCGATAAGCAATAAACTGCAGCAGGAAATTATTCAGAAATTCAATGGCCGTGCTGACAACGGTCCCAGCGCTTCGACTGAGGGCAAAGTAGATGGGAACTACGTCACCGCGCTGTTCGAACAACTCGTCGTAAGCCTGTCGCAACAGTTCTGATACACCAGCTGAGGGCGCGAGCAATAGAAGCATTCCGCGAGCCCCGGCGGTTCGATTGGGATGGGCGACGAGCCGTTCCAGCTCGCTGGTTCTTCCAACGAATTCCGCTCGTGGTACTCTCCCGAGAATTCTGCGCATCACTTCAAGGGTCCGGTCGTGCTGCCTGCAGCCGTCCTCCCAGCGCTACCCAAGTCTTCCTGATAGATGTCGATCTGGTTCTTTCCCTGATTCTTGGCGTTGTAGAGGGCCCGATCGGCAGCGCCTATTACTCTGTCCATAGTGTCGATGTACTTGGCAAACGCCGAAACGCCAATACTCACAGTGACTGATCCGAACGGTTGAGTCTTTCCGTGTGGGTAGTGAGTACTGGCCACTCGCTGCCGCATACGTTCGGCTATTACTATTGCCTCCTGAACGGGTGTTTGGGGCAAGAGAATGCAAAACTCTTCACCACCATAACGAGCGGCAACATCCGCGGAGCGCAATGAAGCTTTGAGACAATGCGCCGTTATTTGTAATGCCAAATCGCCGGCTTGATGGCCGTTGATGTCGTTATAGCTCTTGAAATCATCAATATCGATCATTAAGAAGCTCATCGGATAATCGTAGCGTTTGGACCGATTCAACTCCTCCGACAGCCGTTCTTCCAGATAACGTCGATTGGGCAGGCTGGTAAGCGGGTCGGTGATGGACATCAACTGAAACTCGGTCGCCCTTTCCTGCCATTCTGCTCTGTCGAGGGCTATTGCCACTTGCGGCCCGATAATCTCGAGTAAATTAAGATCAATCTCATCGAAAATGCCGCCACCTGATTTGTCAGTTACGTTCAAGATGCCAATCTTGCGTCCGGCTATGGTGATTGGATAGCTTATGAATGATGTGGTCTTGTAGACCCGGTCTGCCGGAGCCGGTTTGATTCCGGCCAGCTCCAGACTTTGGACCAGCAGCGGTCTGCCGCGTTCGAGCACGCTTCCGGCAACACCTTCACCCAGGCGCATGCTACTCAGTTCAGAAGCGTTGGCGGAGAAACCGGCGGCCGCCTTTAGCGTCAACTCATTTGAAACCTCGTCGAACACCAGCAGTGAGGCGCGTTCCGACTGCAACAGATCTTTGGAATTATGTAGAATTGAGTTATATGTTTTTGCGGGATCAGCAGAGCTAATCCGTTCGAGAAAGTGCTGCAACGATTCGGCCAGACGAGAGCGATAAGCTATTTCGCTGCGCAGCTGCTTGATCTCATTTTCGAGTGCTGCATCCGAATGCTCTGACTTAACGCTGGTCGTCGGCTCCTTGGCAGCCATCGCTGGACCAACATTGAAATCCTGGGCTGCTCGCTTAACTCGTCCAGCGAGTTGCTCTATTCTTCGTTCGTCCGCGAATATCACATTCTCAAAGACTTTTCCGCTTAGTAGATCCTTCAAATCGCCCGAGCAAAATCGTTCTACCAGAGCGTCGTAGTCTGATCGTTTCACAAAGGCCCTGCCGCCAATCGTTACCAGTTCTTCTGTTCCGATCTGGACCGGAGTGGTAAAGCAATGAAGACCAGCGTGGCACTTATATTGGGCCGTTGTTCCGGCTCTCATCGCGAGATCGTGAGCCTGACCGCAATACGGATCGCAAAGCTTGACATGTTGGGGCGAGGACTGCAGCGAGCTGCAGATGGAATTGTTGTTTGCCAGAACAATCGCGGGTGGCTGATATCCATCAACCAAAAGCAGTGAGAGACCAGAGGAATATGCGAGCGTCTTTTGCGCTTCGGCCCAACCAGCAGGGGCGCGCTCGGGGTACTCTTGTGCAATCTTTGATTTCGCTGTGGGGGCTTTCTCATTCATAGCGAATCGTTTTGTTTTTTGGATGACGGTCTTACAACGTCGTTAAACAGCTGTTTTCGACGTGATATTCAACTGGGCAATTACCATCGAGTATAGACAATCCGGGCCGACAAGTCCTCTAAATTTCAGATTTAGCGTGATTCAGTCAAGATGTTCGCTTTCTTCAGTACACCATTACTCTAAAATTAAAGGACTAATGGCATCGAGATTTCACGAGCACTTGAAGGATTCGTGAGGTCTTACAACGATTTGGTGCTGTCGTGCGCGACTGAAGGTGACGACAGACCCGGCGCTTCTCCCGGCGCGACTCTCTCGATATCAGGTTGGTCCGGACTTATCCGAATACAGGCGGCGTAGTGATCTGACTTGATTTCCACGAGGTGGGGGACGACTTCTCTGCAGATTTGAATGGCATAGGGACAGCGACTGCGGAAAGGACAGCCCGAAGGAGTATTAATTGGCGAGGGAACGTCGCCCTCCAGTACAATCCGCTTACGGGTCGCCTCAATCGCTGGATCTGGAACCGGAACGGCTGAAATAAGCGCCTTGGTATACGGCATTAGCGGCTCTTGATAAATCTCCCTCGCCCCGGCAGTCTCCACAAGCTTTCCCAGGTACATTACGGCCACTCGATCCGACAGGTGACGAATGGCCCGGAGATCGTGAGAGATAAAGAGGTAGGTTAGCTTCTTCTCGTCCTGGAGCTTCTCCAGGAGGTTCATAATTTGGGCCTGGATGGATACATCCAGAGCGGAGATGGGCTCGTCCGCAACAATGAAATCCGGATCCACGGCCAAGGCCCTTGCGATACCAATTCGCTGACGCTGCCCACCAGAAAACTCATGAGGGTATCGCTTGATAAAGCGCTTGTTTAATCCCACGGTCTCCAATAATTCTTGCACCCGCTGCGTCGCTTCTCTTCCCCTTGCCAAGCGGAACGTCTCTAATGGTTCAGAAATAATCTGACCGACGGTCATCCTGGGATTCAATGATGCGTAAGGGTCCTGGAAAATAATCTGTAACTGTTTCCGGTGCTCCCGCATTTCACGTGCTGAAAGATGGGCCAGATCTCGCTCTCGATATATGACCTGCCCCGCGGTAGGGTCCACGAGACGGAGAATGGCGCGTCCAAGTGTGGACTTGCCGCAACCAGATTCGCCGACAAGGCCCAGTGTTTCTCCGGACTGGATATTGATTGACACACCATCAACAGCCTTTACAAGACGTCTGACACGACTGCCACCGACAATTCTGTCCCAAACAGTGCCGCCTCCAAGGTCGAAGTGGACCTTCAGATTTCGGATTTCGATCAGAGGCTGACCTCTTTCTATCCTACTCGCTGGCTTAATTATTTCTGAATTTTGATTCATCGTGGTCGGTCATTGGTCTTTGGTCTTTGAACTTTGGTCTCGAACTTTGATCTTTGTACTTTGACCTTTGTTCCTTTTGCGGACGTCGCTCTAACTGGCAACAGCAAGGTACAAATTCCTAAGCTCAAAGTTCAAAGACCAAAGGCCACAGGCCAAAGACCGACCATTTACCATTTACTATTTACCGTTTTTTGCTGTGATTCCTGATAGACCTCGGCGGCAAAGTGACAAAGCGAATGGTGTTCAGGAGTTAATTGCACAAACGGAGGAAACTCCCTGTGACAAATTTCGGCGGCCCGATCACAGCGGGAGGCGAAAGGACACCCAGGCTGGAGATGCGCGACATCAGGCGGTAAGCCGGGAATCTGGTAAAGCTTTTCCTGGTCTGCCGTAGGATCCGGCACTGAGCGAAGCAGTCCTTTCGTATATGGATTTCCCGGTAGAGCGAAAAGCTCTCTCGTGGGCGCCTGCTCGAAAATCTTGCCTGCATACATCACGATCAAGTGGTCCGTCATTCCTGCTACGACGCCAAGGTCGTGGGATATCAGAATCACGCTGGTGCCCGTTTCCTGCTTGAGTCTCTTGATGAGTTCCAGAATCTGTGCCTGTATCGTCACATCGAGAGCTGTTGTTGGTTCGTCTGCGATTAGCAGCTCAGGTTCGCATGACAAGGCCATCGCGATCATTACTCTCTGACGCATCCCGCCAGAGAATTCGTGTGGATAGTTGTCGACCCGCGCACGGGCGTCGGGAATTCCTACGGTTTCAAGCATTTTGAGGGCATGTTCATAGGCCTGCGACTTCGTATGCCCCAAGTGCAGTCGAGTTATCTCCATCAACTGTTTTGAGATCCGCACAAAAGGGTTAAGCGAAGTCATTGGATCCTGAAAGATCATTGCAATCCTGCGCCCGCGAATTTTCCGTACCTCTTCAGGTGATAGCAATAGAGTGTCACGTCCATCGAAGAGGACTTGACCCGAGACGATCTTTCCCGGTGGACTAGGAATTAATCGGATAATGGAAAGATTGGTGACTGACTTTCCTGATCCTGACTCGCCCACGATGCCGAGTGTTTCGCCACGCTTGAGTTCAAACGTGATTCCGTCAACAGCCTTTACGAGGCCGTCTTCCGTCTCAAAGTACGTGCGCAGGTCTCTTACTTCGAGGAGTTTTCCGTTACTTTGACTCATTTTTGTCTTAGCAGAACCCTCGAACATGCGGATCAGACGAGTTCAGGAACGAAATCAGCGGCTGCTATACCTTTCGCATTTGTGGATCGAGCGCATCCCGCAAGCCGTCACCAAGGAAGTTTAGTGAAAACAATGTAAGTGCCATCGTCACCCCAGGAAAGACAAGTTGCCAAGGGAAAATTGCGATGTTCTGGATTCCATCAGTGGCAAGACTTCCCCACGATGCGAGCGGTGGTTGAACGCCGAAACCCAGAAATGACAAGAAGGCCTCAGTCAACATTACGGTGGGTATTGTCAGCGTAGCGTAGACAATCACTGGTCCCAGGGTGTTTGGGACCAGGTGCCGGAACACTATCTTCGCGGTGGAAACTCCAGTTGCCCTCGCCGCCAGCACAAACTCCTGATTCTTAAGTGAGAGTACCTGTCCGCGCACAATTCTCGCCATCGTTAGCCATGAAACGGAACCAAGCGCCACAAAAAGAAGGAACAACTGTCCGCGTGCAGTCTGACTGCGGAACATCGACAGCAGCACGATAACGATAATCACATATGGAAGAGAGTAGAGCACATCGACTACACGCATCATGACGTTATCCGTACGACCGCCCAGATATCCAGCGATGGCCCCATAGGCCACACCGATGAGTAGTGAGACCAGAGTCGATATGATTCCTACCATCAGAGAGATTTGCCCTCCCTGTAGCACTCGCGCAAGCAGGTCGCGCCCCTGGTTATCGGTGCCCATTGGGTGCTTCCCTGAGAACGAACCGTCCGGCGCAGTGAATGGGGGAAAAGACTTTAGCAACAGAACATCCGCGGGAATGTAGTCTGGTGTATTTCCCGTAGTGCGTTTTATGATGTACGGGCCAGCCAATGATGCAAGAGTGATTATCGCCACAACGATCATTCCAAACACAGCCAGCTTGTTCTTCAGCAGCCGGCGCCAGGCATCCCGCCACAACGATGTTCCAATAATAACTTCCGAGCGCTCAGCAGATCGGACGTCTCCTTCGCCGACCGCGAATTCCGGCCCAGTATGAATTACATCACCATCGCGCGAGCGAATTGGTGACGCCGGTGGCATTCCGAGCGGCGTAAATGCCGGTTCAGCCTTCTCCGGCTTTACGTCGGGTGTGGCTTCGTCGTCAGTCATTTAATCAGTAACGAATTCGTGGATCGAGAAAAGCATAAGCAACGTCCACCAGCAAATTCATGATAAGTAGAGTGATGGCAATGAACGCAACGATTCCAATGATTAGTGGCTCATCACGGTTCAGCGAAGCTTGAATGAAGTAGTTTCCCAGGCCAGGCAGCGCAAATATGCGCTCGACAACAACCGTGCCGGTTAACAGAAACGCCAAAGCTGGTCCGGTATAGGAAACGACTGGCATAAGGCCCCCGCGCAGGGCGTGATGAACAAGGACATTTCTTTCTGTTAGTCCTTTTGCTCTGGCGGTGCGGATGTAATCGGAGCGCAATACCTCCAACATGCCCGCTCTCGTGAGTCGCGCAATATAGGCCATATGAATTGCGGAGAGAGTTAAGACTGGGAGGATCAGATTCTTGCTGGGAAAGCCCGACCAACGTGAGGGAGGCAGCCAATATAACGTCAGGGAAAAGACTAAGACTAGTAATGGGCCCAGAACAAAGTTTGGTATCGATATACCCAGCATAGCCAGGGCCATGGACGCATAGTCCCAACCCGAATTTTGCTTCAAGGCGGCAACCGAGCCCACTGAAATCCCGACCACCAGAGCAAGGAGGTACGCGAGTAGACCAATGGTTGCGGAAACGGGTAAAGATCGCCAGATTATCTCATTGACCGACTGTCCTTCATATTTCAGTGAGGTGCCAAAATCCAAGTGCCGCAGGATATTCCACATTGTCCGTCCATACTGCTGGTACCATGGCTTATCCAACCCATATTTCTCGCGAATGTTTTTTTCGATTGATTTGGGAATTCGCTTTTCGCCTGAATAGAAATTACCCGGGGCCAGCCTGATCAATCCCCAGGTCAGGGTAATCACGACTAAAATGGTCGGAATCGTAACCAGCAGACGGCGAATGATGAATCGAAGCATCGTCGTGCAAAGCTAATTTGGGAGACTCGTAGTGCCGTAATCCCACTTTGCTGAATCTCGCTCAATGTATACATACTTCCAGGGAAACAGAGAACCGGCATTGGGATACATTCCTCTTACATAAGGCTTTTTCACCCAATTTACGGAGGAGGTTTCGATGGGAATCATCGGTTGAGCATCCAGCAAATATTTTTCGGCCTTAGCCATTAATTGATAACGGGTCTGCTTATCGAGTGTACGATTAGCCTCATCGAGCAAGTCCGCATATCTTTGGTCAAACCAGCCACTTCCGTTGTCGCCGCCCTCTGTCAAGAAGAGACTAAGAAATGTAAACGGATCCATGTAATCGGCACCCCAAAGACCAATTGAAAAACCTTTGTAATCCAGTTTGGATCGAGCATCGAGAAACGTCTTGGACTCCATACTCCTAAGAGGCACGGTGATGCCAAGAACTTGCTTCCATTGCGCCTGCATGAATTCAGCCATGATTTTATTGCTGGAGTTGGTGTTGAAAACAAATTCTACCTGGCCGACCGGAAAACCTTTGCAATCGTAACTGCCATCCGTGTTTTTGTTCACGGGATAGCCGGCCTGGCCCAATAATTTTCGCGCTTGTTCGGGATCAAATCCGTCACCCTTCGGTTGCGGATAGCCGGCAAAAATCCCTTCCGGCGTAAAAGCAGAGAGGGGTTTGGTGATTCGTCTTGATTTGGCATAATTAACCTTGTCAATGGCCATATTGAATGCCTTGCGCACCCGAACATCGTTCATCGGCGGCTTTGTGACATTCATGAGAATGTAGACAATGGCTGCCTCAGAACCATCCATGTAGTCCTTTTTGGGTCGCACCACATCCAACCAGGCATTCGGTACGGTGTGGTTGAGTAAAGCATCTACGTCACCCACCTTATACAGATTCATCATGGTGGGCAGATCCTGGAGTGGATAGAAATGGATCTCTTCCAGTCTAACTGTGGCGGCATCCCAATACATTGGGTCGCGTTCGACCACAAGTTCGTTATAAGGTTTCCAATACTTCACCTTGAATGGACCACAAGTCACGATATGCGCGGGCTCAGTCCATCGGGAACCATATCTCTCAATTACGTCCCGTGGAACCAGACGGAACAATTGATGGGCCAGTAATCCACTGAAAAACGGGGCAGGCTGTGAAAGCGAAATTCTTACGGTGTAGTCGTCTACAGCCTCCACCCCAATGTCCTGGTTACTCACTTTAACTAATTGTCTGTCCTGAACGGCTGTCCGGAGTTTAGGGTTCTTGTCCAGGATCTTATTGCGGGATTTTTCGTCACCCGGCAAGGTCAGTCTCGCAGGGGAGTGCATCAGACGATGAAACGGTGTATCAGCATCCGGTATTTGTTCCCCTGCCATAACTTTGGGAATATATTCCGATCCTGGGCTGTCCAACGGTTTCTCACTTAGTGGCTGTTCTGCGCTCGCGCCAGAGTTAAAATCCCTGGCCAATAGAAACTTGTTTGTTTGCAGTTCTCTGACAAATACTGCACCTTCGTTATATTGCTCAGCATATCTAATGTAATAGGCAAGATAGGCACTCCGAGAGGCGAGCTCGGGTGATACAGCGCGGCGAATGCTATAAAGAAAATCTTGCGCGGTAACTGCTTCCCCGTTTGACCAGCGAGCATTCTTCCGCAAGTGAAATATGAATTCAGACGAATCGTCATTTACGCGCCACGACTCTGCTATCGCTGGAGTGGGTTCAAGCGTTTTCGGGTCGTATTCAACTAGTCCCTGGTAGAGGGCCATATAGATTCGCGCTTCCGGCTGTCCAGAACTAATGGCTGGGTCTAATGACTCAGGTTCATCACCGGTGATGTAACGAAGGACATTGCGTTCCGGAGGCACGGTTCTTCCAAAGAACTGTTCGTTCGTAGCCAGCACCTTGCAAGACACGCAGGTCAGGGCCGTCAGCGCGATGAGCAGAAAGAGTCTTGTTTGTTTTAGATTCTTTGCGGTCACCTGCATCTCTTTCCGATCTTCTGGATGGCCGAGTCTGCGCTCATTCTACACTTTGTTTGGCTGTGCAGTGATAATTATCCTTACTCCGACCTGGCGCCCCTCGGCTGATGCCAGGCCACATCTACCTGCACTTTTTTGAGGGACGGGGCATCCAGCACATTCGAATCAAAGCCGACGATGTACGGTTTCACCAGTGAGTAGGAAGAAGCGAAATAGATAGGCATGGCTCGCAACTCGCTCAGCGCCTGAGACTCTGATTCTATAGGAGTTAACTCGGAGGTACTCTCTCTGGATCCAGACTTGGCACCTGACGTAGGCGAAGGCCTCGGGCCATCGCCGAGCGAATTATTTTGAGAGAGCGGAAGCTTTTCGTGCTCAAAGAGCAATTCGAGGTTCATTAGCTCGTCGGTAGTTTGCATAACGAGCCCGCGACGTACCACATCGTACTCGCCAGCCCTGATGATCGCCTCGTACTCATCCCAGTTTTTCACAATAATTTCTGTTTCCACATTCAGTACAGCCCGCCACATTGTTGCCACTGATTGCGCTACCAGACGTTGCTGATCATTTCTGTTGATTAGCAACCGAATTTTTGGAAAAGCCTCACCTCCAGGAAAACCGGCTTCCGCAAGTAATCCCCTTGCCCGCTCGGCATCTTTTTCTAGCAGTTCCGTTTTACCCACCACTGGTTTGGCTGAATTGGTCATTGAATCCGGAAAGAATTTCTTGGCTGCCTCCGTAGCTCCATTCATGTAGTCAGCGCTGATTCGTTCACGATCAATGGCTAGCGTTAGAGCTTCGCGAACACGAACGTCATCAAAAGGCGGATGAGAGGAGTTGAAACTATAGTAGGTTAGAGCACCATAGGTGTTACGCCGAAAGTCCCCATATGGCGCCAGCAGCTTCGTAGCCAGTGGCTCGAACGCGGCATTCGTCACTGCATCGATATTGCCCGCGCGGTAGGCAGCCAAAGCCGACTCCGGATCGCCGTTATTTACGAACGTTACTTGTTCCAGGCGTACGCCACTTTTGTCCCAGTAGTTGTCAGCTCGTTGCAGGAGTACTCTATCAGCCTCGGTTTTTGCGAGCAGGAAAGCACCATTTGATACCAGGTTGACAGGACTTATTCGGCCATCAAAGTCTCCTGCCTTTATCTTTACTGGACGAAAAACTGGGTGCGCTACAAGTGCCGGAAAACTCATATCCGGTCGCTCCAAATGCACCCTGAGTATATGATCGGCGATAGCCTCGGCACCGAAGCTCTCCGCAACTTTGGCAGTTGGCGGTCGAGATTGATGAGGTTTCCTGGATTTCTGATGGCTGTTCTCGGATGGGGTTTGCGGCAAAACCGCAACGGCTCTCCTGCTTCCTTGAATGTTGCTAAAGAGCTCCGTATGGGGAGCGAGATCGCCTATTTTCAGAGTTCGTTGCCAGGAGCGAACAAAATCGCTGGCAGTAACAGAATCTCCGTTGGACCAACGAGCATCTTCACGCAAATAGAACGTCCAAACGCGGCCGCTATTCGCGGCCTCCCATCGAGTTGCCACTCCAGGTATAACAGCCAGCGTCCGGGAATCATAGTCGGTCAAGCCTTCGAAAATTGCTCGCACCACGTCCGTATCGGGCGGAGTGGCGGCAAATGCCGGGTCAAACGTTTGCGGCAGGGCACCGTCGCTCCAACGAAATTCCTGGGTGCGCGGAACCACTACATTGCCGTAGTGACGAGCTCCATCGCCTTCAATTGAACAGTTTCCGTGAGCAAGCGCCAGAACCAGAAGTAACGTTCCGGCAATCGGGCTTCGAGCCAATTTGTATAGGTTTTTGGAACGTCTCTTCCGCGTCATTTTGAGACTGATTACGATTAGCTTTTCAGTGTTCTAGCATCCGTTTGTAGTTTTTGAAATATTTTCCCGGTTAACTCTCTGGTGGCTTCAAATCCTTGCGAAGTGTCAATCAAGTAATCGGCAAATGCCATCTTCTCCTCTTGAGATATTTGTGCTCTAACTCTCTTTTCGGCCTCCTCCACTGAGAGGCTGTTTCGCGCCACTATTCGCTCTAATTGCACTTTGGGTTCACAGTGCACAACGATCAATTTATCAAACCGCTTGTAGCCACCTGACTCAATCATCAGTGCGGCGTCGACGACCGCAATACCCTGAGGATCCCGAGTCTCCAACTCGTGCAATTGCTGGTCCTGCAGTGCAATGATGTGCGGGTGAAGGAGTGAATTCAGCAGCCGGAGTTTCTCTTCATTACCGAAGACCAGCGCACCCAGCCGGACTCGATCCAGAGTACCATCAGGACGGAGGATCTCCGCACCAAAATGTTCAACCAGTCTACTTAAACCCTTTGAACCTGGCAGGACAACTTCGCGGGCGATTGCATCGGCATCGATAACATAGCAACCCAGTTCCGCTAGGACATTCGCTACAAACGTCTTGCCAACTCCGATTGAACCTGTCAAACCAACTCGCAGCATGAATAGGATCGAACTCTGTTTCTGGCCTCGATTGGATCTACGTATCTCAGTTGGACCGCAACCTACGTCGCATGAGTGTGGCGGTAACCGTATTGCGCATTAACAGCGCCACAGTTAAGAGCCCAACACCACCCGGAACGGGCGTCCGCAGACCTGCCACCTCATCCGCTGCAGCCGGATTGACGTCGCCAACCAGTGTGTAGCCTCTCTTGGCTATCACTTCGAGCCGGCGATCCAGGTCGTCACCGAAGAACAACCTCGCACTGGTGGCATCGGAAACCTTGTTCATGCCGACATCAATCACTGTCGCGCCGGGTTTGATGTGTGCGCGTCCAATAAGGCCGGCGCGTCCAATGGCGACAACCAGGATGTCCGCCTGTCGCGTAACGGAAGCCAGATCATGTGTGCGCGAATGGCAAATCGTGACCGTGGCATCCTTCTGCAGCAGTAGCTGGGCCATGGGCCGGCCCACGATCTGACTGCGACCTACTACGCAAGCGTTGGCGCCCGATAATGAAATATTGCTGCGCTCCAGCAGTTCCATTATCCCCGCCGGAGTACAGGGGACCAGCGTTGGTCTACCCATCGCCAGCTTTCCTACATTCATCGGATGAAAGCCGTCAACGTCCTTGTCAGGATCTACGGCTTCAATTATTGCCGGTTCCTCAATCTGCGTCGGCAACGGCAATTGAACAAGGATTCCATCGACATCGTCGCGTGCGTTAAGCTTACCGATTAATTGCAGGAGCTCGAGTTGCGTAAGGGTCGCAGGAAGTGCATGGAGCTCGGAGCGAATACCAACCTCCTCGCAGGCCCTGATTTTGTTTCGCACATAGACCTCAGACGCAGCATCATTTCCCACTCGGATAGCGGCAAGACACGGTTTCAGCCGGTGTTTCTTCCAAATTAACCTTACTACCTCTGAAACTTCTGCCCTAATTTGAGCGGCGATTGAAGCGCCATCGAAAAGTGACGCCTTACCCACCCGTTCTTTGGGCCTTATTTGCCTGGACATGCGTATAGTTAGTGCCTCCAACAAAAGCTATGACCAGCGCCGAAGAAAAAGCACGCTTAGGTTACACTGACCAAGCCCAAAAATAATAGTGTTGCTCGTTTGAACTGACTAGCCAGGGACAAGAAGAACTGCGCGTTTGGTAAATCCAATACCGTAGAACATAATTCCAAAGGTGCAGAGCAAGAGCAAAATGCGAAGTTTTCTCACGGGAGTTTTTCTGGCCCTCTGCTGTTTCCCCGCAATCCAGGCCCAAGTGCTCGTTGAGCGGCATCAGCGTATCCGTCGGGCGGTGGACAATGCAGATTTGAATACAGCACTGATCGAGCTGCGAACCATGCACGGGTCGGATCCGGCTTTATTCTCAGCTAACAACTACGACTACCTTCTCGGCAGAATTGCCGAACACCAAGGCGATCGGGCCAGCTCAGCGAGCAATTATGGGGCAGTGGTTTTGCGGAACTCTCCACTTTCACAATATGCGCTCTGGCATCTGGCCCAATTGGCTCGTGGGACCGGAGATCTAGTGCTGGAACGTGAACGCTTGCGCCAGTTAATTGTTGCTGCGCCAAACTCCCTGATGCGTGACGCCGCGGTCATGAGGCTCGGCAGGAGCTTTTTTGAGAGTCTTGATTTTCCCTCTGCCATCTCCGCCCTTCAGTCGCTCATCACCTCCAGCAATGTGACCACCGCTCGTGAAGCTGCGACTCTCGTCGCACAGGCATACCTGCGTGCAGGACAACCCGCAGAGGCACAAACTTTGTTCGTGAAACTGCTAATGTCGATGCCTGACGCTTCCAGGCCAGACGACTATGCGCTGGCGGCTGTTCGTGCTCTCGATTCCCTTGAGTCGCACCAGTCACAGCCCTTAGCGGAGGCCGAGCACCTGCTGCGCGCTTCCGTCTATCAATTCAACCGGGACTTTGACGCCGCTCGACTCCACTATCTTGCAGTTATCCAGATCAACCCGCAAAGCGGAACTGTCCCCAATGCCCTCTTTCAAATCGGCCGAGGACTTAACCAGCAACAGCGCTTTGACGAGGCGCTGAACTATTTTCAGAGAGTGGTGGATAAATTTCCTGCTAGCTCAAGTACTCGGGACTCCTTGACCGCGATTGCTGCAACCTTTGGCCGGCTAAAACGCACAGACGATGCGGTTCAAGCCTATAGACAACTGCTTGCGCAATACCCGGATGTGCCAAACCCGGAACGCTTTTATCTGAATATTATTGACTCGCTCCATGAAGCTGGACGTTACCAAGAGGCCGTTGAATGGGTACAGGAAACTCGCAAGCATTTTAAGAATGGCCTTGGTTCTGCACTTGCACTCTTTGCGCAGGCCAGAATTCATATGGCCCAGGGGTCGTGGCCCAGTGTTATTACCGACACAGAGGAATTAACGCGATTCTCCGAACTTGGAGGCAACCTGGTCCCGGGCGGGACCACCACCTCGGAGGTGATGTTCCTGCGAGCGTATGCTCTGGAACAATTAGGAAACCTTAGCGCCGCAGTTGAGGGTTATCTGGCAATTCCCGAGGGACGAAATGAATATTACTCAAAGATTGCCACGGCAAGATTGCAGGTGCTTGCCGGCAACGCGAAAACCCGCACCCTCATCGAGTCCAGGGTCGCGTCAGCACTGTCGGACGCGAGAACGGCCCTTGATCGTGGCCAGGCTGATCGGGCCCGAGGTGTCGCTCAAACCGGCCTGCGTCTCACTACCGAGGCAAACACAAGAAACCAATTCCTGCAAATTCTCACACGAGTTTACGAGACACTGCCGGCGTACAAACTACCGGCCTTCAGAGCTATACTTCTGGGGCGGCGGGATCCTTCAAGCAACACCTCGGAACCCAAAGAGACGGAGCCCACACATCTTATCCTCGCCAACGAGCTATTTTTTCTAGGCCTTTATGACGAGGCGGTGCCGGAATTCGCAAAGGACCGCGCCACTGCTGGAAGTATTCATGAAGAAGGTCCGATAAACGGAGGTGGATCGCACAAGCTTTCTTCGTCCTTGTCAGATGTTGATTACACCTTGGCGCTTTACTCCCTTCAAGGAGGTTTGGCGAACCGCGCGATCCGTTTTGCCGAACAAGTATGGAAATCGGTTCCCGCGGATTACGTACTTGAGGTCGCACCGGGCCAGCTGGTCGAGTTACTCTATCCAGCTCCATACCGCGAGTCTTTGCTTACCAATTCAACCGCAAAAAATGTGGACCCAAGGTTTGTGCTCTCTATAGCGAGACAGGAATCACGCTTTCAGCCAGATGCGAAATCGGTCGCCGCGGCCCGTGGACTAATGCAGTTTATTCCCGGAACAGCCCGGGAAGTTGCTTCCCAGCTCGGCCGTCCTGAGCCTGAACAGGAAGACCTCTATAACCCCGACGTAGCAATTACTTTCGGCGCAGAATATCTTTCCTCCTTGTTTAAGAAATTCGTTGGTCAGCCCGAAGCAGTAGCCGCCTCGTACAATGGTGGCGCCGAGAATGTCGCCCGATGGATCGCTCGCTCACGTTCGAATGACCCACTTCGTTATGTCCCGGAGATAGGATTCGCGCAGACTAAGGATTATGTATTCAAGGTAATGATTAATTTTTGGATCTATCAGCAGGTTTATGATTCAAGGCTACAGGTGCAATCGGCTGGGCAAAAATAATGGTAAAACCCAATGCTGGACACATAATCTCTCTTTCGCTCTTGCTACCGTGGTTGATCATGATCTCTGGGTGTCACCGGCGTTCCACCGCTGAGAAACGCTATGACCTTAAAGGCAAAATTGTAGCAGTTGAAAAGGAGAAGCGATTGGTGACAATTTCTCATGAAGACATCAAGGACTACATGCCAGCGATGACCATGCCCTTTCCATTGCGAGAGGAATGGGCCTATGAGATCCTGGTTCCGGGCGATGAAATCACCGCCACGTTAGTGATGGATGGCACCCAATTCTGGTTGGAAAACGTCATTATCACGAATGAGAGTACCGACACCTCGGTCGTGAAGGATGCTGGCGGTATTACAGAAGCCATGCCCGGGGACGAAGTACCAAATTTTGGATTGGTAAATCAAGACGGCAAACCGATTCGCATTCACGAGTACCGAGGTAAAGCCTTACTATTAACCTTCATCTACACCCGCTGTCCGATACCAGAGTATTGCACATTAATGAGTAACAATTTTGCTGAGATCGAAAAGGCGTCTCAACAAGCGGATCTTCACAACGAGACTCACCTCTTGACGATTAGCATCGATCCGGATTACGACACCCCGAAAGTTCTACGCAGCTATGGAGCTGCACATACCGGCCGTTATTCAGATGAGACCTTTGAGCACTGGGAATTCGCCTCCGGGACGAAGGACCAAGTGAAAGGGATTGCGCAGTTTTTCGGGCTGAGGTACTACGAAGGCGGTGATCAAATCATCCATGGATTGAGGACGGCGGTAATTGGGCCAGACGGAAGGGTTTACAAGGTATACCGGGAAAACCACTGGAAACCAGAAGACGTTTTAACCGATCTCAAGGATGTCATAAATGCAAAGAGGTAGTGTGGGCCAAGGCCAGAACCGCGAGCATCGTACAGGTTCTCTGACGAGTGTCGCTTCCGCTGGAGCCAAAAGAGTTTGGACTTGAGACTAATACCGCGTTGCGATCAGGGTTTGGCGACACAACTCCTTCAGAGTTGCGACCTCGAAAAATTGACCAGCACGTTCCCAGGGTTGAAGCAACCCTGGGGCTGGAATTAGCCAACGCTTTCAGCGTAAAGTCAATGAAGAAATGGCGACTATCATCACCATATCTGGCAGCGCTGCTCCGATGACCGCACCATTGCGTCTCCCGCCTTGCATTGAAAAGCTTCGGCAAAAGCTGGAGTATTCGAAAGCGGTCCATTGACCCGGAAACGAGACAAGGGGTGCGGATCTGTGATCACTAACTGTCGTTCATATTCTGGCCGTGACTTATCTGTCCAAATCTGCGCATAACCAAGGAAGAACCGCTGCTCTGCCGAGAAATTGTCAATCGCCGGCGGGTGAGGTTTACCCGCCAACGATTTTTTGAAAGCAGCATAAGCTATAGTCATTCCTCCGAGATCGGCAATGCTTTCACCCACGACAAGCTTCCCGTTTTCGTGCAACCCCGGCCCGACCTCATAACTATCGAACTGATCAATCACACACTGGGCACGCGCCTTAAAATTCTTTAGGTCTTCATCAGTCCACCAGTTGGACAGATTGCCCTGAGCATCAAATTTCGCGCCACTATCGTCAAATCCATGGGTCATTTCGTGCCCGATCACGGCGCCGATACCCCCATAATTGATCGCATCATCTGCTTCGGGATCGTAGAAAGGCCATTGCAAAATTCCTGCTGGAAATACGATTTCGTTATTGGTGGGGTTGTAATAGGCATTGACCGTTGGCGGCGTCATTCCCCACTCAGTTCGATCGACAGGCCGACCTATTTTGGCCAGGCCACGATTGAATTCAAACAGTCTGGCACTGCCGATATTATCGATATATGAACCTCGTGTTATTTTCATTGCCGAATAGTCGCGCCACTTATCTGGATAGCCAATCTTCTTCGTAAAGGCCTCAAGCTTGGCAATTGCACGTTGCCTGGTGGCGTCGCCCATCCACTGCAGGGTCGAGAGATCATCCCGCAATGCTGCTATAAGATTTTGCACCATCTGCAGAGCTCTCGCCTTGGCCTCGGGAGAAAATGCCTTCTGTACATAAAGCTGGCCCAGCGCCTCTCCCAAGGCAAAGTCGGTGCTACGGACGCACCGTTTCCAACGAGGTAACATTTCGGTGGTTCCGGTCAATAAGTGTTCGTTAAAGTCAAAATCCTCTTCCACAAATTTCTTTGGCAGCGCTGGGGCTTTCGCATTAAGCAGGTGCCAGCGAAGGTAAGTCTGCCAATTGCCAATCGGAACTGTCGAAAGTATAGTGTCCAGGCTCTTGATGAAATCAGGCTGTGCCACATTTACATCGCTCACCGTTCCCACACCGAGACCTTTTAGATAGTCACCCAGCATAAAATTGCTTGATAGCTTTTGAGCGTCCGACAGACTCATCTTGTGATAGACCGCATCGGGATTTCGCCTCTGCACTCGGGTCATAGAGGCCTGGGCCAACCTGGTCTCTATTTCCATAACCGTGCGTGCGTCTGCTTCGGCCGCAGACCCATTTTCGCCGGCTAATTCCAGCATGTTCTTAACGTGAGCTACAAATTGATCGCGAATAGTCTTGGACTTGTCATCCGTATTCGTATAGTAGTCGCGATCCGGTAGGCTCAACCCGCCTTGTCCCAGCTGCGCAATGACGCTGCTCGAATTCTTGAAGTCCTGACCGGACCCAAATCGGAAAAGCACAGGAACGCCGATTTGATGGAGGTGGGCGACTTCGCTGGTGAGATCATTTTGACTCTTTATCTTTTCGATGCGCTCAAATTCTCCCGCTAATGGTTTTGTACCGGCTGCCGCAATTGCTTCTTCATCCATACAGCTGGCGTAGTAATAACCCAGTTTCTGCTCGTTACTCCCATTGGCGGCTTTGGTACTCTTGGCCGCTTCCTCGAGAATTTGGTGAAGGTTCTCGCGATTTCGTTCCGCTAGTTCGTTGAAATTGCCCCAGCGCGGATAAGCAGCCGGGATTTCATTTCTGGCGATCCAGCCACCATTCGCATACTGAAAGAAATTCGTGCATGCGGCGACGCTGGTATCCATATTTGACACATTAAAGCCATGGTTCTCCCCTTTCGCCTCTGGCGAGGAAACGATGGCTCTATTAGTCTGCTGTACCGAGCCAGCAAAACTGGGCCATTCCATTATTAGAGCGAAAAGCAAAAAGGCCGAGAAAGGCAATAACGAAGCCGTGATTAACGATTTTGACTTCAACATGGGATTGTTCCTCAGATCTACTCTCTCGAACCAATGCCTTCGGTGGCTTCGCGGAGGGCGTACGGGGAGCCGCGGGTGATGGCCTTCAGTTCAGTTGTCAACCCTGTCCCTTGATTTTCTTAATTTCCTCGGTTAGAACGGGCACGGCTTCGAACAGATCACCTACTATTCCGTAATCGGCAATATCAAAGATCGGCGCTTCAGCATCTTTGTTAATTGCCACTATTACCCCGGAATTCTTCATGCCAACAAGGTGCTGAATCGCTCCGGAAATGCCCAATGCGATATAGAGTTTCGGCGCCACTGTCTGCCCTGAAGACCCGATCTGTCTATCGATTGGCAACCATTCAGCATCGCAAATTGGTCGCGACGCGGCGATGTCGCCACCCAGAGCCTCAGCCAATTTTTCAGCCAACGCTATATTTTCCTTACTCTTAATTCCACGGCCAATAGCCACAATGATCTCGGCACGTGTCAGATCAACGGCTTGTTTTACTACCTGAAAAGCAGGTTCCGGACTCATGCGAATCTCACCGACCTGGACCTCTTTGGTCTCTGTTGGTGCCCCGGCACCCTTTTTCGCTTGTTCAGACCGATAAGCGCCTGACTGGAACGTCACAAAAACTGGAGGTTGGCCATCGGAAACAACATCCGCATCCAGCTTGCCCAAAAAGACTCGGCGCGTGAAAGTTATGCCACCTTCAGTAACTTTCGCACGGACGCAATCGCTAATCAGAGACTTGCCAAAACGAGCCGCCAACTTTGGCGCATAATCCCGCACGAGGTAAGTATGGGCCATCAAAACGAACTGGGGATCATGCTCGCTTATTACCGCCTCCATCGCGTCTGAATAGCCGTCCGCCGTGTACTCTGCGAGCTTCGCATTAGTCGCAAAGACCACCTTTGCCAGATCGCAATCGACAACACCTTGCGCCTGGGTAGAAATTTCCGAACCCAACACTACAGCAGTTACGGGTTGTTGAAGTTCCGAGCCCAATTGTTGTGCAGCCGCAATAGCCTCAAACGACGTATTATTCAACACACCGTTCCGATGTTCGACGAATACAAGAATTCCGTTGCTCATCAGGTTAGTTCTTCGCTCAGATCACTCTGGCCTCATTGCGAAGCTTTTCGGCAAGCGCAACCGCACCGGACTTTGCATCTCCCCCACCGAGAAATTGTGTCTCCTTGGTTTTTTCCGGGAAGTGAATCCTCGTGATTCGCTGGTGCGAGGGCCGGTTCAACACCTCTGCCGCGAGCGTCACCTCCTTTATCTCCTTCTTCTTCGCGGCCATGATACCCTTCAAAGTGGCATAACGAATCTGACTAATTCCGGATTGAATTGTCAGCAGCGCTGGCGTTGGCAATGTGTACCATTGATACCAACCGCTCTCTAATTCCCTCTTAACGCGGAGTTTCTCACCTGAGGCATCGACTTCGATGACAATTGTCGCATGTGGCAAACCAAGAAGTTCTGCCATTATGACGCCCGTTTGTGCGTACCCGTAATCATCAGACTGTAAGCCGGTCATGATCAAATCGGCTCGTTCATCACGTATTGCTTCTTCCAGCGCCTTTGCGGCCGCATAGGGAGACAGATTTCCGGGATTGTCAACAATCACGTGTATGGCGCGATCCGCTCCCCGCGCGAGCGCATCTTTGATCACGCTCTTCACTCGTTGCGGACCCAACGAGCAAACTATGACTTCCCCACCGATTTTCTCGCGCACACGCAACCCTTCTTCGAGCGCATAACCATCAGACTCATTAACTTCAAAGGATAGATCACCTTCTTCAATCCAGGTCTGTTCCTTATTAATCCGCAGGATCGCGTCCTTACTTGCAACCTGCTTCATCATGACGATGATTTTCATATGTCAGCACGCGCGTTCCCGGATAGGCGTCCAGGAGTTAAAAATTATTCCTCGAACCGTTTGAACATCAGCGCTGCGTTTGTGCCGCCGAAACCAAAACTATTGGAGAGCACATATTTAACCGTCGCCTCTCGAGGTTCATTAGGTACATAATCAAGATCGCAATCCGGATCGGGGTTGATGTAGTTAATGGTCGGGGGAAGCATTTTGCGATAGATCGCCAGAACCGAAAAAACACCTTCAATTCCACCTGCAGCACCCAGCAAATGTCCGGTCATCGATTTAGTAGAACTAACCGGCAGTTTATAAGCATGTTCACCAAATGTCTGCTGAATAGCCAGGGTTTCAAATTTGTCGTTATAAGGGGTTGAGGTACCGTGCGCGTTGATGTAACCGACCTCGTCGGGATTGATTCGGGCATCTTTAATCGTTTTTTGCATTACGCGACGGGCTCCTGAGCCCGTTTCGTCCGGCATAGTCAGATGGAAAGCATCCGCGCTCATGCCATAGCCAACTATCTCCGCGTAAATCCGCGCACCGCGTTTTTTTGCTTGTTCCAATTCTTCCAGTATAAGAATGCCCGCCCCTTCGCCGATTACGAACCCATCGCGATCTCGCTCGAACGGACGACACGCATGTTGTGGATCATCGTTGCGGGTTGAGAGTGCGCGCATGGAGGCAAATCCGGCAACGCTCATCGGGGTGATTGCGGATTCAGCGCCGCCGCAAATCATTACATCGGCATCACCGCGCTGAATAATTTTAAAACTATCCCCAATCGCGTGAGCGCCCGCTGAACAGGCAGTAGCTGTCGCTGAATTAGGACCTTTGGCGCCAAACCGAATTGAGACTTGACCAGCGGCCAGGTTCACAATGGCGGAAACTATAAAGAAGGGGGAAACACGATCGGGTCCATCGTCTAATAATTTGGAGTGCTCCCTTTCAATGGCCCAGAAATCACCAATGCCACTGCTAATATAGGTACCCGCATTCTCCGCGATATCAGTCGGAAATTTGCCTTCGGGAGTAAGTTCAAAGCCGCTGTCTTTTACGGCTTCAGTTGTGGCAGCAATCGCGTAATGAATAAAGGCGCCCATCTTGCGCGCCTCTTTTTTGGGGATAAATTTGAGCGGGTCAAAGTCTTTAACTTCGGCAGCAAACTTTACCGAGAATTTTTCAGTGTCGAACTTCTTAATGTAATCAACGCCGTTGCTACTGTTCATCAGCGCAGACCACGTGGCCTCCACTGAATTGCCAACCGGTGTGACGAGTCCCAGGCCAGTGACCACAACCCGACGTGTCAAATTAAAGCTCCTTGAAGAACAGTCTTAGTGAATGAATGATAAGCGGTCATTGAAAAGCAGATGGCCTTCGCACCTATCAATCATCACTACTTCTTATGCTGATCTATGTAGTTGTACGCATCGCGCACGCTCTGAATTTTCTCCGCGTCCTCATCCGGGATTTCAATACCAAACTCCTCTTCAAAACGCATCACGAGTTCGACGGTATCCAGGGAATCGGCTCCCAGATCGTCAATGAAACGAGCATTGGGCGTGACCTCGTTCTCGTCTACGCCGAGTTCATCCACGATGATCTGCTTAACCTTATTCTCGATCTCTTGATCGGGCATCTCAATTTGCTCCTCTGTGATTGGTAAGAAAGCTGCGTTGAATTTCCTGATCTGTTCTGAGGTTCACGAGCGTCTGCCTGAGACTCGCCGAATCCTCGACATTGAAACACTTCACTTGCCGACTAATTTGCCTTATCAAGCCGGATAATACTCTGCCCGGCCCAACCTCAACGAAGGTATCTACTCCTTCGCTAATCATTAATTCAATGGACTCCAGCCAGCGCACTGGTGAAGACACCTGATCGATGAGTTTCTGACGCGCTTCCGCCTTAGTGCTGGTCGTTTGGGCGTCTACGTTGCTCACCAGAGAGATTTGCGGATCGCTCAACTTCAGTCCTGCTAGAACTGGAGCCAGCCGCTCCTGCGCTGGTCTCATCAGGAGGCAGTGAAACGGAGCGCTAACATTTAACCTTGACACCCGCTTCGCACCTGAAGTTTTCAACAATTTGCTAGCACGTTCAATCGCCTCAAAATTGCCCGCGATAACTACCTGATTCGGAGTGTTAATATTTGCCGGTGCGCAAATCTGACCCTCACTAGCAATGGCGCAGATTCTTTCGATGTCGGCCAGATTCGCGCCCATTACCGCAGCCATCGCCCCAGTACCAATCGGCACCGCCTCCTGCATATATCTGCCCCGGGCTCTCACGGTACACACCGCCTCCGTCAGGGACAGCGCTTCGGCCGCTACTAACGCCGAATACTCTCCTAAGCTATGACCCGCCACGCAGTCTGGCCTGGGGAATCCCTCGGCTTCCATTGCCTGAAGAGCAGCTATGGAGACAGCCAATATTGCCGGCTGAGTATTCTCGGTCAGCTGCAACTGCTCAGCCGGCCCTTCAAAACACAATGTGCTGAGAGAAAACCCGAGCGCTTTATCCGTTTCTTCAAAGACCGCTTTCGCCGCGGAAAACTGCTCCGCCAAATCTCTTCCCATTCCCGGAGCTTGAGAGCCCTGTCCAGGGAAGACAAATGCGATTCTCGATATGCGTTTATCGATAGAAGATTACCCTTTTTCGTGGATTGCCTTCTGCCGGTTCAGCCCACGACTAATATCATCACCACCGGCAATTGCAATCTAGCTACCATCGCATGACCACGCCACCCCAGGTTGCCCCGCCACCGAATGAAGCCAACAGCACGAGATCACCCTCCCCAATTTTACCGGCTTCAACGCACTCGTCTAAAGCAATAGGAATTGACGCGGAAGATGTATTGCCATGCATGGCAATATTCGAATAGACACGAGAACTATCAACGTTGAGTTTACCCGCAACAGCATCCGTAATTCGCTGGTTTGCCTGATGCGGAATAAACAGTGCCAGATCTTCAGATCGTAAGCCCGCTTCTTCGAGCACTTCCCGGGAAATTTCAGCCATTGAACGGACCGCCACCTTGAAGAGCTCATTACCCTTCATTTTGAAAAAGTGATCGCCTGCCTTAAGGGTTTCAGGGGTTGGTGGTCGTCGCGTTCCGCCACCAGGCGAATACAGCTGTTCTTCATATCGGCCATCGGATCTGATTCGGGCAGAAAGTATGCCGCGATTCGCCTCTACTGGTCCCAGAACTGCGGCACCGGCACCATCGCCGAATAGAACGCAAGTCTGTCGATCCGAATAATCGACGTATTGAGTTAGTATCTCGGCCCCAATGACTAATGCGTATTTTGATCGCCGGGTCCGGATCATCGTGTCAGCGAGTGTTAGGCCATATAAGAAGCCCGAACAAGCCGCCACGAGGTCCATCGCGGCCGCTTTGTTTGCGCCGAGCTCAGCCTGAATAATGCAAGCCGTAGATGGCAAGATTTGATCCGGAGTTACCGTAGCGCACAGAATTAGATCGATGTCAGATGGATCTAATCGAGCGCGCTCAATCGACTGACGTGCGGCGCGAACGGCAAAAAGCGAGGTATATTCACCCGGCGCAGCTTTGCGGCGTTGCTTAATCCCGGTGCGGCTTGTAATCCATTCGTCGGAAGTCTCTACCAGTCTCTCCAGATCGGCATTAGTTAGAATCCCTTGCGGATATGAATGCCCCGTCCCGAGAATTCCCGCGAATTGGTTGGCCATCTGTAATCCTCGATATTAAAGGGGGACGATAATACTATCTAGTAAGAAAAGAAAAGCCAACTTAGGGCTATCCGACCACTCCAGCCAGCTTATAAAAAGCATTCGTTTCCGCAATACCTCGCTCAATCCGTTCGCTAGCGCCGTTTTCGGAAAACTCTTTTACATTTCGAATGGCATTCCTAATAGCCCGAGCATTGGAGCTCCCATGGCCAATCACCATCTTTGCGGTAGCCATTGCCGCACCAGTATTCCCGGCTGAAACAAAACCATCGGCACGACCATCATTGACGAGCCTTGTTCCGATTCTCAAGGAGCTCTTCTTCTTCCGTCGGACGGAAACGGCAACGGGCTCACCCATGCCAATGACTTCGGCAGCATCTACCAGTTCAACTCCTCGATCTCCATTGCCGTGCCAACCACACCTGCGGAGCTCGGGCTCCACCTTTTCAGCTTGTCCCACGAGAATCACGCCGACCTGAAAGTCGCGGGCTGCGGCAAGCGCTCCATCGATTTCAGGTTGCGGTGCATGGTCGCTTCCCATTGCATCAAGAACGACTTTTCCCGTTAGCGGGGTCTCAGTCTTCGACTGAATTCGCACGGAGTCTTGCCCTTGCCCGCTAAGTCTCTTGCACCTGAATGACTTCACGGCCCCGGTAATAGCCACATTTGGGGCAAACTCGATGGGGCATCCGAGGCTCCTGACAATTGGGACAGAGGGTGGTTTGCGGAACTCGCAGCGCATCGTGCGCTCGACGTTTCCCCCGGCGAGCTTTTGAATGTCGTCGTTTAGGATTTGGCATAATTCTCCGATTGGCGGATAGCGAGTTAGATGATGACAGTTAAAGCCTGAATCTAAAGAGCAGATCGTAGATCAAGCATCATTTACTATTGTTACCATTCACAATTCAAGATGGGCTCTTCACTATTTTCCGTTTAGCAGCCCTTTAAGAGGTGCCCATCGGGGATCTACCTCCGCTTGCTCACAATTACAAATTACTGAGTTTCGATCTGCGCCGCAGACGGAACAGAGTCCCTTACAAGCCTGATCACACAAAACGTGGGTTGGCACGGACAATAGCAACTGCTCGCGTACGACCTCGTCGATGTCAATTACCTCGCCATCAAAAACTGCAACAGAGAGGTCCTCTTCTTTTAACTCAGCCGTATTGAGGGTTCGATACTCTTGTCCCGTTAGGTACTTGAGGTCGAATGACGTCTCAACGGGTAATGAGACCGCCTTCAAACAGCGGTCACAGTCAACCTCCAGAACCGCAGCGACGTCGCCTGTAAGTACTACCTCCTGGTCTTTTAGAACTAACCGACCATGAACCTGGGGTGGCTCCAGAATCTTTAAGCGCTCGTCGTTTAGAACTAGCTCCTCTGGCCCGTAACTATAAGCGAAACTACCTGCTGAATTTTCAAGACTGGTTAAGTCGATCCGCATTGCACACCACTCTGTCACAACTGGCACACTTTGGCGAACAGTGCACAAAAGGCTTTATTATAGCGATGGAAAACCGACTGTCAACGAAGCGGGGGGCCTAAACACAATCGGCATCAGTGACCTTGAAGGCATTTAAGGCGTCTCGGCGTAGCGCCTCGGCCAATCGGCGATCGCCTCCTGAGATTAGTCTGCGTGAACTGGACGCTGGCGTCTGGAAAAGCGGAGCGAGCGTCGACCCGCCCTTGATCTGCCTCTTCCTTCCGTTACCGCTTGCTGCCAGGATAAGATTGGCATTTCCAGCCCGTTCAAAGGCTTCTTTCGCCAGACCCTCTTCTCCGGCTCGTTGGTAAATGAGACCTAGAACGTAAAGCGCTTCGGTATAGCGGTCATCCATTTCCAGAGCTCTGCGCAGGTGGCGAGCCGCAAGCGTGTCCTGAGAGAGTTGATAGTAAAGACATGCGAGTGCATAGTGTGCTTCCGGCGAGGGCTTGCTCGCCAGAGCACGCTTGAATTCGCGCAGCGCCTTTTTCCAATTTTCTTCAGCTACAAACAGGTGACCCAAACCAAAGTGCGCAGCAAACGACGTTCCCCCTCTGCGTGAGGCACTGCTCAAGAGTTCCTTGGCTCTGACTGTGTCTCCTTGATCTGCGCAGGTCAAGCCAAGCAGGAGCGACACCCGAACATCACCAGGTGAGAGTTCGAAAACGCGAGCCAGGTACGATTGCGCACGACGGGTCTTACCAGTCCTAAAGAAATGCTCGCCCAGGAACGACAGCAAGGGAGCATTGTCAGGAGCAATTTCTGAAGCTTTCTCCAGTGCGCGAATACCCCGAGACAGTTGTTGGTCCTCGATAAACAAAAATCCTTCATTAATGTTTTGTTCAAAAGCCGCACGCTCCTTCCCATGGAAACCGGCTAAGATCTTGACCCGCAACTGCTCGCGACGCGAACTCTCTTCTTGCTCCTCAGCGTCCTTCTGGCAGCGACTATTCCACAACTCTTCCAATTTCTCCTTTTGCACTATCCCGTCGTCAGTCAAAAGAGAAACCAGCGCTTTTACTAGTGCCCGATCAAAATAGGAGTTCTGGGCCTGACGAAGTAACAGGTCCAGACTACGCTCCAGTTTCTCAGTTAATCGACCTAACCTGTTTTCAAGCGTAGAGATTCTTTCAAGGAGGTGCTCTTCACTGGAAACTGAGATATCAACCGTTTCGTAACGGGAGCCTCGAGGCTCCACGAGGATCATTAGTCTGGTTCCGCAGCGCCCGCAGAACTCCTGTCCCAGCAGATTCGTAGCCAAACACTTTTGACAATAATGATCTATTCGCGACATTGTAATTGGGAACAAAGGCTTTTCACGCCGTAGATTTCAGCCGGCATATTCATAAAAGCCTTTGCCTGCTTTTTTACCAAACCATCCAGCAGCAACATAATTTTTGAGCAAGGGACAGGCCCGATATTTTGGATCCCCAAGACCCTCATACAATACATTCATTATTGCCAGGCATACATCCAGACCGATGAAGTCCGCTAAGGCTAGAGGTCCCATCGGATGATTCATGCCCAGTTTCATGATTTCGTCAATGTTCTCCCGAGTCGCCACGCCTTCATAAAGCGCGAAGATCGCTTCGTTGATCATTGGCATTAATACTCTGTTAGAGACAAATCCGGGAGAGTCTCGGCAATCAACTGCCGTCTTTCCCAAGCGGTGCGAGAGAGTCGAGATCTTCTGAAAGGTATCATCAGAAGTGGCCATACCTCGGATCACTTCAACCAATTTCATAACCGGTACCGGATTCATGAAGTGCATACCGATTACTTTGTCGGCTCTACTGGTAGCAGCACCCAATTTAGTAATGGATATGGAAGAGGTATTGGAAGCCAGGATGGTCTGTGGAAGTGTGTTCTGATCGAGGGCTTTGAATACCTCGCGCTTGATATTTAGGTCCTCCGTAACCGCCTCGATCACAAAAGACGATTTACTAAGCGCGCCGAGCTCGGTCGTGGGATTAATACGCTGCAGTATTGAATGCTGCTCATCTGCGCTTAAACGGCCCTTTGCAACTTCTCGCTGCAGAGTTCTTGCTATTGCCTCCACGCCTCGCTCCACGAACTCATCCTTCACGTCCTGAAGTACCACGTCATAGCCTGCGCGTGCGGCGACCTGGGCAATTCCATTTCCCATGGTTCCCGCTCCGATTACGCCAATCGTTTCAGTCATTCGCAGGGTTTCTCCAGGAAGCTAATTTAGCGCCAATCGGGCGGTGTTGATGGTGGCACGTATTCGCGATCCCGCTCACGATTTGGCAGGTTAGTCCACAACGGAGGCGGTGGTGGCAAAGCGTAGGCTGGCTTATCGTAAAGCGATCTTCCCTTATCGCCAAACAAGAACCATAAAGTGTAAACACACAGTGCCGAACCAAAGGGGAAACTCATCGCTGCAATTATTGCCGCAACGATGGCCATAACCTTCCCCCACTTCTTCCGTTTCAACAAACCATAGCCGCCAATAAAAGACGGCACAGCCAGGACAACATACAAAATAAACATAAAGGCCATCATGATTGCGATCATGAAGAACGGAGGTTCATCGCCACTCGGCTGAGAGTTGCCAATGAAACCGAATACCGAACCAAAAACAGCAACCATAAGGACCATGATAATGACTGAGAAGCCGCCATAAACCAGATGCAGAATACCAATTGTCTTATTGTGATCAGCCGGTGTCATTCTGACAATACTCACCTTTCTATTGCCATAGCTACCGCGTTGCCGCCACCAAGGCAAAGGGCTACGATCCCACGATGGACGTTGCGCCGTTTCATTTCGAAAAGGATGGTGGTCAACAGCCGCGAGCCGGACTGCCCGATTGCGTGGCCCAGTGCTACAGCGCCACCGTTGACATTGACACGGTCGGGTGGAAGTTCCAACTGCTTGATGATCGCAACTGCCTGCACCGCAAAGGCCTCATTAAGTTCGAATAAGTCAACCTCGCTAAGGGCCCACCCGGCTTTTTTTAGGACCTTCCGGATGGCTTCAACCGGTGCCATCATTACAAGCTCCGGTTCGATTCCCGAGGTTGCCTGGGCCACGATACGCGCCATCGGTTCACGGCCCAGCGCCCGAGCACGTTGAAGTGAAGTCACAACGACTGCAGATGCGCCATCGTTCATGCCGGGAGAATTGCCGGCCGTAACAGTGCCTCCTTCTTTGAAAACGGCCGGAAGCTTATTTAAAGCCTCCGCAGTTGTGTCCTCTCTTACACTTTCATCAGTTGCGAATATAACTGCGGGGCCCTTTTTCTGCGGAATTTCCAGGGGCAAAATTTCGTCTTTAAACCGCCCCTCTTTAATTGCAGCCAGGGCCTTACGCTGTGAGTTAAGCGCGTATTCATCCTGCTCTGCGCGACTGACGGAATACCTTTCAGCCACGACCTCGCCGGTGCAGCCCATATGATAATTCTCAAACGCGCACCATAAACCATCGTTAACCATGGCATCTACCAGTACGCCGTTTCCCAGGCGAAGTCCTTCACGAGCTTTGGGTATCAAATACGGCGCATTGCTCATCGATTCCATGCCACCGGCCACCACCGTTTCGGCGTCTTCCAATTGAATCCCCTGAGCCGCCATCATTACGGACTTTAAACCCGAACCACATACCTTGTTAATAGTCACAGCGGAAACTCGGGGTGACAGCCCACCGCGAAGCGCCGCTTGACGGGCCGGATTCTGGCCCAGTCCCGCTTGAATCACACAGCCCATGATCACTTCATCAATATCAGCGGGATTCAATACGGCACGACGCACACTCTCGCGCACTACGAGCGCCCCCAGATCTGTGGCGCTGAAGCCTTTCAAAGCTCCCTGGAACTTCCCCACAGCAGTTCGAACAGCGCTAATGATTACTGCGTCTCTGATTGTCGACATAACGACCCCCGAAAACAGGTGAATGATAAGTGGCGATTAGCAAATAGTGAATAGTGAATGGTAAATGGTCAATAGTTGGCAATTATTACCTTTTACCATTCACCATTCCGCTTCGGTGCGCCTGCTTGACATGGCACGCTTAACCTCCAGCCGATGCACCGTCAGGTTGCGATTGAATCGTTCATAAAGTGGCTCAAGCCGTAATTGGAAAAACCATCACGTCTAGCGTGGCCTATCCGGTATTATCATTCTTGCTACAAGAACGGGAGGAATCTCACAATAGTTCCCGCCCCAACTCAAAGGATTGTTCCCGCTTGCGTGCTCTGGCGAAAATGCCCTTTCTTCCAATGCATTGAGCAAAAAGCCTGCCTCAAAACATGTGCCAAGAAGTTTTGAAAGAGGGCGATGAAAATATGGATGAGGCACAGGTTGCCCAGCTATCCCGATTCCAAGTTTAACCGTAGGACTCATATAACCGTAAATCTTCACGGAATAGACTGTCAGTAACTCTCCATCTCGATCTTCCTGTTCCCCAACCTGGACCATATGTGGATTGTTAAAGCATGGATGGAGTATCGAGAAGACAAATCTTCCAGCTGGTCGAAGCAACTTGCCCAGAGCTTGCATTAGCGGCTCGATCTCTGCCATATCGAATAAAGCCATGTTACAAAGAGCTGCATTAAAAGAGTTCTCTCCTAAAACGCTGAGAGAATTGTAATCAGTAGCATCAACTACCGAATACTGTACGCGATCCAGATTGGTGGTTGTCCGATCCTTCGCGTGCCTAATCATTTGCTTGGAGAAATCAATGGCCATAACTTCTGCTCCCAAAGCTGCCATTCTCCGTGATGTAAGCCCATTGCCGCAGGCAATGTCTAGAACGCGTTCACCCTGTTTCAAAGCTAGTAGCTTTTCGATTGCTGGCCATATTAGTGTCTCGACGAAGTCATTTCCTTCGCCCATACGCTCGTCCCAGAATTCTGCGTTTTGATCCCAAGCTCGCTTGGCTTCTTCACTTGCTTTTGATTGGTTCATTCCATTTACTTTTATCAATTGCCAATTGCCATTTGCTGTTTCCTATTCACCATTCACTATTTACTATTATATGGTCCGTTTGAAATGCTTGAACAGCGGATGGTAGACTCGTCGCTATTCAGAATTCAAAAAACTACCATTGGTGAACGTACATGCAAGCCTTAATCCTTGCCGGCGGAAAAGGCACCCGTCTCCGCCCGCTCACAGTCTACACGCCCAAGCCCATTGTGCCGATTTGCAACCGGCCTTTTTTGCTTTACCAAATAGACACTCTGCGAAGGGCCGGCATAACAGACATCACGCTGTCGTTGTCTTATCAACCTAATAAGATAGAACATCTCCTCGGCGATGGCTCGGATTATGGCGTGAATTTAGAGTACACAGTCGAACCGCAACCAATGGGCACAGCTGGCGCCTACAAGTTTGCAGAAGATCTGATTCGCGAACCTACGGTTGTTTTTAATGGAGACATCCTAACGGATCTTGACCTGAAGTCTGTTATTCGGGAACACAATGAGCGTCACGCTACAGCTACCATAGTACTGACGCCGGTTAAGAACCCAAGCGCTTATGGCCTGGTAGAAACTGAGCCTGATGGAAAAATTCATCGTTTTTTGGAAAAGCCGAAAGCCGATGAGATTACCTGCAATACGATAAATGCTGGCACCTACATTCTCGAACCAGGAGTACTCGACTTCATCCCTGCGGGCGAGAACTATTCGTTTGAATATAGGCTGTTTCCAGACCTCTTAAAACGGCAGGAAGGCTTTTACGCTCACACTCCCGCGCGCACTTATTGGATCGACATTGGAACTCCCGAACGATACTTACAGGCGCACCAGGATTTGCTCGCAAATCGCGTTGGTAGAATTCACATCAAGGAACGGCGTGGCGATTTTGACTCCGCCACTGCCGCAGAGATTGATGAACTTTCGATCATTGGAAATGACTGCCAGATAAAACCTGGAGCGCAGATTATCAATTCGGTTCTCGGAGAGGGCTGTTTTGTAGAGGAGCGAGCGCGAGTTGAGAACTCCGTAATTTGGCCCCACACTCGCGTTGGCTCAAATGCTCAGGTGACAGGCGCTATAGCCGGCCGTGGTTGTCACATCGGGCGCTCAGCCATTATTGGACCACAATCAGTTCTTGGAGATAAGACCTCCCTTACAGATTACACGATTACAGGTAACGCCATATGAACGCTCCCGCTGCGCTGATTAAATTCGGTACCGATGGCTGGCGGGCTGTGATTGCTCGTGAGTTTACCTTCGCCAACGTTGAGAGAGTGGCACAAGCCTACGTTGATTATCTCATTTCTACTAGAGCGGAAGGTTTAACCAAACAACTGGTTGACGTCGGACAGATCAGCAAATTCGAGGCGCAGGACCAGATGTTCCGCGGAGTAATCGAAAAGGCGTTGCCCGTGAACAACTTGTTGGTCATTGTTGGATATGATCGACGCTTCTTGTCAGAAAACTTTGCCCGTCGTGTCGCAGAAGTCCTCGTTGGCAATGGTATTCGTATACAGCTTTTCCGAGAGGCAGCGCCAACCCCACTGATATCCTGGGCCGTAAAAGACATCAAGGCCAGTGGCGGCGTGGTAATAACAGCTTCACACAACCCGGCTGAGTTTAATGGATTTAAGATCAAAGAAACCTGGGGCGGCAGCGCAGCTCCGGAGATTACGGCGGCGGTCGAGAAACTTGTGGATGCCAATCCTCCGAAACGCGCTGAGATTGACGGCAATGAAGCGGCTTTGCTCGTTCCGGCAATAGAAAATTATCGTTCGCAGATTCAGTCTTTGGTCGATTGCGATCGAATCCGTAGTTTTGCCGCGAAAGTCATCATCGACCCAATGCACGGCTCAGGTGGTCGCTGGGTCGAAAGCTTTCTCGCCGGATCTACACTGCAGGTTGAGACTATTCGATCGGAACGTGATCCCCTTTTTGGTGGCGTAAACCCCGAGCCGATTGATCGTAATCTCGCCCCATTAAAAGAGCAGGTACTGAAAACCAATGCCCTGGTTGGGCTGGCCACCGATGGCGATGCAGATCGGGTGGGCGCAGTGAACGAAGTCGGCGAAACTATGACCATGCACGATGTCGTCCCCCTGCTGCTGCTGCATCTTGTACGCGAGCGAAAGATGAGCGGCGGAGTAGTTCGTACCTTTTCTCAATCGGTTCTGCTTAAGCGTATTGCGGCGGCCCATAAGCTCAAGCTTTTTGAAACTCCCATCGGTTTTAAATACATTGCTGATTTGATGCTCAAGGACGACATCCTTCTTGGTGCCGAGGAATCCGGTGGGATCGGCGTCAAGGGGCACATTCCTGAGCGAGACGGAATACTCAATTCCCTCCTCTTCCTCGAAGCAATTATCGGCTCCGGCAAGTCTCCCTCGAAAATGCTGGCCGAGGTGCACCGGGAATTTGGCCAGTTCCACTTCGGACGCCTTGACGTGCAGTTGGAGGTTCAAAGGGGTCAGGAGCTGGTTGCTCGCCTCGCTTCAAGTCCTCCCGGTCAAGCTGCCGGCAACGCTGTAACCAGCGTGGAGAAACTGGATGGGACCAAGTTAATTCTGAAAGACGAGTCATGGCTACTCTTTCGTCAATCGGGGACTGAACCAGTGTTGCGTATTTATTCAGAAGCAACTTCAATTATGAAGATGCGAGCGCTGCTGGACGAAGGCCAAAAGCTTGCCGGGTGAGTAGTATCCATTAATGCCTTCGGCATATTCGTAAGCCGGTCGCATTCTTTAACGCTGAAATCCCAGGTCTAAGAACCCGATGGCCGTGGATAAACCGAAAGATGCCTGAACTTCCCGAAGTGGAACATGTGGTACGCGCGCTTCGTCGGGCAATTGTTGGTCGATGCATTGTTGACGCTGAACTGAAACTAAAGCGAATCGCTCCCAAGATTTCGAGAAGTTCTTTTTGCCGACGGCTCCGCGGTACTCGCATCGAATCCGTCAGCCGCCGCGGCAAACACATTCTGATCCGACTCGATACGACGCTCGTCTTACTCGCGCACCTGCGGATGACCGGTAAGTTCGTCTCGCTTTCCGCTGACCAGCCGTTGCCGGCTTACTCTCATGTAATTTTCCACCTGGACAACACCCGGCGATTGGTTTTTTGTGACATGCGACAGTTTGGCCGCATGCGCTTGCTGCCAGCTTCTTTTGTCGAACGTAGCCCCGAACTCCGGTCGCTCGCACCTGAACCTTTGTCCGACGCCTTTAGTATTGACTATTTTTACTCAACAGTTGGGCGTTCGCGGCGGTCTCTCAAACAACTCTTGTTGGACCAGACAAAAATCCTGGGACTGGGAAACATCTATGCGGCGGAAGCCCTGTTTCTGGCCCGTATCAATCCATTTAGGAAGGGAGCCTCAGTCTCCAGGCAACGCCTTGTTAACCTGCATGGGGCGATAAAAAGCATTCTGCAAGAAGCAATTGATTCGGGTTCGACACTAAGAATAGATCTGCATGACGGCGAGGCCAGCTATTTTGGCCGCACCGAGAGGTTCTGGCAGGTTTATGACCGAGAGGGCTTTCCTTGCACGAGATGCGGTAGGCTGATCCGACGAGTGATCCGTGCGGGGCGTTCAACCTATTTCTGTCCGCAATGTCAACGCCGGTAGACTATAAATTAGCGGTTATAAAATCGGTCATCATGTTCCGCAGGTGTTTTACCAGCAGGGGATCAGTCACTGCATGCCGCGATTTTGGATAGACCATCAACTGAAACTGCTTGCCCGCTTTCTGTAACTCATAGATAAATTGAATTGTGTTCTGCATATGCACGTTATCGTCGATGGCGCCATGAATCAGCAGCAGTTTTCCATGGAGATCTCTTGCCGCGTTGATCGGTGAGCTCCGCTTATAACCCTCCGGATTGTTCTGTGGTGTCTGCATATACCGCTCGGTATAGATGCTGTCATAATCACGCCAATCTGCTACCGTACCGCCCGCGATGCCCAGCTTAAAACTCTGACTGTGAGTAAGTGCGTAAGTAGTCATGAAGCCGCCATAACTCCAGCCCCAGATGCCGATTCGAGCGCCATCAACGTATGGCTGGGCCTTGAGCCAGGTAAGACCATCCTCCAGATCCCTCAGCTCGAGCTCACCGAAATTTCGATAAACCGGCCAGGCTGACTCGATCCCCTTTCCACTAGCGGTGCGGTTATCACAAATCCAAACTATATAACCCTTTTGCGCAAGTAACTGGTGCCAGAGGTAAACAGGGCCACCCCAGCTGTTTCGAACCTGGGGAGACTGGGGACCACTATAAGTAAACTCCATAACTGGATACTTCTTTTTGGGATCAAAATCAGGCGGTTTGATCATCAGTGCTGGCATGGCAAAACCATCTCGTGTATTGACCTGAAGAAGCTCAGTTGGTCCAAGCTTATATTGCTTTAATACCGCCACCCTATTCTCTTCAATTGTCCGGACTAGTTTGCCATCTGAGTCATACAGGCGTGTCTGGGTCGGAGTATTCAGGTCGCTCCAGTAGTCGATGAACAAGGTACACGCCGGATTGAACTCCACTCGGTGAGCGCCCTCAGTCGAGGTCAGCCTGGTTAACCGAGAGCCATCCAGCTTCACTCGATATGCATGCGGTGCGATGTGGCTATGCTCAGCAGCAGTGAAGTAGACTACTCCTCGGTCTTCGTCAACGCCTTCGAGCGAACGCACTTCCCATTTTCCGTCGGTAACTTGCCTTAAGAGTTTGCCGTCCCCAGCGTAACGGAATATATGTTGCCACCCGTCTCGTTCTCTTTGATAGAGAAAGGATCCATCGTGCAGCCATAGCGGATTGTCAATTACCTGGAGCCAGGCCTTCGATGTGTCGTGAATAACAGTTCTTGATTTACCGTTATGCACATCGGCCCAATCAAGATTGAGAAAGGTTTGCTCGCGATTTTGCGCCTGATAGACAATGTTCTGGCTATCCGGCTTCCAGGCTACACGCACAATCAAAAAATCGCCTGGCTGGTATTTGTACGTGTCGATCCACCGCGTTGAGCCACCAACTGCCTTCACAACGCCAAGTTGAACAAGGGGATTGGGGTCGCCCGCTTTCGGATAGGGTGAGACTTCGACACTCTGTTCATAAGGAATGTGGTCAACTACAGTAAATTCGGGGACCGGATTCTCGTCGAGGCGTAAGTAAGCAACCATACTTGAATCAGGACTCCACCAGTAACCCTGAAAGTTACCGCGACCATAAAGCTCCTCCTGATAGACCCAATCCAAACGGCCGTTTAGAATCTTTGGACCGCCGTCCGAGGTCAAGCGACGCTCTTGTCCCTGAGCAATGTCGAAGACGTAAAGATTGTTATTACGGACAAAACTGATCAAACGGCCGTCCGGGCTGAAGCCTTCGCCAACTTCCTCGTCCGGATTGAAGGTTATACGCAGAGTTTTTCCGCTGCCTAACTCGTAGTAAAAGAGATCATTAGACCAATTGATCAGTAAGGCAGTCTCTTCTCCGTTGAACTTGTAAGAGCTGCGGTTTGCCAGATCCCTGGCGTCCTGTTCGCTGATTCCGCCGAAGCCCTTAAAGGCCAATTCCATTTTTCCGGTATCGAGAAACGACCTCGCCTCGCCGGTGAGCGCATTAACCCTCTGCAGTTTGGGGACATTCTTGGCTGGAGTCTCCTGTGCCAGCAGATAGTCCTTGCCATTCTTCAGCCAGTGAATATTTGGCACCGTACCTGCGAAGTTGACCTTTGTTACAGGATCAAAAATGTCGTCAATGGTGAGCAGTTTCTGCTGGCCAAGCGTATTTGGCGGCGCTAATAGAAGAACCAGGATAAGCAACTGGAAACGTAGTAGCACGATAAGTTCTCCGGATTTCAGACTATGCTGAATGTAGGGCACAGTTTGCCGTTGTCTTTGGCGGTGGTCCAGAAAGAAAAGTTAACTGATATCCTCGCCATAGAATGGGGCCAACTGCTCGCGAGTAGGCGGTGAAGTCAGGAGAGATACGATCACCAGAACACTGACTGAAAGCGCAATGGCGGGAATTACTGGATCTACACCAGAACGTTCGCCATATCCACCGAACTCCCAGATGAGCGTTGTAGTTACACCCGTGATGATCGAAGCAACAGATCCGATAGCGGTCGCTCGCTTCCAGACGAGGGCTGCGACAAGGGACGGCGTCACGCCGGTACCGTAGATCGTGTAGGCTCTCAGCGCCACTGAGAGAAATCGATCAGAGTAGGTGGAAATTACATAGGCAATACCACCTAACGTAATTACCAGGCCTCGCAATAGCCAGACTAAACGGCGCTCGTTAGCCTCAGGATTGATAAATCTCTGGTAAACATCGCGAACAATGGCGGTTGCGGGAACCAAGAGATAAGAGATTGCCGTGGAAACTATGATTGCCATTATCGTAGTCATCAAAACGGCACCAAGCCACACTGGGAGGAAGTCGCGAGCTACATAAGCAAGCACTCGACCAGGCCGTACGAGGTTGCCACCCTGCCATTCAAGGGCGGATCCGGCCCAGGCGGTAAGGATGATCATCAGCTCCATGAAGAAGACGCCAAAGAGCAACCATACAGTCGCTCGTCTTGCGCTGCCCGCTGTGCGTGCTGAAAAAAACCGCTGATACATATTTGCATCTCCGAGGACAAGCAACGCCGGGGGCAACAATAGTCCCAGGGCTTCTTTCCAACCAACGGGACCAAAGAAAGCGAAGTGGTCCGTGGGCAGTACAGCTGTCATTCCGGAATATCCTCCGGCTTTTCCCCACACGAACGGGAGCGCGATCAGCATGCCTATGATCATGGTGATTCCCATCGCCAGATCCGTATATGCCACAGAAAACATTCCCGCCAGAGATGTGTAAATAATAATGAATACCGTTACGATTATTACTGCCGCGCGAAAATCCAGGGACGGTAACGCCAGGTTGATGACCGCACCAGCAGCTCGATATTGGTAAGAGACAATGGTAGTCGCCGTCATCACAAGGGTTATCACGCCCAGGATGCGCGCCCATTTGTTGTACCGGGTTTCCAGAATATCCTGAACGGTAATTACGGTGAGACGGCGCGCTTTTGCTGCCAGGAATGAAAGAAGTGCAATTCCAATTAGTTCACCGATCGGCAAAATCATGGCGGCAATTCCGACTTGATAAACTTTTTCGGAGTTTCCGAAAACAGAACCCGTTCCAATCCAGGTCGCCAGCATCGTTCCAAAAAGCACGAACGTATTAAGTTGCCGTCCTGCCACAGAAAAGTCTTCCTGTGTTTCGACGCCGCGACTGCGCATTGCGCCGACGCCTACTAGAAAGACCATGTAGGCTACAATCGTCCAGAAGTATATTGAGGTCATTTTGGCTCCGCTCTTTGGTCCAAATTGAACTAAGTGATGGAAGGTCTGGTGAATTCAGCCAGAATTCAGGAGAGACTGTCAAGGCGATTATAGGATTCACTGTGTGAAACCTCTGAGTCTACCTTGGAGCTTTGAAGCTGAGGATTTGGACAATTCAAGCTGTAGTTTTGGGTCAGACTCCGAAGGCATTCCTCAAGGGCGGCAAGGCCGCTAGGGCACCGATTTAGTTTCTACTGAGGTCGCCGTTCGGTACCAAATGAAAAGCCACGAGAGCCTGCTCAGGTGAAAGAACCGGATGATAAGTTTTCCCATAACGCGCAACGATATTGCGCACATATTGCTGAGTTTGATTAAAGGGCGGCACACCGTTGTACTTGTCTACAGCTCCTTCACCCGCGTTGTAACCGGCAAGTGTTAAAGTCACGTCACCATCAAACCTCTTCAACAACCAACTCAGATATCTCGTACCCGCCTCGACATTGGAGGCGGCATTATAAAGGTTCTGGCACCCGAACCTCCTGGCGGTACCAGGCATTAGCTGCATCAGTCCAACCGCACCAGCGCGAGAATGAGCGTCGGGATTGTACTTGGATTCCTGCCAAATGACGGCATGAATAAACCTTGGGTCAACACCTGCGCGCTCACCGGCATGAAAGATTACGTGGTCCAGATCGGTATTCCCGGAGGTCGGAATATCCGTAGGGACAATCTCTTGCGTAATATTCGCGTTAGCTGATGGTGCGAAGGCGCGACTGAAAAATATTCCTGTCAAATTTGTGAAAAGGAAGACTGAAATTATGGCTAAGGGTGCAAGTTTTAGCGAACGGAAATGAGGGACACTTCGAGGCAATTTCATTCAGTAATTTCTCCCCGGGGGTGATAAATCGAATCATCTAATTAGTACCTGTAATGCGATAGTGAGGACAGACGAACCACAAGGCCCGATCGAAAACTCACAACTTTACGAGACCGCAAAGTCAGATGGCCGGGTGGTAGTGTCGGTTGCTTTTTTTACGAGAACTTTTCCTAGCTAAACTCATTTGATTCATGTACTTAAACAGTCCATGCGATAAGCTTTTTTGACTAAGCGTTTTACCTATGACATCGTTCAATTTGACGCCGGAAGGAGGAACTGGTATTCGAAAGGTCTTCTTGATTTTGCGGTGACTAATCTGAAGATGGAGCTCTTGTCTTAATATGCTTCTTGACACCGTATTTCCAAGACAGGTATAAAATCGCTGAAACGTGGTGAGTTAAGGCGACTTGCGGCCACGCAAAATAAACCGCTAAACAGCTCGGCTAGTCCGAGAGGACAGGTTCGAAAACGTCAGCAGTTTTCTAATCCCGCTCTGTTTAGCGCGGGTATTTTATTGTAATCAATTGGCCTTCGTTCTTCGATTTATGGAACCCTTTAGAAACCTTCTGGAAAGTGATGGCATTCACGTTTTTGATGGCGCAATGGGCACCATGCTCTACGCAAAAGGTGTGTACATCAACCGTTGCTATGATGAACTGAACATCAGCAATCCGGATCTGGTCCATGAGATCCATTCAGAATACCTGCGGGCCGGTGCAGACATACTCGAAACCAATACTTTTGGGGCTACCGCCCACAAGCTGCACCAGTACGGTCTTGAGCAAAATCTTCGCGACATCAATATCTCGGCCGCAAGAATCGCGCGAGAGGCGGCCGGCGATCGGGCATATGTGGCGGGCGCAATTGGGCCACTGGGATTGCGAATAGAACCATACGGCCCAACTTCGTTCGACGAAGCAAAGGATTTATTCAAGCAACAGGCTGCTGCGCTGCTGGAAGGTGACATTGATCTCTTGATTCTTGAGACGTTCTCTGATGTATCGGAAATGCGCCAGGCTATTAGGGCAGTTCGCGAGTTATGTGATCTGCCAATTATCGCGCAGATGACCATTATGACTGATGGCAATACCCTGTTTGGGACTACTCCGGAACTCTTTACGGAGCGACTTGACGAATGGGGCGCCGATGTCATTGGACTCAACTGTGGTGTTGGTCCCGCGATAATTCTTAACGCTTTGGAGAAAATGCGCAACGTCACCAAGAAGAAGTTGTCTGCACAACCAAATGCCGGTCTTCCGCGGGATGTCCAGGGACGACAATTCTACATGTGCTCACCAGAGTACATGTCAAAGTTCGCGAAACGCTTTATTCAATCGGGCGCCAAGTTTATTGGCGGCTGCTGCGGCACAACTCCATCACACATTAAATTGATTTCCGATGCAGTTCGCGCCGCGTCGCCGCGTGCTCAGAAAGGTGTGTTGTCATCAGGTGCTCTTGCACACGTCGGCGAAACTGCGCTCGTTGATATTAAGACCGTTCCTCCCGAGGAACGATCAAACTGGTCGAGAAAAATTGTCCACGGTCAGTTTGTTACCTCGGTGGAAGTATTGCCACCAAAAGGAGTGGATGCCGAGAAAACGCTGGATTCAATTCGCCTCCTAAAAGAGGCCGGGGTAGATGGGGTGAACATCCCGGACGGCGCTCGGGCACAGTCTCGGATGAGTGCTCTGGCGACTGCGGTATTGGTGGAACAACAGATTGGAATTGAATCGGTGCTTCATTACTGTTGTCGCGATCGGAATTTGCTGGGAATGATGTCGGACCTGCTGGGAGCGGCAGCCCTCGGGATTCGCAATCTACTGCTGATTACCGGTGACCCGCCAAAGATGGGCCCGTACCCGGACGCAACGGCGGTCTTTGACATTGACGCTATCGGCTTAACTAACATGGTCAACAAATTGAACCATGGTTTGGACATCGGGAATAACCCGATCGGCCAGCCGACAGCATTTTGCATCGGCGTTGGCGTCAACCCTGGCGCGATTAATCCTGACGAGGAGATTCGACGTTTTGAATACAAAGTAGAAGCCGGTGCGCAATATGCAATAACTCAACCCGTGTTCGATACCGACCAATTATGTGAGTTTATTAAGAGTATCGAGCATGTGCGTATCCCGATAATCGCGGGAATTTGGCCTCTGGTATCCTACCGAAACGCCGAGTTTCTACATAATGAAGTTCCGGGAGTACGGGTGACATCTTCTATTATGGAACGCATGCGCGTAGCGTCAAACATCAGCAAAGAGGCCGGGCGCGAGGAAGGCTTAAAGATTGCTCGCGAGTCGTTATTGGAAGTTCGCCATCGGATTCAGGGTGTGCAGGTATCTGCACCGTTCGGCAATGTCAAATATGCGCTGGAGGTTTTCAGCGTTCTTGACGATTTCGGATTGAAAAAGGCAGCGAAAGAGAGCGGGACTTGAGGTAAATCCTAATAGGTGGATTTGAGATAGGCGAAACTATTGTCTCAGGATGTGAGACAGGGCTCCAGGAAGCTCGGGATAATGAAATGCGTATCCGGCTTCGAGCAATCGTGTTGGGTGCACACGTTGACTTGCTAGCAAGAGAGCGTCGGCCATTTCTCCGAATGCCAGACGAGCGCCGAATGCGGGAATCGGGAATAATGTCGGACGACCCAGTACTCTTCCCAGCGTGCTTGTAAATTCGGCATTGCTAACAGCATTTGGCGTTACAAGATTTACGGGACCATTGAGAGTTTCATTACTCAATACAAATTCAATTGCAGTAACTGCATCATCGAGGGCAATCCAACTCATCCACTGTTTTCCGCTACCCACTTTCCCACCAATCCCCATTCTAAAAGGCGGCAGCATCTTGGCCAACGCTCCCCCTTGAGCATTGAGAATGACTCCAAATCGGAGATTCACAGTGCGAATTCCGTTCTCCGCAGCGCCGGCACTTGCTTTTTCCCACTCGACACATACAGTCGCAAGGAAATCATGGCCGGGAGCATTTGTCTCGCTAAGGATTTCATCCCCACGATTACCGTAAAACCCTATAGCGGACGCGCAGAGAAAAGATTTGGGTCGCCGCCTCAGGCTGGCCAGCGTTTCACTCAATAACTGAGTACCTCTTACCCGACTGTCCCGAATCGCCTTCTTTTTGGCTTCGGTCCAACGTCCTGCGGCAATGCTTTCCCCGGCCAGATGAATTACTGAATCGAATCCCTCCAATCGGGCGAGCGCAATGCTGTAGCGGTCGGGACTCCACTCAATTTCATCCGACCCGTATTGTGGTGTATAACGCACCAGCGCAAGTACCTCATGACCCTGACTCTGCAGTGATTTCGTTAACGCCGATCCGACAAGTCCATGTGAGCCGCTGATGAGAATTCTCATAAAAGTTAATCAACTCCGTGTTTAATTTGACCCAATTCTATAATACTGCTGGGCTGCGAATTCTTCCGCACTTCCTTCGTTCTGATTTTATCTTGCGTTTTCCGAACTCGGGTGTAGAATGCCGGTCACCGTAGAAACACAGGCCCGGAGACGACCTCACTTTTTCCTTTGTCTTAGTTTTGTCGTCTTTTTCAAGTGCTGTTAAGCCGTCGCGCCGTACGGCATTTGCTATTTCCGAGCCAGTAACCGCTTGTGGTGTTGTCTAATAAAGGAGCAACCTCACCATGCTTCGCGCCAGATTTCTCATTCTTCCCCTTGCCTTGGCAGCGTTGACAATGATGGCCGTGTGGCCCTCTCGCAGTCGGTCCGCTACTGCTCTGCGCCGCGTTACAACCACGAGCGAAGAAAGTATTAACCTGAACCCATCTATAAGCGGAGACGGACAGCGCATTGCTTTCGAGTCGATCGCAGATTTAGCGGGAGTTCGTGGAGCTTTCGGCTTTCGCGCATTACTTGTTGATATCACATCAGAGGAATCGAAATATAGTCAGGTTGGACTTGGGCGAATCATCGCCCCAGCCCTGTCGCGGGACGGTTCTTTGGTAGCGTTCGCCTCTAACGAGGATCTGGTGGGAAGTAATTTCGACAGAAACTCCGAGATCTTTTTATACAATGGCTCCTCCGTAAGACAGATCTCAAACACAGTTCCTGGGGGCATCGATAGCCGAATCCAGGACGGAAATTTTCAGCCCTCAATAACCAACGACGGGCGATTAATTGCCTTTTCCTCTAATCGTGATCTCGTCGGCCTGAATCGCGATCTAAATTTTGAGGTCTTTCTGTGCGATTCTGTCACCACGACCTGTATTCAGATAACCTCGACGCAAGACATGATCGGCTCCACCGATGCAAAAATCAGCGGTGATGGTTCTCACGTTGCTTTCATCAGGGATGTGGGTAGAAGTCGCAGCAGACTTCGTGATTTGATGCTTTACAACCGGCTTAGCAATGACACTACCACCCTGATTGGTCAATCGCCGGGATTGGTCCTTTGTTACGGGCGGGCAATCAGCAACGACGGTTATAGAGTGGTCTATTCGAGCGAGACCGCAGAAAACCAAACTCAAGTGTTTTTCTTCGATTTGAGAGCAAAGAATCCCCGACAAGTCACTTCACTCGGTTCGCGCACTGAGGATGTGCCTTTGAACGCCACAATCAGCGGCGATGGCCAGCGACTCACATTCGCGACCCGGCGCAAAGTCGTTAGCGGCAGTAATGACAGCGGCGTGGAGTTATATCTTTATGATATTCCAACCGGCCATTTCCTTCAGGTGACTAATGCGCCATCGGCGGCGACCGCTGAAGTAGTTTCCTCATTAAATGACGACGGCACTATTCTCGCCTTTAGTTTTCCCAGGATACTGTCGGGTCCAGTCTCGACCAACGAGCTGGCGAACAACTCTGAAATATACGTAGCCGAGGTCGCGCCCAGAGAGGCCTTTGGAACTCTCTCAGTTCTCAATGCTGCTTCGTTGGGAAATGAGCCGAGAGTTAACAAATCAATTGCGCCTGCCAGCCTAGTCTTGGCTCGAGGAAATGCACTCGCGAGTGCAATCTCAGAAACCCAAAGACTGCCCGATGGATTGTTTCCTGTGTCGCTGGAACGAACCAGAGTTGACGTAAACGGAAAACCAGCACAGATCCTTTACGTTTCCCCCAACCAGGTGAACTTCATAGTCCCGGCAACTCTCGATCCCGGCGAGGGCGAGGTCATAATCACAAACTCAGACGGATTCCCCTCAAAATCTGCTATTACAATAACGTCTGCCGCCCCGGGAATTTTTTCAGTGGCCGGTGATGGGCGTGGTGAAGGCCTCACATTGAATGCCGATTCCTTACTTCCAGGACCGTTCGATCCGACGCAAAACAGTTTACGCTTGATAGTGTTCTGTACCGGTCTCCACAACTCAAAGAATCTCTCGGCCAGAATAGCGGGAATTCCCGTAACCGTGGAGTCAGTAGTCAATTCTGATAGCTTGCCAGGGCTAGACGAAGTACATCTCCTGGTACCATCCAATCTTCGCGGCGCGGGAATTTCCGATCTATTTCTCAGTGCCGATGACTACGATAGCAATCCCGTAACGATTACCCTGGTTGGCAGTCCGCAGCGCGACATCGTTATAAATGAGGTTTTGGCGGATCCTCCTGAGGGAGCAGCCGGTGATGCAAATCATGATGGATCCAGAGATTCATCGCAGGATGAATTTATAGAGCTTGTCAATACTACAACACGCGACCTGGATCTGAGTGGATATGAGTTGCTGACCTCTGGCGCCGCGACAGATGTCACTCGTCACAAATTCGCCGCTGGTACTGTACTCTCAGCTGGTACTGCTATTGTGGTCTTTGGCGGTGGTACTACTAATGCTCTCAATTCGACGTTTGGTGGAGCTCTGGTGTTCAAAGCGTCAACTGGTGGCCTTTCACTTCTTAATGCTGGTGGTGTAGTAAGCCTAAGAGATGCTTCAGGACAATTGATTACATCTCTTTCGTATGGCAACTCCATTGGGTTACGCGGCGATGCCAACCAGTCCCTCACGCGGTCACCTGATATCTCTGGAACGTTCACCTTGCATCAATCTGCCCCCGGCAGTAACGGAGCATTGTTCAGTCCTGGGACACACTTGAACGGAGAACCATTCCTGGCGCATCCAGCCATTTCCCAAATCGTAATCTCTCCGCCCTCAGCCATCCTCCATCCCGGAGAGGAACTACAGCTTACGGCTCGTGCTTTCGCCCAGGATCAATCCGAAGCCGAGGGAATAATTTTTAGATGGGAGTCGAATGATCTCTCCACCCTGGCAATAGATAAGAATGGATCGGCAAAGGCTATCCGGGCCGGCACCGCTGAGGTTACTGCTTCCGCGCGAGGTGTGAAATCCGCAGCGTCCGTCGTAAACGTACAAACTGTATCACCGACTCCCACACCTGCGATCTCTCCCACCCCCAGTCCCACTGCCACTCCTTCGCCTAACCCGTTACCCAGTCCTTCGCCAGGAATCGTAATCAGTGAATTTCGCACGCGTGGTCCAAATGGAGCGAACGATGAGTTCATCGAGCTGTATAACAACAACGAGTTACCGGTTGAGATCGGCGGTTGGAAGATCAGAGGTTCGAGCAACACCGGAACCGTGACCACTAGAATGACAATCACTCCCGGAACACTGATCCCTCCACGCGGACACTTTCTGGCGGCAAATTCTGCTGGTTATAGCGCATCGATCCCTCCGGATCAGTCGTATGCCAGTGGCATCTCCAACGATGGCGGAATAGCGCTAACGCTTGCCAACGACGCAGTAGTGGACGCAGTGGGCCTGAGTTCGGGTTCAGTCTTTAACGAAGGAACCAATCTCGCTCGATTACCAAGCGATGCAAACCAAAGCTACGAGCGTAAACCCGGAGGTCTAAGTGGTGGCACTCAAGACACAGGTGATAATTTCGCGGATTTTCAACTACTAACACCCAGTGACCCGCAGAATCTCCACAGTAATGCTACACCTTCAGCATCTCCAACTCCCTCGCCCTCAGTGACCCCGCCACCATCACCTTCTCCTTCGCCTACTCCCTCGGCGTCGCCGGCGATTAAAGTCGTGATTAGTCAGATTTATGGTGGTGGCGGCAATTCGGGGGCGCCATTTAGAAACGACTTCGTCGAGATCTTCAACGCGGGAACAAACACAGCAAATCTAGGTGGTTGGTCCATCCAATATTCTGGAGCAACCAGTATAAGCTGGGCAGCAACACCCCTGGGTGAGGCTGTTCTCCTGCCCGGTCATTATCTTCTTATCCAGGAATCGTCTGGGGGAACAGCGGGGGGAAATTTACCAGCTCCGGACGTCGCGGGATCAGTGGCAATGGCCGCAAGTGCGGGTAAGGTGGCGCTCGCTTCCTCACAGGTCTTGCTCACGGGCGCATGTCCGACTGATCAGACCATCGTTGATCTGGTCGGCTATGGGACTACGGCGACTTGCTTCCAGGGCGGCGCGCCGACGACCGCTCCGAGCAACATCGTATCTGTCCTGAGAAAAGGCGGCGGTTGCTCGCAGACGCTAGACAATCTTGCTGATTTCGTTACAGGTCCACCAAATCCCCGCAATAGTATGACGCCCAGCAATGGATGCAGCGTCAATCTTGGCTCACAGATAACCTCGACTGTGCTACCAAACGATCGGTACGCCCAAAAACAAGCTATCAACATACTAGAGAAGCTTTGTCGAGATTGGTCAACCCCCAATTGAAATGTCTTGCTAGGAAAGATCCGAAATCGTAGACTCTCGCCAAATGAACGATATCTCCCACGCCCTCCTATCGCTACGCGAATTCTTTGGGTTTGCCGATTTTCGTGAAGGGCAGCGTGAGGTCATCGCAGCGGTGCTGGAACAGAAGGACGTCGTCGTAGTAATGCCTACAGGTAGTGGCAAGTCTCTCTGCTATCAACTGCCGGCGTTAATGCTGAAAGGCGCCACAATTGTTGTCTCTCCTCTAATAGCGCTCATGAAGGACCAGGTGGACGCCCTTAAATCGCGCGGACTTCCAGCCACTTTCATCAACAGCTCTATAGATGAACGTGAACAGTGGTCGCGTATTGAAGCCTTGCGCCGGGGCCAATTCAAACTCGTATATGTAGCTCCTGAGCGCTTCCGCAGCCAACGTTTTCTGGAAGCGCTTCAATCCATCAGCATCTCACTTTTCGCTGTCGATGAAGCACATTGCATCTCCACATGGGGTCATGATTTCCGTCCTGACTATTTACGCTTAAACAGCGTGGTTAAATTACTAGGAAATGTACGAACCCTTGCATTGACAGCTACAGCAACACCTTATGTTCGCTCAGACATAATTCAACAACTCGGGCTGAAAGGACCCGAAACCTTTGTCAGTGGATTCGATCGGCCCAATCTAACGATCAATGTTGTGCATACGGAAAAGGAGCGGGAAAAGATTTCGCGGATCCGAAAACTGGCAAAAATCCATGACGGTTCGGGAATTATTTACGCTTCCACGCGAAAAGCTGTGGAGCAGGTTGCGGATGAATTACGTGAATACGACATGCGAGTCACAGCTTACCATGCTGGCATGACTGATTTAACCCGCATTAAGGCTCAGGAAGAGTTCATGACGGGCAACTCCCAAATGATAGTTGCGACCAACGCATTCGGGATGGGCATTGACAAGCCCGACATAAGGTTTGTCGTGCACTATCAAATGCCAGGTTCCATTGAAGCGTATTATCAGGAGATCGGACGAGCGGGCCGCGATGGACTTCCTTCAACTTGCTTGCTGCTCTTCAATTACGCAGATAAAAACACTCATGACTTTTTCATCGATGGTTCATATCCGAGTGTTGAGACAGTTCGAGACATTTACAACACTCTCGTGTCTACTGGTCTAAAACGAATAGAACTTTCGTCGGCTGAGATAGTGAACCTCTCTGGCTGCTCCAATGAAATGGCTGTCCAATCCTCTCTTTACTTGCTCGAAAGAGCGGGACACATAGAGCGCAGTGCGGCATCTGATCATCGCATTTGCGTCCGGCTCTCGAAATTGAATAACACCAGAAGTGCAATCGCAACTGTCGCCGCCAACCGAGTTGCGCAACAGAGTGCGCCTGCTGCAGCGCTCGGGTCGTCTAGTTCGGCACCTTCCGCCGCAATGTCGAACCTTCTTTCAGCGCTGCAGCACCATTACGCGGTGACTTCAACCGCTGAAACGGAACTCGACATTAGGGGCTTGGTCCGGTCGCTCGGCGCTGACGAGTCCTCCGTCCGGCGCACTCTTAACCTCCTCGAAAATACGGGCGCCATAAAGACTCGTCGTGCGCGCCGTATTCGCAGCATCGTTATGTTAGACACTGTTCCCGCCACGAAACTTCGCATCAAGCCTGATGATGTGGCCCGCCGCGCTGCCCTTGAACGAAGCAAACTTCGCGAGATAATCGAGTTTTGTTACACGTCACAATGTTATCGCGCCCACATACTGAATTATTTCGGCGATCGGCATCATGCGCATTATTGTGGTAGATGCGGTAATTGTCTCCCGAAAACTGCTGAGCCCTCGTCCATGAGATCTGATCTTCTGGAGCCCCATTCGACTCGCCGGCGACGTGGTAAAGGTAGGTTGGCTCCGATATTCCTCCAGCCGCGCGCTCTGTCAGAGGACGAAACGTTGCGAGTGCGAAAAATTCTGGCGTGTGCCACGCGTATGAAAGGTCGCTTTGGAAAACACATGGTTGCCTCGACCTTGCGTGGATCTGCCGCGAAAAATCTGACGCAGGCGCGTCTAAACGAGCTTTCAACTTATGGAATATTGAAGGATATGCGCCAAGATGCAATCTTGTCTTATATTGAGGCGCTGATTAATGCAGGGTGTCTGCGCGTCACTTCTGGAGAATATCCCACCATTTCGATCACTGAATTAGGTGAACGGGTGATGCGCGAGCAGGAGCGAATCATCCTGGCATTGCCAGACAAACCCGTTCCGGTGTCTGGCGAGTCATCACCTACCGTATGATTCGTTTCGTTATTGCCGATCGTTTTCGGCTGCAGAATCTGGCCGGATCATAATCAACGAATCATGCCGCTAAGAGGACTTGAGGCACTCGCATACAAACGTTTCTGCATGCGTCCGGCCAGATAGGCTATTCTCCCCGCTGCTATAGCCAACTTCATCGCCTGAGCCATCCTCTCCGAATCACGCGCTTCGGCAATAGCTGTATTCATTAAGACTCCGTCGGCCCCAAGCTCCATGGCAACAGTGGCATCGCTCGCCGTTCCTACACCGGCGTCCACAATAATCGTGGCATCAGGAAGCTGCTCACGCATAATTAGCAGGTTGGCGGGATTCTGAACCCCCAGTCCTGATCCGATTGGCGCGGCCAGAGGCATGACGGCCGCACAACCAACGTCGAGCAACTTTTTCGCCATTATCAGATCGTCGTTAAAATACGGTAGTACTACAAACCCCTCCTTAACTAACGTGCGTGCCGCTTCGAGCGTCTGTTCGTTATCGGGGAAGAGGGTCTTTTGGTCTCCAATTACCTCCAGCTTGAGCAGATCAGTCTTTAATGCTTCGCGCGCGAGCCGAGCAGTGCGAACAGCCTCTTCCGCCGTGTAGCAACCTGCAGTATTTGGCAGCAACTGCAGGGCGGGATCGAGATGGTCCAAAAACGATTCGACACTGCGATCCAGAGGCACGCGCCGTACTGCAACCGTAACCACCTCTGCGCCGGACGCTGCATGCGCAGCTTTCATCTCCTCGAATGTCCGGTACTTACCAGTTCCGATGATGAGACGTGACGTAAATGTTCGATCAGCAATTCTGAATGTATCAAGTTGCGCTGGTGCTGCCGTTGACATTAGTTAGGAAATCCTCGTTTCAATTAAGCCTTAACTTACACCCAACCGAAGACAAAGCGAAATAAAGCGTAATCGGTGGAGTCGCAATGCAATGCGGAGGGATGAAGCCCGCGGAGATGCCCGGAATTTTCGAGTCTGGAAATATTTTATAGACTTTCCCGCTGCCGGGATCCGCCCGTCATACCGCCACCAACAAAATAGACTATCTCCACCTTATCTCCGTCCGCCAAGGGAATGCCAGGCCAATCACTGCGTCGCACTACGCGACCGTTAAGTTCGATCGCGATCTGTTCTGCTGCCAGCTTAAGTGTGTCTACGAGCTGACGCAAACTACAACCACCTGGTATCTCACGCTCTTCACCGTTGACCTGAATTTCCAAGAACGTTCACCGATGCTGTTAATGCCAAGAGTGAATGACACGTCGAATTTCGACCGAATCGGCGTCAACCTCCGCCCGTACCAGAATTGCCGCTCTGCCGGAAGTGAACGCCGGAATCTGTAAAGGCAGAAGGGCGACACCATTGCGTTGCGTCGTAACTGAATATATTTGGGGCCTGAAGGTTGTGCCCAGCACTTTGACAGAGACAACGACTCCTGCTTTTGGCTTCTCCTTTCCACTGGTCCGATATCCAACCATGATCCTCAGGGTTACAGAATCCCCGGCCTGGAAGTCTCGCTCATCAAGAATTCTGATCAACAACCCTTCTTCTGGAGATTCAATTGAGACGGACTGCCGGCGTGGATCATAAATGCTGTAAGCATTGACCGCGGAGTGCGGTTTATGTTCAGCAGGAGATTCACTGGGCATGCTCGGCTCAAACTTCGGCTCTGGCCCTGCCGGTTGTTCCGACGATTCGATGGTGACGTCCTCGTCCCGAGTATTATCCGCCTTGACTGGCGGGAGGGGCAGAGATAATGGTGCAGACTCACCCGCTCGAGAATTCATCCGCTTGAGTTCATCGATTCGACCGGCTTTTATGGCCGCACAAATCAATAAGTGTTGGCGCTTCAGCCGCTCAGCAAGAGTTCCCTCATTGAAACCGGCCGCGATCAGGTCCTGGTAAGGAGAGCGTTTGCTGGCCAGAATCGCGCCTCCCGAATAGACCAGCGACAGAATCAATGGCGAGTTGAGTCCTTTGTCTTCAGTTTGTACGTGGTACACCACGCCCGCATATTCGATGTCGGTGTTAAAGCCTGTGATCACGTTTCAGTTTCCAGAACTTCACAGTTTTTCGTGAGATCTTTGAACCACTTTTGAACGGTAACATAGCCATTTTTACTCGGTCAATCGGCATTTCCCGGTGAATTTATTGCCGGACTAACCTGCTTGACAGCCTCGATCACATCGACTAGGATTTTGCTTGTACAATGATTCTCAATCGTGAATCAAAGCTGTCGGTCGCACTAACAAAGGCGTCCGGCACGTATTGGTCTGGGATACAGACGGTTTAAACCTGAGATGCAATTTCGGCTCTACGACTATCTTCCGATTCTTCTAATGTTCATAGTCGCCGCTGGCTTCGCGGGCGTCAACATCTTTATTTCACAGCTGGTGGGACAACGAAAAAGAACCCGAACCAAGATGATGCCGTACGAGTGCGGCAAGGATCCCGTGGGTACCGCGCGAGAAAGATTTTCCGTGAAGTTTTATCTTATTGCCATGATCTTTATCCTGTTCGATATAGAGGTCATTTTCCTGGTGCCCTGGGCGGTAGTTTTCAAAACCCTTGCGAGTCCTGCATATGGACTACGCGGCCTCGTCTATCTCGAAATGATGCTATTCGTCTTATTACTACTGGTCGGTTACATTTATGCCATCAAGAAAGGCGCGTTTGATTGGGGCGAGAGTGCACGATTGGAAGCAGAAGCAGAAGGTAGACTGCTGGCCGATATGGAGAAGCGTAAGGTCGATAAGGCCCGGACTGCGGCCTGAGGAAGTTTTATGGGCTTAGAGAGTGTTATTGCAGAAGCCTTACCCGAAGTTTTAACGACCCGGCTTGATTCTCTAATTAATTGGGCCCGTAAGTCTTCACTTTGGCCGGCCACCTTCGGTCTTGCCTGTTGTGCGATTGAAATGATGAATGCGACGTCCTCTCGTAACGATCTGGCGCGCTTCGGCTCCGAAGTGTTTCGTGCCAGTCCGCGTCAGGCTGACGTAATGATTGTTTCAGGGAGGGTGTCCCGAAAGATGGCTCCTGTACTGCGTCGAATTTATGACCAGATGCCGGAACCAAAATGGGTCATCTCAATGGGTGCCTGCGCCACCTCGGGCGGCGTCTTCGATAATTATGCAATCGTGCAGGGAGTGGACAAGATTGTGCCGGTGGATGTTTACATTCCCGGTTGTCCCCCTCGGCCCGAGATGCTCATTCACGCTGTGATGATGTTGCAGGACAAGGTGATGAAGGAATCCGTCCGTGATCGAAAAGACGTGCCGGAGGCTGAGGCCCGTGAGGCATTTAGTCCCGGAACACTTCCGGTTACTGATGGCTCAACCGTTAATACCAGCAATATTCTCGAGGCCAGGCCGTACACGATCGCCTCAAGACACGAACGTCGACGTTCCTCCTAAACCGGCAGTGAATGCGCGGGATTTGATGAGCAATAGGGCGGATAACGAACACCATTTGCCGGAGCAAATGACTAAAACTTCTGATCCGAACTTGACGCCGTCCCAATTGGTGACGGCGTTACAGCATGAGCACCCAAACTGGATTAACGAAATAATTGAGGCGTATGGAGAAGTTACCGCCGTTGTTCCCCGAGAGCACATTGTCGATATCTGCAGCTATATGAAGTTCGCCAGTGCAGCGAAGTACGACTTTCTGGCGGATCTTTGCGGGGCCGACCGGGGACCAGAGGAAGAGCCGCGATTTGAAGTGAACTATCACCTGTTCTCGACCACAACACACTCGCGGCTGCGATTAAAAGTCATGTTGACGGAGGACGACGCTCACGTGCCGACGGTCACCGGAGTATGGCGGACTGCAAACTGGCACGAACGAGAGACCTTTGATCTGTTTGGCGTGATTTTCGACGGCCATCCGGATTTGCGACGTATTCTCTTGCCCGATGATTGGCAGGGCCATGCACTGCGCAAGGACTTTCCTTTGCGTGGTTATGAACCGTATAGCCTTAAGTAGTGAATGGTGAATAGTGAATGGAAAATGGTAAGAAATGGCCTTTGGTCTTTGGTCTTCGAACTTAGAACTTTGACCTTTGTACTTGGTGCGTTGCTCTAATGTCTAACATCACAAAGAAGGTAAAAGATGAAAGTTCTAAGTTCTAAGGCCCAAGACCAAAAGCCAAAGACCACCATTTACCATTTACCATTTACTATTTACTAGCAAGCGATGAGCACGACGCTGAACATTCCACCCCAGTTTGAGGTTGTCGATCGGCCTCTGGACACCCAAATGACTATCTCGATGGGACCACAACATCCGTCGACTCATGGGGTTCTGCGTCTCGAGCTCGTGCTGGACGGTGAGATGGTGGTGAAGGCCACCCCTGATATCGGCTACTTGCATACCGGGATGGAGAAACTCTTTGAGTACAAGAAATATCAGCAAGGCATCGTGATTACTGATCGCATGGATTATTTGAATCCGCTCGGTAATAACCTCGCTTATGTGATGGCAGTGGAGAAACTCCTCGGAATAGAGATTCCCGAACGCGCGCAGATCATTCGGGTCCTTACCTGTGAGCTACAGCGAATTGCGTCGCACCTGGTCTGGCTTGGTACACACGCACTTGATATTGGCGCAATGACGGTATTCTTCTACTGTTTTCGAGAACGCGAAAAGATTCTCAATCTTATCGAAGCTGCGTCCGGCGGTCGCCTTACTCCCTCTTACTTCCGCATTGGCGGACTCATGATGGACTTGCCGTCTGGCTTTGAACGCCGGGTGCAACAGTTTCTCGACGGTTTTCCTAAATCACTTCAAGAATTTCACGCACTGCTTAGTGGCAACAGGATTTTTCAAAAGCGCACGCAGGGTATTGGACGCATCTCTGCAGAGGATGCCATTGACTGGGGACTCTCTGGTCCAAGTTTGCGCGGCAGCGGAGTAGCTCTCGACATACGTCGCGCGAATCCCTACACGGGTTATGAAACCTACGATTTTGAGATCCCCACAGAACCAGACGGCGATGTTTGGGCCCGATATATGGTGCGGATGCGTGAAATGGACGAATCTTACAAGATCGTTATACAGGCTCTTTCCAGACTTAAGCCCGGACCGGTAAAAGCTGATGCCCCGAAAGTAGTTTTACCGGACCGTGAGGCGATGAAGACCCACATGGACGCGTTGATTCATCATTTTCTAATCGTTGCTGAAGGATTTGATGTCCCTAAAGGCGAGGTCTATCACCCTATCGAAGCTTCCAAAGGTGAGTTGGGTGTTTACATAAAGTCAGACGGTGGGCCAAAGCCAGCTCGAGTTCATTTTCGCGGTCCGAGCTTCGTTAATTTGTCTGCTCTTCCCCAGATCTCTGAAGGAGAAATGATCGCCGATATTGTTGCGATTATTGGATCGTTGGATATTGTTTTGGGAGAGATTGATCGATAGCGGAGTTGTTATGAGTACACTGCCAATCGATATTCGGCCACGCTCGCAGCCTGTGGATATTGTTGCGGAGGTCGCTTCCTTTTCTGCCGAAGTTGAAGCGGAGATTGACCTTCATTTGGCAAAGTATCCCGTGAAGCGTTCGGCGATACTTCCTCTAATGTTTATCGTGCAGCGGGAACGGGGTTATTTGGACCCACCAGGAGTTGTTTATCTCGCGCGGCGTCTCAATCTGCGCATTACCGATATTTGGGAGGTCGCGACTTTCTATTCAATGCTTCACACCGAACCAATCGGTAAGTATCACATACAGGTTTGCCATACGCTGTCGTGCAAGGTCATGGGCGCTGATAAGATCACGAAGCACTGTTCGGAGAAGCTGGGAATCAAACCTGGTGAGACGACTAAGGACGGGCGCTTCTCACTTTCGGAAGTTGAATGTTTGGGTTCCTGTGGTACAGCGCCAATGTTTCAGGTCAATTTTGATTATCACGAGAACTTGACACCAGATAAGGTTGATCAAATCCTTAAATCGTTGCCCTAAAAACGGATGATTATCAATTGCTCTCAACCGTGTTGATAGGAAAGACCATTTACCATTCATCATTTACCATTCACTGATTTATGTTTATCGGCGCTATCGGTTGTGAACCACTTCAACTCGCACGAGTACATTTAGAAAACTCGCGCACTCTCGCGGTGTATCAGCAGCATGGAGGCTACGACGCGATTAAGAAAGTGCTGTCGTCGATGACTCCTGACGAGGTAATTAATGAGGTAAAAAAGTCTGCATTGCGCGGACGTGGCGGCGCCGGTTTTCCCACCGGGATGAAGTGGAGCTTTGTTCCGAAGGATTCCCCAAAACCAAAATATGTGGTCTGTAATGCTGACGAATCGGAGCCGGGCACCTTCAAAGATCGTTATTTGTTGGAACGTGATCCGCACATGCTCATTGAAGGAATGCTGATCGCCGCCTACGCCCTCGGCGCCAGGATCAACTACATCTACACGCGCGGTGAGTACAAATATCTGATTGAGATTATGGATGCCGCACTTGAGGAAGCGCGGGCTGCGGGACTGCTGGGCCAAAATATCCTCGGCTCCAGCTTTTCGTGCGAGATCTACACGCATACGGGAGCGGGAGCCTACATTTGCGGGGAAGAAACAGCGCTACTCAGTTCGCTTGAGGGAATGCGTGGGCATCCGCGCATGAAACCACCATTTCCTGCCGTTTCTGGTCTTTATGCCTGTCCCACCGTCGTGAACAATGTAGAAACGCTAACAGCAGTTCCGGACATCATCAAGATGGGTGGTGAGACCTATCAGAAGTTAGGGACCGAAAAGAGCGGGGGCACAAAACTGTGGTCCGTATCTGGTCATGTCAACCGCCCAGGCGTCTATGAATTACCGATGGGTTACGATGATATGGAGAAGTTCATCAATGAAGATTGCCAGGGAATATTGAACGGCAAAAAACTCAAGGCGGTAATTCCCGGCGGTTCTTCCGTCTACATCATGCGGGCCGAGGACATTCTCGGTAAGGATGTGCGTATGGATTACGAGGGCCTTGTAGTTGCAGGTTCGATGGTCGGCTCGGGCGGCTTCATAGTAATGGATGAAACTGTTGATATTTTCGAATCAACAATGAACCTTACCGAGTTCTATAAACACGAATCCTGTGGCTGGTGTACGCCATGCCGGGAAGGAACCGACTGGCTGGTGAAGGTTTTCCAGAGAATTGCCGATGGTGGGGGCCGGCCGGAAGATGCACAGTTGATGCTGGATCTTTGCGATAACATTGAAGGCAAATCATTTTGCCCCCTGGGTGACGCGGCGGCATGGCCGATTCAATCAGCAATCAAGAGGTTCCCGGAAGACTTTCGCAAGCATTTGTACACAGGTGGTGAACAGTAAATCGGAATGGCAACCGAAGTAATAAAGGTAACGATTAACGATAAAGATTTTCAGGTTCCAAAGGGAGCCCGGCTGATCGACGTGTGCCGGGAAAACGAGTTCGATATTCCTTCGTTTTGTTATTACTCCGATCTTGCTCTGCAAGCTTCGTGTCGCATGTGTCTCGTGCGCATCGAAAAGATGCCTAAATTACAAACCTCGTGCACAGTCAGTTGCACCGATGGGATGGTGGTGACTACGCAAAGCGACGAGATCGAGAAAGCTCAACGTGCAATGATGGAGTTTTTGCTCGCCAATCATCCCCTGGATTGTCCCGTATGCGATCGCGGCGGCGAGTGTGAATTGCAAGAGACCACGTTCGATTGGGGCGGGCTTGAAGAGCGATTTACCGAGCGAAAGAACTATTACCCGGAGAAATACCTTTCGCCAATGGTTGCCAACGACTCGCAGCGTTGCATCCTGTGCAAGCGGTGCACGCGGGTTTGCGATGAGTGGATGGGTGAGGATGCCATTGAGGCGGGTGGACGCGGGGCTGACACTGTTATTGGCACTTATGGCGGTTGGCTCGATTGTTCGCAATGCGGAAACTGTATTGAGGTTTGCCCGACCGGGACCTTACTCGACGCTACTTATCGCCACCAGGCTCGACCATGGGAGCTGTCGCAAACCATCTCAACTTGCCCCTATTGCTCTGACGGCTGTCAGATGTCCCTCGGATCACGCGGTGGCGAGTTGATGCGCGTCGTTGCCCGCGATCGCTATGTCAGTGGGATTAATGGAGAGTTCCTTTGTGTGAAGGGCCGGTTCGGCCATCCCTTTGTAAATCACGAAGATCGCATCCGCACCCCGTTAATTCGGTACAAAAAAGGGGGGAAGCTCATTCCTACAACCTGGGACGAAGCGATACGTCACGTTGCACAGAAGCTGGATGCGATTGCCGAAGCACATGGGCCAAACGCAATTGGCGTGGTTGGTAGTCCGCGCATTACCAACGAAGCCAATTACCTGCTCTACAAATTCGCTACGGAGTTAGTAGGCAGTGAAAATTTCACGGCTACTGATTCCGGTAGTCTAAAACCTTTTTTTAAGAATCTGGGTGGCGCCCTTGCTACCCATCGCTATATTCGGTACGCGAGCACAATTTTACTGATCGGAGGCGAGCCGGAAGAACTGCAACCATTGACTGGCAAACAGATACGCCAGGCTGTTCGCAATGGTGGCGCCAAACTGATCGTCTTTAATAGCGTTCCTATCAGACTAATCGAGCGAGCTTCGCAGTTTATCCACATTCTGCCCGGGACGGAGGATGCTGCGGTCCTCGCGATTGCTGATAACGGTTATGACGTTCTGGCAAGCCGAAAGATGGGCATCGACTCCAAAGAGATCGAGGTGGTCCGTCAGACCATCGCGGACACCAAGGGCGACTTGATCGTGGCATTTGTTCCGGAGCTAAGCGCAGAGGCTCAGACAGTATTGGCCCAACTGCCTTATCTGCTTGCTGCCAGGGAGCGCCGCGTGTTGCTGCATCCGCTCCCCCGCTATAACAACAGCATCGGCGTGCACGATATGGGGATGATGGGTGGTGTCAAATCAACAGCGCAGCTGCTGGATGCTATTGGGGATTCAGTGCGGGCCTTATATGTTGCCGGTAGCTTTCTGCCTGAACAATTACACGGTCGTCAGGAGTCACTTTCACGGGTCGATTTTCTGGTGGTTCATGAGCTCTTCGAAACTGAAACGACTGCTCTCGCTGATGTTGTCCTACCGGCCAGCTCATTTGCTGAGGTGGATGGAACATTTACGAATAACGACGGAATAGTGCAGAGAGTGCGCCAATCGATTTCACCGATTCATCAATCCAAGCCGGACTGGGTAATTACCGCCCAGATCGCAACCGAATTGGGCGTTGACTTTGGCTTTCAAATGTCAGTCAGCGCCGTCTTTCGAGAAATTGCTGATCGGATTCCTGCCTACTCCGGCTTGCGGTATCCCGCGATCAAAGATGAAACCAACCCCGTCCAGATCAGACATCCGCTGGCGGAGCGGCGCGATGTCTCCGGTGAACTGAGTACAATTGCGCGCTCACTCGAGACACTGCCGGATATTGGTGCGAAAATCGAAGTTACGCCGGAAGTCGGACACGAACTCTTTAGGATTGGCACCTTAACCGACAAAGTTCCCCAGTTCCATTTGTTGGCCAGCGGTAATCCCCGGCCTGAGACAGTCAGAGTCTCTCCGCTCTATCAAATTACCGTGGACGCGAATTTGCGCAGCGAAGCGTTGGCAGAAATCTAGTGAATAGTAATTGGTGAATAGTAAATCGTAACTGGTCTTCGGTTCACCATTTACCATTCGCTATTTACCGGTTTTCACCGCTATGGACTGGAACAACCCACTCATTCATTCGCTGTTGGTAATAGTAGGGATCACGATTGCGTTCCTTGCAATTATGTTGCTCGTGGCGTTTACCGTACTTGCGGAACGGCGGGTGTTAGCTTTTATTCAAGGGCGCTTGGGTCCGAATCGCGTTGGCTATGGTGGAATTCTTCAGCCTTTTGCCGATTTCATTAAGACGATGATGAAAGAGGATCTGGTCCCGGACCAATCCTCCCGCTTTATTTTCTTCCTGGCACCGATGATTGCCGTGATCACCGCGATCATGGCCATCGTGGTCTACCCCTTCGGGCCAACCATCACTATCCCTTTTATAAATTGGTCGTTCCCTCTTGTCATTGCCCGTTTCGATGTTGGTTTACTCTATGTGCTCGGTGTCACTTCAGTGGGCGTTTACGGTATCGCCCTTGCGGGATGGTCTTCTAATAATAAATATAGCCTGATGGGTGGCCTGCGCTCTTCGGCCCAAATGATCTCCTATGAGCTGTCGCTCGGTTTGTCCTTGGTGGGAGTCGTACTGATCTCGGGCACATTGGACATCTACAACATCGTTGAGCAACAGTCCGGCTGGCAAGGGATGCAATGGAATATCATTTATCAACCGCTTGGATTCATCGTCTATTTGATCTCCGCTATAGCCGAGACAAATCGTGTTCCCTTTGATTTGCCCGAGGCTGAGACCGAATTGGTTGCCGGCTTCCACACGGAATACAGCTCTATTAAGTTCCTGCTTTTCTTCAATGCCGAATATATCAATATGATCACCGTTTCCGTGTTGGCTACCACACTGTTTCTGGGTGGCTGGAATGGACCGGGTGTCGCACAATTACCGCTCCTGGGGGTCGGCTATTTTCTGATAAAGATACTTTTCTTTCTCTTTCTGTATATCTGGTTACGAGGAACCTTACCCCGATTTCGTTTTGATCAATTGATGAACTTCGGCTGGAAATTCTTAATGCCCTTAGCCATTTTGAACATAATCCTGACCGCAAGCATCCTGGCTTTGGTTACATCCTGAACAGGTTATTAACACTCGGAGAGATATCAGGCAGAAATTTTGCTGTCCCATTCACCATGACAAATCCAAAATGATCAGCAGTCTTCTTTTCGTGCTTTTCGCCGGGCTGGCCACCGGCTGTGCAATTGGGATGGTCGCGCAGCGTAATCCGCTCTATAGCGCAATCTCCCTCATCGGTGTACTTCTTTCTCTCGCCTGTATCTATGTGACGCTTGCCGCCCCGTTTATTGCGGCGGTCCAGGTAATTGTCTATACCGGTGCGATCATGGTGTTGGTGGTTTTTGTAATAATGCTGCTCAATGTAGAGGCTGAAGAGAGCCAGCGAACTCGGCTCGCCTTTCTGGTACCCACAGCGATAGGTCTGGCTGCTGTCCTGATCGCTGAAACTGCATTCATTCTTTATTCAGTTCAGGCTGCGCCGAATACGCCAACTACTATCCATTCCGATATCGGGTTAACAATGTCGATTGGGACAGGACTCTTTACCACATATCTGTTGCCCTTCGAGATCACTTCAGTTTTGCTGCTGATGGCAATTGTTGGCGCAATGTCGCTGGCGCGTCGAGCCGACACTCTTTCAGCGAATGCTCGCGTTGTGCCAGGTGCACAGATCCTGGCTATGGATGTCGTGAATCCTAGAGCGATCGGCGATCTAACCAAAGTTGAGACAAGAAAAACGGCGGAGGCAGCAGCTCTACTTGGCGTGGAGGTTGAGAAACGGCTCGAGGAAGCCGACAAGGAGTAATCATGGGTCCACAGCTTTCCTGGTATCTCGCTCTTTCCGCCGTTCTCTTCACCATTGGTGTTGTGGGCGTGATTATCAGACGAAACGTCATCGCCATGTTCATGTCCATTGAATTAATGCTCAATGCCGTTAATCTCACGTTCGTGGCGTTTTCCAGTTTTTTCCAGGATGTGACCGGTCAGCTGTTTGTGTTTATTGTGATGACGGTGGCGGCTGCCGAAGCCGCCGTGGGATTGGGCATCATCATCGCAATTTTTCGTAATCGCGAGTCGCTGGATGTTGATGAGGCTAGCATCTTAAAACTTTGAAGTTTTGAACTGTGATCTTTGTGTTTTTCGATTTCAGGATCGAAGCTAATCAAAGCACAAAGCTCACAGCAAAGCATCGAAAAGCCATGCCGGAAGCCAACCTACTCAGTCTCATAATCTTTGCCCCGCTGGCCGGTGCGGCCGTAAATTGGTTTTTTGGTCGTCGGGTAAGGAATGAGAAATTTATTGGCACCGTCGCTTGCTCTGCCGTTGGGGTTTCCACGCTTGTAGCTTTCTATCTGGCTTTTAAGACTGGCGGCGCATTGCGGTCCACCGAACCACTCTTGGACCATCTATGGATGTGGGTTCAGGTGGGAGAGTTTCGCGCCGATTTTGGCCTCGCAATGGATCGACTGAGTGGCACGTATGCATTGTTTGTGACCTTCGTCGGGTTCCTGATACATCTATTTGCCACCGGGTACATGCATGAGGACGAGGGATTCTATCGCTTCTTTGCCTTCCTGAATCTTTTCATGTTTTCCATGCTAACGTTGATCCTGGCGGACAATTTTCTCCTCATGTTTGTCGGCTGGGAGGGCGTGGGTCTCTGTTCGTACCTATTAATCGGCTACTACCTGGATCGTCAGGAGGCTGGAGACGCGGCAAAGAAGGCGTTTATAACTAATCGCGTGGGGGATTGGGGATTTGTACTGGGCTTGATGCTGGTGTGGGTTGTAACCTCCGCGGCCGGCCGTGGGTCCATAAGCTTCTTTAACAAACCTTCACTGGGTGTCACGAGTGCATTACAGACAATCGCGGGGATGAGTGTAGATCCCTTTACCTGGCACGCCATCTTCGCAGGCGGTGCGACGTCAATTGCGGTGCTTCTTTTTATTGGAGCCACGGGAAAGAGCGCTCAAATACCCCTGTACGTCTGGCTGCCGGACGCCATGGCTGGTCCAACTCCGGTGTCCGCCTTGATCCATGCTGCCACAATGGTCACTGCCGGCGTTTATATGATCGTGCGCTGCTCGGCGATCTACACTCATGCCCCGACGGCAATGTTCATCGTGGCTATTATCGGTGCCGCTACAGCTATCTTTGCGGCCACCATCGGTATTGCTCAGAACGATATAAAGAAGGTCCTGGCGTATTCCACAATCTCGCAGCTCGGGTACATGTTTCTGGCCTGTGGTGTGGGCGCGTTCGTCGCTGCAATTTTCCACGTAATCACTCATGCATTTTTCAAAGCGCTCCTTTTCCTGGGATCTGGTTCAGTCATTCACGGCATGCATCACGAGCAGGACATGAGACGTATGGGTGGGCTAAGAAAATACCTTCCGGTAACTTTTGCAACGATGATCACCGGATGGTTGGCAATCTCTGGCATCCCGATCTTCGCCGGATTCTTTTCGAAAGATGAGATACTTTGGAAAACCTGGAGCGCCGGCTTATTTAGTCTTCCCAATACAGCCGCAAGCAAAGTGTTGTGGTTTATCGCGGCCCTAACTGCCCTCCTTACCGCAATCTATATGACGCGCATGATGGTCATGACCTTTTGGGGAGCCGAGCGTTTCCGCGAGATACATGCAGGCGGTCAGGCAGATGAGGCACATGCGCACGCATATGACGTGGAAAGGAAACCCCACGATGCGCCTACCGCTTCCACCGGCGATTGGCCAAGACATGAACCTGGCGAGGAGATTAGCTCGAGCCGTGCGTCGCAGGGAACTCACGTACCTCACGAATCCCCCTGGCTAATGACCCTACCCCTCGTCGTGCTGGCGATACTCTCGACTTTTGGGGGACTCATTGGAGTACCTTACGCGCTGTGTTCGCTGCTGAGTGATCATCCCGTCAACTACATCGAACAGACTCTCGAACCGGCAATTAGCCGGGTGCCTGAGGACCGCTCTAAGTCATCAGAGAGTACCGGACCACTATTCTTGTCTCCTGCACCGCAACCAATTGACGGCGCGCCGCCGATCCAGCCACTCGCTGGATTTGCCGGGGCGGAAACTCACTCTCCTGAGGAAATTCGCCAGGAGCGAATTCTGGCATTAATTTCGGTCTTTGTCGCTGCGTGCGGTATCGCTGTCGGTTGGTTGGTTTTTCAGAAACGTCCTTTGTTACAGATGCCGCGCATTTTGGAAAATAAGTATTACGTCGATGAACTCTACGACGTCACTATAATTAATCCCATAAAAGTGGGCTCTCGCGAAGGACTCTGGAAAATCTTCGACATCGGTGTGATTGATGGCTTATTGCATTCGTTGGGAGACGTCGTAATAGATGCCGGGATGCTAATTCGACATCTGCAGGCAGGTTTCGTTCGCGGCTACGCAGCAATCATCCTAATCGGCGCGCTGGCAGTAATTGGCTTTTTCGCCTATGTGGGAGTACAAGCGCTGAGACTAGTTCCGTAGATCCTGGACCAGTATATGCAGCAACATCTATTGACAGCGCTGATTCTTATGCCAGTTCTCGGTGCTTTAGTGGCCGGCGGGTACAGTTTTTTGCCCCAGCGCCAAGAGTCCAACTTCAAATGGATTGCTCTGGCATTCACAGTTCTCACATTTTTACTTTCTTTACTACTTGTTCGTGGTGCCGGGGGAAGCGATTTCTATTTTATCGAGGATGTACTCTGGATTGGCTCAATTGGAGCGCACTATCATCTCGGGGTAGACGGAATAAGTCTGTGGCTGGTCCTTTTGACTACGCTCCTGATGCCCATCGCGGTTTTGTCGAGTTGGACGGCAATTCAAAAGCGGCAACTTTCTTATTATGTTTTTTTGCTATTGCTTGCCGGCGCAATGATCGGAGTCTTCGTTTCACTGGATCTACTGCTTTTTTACCTTTTCTTTGAAGCTTCACTGGTCCCAATGTTTTTCTTAATTGGTATCTGGGGAGGTGAGCGGCGAATTTACGCAGCGGTTAAGTTTTTTATCTATACGGCTGTGGGCAGTTTGCTCATGTTGGTGGGAATCATCGCCCTTTACTTCATCTATGCTGCTCAATTTGGCTCGGGAACGTTTGACTACGTCAGAATTCTAACAGCGCTCAAGGATGGTAGTCTGACAATTCCCACACGACCCACAGAGGCTCTGCTCTTTGCCGCGTTTGCCCTGGCCTTCTGTATTAAGGTGCCACTCTGGCCGCTGCACACCTGGCTTCCAGATGCCCACACGGAAGCACCAACGGCCGGATCAGTGATCCTTGCCGGCGTGCTTCTAAAGATGGGCACTTATGGTCTGCTGCGTTTTAATCTGGGACTGTTTCCTACCGTCGCGCGCGAGGCCGCATGGCTGATGATCACGCTCTCGATAATTGGAATCATCTATGGAGCACTGGTGGCCATGGTCCAACCTGACGTGAAACGGCTGGTGGCCTACTCTTCGGTTAGCCATATGGGCTTCGTTGTGCTGGGACTGTTCTCGTTCACTCAGTTTGGGATGCAGGGTTCGCTTTATCAAATGCTCAACCATGGCGTGTCTACGGGCGCGTTGTTCCTCTTTGTAGGTTTCATTTATGAGCGCAGACACACCAGGAAGATCAGCGATTTCGGAGGCTTAGCAACGCCGATGCCGTGGTTTTCGACTCTTTTTGTTATTGCATCCTTGTCTTCAATCGGACTGCCCTTTCTCAATGGCTTCGTGGGCGAATTTCTAATAATGATTGGTAGTTGGACATCTAATGCGATTGCCCATGCCTGGATCGCGACGATGTTGGCAGGTACAGGAGTAATCTGGGCAGCTGTTTACATGCTTTGGATGTTGCAGCGCGTCGTGTTCGGAAAGGTGGACAATCCTGAGAATGCTCGGCTGCGCGACCTGAACGCTCGCGAAATCCTTTTAATGATTCCTTTGCTGTTGCTGATGCTTTTTATGGGCGTCTATCCGCGAGTCTTTTTGGATAGAACGCAAGGAAGTGTTGAGGCCGTGCGCTCTCGCATTCCTGTTCACGCTGCCGGCGGCTCTTTCGAGACTGCCACCGTGCGTTGACCCGGAGCGGAAAACTTCGGGAAGAATATTTCGAGATTAGGCGATGACTTTCCTGGCCTTTCAATCCTCTTGGGGAGACATCAATTTCTCATTGCTGCTGCCTGAGTTGATCGTGTGCCTGGTTGCCGTAATTGTCATGCTGGTTGACAGTTTCGGCAGGCAGACTCAGCGGTGGGTTACCGGGAGTATCTCACTCCTCGGTTTGGCTGCTGCAGCCATTAGTTGCCTGTGGCTTGGTTTGACTTGGACGGGCCCTGCTGAGGCATTCAATCACATGATAGTTCTGGATAAGCTGCGGCTCGGGTTCACCATTGTCTTTCTCGTTGTTTCGGCGCTCACGATCCTTGTTTCCATGATGTGGGTCGAGAGCGAACGCCTTCCCGCCGGAGAGTTTCATTCTTTACTGATGTTCGCGACCGTGGGAATGATGTTAATGGCCTCTGGCGGTGATCTAGTCATCATTTTTCTTGGACTGGAGATTCTATCGATAGCCACCTACGTTATGGCCGGTTTCCGTCGCACGGACATACGCTCGAACGAATCTTCTTTGAAGTACTTTATTCTCGGATCCTTTTCATCCGCTTTCCTGCTTTACGGGATTGCCCTGGTTTACGGCGCAACTACTACAGAGGGTGGGTTACCGGGCACTACAAATATTGCTCTCATCGCAAGAAGGCTACCTGAGGCTCAGTATCCCCTGCTGCTTTTCGCGGGGGCGGCAATGATGCTTGTTGGCTTTGGGTTCAAAATAGCCACAGCACCATTTCATGTCTGGACTCCAGATGTCTACGAGGGTGCTCCAACCCCAGTTACTGCCTTTATGGCGGCTGGGCCAAAGGCCGCAGGATTTGCATCCTTTGTCCGAGTATTCGTGTTCGGTTTTCCATTCGTCGTGATAACCGCTAGTTCCGCGCCGGCGACCCAAGTGCACCGTGCCTGGCTTACGGCCCTGGTTATTCTTGCGATCATCACGATGTGTGTCGGTAACCTCGTAGCAATCGCGCAAAATAACGTCAAACGCCTGCTGGCATATTCTTCAATCGCGCATGCCGGTTACGCGCTAGTGGGCTTTGTCGCAGCTGGAGCGGCCGCGACCGTTGACCAGCGAAATGCTGCGATTGCCGCAGTCATTTTTTATCTTCTTACTTACGCAGTTATGAATGTGGGCGCCTTTGCGGTTGTGCAGCTTATTGCGCACGCTGGTGACCGCCGCACCGAAGTCGAGGATTACAACGGAATCGGGTTTCAGTCTCCATTCCTGGCTTTTTCGTTGGCGCTGTTTCTGCTGAGTCTACTAGGATTACCATTGACGGCTGGGTTCATGGGTAAAATAATGGTTTTTCGCGCAGCGCTCGATCAGGGCTACTACGCCCTCGTAGTTATTGCAGTACTTAACACCGTTGTTTCGGCTTACTATTATCTTCGATTAATCATCGTAATGTTCTTTCGTGAGCGCACCACGGCCTGGCTGCCTCCCGCAATACCAGCCAGTCTGGCTTTGACCCTTGTCATTACGGTCATTGGTGTACTTTACCTGGGGCTCTTTCCGGAACGCGTGCTCAGGGCCTTGGAGACGAAGCCGGTGGTCTCAGTTTCACAGCGTTAGCATCGCGACCTGGCTGAGATCACTCCAATTTGACCGAGACTCCTTCAAATAGGTAGTCACAAATAGAACCATCAGGAACTGAGTCTTCTGCGCGCAATTGTGCCGGTGAAAGCTGAAGATTACGCACAACAGGTAAAGACCCAGCTTAACGAAGCGTGGCTGCCGACTATCTATCTCGAGCGCATTCTTAAAATGCGCACACGTTCCTACCATTTTGGTGCCTTAAAGAGAAACCAGCAGATTGAGATTCAGCACACCTTGCTGGGTGTTGAATTGAGGATCGGAAAGCGGCGTCATCTATGCCCGGACCTGCCAACTGCCCGTTATCTCTCAGTTTTTGCTCGGGCCGGCTGTACCGATGTGGCCGTACCTTACGATATTACCAAGACTTCCGCGCTTGCCGACCAACTTGAATCCTCGTGGTACAGGATGTTGCTTTTGGCTGATCATAACGCCGCGAATCGGACGGAAAGATTTAGGACTCGAATTCATGGCCTGTTAATTGCTAAACTAAGAACCGAGATTGCTGCGGCGGGTGCTGGTACAGCAGTGCCGGAGTTCAGACAAAGCACCAGCCAACGTAAGCTTGCAATTTAATTTTTGAACCCCCATTGATTACTTAGGTTAAAAATGACTCATGAAATGACCGAGATTACCATCGAACACAGTCCAGAAGCCTCTGAATCACGTCCCTTCAGTTTCAACCAAAGAACCTTCTGTCGTTACGAACCGATCGAAAAAAGGATCGACGCTGCTCGCGTACTTGTGGTTGATAATCTCCTGCGCGACGAAAGTGACCTTTCCGAGATAGCACTGAGGGATTGGGCTGCCGGCGCGACGCTACAGCTCAAGCGGGAACGCAAAATTGCCGCGATGGCGCTCGAAAATATTGTCAATAACATTCAACGCCTGGTAAAAAACCCCACTACTCAAATCACGCATGTTGCCGATCTGGGCACCGCTGTCACCCAATTTGCACCCGATGCCATTGTACTCAGTGGGACGCTGCGAGATTTTGATTATTATAAGCCCGATCTCCTTGATAACTTTGCCCAATTCGTTCGGAGAACAACAATTCCGATACTGGCAATTTGCGGCGGCCATCAACTCGTCGGGTTGAGCTTTGGTGCCCGAGTAGTTACGCTGGATAAACTCGAACAATACCAACAGCGTGAGAACCGTCCGCTAGAATATCAGTACAGATTTATCCGGATCACCGATAACTCTGACCCTATTTTCCGAGGTATTGCAGATGCGGAAGTTGGACCTTGGCAGGATTACTCAACTCCGGCACATATACTCCGCGTCTGGCAAAATCATGGATTGCAGCTTGACCGAATCCCCGACGGCTTTAAGTTACTGGCGACTTCCTATCTCTGTCGTAATCAGATGATGGTCACGCGTGAAAACGGCCAATTGATATATACGGTTCAGTTTCACCTTGAGAAGTCATTCGAAGATTGGAACAAGAGTCGTACGCGCTGGGAACACCAGAATGAATCGCGGGACGGCCGAATTCTCTTTGAGAATTTCTTGAGCTTGGCGTTGGAGCATCAAGAGTAGTTTCGAATATTCTGTCGGGGCTTACAGCAGCGAGTGGCCGATTCCCCGCATGTCAATGGAACGCCTTTCCGCAACCAGCCTACTCCGTGCTGCTGCTCATCTTGCTGCCCGGGATAAAAGTCTAGCGTCGATTTTCGTCAGCTTGGGCCCACCTCCAATGTGGCGCCGAAAGACCGGCTTTTCCACCCTCATACGGATAATCCTGGAACAGCAGGTGTCTCTGGCATCCGCGGCCTCAATGTTCGCCAGGCTTCAAAGCACAATTGTCCCCCTAAGTCCCGAAAACTTGCTTTCGATGGGAGAGTTTCGTTTAAGATCCCTGGGACTAACTCGACAGAAGACCACCTATTTTTTGGATCTTGCGGATGCCATGGTCCATAAGCGGCTAAATTTGCGAAGGCTGGCTCAATTGCCCGATCAAGAAGCCAGGGCAGCATTGATGCAGATCAAAGGCATCGGCTCGTGGACGGCAGATATCTATCTTTTGATGGCCTTGCGTCGCCCGGACATCTGGCCCGACAGCGACCTGGCACTGATCAAAGCAATGAACCAGCTAAGACAGACCACACATCCGCTGACCGCAAGAGAGATAGCAGAAATTGCGGAAGGCTGGCGTCCCCTTCGGTCTATAGCAGCGAGAATGCTTTGGCAGTATTATTTGGCCCAGCGGCGCGTTAGCGAGCAAAACCCAAGCGCTCACCGAACACACAGAAGGCCGCTATCCCAAGGTTCCCGTTACTCTGGAGAAACGGTGGGCGGACTGTAATGGAGCGTTTCTCAGGCAAGAAGAGGTTAAAAAAAAGCGGCGCGAGAAGGGTCCGAAATCTCGCGGTTAATCGCATATTCGTTATTTCGAAATGCTTGAAGCTGCGGTTTTGGGCGTTGAAAGATCGATGGCCACGGATTGCGGCACATTTTCTACAGTCTGTTGTATCAGGCGATCCACTACCGCATTAAGATCGTTGTTGTTCTCCCCGTAAACTCGCAGCTGTTCATCTGCTGATGTTCCCCGCTCGAGAATGGTGTGAATATGTTCTACCTCCTTGCGGGAACCCAACTCATCGAGAACATCGTCGACGAATTCCACTAGTTCCAGAATGAGATCCTTTACGGGCACTTCTTTCTGTTTACCAAAATCGATCAGTTTGCCGTCAAGACCCCAGCGGACGGCCCGCCATTTATTTTCCTGGATCAACATCCGCCGGTAGAGTCGGAACCCAAGGTTCTTTTCAATCAACTTATCGAGCTTCGCGACGATGGCCTGGAAAAGCGCGGCGATAGCTATGGTATCGTCCACACGAGTTGGTATATCGCAAACGCGAAATTCGAGCGTGGGAAAGAAAGGATGCGGGCGAATATCCCACCAAATCTTTTTCCCGTTGTCGATGCATCCCGTCCTGACAAGCAGATCCACATAGCGCTGAAATCCGCTATAGGAGTCGAAATGATCAGGAATATCGGTGCGGGGAAACTGTTTAAAAATTTCGGTACGGTACGATTTCAAACCGGTGTTATGACCCATCCAAAACGGAGAAGAAGTTGAAAGGGCAAGTACATGCGGCAGGAAGTAACGCGCCGCATTCATGATGTGGATCGATCGTTCACGGTCGGCCATACCTACGTGAACATGCAAACCAAAGATTAAGAGCGAACGAGCGACAGTCTGCAACTCCTGGACCAGCAGTTCGTAGCGTTCATCGTCAAAAATCTTCTGGTCCTGCCATCGAGAAATCGGATGTGTAGATGCCGCAATAATTGCCAACCCATTCTTTTTTGCCAAGTTGGAGATCACGCTTCGTAAGCGCGTGATATCAGCGCGCGCCTCCTCGATATTGCGACAGACGCCAGTTCCCACTTCAACCATGGACTGAATCATCTCAGGCTTGATTTGCTCGCCCAGGAGCATTTTCCCCTCTTCCAGAATCTCGGCGACGTGCGAGCGAAGTTCGCGTGTGTGGGGATCGACGATTTGAAACTCTTCCTCAATGCCCAATGTGAACTTATCGAACATAATTTTGTGCTCCTTCACCACCAACAACGGAAGCAACCTGCAGGGCTCGATACCTTAAGATTCTTCGATACGTGATCTGCTCAACTTCAATCTCGTAAATGTTGCTTAATCATACGCCAGTCGGGCGTCAGCCTCCCCAAGAACTCGTATCGCAAATGCTTCGCCGCACTGCGCAAGGAGTGGACGGGGCTGAATAAATCAAAGTGGACGTACCACTTCCGCGGATTGCCCTCCTGGTAGAGGAAATGGAGCACTGCTTCCGCGCGCCCCTTTTCATAAAATCCACCACTAGTATCCTTATGATTAGCGAACAGCCGCGTAAAATTCGGCCGCCGAGCTAAAGTCGATTCAGTTAATGGCCAGGCGCTGAATCCTATTCCGACACCGCCTTCACCATAGACATTCTCAATTCTTTTTAGAACGTGCCACAAGTCGTGAGCCATCATGCGACGCAGAACCAACAAAAGCGCTTGCTGCTTGTCAATCGAGAGTGAGTCAAAAGCCTCATGGTCGCTTACGGCACCCCAGAGACCCGCCAGTTTTCCGCTTAAGGCTTCGCGCACATGGGAAGCAAGTTCGTTCCAACGAAGTGAGACAACAGTAGAGGTTAAATCACTCATTCCCCAGTTCTTGCTCTATCAGTGCGCGGGACTCATCTGAAAGGCCCTGGAAGCGCAGACCGACGCCTCGCCCATCATTGCAATAGACCACCTCTGCGTTCGTAACCACCTGCTTCCCTTCACCGAGAGGAATTCGGACAAGCAATACCGCACCCTCAGGCAGGTCAGCCTGGGTGTTCATATATAGCCCGCCGACGCTGATGTCTTTAGTGCTGGCCACACCTGTTGTATCTTTGCCGTCGAAAAAAACGTCCACAATCAGGCGCGAGCGGTCGAAACGCCGGCGCTCTTCATGTCCGCTGAGGATTGCATTAAACTCGTCACGCACGACAGATTCTCCTGGCTGCAGTCTCTTAAAGTCTAAGGCAACATTCTACATAACTTCTGTCTACTTCTCGCTGATAATGTAAGTAGGAACCATGCCACCACCAGAAGTCACATTCGCCAATTCGGTATGAGATAGGCGAGTAAAAGCGGAGCCAACCTTTCCATTAAACAGCAGGGGATCCAGGTCCACAAGTTGTTCCGCGAATTCAATGGTGTCATCATCTTTCAAAGCCGGAAAGCTTTCCCGTGCGGTTGGCACTCGCTCTTGAACCACGTAATCTCCGTTTTCGAGTGCGGCACGCAGCGAAGTTCTCCAGCCGATGTCGTCGGTGCTCCAGCCTATTGTGATTCCATGGCCTCCATATTCGTCATTCGGCTTGAGCACCAGCTTCTGCCGATTAGTGGCAACAAAGTCGATCAAATCGATCTGCCTTCCGTGATAATCACTACTCTCAGCACGAACTAATCTGGTCCATGGAACATGCCCGTCAATGGCTCTGAGTTCGTCCTCACTGAAAAGATGAGCCCGGCGTTGGTCGGTTAAGACCGCAAATAAAGCTTTCTTATGGATCAGTTTTGAACGGAAGCTGTTGACCATACAAATAGCTCTGGCCCGGTAGGCCTCTAAAAGGGCCGGGTAGGTTTGCATGATCGGCAGATATTCGTTTACCAGCAAGCGCTTGTATACGATGTCGATCTGGAATTCGCGCGCACGCAGGGCATTCCCTTCAAAGACTAAATCTTGCGGTGAACAAATAATTGACGGAAAACCTTGTTGCTCGAAGAATTCCTTGAATAATTCGAATTCTTTCTGGGTTGGTAGACCACCCAGATCCACGATCCCAATTTGCGGTGTTCGATCAGGTTTATGGCCAAGGAATTCTTCGTAGGAATTGAGTAAGACATCCAGGAGTAGTGGTCGACCGTGGAGTGGTCTAACATTGTACTCCTCACTGAATTGCTGCATCACCGGTAATGCGGAAAAGATCTCATTAGCGGCATCGGCATAGGCAATACCGGCCGGACTCTCACCATTCAATTCGACGAAGTTATAGGCCGTGGCAGTAAGAAAGGAATCCAGCCGCGCTGTTGGCGAAACCGCACGATAACCAGGATCGATGTTGATCAATTCCCGCTCAATCGGTGTCAAGCCCAAATTCTGAATAATAGTTTCATCTTGGATCGCGGCGTCTTTGACTTTCTGAATGGCGGACCAGACTGTTTCGCAGATCTCAGTGACACGCGCAAAATCCGTTTCAGTCACAAAGTGAGGCCGCAAGTAGGGCGAGAGGCGCCTTCCGCCAAAGATCAACTTGGCATGATCAAGACCGGCAAGGAGCATTGATTGTGAAGTCGCTGCTATTTCCGGGTTCTCGAGGAGTTCGTGATAACGGGCAACAGCCTGGTTTAACATAAATCGAGAAGATGGCTCCCTTGGGGAAGAACGAGTCTTGGAAGAGTCTTAGACTACCACACCCCTCTGAAAGGAGGGAAAACTGTTCCGGTAGGTTTGCCTTTTAGTGGGGTCAGGGTTGTGCCGTAGGCACGATGAGTGGTTCGAATTCTAGAGGGCCAGGCTAGTTTTCGGAGGTCACAAAAGTGAGGACCTGCTTCTGTTTATTACGAATAATATTAAAGGTGTAATTCTTACCCACCTCAGTTAATGCCTGCTTAGCTGCAGACGTGGACGAGACTTCCTGGCCATTGATGGCTTCAATCAGATCTCCTGGACGAATTCCCGCGTTGAAGGCGACTGTCCCAGGTTGGACGAAGAGGACCAGCAAACCGCGATCGGCTCCAAAACGAGAAGCCACACCAGGCCTCAAAGTCACCGCTTCGACCCCAAGCGTGTTCAACAATCCAGGTCGCCTCGTTCCGACGGTCTGGTCCTCAACCATCCTAAAGTGAAAGAACGGATCAGGTGGTTCGGCTAGTTTTATTTCAACGGCCTGTGGGGCCAAATTATCCGGGCGCGCGACCGTAAAGCGGACCGAAGCGCCCGCACCTGCCTCTTGCAGGAACCAGGAAAAGTCCTCTGCGTTTTTGATCTCCCCCTCGTTAACACGCAAAATGACGTCGCCCGGCCGGAGTGCGGCCAGCGCAGCAGGACTGCCCGGAGTAACCGAAGTCAATAGAATTCCGCGATGCTCCCCGTATAATGCCATCGCTCGTTCTCCTTGCCAGCCGTCTTTTAGCATCTGCGTTAACGGCATTGTGCCCAAAGCTTCTCCCCTGATTCCGACCCAGGGACGAGGTACACTTGATTGTCGCTCCAGAACTCGTTTGGCGGCACTCCTGATGAGACCCGTCGGCAAAACCGTAGCCTCACTTCCCTCTACGGAATCGACAATCCCTACCGTCTCCCCAGCCTCGTTGATGACGATGCCACCCACTCTAGAAGCTGAAAGCTTCGCTGATTTGACTCTTACTCGCGCCAGGGTGCCTGATGGTGCGCGGGTTAGCGTTACAACGCGAGCATCTACTTCTCCGAGTTTGACATAAATACTGGTACTGGTAGCTGCCTCAGAATCGCCTGCAGGCTCTGGTCCAAAGAGCCGCACGCGTTGTCCCACATCAACCGTCTTCTCCTTCGCATCAATAGTGTTGGTAAAGCTGCTCCCCGCGACCTTGAGTACAGACAGTCCCGTCACTCCATCCAAACCGACATAACGGGCCACCAGGCGCCTGCCATTGCCCTCAATGACCGTGACATCCGGCGGCTCTAAGGCAGTCCGCAGCGCGTTCTCCATGGCCTTGGCTGTCCCGGTGGCAGCCGATGGTGAGGGCATCAGGGGAAGGTTAGGAAGAGGAAGCGCGCTTGAAGGTGTTTTGGCTGTAAACCCAAAAGAGCCAGTTTCGACTTCGGCTTCGGGCAGCCATGCAGCAATTGTATGTCCATCATCCAAAGCGAGTCCGGCAATAACATTTGTATGGACGTCGCCGGAAAGTTTGAAATCGTCATCAAGTCTTGCGATTGCTCCTACATCCCCTGAGTGAAGCAGCAGACGGACCATCTTGAGTCCGGTCAAACGATGCAGGATCGTGACAACCTGAGGGGCGCTCGGCCGATTTTCAACAATGACCGGGCCAGAACGATTGGGCGTAGTCGCCCTCCTGGGAGGGGATGAAGGGGCGGAAACTTGTGCTAAGCAGGGAACCCAACAGCAACCAAGAATTGCCAGCATCAGCGATGGAATTGCTCTAGAATGATAATTCATAACTTAAATGCACGCGGAATACGAATCTTTACCAGATACCTTTTGAAGTTGATGTCACTGGAGAACCAGCGAGACCACGCTGCGAGCCAAAGCTCACTGTCGGGACAGAGATCGTCCGCGAAATCCCGCTACCATCATCAAGTGATACTTTTAACGACTGGTAAGAAGCACCAATGGGAAAAATGGGAAATGTGACCGCGCTCGCAACGGACTGATCGCTGCGAAAAACGGGAGCAGGTAAGCTACTGAAATCTTTCGTCGCTAGCGTGTTCTTGGGCCGCACATTTGCAAGCAGTGTTTTGCCGGTGGCTCTGGTTCTTCCTGCAGGCGGAACGATCTGAGAAGAGGCCACTGTCTGCTTCTGCTGTTTAGATTGTGCCTGTTTCCCACTAATATCCTCTGCTGCGATGTTCTTATCTTGCCTAATTGCTGCAGATACTTGAGAGTTTTCTGGCGGCCGCTTCGGGTTATCTCGCAGGAAGACACGAAACAACAAGCCGCCTCCGACCAACAAACCTATCATTGTCACAGCAAGTGAAAACCGGCTGAATGAAACGCCACCAATCTTCCGCAATATATGTCGCTCCCCTCTCGCCAGCCGCGCCCTTAGTTGAAAATCGAAATCAGCTGGGGCCTCAACGGCACCCAAACTCGATACAATTTCCTGAAGTTTCAGACGTTGACGAAGAAATACTGTGCATTGAACACAACTCTCAAGGTGCTCTCTCGCAGCCAAACTAAGCTCCTGAAGCTGAAGTCGGTTGGCTTCTTCGATTTCCTGACAAACTCTCCGGCAATCTATTGTTTTCATAGGAATCCCACTCTATAAATAAACTTTCATTTTCTCACGGAGGAACCCGCGGGCGCGACTAATGCGTGATTTCACTGTTCCCTCACTGGTCTGGAGAATCCGCGAGATTTCTTCATAGCTACGCCCTTCGACATCTCGCAGGATAAGGGGTGCTCTGTACTTCTCAGGGAGGGTACTGATAGCTCGCTGGACCGCTTTGCGACGCTCAGAATCCACCAATTCGCGGTCCTGAAGTGGTCTCTCATCTGCCGGATTAAACTCCTGCGGTTCCGCGCCATCCTTCGCTTGGAAAAAGCCGGTCAACGAAACCAGACGGCGTCGCTTACGTTTTCGAAGCTCGCTAATGGCGAGGTTTGTAGCGATTCTGTAGATATAGGTGGAAAACGCATAGCTCGTCTGATAGCGGTCCACCGCGCGATATACTCTCACAAAAGTCTCCTGCGCCAGATCAACCGCCCCATCATAATCATTCGTCATCCGGTAGATATAGCTTGTAATTTGATTCCTGTAGCGATTCACAAGTTCCCCGAATGCATCACCATCTCCTGTGCGTGTGGCTTCAAGTAGCGCATGATCCGAAGTGAAATCGCTCAGCGCCTCTTGCTGCAGAGGAGCGGCAAAGCTCAGATCATCGATAGAACTGATCGTGTCCATCAGGGCAGGTAGGCTCTCATGCACGTCCACGAATCGAAGTCTCGCCGGCCAAACACTATGCGGTCTTCCGTTGCTCAAGTATACGCCTGACGGACGGCCGCCTGCAGGTTATACACGCGCAAATGAGCAACTGGTTCCGAAACGAATGCTCAATAGCCGGAAAGACTCAAAGCACGGGATTTCTGAGGAGGAGAGAACTGGTTCGCACCTGCCGCTTCGGGGTTTTGGAAGAGAGAATCATCAAGTTTGATGCCGAATGTGACCGTTAGAATTTGCGTTTGCTGGGTCTGCTTGCCATCTTCCAACAGCAGAGTACGATAAGGTATCAAAGTACTCTGGGCGTAACGGTAATCGAAAAACTTTTTCGTAAATTTCACTGAAGCGCCTACCGAGCTCGGGGCTTCTACGTATTCCAACCACAACACATGGAGACTCTTCGCGCTTATATAATAGCGCGTACTTCGTTTGTCCTTGTCTGCCACATCCAGCACATAGAGATCCAAACCCTTTTGCTTTTCCTTGCCCACCAGCACCAACGTAGAGCCATTTTCTTTGTAGCGAAGCAGCGTCTCAAGGCTATGCCGTTGCTGGGCAAGAAATGTTTCGGCAGCATCCTGCCGCGGCTTGAATGCAGAACCATTAATTATTCCCCAGAGAGGCCCGCCGCTATAGACCAGTGAGTACTCCATGGTAGGCATTTTCTGATCCAGACGAATTTTGTCTTTATCGGAGCTTTCTCCGCGAATGAATTTACGCTCGTAGGTGGCCTCTTCAATCTTGCCATCACCGGTATATCTTGTGATGCGACCTCGTTCAATCCCATTACGGCGAATTTGTTCAAGTACGGGTCGAGTGCCGTAGATAAAGATCGCAGATTCAGCGACCTGTTCTCCGGTGAAACTCTTCTGGTTCTTGCCAACCCGTTCAACCTTTTCGACCTTTTCATTCTTTTGAGATTTCTTGCCAGCTGATTTTTCAGTTTGAGAGCTCTGGTCCGCTGCCTTCTGTTTTTGCTGAGTTTCCAGCTCACCCAGGGCCGAGACAGCGGTTGGCTCTTTAGGAAAGACCGACATGAGTATGAAAAGCACAGCGGAGGCAAAAAATAAGCGAATCAAGAATCTACTTCTCCTCGTGGAAATGAATAATGTGAACGATAATAGAATGAAACCAGGGACGCTAAGGTCTGGAATTGTATCATAGCGCTAGTAAAACGACTTTAACGGCCATGATGATACGAAGTAAAACTTTTCAGATCCTCAATATTTCGCGTTTTTGGGAAGTAGTCTGATTGATGCACGTCTCGTTACATCAGGATGTCTGGTCTCCACCACCGACGTGGTTTGACAATCCGCACACTGACAGGTATTTTGCTTCGTTTTCAAGAACAGGTGCAGCATGCTCCTGTACCCATAACGGGTATTCCGGACATTGCTCTTCTGATAATGTCTCGCGAGAAATTCTTCGTTTTCCAAAGGAAAGGACAGCACAATTAATGAAGCGAGTAGGTATTCTGGTTGGCCGGGAAAAGACGTTTCCGGACGCACTTATCGGTAGCATCAACGAACGCGGCAACGGAGGAGTCGTAGCGGAACTTATTAAAGTCGGAGGAATTCGAGACGATGATACTCCGAAATACGACCTTGTAGTTGATCGCATTTCCCACGAAGTTCCCTTCTATCGGGCAACACTGAAACGCCTGGCTTTGGAGGGTACTGTTATTATCAATAATCCATTCTGGTGGTCCGCAGACGACAAGTTCTTCAACTATTCATTGGCACGAAAGCTCGGAGTCGCAGTTCCTAAAACAGTATTATTACCCCAAAAAGATTACATTCCAGCAATCGTAAGCGAGAGTCTGCGGAATCTCGAGTTTCCCCTCGATTGGCAAGGTATTATCGACTACGTTGGACTTCCCGCTATTCTAAAACCTTTTGATGGCGGCGGGTGGAAGAACGTCTCAAGAGTAAATTCGCTCGCGGAACTTTGGGCGGAATACGATAAAACGGGAACTCTTTGTATGACATTGCAGGAGTTCATCGATTTCGATCAATTTGTTCGCTGCTATTGTGTGGGCCAGGAAGAGGTCATGATTATGGCCTACGATCCTAAAAAGCCATACCTTTCAGGCGAACAGTACAGCCATCAGCCCGACTATCTACGTCCCGAACTGGCTGAGCGCGTTAAGCGGGAAGTACGCCTTTTGTGCTCCGCCCTTGGTTACGATCTGAATACAGTAGAATTCGCAATCAGGGACGGCATCCCCTTCGCAATTGATTTTATGAATCCCGCTCCTGACGCTGAATTGGTTTCCGTCGGTGAGTTCTTCCACAACTGGATCACGAACGCCGTAACTGACCTTGTCTTCAAACGACTCGCCGAGCCGCGACAGCAACCCCGCTATCGGTGGGACGCATTTTTGAACCCTGAGGCAACCAGTACGTCGGCAGTGGCGAACTTCAGTGAACAGCAAGGAAGAACCGTCGTTCCCACGGTGCTCGAGTCTGCCGATAAACACATAGCCAAGGCGGCAACGGCTTCCGCAGAGGCGAGGCTTTCAAATGAGATCGAGGCGCCTCAGCCGGTAGCCCAACAGCGCACCTCTCGGAGAGTAAAATCGGAAAGTGAGAAGAGAAGGACTACCAGAAGAGGTGCCAAGACTTCACCAGCTTCGCCGAAAACTACTCCCTAGCATACAGAGTTTTTACACAGTCTCGGGAAGTTGATGGATCCTTTTCACTGCGCAGAGTCGCTTGGTTTAATGAGCCGGACGTGGCTTACGCCGGTTCGAAAACAACTGAATTGCCAACAGTGAGGAGAGCCAGGCAACCAGCGATGAAGAAGCCAGGGACCAGCCGATTCCAGCAAGGGCGGTGTCGATATAGGGACCGAGTAGAGCGATCAGAATACTGGCATTTGTGACCTGCGCGGCGAGTTTACGGATTCGCGTAAAGTGCTGGAGCCAACTCATGCGGCGAAGTTCGGCGGCAAGATAGTCATCGTCGTCATTCAGCAAAGCATAGTAATCCGCCTCACCGCGGGCATGAATCAGAGTAGCCTTGTCAATGGCGGCCTCAGCCGCATCTCGATATTGATGGATTACGTGCGCTAATTTACCGTTACGCAAAGCTGTATCCGCTAACCCAAGACGAGCCCGGAAGTTCTTTGCCTCAAGATCGATAGCTCTTAGGAAACTCTTCTCTGCCCGCTCTGGTTCTCCGCATTCGAGCAGACTCTCACCAATCTGTGAAAACAGTTTCGAGTCGTTTCCGGCGCGCACAGATGAAAGTCGAAAAGCAGCCCGAGCCCTCGACAGCAGCCGTGCGTCACCCAGGGCGCTCGCCTGTGAACGGAGCAATCGCGCAAAGTCGTATATCAGCCAACCATCTTTGGGCGTGATATTGAGCGCTCGCCGAAACGCCTCCCCGGCTTCGCGCAAGCGACCAGCAATTCGTAACCTGTTTGCCAGTTGTCTAAGCTGCTTTGCACGTTCAAGCTCAAGGACTGCGGTAAGTCTATCGCCGCCCGTGCCGACCTCGTCTAATTCTTTTGTTTTACTGATCTTGAAGTGCTGGGCCACGTCTTCCAGCACTTCAGCTGAGGCTAAATTAAGCGACTCCACGTCTTGTTGTAAGTCTCCCGGATCGGAAAGAAAGTCACGCAACTCACGCGTCCGCAGGTCCAACTTGTCATCATGTACCAGCGGAAGCAGCAGATGAACCATCCGACGATAGTTCCTCCCACCAGATGAAAATGTGAACTCGGTGCCCTTGCCAATTACCTGTGTCCGATATCTATAACGCACCCTGCCGGCTCGACGTAAAGTCCGGACAGCGTTGGTTTCAACTATTTCGAAGTCCGCAGCGCTAAGTTGCTGCGACCGACCGGAAAGCCACCGAAACATTAGCGGCACGGGACCCTGCCTGCTTAAAAATTGACCGTCAAAGGCTATCCGATCGAAAAAGGCCAGTGCTGGAGTAATCAACCACGCCAACGCGAGGGCCACCAACGCCGATATATTGTTTTCAAAGCGTACCAGGAGTACCGAGGTGAATGTTAAAACGCTCGCAACGGCCCAGTAGCCGGCGGGAGAGACTCGAATGCTGGCCAGACGAACTCTTCGTTCTGGCCCTTCTCGAGCTTTTGCAACTTCTGTAAGCGTATCTAATGCTGAAAGCTGCTTCATTTCGTTACACCACTGGTCTTTGCCGGCGAACCCTTGTTTCCAGGCTCACAGTCAATCGGCACTTCGAGGGAGAAAGCGCCTGACCTTTGACCGGGCTCAGTGTAACGTAAGTCCGCAAATTGCACGAGTGTTTGCGTAGCGCAATCTACGTCAACAACTCGCGTCATCGGGAATCTAGCAAAGCCTAAGAAAACCTGCGCTCTCGGGTCTTGTGTAGCCTCAGCAATGGCCGTTGAGCTCAACGCGTCTGGCATTTCAAACCGCGTGACGCTTGAGGTGGCCTGGTTGCCAATCAGTGACGATATCTCGAAGCGGTAACCGGCGCGATCTGTCGTCAGTACGCACTGCCACCGAAACGGATCGGCAAGCTTCGGCATCGCTGCCAAACCGACAACACTCTCGTTATTTTGTAGGGCGATTTCGGAAGCACGATGCTCTGCGTCGTTCACAGCCTTTCGATGAAGGACGGATAATCCACCCAAATACAAAATCAAGACGATAAATGCAGCAATTGCAAGCTTGCCTCTCCACCGGTCGGCCAACCTGAGTCGGAAGAGGATCAACAACAGCAGCATTGCAACTATCCAGGAAACCCGAAGGGATACAAGACTGCTTGACGTAATTCTGCTTCGTGTCCCCAACATTACAATTGTGGTGACGACCAGTGCCAGGAGCGTCCAAAGCACGGTCTGCCTGCGTGTCTTTGAAGTTAGAAGAAAGGCGGCGCCGCCAGTTATTACCCAGATAAAAGGATCAACAATGAACACAAGGTCTCCGTAGAACCATTTGGGACTCCACGGCAATAACAGCCGAATTCCATAATTGTTGGTCCAATCCAGGAAAGGGTGCGTAGCACTCACCACAATTGAAGCAAGCAGAAGCCCTCTCAGGTTTATACCGGGCGCGCGGGAACGGATTTTGGCCAATAAGTAATCGACAACAAAGAATAGGAATGGCACCACCAGCGCCAACATCGCCGTGCCGAGAATTGAGTGACTAATACCACGGTGATGTTGTAAGAATGACCAGCGGCCACCGAACAGTAATGCGACTATATCTGAGTCAGGCGCGTTGGCAGCCACAATACACAGAGCAGTGGTGTGTGGGGAAAGTCTTTCCAGACCTGCTTTCGAAGCAGCCAGCCCAACCAGCGAGTGAGTAAGATTATCCATATCCTTCTCTGCTTGCTGTCCGCCGGCCGGCAATTTGGCCTTTTGGATCTAATATTAGAAGGCGAGTTCCCCGCGTGTGGATTCAGGAGGAAGTTGGGCGTAACGGTCAGGATCGAGCTTTTGCAGCTCCTGAGCAGCATCACGAACGGCTGCCGAGGGACTGAGGGGAGTTCCATCAGAGCTTTTAGCCTTGCGAGCAGCATCAACAATGCTGAAGAGTAAATCAGCGGCTTCTTTCTTCTTTCCCTGCTTCTCGTAAAGGAAAGCCAGCCGGAGATTAGCTATAGCAGGTGTGATAACCGTGCTGTTTTGACTGGCGATCTCCTTGTAGTGTTGAGCTCCTTCGTCGAAATTCCCATCAGATTCTTTGGCCTGCGCCAGGGCAAATTTCGACAGGATAGCTACCTCAGCAATCTTGCTCCCGCTCAAGTCAACCAATCCGCTGATGCCCTTGTTCCGATCCACATAAAGGAGATTTGTGGCAATGAAATAGCGGGCCTCCGCACGGTAAGGATCCCCGTACTTGGCAGCGACTTTTTCAAACTCATCGATCGCTCGCTGCGCCCTATCCCGCTCGTTTGCGAACGTGGGGCCAGTAGCATCCGTGGCGGGTGTTGCGGAGACCGGGGCTGTGGCAAGTGTGATGGCCCTGCCCAGAGCCCTCCGTGCTTCATCACTCTTACGGTTACTCCATCTGATCCAGAAACCGAGAATCAAAGCGACCAGAATCAGGCCTGCGAGCGCGTAAAGAATTGACCAGCCCTTGCCTTCAAGCGCGTTTCCCACGCGGTCAAGAAGACCCATCGCCGTATCGCGAAACCGATCTTGCTGCAATTCACGGGCACGCTTCTTTTTGTATTTAGCCAACTCTTTTCCTCTCGCAAGTCACATGGTGAACTACGTTCTTAAAGGTGTATGATTAACAAAACAGTCACTCTAATGGTCGCTGTGAAATCTTGTCAAGCAAGCCTTCGGCAATACTCATTCCACGTGTTTTACGGATGGGCAAACCGGCGGTGGCGCCGGCCACAACTGGTGAACTCCAGCTGGAAAGCCGGCGATAGCTATCTATTTAGAAGTTTGAGAGTCTTGGGAACAAATGCGAACTACTGGTGTCTAAATCGCCGACTGTCTGGGAATGGGCAGAGGCCTTCAGCAACCCCGATTTCCGCCCGAGGGGGCTATAAGTGAGCTACGGAGAGCCAATTGCCCTCCGGGGGCAAATTGAAATTGAACCGGTTGCCGTGGCGGCCGCGGGAGAGGTCCGGGGAGCGTCCGAGTCAAAGTTCATTGAAAGACTCAAGCGAGGCGAGGCGTTAGCTTTCGAGTTGTTAGTACGCGAACGGTCAGGTGAGATCTACGGACTGCTCTTCCGTCTAACTGAGAACTCTGAGGAAGCTCGCGATTTAACGCAGGAGACATTCTTACGAGCTTTCCAGAATATCGGGCATTTTCGCGGAGAGGCAGACTTGAGGACCTGGATATATCGAATCGCCATTAACCAGGCGCGAAACCGCTGGCGATGGTGGCGACGACGCCGACGCGACGCCACCATCTCGCTGGACTCACCGGATACCCTCAGCAGTCAGCCGTTGAATGCAACGCTGGCTGAGAGTTCCAGGAATCCCGAGCAGGAAACGCTGGCGCGAGAGCGGGAGCAGGTGTTAAGAGCCGCATTGCACAGTCTCAGTCGCGCTTATCGTGAAGCCGTGATCCTCCGCGACATCGAAGGATTTTCTTATGAAGAAATAGCTGCGACGCTGGAGATCAGTGTTGGAACCGTGAAGTCGAGAATAGCTCGGGGGCGACTGGAATTGCGACGACGATTGCAGGGGTGTTTGTAAGTGTATTTTCCTTGAGTGTAGTTGGGAGATCAAGATGTGAAATTGGTCGTGGATAGCTGACCCACCCCGGCTCACAACAACTCGGTGCCAAATGGGTCGAAGTGACGAAACGGCAGGACAGGCAATTGCTAACTATATGAGGAGAACGAATTTGAAAACGTGGCCAGCAACACCCGTTGGATGCATCGTTCAATTTAGCGGTTAGATTTTGGCTTGCGCTTTGTCGACAGTTGCTTCCTTTAGACAGGGAGCAGCCGGGGTCGGTCAGCTATCCTAAGAAATCTGTCAGTTGTCTTGCGGAGTGGCCTTCGGATGAAATGAATCTTTTGGGTGTGACAGTGGTCGCAAAAAGAATTTAGGTTCCTATGACTTGCGAGGAAACACAACAAGCGCTTTCGTCTTTTCTTGATGATGTTTTGACGGAAAACGCACGTCTCACCTTGGATGGTCATCTGGACAGATGCCCTGTATGTCGTGCGCACCTAGCAGAACTGCGGGCGCTTACCCGCAATTTGAGCAGATTGTCGCGGCCACTGGTACCCCCTGAACTCTCCGAGTCAATTTCCGATACATTGATGATTGAAGCTGCAGCAAGAAAGCAGTCTCCTAAAACTCGTCCTGTGGACCGTCTCGCGCGCTGGCTGGAACCTTGGCTGATGCCTTATACCGTGGGATCTTTTGCTTCAATTATTCTTTTCGTTGCGATGTTTGTGGGTTTACGGCCCCATTTTGTTGCGTTACGCGAAGCGGCAGCACTTCAGACCGCCGGGATCATTACCGTGAGTACAAATCCCGATCTGAATCAACCGGTTACGCCAGAAATCTACGCTGCCAAACGGGCACCCTTTGCCGAACAATCACCGAGCTTAAATCCGGGTGGGGCTTTAGCAGCGCTCACCGGTTCCTATGCACATCCGCGAAATGAAAGTCATCAGGATGCCGATGACATGATTGTTATTGCCGATGTGTTCAGTAACGGAGCGGCATCGCTGGCAGATGTGGTCCAAGCGCCCCGAGATCGCCGCATGCTGGATGAGTTTGAACTCGCTCTGCGACAGAACGCGGCCTTTGTTCCTGCCTCGCTTGACCGTCGTCCTGATACGATGCGCGTGGTTTTTGCCATGCAAAAAGTAGACGTGCGCGAACGCAATTTTTGAAAACCCCAACCACCGTAGTCTTTACTGCCCGTTTAATCTGCCGTATTGATTCCTCATAGGCACCAAGCACTACAGAACCGGGCGCGGTAGCGCCGGGTCAACTTACCTTATAGACAAACGTAACTCCGGCTTCTCAGTTACAAACTTTGTCCTTGACAGACGCTGGAAGACCGCACTAAATTTTGATTGCCGAATTTCAGGCATCGCTTGCCATCCGCGACTAAGCTTTTGGTTGTAAAGGTTTCCATCCCTGGACTTAGTTGCTCATCTCGGTAATTCGTCTCCCTTAAGAAATGTCATCTTTTGCGCTTGCGTTTAGTTTATGAGCGTGTTCAAGAATTAAGCCGTTTTCTAATTCCTGACAGCCAACTTACAGCGACCATCAAGAAAGTGTGTCTCTCGATTTTGGCGGCGGCTCATAGACCTTTTGGAGAAGGTCTTCTCTGCATCGTCCTCGGCGTGCTCGGCGCCTCTCCGGTGAATTCAGGCAAAAAACAACTCACCGCAGAGCCGCCGAGGACTCAGAGGACCCCGCGGAGGTTTTTATTCCAACAGACTCCTGAGGGGTTCGAATAAATGAGTAACTCGGGGTGCTTCTTTAAGTCTCTTGATACATAGAAGGACGAAATCAATGAATAGGTTAAAGCAACTCAACAATCGTTTCTTTAGACGCTCTTCTCGCCCACTCTTTGTTGCACTGGTTGTTATGACCATTGTTCTGGGAGTGAGTGCACTAGCCGCCGTTTCCAAGCAACCACACTTAAAGCCTACTTCCGGCAATTTGCGAAGTGATGCCTTACGAACGAGCAGGGCAGACAAGAACCTGATGAAAGCGGGGATAGCCGCTCTGTCCGGCCAGGTAGGGGTCCAGTCCGGTAATCAAGGATCACTTACTCCCGAGGAGGCGACGAAATTGGCAAATGGCATGAAAGAACTGGTTAATCGGTCTACTGACGGCCTGACTGCGGTCCAACATGCAGACGGTTCAGTATCGGTGGATCTTCAAGACCACTTTCAGAACGTGGCGGTGGCGAAGAAGAATCCCGATGGCACCATAACGCAGGCGTGCGTCGACAACACTAAGGCGGCGGCGGCGTTTTTTCAGATCGATCAGCAGCTTTTTGCAAACAACGCAAAGGGCGGCTCGCAGAGCAAGCAACAACGGGAGACAAAGCAGTCTATTAAACCGATAGCCAGTACGGGAGAAGAACGGTGAGAAAATACATCAGTGGCAGGTTTGCTTCTGCCTCATTCACGCTGATGTTAATGCTCGTTTTCTCTTCAACGAGCTGGGCTTCGGTGACAATAACTATTCAAAACAACGACCCGGCAGGAGTTGGATTTAACGACGCTACGCCTGTAGCTCCCATTGGCGGTAATAGCGGTACCACGGTCGGGCAGCAGCGCCTTATCGCCTTTCAGTACGCGGCGGACATTTGGGGTGCAACTCTGACCAGTACGCCGCCGATAACTGTCCGGGCCACATGGGAACCCCTCACCTGCACTCCTACTACCGCCGCCCTTGGGTCTGCCGGCGCTACCAACGTTTGGCGGGATTTTGCTGGCGCTCCCTTTACATCCACCTGGTTCACGTCTGCACTCGCCAACAAACTCTTTGGATCTGATCTCCAATCAGGCACAGCTGAGATACGCGCCCGTTTCAACGTCAATCTGGGGAACACCGGCTGTTTGGACGGCATCCACTGGTATTATGGACTGGACAACAATCATGGAAACGACGTCGACTTGGTGACGGTGCTTTTGCATGAGTTGTCACATGGTCTCGGATTTCAAACTTTCACCGATTCCGACACTGGCGCTGAATTTGATGCCGGGGACGGAGCTGGGCCACTGCCGACGATCTACGACCGGTTTCTTTTTGACAATACTGCGATGAAGACCTGGTTGCAGATGACTAATAGCGAGCGCCAGGCTTCCAGCATCAACACGGGAAAGCTCGCGTGGAACGGACCACAGGTCACAAGCGATGTTCATTCCGTTCTTGGCACTCCGTTGCTGCGAGTAAATTCTCCCGGTGCGATTGCCGGAACTTATCAGGTGGGCACAGCTAGTTTTGGCCCATCCTTGTCTAACCCAGGTGTCACGGCAAACGTCGTTCAGGCTCTTGATCCGTCAGATGCCTCTGGTACTTCAACGACGGATGCCTGCTCCGCCCTCACAAATGCAGGGGCCGTTGCCGGAAAAATCGCGCTCGTTGATCGGGGAAACTGCAATTTTACTGTTAAAGTTAAAAATGCCCAGAATACCGGCGCCCTAGGCGTGATTGTCGCAAATAATGTGGCTGGCGGCCCACCACCAATGGGCGGTACAGACGCTACGATCACTATACCGTCGGTAAGCATAACGGTAACCGACGGGAACACAATTAAGTCCCAACTAGCGTCCGGCGTCAACGCGACTATTAGCGTTGATGTCTCGATCCCTTCCGGAACAGACCAGGCAGGGCGAGCCCTTTTATATACCCCTAACCCTGTAGATTCCGGTTCATCAGTTTCCCACTGGGACACAACTGCTTTTCCGAACCAGTTGATGGAGCCAAATATTACCGATGACCTGAGTCATAGTGTCGTACCGCCTCAAGATTTGACATTCTCGTTGCTCCGCGACATTGGATGGCTGGCGGCAGCCCCGACACCTACGCCAACACCTCCAGCCGCGGTGCAGTTTTCCAGTGCGAGTTACAGCGTGAACGAAGGGGCGACGAGTTTAACCGTGACGGTTACCCGCGGTGGAGATACAAGCGGTACAGCTTCAGTCGACTATAAAACCACAGACAGCGATACCTTCACTGTGGGATGTAGTGACACGGTCAGTAATCTGGGCGGAGCTTATGGGCGCTGCGACTATGCGACCAGCGTTGATACGTTGACTTTCGCGCCCGGTGAGACCTCGAAGACTTTTTCCATTCCCATTATTGATGACGCGTTCGCTGAGGGTAACGAGACTTTTAACCTCACCTTGAGCAATGCGACCGGTGCAACAATGGGGAGTCCGTCTACAGCATCCATCACCATCAATGACAACGAGACGGTGAATGGCGCGAATCCTATCTTCACCACGCCATTCTTTGTGCGGCAACACTATCTGGACTTCCTCTCGCGCGAACCGGAGGCGGGTGAACCCTGGTCAGCAGTGCTCAACAACTGTTCAGATGTGAACAACAATCCGGCTTGTGATCGGTTAACCGTTTCAGCGGCGTTCTTCGGTTCACCGGAGTTCCAGCTTAAAGGCTACTTCGTCTATCGTTTCTATAAACTAGCTTTCAACCGGCTGCCTACGTATAGCGAGATCGTTACCGATATGCGTGCGGTGACGGGGCAGACTGCTGCTGAGGTATTTCAGAAGAAAGCGGCCTTCACAAACGGGTTTGTGCAGCGAACGGAATTCGCAAACCAATACAACTCTCTGACTAACGCACAGTATGTGACAACGTTGATGGGGCGCTACAGTCTGACGCAGATCACGACACCAGACCCGGCACAACCTGACGGCACGCAGAAGGTAACACTTACGACTGCGGACCTGACGAATCAACTCAACTCTGCCACCCTCACGCGCGCGCAGGTGCTGCGGGCCATAGCAGATTCGGACCAGGTCTTCAGTGCGGAATTCAACCAGGCGTTCGTAGCGATGCAGTACTATGGATATTTGCGACGCGCGCCTGAACAGCCCGGCTACAATTCCTGGCTTAACTATCTGAATGCTAATTCATCAGACTTCCGCACGATGGTCAACGGTTTTATGAATTCCACCGAATACCGCCTGCGCTTCGGACCACCTTGAGGAAATAATTGGCCACAGAATAAATTGGCCGCAGATAAATACAGATAACGCCGATAAGACAAAAAAGACTAGCTGAAGAGTCAATACACCTCCGTCCGCCGTTCGCTGTTTCGTTTTGCCTCACAGTTGTCCGCCGTCCGCTCTTTTGTTCAGGTCTTATCCGCGTTTCATCTGCGTTCATCTGCGGCTAATTTACTGCAGAATTCCGCAATGGACCTGCCTTGACGCACCGTACGTCGCATGTTAGGTTTGCGCCTTCATCTTTAGTAAAGAGTTTTGATCTTTGCTAGCTTACCAAACTAGCATGGAGACATCCTTGACCGCACCGGCGCAGGAACTTAACAAGACCCCGCTGAATAGCGTGCACCGAAAGATGGGTGGGCGCATGGTAGATTTCGGCGGTTGGGAAATGCCGGTACAGTATCCGGCCGGTACCGTCGAGGAGCATCTGCGGACCAGAAATCATGCAGGTCTGTTCGACGTCTCGCATATGGGCGAGATCGATATTCGTGGTCCAGCAGCGATTTCTTTCGTCAATGGTCTTGTTTCCAACGATGCGGCCAGACTGATCGATGGCCAGGCCCAGTACTCAGCACTTACTACTCCAGATGGTACGGTTGTAGATGACCTGCTGGTTTACCGTTTCGCCCAGGAGCACTTGCTGCTGGTCGTCAATGCTGGAACAACCACGAAAGATTGGGATTGGATTACCTCACACCGAGGCAACGAGTCAGTTGAATTACGAAATGTCAGCCGCGACTATTGTCAACTGGCGCTTCAGGGCCCCGACGCTCTGCAGATTCTGCAGAAGCTTACTGATCTGAGTCTGACGAAAGTCAAATATTACCACTTCCTGCAGGAAGTGGTGGACGGGGTTCCATGCATCGTCTCGCGTACCGGATACACGGGCGAAGACGGTTTTGAAGTTTACGCAGATGCGGATAAGGCAGAGCGGCTCTGGAACAAGATTCTCGATGCCGGAGATTTCGGCGCAGCGTCTGGACTTATTCCTTGTGGTCTGGCTGCGCGAAACACGCTAAGGCTCGAAGCGGCAATGTCCCTTTATGGACATGAAATTGACGAAACCACAACCTTGCTGGAAGCCAATTTGGGTTGGATTTGCAAGCTGGATAAAGGCGACTTCGTCGGCCGGGATCGACTGGTAAAACAGAAGACCGAGGGTATTAAACGCCGGTTGGTGGGTTTTGAGATGGTCGAACGGGGTATTGCTCGTGACGGACAAGAGGTAATTATTAACGGTGAACGATATGGCAGAGTGACGTCAGGAAGTCCAGCACCCTACTTGAAAAGGAATATTGGGCTCGCTTATGTGCCCATTCAATTTGCCAACGAAGGCCAGCGAATTCATATTGATGTACGGGGACGCATGGTGGAAGCGCAAATTGTAAAAACTCCTTTTTATAAGCGGAAACTCTGATACCGTTGAGCTTCGGATTTGGCTTAATATTCCGAATCTATTATTGGGATGTAGCTTCGTACCAAATCATGCAAAATCGAAAGCCCAAGCGCAAACTGAGAGGATAGCTCATGGCAAACGTTCCGGAGAATTTACACTACAGTAAGGATCATGAATGGGTCAGGGTCGAGGCTGAAATCGCCGTCATCGGTATAACAGACTACGCCCAGAACTCGCTCGGCGATGTTGTGTACGTTGAATTACCAAAGCCTGGCGATGAGTTCTCGTCTAATGAGTCGTTCGGTTCAGTTGAATCAGTGAAAGCCGTTTCTGAAGTATTCTCTCCGGTTGCCGGCCAGGTGGTGCAAATAAATGAAACTCTAGCCGATGAGCCGGAAAAAGTTAATGCCGATCCCTATGGCGAAGGCTGGATGATTCACATCCGGATGTCGAGTCCCGGCGAAGTGGATAGTCTGTTAACAGCCGCGGAATACGAAGACTTCACGAAAGCTGAGACGGAGTAAATTGCGCTATATCCCCAATTCACGCGATGAGCGCGCCGAAATGCTTCGTCAAATCGGTCTCGACTCTGCCGGAGAATTATTTAATTCAATCCCACAGAAACTTCTGCTGCAGCGAGACCTGGCTACCCCTTCCGCGCTCTCTGAAATAGAATTGCTGGCAAATTTCGAGCGTCTGGCAGAGCAAAATGCCGCCGCGCGCAGGCCCAGTTTTTTGGGGGCCGGTGCTTACTCTCATTACATCCCTTCCGTGGTGGACCATATTATTTCTCGCTCGGAATTTTTCACGGCATACACACCTTACCAGCCGGAGATTTCGCAGGGCACCTTGCAGGTCATTTTTGAATTCCAGACGCTTGTCTGCCAATTGACGGACATGGAAGTGGCAAATGCTTCCATGTATGACGGCTCGACGGCACTCGCGGAAGCTGTTCTTATGGCAGAGCGCATCACCCGTCGCCCGAAAGTGATCGCCTGCGGAGCTGTACATCCTGAATATCTCGAGGTAATCACGACTTATGTGCAGCATGCCGGAATCCATTTAGAGCGTGTCGATTTTGACGGGCGGACGGGCCAGACTTCCCCCACTATCGGCTCCGCAATAGATAACCAGACGGCCGCAATTGTGGTCCAGTCGCCAAATTTTTTCGGTTGCGCGGAAGACCTTAGAGCACTTGCTGAGATGGCCCATACGGCCGGAGCTTTATTGATTGTCGCGATTACCGAATCGGCATCACTTGGTCTTCTGAAACCACCAGGTGCCTGCGGCGCTGATATTGTTGTTGCGGAAGGACAATCCTTCGGCGTGCCACTTTCCTTCGGTGGTCCTTACCTGGGTCTGTTTGCCACGCGCGAGAGATATGCGCGGCAGATCCCCGGGCGCCTGGTTGGCGAAGCGCAGGATAAACATGGCCGTCGCGGTTTTGTGTTGACCCTGGCTACTCGCGAGCAGCACATTCGTCGCGAGAAAGCGACCTCGAACATCTGCACCAATGAAGGCTTGATCGCCCTGGCAGCAACTGTCTATCTGGAGACCTTGGGTCGCAGAGGCCTGCAAGAAGTTGCCACCCAGTGTGCCAGGAAGGCAGCGTATGCGGCGCGAACAATATCGGGGATTAAGGGCTTTTCACTTCCCTTCACCGGTCCCCACTTCAATGAGTTTGTAGTGCGTGCCCCGATCGCAGCTGAAACTTTACTTTCGCGCCTGGCAGCGGAAAAAAATATCAACGGAGGGCTGGCTTTATCTCGCTATTTTCCGGACCAAAATAATGATTTGCTAATTTGCGTCACGGAAACTAATTCACGCGTGGAGATTGACGCACTCTGCCATGGATTCGAATCAATCAGCAGCTAAACTCTGAACTCAATTGGATACATTCCGACGTTCCTATCCTTGTTGAATCAGAAGCGAAAACTTCAAGCGACACCTCTCATGTGTTAAGGAACTATCTCCCACGTCCAGCGTAACTAAGTCACAATTTCTGTTCATGAAATCCGATATCAGCAAAGTCACAACTCATATTAATCAGAACGAAGCCCTGATCTTTGAACGCTCTCAAACAGGTCGTATAGGTTATCGTCTGCCACCACTGGATGTGGAGGAAACTCCCCTTGACGACATCATCCCACGGAAATTTCAACGCGATGATGATCTAGAAGGGTTACCTGAAGTGAGCGAAGTGGACGTCATTCGGCACTTTATCAGAATCTCTACCTGGAACTATTCAATCGATCTGGGAATGTATCCGCTGGGCTCCTGTACTATGAAGTACAATTCGCGCCTCAATGAAAAAGTAGCACGAATTAGCGGCTTTGCTAATTTACATCCGCTCGTTCCCGAGCAGGACGCACAGGGAGCGCTACGGGTCATCTACGAGCTTCAGCAAGCCCTCTCCGAGATTACTGGCCTTCCCGGTATTTCACTGCAGCCTGCAGCCGGCGCTCACGGCGAAATGACAGGCGTGATGATCATCCGCGCGTACATCGATGCACGTGACGGAGAAGGCGCCTCGGCGAATCGGCGCACTATGCTTATTCCCGACTCCGCGCACGGCACCAATCCAGCCTCAGCACATTTGTCTGGATTTGCCGTGAAGACGATCCGCTCGACCGCGGAAGGACTCACGGATTTAGAACACTTGCGAGAACTCTGCAGCCGTGGCGATGTAGCCGGTTTAATGCTGACAAATCCCAACACGCTTGGTCTTTTCGAAAAGAATATTCAAGAGATCTGCGCCATTGTGCATGAGGCTGGTGGGCTCGTGTATATGGACGGCGCCAATATGAATGCGCTCGTAGGCATAGCGCGGCCTGGCGACATGGGAGTTGACGTTATCCACCTTAATCTGCACAAGACCTTCTCCACCCCGCATGGCGGTGGTGGTCCAGGCTGTGGTCCTTGCTGCTGCACGAAAGAGCTGGAGCCGTTCCTACCCGTGCCCCGGATTGTCAGTAACGGAGAGAGGTTCGCACTCGATTTCACCTACCCGCAATCGATTGGTCGTGTGAAAGCGTTTCTGGGTAACTATGGAATGATGTTAAGGGCTTTGGCTTATATTCAGACGCATGGTTTCGATGGATTGCGTGAAGCAACCGAAGCCGCAGTGCTTAATGCGCGATACATTGCCGAGGGGTTAGTGTCGTCGTACGATAAACCGTTCGCAGCGCCCCCAATGCACGAGGTCGTTTTTACCGATAAACGCCAGACCCGAAAGGGCGTGCATACACTGGATATAGCCAAGCGTTTAATCGACTATGGCTTTCATCCGATGACTATCTATTTTCCGCTGATCGTACCAGGAGCCATGCTGATCGAACCTACGGAGTCGGTCGGAAGACAAGAACTGGACCAATTTGTGTCGGCGATGAAATCGATAGCGCGCGAAGCACTGGAAGAACCGCAACTCGTACTTGACGCACCTCACTCTACTCGAATAGGAAGACTTGATGAAGCTGCGGCAGCTCGTAAGCCGGTACTTCGCTGGCAGCCGAAAACATGAAGGATGAAGGAGAAACCGCGCCTCTCAGGACTCAACTTAGAAAACCACCCAACAGCAGGGCTAGTGCCAAACCAAAATAAAACCCGATCGTTTTCACAAAATACTTGACACTACCACTTTGAGGCGGTGGCAGGCTCAACCTGCGTAACCTGAGAGGTTGCGGTTTCTCCTTCATCCTTCATCCTTCCGCCTTCATCCTTGCCAAGTCCTGCCGTCTGCCTTACTGCGCAGGAATCTTCAGCAGGGCCAGTCTCTTTACCACCCGACCCCCAAGAATGTGTTCTTCCATTATTTCCGCAACATCTTCAGCGCGCACCTGCGCATACCAGATTCCGTCGGGATAAACCATCACCGCGGCGCCAATAGCACAGAACCCCACTGAAGCACATTCGGTAAGCACCACACTGCCTTTAGGATTCTTGCCCTTATGCTCCTTTCCGAAGAGCATTCCCCGAGACATTAACTCCCGTTCAAACGCCTGCCTCACCTCTGCGCTGTCCACTGCTGAACAAGATTTTCCAGTGCACACAAAAACGTGGTACTTGATCGGAGCCGTGATAACCGGCGCTAGAGATTCGAGTTTCTGACAATCGGTAATGGGTAGGTGCTCGTTCATAAATACAATGACTGCTTTGAGGCCTTCAGTCATTTCCTATGCTAACACGAACTTGCACCAGCGGCGGAAATGTTGGTAGTGGGTAAGTTTGAAACCTCTCTATTTAGTAACACGTCGTAAGGAGTGAGGATTGCGGGTTTTGTAGTTTCATTCTCATCGCTTTTTTCAAAGTTTTTGCTAGCCTCAAGAATACATTGTAGAATATGCGATGAGGGGCAACCGCTCGCCCGATCGCTGCTAACCTCTCAGCGGAGTAACGCGGGCGCCCAATGTATCGTCGCGATTTTCTTGAAGTTTGACAGTTTATGGCAACCGGCCTGGTTATCCACATTTCCTCCGGTGAAGACAAGCACACCGAAGTATTAACGGACGAGCATATCCGCATTGGCAGTTGCGAGGATTGCGACCTGCGGTTGCGTATGTCTGACCTGCCGAAACGATCAGCTAACGGAATTGTAGTCGAACTTGCCCGCACTGATGGTTCTTATCACATTACTGGATTCGACCAGTCGCTCGAATTCAGCCATAACGGCAAACCGCTTGAAGCAAACGCTGAAATTCACGATGGGGACGAAATTTGCATCCACCCTACCAATCTGGCACTGCAGTTTTTTCCTATCCGCTCGTTACCAGCGGTAGTGTCAGGGGCCATACAGCAGACCCATGTAGCACCATTTATCGAGAATGCCGCGATTGAGTCGGCAGCAACCGCCCGTCGCGACGATGCCAAAGTCTTCCTGCGGGAATTCACGCGTGAGCTGGTTCAGGAAATCAATCTTAGTACAAAGATGATCACCCTCACAATAGCCATCGCACTGGTGGGCGGCATTCTCTATATCGGCTTTGCTATGTACAAGGAGCTGCAACGAAGCCGGCACCTGATTGCTGACCAGGGGGCGCAGCTGTCTCAGATGCAACAGCAAGGCACCAACACGAGCCAAAAACTATCTGATGTAGTGCGTGCGACCAAAGAACTCCAGGCCAGCCTTTCGCTGGCGGTGAAATTGCGCAGTGACTATGGCAACGGTGTCTGCTTGATCGCCGGTTCCTTCTACTTTGTGGAGGCCTCGACCGGACGACCGCTTCGCTATCCGGAAGCGCAAACGAATGAAGGCGGGGCAGCTGTTCCGAATAGTGGGGAGTCCACGACCTTGACACCTGAAGGTCGGGCGGCCATTGCTGAATTCGAATTTGTGGGTACAGGCTTTCATGTTGGCAATGGCTACATAGTAACCAATCGTCACATTGCTCAACCCTGGCTCGCTGATGAGCGAGCACAGGGCCTCAGCAGCAGTGTCAAAGGCCAACCCAGGCTCAAGAAATTGAATGCGTACTTTCCAAATCATACGCAACCTATCCCGCTCAAGTTCAAGCTCGCGGCCCAAAGAGACGATCTTTCTGTTTGCAATCTAGATACCACAGTCTTACCCACAGATATCCCTGTCCTTCCGCTTGAAACGGAAAATGATGTCGTTGCTGTAGGTAAGACGGTAGTGATGATGGGCTATCCCTCAGGACCGGATCGCCTGCTAGCCCTCCTTGATGATGCCGAGTCACGCGGTATTCAGCAACGCTATGGCTCGATGGATGCTCTGCTCGGTTACCTGGCCGAGAGCAGGCGAATTAACCCCGCAACTACTCAAGGCAACATTACCGACGTGAATGCTCGTCGTATTGCTTATGACGCCCGCACGGCCGAGGGCGGCTCCGGGGCGCCACTTTTTGGGCCGTCAGGTCGCGTAATTGGGGTCAACTTCGCAGTTTTTACTGAAAACCAGACCTCCAACTTCGCTGTTCCAATTCAGTATGGAATTACACTGCTCGAACGCGCGGGCTGGCAAGTGCCCGTGCAGAATGACACAAAAGAGACGGACGCCGCCAACATGCAACAGAACCCTCATCTCACCGCGGCGGCCCCGAAATAGCTGGTCTAAGCAACAATTTTGTTTCCCATGATTGTACGATGGGAACCAAAATTAGTTGATCAGATCGCTACTAAACAACCTTGCGAGATGTCCTTCACGTGATCAAAATCCTGACTTTTGTTCAATCCGGTCAAAATTTCTTGCCAGCGGCAACTCAATCCGCGACCCAGGCATCGGAAACCCGATGCTGCAATCTACCGTCTGCTGCAATCTACCGTCCAGTCTATGGACCATCAAATTTTCAGCGCCACCGGCGAGTAGTGTTACAGTGTTGACTCCTTGACGCCGGAGCATCAGGTTTGCACGCAGAGCGCATGACAGCGCAAGTGCTAACTGCCGCCACTTGGGTTACGCAGTGTCTAGAGTATGCATCACCGGTAGAGATTTTCCAGGGGTTTGAAAAAAATTAAGGATAAAAGGAAGATGCGCTTTACCCCAAAAAGACGTCAGCCCTTTCTCATATTCTCTCTCCTAGTACTATTCTTATTAATTACACAAACATCAGCCAATGCCCAGGATGCAGCTCCGAGCCAGGCCTCCGGCGACACTGCATCTCCGGCGAGCATGTTTCGACTCGAGCGTGTTCCGATTAAAGGGGGAGCGGAGCTCCTTACGATCCATGCCAGGCTGGATGGTCTAGACGCGAGCGAGGAACAAAAATGGGTGCCGCTCGTAACGATCCTGCGCGATACTCTGGGCGATCTCAATTCGGAAAATGACCGACTTCGTTATCTCTGGCCGCTTACCTACACGCGTCCTACGGTGGCCCAACAGCTGTCAGCTGCTGTACCGTTTCTCTATACCCGTGTTGGCAACAAGAACGATGTATCGGCCACTCCCCCACCGTCAGTAGTGGATCTTGCGTCTCCCGATCACGATGTTTGGGAGAAGATCTTTTGGACGGCACTGCAAAACGTGCTGCTGGATCCGTATGGTCTGCCCGTGAAGGCTTCGAGCCGATCTTATAGACGCAACATCAGCGACTATCGCAAGTCTCAAATCATTCGTGCCCTATCAGTGCTTTCGCTCTATCAGGCGTTGAAAGGGACGCCGGCTTTTTCGGACTCCGAGATGAGCGAGATTCAGGCTCGTCTTCTGCTTACAGATAAGACATTCGGTGGCCTCGTTGACAATATCAATCTGCAGCGATATTACGAGAAACAATTAACCCAGGTCCGTGACGACCGCGGTCACAACTGGGAACTCTTGCGTCAGCGCGCAGAAGCGGAGTCACTCTATTTCGACCCTTTGCAGATGCCGGACGGAACTGTGACACACGCGCTACTCTGGGTGGCCAAACCGGATCTCACCACAAAGAGATCCCAACGTTATGACAGTCGATTCTTAAATCTGGCAGATCCATGGTCTGACAGACGTCTTCTCAATTGGCAGGGTTATGTAGAGACCAGGTATTTCAACGCGGAGAATCAGCAGGTACCGCCGGAAACTCCTGGCTCCAGGCCCATCGAAATGATTCCGCTGGCCCTGTACGGATTGGATTATCCGAAAATTCCGGTCGTGCTAGTGGATTTTCGCGATGCCTTAAATCCAAAGAAGCGCGAAATGTCACGTCGCGCCCTACAGGATGTTACGCGAAATGTTCTTTCACTTTCACAATTTGGTGACTTGCCGTACTTTCTCGGGCGGACCGTCTTCGACTTCATTACCGGCAGACGCGGAATCGACGTAAACCAACCGTCGCGACTCAGAACTTATTCGCAATTGAAACTGCTTCTGGCGCTCAATCAATCATTGAACCCGGGCTTACGCAGCCAGATAAGAGATCGGCTGGAAAAGGTCTCTCTAAACCCACTGGAAAACGATCTGCAAGCCGAGTCTGAGCTTGCCAGGGCACAATATAAAGCGCTGCTCCTGTATGCGGAGCAACCTGACGGCTTGCCAGCAAAACTGGACCGGGACCGACGCAGCGAAATGGTCCATCTGGAACATGGAAAAACAGCTCAGTTCTTTTTTCGACTCACAAATATTCTCAGCTTTGGCAGCTATGCCCATCGGGAAAAAGGCTCGCCGGAAATGGAGGCGCGCTTGGATACAACTCGTCGTCTCACTTATCACACTCGATTTCTTCGAGAAGTCTCCAGATCGAACGCTCGCATCGAAGTCGCCTGGAATCTTGATGAAGTTAAGCGATCTTTGCAGTTCATTTCAGAACATGGACCAGCAGCCAACTCTCAGGCTATTGGCGCGGCGGCGGAAATTTTTCTGCGAACCGAAGATCCGGAAACGCGGCGGCTGTGTCTTGAAAGTCTCTCCCGAATAAACAGCTCAAAGGCTAGAAATGAACTAATTCGCATTTCTCAAAAGCAGGAAATCGATCAGACCTGGAAAGACCTGATTGCTTCCTATCTCACCCAGCCGCACAAGGAGCTGGTGCCGCTAGCAGCCTCCGAAGCCAACACCAATATGCAAAGAGTCGAACAGCGCTGAATGATGGATCGAAGCGATGCCCCATCTTCGTTTCCTGCCTGTTCGACAAGGGCGGACCTCCTGCGCCTCTTTCGGCTGTCCTGCGTTTCTCTTATTAGCGCTCTCTTATTCCTGCTCTGGCCGGCCATTTCGTTTGCCCAAGTCCAAAGGTTGGTAATCGTAAAATGCGATGGTCTTCCATACGAGGTGGTTGATCAATTTGTCCAGGAAAAAGATCCGCGCACGGGGAAAAGCCAACTGCCGTGGATCGACCATATCTTTTATCAACGAGGTGTTCGTCTTGCTAATTTCTACGTTCGCGGAATGAGTCTTTCCGCCCCTTCCTGGTCCCTTCTGGAAACCGGCCAGCATCTGCAGATCAAGGGCAACGTAGAATTTGACCGTTTCACGCTCCACGCTTACGACTATCTAAACTTCTTCCCCTATCTGATGACCGCTGCTACCGGCAGTCGAGTGGACACGCCTGCCGTAGAAGTCCTCGACTCGCTTCACCTGCCGCTGCTGATGGATGCTTTTCCCCATAATGAACGATACATGAGCTTTTCCTTGTTCCAGCGGGGACCGCGTTTCGTCACTTTCCAAAGGAGTATGGAGAACAAACTCAAACAGCCTGCCAGGGAACTATTTGATGAATGGACGATGGGCTTGGGATTGCGCGATGTTTTGCCCGACCAGTTGCTAAATGAGTTAATCCGGAATTTGAATAACCCTAAGGTTCGTTTGCTCGATCTGATGCTTGCGGACTTCGATCACGTGGCCCATCATAACAACGATCGGGAATCACATCTGTTGGTGCTAAAGCAGATCGATTCAGTACTGGGACGAATCTGGACAGCAATCGAAAAGAGCCCACTAGCAGACAGTACGGCGCTGGTCCTCGTCTCCGATCACGGTTTCAATACCGACGAAAAGGTCTACAGCCAGGGGTACAATTTGGTCAAACTGCTCGGTTCGCCTGCGGCAGGCGGGCATCATGTGGTTACCAAACGCAGGCTATTGCTGGATTATTCGATCAAAGGCATGAACCCGTTTGTCCCACTGATCACGACCAATTCCCATGACTCGTATTACCTCAAAGGCCAGAGCATCGAATATCCAACGGCGATGCTCGACTTTGACGGCAACGAACGTGCTTCGATCCATCTCCGCGACAGCGATCTCAATCTGCTGCAAATTCTGCTCCAGCAGTGCCAGCGAACCGAACTGTCCGAGTCGCTCCGCCAGGCCTTAAACGCCACCCTTTTCGCAACACTTGATCGCAGGCGTCCCGATTGGCAGAACTCGCTGGACCAGCTCGAGGAGGAGTTGGCTGCGTTGCGGCGTCAGATCGAGCGGCAGAGAAAGCTCTGGGCGACGCAACCGAAGAAGTTTTCGGCGGAAGAGATGGAAATGGGCCGCGATGACGAGTCGAAACGAGTGTTTGCTCAACTCGAACGATCGATCGGCGAGGAACGAGAATACGCTGAATATGCCAGGAGTTTAAAGAATCTTCTGGCGCTACAAAGGGATAGCTTCAATCCGAGCAAGGTGAAAATTGAAGATGTTATCGCCCAGCGCGCAATGGGTGAACAAAATAACATCTATCAACTACAACACTACGTCGCCGGCATCGCGCCCGGCGGGCTGGTCCTCCGCGGCGATGGGTCTCTTGACCTGGAAAGAAGCTTTGTCACTATCGACTACTTTTCTTTGTTGCACGGAATCTCGGTTAGAAACAATGTCCAACCGGAGGTCGGCAATCGCCCCGTCGACCTGATTGCTACAAGCTTGCCCGGCGATCAAGTAGGGCCGCTTCTAGGTGAAAGGAAGGTCAATCCGCAGGTAGTTTGGGTATACGGTGGACCCGACAAGCAAGCGCTTATTATGGCCCGCGAGGATCAACGCGGAATGAGCCTTCGTTACCAGCCGATTAAGAATCTCACGCAAGATAGTGCGGGTCGCTTCCATTTTGAGATCGCTCCGTGGCAGCCCGGGTTGCCGTTGCACATTCTCGAGGATAAAGACCTGGGATTGTCAGAAGCGGAGCGAGAAGGTTGGCTCAGCCAATGGCATACCGACCTTGAGTGGCTCCGCGTGCTGCACAGAACAAACTACTCTAACGGCTTGATTGGCCTGAACGAAGAATTAGCCCGCCATGAGGTGGCCAGTGCTTCTGGGGAAGAGCCCGGAATCTCGTCAGATGAGCGCCTGCTCCTTCGCTTTGTTGCCCGGCAACGCCAGCTTGTCGAAGCGGATATGCTGCTGGTGGCCAACAATCATTGGAATTTTGACGTGCGTGGGTTCAATCCCGGCGGCAATCACGGATCATTTTTCCGCATCTCCACGCACTCAACTTTCATGGTGGCTGGAGGCGAGAAAACGAACCTTCCCCGTGGCACAGTTGTGACAGAGCCTTACGACAGCCTCAGTTTTGTGCCCAGCGTACTAGCATTAACTGGTAATTTACGCGATGATAGCAGTCCCGTTCCGGTGTTGTGGGAAAAAGGCTTCAGGAAGTTTCCTGGTCCTATTGTCAAAGAGGTTCTACCGCTAAGACGAGAGAAGCAGAATATAGCGGTTACTGGAGCAACTGCATCCCCTTGACGACCTCTGAAGAAGACCTGACAGAAAACTGGAATGATGACGAGATAGAACAACTCGTCGACCAATCGGAGCCTCCCTCCGCGAACAATTCTCGTCGCTCGTTCATCTGGCTACAGACGCTTGCCTTTATTCTTGGCCTTGGGCTGCTCGTTTTCATAATCAATCGCGTCGGTCTGCAGCCGATCTTTGATGCTCTACTTCGCATCGGTTTTGGTTTCTTTTTACTTCTGGCCATTAGCGGCTCACGTCATGTGCTGCGTGCGATTGCGATGCGTGCCGCGGTTCCGGCTGAACACAGGCACTTCAATTTTTTCCAGGCCTTCGCGGCCCGTCTGGGCGGTGAAGCCATCAGTTTTCTAACGTTCACTGGACCATTACTGGGCGAGGCCACGAAAGTAGCACTCTTACGCCGCAAAGTGCCACTCACGTACGGCGTTCCGGCCCTGGTGGTAGATAACCTGCTCTACAATCTCTCGGTTGTCTTTTTTATTCTGAGTGGCGCCTGCGTGATGCTCTTCACGTATCGCCTTTCTCCGCCAGTTCATTATGTCCTGATTGGTATTGCGGCTATCGCCGCGCTGGGGATACTTGCGGCTGCCCTTGCGGCCAAACGACGCATTATGGTCGCCAGTTGGGCCATGGATCGGCTTGCTGAGCTTCGTCTCAGTCCAAAAGTTATTCTCAAACGCCGTCAACATGTTCGTCACATCGAGTCAAAGGTCTACGACTTTTATAAACATCATCCCGGTGTTTTCTTCGGCATGATTGGTTGCGATCTGCTCTCACACGCGTCGAGCGTAATTGAAGTTTATGTGACTCTGCGCATGCTCGGTCTCGCACCCCAGGTGGCCCAAGCTTACATTATCGAATCCCTCACAAAAGTAATCAATTTCGCTTTCGCGTTCGTTCCCGGCACAATTGGCGTTTACGAGGCCGGCACGCAAATTATCCTGCAAAATCTTGGCTTTGCGGCGGCCATAGGCGTGGCTCTGGCGCTTGTTCGCAAAGCGGGAATCATATTTTGGACCTCCATCGGGCTGCTGGTTCTGACCTGGCGTACGGTGCCGGGAGCATGGCAACGCGTGCTGAACCGCAATCCTCGGCTACAGAGAATCATGGACAGCCTCGTACTTTCCAACATCACTCATCGCCCCGCGCGCACCGCCGTCAGCATTCTGGGAACGGCTGTTGGGGTCCTGCTCATCGTGTTTACCGTGGGATTGGCCCACGGCGTCCTGCACGAACGAGGACGCCGTGAGTCCAACATAGGCGCACAAATAATGCTCCGCTCTTCCGGCTCTCTCGGGTTCGGTGGCTCGGCGCCATTTCTCCTGCCCGTATCCAGAGCAGCAGAAATCTCCGCTATTGAGGGTGTCCGCGCAGCTACGCCTATAGGGCAAACTCTCGATCGAAGTGATGCCGGCTTCGGTTCACGACTGCTCGACGGTATTGAGTTTGACGATTACGCCCGGCTGGCGGGGATCTCGATCAGGGAGGGCGCCAAGTTAACCAATGGTGATCAAGCGATCATTGATCCGGTTTGGCAACAACAAAGGCATGCCGCGGTCGGTTCAACGGTGGTAATCTTTGAGCGTCCGTTTAAGATCGTCGGAGTTTATGAGCCGCCCGGCGGCGGACGCCTAAAAATTCCCCTAGCCACTATGCAGGAGCAGGAGGGCAGCGAAGGCCGCGCCTCAGCTATTCTGATTGCCTGCACTGACCCCGCTCGGCAGGACGATGTAGCTGCAAAAATCAGAGAGCGCTTCCCGGAGGATCAGATCATTTTCACGCGTGACCTGCCGGAGATCTATGCGTCAGGAGTACCGGCGCTGAACGTTTTTATCAAAGTAGTCGTCGGGGTTTCGGCCTCAATCAGTATGCTGGTGATTCTACTGGCAATGTACACTACAGTCACCGAGCGTACGCGCCAGATAGGAATACTCAAAGCCCTGGGAATGTCAAAAACTGCGATTGCCTGGGTCATCGAACAGGAAGCGATTCTCGTAAGTTTGCTGGGCGTAGTGGTTGGCGTAATCTTCACGCTCGGCGCACGTTTCGCGGTGATGCGAATAACTAGTCTAACAATTGAAATAGAACCACGCTGGATTCTGATTTCACTGCTCGTGGGACTTGTAGGCGGGAGCGTTGGAGCACTATATCCAGCCGTGCGCGCCGCTCGTCAGGATGCCGTCGAAGCCTTAAGTTACGAGTAAGCGGTTTACACATTAGTTGTGTCGTCATGCAAGGCATACGATGTCGGCCCCCGCCAGATGCCCCTTTGACGCAAACGATCGGCCGGGTTAGCATTCGGCAGCGGGTTTCGTTCACAATGGGAAAAGTCATAAACATCGACTATTACGAAGTGCTGCAAGTCAGCACAAATGCAGAACCGGAGACGATCAGTCGCGTCTACCGACTGCTCGCCCAGCGCTTGCATCCCGATAATCAAGAGACCGGCAACGAGACCCTCTTCCGCGAGATCACCGAGGCTTACCATGTTCTCAGCGATCCTGAAAGACGGGCGCAATATGATGTAATGCACCAGCAGCGGCGGCAGGATCGGTGGCGGCTTGTGTCCAGCGGTGCAAACTCCGAGAACGACTTCGAGATGGAGCAAATTACTCGACTCACCGTACTCGAGGCTCTCTATACGAAGCGACGATTGGAGGCGGCGAGCCCGGGAATCTTCTTTCGAGATCTTGAAGGACTCACTGGGAGGCCCCGCGAGCACCTCGAGTTCACCATCTGGTACCTCATTCAGAAAAGACTAGTGACCCGTGACGACAATTCCCGCCTGCTACTGACAGTTGAAGGTGCTGAATTCCTTGAACAGAGCTATCGCAGCAACCTGCATCAGAAGCGGCTACAAGGAGCCAAAGAAAGCAGTTAAGCGTAAACGCCCGCTCGACGTATCCGAACACTTCCATTTTGATGTGGCCGAAACGAACATTGTTGTGTTGACAACGCGAAACCCAAATTACCCAACGCGGAGACGAGGACGAAAAATCTAATTTATGCCTGTGCCGTCTCGTTTCGTATTGTGGTTAGCCTTACTATGCGCTTACGTCCTCTCGCCCCGTTACTGGCCCGTACAGGGTCAGGTGAAACAATCTCCGGAAGTGTTGCAAGCCTACCATGTCTGCGAGACATTCGAACGATTGCTCGGCGAGAACCTGGATTTCGACCGCGCTTATGAGGCAACATTCACCAAGGACAACGCTCGGCGTCGCGAGATCGCTATCGCTGACGGCGAATTCGGAGATCTAAACTACACAAGTATCGATGGCCAACTGCTCGTTAAAGCTTACAAATTGCGAATGCAGATCCTTTATCTGCTTCTGCCTTTGACCAACCCCAGCGACAAAGAGCAATCCTTCTTCTTTCCCCCAAAAATAAAAGAGATCCTGGAGCGGAAGGGTCCACGACTAAACCGGGATTTTCCCTCTTATGTTACTCAATTAGAACAGGACGCAGCGGTTTTCCGATCACATTTGAACACTCTTGTCGCTCGAGATCCTTCAGTGGCCGAACGGGTTAACGGATTTAAATCAGAAGCGCTCGCCGCCACATTCGAGCCGCCCGCTGATACCAGGGTCACCCCGCAACATGGATATTACCGAAGCAACGTCCTGGACAAGGATGAGAGCTATTACGAGATCAAAGGCTATAGCGTTGCCAAAGATGGGCGAGACATGAAAATCATCGGGATTAGATTTTTCAACAGGCTGTTTTGACCCCTCTCTCTTCCCTAACCACGGCATCAACTAACAACCGGGTTCACTTCAGGAAATCTTATGATCGAACGATTAATGGCCGTACTCATCTACTCATGCAGCACTGAATAGAATTAAAGGGTGGGACAATGGAAGCTCCAAATTTAAAAGATCCGCACAGGGACTATCAAAATTTACGCGACGATGTAAATACTCGATCGCGCTCCGCGGTCAAACCTATGCTGGCTATTTGTCTGTCTTTCTGTTTTGGGCTTGTCGCTTTTCCAAATGCCAATTCGTTGCTTTCAAATCTATCAGCACAAAAGGGCGCCATCATGACGACACAAGCAAGCGGAACGTTTGAAGTAAGGCTGACTCCTCAGACTCAGGACGAACAGTTTGGTGATGCCATGCTTGGGCGAATGACAATCGATAAGCAGTTTCATGGCGATCTCGAGGGTAACAGCAAGGGTCAGATGCTGACTGCTGGCACAGCGGTTAAGGGTTCTGCGGGTTACGTGGCAATCGAGCAGGTGAGCGGCAAATTGCATGGTCGCAATGGCACGTTCGTGCTCCAGCACAGCGGTACCATGACGCGCGGCGTGCCGCAATTGATTGTTACTGTGGTGCCAGACTCTGGCACAGGACAGTTGGTGGGACTTACCGGCAAGATGATCATCAAGATTGAAGATAGTAAACACTCTTATGAATTCGAGTACACGCTTGCCAAAACACCATGATTTCCTGCACGTGCCAATCTGCACATTTTCCACAAGCGACAAATATTCCCGGACCTGTCCGGCATCGGCGCTGGTTGCCGACATCGACTTGTACTATATTTGCGAAATGAGAGTCAGAACTTCATTTCCTCACGCACTTTATAGATCGGCACGTTTGCTCATCATACTTCCAGCGCTTGTCATCGCCTCTATCTTCGTAGCTGCGGCACAGACTTCAGACAACAGAGCTAAGCCCGTTATTGTTGAATACGACGAGAAGAGTGACACCACTAAAGTGACTCTTAACCCCATTATTCTGGTTAGTAGAAAGCAGGAGGAATTGCGTTTAGGAGCAGTCGCGAGCTACCGAGGCAAGGCACAAGCCCAACCCACGGAGGTGGCGCTAGTGTTCCTTTCCTTATCAGCAGCGGGTGATAATAAGTACGAATTTGCACGAAAACTAACTATCTCGGCAGACACGCAGCGGTTCACGTGCGGCGAAGCGCAACGTTCGACCCAATCACAAAATGGATTGTTTGTTGAATCGTTAGTATCCGTGGTGTCATTCGATACGTTTCTAAAGATCGTTCGGTCCGAGAATGTCGCGATGAAATTGGGGATCACTGAAATTAAACTTAAGTCAGAGCAGCTAATGATGTTGCGAGCCGCGGCAAGCTATATGGGCGAATAGATTGGCAGCAAGATCTTGCCTTCCGAAATGATGGCAACAATGACTTGCACCGTCGGCATCTGCGCGTTCGAGTCGATCGGTAAAAACCGGAGGCTATAACATGCCTACAAACACTGCTGCAGGCCACCAACAGCGGGAAGAATTGCCGCTATCAAAAGCGGCAGAATATCTGCTGGAGGAGTGCCGCATGGTGCTGCCCGGTATTCAAGCCCTCTTCGGATTTCAATTAATCGCAGTCTTCAATCAAAGCTTCGGGGAAAAACTGAGCCCGTTTGAGCAGCGTCTACATCTCGGAGCTATTGCGCTGATCGTTGTGGCGGTGGCGATTATCATGACGCCGGCTGCATTACATCGCGCCAGCGGGCCACAGGAAGTGACGGCCACGTTCGTTCGAATTTCCACGCGGCTACTGGTCTGGAGCATGTTGCCGCTCGCTTTGGGTATTTGTACTGACTTCTACCTGGTGGGTCGCATAGTTCTGGGGAGCAGTTTAATCATAATTCTGGCTGCATTACTATTCTCATTGTTCCTTTTATTGTGGTTTGTACTTCCGCGGGTACGGGCTCTACAGACGATCGTTGCTGGCGTCGACAAGTAATTACAGTCTGACTAAAGTTAGAGATCGCTATTCTATCGAGACCAGTTCAGCTGCGGGTTCCGGTTTCGCGTCGGCGCCCTCCGCTAAAAGCTTTTCAGTCTCCATCACAAAAGCTTCGACGATATTTTCACCGGCGACTTTACGCATCGGCACACCATTCTTGAAAATCATGCCAACTCCACGACCGAAGGTTACGCCAAGCTGAGAATCATGGGCCTCGCCAGGCCCATTGACCGCACAGCCCATTATAGACAAGTGTAGAGGCTCTTCTACGTGGGCCAGCCGTCTTTCGATCTCCGTCACAATTTCCACGAAATTGTCCACGTCCAGGCGGCCACAGGTGGGACAGGCAACTACCGTTACGCCACGGGTACGCAATTCCAGCGATTTGAGAATTTCCCACGCAACACGCACTTCTTCCTGCGGTTCGGCTGCCAGCGAGACTCGAATCGTGTCCCCGATCCCTTCGTGAAGCAGAATCCCCAAACCGATTGAAGATTTCACAGTTCCGGTAAATGCCGTACCTGCCTCGGTCACACCCAGATGAAACGGATAATCAACTTTTTCCGCAAGCAGTCGATACGCCGCGACGGTGCGACGCACATCGGAAGCCTTTAACGAAATTATGGTATCGCTAAAACCCAGATCCTCAAGGATACGAATATGGCGAAGCGCGGATTCCACCATTGCTTCTGGAGTCGCAGTGCCATATTTTCGAAGCAAGTCCCTCTCCAGAGACCCACCGTTGACGCCAATGCGGATGGGAACCTTCTGCGCCTGCGCTGCACGGACGACTTCCCGCACGCGCTCTTGGGCGCCAATATTGCCGGGATTCAAACGCAATTTGTCAATTCCTGCGTCCAGCGCCAATAACGCAAGTTTGTAATGAAAATGGATATCCGCTACGAGAGGAACTTCAGGTACGCGTTTACGAATCTCCTTCAGTGCCAGTGCGGCATCGTTGTCGGGAACAGCAAGACGCACAATTTCGCAGCCGGCGCAGACCATCTCCTGAATTTGCGCCACGGTGGAGCCAGCGTCGGCAGTATCGGTTTTAGTCATCGATTGCACCGCCACGGGAGCACCGCTACCGATCTGGATATCTTTGACCTTTACTGCTCGAGAAACCCTCATATCGAATTCCATTTCCACTCGAAGATCCGAAGAAAGAGCTTCGTATTCACTTGCTGGTTGCTGCTGGTCTCTCACCTTCTAATCCATGAGAAAATTGCTTAAGCACATCGTTCGTGATAACGAAAACCATTAATAAGATAACCATCACGAAACCGACTTGTTGTATTCGTTCCCTTATCGCGGTGGATAGTGTCAGACCGATGACCGCCAAAATGCCCTCTATCAAAAGCAGGAAGATGGCGCCACCGTCAAGCACTGGGATTGGCAACAAATTGAATATGCCTAGATTCAGACTGAGAAAGCCCAGCATTCCGAAAACGCCGTCCCAGCCCAACCTCTCTACGGAGTTAGAAGCGGCGCGATAAATCCCAATTGGTCCAGACAGAGTGTTTCTGGCGGATCGCTTCCCCGTGAAAAACTGTCCCAATGCCTTGCCGGTTAAACGCAAAATCTCAATATTGGAGGTAAATGCGTAAGAAGTGGCGGCAGCAATACCAGGTCTGCGGAGCGGAAAGTCGTCCACAGGCCAAATTCCTAAACGCTCCGTACCGTCCGCTAGGCGCCTCGCACTTGCCGTTATATCCGTTCTCTCTCCATTCCGTTCAACGGTGATAGTTATAGGTTGACTCCTGTGTTCACGGACGAATTGAGTGACGTGTTCCGCGCTCCTCACATGTTGTCCATTCACCGCCAGGACTCGATCACCAACCTGCAGGCCTGCCTGGGCCGCAGGCGAATCGTCGGTCACCCCCTTAATGACGACGGGAAATCCGCCATTATCGGGTACAAAGTCAAGCAGGCCCACGGTCTCTCCACCTTCAGTGTGGGAGGTCGGTTTTATGGTAAGGGGTATGCGCTGACCGTTTCGCTCTACGACGAGCGGCAATGACTGATCGGGTGATAAGAGCGCATCTCCGCTGATTGTGTCCCACTTGGGATTTTCAGTACCACTAAAAGAAACCACACGGTCGCCGGGCTGTACTCCGGCCGTCTGAGCAGCGCCCCCCTGGGAAACGTAACTGACTACAGGCGCGGGCGTTAGTGGAATTCCAGAAAGCAAAGCACTACCCAAAGGTACGGCTAGTGCGGTCAAGATATTCATCACAGGCCCTGCAAGCGCAACCAAAACCCGCTGCCAACGAGGACGCATGTTGAACATCTCCCACTCGGGAATATCCGCCGCGCCAGCTCCTTCCAAAGGTGCGTTGGACTCGTCGCCGCCCAGCTTTACATAACCGCCGAGAGGAATCGCCGAAACCCGATAATCAGTTTGTCCCCACTTTTTACCAAAGAGGCGCGGACCAAAACCGATTGAGAAGGTCTCCACCCTAATCTTGAAAAGTTTGGCTACCATGAAGTGGCCGAACTCATGCAGTATTACGGCAGATCCCAATATGAAAATGAAAGCCAGCGTTCCAATTAGGTAAAAGCTCATTTAACTTCTTTCTATATTAGGTTAACAAACAAAAACTCAATAGGTTGAGGTATTTAGACTCCTAAAAGCAAAGCCAGGTTGCCGAAGTGAGTTTACGCGGCGGTTGAACCGTCGTCAAACATTCTTGTCAACGCGTCAACGCGGCGTCTAAGCGGCGTCTAAAAGGAGCAATCAGCGACCCTCAGCGAAGGTATCGATCCAATCCGATCTCCAACCTATGAAAACAGCGTATTTGACTAACTTTTAGCGAGCAAACTGGAGGACTTGGTGAGCTTTTCAATTTCCGCTGCCGCGCTTAAGCGGGATGTCCGATCAGTGTCAATGATCGTTTCCAGATCGGCCGCAGGTTTTAGCGCATGTTGGTCCATTACTGCCTCAATCACTCGAGGAACGTCAGTTAAACTGATTCGTTCATCGATAAACGCGCGCACTGCCTCTTCGTTAGCGGCGTTCATAGCGGCTGGCAGAGTCCCCCCCTCGCGGAGTGCCCGGTAGGCCAGAGGAATACAAGGAAAGCGTTCAAGGTCCGGGCTTTCGAAGTGAAGGGCAGACACGCTGGTAAGATCCAGGGGTGGAAGTTCGCAGACATGGCGCTCCGGGTATGTCAATGCGTACTGAATTGCATGCCGCATGTCTGTGATCCCCATTTGGGCGATAACAGAACCGTCGACCAACTCGATCATTGAATGCACTACCGATTCTGGATGAACGACTATGCCGATTTGATCCGCCTCAAAACCGAAGAGCCAGTGGGCCTCGATTACCTCGAGTCCCTTATTCATGAGTGTAGCCGAATCTATTGTGATCTTCGCACCCATGTTCCAGGTCGGATGACGCAGGGCCTCAGAAACGCTTGCCTCTTCCATCTCCGCCTTCTTTTTGGTTCGAAATGGGCCACCAGATGCGGTTAGAAGTATCCGCCTTACTTCCGAACGCTTTTCTCCGCGCAAACACTGGTGCAGCGCATTGTGCTCCGAATCAACTGGTAAGATCTCGGCACCCGCTGCTCGGGCAGCGGCAGTCATCAACTCGCCCGCCATGACCAGCGTTTCTTTGTTGGCCAGCGCCACACGTTTTCCGGCTTCCAACGCCCTCAGAGTGGGCACAAATCCCACCGCGCCGACGGTTGCGGACACAACGCAATCCGCCTGAGCATGCGTAGCAACTTCTATCAGGCCAGACTCTCCAATTGCGATTCGAGGAAGGTCGAGGTCGCGCTCAAATAGTTTAGCGCGCAAATTATGGGCCGCTTCTTCTGTATCGACTGAGACGACTTCAGGCAGATGGCGGGCTACCTGGTCGGCAAGAAGCTCAATATTTCGGCCGGCGCCGAGCGCGACGACGCGAAAACGCCTGGAGCCAAACGATTCGACCACACGTAACGTATTGCAGCCGATCGAACCGGTGCAGCCCAGAATCGCGATGCCTTTTGGAGTCATATGAGATAGAGATGCGCGGTAATGGCTTTCCTGGTTTCATACGCATCTAAGAGGGTTATGGTCTGCCCGGCGTCGGTTTTGTACGAGGCCCCTGTAACACGCCACGGCTTTCCCGCACGGTAGACCAGCTCTACGGAAACCTTGACTGTCTTGCGTTCGCCAACCACTTTCAGATTCAAGGTGGCCGTGCCATCGCCGTTCACAACGCTGATGTTGCCCGTTACGAATCTCCCAAAATCTTTGATTTCACCGATATCCTGTTTCAATTTGTCGTTCTTGCGCAGAAACTCTCGAGCCTCAATGGCTGCTTCACTGTTGTGTACACTATAAAAGACAAAACCAACAATTCCTGCTACGAAGAGCGTGATCAGAAGTCCAAGCACGATGACTACCGCACCGATGACAAGGACTATCTTCTTAGTAGTCACGAGTTTATGTAAGACAACTTACCTAAAGTAGATACGACCGAAATAGTAGATGACCGGCGCATTCAAGAGCAAGCTATCAAGTCGGTCCAATAGACCGCCATGACCGGGCAGCGTTTTGGCTGCATCTTTTGCTCCCGCGCCCCGCTTGAGAGCACTTTCTGTCAAGTCTCCTAATACTCCAATAATCATTAACACTGCTGCTAATGGAAGAGCCCACCGCAGAGGCAGTTCACGGAAGAACCAATAATGGGCAAGCCATGCCAGTAACAAGGCCGCGACCAGGCCGCCTGCGACACCTTCCCAGGTTTTTCCGGGACTGATCGTGGGTGCAAGTTTATGTCTGCCAAATAGTTTGCCAGAGTAAAAGGCACCGGTATCAGCGCCCATGATTATCAGAAAGAAGAAAGACAAAAGGTGGGCCGATAGCGTTTGTCTGAATCCGGTGCGCACGGCAAGCAAATGTCCGCCAAGAAAAGCAATGTACAGCACGCCAAGCAATGTGGCGCCGGTCGAAGCAATCATCTTGTCGAAGGGACCGCCGCGAAGGGTTGCCGCAATCAAGGTAGCCGCGGTGAGAATCAGAAGGACCAGTTGGACCATCTGCACCATCACTACATCTGCACCGGTGTCTGGCACATTGAAATAGAAGACTGTAAAAAGCGCGGCAGCGCCGAGATAACCAGCCACCACGTCTGGCTGCAGATCACGACGTCTGGCCAGGAAATAAAATTCATAAAGTGCAAGTACCATTGCTGCCGCAAGCAGCAAAACAAAAAGCGGTAGTAACCAGGGGATAAGGATTGAAGCGATTAGAAACGGTAAAACGACACCAGCAGTGATGATGCGAGACATTTGCGATAGTCGGAAGGAGTTTAGATTTTCCGTTTGCGTTAGACTGATAGCTTTAGAATTTTAAATTTAGGAGCGGGTTACTTTGCGTTTGCCACCAGCTTCAATCCACCAAAGCGTCTGTCTCGCCGTTGGTAATCAACGATCGCCTCGAGCAGATGCACCCGGCGAAAGTCAGGCCAAAGCGTTTCAGTGACATAGATTTCACTATAAGCAGCTTGCCAGAGGAGAAAATTTGATATCCTCAACTCACCACTGGTCCGCACCAGCAGATCAAGTTCCGGAAGCGTGCTGGTGTAGAGTTCGCGAGCGATTCGCTCCTCACTAACTTGATCGGGAGACTCTCCCTCTGCCATCAGGCGTCGTACCGCGGCGCAACAGGCGTCAATGATCTCGGCACGACCTCCGTAATTCAGCGCGACCGTCAAGACCATTCCGGTGTTATCTGCAGTTCGCTCAGTTGCCTTGGCGATCTCTCGTTGCACGTTGCTCGCCAACGCACCTGTGCGGCCAATAGTTTGAAATTTGATCTTTTGCTGATCTATTTCATCAAGCTCGAGTCGCAGGTAGCGACGCAACATGCGCATCAAGGCATCTATTTCGAAGCGAGGCCGTTTCCAGTTTTCCGTAGAGAATGCGTACAAGGTAAGTGCGCCAAGCCCGAGTCTTGCTCCGGTATCAACAGCAGCCCGAACGGCTTCCACACCTGCTCTATGGCCAGCGATCCGCGGTTGTCCGCGCTGTGCCGCCCAGCGACCATTTCCGTCCATAATGATGGCAACGTGGCGCGGCAGGCGATTCCAGTCGACCACTGCTAACAACATGTCATCGCGTGTTCCAGGCTTTACCACTTCAGAGAAATCAGAAAGCATGCCGTTTGAGAGCCTATTGATGAGACCAGTTGAGGCAGAGACTTAGACCAAAAACAAGACCATTCTTGTACCAACAGTGATGCCTGTCAACAATCTCCAGGTTTTACGAACGCGTGAGCGCATAAATAGAGCTTTTGGGGTTACTTATAACAGACGTTCAGCAGCGTTAGTCCTTTAGCCGGAGCAGTAGCGCCAACTATTGACCGATCGCCTTCCTCGATTGCTCTCTTGACCTGCTGCCGGTCCAGTTCTCCCCGTCCAACTGCTAGCAGCGTACCGGCAATCGACCGCACCATATACCTAAGAAATCCGTCAGCGCTTATTCTGAATTCAATCAGGCGAGCATGTGCGCGTTCATCGCGCCGTTCTGAAATTTCCAAATGCGTGATTGTCCGGCTCCTGTTTTCCACTTCCGCCTGAGCCGCGGAAAACGCTGTCCAATCGTGTAATCCCCGAAACATGGCAGCGCACGCGCTCATAGCTGGCAAATCGAGGGACCGGGCTTCCTGATGCGCATAGCGTTGCCAAAACGGCGACATCACTGGGCCATTCATTACGCGATAGAGATAAGTCTTGTGTCGAACCGAGTAACGGGCATGAAAATCATCAGGTACCACTTCTGCTTCCATCACGCGTACATCCTGCGGGAGATTTCCGTTGATTGCCGCGCGGAGCTTTTCAGGACTGATCTCCCTCAGCAGCGTTGTACTTGCTACCTGGCCTTCTGCATGAACTCCGGCATCTGTTCTGCCGGAACCATGGACCACAACCGGACCGCCTTCGATCAAAGCCAGTATGCGCGTTAACTCACCTTGGACCGTTCGCAAATCAGGTTGCGTCTGCCATCCATGGAAATCAGTGCCGTCGTATTGGATAGTTAGCTTGAAATTCACTGGTTCGGACCAAGGGCGGTTGGGAAGGGGCAACCGGGAAGAGCGAACCGAGGAACTGAGCCCCAACAACTAAGTGGTGAGCCCGCCTGTTTCCATCTGTCTGCTCCCGGGTTTAATTGCAAGCTCTCCCCGTTTGCAGGACTCACAACTAGCAGGATCTACGGAAGGAACATCGAGAGTGGCAAGAGCGATTCGCGGAACTCCAACATCAGCTTTGCCGGCCGAACGATCAATGATTGAGCCAGCTGCAATAACGTCGGCGCCTGCAGCTCTGAGTGTTTCCAACGTTTCTCGCGTCGATCCGCCGGTTGTAATAACATCTTCAATGACCAACGCAGTCTCGCGCTCTCTTACGGAAAATCCGCGCCGTAGTACCATCTGGCCTTGAACACGTTCCGCCCAAATGAATCGCGCGTCAAGAGCCCGAGCTACCTCATGTCCAATGACAATTCCGCCGATTGCCGGCGCCGCGACTAATTGAATATTTCTGTTGCGAAAACGCTCCGCTATCGCTCGACCGAATTGCTCTGCCCGATCTGGATACTGAAGCACAAGTGCGCACTGGAGATAATTCGAACTATGGAGTCCGCTTGTCAGAATGAAGTGCCCCTCAAGCAAGGCTCCTGTCTGTCTGAAAATTTTAAGAACTTCCTCAGCTCGCAAGATCATGTCTCCCTAGAATCGAATGCATGCTACAATCGCAACCCGATGGCGCCGTATCCCAACCTAGTCTCTGATTCAACACTTGTCCAGGAAACAATAGAACTATTACGCGACTGTGGCGGTCGCGCTAATGCTGCTGAAATCGTCGACGTGGTGTTCAAAGTTTCCCACATTGACGAAGAATTGGCCGGTCTACTCGTTGCCGATCTCATCAGGGACGATCGCCGGTTTAGGCTCATCGACGGCAAAACGATTGAGTTGCAGGCGGACCACTATCAGTCTTGCCGTCTGGAAGAGCTGGACTTCGTGGTTGTGGACGTTGAGGCCACCGGGGCCAAAATGCCTCCTAACCGAATTATCGAACTCGGCGCCTATCGCGTCCGCCGAGGCCGGATTGTCGACAGTTTCATTACGCTTCTAAATCCCGAAATTCCGATTCCCAGATTTGTGATTGCGCTGACGGGAATTACTAACGCGATGGTCAAAGAGGCACCATTGTTTGCCGAAGTGGCGCCGCGGTGGCTTGATTTCGTGAGTGACGCGGTGCTCATCGCTCACAATGCACCCTTCGATACCAATTTCTTAAACCATGAGATTTCCCGGGTTTATCCCGGACACCGCATGATCAATGCTCATCTCTGCACGGTAAAGTTATCGCGCCGGGCGGTTCCCGGTCTCATAAACTATCGCCTTGATACGGTGGCGGACCACTTCTCAATTCCGATTTTCGAACGTCACCGCGCCGGCAGCGACGCTCTGGCAACTGCGGAAGTTTTTCTTCACCTGCTTTCCCGATTAGACCAAAGCGGGATTCGAGATCTCGCTTCGGCCCAGAACTTTCAAGCACCAGAAACTAGACGCCCAGAGCTCCTGCCTCAGATCGTGCCCTTAATTCCCCGCTTCTAAACTCGGCTCAACTACCGCTGGCGACTTCCGTTTTAGAACACTCCGAATCACAAAGCCAACCACAAGAGACGCAGCTAAACCGACGCCGATCCAGGGATAATACCTGGCCAGCAGTACCTTAGCCTGGGCACCATAGCGGACCGCGAAATACCCCTCCAACAGAAAACGAAACCCGCGACCGGCAACGATAGCAACCATGAAACGCGTTAAGCTGAAACGAAATACGCCTGCCGTGATTACAAACAGCTTGAAGGGAAACGGTGGCGGCAATAGCGAAGCCACTAAAACGGAAAGCACATCGTATCTTTCGATCAATGCCTTAACACGCCGCTGTTTGGAGGGTGAGAATTTCGAGAGCGCCCTGTTGCCTGCTCGCCGTGATACGTAATAGAGAATGAGACATCCTAAGGCCGACCCGGAGGTCGCAAGCACTGCATAAAGAATCATCCAACTGGGATGGGCGGCAGCCAACAGAAGCATCAGCGCATCGGTGCTGCTGGGCAGTGGCACAAAAGTCGAGTCGAGCAGCGCCAGAGCAAACAACCCAAAGGGTCCCAGCGCCACCAGAAGGTCCGAAAGTCTTAAGAGTGCTTTGGTAATTTTGTGAATGATTAGTTTCAACGTGTTAATTTCGCCTTTTCACTCGAGATCTGCTCGACCTGAACCTGTAGTGAATTGATTCTCACTCGCCGCTGGAGGCTGTTTCGATGTCCGCTTCACCGGAAGGTCTTCAGCAGCCCCGGGTTCGGGGGCAACATTAAGGCCACGTCGATTAATAACTGCATAAACGAACACCGCGATGATCGCGATTGACGCCACTACACTGCCCATCACAAGCCCATTATCTTTGAGAAACAATAGCACCCGCCGACCATAGAAGACCGCCAGAATGCCCTCAACATAATAACGTATCGACCGGGCGAGCATCACTGTAATCAGAAATTTCCAACGCGGATATTCAAGTGTGCCAGCCGTGGCTACAAAAATCTTAAATGGCATCGGGGGTGGTAGTAGGGCCGGAATCGCTATCGCCAGAAAACCGAAACGGGCATAGACCTGTTCCACTCGTTTGATATTTTCTCGCCGAAAACGCTTTCGCAGTAAAGCCTGGCCTCCTCGTCGCATAATCTCGTAGAGAATCAGACATCCGATTACCGATCCCATGGCTGCGAAAAGCGGGAAATAGAAAGCGGCGCTCGGATATTTAAAGCACCGGCCTACCACGAGATAATCATTGATTTCCGGAAGGGATAATAACGAAGAATCCAGTGCCCCAATCACCACCATTGCCGGCACCGCAAGAACCAGTGGTGCACTGATTACATAGTGCTCGAGCCAGCGACCAATGAGGCGCAACCAATCAAACATGGCTAGTCAATTGTTACGCAACACCTGAATTTGATTCATTTGGCGGGGGCAAAGATGGACGGTGTATCGTAAGTGACTCCGACCGTGACCCCGGAATTGTGAGTGAAGCTGGTCAGGCCTTTGATCCCTGCAAAGTCAAAGCGCAACCCGGAAGCGCGAATCTGCATACCCAATCGCGCTTCGGCTTGAGATTCAGTGCCCAGAGGACCATTAACGGGCCGTGTATTGGCCCGGCCATTGACCTCTCCGGCCAAACTGTACTTCCTGTTGAAGCGGTAAATTCCGGCCATGCCGTAGGTTAAAACGTCGTTCTGACTGAACAACGTGGTGGGCGCAGTCAGGATGGCGATGCCCAAATTCCCAAATGTATTGAAGCGTCCCTGAGGCCCAAATTTCTTGCCGACCAGCACTGAGCCATAAGCATTAGTCTGGTTGAGCCCGATACCTTGCGCCTGATTGGAGTTTGGCAATTGCACGCCAAAACGGAATCCTAATGATGGCCCAAGCGGCGTTTCATTGCGCAGCTTTATTTTGGCCGAGAGTGTAAAATCACCGATGTCATTTACCGAATTTGCCGTCGGCCCAAAGGCCAGTGGAATTGCCGAGACACTTCTTGAGTTTATGCTGAGGAAATTTTGAGCGACACCTTCAATTTGAAATTCGACATTTGGCGCAAAACCGATGTTTACACCAATGACACCCACTCGCGTGAGATCTCCTGTCAGACCTGAAACAGGAAACCGCGAACCCTGCAAAAAGTCTATTCCGGCCTCGATGCGCAGACTACCAGGAGGAATGATGTCGACATCTTCCGTTAACAAAGGTCTCTGTTGGGCTTGGATCTGTAAGGCAAAGGGAAAAAATGCCAGCATCAATATTACGATTGCTTTGGCGAACCCGCAGGTCAACATACTCGGATTCTATAGATAGCGATCAGTGCAGTCAATAATGACCTATTCATTATCAGATGCTCTGGGGCAAAGGGTGCACGAGGCTCCAATCTGATCAGGATTTCCTATGCTACTATTCTGGTCTCAACAGAAGGACATATCGAACTCCCTGGCAACCCGCTTCTCGAGTAGGTCCAGGTACACCGCAAAGAGAGGGTGCTAATGGTCGCTAGACATTTAAAACTCAACTTGAGGTTGGTACTGCTGTCCGTCGTCAACGTTGTAACTCTAGCCGCCATCCAACAGCCCTCTCCCTCATCGAGTTCACCAAGTTCACTGGAAGTTTCCGGCTTGCAGGACCAGGTAACAGTACGCCGCGATGAGCGCGGCATCCCCTATATTCAGGCAAAAAATGATCATGATCTATACTTGGCCCAGGGCTACATCACGGCCTCAGACAGGCTATGGCAAATGGATCTATTCCGTCGGACCGCACGAGGTGAACTGGCAGAGGTTCTGGGCAAGAACGCATTAGAAGAAGACAAGCGTCACCGTACGTTTGGTTTTGCCCAGGCGGCGGAAGCAGAAGTGTCAAATGCTTCTGCCAAGGCCCGCGCGGTCCTCGAAGCCTATGCGCAAGGCGTCAATGCTTACATTGCCTCACTGACAGCGAAGTCGTTACCGCCAGAGTTTCAGACACTTCAATATCAGCCTCGTCCCTGGACGCCTGCGGATTCCCTCATCATAATAAAATTGTTTTTTGAGAGCTTATCGAGCAGCTGGCGTTTGGATGTAATGCGCGAGGCGTTAGCCGATTTGCCCCCGGAAAAGCTAGCTCGGTTGTTGCCAGAGACCTCCCCGCTGGATGTTCTGGTTATGGGCACTGATGGCCCAAGTAAACGAACTTCCGTGACTGCAGAGAACGTCAACCGGTTCAGCGGAACATTTACCGCTCAATCTTTCGCGGAGTTGGCTGCAGATCTAGCACTTGAATCGCGTTCGCTCTCTCGTCTTGGGCTTGAATCGGAGGGCCTGGCTGCCAGCAATAATTGGGTGGTTAGCGGCAAACGCACCACCTCCGGCAAACCGTTGCTGGCTAACGATCCTCATCTCGCACCCTCAGCTCCCTCAATTTGGTACCTGGTTCATTTAACTGCCCCGGGAGTGCGTGTTGCCGGTGTCACCGCCGCCGGTCTACCGGGAGTAGCGATTGGTCATAACAATGATGTGGCCTGGGGCTTTACCAATGTTGGTCCTGATGTTCAGGACCTCTACGTTGAAAAGGTCGATCCCGAGAATTCCCAACGTTACCTGACACCCAACGGCTGGCGCGATTTCGATGTTCGTCATGAGCAGATCAAAGTCAGAAAGGGTTTTACGGAAACTAGTGCGGATATTGTCCCTCTAGATGTGCGAGTAACACGGCATGGACCGATTGTTTTCGAACGTCCGGGAAAGCCGTATGCCCTTCGCTGGACCGCTCTCGATCCCAAGCTGAACGAGCCGTCCGGGTTTTACACGATTAACCGGGCACGAAACTGGCAGGAGTTTACCGACGCATTGAAAACTTTTACGGGGCCGACGCAGAACATGGTCTATGCCGATGTAGGCGCGCACATCGGTTATTACGCTGCCGGAGTTGTTCCGGTAAGAAAATCGGGTGATGGCAGTGTTCCTTACGATGGCTCGACTGATGCCGGCGAGTGGACCAGTTTTGTGCCTTGCGACAAGTTACCGCACGTCCTGGATCCGCCTGCAGACATAATCGTCACCGCGAATCAACGAATTGTGGGAACCGACTATGCGTTTTTTCTCACGCATTCCTGGGCCCCGCCCTATCGTGCTCATCGCATCATGGAACTCCTGCAGAAGAAGCAAAAGCTCAGCGCGGATGACTTTCGTGATATTCAGGGCGACATTTATTCAATCGCAGGCGTAACTTTCGCGCGTAGTGTTTCTAAAACACTTAGCGGTCAGCTCAATTCGACCGATGATGACAAGCTGAGGCAGACCATCACCGCCTTCGAGCAGTGGGACGGTCGCCTGAATGCTGATTCTACAATTGCGCCCTTGTTGGCACAGATGCGCACGGCATTTCGCAGTCGGATTATCAACAATGCGGTTGGTGAAGAGCGTGCGAACGCCTTTGGCTGGCCCAATTTTGATACAACTGTGGATTTCCTAATTCAAGAGCAACCTACGGACTGGTTGCCAAAAGAATTTAAGACCTATAAAGATCTGGTGCGCGCCTGCTATCAGGATGCCCGTCAGTCCTTAACAAAGAGCCTTGGAGAAGATGAATCTAAATGGACCTGGGGGAACATGGTCAAGACCCGCTTCCCTCATCCTCTTGCCGTTGCTCCGTTAGTAGGTCTCCAGTTTACGATCGCACCTTTTCCTCAAAATGGAACCGGATTCCTGGTCGGGGCAAGCGTTAACGTTGGCAGTTCCGTTTCGATGCGTCTTATTGCGGATCCGAGTGATTGGGACAAAACCCAACAGGGGATCGCCCTGGGCGAGTCCGGCCTGCCCTCGAGCCCTCATTGGAATGACCAACTGCAGGATTGGCGTGATGTAAAGCCCCGGGCTTTTCCATTCACGGACCAGGCAATCACAAAAGCCACAAAAGAGACGATCACTCTGGAACCGAAGCACGCCGCTCAATGACAACTGATCGCGACTTACCGTCGCTGACTCCTGACGCAAACTCTCAGCACTCGCCGGCCTGTCACACACGCGAAGTCAGATGGCGTGTATTCTGCGCAATCGAGATTCCCGTGGAAATGCGGCAGCGGTTGCTACAACATGTTGAGAAACTGCGAAAGGCCGTACCCGAGGCACGGGCGAGCTGGAGTCACGAAGGAAACACGCATCTCACACTGAAATTCCTGGGTGATATTTCCCGGTCAGTCGTTAACCAAATCTCCGCAGCAGCCAGCCGGGCCGTGCTAAGCATTCGCAGGTTTCCAGTGAGTGTGGAACAGACGGGCGTATTTCCCTCTCGCGGTACGCCGCGCGTCCTCTGGATTGGTATCAACGATGCGACCAAGATCCTGGGCGAGCTTCATTCACGCCTTGAGAATGAGTGCGCAACCGTGGGCTTCTCCCGGGACGAACGCCCATTTCATCCCCACATTACCCTGGCAAGACTCCGCAAGCCTCAGGCTGCTCGTAGCTTGGCGGTCACGCATAAACACCTGCAATTTGAGCAGGCGACAATGACGATTGAAGAGTTGCTGGTAATCCGAAGTGAGCTTGGTGGCGAGAGATCCAAATATACGGTGATTTCAAGACACCCGCTGCTCGATTCCTGACAAGGGTGATGGACCAATCTGATAGCCGACACCATTCTTCTTTGTCGTTCAGGCAATAACTATGTGGGCAATTGTCGCGGTTTCGGAGGTGGCGGTGGTGAATTCTCTCCACTCTTCTCGCCAGTTTGGGCCAGCACTTCCTTAATAGCGCCCACGCTTGACAACATCGCTGATGTTTCCACTGGCATGAAAATGACCTTTGCGTTATTGGTGCGCGTCATATCCCGTAAGCTTTCAATATAACGAGTAGTAATCAGATATTGCGCCGGGTTGCCGTGATTTAGCATTGCCTGAGAAACCCGCGCAATTGCTTCGGCCTCAGCTTCGGCGTTCCGCAGACGCGATTGGGCAGCTCCCTCCGCCTGCAAAATCGCGGACTGTTTTTCTCCTTCTGCTCGAGTCACCGCTGCCTGCTTTTCACCTTCCGCACGAGTAATGGCCGCCTGACGGTCACCTTCAGCCTGCAATACTAAGGCGCGACGATTCCGCTCAGCAGTCATCTGCTTTTCCATGGTGATGCGTACATCTTCCGGGGGATTGATATTCTTCACATCGACCCGGGTAACTTTAACTCCCCACTTATCAGTTGCTTCATCAAGAATAATCCGTAGCTTTGCGTTTATTTGATCGCGCTGTGAAAGCGTGTGGTCAAGATCCATGTCGCCCATTACCGCGCGCATTCCGGTAATCGTTAATTGCACGATGCCGCCAACCAGATCGTTCATTTCGTAGACCGCTTTGATGGGATCGGTAATCTGCCAATAAACAACCGAATCGACATGAATGGTCACGTTGTCCCGCGTAATCACCGGCTGCGGTGGCAGGTCTATATATTGTTCACGCAGGTCAATTTGAGTTAGACCGGGCCGGGTGTTGGTCCAATAAACTGCCCGCGGCCTGTCCAAAAAAGGAACCAGGATATTTAGTCCACTGCTAGCTACTTTGTCGAACCGACCGAGCCGCTCAACCAGCATGACCGTGGCTTGAGGGACTATGCGGATAGTTTTTGCGGCGATTACCAGGAGAACGATCGCAATAAACCCAAAGAATAATAAGGCAAGAAAGGTGGCAAATGCATCCATGGCTACTCCTCTATAATAATCACGAAGTGCGCATTGAGTGTTCTTAACACGGCACTATATCGGATAGTCGGTCGAATTTGTAGGCAAGCCGCCGCGTGATAGTGGATCATTTGCCTTCGCTCTCACATTACATTGACTGATTGATTCGACGATGAAGCCTCTGAGACTTGAGCGGGGGCGCCTTGAATTTACCGAACCTTGAAACTAATGACTGCCCCCTTCCCAACCTGCAAATTTACTCAGCTTGAATTGTCCAAATCCTCAGCTTCAAAGCTCCAAGGCACACTCAGAGTTTTCCCAGTATCTTTTGGCCCGGTGACTGTCAGCCACGCCTGTGGGCGCACCTACATTCCCACTGGCGGCTGCCAGCCGCCTAACGCTTCCTCGAGGATGGCTCCAACAGCAAGCACCGTATCTTCTGCCTTCGGCTTGCCAACAACCTGAACTCCAATTGGTAACCCTTCGGATGAACGTGCGACCGGCACTGTCACCGAGGGCAGATCAAACACATTAAAAGCCTGCGAGTAACTGAAAGCGCGAAATACGCTTATCGTTTGACCCGCTACCGTAACTTTAACAGCACCATGTTTCATAGCGGGCATGGCGCCAACGGGAGTCAAAAGCAGAGGTATCTCTTCCATCCAGTCAAGTAACTCGGCACGTAGACGATCCCTTTCCATCCAGCTCTTGATGTACTGGTCGAGCGTTGGCAGAGGATTATCGTCAGCAGTTGCCAGCCTCCAGCGGACAAAACTGCCAACCTGCTCTTCAGCACCTGTATAGACCTCACGCAATTGGACCACCGATGCTCGCGAAAATAAACTCAGCCACAGATCATAACCTCGACTAACAGAGGGAGGCAGACGCTCCTCTACGACAAGACCGGCATCATGCAGGACGCGAGCTGCAGATTCCACCGCCGCTCGCGTTTCCGCGCTGACAGGAGCGACCTGGTCATCCGCATACCATGCTAGTCGCCGGCCACCGAGACGTGCGCGGATCTCAGCTAAATCCTCTTCCAGCATTTCCGCTGGCGCCAATGCTTTGAAGAGCAAGAGCAGATCCTCAACTTTTCGCGCCATTGGCCCAATGGCCGCCCCCAGAGAATACGGTCCGATACTGGGGGGAAATTGTCCAGAAGAAGGTACCCGTCCACTGCCGGGCTTTAACCCCGCAATGCCACAGAAATGCGCAGGGATGCGAATCGAACCGGCAAGATCACTACCCAGCCCGCAGGCAGACATACAAGTAGCAATCGCTACGGCCTCACCGCCGCTTGATCCGCCTGGGGAGCGTGACAGTTCATGGGGATTATTCGTGCGCCCGAACACCGGATTGTCAGCTGTGTAATCCATCGCCATTTCGGCAGCATTCGTCTTGCCTAGTATGATTGCACCCGCCGCTCTCAACCTCGCTACGGCGGGGGCGTCTACTTGAGGAACGAACTCGGCGCGAACGAAGGACCCGCTTGTGCTTCTTAGCCCCGCTGTCTCAATTGTGTCCTTAATCGTAATTGGCAGCCCGTGTAAAAGTCGCGTCGAACGGTTTCGGGCAAGATCGAGTTCTGCTGCCTTTGCTTTGGCCAGGGCATCTGGCGCAAACGTTACCATCGCATTCAACCGTGGATTCAGTTGCTCAGCACGGCGCAAGTAGCCTTCCATGACTTCGACGGGCGAAAGCTTGCGGGCTTTCATTAGCTCAACGAGGCTTTTTGCGGATTTAGCGACGATGTCATTCATCGTGGTGGTTGGTCTTTAGGTCTTTGGTCTTTGGTCTTTGAACTTGGTACTTTGAACTTGCTTTGAACTTTGAGCTTTGAGCTTTGAACTTTGAGCTTTGATGTTTGTACTTAGTAGCGTTTGAATAAAAGCTAGGGCCACTACAAAACACTAAGTTCAAAGTACCAAGTTCAAAGTACCAAGTTCAAAGTACCAAGTTCAAAGTACCAAGTTCAAAGTACCGAGTTCAAAGTACCAAGTTCAAAGCTCCAAGTTCAAAGTACCAAGTTCAAAGTACCAAGTTCAAAGTACCAAGTTCAAAGTACCAAGTTCAAAGTACCAAGTTCAAAGTACCAAGTTCAAAGCTCTAAGTTCAAAGCTCTAGGTTCAAAGGCCCAAGACCCAAGGCCCAAGACCAACTTTCTGCTATCGTTTGGTTTTTCTCAGGCTTCCCAATATAATTTCTTTGTTCTAAAGATTCTCATGACCCTGCCTGATCGAAGACTATCGGCTTTCGTGTTTAAGCTCAGCAGCAGCAAGGGAGAGTGTTCTTGGCGATCAATCTGAGCAGGACGTTTGTCTTGCGCAAGCTACATCAACTTTCCGGTATCGTCCCTCTTGGCCTTTTCTTATTAGAGCATTTTTATACGAACTCCAAGGCTCTTACAGGTCCCGCGGACTTCAATAATGCAGTCAAGGATCTGCAATCAATTCCTTATGTACTGTTTGTCGAGGTTTGTGGAATCTTCATACCGCTCATTTATCACGCCGTTTATGGCCTGGTGATCACGATGGAGGCGAGACCAAATAATCTCAATTATCCGTACCCGCGAAATTGGTTCTATCTGATTCAGCGCATCACCGGTTTTATTCTATTCTTTTTCATAACGTTTCACGTGCTCAATTTCAGATTTGGACTCATTCCGCGATTGAATGAACTCTCAGTCGCCACGCATTGGGATCAGGCGTTTGCGATCGTGCGGGGCGAATTTGTAAATCCAGCTATCTTTATTATTTATTTGATCGGAATTACAGCGACTGTCTGGCATCTGGCCAATGGGATCTGGCTGTTCATGGTCGACTGGGGAATCACGGTTGGCGAACGTGCGCAGCGTCTAACTGGTTATGCTTGTATTGCATTTGGCATAGTGCTCTTGTTGGTGGGAGTCAACGCTGCCGTTGCTTTTATACATCCGGGCGGCTTGTTGGGAGGAATCCTCTAAAACATGGCAAGTAACGGTATCAAGATCGCGATTGTCGGGGGCGGGCTGGCCGGTCTTGCGGCGGCGATGAAGATCGCGGAAGCAGGCCACGCCGTCGACCTATTCTCAGTTGTTCCTGTAAAGCGGTCCCATTCAGTTTGTGCCCAAGGCGGAATCAACGGCGCCGTTAACACTAAAGGTGAAGGTGATTCCACTTGGGAGCACTTCGACGACACGGTCTATGGTGGTGACTTTCTTGCCAATCAACCGCCAGCAAAAGCGATGTGCGAAATGGCACCCTCCATTATTTATCTTTTCGATCGAATGGGTGTCCCGTTCTCGCGTACTAATGAGGGGTTGCTGGATTTTCGACGCTTTGGCGGAACCAAACATCATCGTACGGCATTTGCGGGAGCTTCAACAGGCCAGCAGTTGCTTTATGCGCTGGATGAACAGGTGCGACGTTATGAAGTTTCCGGCAGAGTAAAAAAGTATGAACACTGGGAAATGCTATCTCTGATCTTAGATAACCATCAGGTCTGTCGCGGTCTGGTGGCGATGGACCTTCAGACGCTGGAATTGAAAGCATTTCCCGCAGATGCGGTAATTGTCGCTACCGGTGGTCCAGGTTTGATCTTTGGGAAGTCAACCAATTCCATGGTCTGCACCGGCAGCGCTGTTTCTGCTTGTTATCAGCAGGGAGCTAAATACGCTAACGGAGAGTTTATTCAGGTACACCCAACCTCAATACCCGGAGAAGACAAGCTACGTTTGATGTCTGAATCAGCCCGCGGCGAGGGCGGACGTGTCTGGGTACCGCGGCAAAAGGGAGACACCCGCTCGCCTTCCGCAATACCCGAACGAGAGCGCTGGTATTTTCTGGAGGAGAAATACCCGGCCTACGGCAATCTGGTGCCGCGCGATATAGCAACGCGCGAGATTTTCCAGGTGTGCATCGAGGGATTCGGGGTCGGCGGCCAAAACCAGGTCTATCTGGATCTCACACATATTCCTGCCGAGACTCTCGATCGAAAACTGGGAGCCATTCTGGAAATCTACGAGATGTTTGTGGGCAATGACCCACGCCACGTTCCCATGCGCATTTTCCCAGGCGTGCACTATTCAATGGGTGGGTTATGGGTTGACTTTAATCAGCGGACGAACATTCCCGGGTTGCTCGCTGCCGGCGAATGCGACTATTCCATACATGGCGCCAACCGCCTCGGTGCAAACTCGCTCGTGAGTTGTGTCTACGGAGGGTTCGTCGGAGCTCCTGCGGCTATCGAATACGCTACGAATGTCGAACGAAACGGCGCAGATGGATCGCGGCTTTATGAGGAAGAGCTAAAAAGGCAACAGGAAATCAACGACACTCTGGTTAAACAAACCGGCACGGAGAACCAGTACGTCATTCACCAGGAGATGGGCAAATGGATGACTGATAACGTGACGGTGGTCAGATACAACGAGAAGTTAAAAGCTACCGACAATAAGTTACTTGAGTTGATGGATCGCTACAAACGGATCTCGATCAACGATTCGAATCTTTGGGCCACCATGGCTCTACCTCATGCCCGCCACCTGGATAATATGCTCGAACTGGCGCGCGTTATTACCCTGGGTGCCCTGAACCGCAACGAATCCCGCGGCGCGCATTACAAGCCGGAGTTTCCCAACCGCGACGACGAAAACTGGCTGAAGACGACCATAGCCGAGTATTCAGGCGAAGGGCCGGTGCTTTCATACGAACCAGTCGATGTCTCGCTGATCATGCCGCGCAAACGAGACTATGCTCATGCCAAAAAAGAGACAGCGAAGGTTTGAACCCAATTTATGGCAACCCAATTAGAAACACCGAACCGTGTCTCACCCAAAACTGTCGAGATCCACATCCGGCGGCGTGCCAATCCCGACTCACCTCAATATTGGGAAAGATTTGAGATTCCTTACCGACCTAATCTCAATATCATTTCCTGTTTAATGGAGATTCAGAAAAACCCGGTGACGAAAGAGGGAAAGCCAACAACGCCACCGGTTTGGCAGATGAACTGCCTGGAACAAGTCTGCGGCATCTGCACGATGATCATTAACGGACGAGCACGACAATCCTGCTCGGCGCTTATTGATCAGCTCGAGCAGCCAATTAGACTTGAGCCGATGTCAAAATTTCCAAATATTCGCGACCTGGTCGTTGATCGTTCTCGGATGTTTGATCATCTCAAGCGCGTTCACGCGTGGATCGAATTGGATGGTACACATGATCTTGGACCTGCACCGCGTATGGATCAGGAGGATGTCCAGGAACGCTATGCTTATTCGCGCTGCATGACCTGTGGTTGTTGTCTCGAGGCCTGCCCGCAATACGAAGACGACCATTACATTGGACCGCAGGCCATAGCTCAGGTTCGGCTTTTCAACATGCATCCCACTGGAAAGATGACCCGTGACAAAAGGCTCGAAGGAATTATGGGTGGGGATGGAATTACAAATTGCGGAAACGCCCAGAATTGCGTCAGAGCCTGCCCTATGAATATTCCGCTCACTCGGGCGATTTACGAAGAAAACCGTGAAACCGTGGTTCACGGTTTGTTTGGCTGGTTGAAGGGATAGATCAAGAATGGTAAATGGTAAATGGTGATCGCTTACCATTTACCATTTACCATTTACCACTCTTGGCCCAACCGCGGTTCAAAAGGCAACCGCTCGGAATGCAGTGCGGCTGAAACTCACACTTACATCCAACGTATCTTCTCGTCCCAGGCAAGCCAAGTAACGTTTATATTCAAGTGTGCCGGATGACACTGTCGGATGACAGTTTTCTATTGGCTGTACGGGTAATAGCGCTTATAATGGCGCCCGACTCTTTAAAGCATCTAGTCTACTTAATTGCTGGTTTCCAGCTTTATTCTGAGCATCCCAATATGCTTCAGACGTGAAGGTCCACTTTTAAATGTGCAGCTGTTTGTTGCTTGCACGAAGCTGCATCTTCACAAACCTGAATATTAATACGAAATCCTGTAGTAGTTTGACTTTGAAGTTAGAGCACTGAGTCAATCTGAATGCTGGTACGTCCCTACTCCTGCGTTCTAAAGGTTCCTTCCCGCACCTCATTGGGAACGCATTTGTGTGTCCCGGCTCATATCCACGTTCTCAACTATTTCCCTGGAGAGTCCATATGAAGCAAATGCCTGCAACACGCCTCTTTTTGATATTCATCTTTCTACTTCTGGTTGGCCTGATCTTTCTGCCTGTGAGCGAGGCAAAACGCGGCAATACACAACCGCCGCAAAAGACCAGCTCGACTCAGCCACAGCAGACGACAACCTCAACCGGTAGTGATGTCGTAAGCACTGCTCCGACACCGGATCAAAATGTCGAAGATGCTGACGATCCTGACTTGCCACCGGGGCTTGCGGGAAAGATAGACAAAGAGGCTTATTTGCGCGCCCGCGGAGATTACATTGACATGCTGCGGGGCCGTCCTTTGAGTGGACCCAGTGACTCCCGAGAAAAAGCTATCGAAATGATGGACAAGCAAGAATCGCAAATGAAGGTACGCGTTCGCGCTGGCCTGGCAGCGGCAGTGAACACTACCACCTGGACCTTCTTGGGGCCAGCGCCAATACCGCTTGGCCAAACCAGTACGACCAGAGTCCCTGTGAGTGGCCGTACGATTGCTGTCGCTGTGCACCCAACCGACCCTGATACGGTATACGTCGGCACGGCGCAAGGAGGTCTTTACAAATCAACCAACGGCGGAACTAATTGGACTAAGCTTTTTGATTTTCAGCTAGAGTCGCTCGCCATCGGCGCCATCACCATTGATCCCGTAGACAGCAACATCGTTTATGTCGGCACTGGAGAGCCAAATCTCTCGGCCGACAGTTTCGCCGGCCGAGGACTCTACATAATCCGTAACGCCAACTCTGCTAGCCCGACACTGACCGGTCCATTCCGGCTGGATGGCAATGCGAATGATGTATTCACTGGCCGGGCGATTGGCAGAATCGCCGTGAACCCCAGTGACCATAATGTAATCTTCGTCTGTACCACCTCCGGCTCGGGTGGTAACCCCAATACCACACCTTTGCTGCTTCCTCCCCGTGGCATTTATCGATCCACAAACGCACAGTCTGCCAATCCGACCTTTAGTCAGGTCCAAATCACCGGATTACCCACACCGAATGATCGCAGCACAATCGATATTGTAGAGGACCCGGCAAATCCAAATTTACTTGTTGCGACGGTAGTGGGACTCGCCCCGCTTGGCGATGGTGGTATTTATCGGACGACAAATGCTTTGGCTCCAACGCCGACATTCACACGAACCTTGGTACTGCCTGATGGATCCACCAACGGCCGTGCCGAACTATATCTGAACCGCAACGGCAGCAACCTTACGATTTACGCCGCCACTGGTGAGATATCTTCAGCGGCACTCGGTGGACCCGCCTGCACCTCGGGCACTGCCGGGCTTTTGCGGAGGTCCACTGACGGGGGCCTAACCTGGTCCGCACCACTGCCCGGTTCAACAGGCTTCTGCGGTGGCCAATGTTTTTATGATATGGCCATCGTGGCTACTCCGGACGATCAGACCATCCATCTCGGTGGCGCCGCACGAGGCGGTTCGGGTTCCTGCCTGGTTGACGTCATGAAGCGCTCAACCAACGGCGGTGCGAGCTTTGTGCGCAATGACGCGACGCTGCATGCAGATGAACACGCCCTGGCGATTGCTCCCTCGAATCCGCAGATCGTCTACACCGGCAGCGATGGAGGTATATGGAGATCCACAAATAACGGCACGACCTGGGTCAGTCTGAACAATGCGGACTTCAGTGCTACGCAATTTCAAGGCGTCGCCCTGCACCCGTTTGATCGCTATTTCCTAATGGGCGGGACGCAAGATAATGGCACGAATTGCCTGGCTCCGGATGGAGTTACCTGGTCTCATTGCCGTGACGGTGATGGCGGTTACGCGATCATCGATGACAATGCGCCTGATACGTTTAATGTCCTCATGTATCACACGTTCTTCAATCAAACTAATTCCCAAATCGCCTACGAACGTGCGGCTAATACTACTGCAAATGCAGATGGGCAATTGTCCGGCTGGACCTTTAGAGGCTGTTCCGGAACTGTCAGTAACAACGGCTTCCGTTGCGCCGATAACGTGCTGTTCTATGCTCCTATGGCGCAAGGGCCAGGCAATCCAAATACTCTCTATTTCGGAACAGATCGGCTGTATCGTTCAACTAATAAGGGCGACACAATGACCCTGGTCAGCCAGGGACCATTGGTGCCCTCTGCGCCTGCAGGTTCCGGAGTGGTGGTCACAACGATCGGCATCTCTCCGCAGGACGATAATGTTAGAATCGTTGGGTTGCGAGATGGCCATGTCTTTGCAACAACCACGGGCTCTTCAACGCTGACGGATGTCACAGGCGGGAACTTTCCCGCTCCTAACCCGGCTGACCTTACCAGGAACTCGATTGGTCACGCAGTTATCGACCCAAACAATAAATTTGCGGCTTACATTACGTTTACCAGCTTTTCACCCCCTGCTGGACAACAAATCTTCAAGACTACAAACCTCAACGATCCCGTTCCCACCTGGATTCCGGCTAGCAATGGCATTCCCACGGTGCCCATAAGTGGTTTCGTCGTCGATCCGCAGGATTCAAATTCACTTTACGCTGGTACGGACATCGGCGTTTATCACTCGGCTGACGGCGGTGCAAACTGGAGCCCCTACGGCACAGGTTTGCCGCGCGTCGCCGTCTTTGACGTAAAGCTCTCAAACGTACAAAGACAGTTACGAATCGCCACCCATGGTCGCGGGATTTGGGAAATCGGGGTTCCCGGACGGCTATTGCCAGTGTTTCGAGGCGGCAGCGCGACCATCGTCGCTGAGGGTTGTGCACCCGCAAACGGAGTGATCGACCCTGGTGAAGACGTGACAGTCAGTTTTACAACCACAAACATCGGTCCTGGACCGACTGAAGATCTGGTTGTCACCCTGCTGCCTACCGGTGGAGTCACCTTTCCCAGCGGCCCGGAGCATTATGGCGTGATTGCGGCCGACGCCACGGCCAGCAGAAACTTTCATTTTTCCAACAACGCGGGTTGCGGGGATACGATCACTGTGACATTCCACTTGCAAGATGGCGCACTGGATTTTGGCAACGTGTCGCTTACGTTCAGGCTGGGAGTCTTACAGACCGTAACCGCCTTCGCTGAAAATTTTGATGGCGTTACGGCTCCGGCGCTACCTGCCGGTTGGACCAGCGCGAACAGCGGGAGCGCCGCACTCTGGGTGACAAACACCGCCGCCAGCGATACCGCTCCCAATTCTGCTTTCTCAGCCGGTACGACAACACCGGGTGATAGCAAACTGCTTTCGCCGAGCATTGCAGTACCCAATGCTCCAGCCGTTGGCGGTCACCCCAACGTACAACTCTCTTTCCGGAATAACTACAACACGGAATCTGGTTTCGATGGAGGAGTTCTGGAGATAAGCATTAACGGTGGGGCCTTCCAGGATGTCATCGCTGCCGGCGGCAGTTTTGAATCGGGAGGCTACAACGGCGCCATAGGTAATACTGACAGTGTCCTTACGGGCAGGCAGGCATGGACGGGCAACTCCGCCGGTTTCATTACTACGGTACTCAACCTGCCTCCCAGTGCCTTCGGGCAAAATGTGCAGCTCCAGTGGCATACGGCCTATGATACAGGAACGAGCCCCACAGGCGGTGGCATACGCGTGGATACTATATCCATTAGCACCGTTGCCTACATTTGTTGTGGCGGCGCCTGTGTCCTCTCGTGTCCGTCAAATATCAGCGTACCAAATGATCCAGGTGTGTGCGGCGCAGTCGTAACTTATCCACCACCCACTTTTACTGGCAATTGCGGTACGGTTACCCCTAGTCAGGCTTCAGGTACGTCCTTCCCCGTGGGGACGACAACCGTCGTTGTTACCGGAACAAGACTCGACGGAACGTCAAGCTCGTGCTCATTTAATGTGACTGTTGTCGATACCCAGTCTCCGTCTCTTACCAATATTTCGGCTAACCCGAGTTCATTGTGGCCGCCGAATCACCAGATGGAATTGGTGACCATTGATTATGTTACGGCTGATAACTGTCCATTAAATTGCGCGTTGAGCGTCTCAAGCAACGAGCCTGTAGACGGATTGGGTGACGGAGACACTGCTCCCGATTGGGAGATTGTGGACAGCCATCACGTGCGGCTCCGCGCTGAACGCTCCGGCAAGGGCGATGGCCGCAGCTACACGATAACTATTGACTGTGCCGATGGTTCGGGCCATCACATAATTCGCACCGTTTCCGTAAACGTGCCCCGAAATCAGGGAAAGAATTAACTCGAGCCTTCTTAAACAAAGGCTGTTTTCAAACGAGAAGGGCGCCGATACATTCGGTGCCCTTTCTTGCGTTCTGCTTGAAATGCCCTCACCTTTGGCATAGCATCCTGCTCACCGGGGATTTAGCTTCGCCATCCATCTTTTCGAAGTAATTACCACGCGAGTTCCGGTGTCTGGCCCTTTGCGTCTCAAGAAGAAATCAAACTGATGATCGGACAAACGGTCTCCCATTATCGCATCGTGAAAAAACTCGGCGAAGGCGGGATGGGCACCGTTTATTTAGCTGAAGACACGCATTTGGGTCGTAACGTGGCCATCAAATTTCTCTCAGACTCACATGATCAGCATTATCGTGCTCGCTTTTTACGTGAGGCCCGTGCTGTTTCCGCGCTTTCGCACCAGCACATCGCGATCATCCACGACTACGGGGAGACGGCTGAACAGCAGCCCTTCATAGTAATGGAATACATCAAAGGCGAGACGCTGAGCGAACTGTTACACCGCAGCGCCCTCACAATCGCACGTGCCGTGGAGATCATTGAGGCTGTCGGCGAAGCGTTGGGAGCAGCGCATGCCCGAAGCATCGTTCATCGAGACATTAAGCCCTCAAACGTCATGGTTGACGAGCGGGCGATGGTCAAGGTGCTTGACTTTGGATTAGCCAAACAGTTGCAAGAAGAGGTGGCGGCAATTAGTCCAGACGCCAATACCTTGCTTGGCTCACGAACGAGTAGTCATGCGGTGGTGGGTACTCCATTGTACCTCTCTCCAGAACAAGCGATGGGAACCAGTGTGGATGCGCGGAGCGACATCTTTGCTCTCGGGGCGTTGCTTTATGAATGCCTTACTGGCAAGCCAGCTTTCTCCGGTGGAAGTATCCTTGAAATAGGTGCACAAATTATTCACTTCAATCCTCCACCGCCATCTTCAATTAACCGACGAGTGCCGGCTCAGCTTGATCGTATTACGCTCAAGGCTTTGGCAAAGCGGCCTGAATCTCGCTATCAATCAACCGCTGAGATGATTTCTGACTTGCGTTCTGCGCGTAGCACTTTGACTGAGGACGATCATCGTACCCAGCGACTGGAGCCCATGCGAACAAGACATTCCAGCACACTCCAGAGTATTTCAGAAAAGCTTCGTCGGCCCCGTGTGTCAATTGGCTTTTTTGTGTTAGCAATGCTCGTAGTTATAGTCGGCGTTTGGTACTTCGTCCAATGGATTAAAAGCAAACCCCCATTGCCATTTCAAACCCTTGCGGTAAGCAAGATTACCAATACCGGCAAGTCGCTCAATGCTGCCATCTCTCCTGACGGGAAATACATCGCGCATGTTATGGAAGATGCCGGACAGCAGACTCTGGTGGTGAGCTACTTAGCGACCGCTAGCAACGTCATAATTGTTCCGCCTGCGGATGTGCGATATCAAGGCCTTACTTTTTCAAACGATGGGAATTATATTTACTATGTCAGGTACGAAAAGAGCGAAATCGGCAACCTCTATCAGGTTCCTACGCTCAGCGGCCCGTCAAAACGAATATTGGCGAACATAGACAGCAAAGTCAGTTTCGCTCCGGATGGAAAACGATTTGCTTTCGTGAGGTTCGACAGAGGTAAGGGCGAGTACCTCTTGATGACCGCGCAAGCCGACGGTTCTGACGAGAGTTTGCTCGCCAAACGTAGCAACGAGGATCTGTTCTCGATTTATGGACTCGCCTGGTCACCGGACGGAAAAGCGATCGCTTGTCCTGCTGGTACTTTTAGAGGAGGTTTCCACATGGGACTTGTGGCAGTAAACCTCTCTAACGGCAGCGAGAAACCGATGACTTCGCACACATGGTTTGGCGTTGTGAGAGTGGCGTGGCTGCAGGATGGACGAGGGATGATCGTCACCGCGGCGGACGAGCCGGTAAGTCCGGTTCAGATTTGGTACGTCTCCTACCCAGAGGGCGCGACTCGGAGGATCACAAACGACTCAAACGACTACAGAGATCTCAGCCTGACGGGAGACTCGAGGGCCTTGGTTTCCGTACAGTCCAATCGGCTGGTAACAATCTGGGTAGCAGCCGGCGGAGATGCGGATCGAGCCAACAAGATCACCTCCGCCGTCGGTTGGACCTATGGACTCGCATGGACCCCTGATACCAGGATCATCTATTCCACGATGGCGAGTGGGAAGCTCGATCTGTGGAGTATGGACAAGGATGGAACGAACAAGATCCAATTAACGTCCGATGCTGGGTCGAATTATCATCCGGCGGTATCACGTGATGGCCGGTTTATCTTCTTTTCTTCAAGTCGGACGGGCAAATTTAATATTTGGAGAATGGAAATTGATGGCAGCAACCCGAGACAAATAACCGGTGGTGACAGCGACTTTTATCCTTACCCCTCTCCTGATGGTAGATGGGTTGTTTATCAAGGTGGAGGAGCTGGTCCAGGTAAGCCCACACTTTGGAAAACGTCCAGTGAGGGTGGTCAACCAGTACAGCTGACAGCAGCCTATTCAGCGGTACCGGTTGTGTCACCTGACGGTAAGCTAATCGCTTGTCGGTATTTGGACGAGACCGTCAAAACCCAGAAAGTAGCAATTATTTCGTCAGCTGGTGGCCGGCCGTTAAAGACATTCGATATACCTATCCATCCCTGGCAACGAATTCGTTGGACCAACGATGGACAGGCCTTGACATATGTAGACATTCACACCGGTGTCTCGAATATTTGGAGACAACCAATAGATGGTGGCCCCGCAAAGCAAGTGACGAATTTCCGGGCCGATCAAATATTCTCTTATGACTGGTCGAACGACAATCAGCTAGCCTGTGAGCGGGGAGCCGAGACCAATGATGTCGTCCTGATAAGTGATCATAAATAGATAGCTGAGTTTTCCGGCTATCCGCCGTTGATCGACCATCCGGGTTGCGAGCCCTGAGCAAGTTTGCGCCTTAACAACCCGGCGGTAATTCGCACTGTCTATCCATCATCGCTTGCAAAGTATCTATCAGGATTTGCAGGGTACCCGTCAGGTTCTGGTTACTATCTGCAACGTCCTGCTCAAGCTTGGCAATTCTACTTTCCAGCTCTTCATTGGACGGGGTGCTTGGATTGTCGGTCATCGCTATTACCTCTCTGCGGTGGAGAATATGTTAGCAAGCCACGCGGTGGGGTCGCGTTAGCTTCACGGCTATTAACTCTTCATCAAGACACGGTTCGCTGGTGGCGAGGAAATGCGGCGTCACTTATAACGTTGGTTAGTTGGGTTGTCAATGAGCTAAGAGAACAGTCGCTTTGTGTCAATGAGGGAGAATGTAGGCCGTGCTTGACGAGTGCTGATGTGTGTTGCTAAATCCCGAGTACGTCTACTAATTCCTGAACGGCGGCGGCACTTTTTTGCAGCGCGATTCGCTCTTCCGCGGTCAGATTAATTTCAATTATCTGTTCCAGGCCGCGCGAGCCCAGTTTGCACGGCACGCCTACATAGAGTCCCATGATTCCATACTCACCTTCCAGGTACGCCGCGCAAGGAAGGATCTTTTTCTTATTCTTTAAAATCGATTCAGTCATCTCCACTGCCGCTGCCGAGGGCGCATAGTAAGCGGAACCAGTCTTCAGCAGGGAGACAATCTCGGCCCCACCGCCCGCTGTCCGCTTCACTATTTGCTCAATCTGTTCCTTTGACAAGAGCTCTGGGATGGGAATACCGGCGCAGGTCGAAAACCTTGGCAGTGGGACCATCGTATCGCCATGACCACCAAGTACAAAAGCAGTTACATTCTCGACGGAAACATCCAAAGCTTCTGCCAAAAAGCAACGCATACGGGCAGAATCGAGTACTCCAGCCATCCCGATTACCCGGTGCTTGGGAAATCCTGAACGACGGAGAGCTACCTGACACATCGCATCCAGCGGATTCGAGACTATAATTAAGATCGACTCAGGAGACCGCTTTACTACTTCGTCCACGACTTGCGAAACGATCTGAGCATTAGTTTTCAGCAAATCGTCGCGGCTCATCCCAGGCTTTCGCGCCAATCCAGCGGTGATGATCACTATGTCGGAATTTTCACTGCCTTCATAACTGTTTGCCCCCGTCAAGCGAACATCATAACCTTCAACCGGCGCGGCTTCTGCCAGGTCCAGGGCTTTACCTTGCGGTACTCCTTCAACTATATCAACCAGAACTATATCGCCTAATTCCTTGGCAGCCAGCCAGTGAGCAGCAGTGGCCCCGACATTACCCGCGCCAACAACCGTTATTTTGTTTCGGCCAACCATCAGTTTAGTCCTTTCAAAGGCAGGAAATAAGTTCAATTGCGCCTTCGCGCAATGCTTGCCGTTGTGTGATAGGATTGAAAGATTGGGAGTGTATCCGGGGCCCGTAAGGGTGTCAAGAAGATGACTGGTCCTTACGTTCTGCCTTGTGGACCGCGTGATGTGATCCCGCAGATCAGCACGCCAACAACTCTTCTTACAGATTTATGAGTATTCATCGCTGGCTTAGAAACATTCTTTCCCGCAACATTTCACGTGATTCTCACCCTGAAGTTGACGAGAGCGAAGTAGATCCATTCAATCCGTTTCCCGAACCAGTTCCAATCGAGATTACCGATAATATCGATCTGCACTCTATTCAGCCTCGTGAGGTCAAAGCGGTGGTGGAAGAATACCTGCACCAGGCCCATGCGGCCGGTTTTCGCACTGTGCGGATAATTCACGGTAAGGGTATTGGTGTGCAACGAGAAATGGTTAGAACGGTACTGTCAAGGAAGGCAATCGTTCTGGATTGGACCAACGCCCCGCCCGAGGCTGGTGGGTGGGGTGCAACAGTGGTGCAGTTAAAGACCAAGGGTTAACGAATGAGGTCCCCTCATATGCAGCTCTGAGCGTCAACTGCATCGGCAGACCCACTCGAGAGTGCGGTCACCATTTCGCGCATCTCTTGCCAATGGCTCTCATCGTGTTCGCGCATCAGCAGAAGTAATTTAGCGAGAGTGATGTTTCCCATACCATCGAGCGTGGCCCCGCGATCCAGTTCGTCCAACCGTATGGACCTCAACAGCGCGACAATTTCCAACCGCGCGGCGGTAAATGCCTCGAGCGCCTCCGCAAAATTTTGATTGTTGTAATTACGCTCGATTGCCATCCTGCCGCCGTCAATATCGGGAAGAGCGGGCTTATCCTCTTTCAGAATACGGGAAATTCGTACACAGTAACCTTCGGTGTCGATATCCCGCAGATGACATACGCTTTCCAACAAAGAGAAATCGCCAGGCCTAGCTCTGCGGCAAACATCTGAATGTGGAAGCCCACTAACCAATCGAGTCAATTCGTTGGGAAGTTGGCCCAGCTTTTCTAGCAATCTGTCAAATTCGGCTTTTGTCATTTGTCCTTCTCCTGTCGCCAAGGCAAAGTAGAATGATCTCGGGACGCCCTAGTGGCAACGAGCGGTAAAATCATCAACTAGCAACACTGTTGTAACCATTTTAGAAAAGGAAACAGTTAAATAGGCTTGAAGAATGCGTTGCGGGGGTAGAAACGCCTTTCCGGGGCGCCACTTTACAAAATATTCCGATAGCATCAGTCTATACTGCGAGTCGCCATAACCAAAACCAAAACGATTCATTGGCTTCACCGACGTTACGGTTAATGCAGAAACCCTGGTAAAGCAGAAACGACTAAGGAACAGGCATGTACAAGCCGACGATCGTGGTCTTAAATGAGAAGGCCAACATCTATGTTGTTTTGGATGAACGAGGTGGTCCGATTGGAACCGGGACGAAGGAGGTGTGCGAAGTACTTTTACAAATGGCCATCACACCGGCAGCACAACCCGTTACGCGGATAGCTCTGCCGAGAATGACCACAGCGCGCGACAATATTCGCTCGGCAATAAAGATCTAAAACGACTCTCCTTACGGCCTTGCGACTACCAAAGGTTGGGCTTCTTCTTCACGCCGATAAAAGACCCGCGGGCGTTGCAGCGTTTTTTTATCAACATCCGCTACCCTTTCTTCACCTTCCACAAAAGCGATGCCGAGATCCAATCCCCGTTGCTCGCGCATTTTTGTTTCCTGCATCCGGGGCACGCGCTCAGTCGCGTAGTCGAGCCATTCGCGCACCGTAACCTGATTGTCCTGAGGCTGAATATCAGCCGCGGCGGATTTCAGTCCTTCTTCTACCAGTGCATAGGTCAGATAACCATGGCCCAGTTGTTCAGCTTCCAAGGCTGCTTGATAGCTCTGTGCCGCTGTAAGAATGTACATGCCTTTTTCGTAAGCAAGCTGCGCCAAACCCTTTGAGTTCATGGGACCTCGGCGTTTCTCTTCCGTCTCCAGCGCCTGGCCGCTGTTGCAGGCATCAATTACCATTAGCATGAGCCCGGCATCAATCCTTTCAAATGCCTGTTCCAGCTCGAGATCGGAAATGCTATGTCGGAGGATGTTGAGTAAACCGGTCGCATCGAGGTCGGTTCGTTTTCCCTCGTAACCAAGATCGTGAGGGATCAGATAAAAGCGTGGTTCCTGCGCTGTTCCATGGCCAGCGTAATAGACGATTACTGAATCTTCCGGCTCAGCGGCCGTCACCTTATCCAGGTCGGCAGCCATCCCGGGCACCTTTTCTTCCGCCTTGCCGGCCAACCGTTTAAGTGCCAACAAGACGTTTGCCTTTGTCGCGTCCTGATTGAGAAGAGAAGTCATCTCAATCTGTTCAAAGCGACCAAGCCTTCTTTGCTGTCGTTCGACCTCCTCGCCAAATGCTCGTGCATCCGCCGCGGCATATTTCAAGTCATAAGCAGAATTAGCGTAATGGTCTACTCCAATAACCAGAAGGTGCAATTTTGCGGGACGTTTCAGATTATTCGTACCGATTAAGGAAAGCGTTGCATCGGCACTCTTGACGTTGTCCTGATTGAAGGCGTATGCCGAGAGATGATTTTCTCCCGCCACGATACCAACCGGTGCCTCGAGAGTAACTTCCGACTGCCCGTGCAATACATCACCGCGCCAAACCTTCACCAGTGAGCCGTTACGAAAAAGGCGAACGTCTTGTGCACCTGCTGGCGCTTCCGCAACCTTGATCCTGACTTGTAGTGTTCTCGTTGAAACACTCTGACCATCTTGGCCCGCAACCAACTCCAGGCTCAACTTCGGTTGCCGTCTGTCTTTCTGCGAGATGTCTGCCGGCAAATCAATCTTCTTTCTTGCCAGAATTTCTGGTAAGAGACCTGGTCGAAAATACTCATTAAAGAAGATCTCGACGGGTGAAACGTCGAAAAGCCCTGGAGTGAAACGCCAGAGAATCTGATTCCAACCTCCTGGAGAGCCATCGAACAATCCGTCGGGCGTAACCACCAACCAGTCGTTTCCTTTATTCAAAGTCACAAGCGTCGCCAATAGTTCGCCACTTTGGGGCCTCCACAATTTCGCGCTACCGTCGTCGCTGCCTGTTACCAGGAAGCCTCCATCTGGACTGAATCCCAGAGCACTGATCGATCCGTTGTGGCCTCTCAACGTATGCAACTCTTTGCCCGAAGCAAAGTCCCAAACTTTGACAGTGCTGTCATAACTGCCCGAAGCCAGCATCCTTCCGTCCCTACTGAATGCCAGCCGGTTTACGAAATTATTGTGACCGGAAAATGTCTGCGTCTCATTTCCCGATTGCGCGTCCCACACCTTGATGGTGAAAGTCATATCTTCGAAGGAAAAGGTGTCTGCAGCATTCGGATCGTTCAAGTTGTATTTCGCTCCCCAATGGGCCGAAGCTACTCTTTTGCCATCAGCACTCCAGGCAACGGCGTTTACGCTCATGGAGTACGACGTTTTCAGGGTTCGCAATTCCCTTCCCGTGCTCACTTCCCTTAGAACGATTGGCGCGCCAAAACCGGAAGCTGAAGCCAGAGTCCGTCCGTCTGGACTAAAGGCCATCACCGAACCTGACATCATGGAATTCGTAGCAACTTCATTGAAAAAGCCTGTGGGAAGAGGGACGGACTGCATTTGCTTGCCTGATGTCGCATCAACGATCCGCAGATTATTCGCACTCTTGTTCGCAGTACTTGAACCCGGCATCATACCAATCGACTCCATCAACGATATGCCGGCGCCTAAGTCACCCTTACTCATAGCGTCTTGTACTTTCTTCATCTGCTCTTGGGCTTTTTTTGGATCTTTCCGCAATTGCTCCATAACCTTGGTCATATCAGGCATTTCCATCCCGTCAGGTAGACCAGGTATGTTGCCCTGCTGTTGCGCTGGAGAAGGCGAACTGGAGTTTTTGGGCTTTGGAATATTCTTTTCTGCCAACGCAACCAATGCCGAGTCTCCACTGAACACCGCTCCTGCCAATCCTTTGCCCTCTGCCAGCGAGATGCCTGGCAGAGCCCGACCAGAGTTCACGTCCCAGACTTTTATTACCGATTCTCCACTGCTGCCGGTCAGTATCAGTTTGCCATCGGGACTGACCGTTGTAGCGCGCTCTGGCATTCCCGCATTCTGCTGGAGAGCCGAACTCTCCGGCAGCGCGATGGCCTTCCTGACCCCTCCCGTGGCCAGCTCCCAGGAGGTCACAGCCTGCGTCCCAGCCAGAGTCAGGAAGCGACCATCTCGCGCAAACGCTAAGTCGCTGATCGGGAGAGCGGCACCTTTCATTGTTTTCAATAGGCGCCCGGTTGCGACATCCCAAAGCATAATTTGGTTGTCGACTCCTGACGAAGCAACTAGTTTGCTGTCAGAACTAAAATCCATAGCAAGCACATTGCTTTCGTGTCCAGCTAGAGTGCGCAACGTGGAGTTGGATTGGGCGTCTAGGAGATCAATTTCGCGGCCTTCCCTGACTATTGAAATAATTCTGTGATTCGGGCTGAAGAGAAATTTACTTGCAAAAAAGACGAAGGGATCGGATTGTGGGCCAAGCACTTTGGGAGTACTAAAGGTCTTAACCTCAGTGCCGGAAGCGACATCCCAAATCTTCAAGGAATCGACATCTCGCAGCGCCAACCAACTGCCATCGGCGGTAAACGCCAAGCTCGCAACTTCTTCATCATTGACTCCAAATCGCGTGTGAGTTGTCTTTACTGGCAACGTTTTGCTTTTGCGGCCACTGGCAACTTCCCACATTGTGACTTGTAGTTTACTGTCAATACCTTTCAAGGAACCTTTGACGCTCTCGGTAAACGCGGCCAGCAATTTTCCATCGGGACTCAGAGCAATGGCCTGCTGTGCGGCAATTCGCTCGTGATCCTCGTCAAGGGCAATGGAACGCAACTCCTTCCCACTCGTGGCGTCCCATAACCTCACGGCTGAACTGTTCAAATTCAATGCGGCAACTATTTGACCATCATCGCTCATGCGCGCCGATGTCAGATCCTTCGCGCTGAAGAGAGGAGTGTTGTTCAGTTCGCGACCTGATTCCAGATCCCAACGCCTAAGTCTGCCGTCCGCCAACGCTATGACATTGCGGCCATCAGTGCTGAATCTAAAAGGGCGGCTTAATGAACTTGCGCCCATCGACGGTATGCTACTCTCGAGTTGCCGTAAAAGACGACCTGTGGAAATATCCCAGAGCTTAATGGTATTGCCATTAAACCCCATGGAAGCCAGCAATCGACCATCTGCACTAAAACTGAGCTGAGTTTGTGGCGAAGTGATACCCGCCTGCAAAACGATCTCTGGCTTGTTGGTGCCGGACTTTTGCTGACCAGTTATAGTGATGGGATTGTCTGCGCTTGTGCCCAGGCCGCGATCTTGTTTCGATTGTGGACCTGATGGTTTATTGGGTGTTGGGCTTGCAGCAGGGTTTACTACAAGACCGCGACCTTCCTTGGGTTTTGGGTCTTGTGAGGCCTGAAACACAATATGAGCACAGCTGAAAATGACCAGGAGAGAAATGACAAATAGACGAAGTGGCCGAACGGAAAGGAGAATATTCATGTTGAACTCATGACAGGACGGAAGGACGGATGTTTGAAGCACAACTGGTATAAATTTAATAATAACACAAAATCGATGGGTGTTATGGATGGCTCAGGTACTCACCTCATCCCATTGCAATTGCCGTCTTCACAGAGTCTCTTCAGGCGGGTGATTGACAGTAAAGCAGCATGGAACCGCTGGCGTTAGCATGTCGGTTGATTGTATCCTCGACGGTCGCATGTCGCACAATTTCAACTTTTCTCTCCGAAAATTCAAAGCCATCCGGCAACGAAGGCAACTTCTAGTGCTAAGTGACGGCGGCAACTAAAAATCACTGTGGCCCTTCTCAACGTTTTCCAAAGAGTTTCTCAATCTCCGACTAATCCGCACCCCGCTGCCGCAACGCGCACATTTGACGTAGCCGAGTTATATCGCGGGCCGGTTTCTACGCGGGGCGATACAGAGGCCGGTGGCGCGCAGCCATTGGATGAGAAACTGCGTCAGGCATATTTTTGGATTGTTAACACTGCCATCATCAGTCCCCATTACGATGTGGAATATAATGACGGACCGTCCCAATCATTCGTGCTGGGAGATAGCCGGAGTCGGCTAACGCTACCGTCCGGTCAAAGTTATTCAAGTTTTATCCTCTTGCCGTTGCTAACGTTTGCCACGCGGCGTAAATGTCTTTTCGTAGGCGGACCAGGTCGCGGAAAAACCGCAAGCGCAATTCTCATGGGAGTGCTGGCCGGCTATTCTGTTCGAGAAGTCCGACGTGCGATGCAACATGGCCATCCGCAGATGACCATTGCCGACCTTTTAGGTAATCCCCTTCCTGCCGATCTTGTAAACGCCCAACGTATCGAAGACATCCGCATTTCGTGGCGGCAATGGCTGGGAATGAGAGTGAAAATTATCGATGAATACAATCGCATTCCCACCCGCACGCAAAGCGCGTTGCTCACGGTCATGGGAGACAATTACGCGGAAATTCTCAACCACATTTTCGAATGCCCGGATTCAGCCTGGTTCCTGACTGCAAATGACGAACAGGGCGGCGGTACATATCAAGTGATCGAAGCTCTGCGTGACCGTATCGACATCGTCGTGCAGGCACTCGCATTCAATCCACGTTTTCTATCTGACCTGCTCACGCGCATTGAAGAGAACATACGCCCTGACGAAGTAGTGCCTCGCCAAATCGTTTTCAGCGAAGCCGAAGTAGACACAATGGAGCAGGAGATTCGCGTTATTACAATTCCCGGCGAAGTAAGGCGGCGATTGGAATTCTTCGCCAGCCAATTTGAATTCTGCGAGGTGGCTGCCGATCAGTTTGAATACAAGACAAAAGATACCGCGCGTCTCTCCGGTATCGAATGGCACATGGTCACGGCACAAGAAACCGGACGCGACCGCCTCAAAGACCTCGGCTGCCAGACCAAAAATGGGTTGTCTGTAAGAGCGCTGATGACGTTATTCGTTTACGCAAAGGCGCTCGCGTACTTTCGCGGCAACCGGGTTGTGGAGCTCGAAGATATGCGCCAGGTTCTACCGTTCGTGTTGCATGACAAGCTGGCGCCCGATACGGATGCCCCGTTCTTCGACGCACCGGGTCAATCCGTTTTTCGCTCCGATCGCGTAGGTTGGCTGCGCAGGGTCTTCGATTTGTCATGCGCTGATTATGCGGGTCTCAATCTTGATCGCGAGGATCCGGTGGCCGATCTGGCGTTGGAGTTTCGTCGCGGCCTTGGCGGTTTAAGCGAAACAGAGACGCGTAGTCGCCTCGTGAAAATTGAGCGACTCATCAGCGAGTGGTCCAAAGGTCGCAAACTTTACGGGCATCTCTACGATGACTTGCTGAAGCTCAAGTATCTGCACCAGCGTTACACAAATTATTTGCGGTGGCTGAAAACCCAGTGATGTCATTGCCGATTGCCAATTTCTTTCATTGCCAGTTGCCGATTGCCAATTGCCAATTTCCAACTGCGCATCGAGATTCCTGATGTCCGATTAACCCAGCACTTGGTGGCAATTGGCAATGAAAGGAATTGGCAATCGGCAATTGGCAATCGGCAATGATTACGTCCTATGGTAAGTGCTGCCCTAGCTTCAGTGCTTCGCTCAGGCAGATCTGAGTTCAACGCGCGGTTTATTGCTGGGCGCCGCATTCATCCCGATCTTCAGGCCGACCTATTCACGGACTTTTTGCAAACCAGAGTGGATGATTTAGTGCGTGCGGTCGATGTAGTCGGACCGGATCGAGTGAGCGAAGTCACAATGGCAGCTTACGATGCTGCTCTTGACCTCGTCGGGCAAAAACTCGTAGGTCCTCGTTCGCGTTTGATAGAAGAAGGTTGGCGCCGTATCCTGCCCAACATTGCTATCCTGGTCGCGACGGCTTCCAGCTCTCTCATTCCTGCTGTCTGCAACGCCATACATCAACTTGCATCCACACCAGATGCTCGTCCAGCACAATGGATAGAAATTATGGAGAAGCTCGGCCCGCAATGCACCGATGCCGATACTTTCCTCAAGCTCGGACAAGTCTCGGCATGGCGCGCGGGCTTAGCTCATTTCCGTCAAGGTGCGATTGTCGCAGCCGATAGCTTGCCAGAGGTGGTGGCCCTCTCCGCGCTTGGGGCAAAAGCCGATTCAACCTGGTCTAATCTGCGAGCAAAACTTCAAGTTGATCCGTGGTTTGAGCCGGCAAGTGCCGGGAAAGAAGCCCTCGGAATGCGCGTTGTTACCGCGGTCGGATCGTTCCGAGGCTTTGGTGGCCTGTTCGTCGAACCCCCAGTTGTCGTTCCTTACGGGGAACATTTTCTGACACGCAGTAACGGTGATAGCTGGCTTCTAACAGCCGATGCTTTCGGGGCAACATTTCACCGGGCGCCACTGAAAGAATTCGAAACTGCGGCAGAACACTATCGGTTGCCTTCGGGCTTTAAGGTTAGTTGCTCGAGAGTTGAGTTCGCTGGGGACCACATTGAGTTTCCGGTTCTAGGCGGTCTCAGCAGTGTGGCCGCCAACCCTACGACTCTCGCGGTTACCTCGCCTCTCAGCCATTCCATTGTGCTGATTGCTCTAAAGAAAACGAATGAATCCTGATTCGCCACCGACTTCCGAGACTGAATCGCTCCGCACACAATGGCTCGAGGCTTGGCCCGTAGCGTTGCAGGCATGGAGCAAATTCATTCGGTTACGCCAGCCGAAGCTCTGTCTCACCGAAATGGAGACGCGACAGGAAGGTCTGACCGGTAGCTTCGCAATGATTCGATTGCAGGATCAGGCCGTCGTTGTGAGTCTTCCCGAAGTGGCGGCCTGCAACCTCCAAAACTATCCTGTCGAAATACTGGCGCATGAAATCGGACATCACGTGCTTGCGCCTGCGACACTCACAGACCATGCCCGCATGATTGCGCGGATGCGCTGGTCCCTGCCCACAGTTGAGCAACACGCGCCGACGATTGCCAATCTCTATGCCGATCTGCTTATAAACGATCGACTCCAGCGTAGCGCCGGATTGCGCATCGCGGATGTCTACCGGGCCATTGCCGCGAGCGGAGATGGCGGCGCGGTGTGGACGCTTTACATGCGCATCTGTGAAATTCTCTGGAGCTTGGAGCGCGGTTCACTCGGTGGCGGCATGACAGATGATCGCATCGAGGGTGACGCCTGGCTCGGAGCGCGGTTGGTGCGCAGTTACTCACGCGATTGGCTCGACGGGTCGGGCCGTTTTGCAGCATTGCTCCTGCCTCACCTGCTGGAGGATCAGAAATCAGCGAAGCTAATCGAAAAACTGCTCGATACGAAAAACGCCGCTACGGGTGGCGATCCTGCTGGTCTTGTCGAGGAGGAGTTCGCTGAACGTGAAGGAGCAATCCATCCCGCACAAGATCCCACGCTGGCCGATTTGCCCGAAATGGAAAGTGGCCAGGTGACAGACGACGTCCGCGTTTATCCTGAAGAGGCAAAAGTGAACAGATCTGCTCGCGGCCAGGCCCGAGAACCTTTTCAATTTGGAGAAATTCTTCGGGCAGCGGGCGTGGATGTTTCCGATCATGAGGCTGCGGTGCGTTATTATCGTGAACGCGCGCGTCCTTACCTGATACCGTTTCCCAGTCGCGAAGTGCCTGAGAGCACAGATCCCTTACCTGAAGGATTGGAACCGTGGGACATCGGCGAAGCACTGGATGCAACTGATTGGTTTCAGTCGGTGATTCAAAGTCCGCGCGTTGTTCCCGGAATGACGACAGTAAAACGCGTTTGGGGCACAAGTGAAGGCCGCGAACCGAAACGCGAACCGCTTGATCTCGATCTTTACGTTGACAGTTCCGGCTCCATGCCGAATCCGCAGCGAATCACTTCGTATCCTGCGTTGGCCGGCGCGATCTTGTCCCTTTCAGCGCTGCGGTCAGGAGCTCGTGTGCACGCGACGTTATGGAGTGGGAAAGATCAATTCACTTCGACCGACGGATTTGTCCGTGACCAGGATTCCGTTTTGCACGTGCTCACAGGCTATTTCGGGGGCATGACGGCATTTCCCATTCATGTCTTGGGCGACACTTACGCGACGCGAAGACCCGGCTCGACTCCAGCGCACATCCTGGTGATTTCGGACGACGGGGTCTCGACGATGTTCGATCAGGATGAACGCGGCCAGTCTGGTTGGAACGTTGCGGCGATGGCTTTGACAACTGCAGCCGGGGGCGGAACGCTGGTTTTGAACCTGCCGGAACAATGGGCAGCCCAGGGCGGCCCATACGCTGAAATTCGTCGCGCTCGCGACGAGCAAGGCTGGCAGGTTCACCGCGTCGCCTCACTTGACGAACTCGTGGAATTCGCCCGCCAATTCAGCCGATTGCGCTATGGTCCTGCAACACGGCCAGTCAAGCTGGAGGAATCATAACTATGATCGTTGTGTGGCGAATTACTCAGTGTTGCAATTTGACGTGTCCGTTTTGCGCGTACGATCGGAGAACATCATGGCCAAGGCGCGAAGCGGATGCTCTCATTATCCGACGCTTCGGCGCTGTGCTTGCCGAATATCAACGCGTCACTGGTGATCGTGTGCTGGTCAGTTGGATTGGCGGCGAACCTTTTCTGTTTCCTTCATTGCCTGAGCTGACCGTCTTGTTCGCGAAAGAGCTAGGTCTATCCATAAGCGCAACCACTAATGGGACAACTCTGGGTTCAGCCTCAGTGCGCAAACACATTCTTGCTCACTATACAGAATTGACGATCAGCTTAGATGGAATCGGCCGTGCCCATGACAGGCTCCGCGGCTGGCACGGTGGTTACAATGTGTTGCGTGAAGCCGTGGTTGAGCTCGCGGATCGGAAACGTAAAGAACAATGTGGTCCAAGACTGCGCGCGAATGTCGTCCTCATGCGAGAAACGATTTCTGATTTCGAGCGGCTTTGTCTGGAACTCGCCAGTTGGGGCATTGAGGAGATCACCTTCAACCAACTCGGCGGACGTGACCGCCCGGAATTCTTTCCCGCACACCGACTGCTTCCTGAAAACGCTGTCTGGCTCAGCAACGAAATCCCACGTCTCCGGACGAGACTCGCGGGACTTGGCGTTCTCCTCAATGGCGGCAACAGTTATCTTGTCCGCATCCAGGCAAGCAGTCGGGATGAAAACATTCCCGTAATGAACTGCGGTCCCGGAGAACAGTCTCTTTTCATCAGCGAGGAAGCGATCGCGTCGCCTTGCAACTTTACCACGCAAGGCTACGGCGTTTCCCTGGAGGAATTGGATTGCGCCGAGGCGCTGCTGCACCTGCCGAAGCGGTTCGCTCAGTTACAAAGAGAGCAGCATTTGGCACCCTGCCAGGATTGTCACAGCACGCACGTCTTTGCGAAATTTGCCGCATGACAAATGCAAAACGAGGGACCCACACTTGAATCGCTGACCCGCCGGCTGGCAGAAACGCCGGAAGACTTTTTGGCCGAGCCGCGCATTGGGCAGTCAGGCCGTACTCACACAGCTGCGGTGGTCGCGGATTTGCTGCGTCTATTGGGCAGCCCAACCGAAGTAGACCAGCTGGCGCCATTTGCTGGAACTGATGCTCGCCGTGACCGAAATCGTTTGGCTGTTACTCTTCTGCTCTGCTGGCTTCTCTCGGATGACTGGTTTCGGCAGAGGAAACTCGAAACGCGCAAGTTACTGCGATTGCTTGACATCGAGGCAAGCGAACTCGCTGCTCAAGTACCGGCGCGAAAATTTGTCATTGACCCGGATCGCCGCGAAGAACTGGCGCGCGTAGCGCTGGCGCGAATCGGCTTCCGTCCCGCCGGTGAGTCCACAGCCCAGGCGCAAGATAGGTTGACCACGCTCAACTCTGCCGAACGCGCCCGCGTGATGAAGGCTGCCCAGTTCGCGGAACAGCGGGCGCGGCAAATCCGAGAAGCGCTTGCTCGCAAGGCCGCTGAAGAATCTGCCGATAAGTGGACGCGGGAATGAAATCTGAAATCATCACCGATGCTGAACGCTATCCAACGTTGACCGAAGAGGGACGACGCATGTTGGTGTTTCTGCGCGAGCATCCGCATGCGCCAATATTTCGCAACGAGAGTGGCAACCGCCTCACCACCGCCGACGTGGCGCGAGTGCGCGAGTTTGAGCGCGAAACGCAGGCGGGAGAAATTGCTCAGCGTTCAGGCGAGTTGCCTTCGTGGATCGGCCAATTCGTGGAGCAGTGTTTGCGCGACGTGCCATTCTATCGGCGTTACGGTTCGCCTCCGGCTGATTTTGAGGAACTGCCAACAATCTCGCGAGCCGACTTGAGTCGCGACATAGCACAATTCGTACCGGACCCGATGCCGCTCAATCGGTTAATCAATTTCCGCACCAGCGGTACGACGGGACATTCCTTGCTGCTTGCATCGCATCCTGTTGTCGCAGCGAATTATCTCGCGTTTCACAAGCGCGCACTGCGGCGTTTCGGCATTGAACTACGTCATGGCCGCGGACAGGTCGGAGTTGTGCTCGTCGGTTTCCAGCGCCAGTGTTTCACTTACGTCTCCGTCACGCCGACAATGAATGAATCCGGTCTGGCCAAAATAAATCTTCATTGCGCTGATTGGCGCGATCCGGGCGACCGCGCCAGGTATCTCGATGCGCTGGCAGCGGAAATTTATACCGGTGACCCAATTGCATTCTCCGAACTGGCGAAGCTTTCGCTGCAAACCAAGCCACGCGCGCTGCTCTCGACTTCGATGACGCTGCTGCCTGCGCTGCGGCAAAGATTGGAAGAACAGTTCGGTTGTCCAGTGCTTGATCTCTACTCGCTGAACGAAGCGGGTCCAGTCGCCGTCGCAGACGCGGATGCGGGCGGACAGGTTTTGCTGCAGCAACGGCTCTATGTGGAAATACTCGATGACCTCGGACGTTCTTTGCCGCTCGGTGAACGAGGAGAGGTCACGCTGAGTGGAGGATTCAATTTCTATCTTCCGCTGCTGCGCTATCGCACAGGCGATTACGCCGCGCTGCGCTTCAATGGCAACGAGCCTGTGCTGATTGATTTGGAAGGCCGGCCCCCAGTTCGATTTCGCACGATGCGCGGCGAATGGCTGAACAACATCGAAGTAACCCACGCACTACGACCCTTTGCCATACCTCAGTTTACCTTGCACCAGGAAGATGACGGAGCGTTGCTTTTACGAATATCTGGAACGAGTTCTGACCTAGACCACATTCGGAGCGCGCTCTTGGAACTCTTTGGTCCCGGGCAACGCCTGGTGGTCGAGCAACTTTCCTCGTTTGAACACAAGACTGTGCAATACACCTCCAGTCTTGCGGAGGCGCAGTCGTGAGTCGTGGCTGGGAAGTTGCCGCTAATGCGCTCAACGCGTTGTCGATCTTGCTGGCCGGTTGTAACAGCATTCATACGTGGTGGACCGGGATCACCGGTTGCCTGCTTTTTGCCGCGGTGTTTTTCAGCGCCAGGCTTTACGCCGACGTTACCTTACAAGGCTTCTTCATTGTGACGAGCGTGGTCGGCTGGTGGACCTGGCTCGGCAGCGTTCGCGGCGAGGAACTTCCTGTGCGCCGCACCAGGTCATCAGTGATGGCCCTCTTACTTATAACAGGAGCCGTGGTGGCGGTGGTCTACGGCTGGTTGCTGCATCGATTCACGGATGCCTACGCTCCGTTTGTGGATTCAGCTGTTCTCGCGTTCAGCGTACTCGGTCAGTTTCTCTTGATGGGGCGGCGTTACGAATCCTGGTGGTGTTGGCTATCGGTGAACACGATTGCTGTTCCGCTCTATGTTTCACGTGGGTTATATGTGACAGCGGCGCTTTATGCAGCCTTCTGGATTAACGCCGTCGTCGCGCTGGTACGCTGGCGGCGCTTCCTCCCGACCTCATGAGCAAACTCTTTCAACGCGGCCTGGTCGTGGGAAAGTTCGCCCCGCTCCATCGTGGACATGAACTGGTGATCCGCAGCGCCTTAAACGCGTGCCACGAAGTCATCATTATCAGCTATTGCAAACCCGAGTTCCCCGGCTGCGAGGGCGCGCGAAGGCAATCCTGGCTATCAAGACTCTTCCCCACCGCGCGCATTCTAGTGCCCACCGATGCTACTCTCGCGGCGCTTAAGGTGAACGGCTCATGTTTTCATGAAGTTCCCACCAATGACGCGTCCGAAACAATCCATCGTCGCTTCTGTGGATTTCTTTGCACAAAGATATTGGGTGTCGTTGTGGATGCCGTTTTCACCAGTGAAGAGTATGGTGACGCTTTTGCAGAGGAACTCACTCTCTGTTTTCGGGAACATGAAGCGAACAATCCAGGTGTTCACCATGTGCTCGTGGATCCTCAGCGCAAGGTCTTCCCCGTTTCCGGAACGTTGGTGCGAGAGGATATCCATAGCAATCGCGGATGGCTCTCGCCCCAAGTTTATGGCTCATTCGTTCGGCGTATTTGTCTGTTAGGCGGTGAATCGTCTGGCAAAAGCACGCTGACTGAGACGCTCGCCCGTGAATTCGGAACTCGATATGTACGCGAGTACGGACGCGATCTCTGGGAGATAAAGAGCGGTCAGCTCGTCTTCGAGGATATGACTCGGATTGCTCGATGCCAGATTGCTATGGAGGAAGAAGCGGCGGGGCATGCGAAGCGATTTTTATTCTGCGACACATCGCCGCTGACAACGTTGTTCTACAGCCGCTATCTCTTCGGCCGGGCGGAACCGGAATTGGAACGATTGGCAAATCGCTATTATGATAGCGTTGTCTTGTGCGCGCCTGATTTTACGTTTATTCAAGACGGCACCCGTCAACCCAAAGCATTCCGAACGCACCAGCACGAATGGTATCTGCGACAATTAACCATGCGGGGCATACCATTCATAATTGCAGGCGGTGGGGTGGCGGATCGAGTTCGAACTGTCAGTAGAGCACTGACCTCAGGGCCATGAACCCAAGGCTGGCTGTCAGCGAGTGTGTTCTAACGTTGAGCACACAGACCGACTCACTGCCCGAACAGTTCGTAACTTACTGATGAATGCAAAATAGTTTACGCCCAGGCAGATAATCGCCGAAAAAATCAGCAGAATAAACCCAATCGCATAGCCGCCCGTTGCATCGCGGATTATGCCCAATACCTGAGGCGGAAAGAACCCTCCCACACCGCCAAAGGCTCCTATCAATCCCGTAACAGTTCCCGTCTTTTCGGAAAGTGTTCAGGGCACCACCTGCGCGGAAGTATGTCCCGCAGATGCCATCAAGGAGACTGCTGACGGCGTAGTGCAGACAGCTCGCAAGCCTCGTTGTATTGCCTGCAATAACTGCGTGCGTGCTCGGCGCCTCTGTGGTGATTTTTGGTGCAAAAAGAGCTCACCGCAGAGACGCCGAGGTCGCAGAGAAGACGCAGAGTTCTTTTCCCGACACACTACAGGGGGGAGAGGGCACATACCACAATCAAGCTCACCACTGCTTCACGCCGCGGTCTTCTTATGACACACCATGCATTTCTTTGACGTCGGGGCAGTGGAGTCAGCTTTCTTCTTCGCCACGTCGTCATGACAACCACCGCAGTTTCTATGGAACGCCTGCTGGTTAGTCATGATCGTCGGCTCCGCACTACCTTCAAACTTGACTTGCGGAATCTGTGGCAGCAGCTTTGGCTTGGTATCAGTCCGGGCATGGCAATCGCGACAGGCAGCTCCCAGTGCATTTGGATCCTTTTCCAGCAATTCCAACGTCAGCGTTGTGGTCCGGTCCGCCGGCCACACTGTTTTGTGTGGCGGATGTTTTACAGCTTCAGATGCCGGTTGCGCCGTGTGGTGGCATTCAACACAGGCGATCTGCGAAGCGCCATCAGCGCTGCGGTTCTTGGTGATGTGATCGAGGTGGTTGAACTTGATCGATCCAAGTTTCGACTCAGCCCCCAGCGTGATTATTTCCGGCGGTTTCTTTGCGTCCTGGGCTGATACATCGGCGGTGATCCTTGGTGCTCCTGAGATCAGCAGGATCGCAAAAATGAAGACTGCGAGTATCGTAAGAACTTTCATAGTTAACTCCTTTGGAAGCAATTCATTCGATTCGGGTCTTTAAAAACGCCAGGCAGATCCCGTGTGGCAACGCTTACAGACTTTGAAGTCATCGCCGCCAAACGCACGCTTGCCGTCATGGCAAGTCATGCAGCTTTGCCCGCGACCTGATGCGTGATGGTTAAGCGGCTCCGGGGCTGTAACCTGTCTGCGCTGCGGCATTCCCGCTCTAACCTGGTGGCATTCGTTGCAGGTTACTTTTTGATGCTTGGAATGGTTGAATCCTACGCGGAATGCCTGCGCGAATTCAGGACTACGGGAATACCCACCCAACTGATGACAAGTACCACACGAAGAGATATCGCGGCCGCCGGATTGCGCGCGCGGAGTGTGGCATCCATAACAAATTGTGTGCGCGTTGAATCCCGCAGGTATCGAGAGAGCAACGCCGCCCCGCGCAGGCCGATGACACGTCGCACAAGTGACACCTCCCATCTTTACATGCAGTGAGTGATTGAACAACATGCGAAAGCTCTGCAAACGTGGAAACGATTTCAGGGCTCCTGATTTTACGTCGGTGTGACAGATGGTGCAGATCGGACTCTCAGAATTTGAAAACTGTTGCGCATGACACCCGGCGCAGGGCAGATGACCGGAGCTGCCCGGTAGCTTCGGACGCGGCGTATTCCCTTCGCGACGATGACAGAGAAGGCACGGCAGCCGCGAATGATTTCTGCTGCTGTGCATGAACTTTCCGTAATCCAATCCTTCGGGAAGCTGCATTTGTTCCTGCTTAGTAAGTCCGGCCCGTCCGGCGAATGTCGACAAAGATGAACCGGAAACGAGAGCCAAAACACACAGAATGCTCACAACAAGTAAGAGGCGTGGCAAAATCGAAACTAGCATGTGGCTCACAACGACTGCTTCACTTTCGGCTTTGGTGTGGGAATCGCCTTCGGGTGATCCTCGGGAAGACCTTCCCTGCCAAACGTGATGTGGCACTTCGTGCAAACGAACGTGGAATCTTTCTTCTTCTGATCGATCTCGGCGTTCAAAGCTCCACCATCATCTGTTGTGGTAGTGACGTGACATCCATCCGCTCCGCCGCAGGAACGCATGGGGACCTTCAGAGTTTTTGCGTCCAGCGTATCCATCGTTGACACGCTGTGACAATTCATGCAGTTCAGGTCCGGATGCTCCCCTCCTTCATGCCGGAAAGCGCCGGCGGAAATCCGGCGACTCCATTGGCTGAGGACCGTCACGTCGGTTATCCCCATGGTGGTTGCCAGTCCGGAATCGAAATCGGCCTTCAACGACTGTGACGACGCCAGCTTATGGCAAACCTTGCAGTCGGTTGGCGCAGGCGCAATTCCGGAATCGGCGCTGTGGCAGGTGAAACACACTGTATGACTGTTAGGCGTGGTCTTGAATGTGCCCTTCTTTAGCCAGAAAGCATCGCCTAAAGTCTTTGGGGGCTTGGTCACGTATTCCTCGCTTGAATTGCCCTGCGGCTGATAAGTCTCGTGGCAAACAGGACAGCTCTTCGGCGGTTCATCCTTTTTCTTTTCCTGCAGAGACACCGTCCCGAACCAACCGCGAAGATCTTTTCCGGGACGTGGCGCGTTAAAGCCAACGACGTCAATGTGCTTGTCATGGGGGAACCCTACGCCGAATTCAGAAACGAATTTCTTGCTCTTTTTCGACGCATCTTTAACGTCGCCGAGACTGGGAAACACATAGCGGCTGGTATCTTTGGGGCTGTTATTGACGTGGCAGTTCGAGCAAATGGCCGGTGCGGGTCTTTCGCGGGCAAAGAACTGTTCACGATGACAATTCAAACAAGAAGCGTGCTCGGGAAAATCAGTGACATCAGGAAACGCTGCGTCGCCTTTACGTACTTCTTTCCAATTCTTCGAGGGAACACTATGGCAGGAATTGCATGCCAGCTTCTGTATGACGACGTGAGTCTGATGAGAGAACTTCGAATAATCGCTGCGCAATTTTTTCTGGGTCGGGACTTTCTTCTGCGGGCGACGGCTTTGTGAACTTCCCTGCGGCGCGGCGCTGGCTTCAATCGCGTTCGGGCCAAAGCTTAACATTACAAACAGCACCGACGCAGCCAACATGAAAATTACAATTAACGGATGCCTGACCCTCATTATCATTGTCGAACGTTCACACGTCACGCGCTGTTCGCGCTTTCATTCTGGTGGCGCTCAATCTGCCTTACCTTAAGATAGACCAACGTAGCCAGAAAAAGAATGAAGACCAGCGAAACTGCGAGTCCCTTCCGCCTGAAGCTTCGTTCTGCCAGAGCGTCCAGTCCCGCCTGGTAACCCTTAGCGGACGCTGCCAGCCCGGGCGCAACTACCTTATCGACCTCGGCAGTCGAGGAGGAATGTATCAGGACTCTGGCATGGGTCAACGCATCCGTAGAGTCCTTCATGTCAAACTTGGGCCGGCTCACTTCCATTCCGGCGCGCTCAGCTCTATTAAGAATCTCGGTCGATTTATCGACGCTCCCTATCAATTCGTCTATGCGCGCCCGCATAGCGCCGGCGGCGATGAAACCCTTGTCTCCCGTAGTATGGCAGGTGATGCAGACGGATTTCTCGCCCATGCCTATCATTTCATCGCCGGGCTTGGCGATGAAGTGATTGCTGTGACATTTGATGCATTCGCCAAACTGACGCTGATCAAACGCCGCTTTGTGTGGACTGACCTGGAACAACTCCGCCTGGCGCGCATGACACTGTCCGCAGACATTCGCCACAGAGGCAATTCCCGGCGGCGTTGCGCCATGATTGCCATGACAATCGTTACAGGTCGGAGCTGACAAATCCTGCTTCTCATAGAGGGCCTTCGCATGAACACTCTTCTTATAGTTATCGAACTGATCGCTTGGGATTTTGAATCCGCGCATGTAGTCAGCGCTGGCGTGACACTTTGAGCACGTCTCAGCAACGTTCGAGGGATAAACAGACGATAGCGGATCGGTGATGGCTCTGATCCCATGAACGCTGTGGCAACTGATGCACGTAGCCACCCGGGTCTCTCCACTCTTTAGCAGTTTGCCATGCACACTCGTGTAATATTCACGTTCCTGATCGACCCGCAGAGAGGGATTAAATCTCTTCATCAAGTTCGCATCGCTGTGGCACTTGCCACAGTACGCGGGAATATCGAGTGTCTTTGGTTTTCCTAAGTAACCTTTTCGTGGATCCTTTGCTCCTTCCTTAGTATCTGCGTTAGGATCGCCTCCATGGCAATCATTGCACGAAAGTCCACGAGCATGATGAATGTCATTATCGAACGCCTTCGCGGGACCGCTGAGTCGAGTATCCTCCAACTTTGAATGACACTCGATGCACGAACTCTTCTTCTGAGCTGACGCCAGACTAAAGAGCACGAGGATTATCGCAAGCGGAAGAAGAATGTTGATTGAGCGTCTTGCGGAAGCAACCAAGAAAATATGTTCCTTTTTTGCCGCCCCCGAGATCATCGGCCAACGCCAATAAGATTTGTTCTCTTGCTGATACCTCATCATTGTCTTGTCAGGTCAGGTAGCCAACGATTGTCATTCCTAGAATGTAAAGCAGCGCAAGCACCCCAATCACATTGAAGATTAATCTTCGCCGCCGATTCTCTGGTGATCGATCCACAAAAGGCACGACGAACAAAAGTACGGCAGTAAAGTTAAATGCCATAATGCCGATTACTTCGCCGTCGAATTTCCAAATCTTTGCGGGAAGGTATTTCAGGGTCTGAAACATGAACAGGAAATACCATTCAGGCTTTATCCCCGCCGGCGCCGGCGCAAACGCGTCTGCCTTTTCCCCCAGTTCCCAGGGAAACAACGCCGCCAACGCGGCGAGCACGCCAATAGCCAGAATCCAACCAATGAGATCGCGCAGAAGAAAATTGGGGATGAACTTCATTTTCTTCACGGGCTGGCCCAGCAGGTTGGGCGGCACGCTCATCCCATGAAGTTGAACCAATAACACGTGAATCGCGATCAGCACGGTTGCCGTCGCTGGTAAGACCGCAACGTGAAATCCAAAGAACCGCGTCAGCGTCGCGCCGGTCACATCGTCACCTCCGCGCAGAAATCTGAGCATTGGTCGCCCGACGATTGGAACTACACCCGCGATCTCTGTGCCAACTTTCGTCGCAAAGAAAGCAAGCTTGTTCCACGGCAGCAGATAGCCGCTGAAACCGAAACAGATCACAACGAACAGAAGGAATACGCCGCTAATCCAGGTGATCTCGCGCGGCGGGTAATACGCGCGCAGGAAAAAGACGCTGAACATGTGAATGAACAGCGTGGCGATCATCAGATTTGCGGACCAGCTGTGGATCGAGCGAATCAGCCAACCGAACTTGACCTCGGTCACGATGAACTGCACGCTCTCGAAAGCATTCTCAGAGCTGGGGCGATAATAGAGCAGTAGCAGGATTCCGGTGACCACCTGCACGCTAAAGAGAAACAGCGTCATACCGCCGAAGTAATACCAGATGGAATGCCGGTGAAGCGGAACTTCTTTCTTGCTCGCCAGCTTTGCCAGCGTACTAATCGACAGACGCTCGTCAAGCCACGATGTCACAGCATCCAGCTTCATCTTTACGACCGGCTCACCACAATGTCGTCACCGCGCGTATTTACCTTGAACTCTTCCAAAGGACGCGGCGGCGGACCACCGATGTTCTTGCCGCTCAGGTTGTACTGGCCGTTGTGACAGGCGCACCAAATCTGTTTCGTGTCGGGGCGATATTGAACGATGCATTCCAGATGAGTGCACACGGCGGAAAGAGCTTTCAGCTCGCCCGCGGACGTGCGCACGATAATTCCAGGCTTGTTTCCGAATTTGAAGATCTTTCCGGTATTCACCGGAACTTCGCTCAGCTTGGCGGCCACCACTGAATTCTCAGTGGATTCGATAACTTGCGGCGGCGACATGAATTTGAAGATGGGATAGACGATCGCGCCCAAGGTGGCGATCGCGGTCGTGCCGAGTAGATAGTCAAGAAATCGGCGCCTGCTTGTACCTGGTCGGTCCGGATATACGGGATTCTCTCCGCGTCTCTCCCGCGAGATGTCACCCATGCTTTCGCCCTCCCACCCGGAAAGAACCAAGAGATAACTTAATTTTGAGCTGGGTCGTCCCCAACTCTATTCTCTTCGTTCGCTACTTCGACACAAAGCAAACTCCAACTGCGGTGAATGTTGCAGCCGGAGTTTGTTACAAAAAGTAAGAGGTGAACCAGCGAGTTCAATACTATTCTTTGCGACCAATTGAGTAAATTGCCGGATGACTGCTCGCTTGAAGATGTTCAGTATAACCTGTATGTGTCAGCATTCAAGATAAAAGAAAACACTGCTGAAGAATCACGCTATCGCGCCGTCAGGCGCAACGGCTTGTTTCCTCAATTATTTGGCCCACTGCAAAGCCGCGGGCCAGGGAGGCCAGGTGCCCAACTATTTAGTAATGTCGCCGCCCTCATTAGCTGATGTGAGTGTGGGAACATGAAGAACTCAAGGCGCTCCTACTGGGTCTAAACGAAACTTGTACTCGTAGTGCTTAGCGGGAAGACGGTATTCTGGCAGCGGCCAAGCCCCCCAGCTGTTGTTGCCGCCGACCCCCATCTGCCGGTAATCCAGATTCAATGTAATGTCGTCTGACTGAACGATCTCGAACGGGTGTTTGCGGGCTTCTAGTTCTTCCATCGGAAAACGCCACGCACTGAAGTAGAAGAGCGGCATTCCCGTAGCTCTCAGCCCGACGCCCCGGCGGTCAGTGAAAGTGGCCCAGCGCACGTCCGTCCGGTTGCCGCTCTCCTGCGGTTCGATGTAGGGAACGAACAGGCTCTCGACTGGGCTAGTGTAGCGACCCACAGCCGCGCCTGTGTTGCGATCCCAGTAGTTTTCGTGGGGCCCACGCCCGTACCAGTTCACAGTACTTAAGTCGCCAGCGATTTTTAGCTGCATCCCTACACGAGGCAACTCTGGGGCCTTAGCGCTGGGTGAAAATGAGCTTTCAACCTCGATACTCCCGTCGCCGCAAACGATGTAGGTATTCCTATAGACGGAATCACCCACTGGCAGAGTGGCGACAGTCGTCACCCTCACGACTTGCAGCGCGACCTGCTCGGCTGTCACGCTAGTCATCCTGCGCTGTGGGCCGGCGTCGCGCCACATGCGCAAGCGTTCGGGCATCCGGTTGCCGCGATCGTTGTCGGTCGGAGGCCGCCAGAAGTTTGGCACCAGCGCGCCCGTGATCAGGCGCCTGCCACCTAACTCATATGCTTCCAGCGCTCCACTCTTTTTTCCGAAGCGGATCGTGAATCGAGTTCCCGAAACGGTGAAGCTGTCCGCGGATTCAGTTAGCCTCAACACTGGAAAAGTGGTGCTGTTTGGGGCGGAAACGGGTGGCGCGTTGTATGGCATCTGGTACTGATCCCAAGCAATGATCTGGCCTTTTGGAGCCCAGGCAGTGTGGCTGGCGAGTGCAAATATTACTTTCAGAAAGTACTCCGCGCCCGGCGCCAGTCGGGGAGGCCTAACACCAAGTGAGATTTCCTGAGACTGTCCCGGAGGAATGGCGAGGGTCCGCAAGCGTCCGCGCTGTATCACCACGCCGTTTTCGGCGAGTTCCCAGGTGCTGTCGACGAAGGAGAGGTCGCGGAACAGATACTTGTTGTGGATGCGAACACGTCCTGTTTTGAGATCGACCGGTTCGACTTTTATAAATTGGTAGACTTTCTTAACCTCGGCCAGAGAGGGGTGTGGTGTACGGTCGGGGAAGACCAGCCCGTTTGTACAGAAGTTGTCGTCGTTAGGCTTGTCACCGAAGTCTCCGCCATAAATCCAGAAGGGTTTGCCGCCCGCGCCCTTTTTTCGCAGGCCCTGATCCACCCAGTCCCAGATGAAGCCGCCTTGCATCTGACGGTGCGACTCGAAAATTGTCCAGTACTCCTGCAGGTTGCCCACGCTATTACCCATCGCATGCGCGTACTCGATGAGGAACATTGGGCGGCCTCTGCCGTGCTGCTCCCAGGAAGGGACCAGCTGGTCGGGCGGGGTGTACATCGGAGAGTAAGCGTCGCCGTGGCGGCTGTCGCCCGGCTCGTAAGCGATGGCGAACTCCGGATAGTGCGTCTTTGCCCAGTCGCGGGCGGCGGCGTTGTTCCTCCCGGTTCCGGCCTCGTTGCCGAGCGAGAACATGAAGATAGAGGCGTGATTCTTGTCACGCTCGATGGTGCGGCCCACGCGCTCGATGTGGGCGGCGGTGAAGTCCTCCCCGGTGGAGATGCGCTGCTCCTCGTTTTTACCGTAGCCATGCGACTCGATATTGGCTTCATCCAAAACGTACAGACCGTAACGATCGCACAGATCGTACCATCGCGGATCGTTTGGGTAATGGCACGTGCGCACAGCGTTGATGTTGTGCTGCTTCATTAGTCTGATGTCCTCAATCATACGTTCGGCCGTCACCACCTGCCCCAGGTCAGGGTCGTGCTCATGGCGGTTGACGCCCTTAAGCATGATGGGTTTACCGTTGAAGAGGATCTGACCGTTCTTGATTTCCGACGAGCGGAAGCCAACGCGCCACGGGATGGACTCTACGACGCGTCCGCCGCTCTCCTTCAGAGTCAGGAGAAGCGTGTAGAGATTTGGCTCTTCCGCAGACCACTTCTTAGGGTTCGAGACCGGCTGCTCGAATTCCAGCGTGGCCTCAGACTGCCGTCGCACAGTGGATACCTTCCTCAGAGTTCGGAAGACGGCGACACCGCGTTGGTCGAGCAACTTCGCGTCGACGGAAGCTGGCTCGTCCTGCTCGCTGGAATTCGTCAGCTTAACCTTCAACCTGAGCGAGGCGTCTCGGTATTCGGCGTCGAGAGCTGTGCGCACGTAAAAGTCGCGCACATAGAGAGGAGCGCGCGATATGAGCTTTACATCGCGGAAGATGCCGCTGAGGCGCCAGAAGTCCTGGTCTTCGAGGTAGCTGCCGTCACTCCAGCGGTAAACCTCAACCGCCAGGACGTTCTCGCCTGGCTTAACCTGCCGCGTGATATTAAATTCGGCCGGCAGCCGGCTGTCCTCGCTGTAGCCCACTCGCTGACCGTTGACCCAAACGTAGAAAGCAGACGAGACGCCGCCGAAGACGAGAAACGTTTGCCGCCCGGCCCACGCAGCAGGCAAACGGAAAGTGCGGCGGTAAGACCCGACGGGGTTTCGCTCTTTGTAGGCGGTCCAGTCGGAGGGCGGTTCCTCAGTTACGCGCGGCGCGTCCCTCTTAAAAGGATAGGTTATGTTCGTGTAGATGGGCGTGCCGTAGCCTTCAATCTCCCAGTTAGACGGCACGCGGATTTCCTTCCATCCGCTCGTATCGAATTGAGGCTTGTAAAAATCCATTGGCCTTTCGGCGGGTGTGCGGACCCACCAGAACTTCCACGCGCCGTTCAGCGAGTTCACATAGGGAGACGTCTGCGCGCGCAAGGCGGCCGGTTCGTTGGGATACGGCGTCAGTGTGGCGTGGGCGGGCTCCTTGTTGATGCCAAAAACGCGCGGGTTCTCCCAGTCAGGCAAGGGCTGTTGTCCTTTTGGGCCGTGTAGTGAAATGCCGATCACTGAGGACAGCAAAAAAACCACGACCGCGAAAACCCTTTTCATCGAATGCTCCTCTTGTGCGTTCACGAGACTCCTTCTGTCAGCCGTCTAGCGTCAAGGATATTACCGTGAGATCCAGAGCAGTCGCCACGCCCAAAGGCACAGGGTACCCGCGACAAGCGCAATTCCAGCCGGGCCCATTACAAACCATGGATCAGTTGCAAGAAGATGCCATCTCTCAAGTACCCGCAAGAGATGCACCACTGTGAACAATCCGAAAATTGTACCGGTAGTGACGAAATAGGCCTTCATAAGAGGTGTGTCCAGTTTAAAATAGGGTGTTCGGCGCTTGCGCGACTTTTCAGCCGTCCAAATAACCCCGTAGATTCAATTTCCTTTCAAACAATATCACGCGGCCGGCGCGCTAAAAGGTATCTTGCGATATCGACGCGACTAGAGTCACGTCAGTCATATTCTGGCTAAAAAGAGCAGGTTTAGCCTCGGTTTGACCACGCAGGAGAAACAAGATCTGGTTGAGTACTTGAAGTCACTGCCGGAGCAAGAGTGAAGAGAAACGAAAATACACACTCGTTTTACGGCGCGTGCGGCAATTGAAAGATCTAACTTTGTGAAAAGAAACCAGTGTTTACGTTTAGCGTAAACAAGACAGTGATTATTCGGTTGTTGAGAGTCCCCGAGGGACCCGCGACCTACCTCGCCATCGAGAAGCGGTCGCAGGGCCCACCGTGGACTCGGCTCCAATTAGGCGCTCTTTGCTGTAGCAGATTGACCGCGCTGCTGCTGCATAAATTGCCTCATAGCGGCGACATGACCGGGCGAGCGGCGCTCGGACCAGGCTTCGAACCGCTGGGCGGCTCTTTCCAGATTCGCGAGGAGGTTCTTATCAGCAAACCGCTCACGAAACTGGGGAACGACCGGTTTGAGTAGCTCCCACACGCCGAAAAACTCGCCGCTGGTTTCAAAAAAGAGGTCTTCGTGGAGAAGGCCGTAATTGAGCAGTGCGCACGCTTGCTCCCAATAGCCCATCACCATTCCCACAAAAGTCCCGGTTTCCGTTCCAGGCGGTGCGATGCGCATGGCGTCTTCGATTGTTTCCGCTTTGTAGTTTTGCGAGAACCAATCGCGTGCCTGGCGCAGCCGCGGCTCGCGGCGCAAATCGTAGACTTGCAGGTGAAGTTGTGCTTGTTCGTGCGTTGGTTTTGTTTCCATTCTTCCTTTCTCCTTTAGTTTCAAACCGGCTTTGTATGTACCGGTTCCATTCATTAATTGCTTGAACCAAGGTTTGCGTCACTGCTTGTAATGTTGACACTCGGTTCCGATCTGCTGCTCAGGGGCAAATCAGTTGCTCCTTAGCAGTAAGTCGAACAACGCCCGCCAGGATCGACACTGAAGAGCCTTGCGACATGAATATTCGGAATGTACCAACTCTGAATTCTTCGATTTTACGTTAAGATCGATCTAAAGTTTCTTCTGAAAGTCTTGCACGATGAAAACGAATGAGAAGGAGGTGCGTGCAAGATATAAGAACCAATCGATATCTCACTCGCCTCTTGTACTCGCGATATCCCTTCAGTCGCAGTGTTCAAAATGACTCGGTCATTCACTCAGAGTGACTGAAAGAATCAATCTCCAGGTACTAAGAGAATTCACTTCAAATTCCCTAAGTCGTTTTCCTTCAATAACATTCAGCCTCCAGTGGACCAACGGCACGCGCGATGCACAAGACCAGCCGCCCGTAAACGCCTGTAACTGAATGTGCGCGGCCGATGTTTCAACTTGAACGACAAAAGGGGTTTCAATGAGAAGCAGTAGAAGAATTGTGATTATCTCCACGCTGACAGCACTTACTCTGATACTGTCAGTCTGTTCCGGTATTTTCCCGGCAGGGCGGGCCAGTGCAGAAAGCAACAGCCCGAGGGTTAAGGCCTCCGCTGACCTCGTCGCCATGGCCAATGAGCCAAATGGGGACCGGGTGCGAGTCATCATACAACCCGCTGGCGCCTGGACCGCGGCACTAGACAACGCCGTGGAAACCGAGGCAGGCAGCCTCAGCCGAACATTCAGCAATTTCCCAGCCCGCGTAATCAGTTTGTCTGCCAAGGCAGCGGTCAGGTTAGCGGCACGTACTGACGTCAAGTTCGTCTCAATTGATAGTGAGTTGCATTCTCAAGGCCACATCTCAAGCACGACCGGCGCCGATGCAGTACGGGTGCAGCAATCATCCGGTGGCGCGAGTTACACGCTGGATGGCAGCGGTGTTGGTATCGCTATCCTGGATTCTGGAATCGATCCCAGACACTTCGCCCTCAATGATGCAAGCTCCAAATCACGTATTGTAGTGAATGTTGATTTTACCGGTGAGAACCGGACCGATGACCCCTACGGGCACGGAACTCACGTCGCTTCCGCAGCCGCTGGCAATGACTCGGTCTCCCAAGGGGCATATGTGGGAACCGCGCCAAATGCCGACCTGATAAATCTCCGGGTGCTCAACTCAGAGGGGTTAGGCACCTCCTCTGGGTTACTTAGTGCTCTCGATTGGGTATTAAGCAACCGCTCCACCTACAACATCCGCGTAGTCAACATGAGCCTGGGGACCACCGCGACTGCTTCTTATCTGGACGACCCACTGTGCCAGGCAGTGCGACGATTGGTGAATGCGGGCGTCGTCGTAGTTACTGCTGCTGGCAACGAAGGGAAAGACACAAATGGGCAGAAGGTTTACGGACAGATTCACACCCCCGGAATAGAACCCGCGGCTATTACCGTTGGCGCGTCTAACAGCTACGGCACCGACACGCGTGTCGACGACACGGTTACGACCTTCAGTTCCCGGGGACCCACCCGCTCGTACCGGACAGATGGCTCGGGCGTTAAGCACTATGACAATCTGATCAAACCAGACCTTGTGGCTCCAGGAAACAAAATCATCGATGCTCAAGCAGCGGGAAATTACCTGGTTAGCAATTATCCCTATCTCGACGCCAACGTAAGTGGCTCTTCCACTAAGGAAGAGATGTATCTGAACGGCACTTCAATGGCCTGCCCGCTGGTTACCGGCGCCGCGGCACTGATGTTTCAAGCCAATCCCAGTCTTACACCCAATTTAGTAAAAGCTTTGCTGATGTATTCGGCCCAGCAGTTACCTGGCTTTAACACGTTTGAGCAAGGCGCAGGTCAACTCAACATCGAAGGGGCAATCCGCTTAGCCAAGCTGGTGCGCACAGACTTATCATCAAGCACCACTCTCGGCTCACCCCTGTTGACTGGTGCCGCGCCTACACCACAGTCAACAATCGCCGGCTACACCTTCACATGGAGCCAGGGTCTGATTCTGGATCAAACCTACGCCACCGGGGCTGAACTCATCACCAAGTACCAGAAGATCTATGCTCTGGGAGTCTTACTGTCGGATGGCACGCTCGTGAGCAATGGCGTGCTCCTCAGCGATGCAACCAAGCTCTCCGGCGGTGTGCTATTGGGTGACCACATTCTTATCAGCGCCGGCGTCTTGCTCAGTGACGGTACTGTTTTCTTACCCACAGGTGTCCTGCTAGGCGATGGTGTCTTGCTCTCTGATGGAGTGCTGCTTAGTGATGGCGTGTTGCTCAGCGATGGGGTGCTGCTTGCCGATGGAGTGCTGCTGAGCGACGGTACGACGATGGCCCAAGCCGTGATAACCCGCGGTGACAATACCGCTTGCATGCTGGCTATTCCGGACTTGACACCCAACACGCCCAGCAACCTGGCAGCCACAGCCTATTCCACCACACAGATAAATCTCAGTTGGAGCGATAACTCCAATAATGAGGCAGGCTTCAAAGTCGAGCGCTCAAGTGACGGCATCAACTTCACACAGGTTGGCACGGTCGGGTCCTGCATCAAGAGCTACGCCAGTACCGGACTGCTAAAGGCCAGTAAATACTATTACCGTGTCCGGGCCTACAATTCCGCCGCAAATTCTACCTACTCTAATAAAGCCAGTACCACGACTAAGAGCAGATAAGTATTTCAACGGAGATAAGTACGCGGAGTCGGGAATTCGAAGCTAATTTACTCTTGCTGAAATAGTGAAGGAAAGACTGAATGTCTGTCGCATCTATAATAGAATCCCTCATGGCAGAGAGCCAATATTTGCCGGCGGCTGAGGTCACGGTAACAGTCGAACCGCTGACGAACGAGGAAAGGAAAGAGGTGTTAGCTTTTCTTTCTGAGCGCCCACTTCACACTATTGGTTTAGCCGGTTTCATCCGTGACAACAATCTCGAGAGCCCATACAACCGCGGCACATTTTATGGTTGTCGTAACTCCGAGGGCAGGCTTGAGGGAGTGGCTCTTGTGGGTCACGCGACCCTTATTGAGGCGCGGACCGATCGAGCGGTAAGAGAGTTCGCGTTGACCGCACACACCGCAATAAACACGCACCTTATCATGGGTGAGCAGGATCGGATGGAACAGTTCTGGAACTTCTATGCAGACGAAGGACAGGACATGCGTCTGATGTGCCGCGAATTCCTGTTTGAGCTGAAGCGAGCGGTAGAAACACGCGACTCGATAAGCGAATTACGGCTCGCCACTTCCGCAGACTTGGAGTCGATCCTGCCGGTACATGCCCAGCTCGCCTTCAACGTTAGCGGAGTGAACCCTCTGGAAACCGATCCCGAAGGATTCCGTGCACGTTGTCTTCGACGAATTGAGGCGGGCAGGGTATGGGTATTAATAATCGAAGGAAAGCTGATATTCAAAGCTGACATCCAGGCGGACACGCCCGACGTTATCTATCTGGAAGGCATATACGTTTCGTCGCAAGACCGTCGCAAAGGCATTGGACGCCGCTGTTTATCGCAACTGACGAGCGACCTATTGACAAGAACAAAATCGGTCTGTGTTTTTGTGGACGAATCAAATGTTCGCGCTCAGTCATTTTACCGACTGTGCAATTTTAAGCTGCGTTCAGCCTACCACACGATTTTTTTGCACAGAGAGCCTAGCCTCGCAAACTAAGGAGATCACGAATGTGCGACACACCAAAGCGTCCCACGCGGCGCGCATTCACCTTTGAAACCAACGGTAAGAGGGGTCGCGCGCCAAGTGTGCTGTTGGCACTTCCTGCTTACGAGAAATCAACTCCATAACGATAACGTTTGCAATGGCGGCAGCGAAACCTATAGACGGCCGGGTCGCCACCAGGCTCGTAGAGTTCGATAAAACCACTCCACTCCGCGGCAGACCATTCGAGTTCACCTAACAAGTCATCAAGGGCTTCTCCTCTCAACGCATGCACCTCATCCTCGGGCGCGTCTCCATGAAACTCACAAGCGTCTCCGCAACACACCAGCCAATCGTCCTGCTGCCAGGAAACATATCCGGGTGTGCGCCGCGTAACTTCCTCAATAACTTGCTTAGGTACGCCAGCCTGCTTCAGTGGATGACTATCCGCAAACACTGCGTCAAACTTCCTTGCCGCTGAACCATCCGCGATACACCAAGGGCATATTGCTTCATTCAAATCCTCGACGGCGTAGACGGATGCCTGATAGATATATCCGCGACTCTGATGGCAACACTGGCATATTTTGTCGCTCGGCTTAACGTTGCCAGTTGCGACAGGATCGGGATGATATCGAAATTCAGGAAGCATTTCGGTGCACTAACAATCGAGAATGTGGATCAAGCTCTCCGGCTATTGCGGGTAGGTGATGGTCACCATCAAGTCGGTTTCAGCCGTTCCCGCTGTGATAGGACAATCCTTGTTTAAGCAAAGATAGAGGTCCCCCAACGCGCCGCCGATCTGGTTCGTGGAGCAACCGCCGCAGAACACCGGCCTGCCGAAATCATATTCGAAAATGTTGCCGGTCCAGTATCGCGGAAAGACCCCACTCGAGAAGATACTGTGGCCGTCGCTGACGCGCCCAGACACTGCGCCCGCGTAATTGCTGGAGAAACTGGAATTGGACCATTCGATCCGCTCCTTAGCGATGGCGGGATAGGTAAGGAAGAACGCTGTATCCGAGGCGATCTTGGGGCAACCGGTTCGACTCGGATCGCACAGATGCGTCGTGAATACCCTCGTCACATAGGCATTCTCGACATCGTAGTTGCCAGCGCTTGGCACCGAGCTGTTACCTGACCGATCGAATGCAATTGCCGTCAGGTCAAACAGACCATTCCAATGAGTGGTCGATGAGAAAAGCGTCTGCCAGGGAGCAATCGCGGGCGCGGGATTCTTGCCTTTTCCACCAGGGTAACCCACGGACGTCGCAGGCAGGAAGTATCTCGCTCCGGAGTTGATGAAATCGACATGGTGGACGGCCACATTGTCGGCGACGGCGGTCGAGAAGGTGACATTTCTCACCAGCACTGAACCGAAGTCTGGGGAGAGCGAGCTCAGCGTAGGCGGGGTGCTGTCCGACTGGCCCGCCAGCGCGATGGCGGCAGCGGCATGCACTGGCCCAAACCCGGACGTAAGGTCGAAGCTTGACCCATCGCCGGCCGATGACTCAATCATGCCCTTCACCTGAGTTGCTGTGAGGGCGGGGTTTTTCGACAAGAGCAGACCCGCGAGCCCGGAGACAACCGGTGTCGCCATTGAGGTGCCGGAGAGCGCATCATAGTTCAACTTATAGCCGTATTGCGTATTAAGCGTCACGGCATAGGTGGGCATGGTGGAAACTACTGCAACCCCTGGGGCAGTTACATCGGTTTGCAGGCCGAAGTTCGAGAATGAGGCTTTCGCTCCTCGCTGATCCACAGCTCCGACGCTCAACGCGCTGTACCAGTAGGCAAGATCGCCCACGAAGTCCGTGTTGGAGTTACCCATGGCCACCACTGGGAGAACGTTGTTGCTCAATGCATAATCGAGCGCGTCGCGTATGATCGTGGTGCGCGAAGAACTTCCCAGCGATAGATTGATGACGCGTGCTCCGAAATCTGTGGCGTAAGTGATGCCGGAAGCCACGTCCGAGGTCAGCCCGGAGCCATCTGCGCCCAGCACCTTAACTGACATCAGGCTGCAACGACCACAGATTCCCGCGACTCCCATGCCGTTGTTGATGTTGGCTGCAGCGATGCCGGCCACGTGCGTACCATGACCGAACGAATCCGAGACGCGCTCACCCTTGACGAAGTTTTTAGCCAGGACGACTTTGCCAGCCAGGTCCGGATGTTCGGCATCAATGCCAGTATCCACGACGGCAATGACGATTGAAGGATCGCCTAAAGTGGCATCCCAAGCTTGCTCCGCCCCAATGAATTGCGGCGCCCACTGAGAGATGTTGCCGTACTTGGACGTCGGATAGGGCGTGGAGTAATAGGGATCGTTCGGGACGAACTGCGACTTCACGATATAGTCGAGGGCCAGGGACTCGACGCTGGACTCATGCTTGAGACGCGCCATCAGATGACCCAGAGGCTCGGCGCCTGAGTAGAGAAGGTTCAGCGCATCGTCGTTGGTAGGCTCAATGAGAGTGAGCCGCTCCTCCACGCCGGGCAAAGTGAGCTTGTACCAGGCGTTGATCGCCGCGGCAGCGTCCCGATGCAGGTCTGAGCTCATGATGCTGCGGAACCCTTTGACGCCAAGCTCTGTGCAGATCCCGTCGAGTGACAGTAGTCCAGTCGCCGCGGGATTCACGTGTCCGTCCGTAACCTTAAGGTTTGCACGGGCTTGCGCAGCAAGCTTTACCAGGATGGTGTTAGATATGAAACTGGGCTTCTGTCCATGGCTATCGATGCTAGCGCCGTCAATGCCGACTCCGCCGGACAAGGTCCTAAGGTCTGTTATCGCAGGAACATATCCGGTTGATAAGAGAAACAAGGATATCGCTATTACTAACAGCATGAACCTTCTCTGAGATTTGCCTCTCATTTTTGCCTCCTTAACTCAATGGGCTGACAGGAATTGGGGCTACTGCTCCGACCGACGTGATGTCACTCGAAATGACCCCCTCCTAGCCTCTCGTGCTCTTCTGAATTGCGTCGGGAAAAACTGCGAGTTAGCGGGCTACTTTCACGGTCGTCGGGCAAACGTGAGGGTTGCTTTCTTGCGGGGGAGGTACTACGGAGTTCGGCGATCTATGATTCTTTGACTGTACGGACGATTGAGAACAACCGGGAGAAAATCCCGGAGGGAGGAACCTTGTTATTCAAAATGGGAAGGCGAATTCTATCCCTGGTTCATGTGAGCGTCAATAGAAAATGATTACCCCTACGTCATCCTATTTCTCTGCACAGTTTCTTCGACCTCTGCGCCTCTGCGTGGATATGCCTAACAAAGCAATTACCGTGGTTGCCCATGATATGAAAGGTCAGTTTTCGGCATGAAGCTAGTCGACTGCCTCAAACCCTCCTTCGTGACAGTCTGCGCTCACATAACGGGCAACCTGGATCACTAGGTTTTTGGCTTCCTCGCCGAATACGGGCAGCGTGGCCCATTATTACCGCGGGTGGTCTATAACGTACACTCACTCAGGATCATTACGTCAATCAGGGAAAGGGTACAAACGTGGGGGAGAGTGTCAGCTACCGTTCCATTGTGGTGGTAAGCCAGTATGTTTCGTGGCTCTTCGGTCAACTCCTCCGCTTGCGTTACTCGATCCGCGCATATTGCCCGGCAAGACTGTTTAAACTTGACTCCCGGCATTGCCTCATCCTCGCGCCGACTCACCGAACATACCTCGATCCATGGTTGCTGATGGTCTCGCTCGGCTTCCGCCTTTTTCGCGCATTGGTCCCGGTTCGAACTTTGGGTACACAGGATTTTCGCAATCCTCTACTGCAGAGACTGAAGCCCCTAATCAAAATAGTTTACAGGCTGGAAGGTGTGATCGAGCTGCCTCCGGAAGAGCACGACGAGAGATCCCTCCCAGCGGTGACCAGGTTGGTCAGCGTACCTCCTTCTGCGAACTTACCATGCAACCTGCATGCGGCTCAGCACGACGAAAAAATTGTGGTCGCCCGGCTTTGGCGTGAGCGCCGCATTTCGATAATGCTCAAAACCCAGATCCAGCACGTAGCGAACAAAGTTGTTTAGATACCAATTGACGCCGGTGTAAATTGTTTGCGCCCGGTTCGACTTTGGCGTCCGATCGTCCAATTGCAAACTTGAATAGCGAAACTTCAGTTCCCACGCTCCGAATCCTCGCCGTCCCTTTTCGTCGGCGAAGAAGGGATGCTGCGGCGCTACCGCAGCTGAGTCGGTCTTGTCTTCGCCCGTCATTAAGTAAGTGAACTGGCCCATGTAGCCTTTAGCCACCAGACCGGGAAGATTTGTTCCACCCGGGCCGAGCCGATTACGAAACTGATCCACTTGATCATATTCGCCACGAATCGCCGCAGGCCCGATAGTCCAGGTCAACTCGCCGTTGGTGCGAATGATTGGGCCGCTGACTGTCTCAGGAGTAAAGAAGGTAAAACTGCGACTCTCCGTCTGTCCACGTACACTGGTCCCATTGATAGCATTGCGACCCATCGAGTATGTTCCGCCGAAGGTGAATCCTTTGGTCCAAAGACTGCCGGAGTTTTTCCAGGGCGTGAATCGCAAACGAACGGTGGTCTCTGGCGTGCCCACGTTGTTGTTAGCCAGAAGGCCTCTGCCGTTAAAGGCGCCCATCTGATATTCAAAGACTCCCTTGTGCAGTACGCCTGAGACCATTAAGCCGGGACTGCGGCTGGGCGCGAGGTTGTTAACCAACGAGCGTTCGACGAAATCCTGCACGGCGTCTGGTCTAATTTCTTCCTGGCTGTAAGGCAATCTAAATTGCCCAAAGGTCAACTGCAACCCATCCGCGCGGTGGAACCTGACGTAGAAATCGCGGAGCAGAGTGCTGGCAGTATCAGAAAAGTCACCTTCGATTTTGAAATCGAAATCGCGCATAACTTTTCCTTCCAAACCCAGGCGCGCCCGTCTAATTAAGAACGTGTTGGGCGGATGGTTGCCGCGCTGATATCCGCGAAAGTCCAACTGCGCGTAGCCGGTGATATTCGTCTCGAAGTTTCCATCGACGCTGCGCAGAACGAAATGCCGGCCATTCCAGCCGGCTAGTAAAGGCGCGGGCTTCTGCGCTTTTGGATCCGGCTGACTTGCCGCGGGAGGAGCTTCAGAGGCTCTATCACTGTCGTGACCGTTACGGAAATCCGAATCCAAACTTGCCGGCACTTTCTGAAGTGCTATGCCATCATCGGAAACAGTTGTAGGTGCTCTGCTATCGGCTGTCTGCTGCATTTTCAGTAGTGTCTGTTGTTGCTGCAGGACCAAGTCGCGAAGGTCTTGCACCTGCTTGCGTAACTCCTCAATCTCGTTGGGTGCTCCATTCGTCTGGTTTGAAGTGGCAACTCCTTCGGCTCCATAGCCTACTGGTCGTTGACTGCTTTTTGATTCTTGAGCCTTAATCGATGCGAACGGCACGAACACTGTCAAAAGCAATATCGCAAATGCTGGTCGAATCTGTTCCTTTGCTCTCATTTCAATTTGCCCTCTTGGTCTGTTTAGAGTGTCCTAATTTGAGTTTTTCTCTGCGCAGTCTCTGCGACCTCTGCGCCTCTGCGGCGGATATGCCTAACAAAGCAATCACCGCAGAGCCGCAAAGGACGCAGTGGAAGCGCAGAGAGTTGAAACTAAGTCGGCAGAGTCATGAATGCCTTTCGGATTTCCCTTGCGCACCAGGATTACGAAAGGAGTCTTGTTGACTATTCTTTTTTGTGGCAGAGCATGCCAATCAGTAGTGATCAGGCCGCCCTGCTTAAGTCTTTGGGCGTCACGGTCAATCGAAAGGGTCGCGACTTGGGACTGGGTCTGGAAAGCAATACTTACGGTTTTGATTTCGTCGTTTGGCGTTTTTGCGATTTGCTCTTTACGTTCTCAGGTTTCCTGCGCGCGTGTTGTGCTTCCTGCACGGCCACGGTCGCCTTATCCAGCGACGCGGTGATCATTTCGTCACCTGGTCGAGTGCCGTTCAAGAAAGCAAACACATGGTAGTTGGCGTTGCGCTCGCGAATCACTTCAATGCACCCTTCAATCTTCAGACGCGCCAGTTGGGCCATAAGAAACGTCTGTTCTGCCGGGCTCATATACCGATAATCGATGTCGAATGCCAGCCCTGTTGAGTGTGGCGGTGTGTCGATGAGCACCGCATTTCGGTTCACCCTATTCAATGCATGCTGGTACTGTTCCGGTCTCACTAGTGAACTTACGGGGAGTGGACGATCAAACTGGCGGTGATAGGTCGACGCTATTTCTTGCATGATTTTCAACGCTTCCGGTCTTAGCGAACTGAGCATGTTGATCTTTATCGCTTGGCGGTCGGAGGGACTGTCGAGGTCATAGGAGCGTCCGATGAAATTTTTCGCCAGCGCCTGTAGCGACGCGTAATCTTGGAATAGTTTCTGGCGAGTGTCAGGTTGGCCGTAGAATTCATCGAGCAGCGCTTTGTCTTCAGCCGTCGATCTGGTGAACACACCATCGTCTGCTTTTGCGCCGACTCCGAATAAGACGTAAGTGTCAGTGACAGCCGGCACCGCAACCATTTCTCCCCGCTGGATCATCGCTGCCAGATCCACGAAGTCCTGACATGTGTGGACATTGTATTTCTCAATCTCGGCGATCTGTGTAGCCAAAAACCAGTGCCGGTCGCTGTAGTGCTTGAGCTCGGGTGGAATTTCGACTGCGGTGTTTCTGGCAGCCTCGCCTCGATCTGCCTTTACCTTTTCCATTGCCTGGTTCCAGGCATTAGCATTCATATTCGTCGTAAAGTTCGATACCTCGTTCGCCGATTCGCTCAGATGATTGCGCTTTGCAGCCGTAAAGTGGACCAGCGCCCACACAGCGATGGCCGCCGCGACACTTAGAAGGAATACGAAAAGAATTCTTTTGCTCATGAACAAATTACTATCATTGTACGAGATGAGTCACTCTCACTGGAAACCAACTACAATATTTATCTCGCTTCTTCGTCTACATCTGTAGGCGGACCATGCCACCGGCTGGCTGTTTCGGGTGGCGCGCAATGGCATCACCGATCTTTTCCGCAAGCAGAAGCCGCGGGGCTCAGCGATACCGCTATTGCGGACGAGGACGACGAACTGCTGCCGTGGGAAGACCTGCTGCCTTCGCCGGATGCCGGACCGGAGGCGCTTTACGTCCGCCACGTGCTTCTCGAGGAACTTTGGTTGCGTTGGGACAATTCAAGCTGAGTAAATTTGCAGTTGGGAAGGGGGCAGTCATTAGTTCCGCTATCCTCGATCTCCGACCGCGTCCACCCTGTCAGCACATTCTGCCGAACTCTTCGTTCGCCTTTCCGTACAGCCAATTAGTGATTCCCTTAAATTCCATACGAAGGAGCTGACGATGAGATCAGCAAAGAGCGTTGGAAGGACTATCGGCATGCTGTTGGTCGTCCAGTTGTCGGGACTTATTGTGCCCTTCGTGCTGCTGCTCCCACTAACAAGGGGTCCTCGGGACTTCCTTGCAAATGCAGTGGGGGCCTCTCTTCAAATCAAGCTGGCCGTGTTTCTCTTGTTTGCGAATTGCGCGCTTACGATCGGCATCGCCATTGCGGCATGGCCAGTCTTTCGTCAGTACAGCGAGGCGATGGCACTGTGGCTCGTTGCCGTGAGCGTGATCATGTTTTCGCTGCAAGCGGTCGATAATGCCCACGTGCTGTCGATGTTGTCTCTGAGCCAGCAGTATGCACAAGCAGGCGGACCCGTTGAGCTTTTTCAAACGCTGGCGGCGGTGGTCGCCTCTACCAGGAGGTGGGGGCATTTCACGGAGCTGCTTGTTATAGATTGTTGGATCTTCTTGCTCTACAGCATTATGTACCGCTTCGACGTGGTGCCGCGGGCACTGGCTGCCTTTGGACTGCTAACCGTCATACTTCACTTCACAGGGATCCCAATACCGGGGCTTCTCGGTTATAGCATCGTGACGCTGATGGGCGTCCCGATGGCCTTTAGCCACCTGGCCCTGGCCTTTTGGCTAATGGCGAAGGGATTCGAAGAACCGCTTCACCCTAGTCACCACGAAGGAAAGACATCCACAGATTACAAAGACGTAACCGACCCACACGCTACCGCGTTTCGGTACTCACTCCATTGTTCCCTGCGAAGTGTCGTCATCAGCCCGATTGCGCTTTGGCCAGTTCGTAAGTTCCGTTCCACGTGGCTTCGACCTCGGTCTCCGATTTTGCCACCGTCTTGAAGGTGCCACCGCCCGTAATGCCGCGGTACTGACCATCACCGCCTGTGAATTGAAATGTGCCTTCGACGGTCATTGTGCCACCTGCCGCGGAGACTTTGCCCTCGAATGTTCCAAAGTCTCGGCCCCCGTCAGCATGGAGGTTGTTGAAGTAACCGGTTTGCGAGCCCTCGCCATTGAGCAAGTCGTTAACGCCCCAATATGCAATCTTCGAGTCGTTCCACAACGGATCAGCCGAGTTCTGCGTACCGTTAACCTCGGCGATGCCGAGTAGGTGATTGGATTGGTCATTAAGGGGCAGTCCAAACTGCTGAGTGATTTTTCCCGAAAAAGATCCTGAGATGGAAGGCATGATGTCTCTCCTCTACTTTCTTAGATTGGTTCTCGCGTGAGGTGGGCGCATTTTGAACCACCTCCACCGCCACTGTCAATGGACACCAATCACTCGAGAGGAACAGAAGCATTAGATTGTGGTGAAAACGCGAATTGCAATGGGATGAGGTCAGTACTGTCACGCGGTAGCGCCGGGTAAATCTCCGCAACGCGACTCCCGAGCTATCACTACAGTACCCAGCGCGGTCGAGACGCTCCAATGTTGTTCACCATCGCAGTTTGTTCAAGCGGACAGTGAAAGGTCATTTATCCGGGGGCCGCGCTTGCATGTCGTGGTCTCTTTCAACCTGCCAAGGGCGCGAGGTTCATGCGCCGGAGCAGGTCTGTGTAACGGGGGTCTGAGCGCAGGCTGTCGAACATCGGGCGGCGCGGTCTTAATAATGGCCCCATTTGTGTTGCTGAGAACTTCTCTAATGGTACTGCCAATAGGACTGGCCATCGCTGGTTTGCTGCTTGGTTCCGCCACCTGCGGCATCAAAATGTTCGTCCAAAGATTCTCAGCGGCTCGTAATATTTAGATTCGGACCATGATAGCGGAGCCTGGGAAGGCGTCTTGATTGCATGCGGTAACGATGTCCGCGTTCCAGAAGCAACCTTTGCCGCAGTCAACGTGATCCTAATCGTTAGGTTCCCTAGGTGTATCCTCGAGCAGTACTGACGGGGAGGCGGGACATGAAGGTCAAGGGCTGGAGAAAACTTGCTCCTTTTTATTTCTACGCGGCAGTAGTTCTCTTACTGGCCGCTGCTGCCGCAAGAGGGAACGAGCCCTCCAGGAGTGCCATTTTGATTCTCTTCCTCTTTGGGTTTTTAAGCTGGGGGTTAGTTGAGTACGTTCTGCATCGCTTCGTTTTTCACTTGGACGCAGCGCCAATTTTCGGCCGCAATTTCGTCTCCGCGGCACACCTAACACACCACGAAAATCCGAAGGCGACGGATTATCTCTTCGCAAACTTGCAAATTAGCCTTCCCATCGCGACGGCCTACTGGCTGTTGGCATGGGCCGTGCTTGGCACCTGGCGCGCGGCATCTTATCTCTTTATTGGTCTCATCGCAGGTTACTTCTGCTATGAATGGTTACATTTCGCGGCACATCAGGGCAGGTCTCGTCTGCCCCTCTTCAGGTATCTCAAGAAGTATCATCTGCTCCACCACTATCGGACTCCTGATCTGCGGTTCGGAGTAACGTCTCCAGTCTTTGACTTATTGTTTGGAACTTTCCGACCGGTGCGTGACACTGTCAGACGCAATAGCCAAGAGCGGCAGAAACAGGAATGAGAAGCAGGAGCAGCGTGCAGGAGCCAGCCGTTACTTATTCTTCATGCAATCAATGACAGTAAACTCGCTTGATTCATTCTGTGCGCCCGGCTTCGACTATGAAACAAGCTAGGACTTGGTTCGTCCTGGTGTTCGCATCCGCCGCGTTATTGTTTGCGGCTTGTTCCGCGTCTAGAACGGGCAGCCGACACGCTAATTCCCCGTCGTCTTCGAGCCCGTCCTCGGCTTACCAACCTTCCTCTAAACAGACATCTCCACTCGCTACTTTTAACGGGCGAGTAGTAGCCATCGAAGACGGAGACACAATCACAGTCCTCGATGCCGCCAATAGGGCGTACAGAATTCGCCTCCAAGGGATTGACGCCCCAGAGGGCGGGCAACCTTTCGGAAGCAGGTCTCGGCAGAATCTCTCGGAATTAGTCTTCGGTAAACAAGTCGCTATTGAATGGACCAAGAGAGATAAATATGACCGAATAGTCGGAAAAGTCCTGCTCAATGCTCATGACATTTGTCTTGAGCAGATCAAGGCCGGGATGGCCTGGCACTACAAGTATTATCAGGCGGAACAAAGCCCCGAGGATCGCAAGATATACGCTGATGCCGAAGGCGAGGCGCGAGCGACGGGGCGGGGACTCTGGGTTGACGCGAATCCTTCGCCGCCATGGGACTACCGTCACGGACGGTAGCGAGAGCCCGGAAGATTAGAGAACTGTTCTTTCTCCGGCGCGATTTGAACTATTTGAAACCCAGTCGCTGAATCAAGTTTTCTTGCACTGAATTCAGCGACGTATGGCGACCATCTCAACTCAGCAAGGTAAAGAGGCCGCCGGCGCTGCGTACGCCGCCGCTGGTACCTCCATCGCTGGCCAAAAATCAGCCTTAGCTCTCAGCAATCATTCTCCTAGAGTTGAATTCAGCGGCCGCATGGCCGGTGCGGAGATCACTCTGCGTCATGTGCGACAGGTCCAATCTTTCCCAAAGCCGTGACAGCATACTGAAACTTATTTAAGATTTTAGCGTGAAGTAGGAAGTTCTCCACTAGCCAAAGGAGCAAAACCGATGAACGGCATTCAAAAGCAAGTTCTTGCACTGCTACTGTTTGCGCTCGCCTTAATGCTCAGCCTCAATCAGAATTTGGAAGCGCAACAACGGCCGTTAACAATTCGCCAAAGGTTTACTATCGTTCCAGCGAATCAGAGGTGTCAGCCAGCCGCACTGAAATTTGTCTCTTTTGGCCGTCAACCTGCAAACGCGCTGGTTGCACAGGTCACAGTTGAAAACCGGTCGGTCAAGACGATTACCGCGGTTAAGTTGGGATGGAGAGTCTATAGCTATCCTGAAGGCACAAAAGAAGGGCTTGCCTTTTGTGATACTCAATCGTCCTCAACGAAAGTCTTATTATCTGGCACTACGCCGCTTATTCAACTTGGGGCTTTGGCTGCGAATGAGACTAGTAATGTTAGTATCAATCCCATCGTTATTCCGACACCCGCAACGAAGACTGTGTTCATCGATCAGCCACTCCTTACCGCTGATGACGTTAAGTCCTTGCCGCTTGATGACCCGACTCCGGTAATCAAATACTCAGTGGTAATGTTCATCTCGGAAATACTCTATGCCGATGGGACAACATGGGAAGTAACCGGTAAGTAGAGTGGCAGTCAGTTAAGTATTTCGGAAAGTCTCCGCCGTGAAAAAGCTCATCTCGTCCATCGCCGCCGTATTTTTTATACACACTGCCGCCGTAAGCGCCATGGCCTGTTTGGCTCGTACTCCCCCGCCTCCTTCAAACTTGATCACAAGCGCAGACGTGATCGTCCGGGCCACCGCCGTCAAATATGTCAAAATACCTTACGAGGAGATGGTCGAGCTGGATTTCTCAAGCAATGGCAACATTCAGTTTCAAGTCGAAGAAGTCCTCAAGGGCGAAAGTGTTCCGGCGCTGATGATCGAAGGTCTGCTAGGCACCGAGGATGATTTCAACGACGATACAGTGCCATATAACTTCGTCCGCCCCGGCGGTGGGAGCGGGCGGTGTGAGGCAATCACCTACAAGCAAGGGCGGAGTTCCTGTTATTCCTGAAGTGGCAAGAGGGAAAACTCACCCCATACTGGGCTCCGTTGTCACCAATCAATGAACAACTTCGACCTCCCAACGACGCTTGGCTAAGGTGGGTCAGGATCCAGCTTGAACAGTCGAGCAGAAAGAGAGTGGGCCAGCAGCCGGCGCCGCTAGTGAGTATTTGGAGTGTGGGTGATAGCGCCTGAAAAACAGTATTGTCTTTTTCTTGGATTATGAGTGAAGTAACTGTTGATGCCTTCCTCTTCGGGCTGGTTGGTCTTCTGTTTCTCGGTTTGAGCATTCCGTTAATTCAAAACCGCGTGCCACCAAATCGCTACTATGGTTTTCGCACGGCGAAGACTCTCTCTGATCCGAAGATTTGGTACGAAGCGAATCAGATCTTTGGACAGGATCTATTCCTGGCTGGCGCCCTGATTATCAGTGCCTCGGTTGTTTTGTTGGCGTTTGCACAGGCATGGAAGCCTCAACATGTGGTCATTACCCTGCTGTCGGTAATGGTGCTTTCAACCTCGGGCGCCGCACTGCATGGCTATATGGCTTTGAGGAGAATGTGAGTTTGTTCTTTCCTATCTGGGAGCCTATGGTTAGTCGGAGGAATTATGCGGAAGTCTAAGACCTTGTTGTTGATCTTAATTGTCCTTACTGCCTCCACTCCGGGTAGCGCGCAAGGCAGATCGCCTCTTCTTGATAAGATCATTAGTTCAATCGAAAAGCACCAGCCGTTATGGTACTTCATCCCAGGTGTCTGTACGTGTCCGGCTCTTGTGCCTAACCAGTTAAGTTATGCGATGGGCGCGTGGCATCTGGGTGGTCTAGCGAGCAAGCGGGATGTCACCATCTACATCGCTTATGTTCCGTCAGTTGAAGACGCGGCCGAATGGATGGAAGGTTTGACTAAATGGAATGTAGCTGAAGGATGGCATAGAGACCGATACCCGTTGGGCGACGAGTCCTACCTGTCGAGTGCCGACGACGGTTACAGTTATCTCTATTTCAGAAAAGGCAGCGTCGTGCTGGAAGTGAGTGGAGAAGACAGCGACGTCAAGCTTTTTGCAAAGTACGCGGAGGAGCAAATGCGGGCGGACTAACAGCGGTTCCACCGGCCTCGCAATTAGATCGAATCTTGCGTTTAGCGTTAATTGCTCGCCGGTGAATTGCGGCGCTATGCGTCATAACCATTGAGCCGTTCATCATCCCCGACGCGCAATCTATCCGGGAAATTACTGCGTTCGAGAATAACACTACTAAAGCGCAACGAGTAATCTTTATGGCTCGTTATGAAGTCAGTCAGTTTCGCGCTTCTGCCATCGAGACGGAACACTTGTTGCTTGGTTTGTTGCGTGAGGACAAATCACTTTTGCCTCGATTCTTTCCTGCTGAAACTTCAGTCGATTTTATCCGTCAGCAGATCGAAGACCGTGTAACAATTCGTGAGTCCATACCCACGTCCGTAGAAATTCCGCTGAGCGCAGAATCTCAAAATGTATTGAAACATGCTGCGGAGGAAGCCGACTCTTTGGCAGAGAGAAGCATTGAATCAGACCATTTGTTGCTCGGCTTACTGCGGGAAGAGAATTCATTAGCCGCAAAGATTATGCGAGAGAATGGAGTGGAGTATTTTGTCGTTCGTAAAAAGTTGGAGCAGGATGCTTGATAATATGCTTGTGTCGTCTATTGAAGGGGCCGCATTAATAACTCATTCAACCCGATGCCTCGTAGCATGCCTGGCTTTAGGTTGTGCTGGCGGCCATAGTTCCGATCCACTTCCCAGTAGTGGCCGCAGCGGTCCTTAAACGCTATGGCGCTAATCGCGAACTTTTGAAAGCCGGGGCCGGAGCTGGGGCAAGCGGGGTCAAACTCAATAATGCGATAGCGATGCTCGATTCAGTGCGGCGCGGATAAGCGTCCCCGCGTAGGCATTGTCTACGCTGACTGGCGTAATGAAGGTCATTCCGCGCCGCCAACCCGCCGGAGCCTCCGGGTGAACCCCGGTGAGGATCACCCACCCGCTTCCGAATGTTCCTTCCACGATTGCGGGAGTTCCGTCGGGATACTTACCGACAACCGCACCCCAGCCGGTAAACTGCGGGCCATCCTCCCAGTACTGATCGAGCGTTGGTGCTCCGGCACCAGCAATCGCCACCGGTGCCTTGCGGATACCCCGACCTTCGGCGGCGTAGAAACTGAACTTCACACCTGAGGTCAGATTCAAACCGTTATAGCCGGAATTCCCAGCAAAGAAACCACCCGCACAGATTCCGAGGTAATTCAAACCATTCTGTACCGCGTTGCGAATGTTCGCGGTTGTGCTCGAAGTCAGGCTGTTGCCGATGTCAATGAAATTTCCACCCGGAACAATCAGCAGACGATATCCCCGGAACTGTGATTCGCCCATCTCGTTCAACTGTGAAGAATTCACAGTCAAATAATTGAGTTGGTTGCTGTTCAGGATTGTTTCGACGGCCGCGACATCGCTAGGAGAGATTCCGGTTCCATTGAACAGGAGAATGGGAGCAATGCCGCCCGGTGTTAGCGGCGTTGGGGTCGCCGCGGCGCAAGCGTTTGCGGCCTTCGCAGGCAAGCTGACTTTGTCGCCACGGACCCCGCAGGCAGTAAAGGCAGTTGAAATCAGGACAAGAGAAGCAATGATGAGAACTCGACATGGAGTATCCATTGCGGACTCAATACACCAGAGATAAAAGCGTTCTGATTACGATTTAGATCTGATCGAGTGCACTGATGTATCTATCAAAAGTGCTCCATAATACACAGAAAAGCGGCATTATCCATCACCTGGCTGAAGAAGCTGGTTGATTCAGTAGTCCCCTTATTTGAGAGAGAGCAAGCATTAACCATTACGCCTCTCCCCTTGGGAACCAGCGCGGCGCGGAGTTTTGTGCGAGTCGGTGCTGCCCGTCGCGCGGGCAGTTGGCGCGCGCACAAAAAGAGGATCGTGCTTGCCAAATAGCGCACCCGCACCCAGGGCAGTCATCCGCTTTTCCTCTCGATCAAGTTGCTTGCGTCTTTTACTCGCCTCTCTCTCAACCTGGCGGAAACAGACATGCCGTTATGGCGATTGCGCTTGCTTTGGGAATAGATATTTGAGCATCGCATTCGGCCATAGGAGTCGGCCTTGCCGCCGCTCGTAGAGTTAGACGGGCGCGTGGGAGTGTATTCAACGGTTGAGTTCAGGTGGCGCGGGCGGTGTCATGCAGCCCGCACCGGACGAAGCTACTTGAGAAAACTTTCGCAACAGCGAATCAAGTTCTTTAGATTCAATAGAATACGGCCCTTTGTTGCTTCGCTTACCGTGCAGGGCCACGCCCTGATGTGGAAACTCACCTGCAACGAATACGTTGGTCACCACTCCAAAGTAGTAGCGTCAAGTGTCGCTACGAGAAGGACGCAAACGAGCCATCATGTAGGAATCGACGTAATGCCCATCGCGGAATGCATGCTGTCGTAGCCTTCCCTCACGCTCAAATCCGAACCGCTCATACAGTCGTATCGCTGCCTCATTGTCCGTGTAGACCTCAAGCTCCAGTCGCGTGAGGTTGAGCCATTTATCCGCCAAGTCGAGAGCTGCGGACATTAGAGCTGTTCCGATACCCTTGCCTTGCCACTCGTCGCGCACGGCCATTCCGATTGCTCCGACGTGCTGCCTCCTGGGCCTGTCCGGAAAGGTATGCAGACCGAGCATCCCGACCACCTGATCGCCGACGACTGCCACCAGGCGCAAGAAATTCTTCTGCGAAAAAAATAAAGATGTCCATTCATGGCACAATCCGTCACGTTTCATTTCGCCGAAAGCAAAAGTGATACCCTCCTCGTCAGGTTTCCTTTCACGCCAAACTTTGAAAGACTCAGGCATGTGAAGAGGTGCGCCATCGAACAAAAAGGTCATGTCTGGCATTCACTTCTGAAAATCACAGCAGCAGCACTTCTCGGCTGCAATGGAGCCTGGAAATGGAAGCCGAGTCCTTTAAGGCATGAGGTGCGCGTGAGCGTCATGTGGAATTAGGAGTCAAGCAGAATGGTTAGATTTCTTTTGATTGCTTATGTCTTTCATCCACTAGGACTGCAGAAGTCTCAACTTGCCGATCCGGAATCGTCCAAAATTTCTTTAGTAGGCGATTCTTCTCTTCTTCATTAACAAGACAAAAACCCTGCTTTTCATAGAAACTTATCGCCCAATGGGCAGCCTTCCAGGTTCCAATCAAAATTGGTTTCTCCGAATCTTTTATCAGCTCCTGAAGTAGGCGCGTTCCGACTCCTTTTTGTCTTTGGTGAGTTCTTACATAGGCATGACGAATCAAATCTACATCCGTCTTGTCCTGGATTCCCATTACTCCGATAACCACCATCCGGAGCAGTCGCAAGGGGCCACACCGAATCTTTTTGCTTAAGCTTGCCAGCCGCTGAAATAGTAGCCGCACGTCCCTATTGTCAGGATCGTTACTGTAAATCGGACATAAACAGCGATCGAACGCCTGAGCTGGAGCCACCGGGCGATAACTGGGCCAGCGGCAAGTTGTCGATGAGGCACGCTGATTCCGGCGGCTCAAGCGATTTGTTATACGCGGCGCCGCTGAAAGTTAGGCTGATTCATAAGACAGCTTGTTGCCGCTCCGAACGATTCGCAACTGACCTCGGTTCATCATTTCGCGGATTTCCTCCCGTATTAAGCGATCGCCGAAACGACCGCGCAGCTTCGCCAAAATTCGCTGCTCCGATTTTGGCGTCTTACAAAACCTTCGAATCGATTCGCAGACAGGAGTCTCCGGCTCGGCTAGGGAATCTTTCGGAATGAGAACTGTGATGCCTGGGTTGCCAATAACATCGCCGTGGAGAATGTTGTCAAACTTGGTGGAGTTCTCATCCAGATAGGCGCGCAGTACGCGCAATATTGCACCGCCTTGCCCAGAGGAACCGTATCCATGGATCACCTCGATACGGCCTTGGTAGCCATGCTTAATGCAATCATTATAGAACTGTATAAATCTTGCCATCGCCTCATCTACCGTAAGGCCGTGCAGATCGATGTACTCGCTCATTTGACCCCTCACGTTCAATGATAGTAGCCCATTACCAGCCGCGCATACTCCGCAACCATACAAGCTCTCGATGAGAGGCGTGCTGATTCGCGGTCGGGTGCATGCCATCGTTATGCGTCGCTTTTCGCAAACAGAAACTCTATTGCCACATTGCCTATGCTCATCCCCTAACTCTTCTTTCAATCTTGGGCCAAGTCACGGATTGGTCACTCGACTCGCTGCGAACGTATGCTAAATCATGTCAAAGGCTGCTAGAGAGATTGTCCTGCAACTTTTCAGAAAATTGCAGACTACATGGGAAACAATGCTTTGACGGTTCGTTGAGTCATTGACCCTACGCCAATTGTAATGTTCGAATGAGCCGCGGCAACTCAAGTTTGGCGCATCGCTGCCTTCAGCGCTGGAATCGCGAGCCGCCGAAAAGTTGTATTTACATCCTCCACTGATAGTCGCATTTTCCCGTCCAACCACCACATCAATAGTCCAAACATTCCGCCGCCGATGAACTGTACGAGCGCCTCTGTTGGAACTGAGCCGCCATCATTTCGCGGAACCGCCGCCTTCACGTCGTCTCGAACTAAATCCACCAACAACTTGTGTAGCAGACGCTGAACGGTCGCAGCGCTTTCTTTGCCCACCATCGCCTGAAATATTTTGCGGTGCTCGTCGGCGTGCGCGAACATCTCCTGGCTGAAAGCAAATACCCGCTCCTCCAGGGAGACCCCGCCTGCGAGCGATTTGCGTTGACGTTCCTTCAGAGAGGCTCGCAAGTCATCAAACCCGCTTACCAGGAGATCTTGCTTGTTGTCGAAATGTGTATAGAAGGTTGCACGACCGACGTTAGCGCGATCAATGATGTCCTGCACAGAGAGTGCTTCAAACCCCTTCTCCTGGATCAGCGAAAACAGCGCTCCACGAAGAAGCTGCTGCGTCCGCTCAATACGTCGATCCGCCTTTTTCGCCATCTGAAACTCCCTTTTTTCCCGAACAGTTGAACTGATTTTGACCATAAACAGACAAACGCACGTCCCATGTGCTTGCCCTGTTAAGTTTAGATGGAACATTATGTTCTTAACTGAACGTAGTGTCCAGTATCGAATAAGTTGTTCGACTCGGGTATTGAAAACGGGGAGGTGATAATGATGTTTGAACTAGTAACAATTATGCAGTCGTTCAGAAACACAAAGGCTTTGGATGCCACTAGCAAAACGATGTGGTCCGCACTCGCGGTGCTGCTGCTCACGACCGTTCATCACGTGTACGGGGCTTATATTTACCACACGCCGTGGCGTCACCACGTCGCCATCGGGAGCACGGTAACTGCGGCGATTCTTTTCGCATCACTCCACGTGCTGCAAACACGGACCGGCGGTGTTGCCGGCAAGATCGCATTCTGGGTTTTTGCGGTCGTAACTCTCGTCATACCGGTGTTCGCAATCGGAATATTCGAGGGTGGCTACAACCACACATTAAAGGACGCGCTGTATTTTACGGGCGCATCCCGCGGACTGATGCAACAGCTCTTTCCGCCGCCGACATATGAAATGCCGGATGACGCTTTCTTCGAAATCACAGGTGTACTGCAACTCGTCCCAGCGGTTATGTCCGGTTGGTACCTTATCCGTGCGACTCGAGCGCACGTCAGGAGTTTGTGACATGCAATCGAATAAGACGTATATCCCTGCGGCGGGTTCAGATTGGTTGCTGCCGCTTTACGATCCCATGACAAAGCTGCTGGGTCTTGGGAAGGCCCGAAGGGCATTGCTTGATCAGGCAGCCCTTCGACCGCTCACCCACGTTCTTGAGATTGGGTGCGGCACAGGTAGTTTCTCTCTCCTCATAAAACGCCGTCATCCGGACGTTGAGGTGGTCGGACTTGATCCCGATCCAAAAGCGCTCGTGCGAGCTAGACGCAAGGCGGAACGAGCCGGAGTGTCAATCCAGTTTGATCAAGGTTTTTCAGATTCGCTTCCCTATGATGAAGGAACATTCGATTATGTGTTCTCATCGATGATGTTCCACCACCTGAAGCTCGACGAGAAAGAGAAGTCGTTGCGTGAGGTGCTCCGCGTCCTCAAACCGGGCGCGCTTTTTGCGATGCTTGATTTCAAAGGGCCGGAGTCCACTTTGGGTAAGCTTCTGGGCGGTTTGTTGCACTCAACTCACGTGTTGAAGGACAACTCTGAGAATCGAATTCTCACGCTCATGACTGAAGCGGGGTTGGCGAATGCAAGAACTGTAGACCATGACATCTTACTGGTTGGCAGCGTCGCGTACTACCAAGGCAGGCGAACCTCCTGAGGTGCGTAGCAGCGAATGAGCTTTTTATGTCCAATGGTCCCGGCAAAAGCTCTTCTCTCGATTTTGAACACGTGAATGTCGGTACAGGAGGGACAAAAGATGGCACACACTTTGGCAGACAGAAATGTGCGGGAGTGGCACAAGGAATTCCATCGGGATCAGCCGAGAATCGAACCGGACGCGGCTCGACCAAATAAGTGTGAAGCCATTCCTGGAGATGTGGCGTTAGGACTTTCCTCCACAATAACCTTTGTGCTTACTGCGCGCGTGACTCAGGCGGAATGTGCGTCGAAAATTCGTGTTGTGCTCTCAATTCAGCGGCGCAGCAGCCATTAGTAAACGCTTTGGTGGGCCAGCCAGAATCCCTTGCGCCAATTTCAATTGCGCCATTATGCGTATTTCAGGCCTTTCAAATTGAGCAGCCAGACTCACTGCGCGATCAAAATCGCACCACGCAAAATACCCAGCGTTCTGAGCCAATCGTGTTAGGAGGCTACCAACGCTGCCCTCCCCGGTCATATTCCATTCGCCGTCACGAAGGTAGTGGGTGTCAAACCCATCTAGCTTAGCTGCGGCGTCGACAAGGTTGTTTAGTTTCGGCGCCAGCGATTCCATGATTGCCAACCCACGATCACTCTTTGCTAAACAATACATCATTGCCAACCCCATCTGAGCTTCAGTCTGTTCTGTTCCGGGTTTCATGGTATCAGCGATTCCACTCGCCTGATTGAGCAGCTTCACAGCCGCTTCCTTATCATTCGCACCAAGCTGGTTAGCGACAGACACCAAAAACCAAAGTCGCTCCTGAAGCCGGGGAATCGCATTGAGTCTTCTCTGTACTTCTGCCAGCTTCTCATCATTCATCGAGGCCCACAATTGATCGCGATCGATTTGAGCAAGCAGACGTCGTCGAACTTCTGGATCGCCATCGTAATCGGTCCCAATTTTTCGCGCTCGCTCGACATCGCCGGACGCCCGAGCCTTCATCATTGCCTGCCAGTAAATCTCGCCCGCAATTTGTGGGTACTTTGGCGCCAGAGCAAGAATCTCATCCACAGTGCCGTTTTGGCTAAGATCGCTCAACTCATTAAAGGCTTGACCGTACCGCTGCCACTCCTGAACTTCGGGGGCCCACTGCTTTAGCGGGGCAGCTCGCAACGGATCAATCCTCTCCATCTGGGGCACAAGTGAAGCGATTCGGCTACAAAAGCCCCTTCTCTCTTCTTTCGACATTTTGCTGCCGCATCCGTTCGCTAAGGCACTCGTGATGAAGATGTTGATAAGGTCTCGAAAGGTTGATTCATCTGCCACCGGCGGCACGAAAGAATTAGCCAGGTTCTGCGCGAAATACATCGCCGCCCCATCCCGCGAGAGATTGATATTTCTAAGTTTGGCGATGATTTCTTGATAGAGGAGCAGGCCCTGCTCTCTATGTTTCCTGTTCAGTTGCCTGAGCAGCGACAAAAGATCGTTTGAGAAGCCTCGCGCGAGCGATTGGCGACCGAGCTTGAGAGCTAGGTCTGGATTGTCGGCAGCGATCTCTTTCGCGAGTCGCAATTCAAGAGCCCGTTCGCTTTCAGGAACACCGTATGGCGGCGGCTTGTCGGAACTTAGCTCTGTTGCTTTAAGGAATACGAGCGCCAACTCAGCATCGTGCTTCGCAATCCGTTCAACTGTATCCATACGCAACCGAAGAAAAACCATCAGTGTGTGTACGTCTGTTGGTTCGTCGCCTTCCCGATTCTGTTGCAGTCCTGCTTTGATATCTTCTTCGACGGAAACTAACAAAGATCGCGCGCGTTTCTCGTCGTGGTCCCAGAGCGACTCTGCAATGTTGGATCCCAGACGCGCTCGATTTTCCGCAGACTGTAAACTACTGATCTGGCCCGCCAATAACTCGAGTAAATTGAGCGCTTTTTCTCGTAACGCATCGGTGGTCTGCGCATTCTCCATTGTTGAATTGTTTTGCTGCGCGTGTGCAAGTCCGGAGCAGAGCACGATCGCGACGATTAGGCCCATTAGTGATAATCGAGGGTGGGTCATTGACCTCCAGACTTCGCATCGCACAAAAACGGTAAATAAAGAAGAGCCTGAAATTGTGACCCGAGAAATTATGTCTGTCATGTTCTAATTCGGCATAACGTTGCGCTTGAGTGGCACGCGATTAGCATCCGAGCTGAGGGTAACAAGGCTACTTGAGAAAGATGCTATCGCGCCGTCAGCCGCAAGCGCTTGTTGTTCGGCGGCGCGATAAAAGGGAGCTTTCTCTGGGGCTATACCTCGCAATGATAGTCTTTTTCGCGAGCGACTCCTTTTCTGAATTTGATCTGCTCGGGTTTCAAAGTTGGTTTGAGAATAGGTGGTTTGGTACTCTGTGGCACGACCCACAGTTCAGCCTGCCACGTTTCACGATAGCCGCCATTCACTAGGACGATTCGCTTGGGATCCAAGTTGCGCGATCCAATAAGAAGATAAGACTTCAAACGTGCCGCGCGTGCTTCTCCCTCTTTGCGGCGCGGTAAGCGGGTATGGCCCGCTGGGCCATATCGACGGCCGCCATAAAAGACAATGTACCCGATAGCATCCGGTTGGTTCTGTAATTGAATTGCGAAATTGTCTAGTCGAGCCTTTTCATCATCGCAGTAAATATTGTCAAAATGATCAAACATTATGGCCTCTTGTGCTTTAGAAACAGAGGAGATCTCAACAACCATCAGGAACTGAATCAACGCTGCAATAATAGTCTTCTTCATATCGATTTGAAGCCGTCGACGGCTGGAATTGAGCGGCTGCCCGCCCGCTAAAGACCACCTCAAAGAAACCACACAACACTGATAAGAGGCGCGCTGGCGGGCAGTTCGCTCGAATAAACTGTTCGGCTTCGCCCTGAAAATAGGACCCAAGGTGCCTGTTATCTTGAAAATGATGCTCGTCTATTTAGCGCCTAACGAGATGAGCTTTTCGCGTGCTTGTCCTATCAGACTGCGCATTTCTAAGAGCGGCTCGATATTGGGACTTTGAGAGGTACACCCGCCTGCCACCATGTATAAAATTCTCCTTGGTTTTGGAGAATCATCAGTTGTATACGTGTAATAGCTAATAGATAAACCTGCCGGGGAGGAATAGCTCATTGAGGCAGCGTTCAACTTCTCAAACGAGCTATTGATGGCTTGCGTTAACTTATCAAGACCGTCCTGCATAGCCTTAAGCTGCTCGAAATCCACGAGTCGCCCGCCCAAATCCACCGCATATATTTTGTAGGTTTCACCTAACGCCCATGCGGCTTTAGCTGTCATTCTAGACCCACCACACCCTGGAATGGCTGCAATAGGATACGATTGCGTCACGATAATGGTATCGGTACGCCTCAGAAACTTTTCGTATCTCGTTAGTCTTGATTGATCGGGAGATTGCGGTTCAGATTTCTCCTGTTGGGCATTCCCATTAACCAGCCCCAAGAGAATGCTCACGATAACTACGGTGAAGATGTTCCTTGGCATTTGTAACCTCCTAAGTTCCCCTGCAGAATGTTTTCTCACTCACTAGAATCGCTGCTAAACCTTCTTGCCGATCAGTCCGATGATGATCATGACGAGGCTGATGCCGCCGACGGCACCGGCAACTGTTCCAACCGTCTGCATCAAGGCCACAGGGTCGTTTGACTTCGATGCAACGGAGAGCATGAAGAAGAAAAACACTAGCGCAAAAACAATAAGAACGAGACCGGCAATGACGATTCGCCAATTCTTACGTCGCATAGCTGCTTCCTCCGATCGGAAACATGAAACGTCGCGACCCAACGCCCGGCATCAGCGGCGAGCACGAACCGCTGAGCATAAGGGAGTTGCTGATTGCGCGTCCGCTGCATGCCGTTGTTGACGGCGCAGTTAAAGATAGACGACACGGCAACATGATATGACAGCGTCCCGTGCCCTAGTCAGCTCCGACATAGGTTGGTAGCCCAGCGTTCGGGCAGATCGTCATGTTTCATATAGCGGATTTACCTTATCACCAGAATGGAAGCCGACCCAACGTTGCGCTTCAGCGGCTCGCCCACGCAACTACGAATAAAGGCCGCTTACCGGCGAGTTCGCTGCAAGCGCTTGTTGAACTAAATCCGCTGCGGGCGGACGTGTAGCTTCTATGACCCGGGGAAAGTGCGCCTCATAAATAGCGATGAACAGCTGTTGTACATGACGTCCATTTGAAGGTCGGCGAGTCAATACATCTCCCTGGCATCCTTGGGCAGCGATCGCACGTGTTTCAAGTGAGCGCTCACCTTCTCGTCATCGTTGCGAGGGTAGTCAAAACCAAAATGCTCTCCAACTTGATTGGCTGTCATTCTGAAAAGTTCACACATCATGTGAAGGGAGTCCCACGTACTCTCGTAGCTGGCATCCGCATAGGTTTTCTCAAGCATCGCCCAGAGTTCTGGCTCAAGGTACTGCTTGAGGTGTTTCCCAAGTTTGCCAGGGCTGCGTAAAAACTGGGTCTTAACTCCCATATGCCAAGTGAGCATTTTCATAAGCTGCTCCCGGATAACCTGGTCGAGCATGTGCTTAGCATAGATTATTTCCTCCCTCCACAATCCTTTGGCAACGTAAGGGCACACCCACCAGAATTCGTTGCAGCAATCAGAGAATGCTTTGGCGGTAGGTGGTATTGGGAGATAGTCGCTTTCGCTAGGAGCGGGAAATGGCTCGACAAGCCCGTCCTTATCCAGGAGTAACAAGCTTAGACTCTCTCTCCCAAACTCATGGAGCTTGGCGATTGGGAATAGTGTGAGATCAATCCGGTTACCGTCGGTAAACTGCATGAGGTAAGTAAAATGCCCGTCACTCAGAGTGGGTGGGTCTTTCATCGCCTCGGGCATCTGGAGGATTCTAAGCTCGCCGAATCGGTTTATCCAGGCCTGGTCATTCCTGAAAGGACCGACATCAGTAACGAGGTAGACGATATCAAAATCCTGAAAGATATCCTGCCGCGCGTTAGGGTTGGTGCGTGAGCCGTTCATGATGACAGCGCGTATGCGGTCGTCATTCTGTGCGGTACTTACAATGAGCTCAAGCATCTCTTGTTCGCTGCGCATGATTTTTCCTCATGTGGCGGCTAACAGTTGAGTTGACGCGGCGGGAGACAAATGCGATACGGACAAAGTGTCGATGATAAGCCCGCTGATTCCGCTCGCGTCCAACAAATTGTCGGCGTCAGCGAAATTTAGATACGCGCCTCCTTGGCGCGCTTCGACCATTGCCAAAGACCACCCGTAATCTCAGCGGGCAAACGATAGCCCAGTTGGCGGGCTAGCATGACAATCTGCCCGCGATGGTGACCTTCATGCGCGACGAAATAGGTTAGGACATGACCGACGTCGAGGGGAAGGTTGCGCCAAGTATACGACGAGGAGGCTGGAATCGAGCCCCCACGGTCACAACCGAGCGTCAGCAAACTGATGATGCCGCGGCTACTGTGGCCTAGTGCTGGAATAAGCTCCTTCGGTCCAACCTTGTGTCGATTGACGGCTCGCGGCACCGCGATGCCGTGTTCCTTTCCCAGCGTCTTGATCCACATACACCGCGCATTGTGAATGTGGCCGGCGATCATCCGAACGGTTCGTCGTGGAGCCCCTGGCACTGTGGCTCCCCACAGCTCGTGGGGTAAGTGCTCGGCGAGGAAGACGGTGACGCGGTTGTTGGTTCTCCAGGCGGAAAGCAGCATGTCTCGTTGGTCAAGTGCAGAGTGCATCATAAGTCTTCACAGAATGATCAAGCTGACGCCGAACATCCTAAGTAGCTATCAAAAGCGCTCAATAATACTCAGAAACGCGACGGTATGCATCACATGGATGAAGAAGCCGCTCGGCCGCTGGGCCGCTTTTTGAGAAGTGCAACCGTTAACCGTCACGTCACGCCTCTTGCCACGGGATCCAGCGCGGCGCGGAGTCTTGCGCGAGCCACTGCTGCGCGTCGCGGCACAGCCGGTGGACGTAGATCAGCTTGACCGTTGAGTCCGCCGGTCTCGTGATGCTGCGAATCCTTTGATTGGTGAGCTTTTGAGTGTTGGCCTTTGAAACTTGATATGCGCTGTTTGGACAATTCGCCAATTCCTCTCTGGTCAGCATTGAAAAGATAGGCAAAGACTTCGTGACGGTTTCAATCCGCCTCAAGGTTGGACGCAGAGAGGAGGCTGAATTCAACTTTGAGGAGAAGCTGCAAGTATATAAGGACCGCATCACCGAGGTTCGACCCGAGCCTCGAATCAGAATCCGAGCCTATTTCGAACGGGCAGAGAAGCCTTAGTTAGAGAGGTTTCTATTATTGGAAGTTGAAGCGGACAGAAGTAGGGGTCGCAAACTTAAGAAGCCTTATTGTCGAGTCCTCGGAGGTTTCTCCTCGCATCCGCTGTTGCATCCTTGAAGAAGAGTCTACAGGTGTTACCGGCATCTAAACTTACATATGCCTCGCGCCTCTTTGGCCGCTTCTTCGCATGGTCTACGCTCCCATTTTCTGAGCTGTTTACAAGCGTGTTTGCGATCCTTGTAGGTTTCGTCGCACCGCTTTTCGCACTTTTTGCGAGAATGCTTGTCACCTGCCGCTGCTCCTGACGTTGGATTAGCGTTGGAAAACACTCCGATGCAAATTAACGCCGCCAAACTGATTCGAAGAAAAACAATCCATATTGACTTCATTATCCAGTTCCTTTCCGTAGTGAGGCTGCTTAAGCACATGAAAGTATCATCTCAGGCGGTAAACAGCTCTCCGTCAGTGCTTCCTAAAACAGAATTCTTTCCGGCTCCATCTCCAATACTCGAAACTCGTGGGTGAATCGGGAGAGCCTACTACATGCCTATCGATATTTTAAAGGAAATTAGAAACGCGCTGATACTCCGCGGCGGATTAGCGACTCAAACGAATCTAGACACACGTGCGCAGTTTTGCTTCGATATCCATAATGGACTTAGGTCTGAGAAAGCCCAGCTGGCTCCAGCCGCAATATTGGGCGAGAAATTGAGAATGGAGCTATCGGATATAGTCGGTGGGTGCCGAATCTCCGGCTCACAGCGGCATCAAATCTCCTGGGTGCTTTCATAGGAACCAATTCTGTGTTTCTCAGCGAAGGCTTGTAGTCTGCGCGCGAACGGACTCGACCCTTCCTACCGCGTCAACGCGAGGCCCAACGCCGCGTATAGCGCGTGAAACTGTTTCTATGCTGCGGGAACTAAATAAAGCGCCCGATGCTTCTTTCTTAAGGGACCGGTCGCGCGACAACTCTGAAGCCGAGATAGGGCGTTTGCACTTCGGGCCGAAAGTTTTCTCGGTAGGGAATGTAAAGGACGGCCACGCTTGCCGTGTACCAGGAGCCGCCGCGAAGGACGCGTTCGCCCGGCGTCTCATCCTTGTTGCGATCATCGTCATCAACATACGGGTGCTGCCGGTTGTAAGGACGGTAGATGGACTGCGTCCACTCGGCTACGTTGCCTGTCATGTGATAGACGCCGTAACGATTGGCCAGGTACCTTGATTTCGTTTCCTTAAGACCGACAACCGTGACTTCTGCTCCCGGATTCTTCTTCCAGTTGTACAGCATTACTTCGTTATCGCTAATGTTCATGCCAAGTCCGTAATCAAAATTATCCGGTCCGCGCGCAGCCTTTTCCCATTCCGCTTCCGTTGGTAAAGCGAATATCCATCTTCCCCTTCCTACGGTCTTGGTCAGCCAATGACAAAAAGCGTTGGCTTCGAACCAGTTCACTTGCACGACCGGCTGATCGGGTTGGCCAAAGCGTTGAAAATCGGTGTCCGTAGGTTTCAACAACGCAGTCGCATGCGACGTGTTAGCAGCTTTCAACTTTCTGCCTGCTTCAGTCCAATCTGTATCATTCAAATATCCGCGAGGATCAATTAAGAATTCTCTGAACTCAGCGTTGGTCACTTCAAACGGGTTGATGAAGAATCCGCCAAGCCAAACATAATGTGGCTCTTGCACACGCAGGTGATCCCCAAAAAGAAAATGGCCGCTCGGGACAAACACGTAATCGGGCAAGTCTGGAAGCAGCCCGTGCGGCGAGTCTGTGCCCGGCGCGCGAATCGTTACGGTAAACGTTCCACCTTTGTCGAGGCCGGCGTGATAACCAATGATCGGAATTGGATAAAAGAACGTCCGCGCAGACTGTTCGACCTTCAAAAAATAATTTCCGCGCGGCAACCAGATGCGCTCCCCATTCATAGGTGGCATTGCGAGCGCGTCTTGAAGGTTGTTCTCTGCTTTGAAAAGAGTGAGGTGGGCGGCGTCAGCGATGTTTGAAATTATTAGTTCAGTCTCTTCGCGTTCATAGTGCGCACGTTCACGACGCTCATCGGAACGAAGGTAGAACAGCGAGGCTATGACGATGATTATCACGATCGCTGCCCCGCCTGCGGCGTAGAGTTTCTTCATGTCTGATCATCGCGAAGCTTTGAATCAAATGTCCTGATGTCTAAGTAGGCGCTGCGCGAAGAACAGCGGCGCCACCACCCAAAAGCTGAGCGCGATGAGCAACAGGGCAATGCTCAATCCTTCTCCGCCTAAGAATCTCAAAAGCGCCGCGCCGCCGGCTCCAAAAATGTCTTTCCCATTGAGCGTCATCAGGCTGGCCACGCGCACCATGTCGACGGGATTTCCGAACAATGATCCGAAAATAAAAGCGTTGGCCGTTCGCTCTTTGAACAAGAACGTCGCGCCTATTACTACCAAGTCGTAGAACAACACAAAGAAAAACCAAACGAAGAGCGCTACTCCAAATGCCTTACTCTTGCGCCGGCAAACTGCCGAAATGAACGCTGATAAGCTGAGAAAGATAAGTGCCAACAGCAGTGAGAAACCTATGAGCGCGGGATAACGCAAAGCGCCTTCAGTTCCAGCCTTCGCGGCGGTGATGACGCCTGCGAGACCAAAGCCGATAAGCGTCGCGGTTAAAATCGAAGCAAACAAACCAAGGAACTTGCCGACTAGAATCTCGCCACGCGTTACGGGCTGAGAGAACAATAACTCGCTGGCACTCTTTTCGCTGGTAAAGGTGAGCGTGCCCATTGTCAACGCCACCAGCGGAATGATGTAGAGGACCATATTGAGCAGGCTCGCCGACGTGCGCGCAAAGCCCTGGAAACCAACCGTGCCCGCAGTAACCAATCCAAAGTAAGAAATAGCCAGCACCAGGACTCCGAAGAGAGCCGCAAAGACAAGCGTCCAGCGGTTTCGAATATTAATCACCAATTCCTGTCTGGCGATGGTTGTGATTGCGTTTGCATCCATCATGATGTGTTACTGGTCGAAAATATCTTTGAAGCGCAGCACTTGGCCATGGAATTTTCCGGTTGCTTCCTTGGCGTTCGATTCATTCTTCAATGCAACGACTCCTCCGTTCATCGGCGTCCTTAATTCCGAAGAACGAACGTAAAAGGCGTCCTCGGCTTTAATCCATTGGCGTTCATCGTAGTCCATAACAAAGTAAGCAATAGTCTTAGACGCGTTCCGTTTGCTCTTAATGAAATTGGCCATGCAACCGATGTCGTCGAACTTGAACGCTTGCCCTTCGCTGTCTATTAATTCAGCGGCGTAACGCTTTTCCGAAATCGCCATCTTGCAGTAGCTGCACATGTCCTCGGGCGCCAAAGCAACCGGGCCGACTGATTGCTTCTGACAATTGGCAAGAACTGTGACGCCAATGATCAAGCACCCGGTACACAACAAGTCCCGACGCTTTAAGCTTCGCCGGACGAGGTGAGAACGGATCAGTTTCGAAGAGGCTCGTTCATTTTGAGTGACCATCATCTTCACCGACGTACCTCATGTATATGTCTTCTAGCGACAGCTCTTCAGTGGCGAACGTTTCAATTTTGCCGCCAGCCACTTCTATTGCTCGCAAAATCTCCACCCGGTCTTCCGCGCAAGAGGTTATCACCAGCGAATCTTCCTCTAGCGTCGCGTTCTCAACACCGCGCGCTCGCGTCGCCGCAAGCAGGCGCCCATCTGGATTCGCCAGGACCACTCGCATCCGTGAACTACGCATCAGCTCCGCTCGCAGTAGGGCGATTGATTGGAGAGCCACCAATTTGCCACCAACCAGAATTGCCACGCGATCCGCAAGTTGTTCGACATCGGCCAGCATGTGCGAGGAGAAGATAATCGTCTTGCCTTCGCGTTTGAGCGAAGCGAGAAACTCGCGAAATTGAATTGCTCCATTGGGATCGAGACTCACAGTCGGCTCGTCCAGAACCAGCACTGGAGCATCGGGCAAACACGCGACAGCAAGGCCCAGCCTTTGAATCATTCCGCCGGAGAATTGGCTGACTGATTTGTCAAAGAACCCGTTGAAGTGGAAGTTCGGCGTGTTCAGTGTGTCTTCGATTCGTTGCGGCGGTATTCGCCGTAGGCGGCAGTAGAATTCCAGCACTTCGCGCCCGGTCAACTGATCGCTGAAGCCAACGCGTTGAGGCAGGAAGCTCATCAATCGTTTCGCTTCGCGGCTGTTGCGCAGGATATCAAAGCCTCCGATCGAAATGTTTCCCGAGGTTGGCAAACTCAATCCAACCATGCACTTCAACGTAGTAGTCTTACCGCTGCCATTTGGTCCGAGCAGCGCGAAGGTTTCGCCGGCTTCAATGTCGAACGAGACGTCATTGACAGCCACGAAGTCTTTGAACCTCTTCGTCAGATTTCGGACTTGAATGGTCATTGTAGCCTGGGCCTTTGCCCTTTCCAGATCACCATGGCTGCCGCGGTTAATATCAGCAGCGAAGCCATCATCAATCCCGCAGGCATGCGCTTCGGGGGCTGTTCAGTTGCGAACGGATAACGTAACGCGACGGGCTTCATCAGCGGGGCTTCGTCTATCTCCGATGAGCCTCTTAAGATCGGGAATGTTTTTTCAGCGACGGCCATCCCCCGCGCCGCCGGACTGTCGAGATAAAGACGCAAGCGCGGATGATTGCCTTCCATATACTCAAAGACGTTCTGGATCATCAGTGGCACATCGCCGCGTCCGTCTTCGTTCAGATCGTAGCCGTCATAGTCACTCCAGAAATTTCCGCGGCCATTTTCGGACCATTTCGTTGTCGTCCTTCGGCCGATGAGTTGCAGCGGACTTAAGTTGTCAATGAAGTTATTCTCGGTGAAAACGTTGGCATCAGAGCTGCTGAACATCTGCAAAGCCACGTCGTTGTTGGCGATGGTGTTATGCCGGAACGTCGTCTTGCGCAAGGCTTCCATGAAAATGCCGGTCGCGTTGTCCACGATGAAGTTCTCTTCGGCCAGTAATTCATTGCATTCCTGAAACAGGATTCCGAAGGAGCTGAACCCACGATTGTGAACGAAGGCATTGCGGCGAAATTCGATGTGATTCGAGTACATGATTGCCGCGCCCGCAACGTTATTCGAGAAGAAGTTGTCCTCAAAAACGTTGCGGTCTGAGAACATATAATGCAAACCGTAGCGGAGATTTGAGACGCGGTTCCGGCGAATCTGATTGCCGTTACAGCTTTGTATGTACATCCCGTCGCGCGCTTCCGAGATGGCGTTGTCCTCGATAATGTTGTCGGGAGAATTCCACAGATGCAGTCCGGCGCCACGATCGCCTGCTTCTAATTCGGGTCTGCCGCGAATCCGATTGCGCCGCAGAGTGTTGCTATGCGAACTGTAGAGGTAGATTCCATAGAGTATGTCGCGCAGTTCGTTGTCTTCGATTTGGTTATTGCTCGACTTGAGCAAAATGCCGGAGTCTTCGCGCGTCAGGTCGCCCCCGCTGTGCTCGATGATGAAGCCTCGGAGGGCGCACCCATCGGCTAATACCGTAACGACGCTGGCTACGCCTTCACCACGAAGCGCGGGGCGGCCTATCCCTTCAAGCATAATCTGTTTACTGAGCGTGAGATTGCCCGCGTATGTTCCGGCGCGCACTTGCACGGTGTCTCCGGCTTGAGCGGCTTCGATTGCCGGCTGAACAGATTGAAACTGAGCGCCTGGCCCGCCAACCACGAGCGTCGCGGCCGTCGCCGATGAACCACCGACGACTAATGCCAGACAGATCAGAACAATTCTAAGTTGCAGCCGCCTTCTCATGCGTCTCCTCTTTGCTCCTTTTCGCCGACAGGAGGATTGCAATCAACAACAAGACCGCGAAGGCAAACAGCGCATAAGACCCTGGCCCAGGAAAACTGTTAACGGCAAAGTTGGCGATCTGCTTCTGCCCAAAGAACGGCGGCGTGAACGGCTGAACTTTAATGGAGGCTGTCGGGTCCAGGTTATGGCCGTACATGTAGAGCCGGTGGTAGAAGCTCCACATCGAGAAGAGTCCGAAATAAGTAAAGATCACGAACACGTCAACCAGGTTGGACATCTTCCCGATGACCATCGCTCTGAGCGCAAGGATTATTAACAGGCCGATGACTAGCGGCACCCAGGTAAACTCACTAAAGTCGCTCTCGAGCAGAGGCCGCATTCCTATGTAGTGATTGAGCGAGTTGATCTCTCTCAGGTCGTCGCGGTTGGGCGTCTTTCCGCCCTCCAACTGGTATGAATAAATATGCAGCACCAACCCGTCCGTGTACTGATTCGAATAGAAGCTCATGTTCCAGAGTGGGAAGAAATACGAAGGCAGCAGCGCCACCACCGCAACCAGAATGAGAATGCGACTCTTCAAAGCAAGCGGCAACTCGAAGAAAGTTGTTTCCTTTTCAAGAAAATCACTCATGCAGTTACCACTCCTCTTTTGTTCTCCGCTGTATAAGCTGCTCAGAAGGATGAGGGACGAAGCTATTCAAGATAGATAATTTTCTTTCATACTTCATCCTTCCTACTTCATCCTTGCTCCACTACTTTGGCTTGACCAACAAATACCCCTGCATCTCCTGGTGGAGAGCTGAACAGAAGTTGGTACAGTAATAAGGAAAGACGCCGGCCTTATCGGCGACGAAGTCGATTACCTTCATCTCGCCAGGATCGACCACCACGTTCAGGTTGTATTCGCCAAGGCCGAAACCGTGCAGCTCGTCGGTCGTCTGCTCAATGTTAGTCAGATAGATGGTTACATGGTCGCCTTGCGTTACTTCGATCTTGTTGGGTTCGAAGCTGCTGCGTGCGGCCGTCATCTTCACCAGAACCGTGCTGCCATTGCGCGTAACCCCGGTATCTTTCACGTCCCAGACAGCATTGACGTTCTTCATCTCCTCTTTAGGATAGACTTCGATCGGTTTGAGCTTGTCTGCCTTAATCATCTGCGCATAATGCGGCTCAGGCTCAGTAAAAGCGTCATAGAGCAACTTCATCTTGTCGCCGCTGATGCTGATGAGCTGTGAGCTTTCCGGTTGTGATGGACCGACGGTCATGTGCCGACCGTGTGAGAGCTTGTTTAGCGCCACTAAATATTTTCCGTCTGGGTGCATGGTGTCGCCTCCGGCGACAGAAAGGTGGCCGATGTTGTAGCTGATCGGAATTTTGTCAACGACTTCCCAGGTCCCGAGTTTCCACTTGGCTACGGCACTCTCAACGAAAAGACTTGTGTAAGCGTAGCCTTGATCGTCAAATTGTGTGTGCAGCGGTCCCAGACCAACATTAACCTCGGCGTCCTTTACATGGTCGTAGTTGAGCACCGGAATGCCGTCCTCGTCCCCCGTAAAATCTTTGTTCTGAATCGCCGTCTGCATCTTCTCGAAGTTGAAGGCCGTCGTGATGGACTGAAGTTTGCCGCTGGCGATGACGTACTTGCCGTCGGGGCTGACATCAACGCCGTGCGGGCTCTTGCTGCACGGAATCAGATAGACCACACCCGGCGCTTCCTTAGGATCAATGACCTGGACGCCGCCGACGATCTTGAATTTGCCGTCTTTGATCGCCTGCTCCGCAGCTTTCCAGTTCACCGCGACCACATAGTCACGATCTTTCTGCGTCGATGTGACTTCGAGTTTCCCGGTTGCGCGTTCCGAGTTATAGGAAGTCCAGAAGGCCCAACCTTCGCTGGGACCCTTGCCCGTAGAACCAAGATCAAAGTCGAAAGGTGGCATCAAGATTTGCCAGCCGGTGGTCATCTCCCCTGACTGTGGATTGATGGCGATTCCGGCCACGACGCCGTTGTATTTCGTCGCGTAATTTTCAATCGGTTCATAGGTGCCTTTCGGCAACGGAATTGAGAAACGGGAAGCGGCCAACACGTACTCGCTGTTCGGAGTCACGAATGCGCCGCCGTGAAAGCCCGAGATGTTCGGCACAGGTCCAAGAATCTGCTTCGTCTTAAAGTCGCGCAGATCGATTCGGGCCATGCGGTTGTTCGCATTGTCGTTGATGAAGAGCCAGCGTCCGTCATAATCGCCTTTGGTCTGGCTGAGCGCCGGGTGATGCACGTCGCCCCAGGTGTACGCACCCAGCATCTCCTTCGTCTCTTTATCGAATCCGTAACCGGTCGCGGGGTACGGAGCAAACACCGGGATGGTAGTGATATGCCTCATCGAAGGGACACCGGCCACGTAGACGTTGCCGGAATGGCCGCCCGAATAGAACATGTAGTACTCATCCGTATCGCCTGGGGCGACGTAAGTCGCGATGGCCGCTTCGGCCACGTCGCCGCGCTCCACTTTCGGTTTCTTCGAGCAACTGACGAGAATGCCAGCTATTACCAAAGTACAAAGCACGCCAAGACCGAACCATGTCAGTTTTGTATGATTGCCTTTCATGTTTGCTTCTCCTTTCGAGAAACTACGATTCCTGCTACAGCTTTGAGCGCTCATTTCTTCGGCGGCTGAGCTGTTGCCTTGTTCAACGCCTTATCAGCAGCCTGCGCTTGCTGGTCCAACTTCTTTTGATAAGCGCTCTTTAACTTCTCAACCGCTTCCCGCCTCTCGTCATCGGTTAACTGGATCTGCGTTGATAAAACAACCGCCATCGTGCCCGTAGGCTTAGCCAGGAAATCTTCCAGCGTCTTTCCGAAACGGCTCTGCACATCCGAGACGGCGAATGACAGATCCGGGCCGATGTCTGACGCTGACTTGATGTCGAACGAGCTAATCGAATGGCAAGCAAAACAGCCTTTCTTCACGAAGAATGCTCCCTCGCCGGTCAACATTTGCTTTTCTTTCTCTACCTCTTCCGGTGTTTGTGATTCCGCCAGCTTCACACCGGGAAGAAAGCGGGCCGGGATCGAAGCTCGCTTCCAACTCATGACCAACAGAGCGAGGGATTGCGCCTCGCGACTATTGAATCCAAAGTTCGGCATCACCGTTTCGGGAACCAGCGATTTCGGATTTCCTATGTGGGCTACGTGCCAGGCAAATGCCGTTTTGACACCGAGCATGCGCGAGTAATCGTACTGTTCGGCGGACTTGTCCCCGACATTAGTCAAGTCCGGACCAATCACACCGCCGTGCCCATTGATGGTGTGGCAAGCGCGGCAGTTCTTGGCCTGGACCAGTTGTTTGGCTTGATTGATATAGTCTGTGCCGGCCGTTTCCCGATCGAAGCGATGGCAGACATTACAGTTCATCTGCATCATCGCCTTCTTGTCTTTCACCAGATAAAGGTCGCTTACCTGCTTGCCCATCAGCGGGTCATCCCAGTTAGGTGTAAAGCCGTGGGCTGATTCCACATCAGTGGCAAAACCCTGCCCGCCGTGACAGACCGTGCAGCCGTATTCACTGAGCGGATGCTTCTTCAGAATTTCTGGCGGGTGTGACTTGAACGGATTGGGCGCATTGTCTAGCCCTTTCCATTCCAGGCCCTGATGACAGGTCGTGCAGCGATCGACGCGGTCAAGATCTTTGGCCCAGATCTGTTGCAGCCCGCGCGGGGCCTGCGCGGCTCGCTCCGCGCCAAATTTCTTCGCTACCATCTCCTGAAACTCGGCCTGATAGCCCTTCCATTCAGGCGTGTAATAGTTCCAGAAGACTAGGGCCGTGATGATCAGAACCACTCCGCCAAACGAGTAAAGCAGGATTGAATCTTTCTTGAACAAGGTCGCCTCTCCTTAGAATTTTCGTGGCATCGTGGGCCAACTCTGCCAGGGCCAGTAAAAATTCCAGTAAGGCCCGCGCAAATAAGTGCCGATGATCGTTAAAATAAGAATGGCTGCCACGACAGTCAGGAACACCAGATTCTGTTTGCGCCTTTCTGTCGCCATCCAGACGCCGGCTGCCCGCACCGGAGACTTATCCAGATAGGGCCAGACAATCGCCGCAATGACGAGAATGCCAGGAATGATAATTCCTCCTAGCAGCGCGCCGTTGATTGTGACGCCGCCCATTGTGAAGGTTGTGTCAGTAACCAGTTCCTGCAACCAGAGGAAGTACCACGGCGCCTTCGCCGGATTCGGTGTGATGCTTGGATTGGCTGCTGCTTCCAGCGGTGCGTGAAACAATATGGTCAACAGCGCCGTGACTGCGAGCGTCCCGAGGGTCACCAATAGCAACCGCCGCGTCAGGTTAGGTGACGAAGTCACCGTATGCTTGTCCTCGTCAACAATTGACGTTTCGACATGCACGGTCCGACCGCTGGTTATGCCAAGCAGTGAATAGGTTTTGCTCTTAGTTGGGGCAACGTTCTGCTTCTTCTGTTCGAGTGAAAGTTGGTCGACACACGCCAGGCCGCCGTCTTTTCTCACGCGCCACATGTGATAGGAGAAAAGCAGCAGCACGCCCATCGGCAGGAAGAAGCAATGCAGCACATAGAAACGTATGAGCGTGTTTTGATCAATAGTCCTGCCGCCCAACAGGAAAAAGCGCATCTGTTCACCAACAATGGGCGCCGACGATGCGATGTTCGTGCCCACCGTAATTGCCCAATAAGCGAGCTGATCCCAGGGCAACAAGTAGCCGGTGAACGAAAGCAGCAAAGTAAAGAGCAGCAATACGATGCCGATGATCCAGTTCAGCTGACGATTCTGTTTTGCAGCCGTGCCGTTCTTGTACGCGCCGGCAAGGAACACTCGAACCATATGCATGAAAACGACCGCGACCATAAGGTGCGCTGAAATGCGATGCAGCCCTCTCAAGAACCAGCCGAAAGAAACTGTGAACTCCAAATCCTTTACTGAGAGGTAGGCGCGTTCGACTGAGGGCACATAAAGAAACATCAGCGGAATGCCGGTGATGATGAGTATCAGAAAGAGAACCGCAGAGATTGTGCCGAGCCAGAATGAGTAATTCCACGAGAGGCTCTGACGCGTAACTTTGGCCGGGAACCAGTGCAGCAGAAAGTTTCGTACGACGGAATCTCCTGCCTCGCGGTTAGTGTCAGGCAGCCACGTCCATTTGATCTTGTCCCATGTTGCGCGCCTCTCCTTCAGCGTGACCCAGGCCGAACGTTTCGTCACCATGAGTTGATCCCTTCTCTAAATGGTCAATCTAAAGTCCTGGGCCACCGTTTCCGACGTATCCACGACGAGTTGCCCGTCTTCTGGAGCGACCTCCAGCTTGTAATGGGCCAATGGCCGGGGTGCCGGGCCAGCATAATTCGTGCCGTCGCCGTAGTACTTCGACCCGTGGCAGGGGCAAGCGAATTCCACTGGCTCTTCAATTTCATGCCCGCGGACGCTCACTTTCTTCGCCTGATTCAAGCGCTGCATCTTCACCGTGCAGCCAAGATGCGTGCAGGTGGCAGAAATACAATGGAAAGTATTTTTCTGGCGAAAGATGAAGACGCGCTTGTCCTCGATGAACTTGGCGCCTTCGCCAAACTGATCGAGTGTACCGACTTTGAATCGTTGCGGATCCTCGTAGAGAACATTCGGTACCAGGGAGCGAATGAATGCGTAGGCCTGACCACCAATGGCCATAAGAGTCGCGCCAAGTCCGATACGCGAGATCAGCTTGCGTCGTGTCAGGTTGACGTCGCCGGACTTGGCGCTTTCATCCGGTTTTTCAAGAGAGCCGGACGGCTTGACCGCATTCTCAGGTCTTAACTTCTTGCTCCTCATAGTAGAAGACCTCCATTGTCATCGCGTCGGTCGGGCAGCGTATCGCGCACAGCCCGCAGCGAATGCATTTCTCATCGTCTTTCAACATGGCCGACAATGGCCCGCTCAGCGAGACGCCTTCGTTCTCAATGATCCTCTGCTTAACTTCCGGATCGAGATCCAGTTCTTCGACGGGCACGAGCTTCAAACAGTATTCGGGACAGATATCGACGCAGCGATTGCAGAGGACGCACTTCTCTGCATCGTAGATGGTTTGAATATGGCAGTAGAGACAGCGCTCGGCTTGTTGCCTCGCTTCGTCTTCCGTGTAGCCGGCCTCAACCTCCGAAATGCCCGTGCGGCGATCGAGCGAGATCGTCGGCGGAGTTTCGCGCTCGCACTTTTCGTAATCGTCCGGGCGTCGGTATGAGCGCGTTGGCAATTCCTCTATGCGAAGATTCACCACCAGATCGGTCTTCACTCCTCGCAGATAGTCATCAATCGAAAGCGCCGCGCGTTTGCCGTTCGCCACTGCTTCGATCAGATTGCGTGGACCAAAGGCGACGTCGCCGCCGGCGAATAGGCCGGGCGCGGAAGTCGCCAGCGTGCGCGGGTCAACTTTGATGGTCCCTTGTGGCGTCAGCTCCACGCGATCCTCGGAAGTCAGGAACGAGAGATCCGCCTGTTGTCCGATGGCCAGGATCGCCGAATCCGCCTCGAATGTTTCGCTGAAGTCCGGATCATAAACGGGATTGAATCGGCCATTCTCATCGTAGGTTCGCTTGACGCCGATGAACTCGACAGCTTTAAGACGACTATTACTGCCGACGAATCGTTTAGCCCCTCGCTGCGGAATGAAGTGCACGCCTTCGCGCTGCGACTCTTCAAACTCTTCGCGGCCTTGCGTTGTCCGCATCACCGGCATCTCTGCGAAGGATTCAAGGCTAGCGATGTGAACCTCGACGGCTCCGGCGCGAATCGCCGTACGCGCTGCATCAATTGCGGCGTGTAGACCCTCGCTACCTTGCGCCACAACTCCCTTGTAGTTACCTGTTGCTTCCATTCCCGCGCGCAGCGCCATGCGCGCCGCATCGAAAGCGACAAAGCCACCGCCGATTACCAGAACCTTGCGGCCAAGATCCACGCGATAGCCATTATTGATGTTGAGCAGGTAGTCGATGGCCTTAATGACACCATCCAGGTCTGAGCCTTCGATGTTCATGTCGCGGCCCTTCTGCACGCCGACACTAAGAAAGACCGACTCGTACCCTTCGGCTCGAAGTTCCTTGATCCCGAACTTCTCGTTGAGCGGAGTATTGAGTTTGATCTCGACACCAAGTTGAGCGACCTTTTGAATCTCTTTCTCGATGATCGAGCGTGAAAGGCGAAACTCGGGAATGCCATGAAACATCATTCCACCGGCTTGATTCGTCGCTTCTAAGACCGTCACTCGATAGCCCATCAACGCGAGGTCATGCGCTGCGGCAATCCCCGCCGGGCCGGCGCCGATGACTGCGACCTTCTGCCCGCGTGCAACATTGGCGCGGCTCTCTTGCAGGATCGGAAGATGACCCCGCCGCTTGTTGCCCGCATCCTGAATTCCTGCGCGCAGTTCATCCTGCGTGTCAGGCTCCATCGACTCGACGCCGTACTTTTCAGTCACGAAACGCTTGAGTGCGCGAATTGTAATCGGCGCATCAATCCTTCCGCGACGACAAGCGTCCTCGCACGGGGCGGCACACACACGCCCACAAACAGAAGCGAATGGATTCGGTGAACGCGATACCAGATAAGATTCTTTGAACTGGCCTTCAGCGATGAGTTGAACGTACTTCCCTGCGTCAGTTTTCACCGGGCACGCAGCCTGGCAAGGGATCATGCCCTGCCAAAACTCAATGTCTGGTATGAGGGTCTGGTATTTAGGCACACTCGTCAGCTAACCGCATTAATGAAGGATCACGAACTTAAAGCAAGAGCTGCTCCAAACGGCCAAGAAGACGGACGATTGGTTTCGATTGTGAGTTTAGACACGGCGAAACGCATAAGCAGTGACTTAGGTCACGGCTTTTTTTGTGCGTTAACGAGCAATAGCCCGGCTCAAGTCTGTTGTGGAGATCAACTACGCGGATCCGGTAAATGCGCGCCTTCTGGGAAAAGTTACGCAGGGGTCTGGGGACTTTTAAGCAATGATTTTGATAAATGTCGAAAGTTTTCGCAGCGGCCAAACAGGCGGACTTAGATCAAGATTCGACGCGGGCGGGAAATCACCATCCGAGAGCGTGGCCCAGGACGACGGCGAAGACTGTCATAGCACCAAAGCCAAGTTCGCGGAGCCCCAGCTTTTTCGCTGTCACTCGTTTATCGAAATTGGAGAAACCGATTGTCGCGCGCAGCAGCAGGATCACTAGCGCAACAACTGCAAGAAACGGGACCAGGGCCTCACGCGCGGCGAGGATGATGAAAATCACCAACACGTGCGCAATGATAACCACAAGAGGTGATGCTGGTTTGCGACACAGGAGTCTGAGCCGAGCGCGGAGATAGAGAATTGTAGGCACGGTGCGCGCCGCTAAGATGGCCCACAGCCCGAACGCCGCCGGACGCGGCCAATTACCGGCTAGTGCAATTGCGGTAGCCACCGCACCTATGGAGATCGATCCAGCCAATTCAGCTGTCAGGGAGCGACTGCGGCCAACTGAATCCTGAAACAATTGGATGAACGCGATCGGCGCCGCAAATAGCAGTGGCAGCAAAAAGCCCGCACCACCAGTCTTGATGGCGAGGGCAAGAGCCAGCGTTGCGATGACGAAATAAAGAATGGCAAAGCGTGCCGCCAAAGCCGTCCGTGCTGAGCGTCGATTGCGGCGCCAGTCGCCGATCGCCAACTTGAAAGGATGCCGCGCGAGAAACACCGCCAACGCAGCGATAGAAAGAAATAAGCCCGCAATCGATGGCGCGAGCAACATTCCGAGCACAATAGGCTCGAACAAAAGTCCCCATCCGCCATGTTCCACCGGCAGAGCAATAGGCCTGAGGTGAATACGACGCGGCGCGCTGTTTATTTGACCAGCGGCGATCATATCTAATCAACCTTCCCTGCTTGCGGGTCGCTGAATCGCAGCGGCAGATTCTGCAACTCACGACGAATACCCTCGACGAATGCTACCTGTTCACCTGACGTTAGAAGTTTCGCTGGTAATTTGTAAACTAGTTTTTCTTCGACCTCATTATGAGATTCGAGTCGCTCGCGTACCGCGACAATGCTCCGCCGAACTTCATCCATTACCTGGTTCTGAGCTTTTGAGTGAGAAGTATCGATCATCGTACGGATAGTTTTGACTGAGGCCGCTAATTCATGCATGAAGAAATCATGGTCAGCACGGAGTTGCGAGATCGCCTGCTGCGTTTCTGCCGGCGAAAGAATTTCATACCTTTGCGCGGCAATGCCTTGAAGCCTGTTTAGTATTGTGGGGAATAAATGCAGGTTCTCAGCACGAATGTGCATCGCCAGTCGTGCCCAGAAAAGATCAAGGCGCGCGAAAACCGTCTGAGTATTCGCTTTGTCGAGCGCGGCAAGAAGTGCCTTCAGCAATTTGTCCAGCCGCTTATGATCATCGCCGAGCAGCTCTTCAACGGTTTGTGATTCTTTAGGTGATTGCACGTCGCTAATAGGTGAACGCCTCGGTTGGGAAGTGACTCAGCGCGACGCTTCGAGCTTTTGCAAAATGTCTTTCCGGCGGGCGCGCATCTCCGCGCCCAGCGCCTGAATCTCGCTAGCGGGCAAAACCCTTGCCGCGACTGGAAAGACCAAGGTGTTTTCGAGAAGAATGTGGGGGCGATAAAGGGCCGCGAGTTCTGCCACCAGTCCGCTGAAACAATCCAACTCTCTTGCGTCAGCCGAGCCATCACGCGGAAGACTTGAGACGAATTTATCGAATTCCACGTGAAGCTTCTCGGCTGTTCGGTGCTGTGTTTCAAGCTCGGACATCGCCGCCAGCGCGTCTTCTCCGCCGTCGCCGCCGCGCTCGCGCAGTCGAGGGAATAGGGAAATTTCCTCGTCCTCTGTGTGCTTGACACCTGGAATTGCAAAGTGTGCGCACGCCGCATCTATGGCACCGAACACTCGGGGCAGGGACTGGCGATCGCCAGCGCGAAGGATTTCGGCGGCACGTTCGAGCGCACTCAATTGTGCTTCTATCCTTTCGTGGCAATGCACCAGCAGTCTAAGCGGATCCGTGAAGTCCGGGATGTGAGACTGATTTATCGTCAACATGCTGCTTGTGGTCACCATTTCATTTGTCCTTTCAAACTGCGTTCCGGTCGAATAATGGTGCGTGAGATCGTACTCACGCATTGTCAATTATCATCTCGACTACCACCAGCGGGAAATGACTTATGTCACACTTGGAAAGCAAGTCCAGGTGATGCGTCGCGCGTTAAAGCTTGAACAAAAGCGGTGAAGCGCGTGATGATGACTTAATGACACTGGATAAGGTTGCCGCGCTTAGGCGCACTAAGCTTTTCGAAGAACTTGATGCGAACGCCCTACGACTGCTCGCCGAACGCGCCGTTGAACGACGGTTTCGAAAGGATGAAGTGCTGTTCGTTGCCGGTGACGAAGCGCATGGGCTTTATGTCATCGTTGAAGGCGCGGTGCGCGCCTTTCGCGTGAGTTTGGATGGCCGGGAGCAGGTCATTCATGTTGAGCGGGCTGGCGCAACTATCGCCGAGGTGCCGGTCTTCGATGACGGCACTTATCCATCGACTGCGGCAGCGGAAGAAGAAACAACCACACTGTTCATCGATAAGCGAGATGTACGGCACCTCTTTTTGGAACATCCTGAGATCGCCCTCGCCGCGCTCAGGGTCTTGGCAGGGCGGCTCAGGCGTTGCGCCGAACTCGTAGAAGCTCTCTCACTACGCGAAGTGGGCCAGAGACTTGCGCGGTTTCTCCTGGCTGAAGCGCGTAGAAACGGCACGCGGACAGAGACCGGCATTAGTATCAACCTCACTCAAACCAACCAGCAGATTGCTTCACGCATTGGTTCGGTGCGCGAGGTAATTTCTCGCGCCTTCACTCGCCTTCAGCACGAGAAGCTGATCGTCGTCGAAGGCCGCCATCTTATAATCCCTGATGAAGCGGCACTGGAAGCGTTCGCGGAGCAGCGCTGAGCAGGTCGAGGTGCCTGAACCCGGTATTCAAGATGAGTGACATAAGTCATCGCCGTTGACAGCTTCCCGCCATAAATTCTCTCTCATGAAGAATTTTTCTTCCCACATTCCGAGGCAGGTTGGAAGTTTCGGATTGGTGCGCCCAGCAGCGCAGAGCCAGACACAACGGAAAGGAACACAATGATTAACTCATCAATGACGGTGCGCGAGGTCGCGATTGAATTACCACAATCCACCAGACTCTTTGAAAAACTCAAGATTGACTATTGTTGCGGTGGCAACCGGCCGCTCACCGAAGCCTGCACCTCAGCGGGCCTGGAAATCAACGATGTGATCGGGATGTTAGAGGCTGCAATCGAGAGTGATACCTCCGAAAACGGGGCGCTAGACTTTCAAAATGTCTCCTTGACGGAGCTAATCGCTCACATACTCAATGCGCACCATGTCTTCACCAAGCAGGAAATGACCCGGCTTGAGTTACTGTCGAAAAAAGTAATTTCCGTCCATGGTGACAATCACCCTGAACTACTTAAAGTGGGCGCCCTGTTTGATACGCTGTGCGCCGATCTCAACCCGCACATGTTCAAAGAAGAGCAGATCCTGTTTCCCTACATATTGGCGCTCGCAAGCACCAGCGTTGAGAACAGCACAGCGCCATTCGCGCCGTTTGGCACAGTCAACAATCCCATTCGCATGATGATGACGGAACATGATGCGGTGGGTGAGATCTTGCGCGAGCTACGCACCACGACCTCAGACTACAGCACCCCCGCGGACGGCGGTATTAGCTACCGCACGCTATATGAGGCGCTGGAAGGATTTGAGAAGGATCTCCATCAACATATTCATCTGGAGAACAACATTCTCTTTCCTCGAGCCGTCGAGTTGGAAGCTCGGATGACTGCCTAATATTCGAACCTGGTGCGCCAATAACAAACAATGAATAAGGTCGATACAATTACTGCCGAAACATTTCTTCCCGATCTTGTCTCTCTGTATCCTTCGACGCGCGCGGTGTTTGATCGCTATGGTCTGCACGGCTGTGGCGGTCAGTTAGGACCCCGCGAGCAGATTGGCTGGTTTGCCCGGCTGCACGGAGTGCCGATCGAGGAACTTCTTTCTGAGTTGAGCGATGCCGCGAAGCTGTCGTCTGCGGCAGTTGTCGAGTTTTCGCCATCCATTGCAGACACTATTTATCGTCCTTTCTTTTTAGCTGGAATCGCCACGGTGCTAACTCTCGGCTGCATGTGGGGAGCGATCAATCTCCTCACCATCGGCCTTCAGCAAAATTTCGGCAGCGTTAACTATTCATGGGTGCTCGCACACGCGCATGCGATGGTCTTTGGCTTCGTTGGCTTCTTCATCATGGGTTTCGCTTATCAGGCGTTCCCGAGATTCAAGCACACGACTCTGTGGCGACCGCGACTGGCCTTCTCAGCATTGCCGCTGATGATTGCCGGAATTCTGTTACAAACAGTCGCCCATTTGTTGTCGCCTCCGTCTCTGTCGCTAGAGATTCTCGCAGCGACAATCCAGATGGCCTCGGTAGTCATTTTCGGCATGGCAATCATCATGACGGCACGGCTGGCTAAGAAACCCGAGGCCTATGATCGGTTCGTATGCGCCGCGCTTGGGTGGTTCGTGCTGGCAGCAGTCGCCAATCCGGTAATCTTCAAGTTGTTTGAGCTGGCAGGAAGCCGGCAGGAACTGCTTTTCAATCTTGCCACTTTCAATATTCCTTACCGTGATGTGCAGTTGCTGGGGATCGCGGTGGTCATGATTCTTGGAGTCTCGTTGAGATTGCTGCCTCACGCCTACGGTCTGCGTGAGCCATCGCGCCGGTGGCAGGCATTTCTTTTTTGGGGTCTCAATGGATCAGTCCTCGCGGGTATCGTGCTGTTCGTTGCTGGTATGGCCAGTGGCAATCATTGGCTATTGATGATTCAGTGGCTGACGACAATCGTCCTCTTCGTGATAGCAGTTGTAACCCCGTTTCAGTACCGGCTGTTCGGCGCGGTGCCCCAGAACGAAAGGGATCGCGGCTTGAAGTTTATTCGGGCCGCTTACGTCTGGTTTATCGTAGCGACAGCGATGCTCGTGCTCACTCCCGTCTACAACTTTGGAATCTACATGCCGGTCACCGGCTCGCATGTCCCGTTCTCGCATGCGTTCTTTGGAGCCTATCGCCATGCATTAACGGTGGGCTTCATCCTGATGATGATTGTCGGTGTATCGAGTAAGGTCGTGCCCACGCTGTCAGGTGTGGATGTGCGGCGAGCGCGTTCGCTTTGGCCGACGTTTCTGTTGCTTAACCTCGGCAATTTGACCCGCGTCTCTTTCCAGATTGCTACCGACTTCTCGCCTGCTGCCTATCGAATCATGGGCATTTCAGGTTTTATCGAAGTCATCGGGCTGACGCTGTGGGGATATGAACTCTTTGCGAATATGCGAGCGGGAAGGAAACTCGAAAAGGAGTCCGGTTGGCTAAAGACGCTTGGCCAGTTTGAGATCACGCCGAGCACCAGAGTGGGTGACGTGCTGGCTCGCTATCCGCAGTCACTTGAAATCTTTGTGCGACGAGGGTTCACTCCACTACAAAATCCTGTGTTGCGCAAAACGATGGCCCGCGTGATCACGATTGAACAGGCTTGCCGCCGCGAAGGCGTTGACTTGATTGGTTTACTCGATGAGCTTGAGCAGATGGTATTGGATGAAAGAGCCAACTCAGTGCCATTAGTTTCTATCGCGGGAACAAACCAAGCGCAGTTGGTCTAAGTAGCGGTATGCTGTCGCAAGCCAGCCGGCAATTAGCCGACGAGCACGTTGCGCTGGATAAAGTGCTGAGACAACTTCAGGTGGCGCTGGACACCGGCGATGTCGGAGCTAGCCATGCCAAACTGGATCTGCTCTGGGCGCGGCTCGCAGTCCATATCCGCGCCGAGCATCTCCATCTCTTCCCCGCTGTCATAAATGGTTTGAGTGACATGACCGCCGCTCACTCGGTCGCGCCTACGCTTAATCAAGGACGACTAGCGATTAAGCGATTGCGCGCGGATCATGATTTCTTCATGCACGAGTTAGCGCAGACAATCGGTATCCTGCGCGATCTGGTTAAAACCACAGTCCGCCGGGCCGTCGACGAAGCGATGAGAACAGTCCGCGACGCCGTTCTCGACATCGAAAAGCGTCTCATCATTCACAATGAATTAGAAGAAAGTCAGATCTATCGTTGGGCGAAGACTATTCTGAATAAGCAGGAAACAAGCAGACTTAGCCACGCGAATAAATGCTGAGCTCGCCAATCGACCGTCAAGATTTTCGCTGGACGCATGGTCAAATCATTAAGGGCTTCGCGGTTGATTCGGTATAAGCGAGCGCTATCATTCTGTGTCACAAATTAGACTCACCAAATCTAAAGGTCGGTAAATGAGGCCTGTCTTACTAGCAATCTCCGCGAGTGCGGCAAATTCTTTTCTCTCGGTGTTACTCATGCCATAACGTGCCGAAGCCCATCATTTCCGGATCGGGCGTCCCGTAGTACGGTATAGGTATCGAACGCTTCGCCAAACAGTGTGACTGTTGCGGGCGCCGGAGTAGCAGTGAAAGCAACGAAGAGTTGATTGCGATCGTGTTCGCGGATGATCCGAGCAATCTCCTCTTCTTCATCTTCGGGTTCCTGCTCGGCGTCTGCATCGGCAGCATCAACATCAACCTTTTCCCGAAAAGGCTTGCGGATCGCCGTGGCCATCCTGCCTTCCTGAGAGCGGTGCGCCTCATCGATCAAGAAGGCGACGCGGAGTTGTTTCAGTGCCGGGTCGTTTTCAATCTCCTTCAAAATCCACGCAAACTCTTGTGCTCGCGCACGAGGAACGCCGCAATGTGGTTCTGAAAAGTGATCTCGGGTGGGGCAGGCATAGCTACTCATTGGGCCGGGTCGCAGACTTGGGGCGAATCCAAATCTTCTTGATCTGGCCTTCGCTATAGATAACCAGGGGCGTGCCCGTTTTTGCGGCTAGCTCACGCGCCCGCCGCCCGGCGCGCCGTAAAGCGGCTTCCACACCTTTAATTCTTTCCTTGGGGCTGGTGTCTTTTCCCTGCTTCATGACTTGGGCGTTGGGTGACGCCAAGCCCAGTTGAGGCGATCGCTCTCCAGCGGCTCGGCGTCCGGTACTGCACTTAGGTAACGCTCGAAATCTTCGCGGCGTCCTGAGGCGGCTTCGCGGCGGAGATAATCCATCGTCAACACCACCGCGAGCTTTTCACCAGCGGCGCTGGCGAGGAACTGACTAACAGTGTAGCCTTCACTGGCAGCGAGGTCTTCGATGCTCTTCTTCAGCGAATCCGGCATTTCGATGGTCACTGTACTCATGATCGACTCCGTATCATGCTAAGGAAATCACGCGGGGTGATGGCGGTAATGCCGAGTTCCTCCGAGCCGTGAAAGTCCTTCACGTTATGGGTAACAATATAACGGCAGCCCGCTCCTCACGATGCGCCGGAATACGCAGCTCGATGCTATGGCTTCGCTTTCTTTGGCTTGCGCTTCAAAGCATCCAACAACGCGCGTTCTACCCAGGCGGTTACAGTGATTCCTTCCAAGTCCGAATTCTTATAGGTCCGAGTCAGCAGGTCAATAGGCAGCCGCCAACTAACTGTCTTTCGGATGGTTTGGCTCGTTGGGGGTCTGCCTGACCCTGGTCGTCTGCCACCTCTAGGCAACGGCTCTCTTCTCCGCCTTCTTTGTTCGTCTTATCAGGCCCTGTTGAACGCCTAACTGCAAAGACATGTCCTTAAGCGCCAGATATAGTTCACTCTTCAGAACGTCTATATGAGACCTTCGTCCCTTGTAGATCGGAGATCTCATACCGAAAGCAAACTCATCAAATGAGAACCACTGCGTATTCTCCTGAAATTTCTTTAATGCTTGTCTGTAGAACTTCTTCTCTTCAAGAGTCAGGTCGTCTAGATTAATCCTTACTCCAGTTTCCAAGTTCACATATTCCATGTTCAACTCCCCCTTCCAATTGGGGTATCCATCAAAGAGTCAATCACAGTTTCTTGATCTCAGAGGATCAAGATTTTTCTTCACCTTCATCAGCGTTGCCTACAAAGAGCTTTATCAGGCCCAGGGGCAGACTCTACCTGACCGCGCTTACTTCACGAGCTCAAAACGAACTGCGTGCCATTCGAAATACATGGTGTCTTGCCTGAACCGTCGCCGGGCCACTTGGAGGAAGCCTCGAAGTTGATCAACCTCCTCATCGGCTCCAACAACCGCCACTATCCATCGGTTCTGATCAGAGTGACCTTCCCACCACCCCGCTACAACTCCCAAATCCGTAAATCCTGTAACGAATCTCGTAATTTCCTCGCGCCACCAGTCCCAAATATCTTCGTCGAACTCATTCCCTTCGTTATCCCTCAAGGGGAAAAACATCGTTACTTTAAAGCATTCTGTACTCTCGTCCATGTTTGTCCTTTTCGAAACAACAAACCACTGGCAAAAATATCCCACAGACGTTTGAAACTGTCAAGACGTTTTCAAAGACAGGCCTCGTTTCAAGGTTTTGAACTTTCTCTTCATATATCCATCTTTCTCAGTGGGGAACTTGAGCAGGTCACGATGCATTCTGATCCTTATGACGGAGAAACTCAGGAGGCATAGCTAAGGTGCTCTGGCGCGAGGTCTGTTAAAAGTCTCCAATACTTAGCTTCGGCCGGTCGAGATTTCTCAAGCCATTGTCGTTCCGTGTTAGTTAGCGAATCGTGGCACAGCGTGTCTTCAAGCACCAAGCGAGATCGCTCCAGAGTTGATTCCATACTGCGAAGCCATTCGGCCTTCTCAGTTTCTCCTCGCTTCTCAGCGACTCTACGGGCGACCGAGGTTAGAAAGCCAAGCCTGTTTTGCAGGTCCCTAACTTTGACCTCCTTAATTAACGATTCCCAGTCCAAATCGGCGTATCTAAGCAGTAACCAGGGTAGCGCCTCGGTAAGTCGACTATTAAGGTCTCGGGCACTCAACGCGGAAAGCAAGACTGCCGCGGGATTCTTCTTTCGGCCGGCTTTGAGGTGAGAAAACGCGGGGTATCCCAAAGCTGCGAGATCAGCTGCTAGAGCAGCCTCGTTTTTGAGTTGGACGGTATTCCAACCAGTCTCAACTGGCAATGTTACAGCGGACAAACCATACGCTGTCGCGGCCTTACGAGCCAATTTTTCAGGCACGCGTCGTAATTCTTTCTCCAATAAAGAAAGGTAAGGTTGAGACACACCTAGTCGAGAGGCTGCCTCTTCCTGAGTCCAACCCTTCCGTTCTCTTCCTGTTCGTAGGTGCCTTCCCGTCATCGGAACTCCGAGCAAAGAGGATTACACGGTTTGTAATATTGTCAAAATCAAACAGAGTAAATAGGGCGGACAGCGTCCCAGCGATCAAAGGAGAAATTCAGAGGAGAAGAAGAAATGAGATTCTTGCTTGGAGTACTCGTTGGCTACAGCATGCGAGGCAAAAGGAAACTACTAATCACAATCCTTGCAACCGTAGCGTTCATTGTCTATATAGTCTTGCCGGCAATCGCTCTCTTGGCGCTCCGTTTGGACGTACAACAGGAGCGCCAGTCGAGACCAGCTCAAACCAAGGTCCCGGCGCTCAAAGGATTGAGTTATGAAGACACCAAACTTCACGCCTCTAGCTTGAACATTCGACTGTTGGCGACACGTGGCGACCTACCACCTCAGCCCGGACTGATTATCGATCAAACTCCCACAACCTAGCGAGGCGGTGGGTTACGGCTACCCTGTTGGCGTTACTATTACTAAAGCGGATTCCCATGGCGATGGTCCGTAATGGCACGACTCTTACCCACAGCCCAGGGACCAGCCATTTCATTTCGTTTGCAGCTGGTGTACGTGCTGCATGCCTTCCAGAACAAATCAAAGAAAGGCATTGCGACACCGAAAACTGGTGTTGATCTCATCAAGAAACGGTTAGGGTTGGCGGAACAGACTTGAATGAGCGGAACCTTTCGACGATGATGACGCAGTTCATCTTCGAGCAGTCGGGGAAATCGGACACCGAGTGTCGGCTAAATTAATCGATAGCAGCATGCTGAAGTTTTGCGAAGCAACAAAATAGATCCTCGATCACAAACCTCCAACAGCACCTGACGATGACAAGACCGCTACATAAGACACTCTCTGCTGCGCGGCTAGAAGAATTGATCGACGAAGCTACGATAGATTGTTACGGCGAAGGTGAAGAGCACACGGGTCTGCTCACCATGATTGAAGAGTATGTCGTCTGCCCGTTTCGCGCGAAAGTAATTGGCGAGACTGTTGAAGTCACCTGCTTTCGCTGGCCTGACTCCGGTTACGGTCTGCTTGCCATCTGCCGCCGGAACGAAAAGACACATCCGGTAGACATAGACTCGCTTGAATGGATCGAGCCGTTACCGGAAGGCTATGAATGGATCGCCGCTTACCAGGCGTGGCGAAAGCGCATGAACTGACAAAGTCGTGGGCGGAAGCTGCACGGATACCAGCATGGCAATCGAATACATAAACAGAAGCGGCGAGAAATATTATCTGCACGTCGGTGCGACGAAGACTGGCAAGCCGAAGTATTACGTCGCGCTGCACGCCCGTGGCGCGCTCGCCGATGCGATCCCGGATGGCTTTGAGATCTACGAGAGCCCGAAAGGGCAGGTATCCCTACGAAAGATCCTGCCAAAACTGATCTTTGACGAGGAACTAATCTTTGTCGAACGAGAACTGGCGCGTATTGCGCGATTGAAAGACAGCCAGGTCGAACGTAAGCTAAAGATCTTGACGGTGTATGTCGCGGATCGGAAGGAAGACATGGTAAAGGAACTTTCCGCGGTGATGCCGTGGCGTTGGCAAGTTGGTAGGGATAGCATATCGGAGCGGTTTTGGTCATACGAAGCTCAACTTCAGTTCGCCCTCGTTAATGAGCAGAAGCGACAGTTTCAGGCGCGGCGTTATTGCTATCTGGGACGAATAAACGATTGGCTCGACATCGGCGACCGTGGCCCACTTGCCAAGTTGGCAAAGCTATACATCAAGCAACTGGGCCAGGAATCGTACTATGAACTCTTCTGACCCTGATGAACAAATCACAACCATCATCACTTTCGAGGAGCAGATTCGCGGCTGGATGTCTCTGGCGAAAGCTCGCTCGCTCACGCAACAGGTTGCTGCCTACCGGTAGACTTCTAAAACTAAAAGTGACTCAAAGGTGAAACTGGTAACTAAACTGACCAGATGTAACCGAGTTTTTCCAGGCCCTGCCGAAAGCTTTGCTCGTGCTTCGAGGACACCACGAGATAGCAGTCGCCGGCGCGCAGGCAAAATGCTTTCGTGGCTTCGGCGCTGGCGATGGTTTCGGCCAGAGTTGGGTCCGCGCATTCGATTAACCGAGCTTCGCCGCGATCTTTGACTGCGACAGCGCGGTTAACCGCCTCAATGAAGAACTTGCTGACGGTGTCAGGCAGTGGTTGTTCGTCGCGCGACTGCAGGAATTCAGTGAGCACGTTGCTGTCGTGGCCGCCTTCAATTGCTCTCAGCGTCCTCACCGTGCTGAGCGACCACTCGGTTTCCGAAATCCGTTCGGCAATCAACTCGAGCATAGTCAGTTCATCGACTGAGAGTTCGCCTTTGACGATCAGTCGCAAGCTTGGCATCACGCTGAAAGATGTTGTCGAGCTGATAGGTTTGGGAGAATATTCGGTGGTAGATCCCAAACAGTACGTGCCCAGAGGCGTCAGTCTGAAGTCTCGAAGGCCGTCGTAACGACTGAGGAAATAGAGGCTGTCAGTGCCCCAAATCTCGCGGAAATCATCGCGCGCATTAACCGGGGAGTCATACCCGACATCGATTATTCCCAGGGTCGCCGCATACTCAAACAGCAGGCAGAAAATGTACCGGCCCTGGAGAATCTCCCAGTCGTGATAACCCTGATGGCCCAGGCTGCCGTAATGCGAATCGCTGATGTAGAGATCCCAGGGATTGCGCGACACTTCAAAGTAATGATTGGACGCCTGCATGAAGCGAAAGAACTCGTCCACTTCGATCCATTCGCCCAGCGGGCATTTCTGCAAAGCAGCGCTAATCACTTTGCGTCTGGTGACGACTGAACTGAAGGTGGTCTGAGCTCTTCCTTGTTGTCCTTTGATCGCTTCGATGCGCCGGAACTCGTCGAAGCCGGTGTACTCGGCCCACCGCTTCCAGATGACACTCATCGTTTCGTGGGGAGGTGCGGCCAGTGCTTTATCACCCGCTTTGGTGAGCTTCAGGCGCTTGCCATCTTTCACCACGAGCTTGGCGGCTTGCAGCAGCAATGGCCAGGCAAAGGATTTGACTGGGCCAACCTTATTAGCAGCTCTGCTGATCTCCGCGGCCGTGTGTTCAGGCGAGTAGAAGTCGCCGCCGGTGAGCACTGCTTCAATCGCCTTTGCGCAGGCCTTGCTGGGCAGTCCGGTCGTGTCACCGACTCGCAGCTTTCCCTCACGCGCCAACAGCAATATCAGCTTTAGATCGCGCTGCGCTGCTTGCTCCATCGCAACCGTAGCCGCGCTATCTGATTCATAGTCTTCCGGTGCGTTTGCTTCACTGTTCGCGTCTTCGGCGGGGTGGGCCGCGCTAGTCCTGAGCTGGGCTGCCTCAGGTGCGCGCACAAACTCTTTGAGACGCAAGCTCGCTGGCTATGCCGCGGGGATGAAGGAGCAGCCGGGCAAGCGTCGGCCCTTTTTTGGAATGTGCATAGTAGTAGTAGTGCTCGCTCCCGACGTCGGGGAGTTGATCGTACTTCGCCTTAAAGCGAGCTTCGTCAAACGTGAGGCTCGGTGAATGGATTGTTTCCGCTAGCGCAGCCTGTTGAATCTGATCGAGCTGGCGCCACAACTCGCGCAACCTGTCGCCTTTCAGATGTCCCGCGATGAGGCTGATGAGTTCAGCTTTGCGGATGATCCTCTTGTCTCCACCGAGAAGCTTGGCGAACCATTTCAGAGTCTCCGCCGTTTCTCGATCAAGCCCATCTCGGATCGACATCCCCTGCGGCGAATTAGACGATGAGATCATGTGGTTCTTACTGCCTTTGTTTAGTGAAGATCTAATGAGTTGTTACCACTATTCCGCAATTTACCTAATTCTTTACCTAATTAGTAGGTAACTTACCTGAATTCAGTAAACAGTCCAAAACCCGGCTGATTTACGGCGTTTTTCGCCAAACTGCGCCAGGACCCCCGGCCAGAGGGCTCAACTTTTCCGGCTGCCTTGAGCTCTTTGAGGCGACGCCCAATGAGATCCAGACCAACGCCGGGAAAAATCTTCTGAACATCTGAAACCCTGAAGTCGCCGGATAATCGATCACCCCCTTAATTCACTACAAGGCTCCCCTTTGAAAGAATGCCTTCCATCGTTTCCATCCCTTCTTTGGCTTTCAGTTCCTGGTAGCTTTAGTCTCGGTGTTGCCAGCACTGCAATAGTTCATCAACCCGGCCTTTGACCTGCGCTCTGGCGTCGGCGCGGTCCCATTCCGCTGCGAGCAGTTGATCGTAGTTTGTTTCGCGGTGTCGAATATGCGCCGCTACCGCCAGCAGCACGGCGGTTTCGTCGAAACTCTTAGCTGCTGCTGAACGACCGACACGCCCACTGTATTTACGACAGGCGTGTTCGGCGATCTTCAACTCTCGTTTAGCCGGACAAGCGGGAAAAAGTTCGCGGATTCGTTTGGCAAACCGTTCCACATAGCTATGGTCCAGCTCCGCTCGTCGTTCTCTTTCCCGTCGAGCGCGACGCTCTCTGGCTTCCGCGTCGGCCAGGCATTCAGCTTCCGCCTCGTCCAATGCGCTCTCTTCAACTAACAGTCCCTGCCGCTCGTATCGCCCACGCGCTTTGCTGAATTTCAGAACTACCGCTGAAAGCACCGAATGCTTCCGCGCTCGTCTGGTTAAGGCCGCATCTCCGCTGGGAAGAAAAACCAACTCGTCGAGGTCGGCGCACGCCAGACACAAAGCGCCTTTGTTCTCTTCCAGAGTAATCCACGCTTTGCGTCCTAACTCTTCGCCGCATTCATCGCATTTGGAGTCGCGCAGCGAAATAAACACCTTAAGGTCTTGCGCCTTCCTCGTCCCTCCTGACTCAACCGTATGAGCCGGTGGCGTTCGCTTTCCCTGACGCGCTTCGGCGAGAGCCTCGATACCTTCGCTGAGTTCGGCAAACTGGTCCCGCTTAAGGTTTCGCGTTGTTTGGGTCTTGACGGAGCTCTTCATCGTTTTAGACGGATTATACTGAATCCGCTACCATGCGCACGCTTCGAATAGCGAGTCGGCATGAGAACCATCATGGACATCCATTCAGGTCACCGCGAACACTATGTTAAGTTGGTCATATGAATCGGAAGAGCATCCGTTACGGAACCAAGCTGCCGGTATCGTTTAGCGGTCAGGAACTGGAAGACATCCGCGCATGCACTATGGTCGGCGAGGAGTTTGGCCGACATGCCGTCGTCGAGGGCAAGCGATTGCGCCTTGACCTGTCACTCGAGGACATCGAGGAAATTCAGGGGCACGTCGCTGCCGAAGCGAATCACACCCGCGATGCCAAGCAGCGACAACGGCTGGACAAACTGTTCGAGAAGTTTCAGAAATTCCTCGATCGGTACGATGATCAGGGATGAGTCCCGTGACGAGCCATGCGTGCCGGGAACTTCGTTACCTAGTCTAATACCTAATTAAATAGGTATTACCTATTTAGCATTTTTTCTCCGACTTTTCCGCCATTTGGCAGCAGGCCGCGAGCGATGTCAGCGGATGACATCGGCCGCGGGGGACGCGGCACCGCAATTCGCGTGACGCGATGCCCTGAAACCTCGCCTCGCTCATACGCGAGCGCCTGCTTAGCAGACTTCGTCAATTCGGCGAACGTCTCATCCGTCATGTGTCGGCTCTTAGTCTTCTTTCTGCTCATGTCACGCTTCTCTCTTGATGCTGAACTGGTGAAGCTAATTCACGCAGTCGCTTACTGAAGATCGGAGTCTCCACAAACGTGTAGTGAACCCGCCTCTCAGGTGTACGGTAACATCCGACACAGTAGGACTGATGTCAAGTCTTGCCCCTAGCCAGAAAGCAAAATGATGTAATCGGACGGCGTACCGCAGGGTTAGACTACGCGCAAGCATTGCGCTATCGAGTCTTCAGACAGCAGCAATTGCTACGCTGGAATGTGTTACACTATTTTGCGCAACTCAATAGTTGATCACACTTAATCTTACTGAAGAATAGGCTATGAACGACGACGCCTCTCTCATTGCCAATTGGACGCCGGAGCAGGTTGCTATCGCCCAGCGTTGGGTGGAAACCTGGAAGCTTGCAGGTCCGGAGCTGGAGCGTATCCGGCGGAAGGAAATTCGTGAACTCGACACCCAGCGAACGATCGCGTTGCTCTGCGGCGCCGCTGACTATACGCGTCCGCCTCGCGCGCCCAAGCCGTTTTCGGGTCTTGTCGAGCAACAGCGATTGTTCATGAAGGCAGCGCGCCGTGACTGAGGTTATCCTGGCCGCTGCTGAGCTTCAGGCTCTCTGCCAGTCGCAAGACTGGCAATTCTGTTTCATTGGTGGAATCGCCCTGCAACCGCCCCAATCGACTCGGTCACTTGAAGAATGCGACGGGTATAGTCGTACGCGGAATAGTAATCAACAAAGCCATTTGTCCGCGTCGCGTTTGCGATGGAACGGCGATACGGGGCAAGGTCGACGCCGGCGGGATTGATTCGCGGCTTCAAGGAGGAGGCGGTTGCGCAGGTGTGGGTTTTCGATCGCTTCGCGCGCCAGCATGGCGACCAGAATATCTTTATCTTGCCGCTCAAGATAGGCAAGTAGATCATCTTCACTTGCTGCCCGTTTTCGTTTCTTGCCGGCCTTGCCCTTGGTTTCCGTGTCTGGTTCAATTGAAGCCAAGCCAGCAGCAACGAGGTGTTTACAGAACTCACCCTCAAGGCCAATCGGGCAGTCACACGAATACTCGATTTCGCGCTCGCCTGAACGGAGCGTGACGGAATAGTCGGCTTGACCACTGACGATCGCCGTCAATACCGCCTTGTGCGTGGCGAGACTATGCACGCGGCCGTCTTTGAAATAGGTTTCTCCGCGCGCGAATGAACGATTGGTTGCCAGTCTCTTGAGCTGAAGAAGATTGATCGCCACCATAATTATTTCGGTTAATGGTCGAGCAAGGTGCTGTATCCCGATTATCAGTTTACCATTTTGGCTACCAGGTTTTCCGCTCAAAGACCAGCTACCAGAAACAAGCTCAGTCACTTGCTTCGCACGACCGTTGTTGGAATCAGAGCAGTTTTCCCGTAGCCAGCGTCTATACGCGACTTGCGTAGCGGGAGCCGTTTAGAGTATCGACTCGGGGCCCCCCAAGTTGCGGACCAAACTGTTCGAGCAATCTGGCGGTGATACCTATCAATAAACGAGGGGTTGGGGAAACAGACTCCAGAGTCCAAGCGCACTCACGCGTCCAGGAGCACTTCAGGATGTAGCTTGGCAATGGTCAGTAACTTGAGCGCCGCATCGCTCGGCACTCTTATTCCTTGCTCCCAGGCCTGCACAGTTTTCGGGCTGACATTCAACACCCGAGCAAAAACAGATTGAGAGTAGTTCAGTTGTTGCCGTATGCGTGCGATGTCAGCGGATGACATCGGCCGCGGGGGACGCGGCACCGCAATCCGCGTGACGCGGTGCCCTGAATCCTCGCCACGCTCATACGCGAGCGCCTGCTTAGCAGACGTCATCAATTCGGCGAACGTCTCATCCGTCATCGGTCGGCTCTTGGTCTTCTTTCTGCTCATGTCAGGCCTTCTCTCTTGATGCTGGCAATGATCTTTCCCAAAGCTTCCGTCTGCGCTGGGCTCAAATCGCTCTGCTCGTTCTTCGCAAACAGAAATATCAAATGGATTCGTCCCGCGTGCGTCAGATAAAGATAGATGTATCGAAAACTCCCGCTCTTCCCCCTGCCAGATTTCGTGTCGGCGACTCTGCCTTTCCTTGCGCCATGCAGCCCTCGCACAATAGGCCATCGCTCCGGATTTTCGACTAACTCCGCTTGCAAGGCGCCTCTAATGTCTCCGGTGAAGCTAACTCACGTAGTCGCTTACTGAAGATCGGGGTCTCCACAAACGTGTAATGAACTAGCCTCTCCGGCATACGGTAACATCCTACACAGTGGGACTACGAAGTCAAGTCCTTTATGCCAAAGCTAATTTGAGGGAATTTAATAACAACCCCCGCTAGGCGGGCTTATTTCAGCATTCAGCGGATTGCTGAAATAAGGCAGGAACGGGCTCAATACGTCTGCTCCGTCCCGGGGCACGACGGAGTGCGAACCATGCGCGCTGGCGTTCATGGTGAGTGCCCCTTGATTCCCACAGGGGGACTCGAAGTAGAAAAAACAAGTAATTGCGCTACACAGACTTAGATAGGTAGCGGCCGTTGTGATGGACAACCAAGGGACAACGGAGTGCGCACGGTGCAGACAGTGCGGGCACTAAGTGGACACTAAGGTGAAAAGTGAATGGATTTGCTTGGGAATACTGAAGAAGTGTGGTGCCGAAGGGGGGACTCGAACCCCCACGAGTTACCTCACACGCCCCTCAAACGTGCGCGTCTGCCAGTTCCGCCACTTCGGCATTCTTGTCAGATAACAATTTCGGGGTAATGGGCCAGTTTGATGTCGGATAACTTCAGCTTGTCGTTCCGAGGGGCAAACTGGTGTATGTCGACAGATCTCCTCGAAACGGACCCACTACCACCTTCGGAGAGCAATTATAGCGGTAATAGTGTTGCACGCAACCAGCTCAAGCGATGGAATTCTGAAGCGAACCGGGTCTCCAGAACCAATATTCGTTTCCGCGCTTAAGCAAGGCAAAATTTCGCGTTACTTCGATTTTGCATTCGTGTTCGCAGCCGATTTTGCATTGCTGTTCCCACTCTGGCTGGGCTTGCCTGAAGGCGCAGCCGCACTACTGCTGGGTGAAGCAGTCTGCGCTGGAGTTGTCGTCGCAGGAGCAATCGATGCCGCCGGCGACGGGGACGGCGACGCCTGAGTCTCCGGCACAGTCGACTGTAGAACGGAGTGGGATCCGGTTACCGCTGGCAAAGAAAGCATCAACGCAATCAGCATAAATGCGGCCGAGGCTCCGATGGTAATTTTAGCGAGAATGCTTGCGGTACCACGAGGACCAAAAGCGGTGCTCGAAAGACTGCTGGAAAAGAGCGCACCCGCATCTGATTTACCTGGCTGTAATAACACCACGACAACCAAAATCAGACAATCCAGGATGAACAATCCGTATAAGACGTAACTTAACAATGCGTGCTCCAATCAGTTAATGAAGACTAGTAAATAGTAAATGGTGAACGGTAAATAGTAAACGGTGAATGGTAAATGGTAAATGCGTTCGCGCGGTTCAAGCCAAATCGGCAATTGGCAATCGGCAATGCGAACGTCCGGTCAGGCGCCCTTGTAATTGACAATCTGAGCAAAGCTGTCCGCCTTCAGACTAGCTCCTCCCACGAGGGCGCCATCGATGTCCGGTTGGGCCATCAATCCGGCGATATTCTCTGGTTTCACAGATCCGCCGTAAAGTATTCTCAGGTCTTTTGCCGCCTCTTCAGAATGTCTTTCCGCGAAGGCGCCTCGGATAAACGCGTGCATATCCTGAGCTTGCTCCGGCGTCGCCGTACGACCAGTGCCTATGGCCCAAACCGGTTCGTAAGCAACGATGATGCGGTCGAGATCCGAGGCTATAAATCCGCTCACTCCGCCACTTAACTGGCCGCGAACAACAGCTTCAGCAGTTCCCTCGTCACGTTGAGTGAGGCTTTCGCCAACGCACAAAATCGCTTTCAAGCCAGCGGCAATCACTGCCTGCACTTTGTGATGAACTGTTTCATCCGTGTCACCATAGAACTGGCGCCGCTCCGAATGGCCCACAATTATATAAGTAGCACCAACATCTTTAAGCATGAAAGCCGCGACCTCGCCCGTGTGTGCTCCTTCCTCGTTTTGCGCTGCACAGTTCTGGGCCGCAACCTTGATGTTCGAACCTTCCAGACGGTCAGATACTGTTTTTAACGCTGTGAAGACCGGAGCGATGACAACATCGCAGTGATTCGCGTTCGAGACCAAGGGCTTGAGGGCAACGGCAGTGTCAACAGCCTCGCTCAGCGTTTTGTACATCTTCCAGTTTCCGGCTATTACAGGACGGCGCATAAAAAAGAATTGGTCTTAGGTCTTTGGTCTTTGAACTTTGAGCTTGGTACTTTGAGCTTTGCAACTTTAGCGTCGTCTCATTAACACTGGGCTTTAGCCCGGTGGCCAAGCATAGCTCTCAGAGTGGAAACCGTTTCAACGGTTTTTTCGTTTAGCGATCCCTTGAGTGCGAAACCGTTGAAACGGTTTCCACCATCACGAGTCACTTTGGTCACCGGGCTAAAGCCCCGGTGTTAATCACACCAAGCCAAAGTTTGATAGCACCAAGTTCCAAGTACAAAGTACAGAGCCTCAAAGACCCAAGACCAAAAACCTAAGCCCGCTGTTCGCTTAACGCTGCTACGCCCGGCAATTCTTTCCCTGAGAGAAACTCGAGTGTTGCGCCGCCGCCGGTCGATATATGTGTGATGCGATCCGCCACTCCCGCCTGAGTGATTGCCGCCACTGAATCGCCCCCCCCCACAATCACTGTGGCGCCCCGGTCCGCCGCTTCCGCGACTGCTCGCGCTATGCCGATCGTGCCCTGGTTGAAAGGTGGTTCTTCGAAAACGCCCATTGGTCCATTCCAAATGATCGTCTTAGCGTCATTGAGGGCATTGGAAAAATGCGCTACCGTCTCGACTCCAATGTCCATTCCCGCATGGCCAGCGTTTGTAAACTCAATTGGTATTGTCTTCGCAATAATGTGTTCGCCCTTTACCGGTTCGTAACTATCAACCACTTGATGATCGGTCGGCAGCAACAGTTGGATTCCCTGCTCTTCAGCGCGGCCTTTCAGATCAAGTGCCGTTTGTCTCATGTTGTCTTCGACCAGCGACTTGCCGACCGTAAATCCCTCTGCTTTAAGAAAAGTATAGGCCATCGCACCGCCAATCAGGATCTTATCTACCTTGCGCTTGATTAGTGCATCAATGACCAGGATTTTGTCGGACACTTTTGCGCCCCCCAAAATCGCTACGAATGGATGTACGGGATTGCTGATAGCCTGGCCGAGGTAGTCGAGCTCCTTCTGCATCAGGAGTCCTGCCGCAGCTTTCTTTACGTGTTTGGTAATCCCTTCGGTGGAGGCGTGTGCTCGGTGCGCAGCGCCAAAAGCGTCATTTACGTAAAGGTCGCAGAGCTCAGCTAACTGTGCGGCAAATCCGTCGTCGTTTTTCTCTTCCTCCTTATGAAAACGTAAATTTTCCAGCAACAACACTTCACCGTCGCGCAAGGCATCAACTTTCGTTCGAGCTGCGGCGCCAATGCAATCATTAGCAAATGCGACGGAAACACCCAGCAGGGCCGAAAGGTGTTCAGCCACGGGTCTGAGACTGTATTTATCTATCCGTTCCCCCTTGGGCCTGCCAAGATGTGAAGCCAGGATTACCCGGGCGCCGTTATCCCGAGCGTAATTAATGGTAGGCAACGCGGCCCGGATCCGAGTATCGTCTTCGACCTTACCGTCCTTGATCGGCACGTTAAAGTCGACGCGAATAAAGATGCGCTGGTCCTTCAGTGGGAGATCTTTAATGGAAAGCCTTGACATTAATGAATAGGTTAGAGTCCCTTTCCAGCAATGTATTTGATTAGATCGCGGACGCGGCAGGAATAGCCCCACTCGTTGTCATACCAAGAGAGAATTTTCACCATGCTACCGTCAATCACTTTCGTAAACTCACCGTCGACAATCGAAGAGTTTGAGTTGCCTTTGAAGTCACTTGAGACCAAAGGCTCTTCCGAGAACTCCAGAATTCCCCGCAACTCTTCATTGGCAGCATTCTTTAAGGCCCTATTGACCTCTTCGGCAGATGTATCTTTCTCAACCTTCATTACCACATCAACCAGCGAGACGTTAGGTGTAGGTACACGTACGGCGATGCCATCGAACTTTCCCTTCAGTTCAGGGATTACCAGCGATACAGCCTTTGCGGCGCCCGTTGAAGTCGGAATCATGGAGAGTGCCGCGCTACGAGCGCGACGCAGGTCCTTGTGCGGAAAATCCAGCAACACTTGATCGTTAGTATAAGAGTGGATCGTCGTCATCTGCGCGGAACGAATCCCAAACTTCTCATGAATAATTTTGACCACCGGCGCCAAACAGTTCGTAGTGCATGAGGCATTGGAAATTACATGATGCGATGTGGGGTCGTACTTGTCCTCATTTACCCCAATCACAATCGTGATGTCTTCGTTCTTTGCGGGAGCAGTAATAATCACTTTCTTTACTGGTCCACGCAGGTGTTTTTTTGCGTCTTCTGCTTTTGTAAAGCGGCCGGTTGATTCAATCACAACTTGGGCGCCAACGGACTCCCAATCGATGGCCGCAGGATCTCTTTCGGAGAAGACACGGAACTCATCGTTCTCAACCTTGATCCCGTTTTCCGTAGAAGAAACTTCATGCTTCAGATTACCAAGCACAGAGTCGTACTTGAGAAGGTGCGCCAGGGTTTTAGTGTCCGTCAAATCATTTACCGCGACAAAGTCTATATCGGGATCGCCTATTGCAGTGCGATAAATATTCCGACCGATCCGGCCAAAACCGTTGATGCCAACCTTTACTGCCATAAGTCGTTGTCCTCCTCCGAACAATTAGAGCCTTACTTGGCGATGTTTTTTGAGGTTGATTAGAATGACGTACTTGTTCTGATCAAGAGAAGCTCACTGGACTAAGGTCCGAAAGCGTGCTGATAATGAAGAAATGTAAGAGTATGCGGCGCAGAGTTGTGGTGTCAAGCAGAGACTCGATTCATCTTTTTGAAACTGCCTCGGCTTTTGAGACGTAGTAAATGGTTGTTCTGGCGGATTCTGTCTGCCCAGTCTTTGGTGGTCACACGGCGCCTCGGCAAAAGATAAAAACTTGAAGGAGCCTTTTCTCAGATGTTAATTCTCCAGCCTTCCGAATTCTGCAAAATATTGGTTCTCTGTGGGGCGCTTCTGGTGTCGATCTGCAGCGCTAAAGCTCAGACACCAACCCCTGCGCCGACTCCTGCAACCACCCCTAATCAGACTCAGCGGGACGCTACTCGTCCGCCCGGCGGCGAACAGAATCAGACCCAACCGCCTGAGGCTCGACCAAATACGCAGAGCCCTCAGGCGCCGCCGGGAACACAACAGAATCCCTCCGTGGCACCGCCCGGAGCCAATGTCGTGCCCCAAACGCCTTCACAACCGCAGTCGCAGCAACCTACTGAACCGACGCAGGGTGCAACTCCACAGCCTACGACCCAACCAACTCCTGCCAACCCAACCGAGCAGACGACTACGCCGTCTACTGATCAGGAGCCTGCACAGCCAAATTTTCCCTCGTCTCAACCCCGGCCGCTTCCGCCCCTCCCAAATCTAACGCGGCTGGGTGTGACCGGTGATAATACGTTAACCCTCACCTTGAACGAGGCAATCCGTCGCGCTTTACAAAACAATAACGACATTGAGGTGTCGCGTAATGATGTGCGATTCGCAGAAACGCAGCTGCGGTCGCTACAAGGTGTATATCAGCCAAGTTTTAACGTCACGCCGCAATTTGACAAACGGATTACGCCGCAACAAACCTCCCTGGGCGGAGCGGGACAGTCGGGAACAACGACAAGCACGACCTACACTCTGAGTCCGTCGATGACAAAGGCTTTCGAGCATGGCGGCGGCACTTACACACTGAGCTTTGCTAATCAGCATACGGATACCAGCTCCACATTCAGCTTTATTAATCCGTTTTATTCGTCAAATCTCGCGCTGACGTTCACGCAGCCGTTGCTTAGAAATCGCTCGATCGATAACAACCGGCACCTGATAAGAGTACAGAAGAAACGGGTCGAACAGTCAGATGCAGACTTCCGACAAAAGACGATTGACGTGATTTCGCAGGTACAGGGTGCATATTGGGATCTGGTTTTCGCACTACGCGATCAACAGATTCAATTGGCCAATCTCAACCTTTCGCGCGAGAACCTCAAGCAGGTTGAAGCGCAGATATCCGCCGGCGCGAAAGCCCCCTTGGAAAGAGCAGAGGTGCTTACAGAGCTGGCGAATCGTGAATCAACTCTTTTAACGGCCACGCAGACGGTCTCTACCGCTGAGAATAATTTGAAGCAGCTAATACTGCAGAACACTTCGGCTCCTGAATGGTCAGCACAGGTAACACCGACCGACACTCCTGTGTTTGATACAAATCCGGTGAATCTGAATGATGCAATTGCCGAGGCGCGAAAGAACCGGCCGGATCTGCAACGGCTGCGTGTGCAACGCGAAATAAACGCTCTCGATATTCAGTATTTCAAAAATCAAACCAAGCCGCAGATTGATTTGCAATCGACTTTGGCAACAACCGGTCTTGCTGGATCTGCAGTAACAACCTCAAATCCAGCCCCAGGAACTCTGGTGCCACTCATCTCTGGAGATCCTACGCTTAATGCCAGCGCGTTTCTGTTGCAACAAATAAGAGATATCCAGGCAAGGTCTGGCTTCCCTCTTGCTACCCCACCCCTGGTCGCCGCCACTGGCGCCAGTGCCCCGGCCGATCTGATAGGGGGGTACGGTAAGGATTTGAGCAACTTACTCAGCTTTAAAACGCGTAATATTACAGTCGGCGTGGCGATTCAGTTGCCCGTGAAAAATCAGACGGCACAGGCCAATCTGGCCGGAGCAAGAATTCAAAAAGAGCAGTTGGAAGCCTCAATCCGGGCGATGGAACAGTTTGCGGAGGTCGATGTTCGCAACTCAGCTCAGGCGGTAGAAAGCGCACGGCTGCGAGTGCTCTCGGCGCGTGAAGCACGAGCAAATGCTGCAGTGCAGCTGGAGGGCGAGCAGCGACTCTATGCAGTGGGCCGATCCACAACCTTTCTTCTGTTCCAAAGGGAAAATGCGCTCGCTAATGCCCGCGACCAGGAATTGCGCGCGGAGACAGACTACAACAAAGCACTGGCGGGACTGCAACACGCAACTTCGTCCACCATGCGAGCCAACAGTGTTGTAGTCGAATCGCCTACTCCCTGAATTTCGTTTTTGATTTGCGATCTTTGATTTGCGATTGCTAAGGTAATACTCACTGTACCGGGCAATCGCAAATCGTCTAGTCACGCATCGCAAGTCAGATGAAAATTTCTGCTACGATAATCACGTTTAATGAGCAGGAGAATATCCGCGCGGCCTGTGAGTCTGTAGCCTGGGCCGATGAAATTCTCGTAGTCGACTCACAGTCGACGGACCAAACGAGAGAGATCGCTGAACGATGCGGAGCACGCGTTATCAATCGCAAATGGCCGGGATTCGCGGCGCAGAAACAATTTGCGTCCGAGCAAGCACTCCACGACTGGATCTTTAGCCTCGACGCCGACGAACGTGTTTCAGATCAGCTACGCTATTCGCTGACGTCGCTGCAGCAAAAACAAGATCGTCTCGCGGACGCTTACTTCGTTGCCCGTCGCTCCTTTTATCAAGGTCGCTGGATTCGCGGTGGTGGTTGGTATCCCGATCGACAGCTGCGTTTGTTCCGGCGTCAACTCGGTCGCTGGCTCACTCGTTACGTCCATGAATCCGTGACAATGAATCCCGGAACGCAAAGCGAAAACCTTTCTGGCGATATCCTGCATTACAGTTTTCGCGATGCAGCCCATCATCATAAAATTATTGGCGAGCGCTACGCACCTCTTGCAGCTCAGCAGATGTTCGCAGATGGGCGTCGGTCATCGTTCTGGAAAATCGCATTGGCCGCTCCTTCTGCATTCGTTCGCAGCTATATCTTAAAGACTGGTTTTCGTGATGGTCTTGCGGGATTAAGCATCGCTAGTTTTGCAGCCCATCACGCATTTCTAAAGAATCTCCTGCTGTGGGAAATGCAACAAGGAGGCGAGAAAAGCAAAACGAATGAGTTGTAGCGTAGGCAGTAGTCATTAAGCACGATACAATGCCGCCGGCATGAGTTTCCCCTCGATCCTGGTTCCCTCCGACCTAAACCTTATTCCTCCAGCTTTTCTCTACATCGTTACGGGCCTCTTTGGGGTCGTCATTGGCAGCTTCCTGAATGTCGTTATACACCGGTTGCCGCATGAAGAGTCGATCGTATTTCCGCATTCTAGCTGTCCCTCCTGTGGAACCGCAATTGCTTTCTACGACAACATTCCTCTGTTGAGCTATGTTGTCTTGGGCGGACGTTGCCGATCATGTAAGACGCACATTTCTTTTCGTTACCCTGCTGTGGAACTCATGACGGCTTTGCTGTTTGTAGCCGTCGCCTGGCGCGACGGATTGTCTGTGGCATTGCCTTTTGACTTGGTATTCCTTAGTTCGATTGTCGCGCTCATATTCATTGACGCTGAGAATATGATTTTGCCAAATGTCATTACCTATCCGGGAATCATCTTTGCTTTTGTTGCGCGAATCGCCATACCTTTGCTGTCTAGTGGACCGCACTTTGATGACCTGGAACAGCTTAGCCGCGGCCTGCTGGGCGGATTCCCCTGGTGGATAGCCTCCCTGATTGCCGGAGCAATCGGGGCACTGGTAGGCGGTGGTTCGCTTTGGCTAACAGGGTGGGCCTGGGAAAAACTTCGAGGCATTGAAGCCATGGGCCTCGGCGATGTGAAGATGATGTTTATGGTGGGCGCCTATCTTGGGTGGCGCGAAACAATTCTTACAATCTTTCTGGCGGTAGTCTCTGGTTCCGTAATTGGTATTTTCTTGATGCTTCAACAGGGTAGACGCAACATGCAAATGCTCTTACCCTTCGGTGTTTTTCTGGGTATCGGGTCGGTTGCGGCCCTACTCTTCGGCCCACAAATTGTTACCTGGTATGCAGGGCAATTTAGGTAGGAATTGGGCGGTCTTTGGTCTTGGTCTTAGGTCTTTGAGCTTTGTACTTTGTGCTTTGTACAAAGTTCCAAGCACAAAGTTCTAAGCACAAAGCTCTAAGTTCTAAGACCAAAGACCCAAGACCTAAGACCATCTTTCCAAGTTATGCGTTACAGAAGCCGTATCCAGTTTGGCTTGTCACTAATAGCAGGCTTCTTCCTATTGGCCACTCTGTTTGCCATTCTCTTTTTTGCCCTCACGCCCTCAACCGCAAAAGCGCGTGGCCCCTTGCTGCTTACCACATTCATCGCCGTTTTGATTGGCAGTTCGTTTTGTATCTTGCTGCTGCTCCGTTGGTTTTTTCGCCCATATCGTCAGTTGGTCGGAGAAGCCGAACGCGCTTCCGTTATTGGACAAACACATGGTTCTAAAGATGAGGCAGCATTTGTATTGGAAACGTTCCAATCAGTGGTCGCACAACTGCAAACCCAACGCAAAGAACTCGAAAGATTGACCGCCGAAGCAAGTGAGCGTGCGGATTCTGCTGAGAAGTTTAGCGAACGTATTGTCGCGAGCGTTCCCTCCGGTCTCATCGCGTTTGACGGTAATGGACGGTCAATGGCCATTAACGCGCCCGGTCGCACACTGCTCGAAGTCGATGGCCGGGCCCTGGGGGAATCCTTTGACAGTCTGCTTCAGAGATTTCCAGCGCTTGCTGATTTAGTAAGACAGTGTCTGCAAACTGGCCGACTGTACCGCCGCGAAGAGGTTGAAGCGCATACAACCGCCGGTCAGGCGCGGCGAATAGGAGCAACTATTGCTCCCATTGACCTCTCTTCTGAACGGGGTGGGCGCGGCGCGCTCTGTCTCTTAACGGACATTACGGAAGTCACCAAACTGCGCGAGCAAGTGGCGCTTAAGAAAAATCTGGAAAATTTAGGAGAGATGTCGGCTGGACTTGCTCACGAATTTAAGAACGCGATTGCTACACTTCATGGTTATGTGCAGTTGTTGCAGCACCTCGATCTTGATGAAAAAGCGCGAGCAACTGCTTCCTCTCTCTTAAATGAAGTTCGCAATCTCTCAGAAATGGTAACTGCTTTTCTTAATTTTGCCCGCCCGCAACCATTGGACCTGGATACGATTTCTCTCTCCGAGCTGTTGGCAGAATGTGCGGCTGAACTTGAAGCGCTGTATCAGGAAAGAAAGGTCGAATTGGTCATGCCAACAATAGCGGAAGGACCGCTCGCGGCTGCCGATCACATTGCTGCCGACGAGAGGATGCTTCGACAAGCAATGCTGAATCTCCTCCGTAATGCGGCGGAAGCCATCCCGCAAGGGCAGAATCGCCGCTGTGTTGCGGTTTCCAACTCTTTTGAAGTCGATAAATCAGGTAAGGAGTGGGCAGTTGTGGAAATTGAAGATTCCGGTGATGGTATTCCGACTGCAGATCTGCAGCGCATTTTTATTCCCTTCTTTACCACCAAAGCTAAGGGTCATGGCATCGGACTGGCGTTGGCCCATCGTGTTATTACCGAACATGGCGGTACTCTTGTTGCCTCAAATTCCCGGAACTCCGGTGCTGTGTTTACGCTTCGTTTACCGATTGCGCCCAAAGCTGGGCCGGGACCAAAAGATGTAGCCTGAAATTCTTAGTGACACCCTAAACCTCCCAGGCCTCGAGGAAAATATTGGTTCCATCGACGATCAACAAGATCCGCAATGTCTTCTCTTACGATTAGTTCTTTGGGAAAACCAGGTTTGGTGCGGGCGTCGATAACGACAGGTCCGCGGTACGCAAGATGATGTCGCACCACACAACTAGCTGCTGAGTAGACATCGGACGCTGGTTCGAAGCGGGTCCAGGTGGCCCAAAGGAAATCTGTCGTGGAGCGCGCCACGTCCGCATTATCGTGCAATACCAGAAGCGGCCATTCTGCAAAAGTGCTTTCGCGGGCAACCAGCGCAGCCTGCTCCGGCAATTCTTTATAGGAAACTCCTTGCAATACCAGGCAGCCTGCACAAAATACCGCTGCCCTCTCGATTCCTTCCGGCAGTGCTCCCTGAAATTCTCGGGGTAACTCACGCACAGCCTCACCCAGGCCGAGCAGCACTGCTTTGCTGCCTTCATTCACTTTGCCGCTGGTATAGTCGAGGGTGTCCATTGAGACGTTTGAAAAGATAAAAAGATCGGTTTCCCAACATACTCTCGCAAGCACGTGCTCCAGGAGCGCGACAAAGTTCCGCAGGTCCTGAGGTTTATCAGTCAGAATCAGAAATTTTGTTAGGGAGAGCTGCCCTTCACCGAGGATCCGAAATGCCGAAACCAGGGCCTCTCGCCGATACCGTTCTTGCACTACAGCAGCGCACAGGGAATGAAAGCCGGTCTCGCCATAACTCCATAAATCCCGCACGCCTGGCATCAGCAGAGGAAACAATGGTGATAATAGTTGCTGCAAATAGTCGCCAATAAAAAAATCTTCCTGTCGCGGCTTGCCAACGACTGTTGCCGGGAAAATGGCATCACGCCGGTGCAGCACAGCGTCAACGTGAAGCACCGGATAATCGTGCTGGAGTGAATAGTATCCATAATGATCGCCAAATGGTCCTTCTGGACGTCTCTCTCCTGGCGGTGCGAATCCGATCAGTGCAAACTCCGCTTCAGCCGGCAATCTATGGATGCTCACAGGAGAATGGACCATCTTCAGCTTCTGCCCAGCAAGCAATGACGCCAGCATCAGTTCCGGTACATCCTCGGGCAGGGGCGCAACGGCGGCCAGAATTAACGCTGGCGGGCCGCCCAGAATGACAGTAACGGGCAGCGATTGCTCGAGCCTCTCCGCTTCGTGGTAGTGAAAGCCGCCACCTTTTTGAATCTGCCAGTGTAGACCCGTAGTTGCCGCATCATGAACTTGCAAACGATAGACGCCAAGATTGTGTTTCCTGGTTAGTGGGTTTTCAGTGTAGACGAGTGGCAGTGTGATAAACGGGCCACCATCCTCCTGCCAGGTCGTTAGTGTCGGTAATCGATCAAGTCTTGCGGGCTTATCAAGAACCTGGGCAACTGGTGCCCGCGTAGTTCTGCGTGTACCCAACTTCAGCAAATCGAACGCGAGGGAGCGATGTTTCCATAGTTCACTTCCCCGAGGTGGTAAAAGAGACTCCGCGACATGGACCAGCTCATTAACGATCGTTTTCGGCTTTGGACCAAACGCCAGATCTAGCCGCTGTTCGGTTCCGAAAAGATTGGTGACAACCGGATATTTGCTTTGCTTCACCCGCTTGAACAACAAAGCCGGGCCGCCTCGAGCGATAACGCGGCGATGTATTTCGGCAATTTCAAGATAAGGATCGACCTCTACATTGACTGTAATCAGCTGATTTTCTCGACTGAGGAGATCGATGAATGTGCGAAGGTTGGGGTGCATGCTCAGGAAAGAGGCAGTATACCCTTTCCCAACTGATCACTAAAAACGTAACCGGTCTAACTAAGGCGTCGTCTTTTGTCCTTCAGTTACCGTCCGCGGCCGACTTGGCGTGGGTGACTCGTCTTGCGCCAAACGTCTGGTGATCTTTTCAGTTGTCACTTCGGCCGCTTCTGCCACTGCGGGATAGAATGAATCTCGAAACGGCTTTACCAGCTCAAGACTCTCCGCGTCTCCAATCACAGCCAGCGCGTCCAATAATCCAGTGGTCGTTCGCGGCTGATTGTCTTCCTGCTTGAGAAAGACGTAAAGCAGGCCCGGACTCTCCAACTGGCTGAGGTAGCGGACAGCTTGTTCATGCCTGGAAGAGTCAAGCTCCTTAACAACTCTAAAGAGGGCCTCAGACTTACCCATCCGATAAAGAGCCCAGTCGAGAGCGAGACGTACCTTGCGATCTTTCTCTTGAAGCTGATAACCCTCCACCAGTTTTTTTTGTTCCACGGCGGCAAGCCGGGCCAGTCCCTCGGCTGCCCGCTGTCTGGTAAGTGCATCTGCGCTTCCCATTTGCCGCGCTAAGAACCCGGAGTCTGTTCGAGCATCCGCTCGTTCCGTGGGAGTTTGCGGGGCCGCCAATACACAACGGCCAATCATTAAGGACATTACTAAAGCCGTTAAAATTAGAACTCGACTGCTCATAGCGTTTTTACCAATCCTCCCGCGGCAATTTGCAGAGACATCCAGTAACCGCTGCCAAACCAGTCTCGGCATAGAAAAGCTAATCAAGTACGCTGCTTTCCTCTTCGGGCATGTAACCAGAGTCCACCGGCCACAGGTTGAGATGCGTTTTCAGCTATTTTGTGATGTTTCGGGCCGCCGGGGTTTTGCGCAAGCTGCCGCTATTTAGGTCCAAATCCGCCATCGAAATGACCTCAGCGTCTGGATACTGTTGCCGGAGTTCCGGCAGAAACGCTTTGGCATTTCCTACTACAATAATGCTTGCACCTTTCGCATCGAGACGTGCGCCCGCAAATTTCTGCACATCATTCGACGTGATTGATTGCACGTTGCTGATGAAGCGGTTGATTTCGTCAAAGCTGAGACCATAAAGGGCCAACGATGCAACTTGAGCCACTAACCCATTAACGGTCTCAAGGTTGCGAGAGAAGTTTCCGATTAAGACAGCCTTGCGGGGAGTCAGTTCATTTTCAAGTACCGGAGCGGTTGCGAGTTTACTTACTTCGCCGAGCAACAATGAAGCCACCTGCGCACCTGATTCATTTTTCGTCTGCGCGGAAGCCACAAATGGTCCGACGCCGCGGCGCGTCTCCAGCGCGCTCCCAGCGCCATAACTGAGGCCACGTTTGATGCGAATCTCCTGATTCAACCGGCCTGAGTAGCCGGTAAGAACCGAGTTTGCAACCAACCCCCGGAAATAATCAGGATCCTTCCGTTCGATTCCCATGCGAGCTACCAATACTGCCGCTTGCCCGGCGTCGGGTTTATCAATTACCAGCACCCGAGCCTTTGCCGCCGCTGATTGCTGCACGGCAGCGACTGAAATCGGACCCTGGGTGTCTGTTTTCCAGTCCCCAAAATAGCGCTCCGCCAGACTAAATGCCTCCTTCGCGCTTATATCTCCCGCAATAGCCAAAACGGCATTGTCCGGGCGGTAATAGGTACTGTGCATTTTCACGATGTCATCGCGCCTAATTCGTTGTATAGACTCTGGCGTCCCACCGAGCGGATGCCCGTAGGGAGAGTCACCAAACACTACGCGCGCGGCAACGTAACGAGCAATTGATCCTGGTTGTCCTAAGGCTACCGACAGTTCATCGAGGGTCTGCTGTCGCAGTCGCTCAATTTCTTCTTCTTTAAAATTAGGGCGACGTACAACGTCGGCGAGAATCTCCACTGCCGCACCAAATTTAGAGGGCGTCACACTCACAATCGCCTGGCTGGCATCCCAACGCGCACCCGATTCCAATAATCCTCCAAGGGCCTCAATTGCCTCGGCGATTTGCGGTGCCGTACGGCTCGTGGTTCCCTTGGTGAGAAGATCTGCCGTCAGGTTGGCCAATCCGGAAAGTGGCGGCGGATCTACTTCCCCACCATTCTTTATTAGTAACTGCGCCGCCACGAGCGGTGTATTGGTTCGTTCAACCACGATCACTCGCAAGCCGTTTGGCAGAGTTTTCTCCACCGGTGTGGGGAATTGGACGGAGCGTGGGGCGCCAGGTGGTGGTGGTGTAGCCTGCGCTTGCGGAGCCTGCGCTTTTGTCCCCACTGCAAGAAACAACATTGCCAGGACTCCGGCCACGCGAGGTAGGCATCTCACAACTATCAGCGCTTTCATTGGGCCAGGCCTCCTCTCATCCTCAGATCGGGATTGTCAACAGTGCGTTTGGCTCCAGTCTTCTCCGGCTTTGCTGATTCCGGCAAATAGGTAATCACCAGCCGATTCGTATCAGTGAAGTACTTCTTCATCACTCGCTGCACATCGGAAGCGGTAACCGCTTGCAGCCGAGCAAGGTCTGTGTTCACGCGGTTGGGGTCACCAAGCAGCACCGCAGCCTCACCCAAAGCTGCCGCCTTGCCGTCGCTGGTCTCTCGTTTTCGGATTTGTGCCGTTACCAGTTGGTTTTTGGCTTTATCGAGTTCCGCGGCAGACACGGCAGCATCCTGCATCTTTTTTATTTGCTCGAGGAGCGCGCGTTCTCCTTCGGCCGGTTTCTTCCCACTTGCCAGCACAAGATTGAAATAGAAGACGCTCACATCTTCGCGGAGGTCAGGTTCCGCGGCTACCTCCTGGGCCACCTGCTGCTCATAGACCAGCGACTGGTAAAGCCGCGAGGATTCCCCTCCCGCCAATATCGTGGCAGCAACTCGCAACGGCTCTGCGTCTAGATCTTTTTTTGCGGGCGCTAAATAAGTGAGGGCCAGTGCCGGCAGCGGCACGTTGGGAGCATAGTGTGTAATGCGCCTTTCCGTGGTTCTTGCAGGCTCCTTAATATCTACCCGCGGCAGTGAGATAGACGGCTTGGGAATGCGTCCCATGTATTTATCAACCCAGGTATCTACCTCCTTCTGCTCAAAATCACCAACTAACACAAGCGTAGCGTTATCCGGTCGATAGAAAGTTTGATGAAAAGCCCGAACATTTTCCAGAGAGGCGGCTTCCAGGTCCTCTATGCTGCCTATGGTCGGACGTTTGTATGGGTGGGTGGAAAAGGACTGTTGCTCAATCAGATACTCCAGCATTCCATATGGAGGTGCGAGATAACTCTGCCGGTACTCTTCTTCAACGACACTTCTTTCGGATTTGAAATTGGGTTCATCAACATTGAGACCGGACAACCGATCTGATTCCGCCCACAACAGGGTCCCCAGGTAGTTCGAGGGTACAACTTCGTAATAGACCGTCACATCAGGGTTCGTGAACGCGTTGTTGTATCCACCTACATCTTCTGTCAAACGATCCATCATCTCCGATTTCATATTCTTAGTGCTTTTGAACATGATGTGTTCGAATAGATGTGCAAAACCACTACGACCCTCCGGATCATCCTTCGAACCCACGTGATACCAAACGTGAATTGCGACTGTCGGACTGGAGTGGTCTTCCGCACTCAAAACTCGCAAACCGTTAGTTAGAGTGCGATCATGAAAATTTAAACGCGGCATGCTGACCTGGGCCAATGCTGCAGACGCCAGGGCCGTGGAAGCGAATAAGGCAGCAAGCAAGAAGGTTAATACCTTGGTTTTCGAACGCATCGTAAGTTGCTCCAAAAATGTGGATAAACGAGCAGGAGTGGTCGGTTTCGCCCATTTTTGATGACGCTCGTTTGAGCGGGCGTTGCTCGGAATTATCAGGTCGCTGCTACGATCAATCGATGTCTAATGGATTTCGATATGGCTTGTCTTTCTCTTTATCGGCACGCTTCATCGCTTCCTGGAATTTTTCTTCCAGCAGACGATCCCGGTCTTTCATTGAATTGAGTTCCTGGGCAAAAATTTGCTCCCGTAGCTGTTTCTGTTTATCCAGCCCTTTCACCATTTCATCAAAGGATGCGAGCGGTTTCTGCTTCTCCTCATGAGAGACGAGAGACCCAGTCTGCGAATCTACGTTCAGGGTTGCTTCGCAGCACGGACAGATAATCGTAAATCGAGTTTTGTTTGCCATCGTTGACTCCTCTGAAACGCTCAGACGCTACAGTTGAATGCAGTATAGCATCTGCGAGACGTTGGACTCAGGCCAGCCAACGGGAACTAATGGTGTGACTGTGTAACACGAATCCGACTTGCTGCTCTTAGTTTATCTGATGGAGTATGGAAACAAAACGGGCTCGGGTGACCAATCAAGCCGGCGCGACGTCCAAATGCGACCAATGCTCTCTAATCCTGGCGACGCGATCCATTGGCAAACAGTTAACCCTCTATTGACTTTCCCCCCAAATTCGACTAGAAGCAGACTACTTAACGGATCCTATGCGGTGCCGCACCGCTCAGCGCGTTAATGTCTGCTCGCACATTCTTCATCTTTCATGATTGAAACCCGCTATCGTCCCTCGAGCAGGCGCTCGAATCCAATCAGTCGATTTATATTGAGGTAATAGACACCCCCAACGCTTTTAAGGAGTCTAGCTCATGCGCAGAATCTTAGTAGCAACAATTTTCAGCCTCTCGTTGATTTCCGCCTTACTTCCCCTGCACAGTGCTTACAGAGTGGATGCCGCCGTTTCAGAGGGTGAGCGCCTCTCCATGTACTGCAAACCGGCCGTAGTAAAACTCTGGGTTGGCCCATATGGAAGCTTCTATTACCAACCACCTAAATGGTCGCAGGGAAAGACGTATCAGGTTAATTATGTAGTTACAGGGTCAGGATTTTTTATTAATCCAAACGGGTATATTGCAACTAACGCACACGTCACGCAGCAATATCATGATGGTGAGGACAAAGGAAAAGAAAACCTCTTTCAACAATATCTTCAACAGGTGGCCAAAGACTACAACGTCGATCCTCACAGTCTGACGCAGGATAATATTAATTACATCGCTCAATATACACGTTTGGTGGAATTCAACATGCTTCACCACGTGGTCATCCCCGATGGCAGCGCTTTTCCTTTCGAAATAAAGAACTATGGCGCCCCGGTGGGCGAAGGTGAGAACTGGAAGGATGTGTCAATTGTTAAAATCGAGGTCAAGAACGCCCCAACCTTAGTGTTTGGCGATTCGGACAAAGTCCAACTTCAAGATCACGTTACTGTCATAGGGTACCCCGGCGCGGGAGACGTCTCGTATCCAAACATTCTCAATTCAAAATCCCAACTGGAAGCGTCAATTACTGATGGTAAGGTCTCCGCGCGCAAGGCCGCAGCGAGCGGCGCGCCGATACTACAAATAAGCGCACCCACAACTCATGGCAATTCTGGTGGTCCGGTCTTAAATGACAATATGGAAGTGATCGGCCTTTTGACCTTTGGCGGCGACCCCGTTCGCGGCCAGGAGGTCCAGGGTTTCAATTTTGCCGTTGCCGCCAACACGGCCAAGGAATTCCTGCCCAACGGATGTGTTAATGAGCAGGGCCCAGCTGATAAAGCATATCGTGACGGACTGGCATTCTACTGGGGTGAGCAATACAAGAGCGCCATACCAAAATTTGAAGAGGTTAAACGTCTATTTCCGCAACATTCGGAGGTCGAGCACCTGATCCAAAGCAGTCAGCAGGGAATAACCGAAGGGAAAGACAGATCCGCGAGTATCTCGACCGGTTGGCTCGTGGTTGGGATACTCGTTGTGCTGTTCTTGTTTGTGGCAGTGATTGTAATTGCCGCAGTAATCTTTTTCCTGATGCGAAGGAGGAGCAAGACGACTGCGAAACCCCGCGAGGGCGCGGAGATTAGCGCTCCCCCTGCTACACCAGCTTTTCCGGCAACGCCGCGAGCCGAATCTTCCAGGCCCGCACCACCACCCTATTCACCGGCAACTGCGCCAAAACCCGCTTCCTTTCCGACTCCCCGCGTCGCTCCCGCAGTTGCCGGTGAAAACGCACTTACAGTTGATCTCTCGCGCACAATCGCGATTGGGCCAGACGGCGATACGGGACCCATACAATACGGTGTAATTAAATTTGTTTCCGGCGCACTAACGGGTCAGCAATTCGAGATCAAACCAGAGGGGGCTTGTATTGGCCGAGACAGCAGCGTTTCACAAATCGTAATTGCCGATCCTCGCATCTCCAAACGCCATGTCTGGATTGGAGTACGCGATGGACGAGTGGTCATTGCCGATCAGGATTCGCGTAATGGAACATTTGTTAACGATCCAAAATCCCCCCGGGTCAAGGAGGTCGCTTTGAATGCTGGAGACACAGTGATCCTCGGCGAGTCAGATGTCGCGAGATTTGAATATGTGAAATAGGTGCGTTGCTCAGCCCATTCTCGCTCCGCAAGTGGTCAGCAACCACAAGCAACACTCACCGTATATGGACCATTTTAGTTAGAGCTGGAGTACCTTCGGTGACTGGCGCGGCAAGAGATGTTTGTCTCCGGCAAAGAAGCCGACAAAGTCCTTGGCAGCAAGTGGGCGACTAAAAAGATATCCCTGAATCTCATCGCATCTCAGCAAACGCAAAAAGGCTAGCTGCTCTTCGGTTTCCACTCCCTCGGCCACCACCGTGAGTCTTAGGTTATGGGCCAGGGTGATAATAGCCATCACCAAAGCGGCGTCGTCTGCATCACTCGTGGCTTCCCGAACGAAAGACTGGTCTATTTTGAGGCAGTCTATCGGCAATCGCTTCAGGTAAGAAAGTGAGGAAAAGCCCGTTCCGAAATCATCCACTGAAATTGTTACGCCCATTGCCTTGAGCCCACTCAGCACCTTAATTGCAAAGTCGGCGTTACTCATGATTGAGCTTTCAGTCAGTTCCAGTTCCAGGTAATGAGGGGCAAGATCCACTTCTTCCAAAATGCGTATCACGGTCTCAGCTAGATCCTGTTGTTGAAACTGCCGGGCGGACAGGTTCACGGCCACGCGAATTGGAGAGTAACCCTGATCCTGCCACTTCTTGTTTTGCCGGCATGCAGTTCGTAATACCCACTCACCGATGGGAATAATCAGTCCCGTATCTTCCGCCAGCGAAATAAAGTCAGCCGGTGAAACGAGACCAAATTGAGGGTGTTGCCAGCGTACCAGCGCCTCTATTCCAGTGATCTCGAGTGAGTCAACGGCAACACGCGGCTGATAATGCAGGAGAAATTCATGATTTTCTATGGCCCGGCGAAGGCTGGTCTCCAAAGCCAGCTGCCGGGAGGCAATAGCATGCATATCTGCGGTATAAAACTGATAATTGTCGCCGCCGGATTTCTTTGCGCGGTACAACGCGGCCCCGGCATTCTTAAGCAAATTCGCACTATCTTCTCCGTCGAAGGGAAATAACGTAACTCCCACGCTGGCGGTGGCGAAGAGATCCTGACCTTTCACATCAAACGACGGTCTCAAGGCCTCAGAGATTGCTCCAATAAGGTCGACCACTTCTTTAGCACCGCCAATCTGGGTCAAGAGTAAGGCGAATTCGTCACCAGCAAAACGTGCCACCGTATCGCTCTCTGTGACACATTTTCTGAGGCGCACTCCCACTTCGCGCAGCAAACCGTCGCCGACCATGTGGCCTAGCGTATCGTGTACTTTCTTGATTTGATCTACCGAAATGAACAGGATGCCCAGCATTTGGGCAGTTCGCTGGGCCACAGCGATGGCCTGCTCCAGGCGGTCTTCGAAAAGTGAACGGTTTGGCAGGCCGGTCAAAGTGTCGTAGTAAGCCAGGCGGTTTACTTCCGCTGTTCGTTCTTTCAAAAGCAACTCAAGCCGATCTTTATAAGCCCGTTTCTCTCTTAGCAGCTGCCTGTGTCTCAGGGCCCGGGAAACGGCTGCCTCAACCTGCGGGATATCAAAAGGTTTTAGAATGTAATCAAATGCTCCGACCCGAAGGGCCTCGATGGCAGTTTCAATTGTCTGTTCACCACTAACCATCATCACGACGCCGTCTGGCTTGGTTTCCAGCACGCGCGGCACCAACTCCAAACCACTCATGCCGCCCATATTTATGTCGCTTATAATGAGATCAAAAGTGTGGTCCTCTAAGGCCGCCAATGCCTCCTCAGCAGACGTGGCTGTACTGCACTCGTAAGTGTGACCGAGAATCTCAAGCAACAAAGTGCGGATCTGTTCCTCATCATCGATGATTAATAGTCTTGGAATTTCGCGGGTCAGTTCTTCCATGCTTGCTCTCGAACCTGTTTCATCCACTTGCTACAGCTGGTTGCGTAGTCCGAGTTCTCGCACGATCAACTGCCGCTGGTAAAAGTACTCTCACAGTAGTCCCCTGACCAGGACTGCTCATGATTTCGAGCTTACCACCGTACTCCATTATTGTACGGCGAGAGATTGCCAGTCCAAGTTCGCTTTGTTCCCAATTCTCCGCGAGAAAAGAGGGCGCCGAAAGTTTTAGCAGCTGTTCATTGTTGAACCCCGTTCCCGTATCGACCAGCTCAGCGACCACCGAGCTTTGGCCACTATCGAGAACGCCGGGATATACGCGAGCCCTGAGCACGCCACCATGGCTCATGGACTCAATCGCATTCGATAACAGGTTGAAAAAGACTTGCCGTATTTGATGAGGGTCAACATTCACATCGCTAGATTGGGCGGCAAACTCGCTTACGACCTCGATTTTGTGAAGCCGTAACGAGTCGTCCATGAACTCTAGAGAATTCAACAGCACCTCACGCAAATCTACCCTGGATACTTGTTGCTGATTTAGCTTACTCAGATGCAGCAGATTACTGGTCAGACTTCCGATGCGATTTAGCTGCTCCGACATTTCATCTACTTCTCGGCGGTGCGACTCAGCGTCGCATAACCCAGCCGCCATACACTCCGTTACAGTAGACATAATTGCCAGCGGCTGGCTTAATTCGCTGGCAATTCTACCGGCGAGTTCACTTATTGTGGCGCGCTTGGATGCCTGCCAAAGCTCGTGGACAATGCCAGTACGCTCTTCCTTTTGTGGAGAAGTGCTCAATATATTTCCACCAGATTGCCGAGAGTCGGCAGTGTGCCCGGTTATTACACGAGCAAGATCAATCTCTGCTGGTCTGCCATTAAAATTTATCGTCTGGGAGGTTACTTCAACGTCAAAAGTGGCGCCGTCCTTTTTCCGATGCTTACAGAACCTCTTGCTGGACCTACTATCCGTAGCTGGTCTGTTACCAAGTTCCGGCAATGGAGGGAAGTCCTCCGGCCGACAAATATCTCTGAGAGACAATTCCAGAAATTCCTCGCGCGAATAACCATACTGCTCGATTGCCGCTTCATTAATTGCCAGGAACTCCAGAGTCCCAAGGTCATACACCCATAACGCCGCCGGACAACGGTCGAAGAAGAGCCGCTGACGCTCCTCGCATTCGCGGAGCTGCTGATTCTCGTCCAACAGGCGCCGACGTTCCTGCACTTCGTTCAAGGCGCGCCTAACTGAGAGTCCCAGCCGCTGCAAACCTTGCTTCAGGACGTAATCCGTGGCGCCCCCTTTCAAAGTCTCAATAGCAAACTCCTCGCCCACGGTTCCAGATACGAAAATAAAAGGCAGCTCCGGGCGCGCCTCGCGGGCCAGTCTAAGTGCGGCTGTCCCGTTAAAACCCGGAAGCGTATAGTCCGCCAGGATCAAATCAATGTTTTTGGCTTGCAGCAAAGTTCGAAACTCTTCCTCTGTCTGGACCAAAACAATATTTGTTACGATCCCTTGGGCCACAAGCGTAGCTTGAACTAACTCAGCATCAAGCCGGTCGTCCTCCAGGTGAAGAATGTTCAGGTCTCTATTCATCGGGCAGCTCGGATTGTTTGTTTGCCTTGACTTTCCACAGCTTCGGGCGGCGCCTGATTAACGACGGCCCAAAAGAAGCCAATCTGTTTTATAGCGTCCACAAATTGTCCAAAGTCCACGGGCTTCACTACGTAAGCGTTGACCCCCAGTTTATAACTCTCAACGATGTCGCGCTCTTCCCGAGACGAAGTTAACATCACCACCGGAATCATTCTCAGATTCTCGTCCTCATTCATTTGCCTAAGGACTTCCAGACCGTTAACTTTGGGCATTTTCAGATCCAGCAGAATTACAGCAGGCGCTTCGGGAACTCGATCCTCAAAAGCTCCACGTCGATACAGGTAGTCCAGCGCTTCCGCACCGTCTCGCACCACATCAATCCTGTTCGCGATTCTGTAATCATTCAGTGCCATCACCGTCAACTCCACGTCACGATGGTCATCTTCCGCTAGCAAAATTCTTTTCAGCGTATCCATTTGTTTTACTCTCCTCTACTTTTGGCAAAGTGAAATGAAAAGTAGCGCCCTGGTCAGGAATTCCTTCGGCCCAGGTTTGCCCGCCATGACGAAGTATAATTCTGCGGACATTGGCCAAGCCGATTCCTGTACCTTCAAATTCATCATTCCGATGTAACCGTTGAAACACTCCAAAGAGCTTATCAGCATATTTCATCTCGAAACCCGCCCCGTTGTCGCGGACAAACACTTCGGTTTCATTGTCATCGTCCTTACAGCCGATCTCAATTTCGGTCAGCGGACGGTTGCGCGTGAACTTTACCGCATTTCCAATGAGATTTGTGATAACCAGGCGCAATAGTGAGGCGTCAGCGTGAACCAGCGGCATGTTCCCAACCTTCCAGGAGATCTCCCTTCCCTGCGTCTCGTTTTGCAATTCGTCAATCGTCAATTGGACCATTTCCGTGAGATTCACATCGCTCTTCTTTATTTTCGAACGACCCAATCTTGAAAAGGCCAGAAGGTGGTCGATCAAAGTCCCCATTCGACCTGCCGATTCGAGAATCACTCGAAGATAACGTGCACTCGTTTCATCAAAGACAACACCATCATGCTTTTCCAACATCTGTGCAAAGCCGGCCAGATGCCTCAATGGAGCCCTTAGATCATGTGATACAGAATAAGCAAAGGCCTCCAGTTCCAGATTGGTCGACTGAAGCTTGACGTTTGTGTCTTTCAGTTCATTGTTCTTCTGTCGGAGGGCTTCATCAATTAATTTTCGTTCCGTTACGTCGCGGATGGCACTACTGATCAGCAATCCTTCCTCGGTCTGCAAAGGACTGAGGCTTATTTCGACAGGGAACTCCGTGCCATCCCGGCGTTTCCCAAACAAATTCAGGCCTGCACCCATGCCGCGCACTCTCGGTTGTGAAAAGAAATTGTCACGATCGGTGTGATGCCTATGCTTATATCGTTCCGGGATTAAGATTTCTATTTTCTCACCGAGCAGTTCAACCCGGGGATAGCCAAATAGTTTCTCAGTTTGATGGTTCACGAGGACAATCTCACCGTCACGGTTAACAATCACCATCGCGTCCGGCGCTGATTCCAGCAAGCTGCGAAATTTCTGTTCTGCTCTCTTGCGATATGTCATGTCTCGAATAGCTCCGCTTACGAGGATACCTTCCTCGGTTTCCAGGGGACTGAGACTTATCTCAACCGGAAATTCTGTACCGTCCTTGCGCAGGCCGTGCAATTCGAGACCGGCACCCATTCCCCGAGTTTTCGGATCAGAGAAAAAGCCTTTGCGATGTCCGAGATGGCTTTTGCGGTAGCGTTCCGGGATCAGAATCTCAACCTCTTTCCCAACTAACTCATCGCGCGAATAGCCAAATAATTTCTCCACTTGAGTATTCACCAGGACAATAGAACCCCCTTGGTTAACAATGACGATTGCGTCAGGGGCTGACTCCAATAAACCGCGAAACTTTTGCTCAGCCTTCTTGCGATCGCCGACATCCCGAATCGCGCTCATCACCAGCTGACCTTCTTCTGACGCCAGCGGGCTGAGACTTATTTCAATAGGAAATTCGGTCTCATCTTTTCGCAATCCATAGAGCTCGAGATCAACGCCCATCGGCCTCACCTTTAAATCAGCGAAATAGTTGGTGCGATGGCGGACGTGGCCTTCGCGGTAACGCACGGGCAATAATCTTTCAATGGGTTCGCCTAACAATTCCTCTCGCCGAAACCCAAACATCGTCTGCGCGTGCGAATTGACCAGCACAATCCTACCGGTCGCGTTGACAATAACGATGGCATCCGGGGTGGATTCGAGCAGATCTCGAAATTTTGCATCGAGCAGGGTTGCTGCCCTTAGGACTTTGAGGTGAGTTATGTCCTTTTTAGTAGAAAGGAGATATTTGAGTTCTCCCTGGTCATCGCGGACGGCCTTGGTGGACACCTCCACATTGATTACCAGACCGTCCCGTCTTTTGCGAATGGATTCATAGGACGAGGAACCGGTCTGCAAAACCCGGCCAAGGAGATCTGCTTCCTTTTCAACTATCTCGGCCGGTAAAACCAGGTCCGCAAGCATGCGACCAATGGCTTCTTCACTACTGTAGCCAAACATTTCTGTCGCCGCCTGACTCCAAAAGATTACTTCGGCTGTTGGAGTCAGGGCAATGATTGCGTCGGGTGAGTTATCGAGCAGTTCTCGTGCTATTTCGGCATTATCGGGCAACATTTCATTTTGGCCCTCTCACGCTGTAGTCACGAGCGAGCAAGAGTTGGTAGGCATAGTATCACTTCCAGCTATCCAACCCCTGTTCGTTCTGAGAAATATTTGATCCGCGAGGTGAGGTACCCTAATAGATCTGGGGGCGCCAAGTGTTATCGGTGGTAAGAGAAAACAGGCTCCCAAAAGGTAGTCTTGTTAGTCCAGCCTCTTCAGAGCGATCCACTACTAAGTTAAGAAGGACGCCGCTCTCGCCCCAAAGACAGCGTCCTTCTCGGCGTGTTCCCTCCGAAGGGATCACGAAAGTCGAGCAAATTAGCGCGCTAGCTTCCAATTGATCACTCTCCGTAACCAATTCACAGAAGCCTCGGCGTCCCCCAAGCTCGTCCGCTGCCCGCCGCCGCGCGCATGACAGGTCTGGTATAGCTTTCAGAGGCAGCAAACGTATCAAAGAAGCCGCGAAAACGAATAATCTTTCCGCCGCGTATGGTGTAGACATGGGCCCACTGGATATTTAATAGTCGTCGAGTAGACTTGATAATTGCCCGATAGGTTCCCAGGACTATTACCACATCTCCATCACTAATGAAGTTCTTTGGTTCAAACGCTTCTATCTCTTCCGCCTGATGCCAGGCTGCGACGGACGCCGCCACCTGTTGCCGCCCATGATGCTCCCCCGCATAAGGCAATATGCTTTGTGGGCCCGCGATCATCCAATCCACATCCTCTGCAAGCTTTTCGAGTAGCCGGGGAATGTTGTTGTGCGAGAAAGCGGCTGATGCTTCTTTTACGATGGTAAGGTTCTCCTCTTTCATTTGCTGGTCCCCTCGTGCGACAAGCGAACCGGTAAGATTCTCGTGTGCTGGGGGAAGCGTCACGAAGAATCATTTCCGTGCGTCGTCTATGAAGTGGTTTGCGACTGTGGCTCCTTGGCGGGCCACTTAACAATACCGATTAAGGCGACCTAAGCTGACGTGTTAGTTGGAAGAAGGACGCCGCTCTCGCCCCAAAGACAGCGTCCTTCTTCGCGCGCGCGCCACCCTGCTCATCAAGGCGTCACGCGATCTGTGAAAATTTTTCTTAAACTCCTATTCATGTGTGACTTTGCCTTTTCAGGCTGCGACCGTAGCGGATGCCTGACGAAAGCGGGACCGCAAAAACTTCAAAACATCATCTGCGAGGAATGGCTTAAAAAGAATTGGTAGATTCTTCTCCTCACAGAGGCATTGCTCATCGTCCGAAAGTCCCCCACCGGTCATGAGGATGATCTGCATGGCCGGCGATGATCTCTGGAATTCCAGAGCTATTTTCAAACCATCATCTTCGTTAAGCATATAGTCGATCAGAACCGCGTCAACCCTCCGATATAGAAAGATCTCGCGAGCCTCACCAGCGTTTTCAGCAGTGAAGGTGTCCCAGCCAGCCTCTCGCAGCGCTCCAGCAAGGAACTGCAATAGATCGTGATTGTCGTCTACAATCAGGATTGCCGGTTTATGCTGAGTAATCGGCTGCTCACCCTTAACCGCATGGATAGAAAGGCTGTTCCCATCGGCTCCCACCGAGATACGGACCATATCGCCAGGCCCGATTTCCTTACGCGCCACCATTGTAGCGAGCGGCTGCGTGAGTTCCCTGTGAATCGTTCGCTTTAACTCTCTTGCCCCGTATTCCTGACTGACGCCCTTACGTAAGAGCAGTTGCTTGCTTTCCGGCAAAACGTCAATGCCGAAGCAGCGATCGCCGAGTCGGGACTTTACATGTTCCCGAAGCGCCAGGATATTTTGCTCCAGAATTGCTTCCAGGGCTTCAGAATCAAGCGGGTGGTAAGTCACGATCGCATCTATTCGATTAACAAATTCCGGAGAGAATCGTTTGCGAACTGCGCCAAGCGCGATACTTTCGAGTTTGCCGACAAGATCCACCTGGTGTCTTGGCGAGGCTGACTGAAATCCAATATTCGGATTAATTTCTTTCATCATCTCGCGAGCACCGAGGTTACTTGTGAAGAATATCAACGACTTCTCGAAATTGACCGAGGTGTTGTCACCAAGCCGCAAAATCGCCTTATCCAATATGCCCAGCAAAAGCATGGTGGTTGAATGAGCTGCTTTTTCAATCTCATCGAAGAGAACTAGAGCCAGATCACTGGTCTCGCTCGTCACACTTGTGAGCGATTGCTGCGTTAACATTGGAGCAGTTTCGCGGTGCCCTAAATAACCGGGAGGTGCGCCGATCAATTTCGCTGTCTCGTGCTCCATTTGGAATTCGCCGCAATCGATCTTCAACAACTTCTTCTCACTGCCATGCAAAAGTTCTGCAATCGCCTCCACTGTCTTTGTCTTGCCGGTGCCAGTAGGACCGAGGAGCAAGAACACACCCGCAGGCCTTCCTTCCGGTGCAAGACCCGATTGATACATATAGACGTAAGGAACTATGGCTTTGGTGGCCGCAGTTTGGCCGACGATCTTCTGAGACAAGAGAGCGATCAAGTCATTCGCTTGCTGTGGAACTCCCTCTTTCATTTGCATTTCCATTGTCTTTTAATTTCGAGGGACGCGTCTCAGTTGCTGCCCTCAAAAGGCAAATAGTTTTCCATCTTTGTTTGCATCATGCACAAATGTTCTGGGGGAGTGACAAAAAATGTCACCGCTAACTTCCCTGTTATCAAATACTTACAAGAGCTGCCCGAAAGGCATTCAAGCTCTTCAGAGGTTCTCGCAAAAATCGCTTGGCAACCGATCAACGTTGGTCTGCGACTCCTCAGTTGCTTGCTTCGGTCAAGAGCGCCGAAGTTCAGGTCACTAAATCAATGGCTGTTCATGAAGTTAATGAGCAGCGAGGTCTCAAATGTACAAGAGTGAAGGTGCTGAATCACTTCGTCTCTCTATGCCTTATTAACCCAGCACGTTCTCCCGGAGATGGGCGGATTTGGAGGTGGCGAATATGACCAATCTATCAAAAAACTTGTACGTAACAAAAATCTCTGCCGTCAATACGCCACTTATCGGGCTTAGATAACATTCAGCCAAAAATCCGGACTGGCTGAGTTCTTAGCAGAAACGCAACTGCTTCTCCCCTGAGGATTCCGAGTTCGGTATTCGGAGGCGCTTTCTTGCAGGTCCGTAACACCTATTGGTCGGACTATGAGATTAGGCGTCCGCCGTGCTGAGCGTCTGTGCGGTATCGCACATAGCCCCAACTAGTACTAACATTTGGACATTAAATTTTTACAATATTGATATTGTGAAAACCTTTCGCAAAGATGAACTCTACGATTTGCGCGCGAATAGTGAAAGTAATCGATAGCATCGATGTAGCACTTTTGTCTGGCGAAAATACCTTGAATCACTGCCGATTATCCAGTATTTTCAGTCCCAGCAAACCAGACCCGACAAACGAAACCAAATGTATGGGAGGCAATCGCGTCCTTACCCCTCTTCCCAACTGTTCGTTAAGCTATCTCCTGCTTATCCGGTTGTTACAGCAAGCAACTAGATGTTGGGGTTTGGGAGTCTTTTAAACTACAGCACCTTGCGGTTTTGCTGTAACAACCGGATAAGCATAAGCTATCTTAAAACCTTGTCGAAACTTCTCGCTTTATCACTGTGTGCGGTCTCTCTTTACTAATTGCTTCTCTACAACATTCCTCTGTCGAGACATGAGTGAGGAATGTTTAACAATGCGGAGGATACGAACATGAACATAACCAGCACTCTGGCAGGACTGCTTCCCTTAGCAGTGGCTGCATTAATGAAGATCGTCCTGGCTGTTGCCCTTTGGTTTGTGGGCCAGTGGCTCATCTCAATGGCAGTCGGCTTGATAACACGAGGACTTCGTCAGCGTCAGGTTGATACGACCCTGACTCAGTACGTTGCCACTGGCGTCTCAGTACTACTGAAAGTCATTCTGATCGTCTCGTTGCTCGGTTATTTTGGCATCCAGACAACTACCTTTGCCGCCCTTTTCGCAGCAATTGGCTTCGCTATCGGCGCAGCATGGAGTGGTTCACTGGCAAATCTTGCCGCCGGTGCTTTTCTGATTTTTCTGCGACCTTTCAAGGTGGGCGATTTCATTTCGGCAGGAGATATGATCGGGACAGTACGGGAAATCGGAATCTTTGTGACTGCGATAGATACGATGGACAATGTGCGAACGTTCATCGGCAACAACAAGATCTTTTCCGGTACCATTCAGAATTTTTCAACCAACCCATATCGACGCGTAGATCTGCAGGCCCAACTTAACCATGAAGTGGATCATCGCGACGCCATTAACCGCCTGCGCGAACGCCTGCTACAAATACCAAACGTCCTGGCCTCCCCGGCGCCGGACCTCGAAATCTTAACCTTCAACCTTGCAGGTCCGGTTCTGGCTGTCAGACCATACTGTCACAATGATTTCTATTGGCAGGTATATTTTGATACCAATCGCACGATCCGGGAAACCTTCGGCGATGCGAAGTATCTTGCTCCAGAGACTCATTATGTTATACGGAATAGCGCAGGCGCCACAGCATTGAAAGCTGTGCCGCAACAAGCCGGGCTTTAGGGTCGGTGAAAAGTAAGCCGAAGCGAGCTGGTGGTCTAAAAAAGGGCGCGACGCCAGAAAAGATCCTGATCGTCGCGCCTTCATGCTGGAACGAGAACGAGTTGCCAGCGCCCCCCAGCACCAGACTCGTTCCCGATTCAGCTAATCGGGTGACCAATGGAGTGCCGCAGGCCAGACCGCACCGGCAAATTGCCGGCATTGACCACCTTGATCATAATAAGGCCGCTCTTAGTAACTGGCAGATCCCACGTTTAGACTATATTTGCCAACCTTGAGAAATTCTTGAGAAAGACTTGAGTTGCCTGTGAGCTCTAATTTGCTTTCTGGCGTAAGCGATACAGCGAATAGGACGTCAAGAATTTCGGATCGCTGCCGCGCGCTACCGCCAGACAGGCCGGCTGCTTATTCGAAGCCGCAATGGTCCAGGAATAACTATGGTTATTTCCATCGGTGGCATACCGAGCATCCTTAGGATCCGCCACATTGCCATAGACCATATGCACATTTTTGCGAACCACTGCCGTTACAAAAAGCAACCGATGCTGATGGTCAAACTTCGTCACTAGATAATCCCAGTGCGAATCATTCCGGAGTATCCACACCTCCTGCTCGCCGCCCTCTCCTTCGGCTTCTCTTTCTTCCTTCTGTTGCCTGCCAACTCTTCGCAGACGTTCGTGTGCCGCTTCTTCAGTCATGCCGAGGCGCAAACCCAAAACGTCCAAGGGCCTCTTCCCGCCTCCCCGCGCGCCTGCTGCTATAAATGTAAGCAGTAAAAAAGAGTTGATCAGTCTTTTTTTCATGACCATCCTCTCCTGTTCTCTGTCCTCTAACGCGTGAGTAGAGGCGTAGCGACGGTCCAGACCTGGACTGGTCCGAGACTGACGTTCACGACCTTTATCGTGTACAAACCACCGCTGGTGACCGGCGTATTAAGAACAGCGACGCCGCTTGTTGCGTCCACCGTCTTTAGAGTCAGACCCGCAGGATCAACCAGAACCAGCCTGATCGGTACGTTCCCGTTCGCCTCTGCCAGCACCGAAACCTCCTTAGTGTTGGCCGGCAGACTCAGGCTCTTCGAGGATTGCTGTCCGGCGCTAAGCGAAGAAGAGTTGCTACTGGTTGCGCCTGGACCAGTTGAGGGAACGATGGTTGGTGGTACAGCGCTTTCCAGACAGATGCCGTCGATGTAAATGGAATCGCTGAGATTTCGCAGTTCGAACATATGCTGACCGGAGCTAATGCCAGTGTACTTCTGTTGATAAGGAACTCCGCCACTCTTGAACTCCGGATCGTGCAGGCCGCCGTTTGGACCAACGTAAGTGATCACACCCCTGGATATACCATCGATGAAGACCTCTGCTGAGCCGCCTTTAGTGCTCTTGCCGTAGTAGTAAGTTAGCGTACCAGTCTGGCCTTCGGGGACTGCGAAGGAGAGGCTTGCGAAATGTGTCGTGTCCCTGCCGTTGTGTAGACGGAAGTGACCAGCGCTCGCGTTAGCGCTGTTCACCAGATGCCAACCAGTGGAGTAACCAATACGCGAATCGTCATCCTCAAAACAAACCACAAGCGGCGGCTGCGGAGCATTTACTGAAATCGCCACCGTCGCCCTGTTGCTCTCAAAGCCGCTAGCATCCTTTACCTTCAGACTGGCCGTGTAGCCGCCGCTCTGATTATAAGTATGTGAGGTCGTCGGACTGTTTTGCGTCACCGGCGCTGATCCGTCGCCGAAGTCGAACGTGTAGCTCAATGCATCGCCGGGATCTGGATCATTGGATGCTGAAGCGTCCAGGTTTACGACAAGTGGCGCGGTACCTGAATTCGGGTTGGCGGCTAACACGGCGGTCGGCGGACTGTTGATTGCGTACTGTGTGCCGCCGCGCGTTGTATCAGACCGAGCGTTATTCCCTTGCGCACCGGTGAAGGCGCTGCCCCGTAATCCCGCCAGCACTGAGCCCGAAACCAGCTGTGGGCGAGCAGAGGAAAGTGCGGCATTGAGTTTGGCAAGCGCGACCTTAACGGTGACTGTACCCGTCGCCGGATCGATCGAACCGGCATCGGCTGCGCCCACGTCCGTGTAAGTGATGCCGCCGCCGTTATGATGTTCTCTAATGGCAGTTCCGTAAACATAACTTGGACTCCCGAGAGCATCTGTGGACGCGCGCAGGAAGAATTGATCGCCCCGGTCGGAAAGGCCGAAAGAGTAATCACCTCTCGGACTTAATTGCGTGTATGGAGCGTTGGCGGTAAAGCTCATGCGCCAGGTGCCATTCGGAGGAACGGTCAAAAGCCCAGAAACCTTCATCTTTACCGACAGGATCGGTGCGTTAGTTGAGCCTTCTGTTGAATACTTGATCGAAAGGACGTCGAAAGGATCGTCGACATCCAACGCGACGTTACTAGTGCGAACGTCGTGCCGGAAGTCTACAACCTGGGATCCGTCTGTGGAGTACGGCGTCGGGGCCGGCACAGCACTGCCCTGGACCGGAACCGGAATAGCCGTTCCCTTAATCCCTGGACCACTAACCTGACGCGCCACATAGGTGTGACCATCGAAGTCGTTATGGTCATCGGTGTAGGCAATGACAGCCGCTCCGGTTGGATCAAACCCAACCTGGAAATAGTCCAGCAGATTGCGATTTGGCGATGGACCAGGAATCAGGGGCAATCCGCTTTCAGAGATGTTGCTACCATGAATGAAGTGATCGCTCACTTCCACTTGACGGAACGTTGGCACCGCGTCGGTAGCATTGAGGCTCTGCGCAAAAAAGACTTTCCAGTTCGCGTTGTCGTTATTGGACAACTCGCTTGTGCCGTACCAGACAACGCCGATGGAACCCGAAGTTGGGCCTGTTTCCAACCACGGAAGCACACTGGTTCTGGTTTCCGCCCCATCGCTAACGCGAATAGCCGAGCTCCAGTTCCTGCCCTTGTCCTTTGAGTACTTGATGTTGACATTCCGACCGTCAGAGTAGCAGGCGTAAACTGTTCCATCCCGGGCCGCCTTCACAGTAAAGAAAATATGTGCGTTGCCGCTGGGAACGACCTGGTAAATCGTGTAGGTGGTAGGCTCAAGACCTGCGACCGTTGGAACACCTGCGGCTACAACACCATTGGCGCCTGCGACGTAAACTGTTCCATCGTTTTGGTCCACGCTGATGCCGCCGACCTGACCGAGGGCGCCGACCGGCCGCGCGGGTCCATAAGTGAGGCCACCATCATTTGAGCGCTGCACGTATGCAATGACGGGATCGAGCGTGCGGTATAGCAGGTAGACCGAGTCTTTGCCGAAGAATTCCATCCATTGCCTGTCGTCCGCTGGAACACCACCGGTTACATTGCCGACTGGATTCTTTGTGAAAGTTTGCCCGCGGTCGGTTGAGCGAGCGGCCGAAATGTTCGCTGCCGTAAGACTGCTGAATGCAAGGTAAGGTGGATTGCCCGCACTCGATTCGTCAAAGCCGACCGCGAGATCCACATCGCCACCGCCATCCGCGCCTACCTCCGTCGCCTCATCAGGCGAGAACTGGTCCGGTTGGCCTCGATAGATCGGATTTTGTATGAGTGGGTCATACGTTGCGCTGCCGGGCTGCAAATCGAAATACCAGAGATCAACACCCGCAGGGACTCCACGGATACCGGCAACATAAGCGTTGCCAAACTTATCCACACGCAAACTCGGCTCTCCGTCGCGGCTAGCCACGGCAGCACGCAGCGCAGTGTTCGAACTGAACGCGATTCCTCCTTTGAGGTAATTGGCCGTACCAGGTGGCAAAGGTGGATTAACCGGTGTGCAGGCTGCGTTCTGCGCGCCTACCGTGTAGCTGGTGCTGGAGGTATCGTCAACAGTGCTGAAGAGTGTGCCGGCGACGACGTCTGTGGCCTGATCAGTTTCTGCCGTAACATTTGCGAGAGTAGATCCGGCTGCCAACGTGCCTGCAATCTTGCTCATCGCCAGGCTGAGCGTAACAGTACCATCGGGCACGTATGAGCCTTCTTCAAGCGTTCCCAGCGTCGTCAGTAAGTTTCCCGATTTCGAGCCGTATTCATAGCTGAGAGAGGAGTTGCTGTCAGACATCATCGCCAGGTAATACGTTGTCGTGGTTCCTCCTGGCGGAGTAAAGTCGAAGAGAACTCTCCAAACAGCGTTTGCCGGAACGGAGTTGAGATTGTCGACTTTCAACCCGAATGCGACCCGCGCCGAATTTATGTAGCGATAATCCTCGCCGGCCGTGAGTGAACGAATGTCCAACTGGGTCGCTCCTGGTTGTGGCAGGATTGGATCCTGCTGATCCCCGGCGGGATCAGTTAGAACCTGAGTTGCGGACTGACATGGATCGGCAACTGGTGTTGGTGTTGGTGTTGGTGTTGGCGTTGGCGTTGGTTGCGGATCTGAAGCACTAAAGAGTCTGCGCCCGTCCGACTGCCGCGTGATCGTGCCCCATGCAGTGTGCGGATTGTTCGTAGGATCACTGGCGCAGGCCCCGGTGCAGCCGTCTGCATAGCCCACTAAAACGCGACCCGCTTGATCCACAGTGACATCCATGAAGTCGAGAAGATTGCGACAGGGATTGTCGCCGCCCTGGAGCCAGACACAGCCGCGTTGTACCGGATCGTTCGGTGTGGCGTCCGTCGTGGTCCAACTTTGGCCTCCATCGAAGGTAGCTGCTATATACAAATGCCAGATACCGTTAAAGCTGGCATCCTGCATGGCGCCGGCAGTAGGAGTGCCGAGAAAGGCAAAGGCGGCGCTGTTGGGATCGCCGGCAACGACGGATGAAAAAACCGTGTTCTGGATTCCGAAAGGAACGCCAACGTCAACAATCTTTGAGCCTCCGGCAAAGGCGACCCAAGTGCGTCCTTTGTCATGCGACACAGCCACCTTAGGGTGGCCGTCACCGTCCTGCATTCCCATATAAACAGTGCCATCAGTGGCTATACCGATCGAAGGATCGCTGTCCCCCTTGCCGCTGCCCGGGACCGTACGAACCGTCCAGGTGATACCGTTGTCCTCAGAGGCGGCGATTCCTTGAGTGCCGCCACAACTCTCGTTGGGAACATAGACGGTTCCGTCGGGCGCAACCTTGACGTGCCCGTGCAGACCTCCGCATTCGCTCGTGTATATGGGTATTGCGGGACCAAACGTCAGCCCACCATCGTCGCTTCGTGCACAGTTCGCAGCCACCAGCTCTTGCGCGCAATAATAAACAGCGTTCGGATAAATCGGGCCGTTTGGGTCACGTGTCAGCGGTGCAGCGAAAGGACCACCGCCGAACGTCTGGTGATCGATGCCTGAGGCGATGCCGGAACCCTGGCTCGAAAGCCAGGTTGCTCCGTCATCGTCGGTGAACGATGTGGTGCTAAAGGGAGTGAGTCCTTCGAGTTGGGATGCAAACGTGCGTCCCGTCTTGCTGTCCGTGAATAGAATAGGATCGGCGAAAGCTCTGGGTGTCGTTGTCAAAAGGTCACTAACATCTTCCCACGTTGCCTGGGCCGGATTGGTGTTGTCATTGAAGGTAACGCGCAACTCATGAATCGGGAAGCCGCCTCCAGCGTACATTGCTTTGCCCGTCTTCCAGTTTGCGCCGATCGAGGGTTCCCCCATGCTGATCCCGCTTCCTGCGGGCCAGGGATAGTTGGAGAACCCAAGAAAATCGGTGCCGACGGACGGCAAGGCGCTGGCTGGCTGGTGCTTCAGTTCCGCGCTGGCAGTGTAGCTGTTGCCATCGGCTCCAATAGCAGGCGCAAAAGCAGCGGCCGCGACGATATAAGTGCCGGCGGTGGGGTTGTAAAGCTGCACGATTTCGGCAACATTGGGTCCAGCACCTGAGTTCTTCAATTCCTTGTGATTTGGATCATAAACCTCCAGATCCCAATCACCGGCCGGTTGTAAGCGTATCTCTATAACGAAGGGTCCGAATGCCGCTGAGGGTGGTGCAATAGTCAGCTGGAAGTTGTCGCACGCTGAATTATTGTCGCTACCGCAGCCTCCGGCCGTGGCAGGCTTGAAGGCTCCGGTCCAGGCCACCCTCGGATTTGCCTCAGATACGGTCGCGGATGAGGGGCTGGCACTGTAAGAGGTGTGGACCAGCAACGCGGGAATGGCTACCACACAGGCGAAAGCCACTAGACCGAGCCTTACGCTCAGGCGTCTCGAAAGCAAATATCGTTTTTGTAACCTTCGCAACATGGCAGCTCTCCTTCTCAATAGAGATTTGGCATTCGGTCTTTTCACTGCTGAGTGTGAGTTGACTCTCTCGGGACCTTATTCCCGCGTTTGGTTCTCTTCCCCAACTATCAGGACTCGTAAATGTTGCAGAGACAGCTGACAGGCGAGACCAGATTTGCACTCTATTTATTGTGGTTGAGAAATACTTGAGGAATTCTTAAGAACAGCTGTGAGCCCCATCTGAAGCCCCAAAATGGCTGGCAACCCCGCCAAACCTATCGTTCGGGAGCGGTAGCTAATAGGGTAATGTGTACGAAATTACTATTCGTCCCGGCTGCAGGACGTTTTTGCCGGATACGCACCCCTGCTTATCAAACCTGGGATTTTTTTCCGAGAACTCGGAATACTTAGTGTGATTGACCTGATAATGTCGTGATCGTGAAACTGGACCAGGAATATGACATCAAAATATGTTGACACAGACGCGGCTTTGTTCATAATGTGCTTCCGCAAAACCTGTATGCCCAGCATTCCAAGTCTCCCTTAACACTAAGCCCGACGGCGAGCTTTGTTTGGCAGGAGGTTGTACCTATAACGAAGTCGCAGTGTAGTCAGAACTTTTCTTCAAGAGCTCTTACAACACCTTAACCGTGCGGCATTTGTCGGATGAGTCAACTTGTCTGACAGATTGATTATCAATCAAGTAGCGTTAGGAAGGATAATTTCATGAGAGATCCACGAATATTCAAATCGGTAATCGTACTAATTGTGCTCGCGGGGCTTTTCGTCTCCAGCCTCATCGCGAGCACAGTTCCGGGAAGCCTTACGTTCACCAATACGCCATTGGTGCGCCCTGAAGAAGGTGTTAGCGAGCCCGCGATCTCAATCGCCGCCAACGGAACGATGGCCATAACCGGCTTGCAATGGCTGTTTGATCCGAATTTCTTCGGCACGCACTATTGGTCTGGACCGTTTGGTTCCACTCCCACATTCCGCGGCCTGCTTGACGCTAATCTGCAAAAGCCCGGCAAAGCAGTCTTCGGTAGCGGTGACGCGGATGTTGACCTGGGATCAACCGGAGTGCTTCACGCCACAAGCCTTATTTTTCTGATTAATCCCACGTTTATTAATGCTCAGATTGGCGTCTCAGCCATTACCTGCACAAATGCCACAGCCAGTGACTGTACGTCTCAAATTATCGACACGGCTGGAGCTGACAGGCAGTGGATCACCTCAGAAGGCTCCCATGTCTATATTTCCTACCATGACTCAGCAAACAGCAGCCTGATTCGCGTGCAACGGTCGGATGATGATGGCTACACGTGGAAGAAGGTCGGGAATCCCATAGTCGGCCAGGGAAGAACTACGGGCAATGCCACCTTCAACAATACAGCTGGACCAATTGTCGCCGATCCGTTCACTCACAATGTCTACACCATTTACGCGGCCGGTGAACCGGGTATTCAAAAAGCCACTAGCGCAGATTTCAATAACATCTACGTCTCACGCAGCACAGATGGAGGGCACAGCTGGACCGCAACTCTCGTCTATCACGCTCCGTTGTTTACGCCTTTGAACAATATCTTTCCTTCACTGGCGGTCGATCCCACGAACGGCAAGCTGTATGCAACCTGGGCGGATCCACACTCGATCTTTTTCTCTTCATCGAGCGATCAGGGAGGCCATTGGTCACCCGCGGTCACAGTCAACATCGCGCCTGCAAGTAGCGGCCTGTTTCCCTGGGTGGCTGCCTACAGCGGCACCGTTGATGTGGTTTATTACGCCACAAACGGATCAGGCAAAGATGATCCAGCCGCGGTCTGGAATGTTTATCTGGCCCAAACAACTAACGATGGAGCGAGCTTCGCTCAAAGCAAGGTCAGCAACACACCCAATCACGTCGGAGTCATTTGTACTGAGGGCGCGGGCTGCGCATCAGATCGTACCTTGCTGGACCTATTCGAGGTGGCTATTGATCCTCAGAATGGGCGGGCCGCTGTCATCTATACGGATGACACAATTACCGACACCAGTTCGGGGGATCCGTTACCGCAGATTGTACTGGCAACTCAAAACTGAAGAGTTGCGATTTACTACAGAACCGAGGCGCGGTAGCGCCGGGTCAGTCTTGGCAACTTGGCTCCTGAACAGACTGTACGACCCGGCGCTACCGCGCTCGGTTCTGTAGCACACTTTAAGTAAGGATTTCGGAGCAAACCATATTCGGGAGCACATCGTGCCTGGCTTCATGCCCTTGAAGCCAGGCAAATTCATCAATGCGACCTCTTATCCATCAAGCATTCCTGGTAAAGCTCTGTTTAGGATCACTCGTCACGGAACCGACGACAGATATTTTCAATACCGGCGCTCATGATTTGAATTAAATGGGATTTTCCGCGGTTGATTACGTAGTTCTCTTGTTGTATCTCGCGGGCATCACGATCTTTGGCGTGATGTTTCGGCGATCACAACGCACAGTCAAGGATTATTTCCTCGGTGACAAGAACACTTCCTGGATAGTAATAAGCCTCTCAATTGTCGCAACAGAAACGAGCACGCTTACTTTGATTGGCGTGCCGGCGCTGGCTTTTGCCAACTATGCTCAACCGGAACAAGGCGGCAATTTTACTTATTTGCAAGTTGTTCTTGGTTACATTGTCGCGCGCGTAATTATTAGCCTGCTCTTCATTCCCGCTTATTTTCGCGGAGATCTGCTGACCGCCTACGAGTTGCTCAAGAACAGATTCGGCGTAAAGACCAAAAATTTTGCGGCGTCCTTATTTCTGGTCATGCGCGCTCTGGCAGAGGGTGTTCGTGTTTTCGCTGCTTCGCTGGTTTTGAGCGCAGTCCTAAGCATCAGCATCCCTGGCTTGCCCCATCTTTGGCTTTGGTCGATTGTCATCGTGGGCCTCTTGACATTGATTTATACGTTTGAAGGTGGCATCGCAGCGGTGATTTGGACAGATTTGATTCAGTTGGTAATTTACATTGGTGGTTCCCTGCTTGCTGCCTATGAGCTTTGGCATCTGATTCCCGGCGGTTGGGAAACGATTGCTGCTGAGGCCGGAGCGGCGGGAAAATTTCAGTTTGTCTCTTTCAAATGGGATCTCCATGTTCCATTTACCTTTTGGGCCGGCCTTTTTGGCGGAACATTTCTGACTATGGCGTCACACGGAACTGATCAACTCCTGGTCCAGCGGCTACTTACTTGTCGCAACAAGCGCGAAAGCCAAAAAGCGCTAGTCCTCAGCGGCTTCGTAGTTTTTTTTCAGTTCGCGCTATTCCTCACCATAGGCGTAATGCTTTACGCTTATTACAACTTCTATCCGTTGACGAGCAAGCTTGCGAGTAACGATGAGATCTTTCCAATATTTATCGTGCAAAGACTACCTCATGGAATTTCAGGTCTGGTAATCGCAGCAATATTTGCCGCAGCAATGTCGAACTTGAGCGGCTCGCTGAACTCTCTCGCTTCAAGCACGGTAATCGACTTCTATATGCCACTCATCAGGCCGCGCGCGAGTGATGAAGAGTTGCTGAAGCTTTCGCGCTGGCTGACAGCAGCATGGGGCATCGTTCTGATCGCAATCGCAATCATGGCCCGAAGCTGGGGTTCCGTCTTTACCACAGGCCTTACAATCGCCTCTCTGGTTTACGGTCCGATGCTTGGAGCCTTCTTGCTTGGCGTGCTCACGACGCGTGCGAATCAGGTCGGTGTTATGACCGGAATGGCTGTGACATTAGGTATCATGATCTTTATCAAATTCTACGCCGCCACGATGCGCTGGACTGCGGTGAGTTACGGGTTTCAGCCGACCGAAGGAATGGAGTGGCTGGCCGCGCACACAGATCTTGCATGGACATGGTTCGTTCTCGTAGGAACTCTTATTTGTTGCACCGTCGGTTACGGCGTGAGTTTACTGACAACTGGCGCAACCTCTGCTGGAACCGAAGATTCGGCGCCCCTGGCATTCAGAAGAACTGATAAGGAGACAGGTTAGTGAAAAAGATTTGGCAGGCCAATTCGCTTAATAGTTCAGTAGTCCCATTCCTACTTGCTCTAAGTCTGCTGGGCCTGTTCCGCACCTTTCAGAATTTGCCGGCAATCGACAACCTGGTCGTGGCCACGACCAGCGGCAAAATCAGAGGTGTGTCAAGACCCGCCGGGGGAGCGGAATTCCTGGGCATTCCCTACGCTAAGGCGCCAGTCGGTGATCTGCGATGGCATGAGCCCGTACCAACGCAATCATGGAACGGTGTGCACGAAGCCAACTCATTCGGCGCTCCTTGCGCCCAGCCCATACTTGGAGACTGGAACAAACACGACGCTGAAACCAGCAAGGAAGATTGCTTGTTTCTCAATGTAATTACGCGGGCGTGGCCACCGAAAGCCGCCTTGCCGGTGATGTTCTGGATCCACGGCGGTGCTCACGCCGGCGGCACTGCATCGAGCGCCCTCTATAAGGACGGAACGCTGGTGCAGCATGGGGTAGTGCTGGTTACAGCTTCGTTAGAACCAAAGAGGCAGCGGTCCGCAAAGCAGCCTCTCCACTTGGAGGTTACTTATTCAGGTCCACGTCCACTATCGGAAGGTCCCAGTGCGCGAGCAAGATCTCAAACCGCCGTTGTTCCTCGCGTTTGAAAGTCTCCTGGTCCGGGAACAGCTGTTTGGTCAGCGTTTCTGAGTCAAAATCGTCAACTGTAACGCCAACGTTCTTCCATGTGATCGTCACGCGATAATCCCAGCGTCCATCCTCGGTAGCATGGTAGCGAGGGCTGGTGGCGGTGAGTTGCAGGATGCGTCCCAACTGCATCTCCCTCTTTAGCACCGGTAGGTGGTTCTTCTTGTAAAGCCTGATAAACTCAGCTGCGAACCCCCAGCGTGCCTTGTAGTAATACTCAACGACAAAGGGTCTGTCTTCCGGTTTAGGACCAGCCTGCGTATACCCGGCAGGCTCACAACGTTCAGTGATCCCGATGCACAGCAAAAAGAATAGCACTGAGGTGACGGCGATTCTGTAGGCAAGTCTCATAAGTTCAGTTCTCCTGGGCAAACATGGAAAGAGCGGATTCTAGCATTAGGCTAGAGGAGACATTAAAAATAAATCGGCGAAGAAAGAATTTTCGAGCGGAGATACGTAGAGTATGAGTCAAGAAAGACGTTTCCTTCCCACAATCATCCCTGCTGTCATCTTATTTCTGGCACTCTCACATTTATGTTCGGCACAGCAGCTAACTCTCACACCATATAAAGCAAGCGGCATTTACACCATTGGCGAAAAAGTCGGGTGGACCGTCAACAGCCCGAAGGAGGCTAATGCCTCAGGCGATTACGCGTACACCATCAAGAAAGACAATCAGGATGTGATCAAGACGGGCACTTTCAATTTTTCAAAGGACCCCGTTGCGATTGAAGTCGGTCTCGATGAACCAGCGATGGTCTATGCTCAAATTTTCGTCCCTTCAGGCAAGGGCCACGGTGCTCGTGAAGTCATTAATGTCGGCGCGGCTGTGGCACCAGAAAAGCTGCAGCCTTCGGTTCCTCGCCCGGCAGATTTCGACAGGTTCTGGGACTCCAAAATTAAGCTGCTCAAGGAAATCCCTGAGAATGCCGTCCTGACGCCCTCGGATGGCGGCCGATCCGATGTCGAGTACGCCACCATCAAATTGGATCATATCAATGGTACCCACGTTTATGGCCAATTAGCCAAGCCTAAAAAGGAAGGAAAATTTCCGGCGCTGGTTATTCTCCAATGGGCCAGCCCTCCTTATCCACTGCAAAAGCGGTGGGTCACGGATCGTGCCGCCGAAGGCTGGCTTACGCTGAACATCGAACCTCACGACGTGCTGCCGGATCAGCCACCATCGTATTACAGTACGCTTCCGCAGGAACTCAAGAACTATCAGTCCATCGGTCGCGACGACAAAGAGAAGAACTATTTTCTGCAAATGTATCTGGCCGACTACCGCGCCGTGGACTACGTGGCGGGCCGCCCTGATTGGGATGGCCAAACGCTGGTCGTTATGGGTACGAGCATGGGCGGGCAGCAAAGTCTCTGCGTCGCAGGCCTTAACGCCAAAATCACTCACGTCATCGTAAACGAGCCTGCAGGCTGCGACTCCAACGGACCATTACACGGCCGGGCATCCGGTTATCCGAACTGGCCTTCAGATAATCCGAAGCTCATGCAAACCGCACTTTATTTTGACGCGGTCAATTTCGCCTCCCGCATCAAGGCAACTTCTCTGGTGGCGATGGGCTTCATCGACACGGTTGCTCCTCCAGTCGGGATTTGGATTGCTTTCAATCAAATTTCGGGACCCAAAGAAGCTGTCCCAATGTTCGATTCTCCGCACAACAATGTGGCTACGCCGGCTCAGCAACGCCCGTTTACAAGCCACTCAGCGGAATGGCTAGACACACTCGTTCATGGCGGCGAGATCAAATTCAATCAGCAACAGACTGCAACTACTCAGTCGGTCCAGGAGTCCCGTCAACGCGCAAGCGTTTTGCCGGGGGCCGACCAGCCGACGCCCCGAACTGACCAGAACTCTCTAATAGCGCACGCTCAATTATTGGAGAAGGCCAGGAAGGGAGGCATTGACGTCTATTTTGAGGGTGACTCAATCACAAGACGATGGGGTACCAGCGATCAAAAGTACAAAGAGTTTCTGGCAAACTGGCGCCAGAATTTTTTTGGCTGGAATGCAGCAGACTTCGGCTGGGGCGGTGACACGGTGCAAAACATTCTCTGGCGACTGAATAACGGAGAACTGGACAGCGTGAATCCCAAAGTTATCGTTGTCCTTGCGGGTACGAACAACGTCGGCAAAACCTCTCCTCAAAGCAGCGAAGACCCGAGGGTTGCGGACATTACTAGAGGAATCAAAGCGATTCTCGACACTTGCCAGCAGAAGGCCCCCAACGCCACGATTGTGCTAATGGGAATTACTCCGCGCAATGACAATATCGCCGTGATGCCCATTATCAACAGGATCAACGAAAACATCGCAAAATTTGCCGCTGGTAAAAAGATCCGTTATTTGAACATCAATGACAAGCTGGCTGACAAAGACGGAAAGCTGCTCGAGGGCATGGCCGTTCAGGACGGTCTCCACCTGGATCTCAAAGGCTATCAAGTGTGGGCCGAGGCGTTGAAGCCGATCTTCACCGAATTGCTCGGCCCACCAGCGAAGGAAGATCACGCACCACGGCCAACCGGAGACCCGAGCGAAAAAGATATCCAACCACTCACTACGCTAGTTCCGATCGGCCTTGCCTCAAAAGTCTCAAACCGTACCACCGTAGAGGCCTCGTGAAACTTCGATCCTGCCTTAGCCTGCGAAGCAGGCATAAGCGTAAAGCCTGGGGCGGAAGCCCCACGGAAGTCGCAACTCTGAAGGAGTTGCGACCCTGGAGTTTGGACATTCGACTCTGTTTAACGCTGAAAGCGTTCGCAAGCATGGGTATGGCGACGCAACTCCTTCAGAGTTGCGACCTCGAAAAATTGACCAGCATGTGCCCAGGGTTGAAGCAACCCTTGGGCTGGAATTAGCGAACGCTTTCAGCGTAAAAAGTTTTGGTTAAGCAATGTCCAAACTCCAAGCCTGGGGCGGAAGCCCCAGGGATATTGAGAATCACGAATCGCAGCCCGTGACAACGGGCGACAGCCCTTTGTTTCGCGAGTCTTTCGCCCGCTCACGCGGGCTCCCACTTGAAAACCACAGCTTTCCTGGGGCTCGCGCCCCAGGCTTTATGCTCACGCCTGCTTCGCAGGCTAAGAAACAGATCCTTCATTCAATTCGCGAGGTGCATTCCAGTTTTTGACTTTTGAGGCAAAGCCGTTCCGATCTATAAACATAGCCGCCCTAAACGGAGTGAAGATCATTCGTGTTTGTTTGTGCTTCGTTTGACCCAGATGACAATATTGCCTGACTTGAGCTGACAGGCGTTGTATTATGAGGGAACTCAATGACCGCTGGGAGTTCGCTAATGTCTCGCTTTGCAGTTGTGATTTCTCTATCTATTTTAGTTTGCTCGATTCAGGTCTTATCGATTTGTGCCCAAACAACCGAGCTGTCACCAACTCTCATGGCCGAGCAATACGTTGCAGCAGGTAATAAATACGCGAGAGAAAAGGCCTACGATAAAGCCGTCGATGCTTATAAGCAGGCCATCCAGCTCAATGCCGATCTAGCTGCCGCTTATCAAGGGCTTGGAAGTGCCTACGTGAACATGGGAAGAGTGGCTGATGCTTTAGATCCCATGAAGGCGGCAGTTCGCCTCGATCCAAATAGCGGGGTCGCGCACCTCAATCTGGGCGTTACGCTTGCTTCACTTCGCCAGGCGGACGATGCGCTGTTCGAATTGAACGAGGCAAAGCGACTTAGCCCAAATGACGCCCGCGTCTATAACGAGATCGGCAATGTATTGCATAACAGCTTTGGCAGGATAAATGATGCTTTGGCTGCTTACATTGAAGCTCGCCACCTGAATCCTAATGTGGCCGCAGTTCATCACAACATCGGGCTCATGTTTATGCGACTCGGCAAATTTTCCGAAGCTATTGAGCCCTTTCGAGAAGCTCTGCGATTAAACCCTGAATACCGCAACGCTCGATACTTTCTTAGTGATGCCTACACCAAGAATGGTCGTTATGAGGAAGCGATAGAGTCATGGACCAAATTTTTTGAACTTGTGCCTAATGGCCCCGACGCTCTGGTCAACCGATCGTGGGACTACTTATACGCGGGAGGACATGGTCGCGAGGCCGCCGCCGACGCCCGCAAGTTCCTCGACGTGCGCGGCTGGCGAGAAGAGCGTTCATCGTACATGGCTGTTATCGCGCACCTGGGGTACCGTGAGGCTAGAATGGATCAGGAGGCGCAGGCGATCCTTGAACAAGCAACAAAGAAGGCGAATCCCGCAACCTGGCCTTATCAGCTTGTCCGCTATATGAAAGCAGAAATTAGCCGCGATGAACTGCTACAGATCGCGTCGGACAACGATAAGAAGACTGAAGCCTACGCTTATACCGCGATGGACCTGATGTTAAATGGTAAGACTGACGAGGCACGTCGACACTTCCAGTGGGTAAAGGATTACGGGAACAAACGATTTTTCGAATACCCACTCGCGCTGGAGGAATTAAAGCGTTTGCCTTGAGGTATGATTTTTCAGCCCCGAGAGTGCTGCTCTTTAGGACCGCACGCTTCTTTCTCATTGACTGCGGAGGTGCAGCAATCCGACATCCGCCGGTGAAATTAGTTCATCTCCTGCACGCCCTGGCATCCTGGCGATTCTTCCTTTTCCCGACTGCAGTCTTCTTCCTGCTGGTAATCAACGGTCACGTAATGACCGCACACTCTCAATCGCGTCCAGGTAGGGCCGTCGCTGTCACTCCGCCAATGGGGTGGAACAGCTGGGATTCCTATGGCAGGACCCTCAATGAAGAGAGCATCAAGGCAAACGCTAAATGGATGGCCCGGAACCTAAAGCGGTTTGGCTGGGAGTACGTCGTGGTGGACGAAGGCTGGTATCTCGCCAACCTCGATGTCACCGGGAACGACAACCATGCACGCTTTGAACTCGACGCCTACGGTCGCTATGTGCCGGTGCCCGGCCGCTTCCGGTCTGCCGGGAAGGATTTCACATTTAGACCTCTCGCCGATTATCTTCACTCGCTGGGACTTAAGTTTGGGATCCACATCATTCGTGGCGTACCCAGGGAAGCGGTGGTCAGGAATCTTCCGATCGCTGGCTCCACTTTTCACGCGGCGGATAGTGCTGACACATCAGATGTGTGCCCATGGAACGCTTACAACTACGGGCTCAGGCCTTCTCATCCGGCGGCGCAGGCTTACTACGATTCCCTGGCCCGGCAATATGCCTCATGGGCCGTTGATTTCATCAAGATTGATTGCATCTCCGATCATCCCTACAAAGGCGCCGAGATCCGCATGTTCAGTGAAGCCATCGCCAAATCAGGCCGCCCTATGGTATTGAGTCTTTCTCCCGGACCCACTGGAATTGATAAGCGCGATGAAGTCTCCAGGTTTGCGCAAATGTGGCGTATCTCTGATGACGTTTGGGATGTCTGGTACAGCAACAAGAATTTCCCGCAGGGCGTGAAAAACCAGTTTTCGCGCGCCGCCCAGTGGGCCGGTGTCGCCCAGCCGGGCCATTGGCCCGATGCAGACATGCTGCCTATCGGCAGTCTGCGACCTGCTGCTGGCTGGGGCGAGCCGCGTGAGACTCGCTTGAGCCATGACGAGCAACGCACCCTATTGACCCTCTGGTCCATCTTCCGTTCGCCGCTGATTATGGGCGGCAACCTGCTGCAGTCGGATGACTGGACCACGTCTCTGCTCACCAATGCCGAGGTCATCGCGGTCGATCAGCACTCCCGGGACAATCATCCCGTCATCACTACCGGCAACATAGTGATTTGGACCGCGCGGCCGGAGTCCGGCAGAGACTACTACATCGCAGTCTTCAATATCAGCGACTCAGCGCAGGTTATTCACTACGCCTGGAGAGAGCTCGGTTTTTCTGCCCCAAGCTATAGGCTGCGCGACTTGTGGACACATACCGACAGTGGATCGGCCACCTCTCTTGAACTCACTCTGCCTCCTCATGCCTGTGTCCTGTACCGTGCTGCCCCAAGGTAGGCGCCTCCTAAAATCCTGACAATTCACGACGGCGCTTCACTTTACCGCGTAGACTCTTACGCTCGCTGCATAATCGTTGACGTTATAGCGACGCAACAGCGAAGCAAGTCCCTCATGCAACTCTCTGGCTTCATTCGCGCTCTCTGATATGCCACAGCAACCAACGGCTGGCGCCGAAGCGCTGGGCGAATTTAATGAAACACCAGACGGTATAGACGTGATCGCTGTCGGCGAACAGCAACTCGATTGATTTTCGATTTTTGCATACGCATTGAGGTCTGCACCCGAATCCACAACTTCAGCGTGCGAGAAGCCGGCAGCTATCAAACCCTGCTGGTAATCCTCGATCGGAATGGCGCCGGCAATGCAACCCACATAAGCCATGATGTTGCTTCCCAATTCGGCGGGCAAGTCTCTCTTGAGCGCGATGTCACTCGCTGCCAGGCGTCCGCCGGGCTTGAGCACACGGGCGATTTCGCGGAAGACCGCGGGTTTATCAGCCGCGAGATTGATCACACAGTTGCTGATCACGCAATCGACTGAATTATCTACGAGTGGCAACTTATCAATCGTTGCCAAGTGAAACTCGACGTTTGTAAATGGCTTTTCCCCATTCCCGCGAGCCGCGTTCCGGCGAGCAAGTTCGACCATCTCCGGCGTCATATCGATCCCGATGGCGCGTCCTGTCGGTCCGACTTTGGCGCTGGCCAGGAAGACGTCGAGACCACCGCCCGACCCTAAATCCACGACGGTCTCACCCTCGCGCAAATTTGCGGTCGCTGTGGGATTACCGCACGACAACCCCATGTTGGCTTCAGCGGGAATTGAAGCCAGCTCCTCTGGGGAATAGCCGAAAGCTTCCGCGACGGCGCGGACGCCTTCATGCTGTGACGACAGGTTGCTCGTCGCTACCGTACTGTATTTTGACCGCACCGCGTGCTCAATATTGGTGGACATTTTCATTCTCCATTTCTGCGTTATCTTTCGGTCTTTACGGCCCCTCAACCGAGAGACCCCGAGCATGCTCACCCTCTACATATGCATAGGCGAATATGCATTACCCAGTATAAGCCTGAACAGAATATATGTCAAGGCGTATGTGTAGCCGCATCGGTGGCAGCCGCGTTGATCGATCTCCTTAGCGGCGAACAACTGCCGCGTATCTGTTGAGTAGCTGACTGGAGAGGGGATGCGCTGCTAGACTATTCTCATTAGAGCCAGAACATCACACCAAAAGAAGAAGCGCATGATATTCCTCCAAAAGGTTCTATCCCTCCTCGCGATGTTTGCTCTCTTTTCGCCTTTCATTTTCGCTCAACATGTTACGAGAGTCAGCGATATCGACGCAATCAATCCGGCCGAAGTTTCTATCGCGGTCAATCCCAGAAACCCTAACAACCTTGTCGCCGCGTCATTCCAGACCGGTCGCGCGCCGGGACCGCGCTCCGGCAGTTACAACTACATTTCTATGAATGGCGGCGAAACGTGGCGGACAATTCCGGTCGCTGACGCAAAAGGACTGACGCAAGGCGACGATACAGTTTACTTTGGCAGCGATGGGACCGCTTATCACGCGCATCTCTCTTTTGCAGGGATCCGCGCTACCAGACCGCAGAAGGCGGAGAGCGGGATTCTTGTTGAAGCCTCAAGAGACGGCGGCCTGACCTGGAGTGAGTCTGTCCCGGCAATTAATCACCTAAACTCCGTTACCCCGTTCGAAGACAAGCCCGGGATTGTGGTGGATAATGCAGCCGCTTCCCCGCACAAAGGAAATGTGTATCTGGCATGGACCCGCTTTGATGTTTATGGCAGCCGCGATCCCGAATGCCACTCTCAAATTTACTTCTCACGCTCCACAGATGGGGGTAAGACTTTCTCGATGCCGTTTCGGATTTCCGACCGCGCGGGCGACTGCCTTGACAGTGACAATACGGTCGAAGGAGCGGTGCCGGCTGTCGGGGTAAAAGGCGAAGTCTTCATAGTCTGGGCTGGGCCACAAGGTCTTGTCTTTAAGAAATCACTTGATGGAGGTCTGACTTTTGGCAAGGACCAGGTGATTGGATCGATTCCGGGAGGGTGGGACTTCTCAGTGGAAGGTCTCGATCGCGCAAATGGAATGCCGGTTACCGGAGTTGATTTGAGCAATGGTCCAAACAGGGGAAGGCTCTACGTCAACTGGATCGACATTCGTAAGGGCGACCCGGATGTTTTCATTATCTCATCACGCAACGGTGGAGAGACGTGGTCCACTCCGGTTCGTGTCAATGATGATCCGCTCAAGAATGGGAAAGTACAGTTCTTCACCTGGATGTCTGTCGATCCTATTGACGGCTCCGTGAATGTAATCTTTTACGATCGCCGCGATACTGCAGGCACCCTGACGAGACTCACTCTCGCTCGCAGCACTGACGGCGGCCGCACTTTCGTTAATCACAAAATCGACCAGCCGCCGTTCGACTGCGATCCGCAGGTGTTCTTTGGTGACTACAGCGGCATATCTGCCTACAATGGCCGGGTGATTCCGATCTTCATGCACTTCGTTGATAACAAAAAGCTCACCGTTTCGGCCGCTCTCTTTCATTTCAAAGCGGGAACCCAGGAACTGTCAGACTGAGGGCATCAATCATTCTGAACCAGAAACTTACAATTGTTGCGAATCTTTATGCTCAGAGATAAAACGCTTCATCCATTTGCCGATCTCATCTCGTACCCGCCGGAAGATATCCATCATTGAATCTGCATCAACTGCTGAGGAAGGCGCCGGTGGATCCTCAAAAGCCTGGTGTATACGGACAGCCCGACCCGGGAATACCGGGCAAGTCTCACGCGCACTGTCACAGACCGTAATCACGTAATCGAAATCCTGGCCGACAAACTCGTCCACCGATTTGGACCTCTGACCAGAGATGTCAATTCCGATCTCCCGCATTACTGCGACCGCTTCAGGGCGAAGTTGTGTAGGGTTAACGCCGGCGCTGAACACTTCGAAGCGATCGCCCGCCATGTTACGCAGAATTCCTTCTGCCATCTGGCTTCGCGCCGAATTACCAGTGCAAATGATGAGCACTCGTTTCTGATCAGGCATGTGAACCGTCCACGACGCAGCGTACAGTATCCGCGCCACCTCGATATATGTCAAGGCGTATGTTTAAAAATGTGTTAGGATAACAATTGTTATGAGCAAATCGTTAAGAACATTCGACAAGGATTTATTCTTTCGCGCCCTGGGCGATCGAACGCGCCTTCGATTGCTTCATCTTATGGGTAAGGAGGAAGTGTGTGTCTGTTTCTTCGTAGAAATCCTTAATACCAATCAGCCCAAGATCAGCCGGCATCTGGCATATCTGCGTCGAGCCGGAATTGTAGGAGCGCGACGACAAGGACCTTGGATGCATTACCGTATTATCGAGCCGTCTGATAAAGATGCGGCCCGCGTGTTAACCGACGTGCTGGCCTGGCTGGCTAATGATCGTGAGATGCAGCGCGATCGTCAGCGATTGGTAAAGGTGTGCTGTGCGCCTCAGCTTCCGGTTAGTATTCAGGGTGCGCCGCGGCCACCTGGTTTGGTCACTGGCGCATAGAAGTCCGTGTTGTAGGTTGGTTTTCAATGCTATGCTCTCAAATATTGAGGACAAGCCCATGAGCCGAACAATTCTGCCCGCTACGTTAATCACGATTATCATCGCGATGGGCAGTGTACTCTTTGTCAAAGGAAGCTATCCGAGTTTGAGCATTCAAGCCAGAAATCTTCCCGAGCGACTCGGTTATCCAGCCGACGCAAAACTCCTGATCGTACACGCTGACGATCTCGGGATGGCCCATTCTGTTAATGCCGCTACGATAAAAGCGTTTGAGAGTGGTCTCGTCAGCTCAGGGAGCATCATGGTTCCCTGTCCCTGGCTGCCGGAGATAGCGGCTTACGCGCGAAGCCATCCCGAAGCCGATCTAGGATTGCACCTGACTCTAACCAGCGAATGGAGTTCCTTCCGCTGGGGACCCGTACTGCCTAAGAACCGTGTCTCTTCATTATTGGATCGCAATGACTATTTCCATCTCACGGAAGCGGAGGCCGCCTCGCACGCGGATGTAAAAGAAGTCGAAACCGAGGTTCGGGCCCAAATTGACCGCGCTCGAACGTTTGGGATTCAACCTACTCATCTGGACTCTCATATGGGTACGCTCTATCAAAACAAAGCGCTGTTTGAAACGCTTCTCCGGGTAGCAGCCGAAAACAAGTTGCCGGTGAGGATGTCCAAAGAGTTTTTTGCACGGGCGCAGTTTCTCCCTTCTCTTCTCGGTCCCGAAGACGTTGTCTTAGACAGAATAATCAGTATTGAGCCCGAGGTACGGCCGGAAGACTGGTCCAGATTTTATGCGGACGCAATCAAGGGTATACAACCCGGGGTGACTGAGATGGTCGTGCATATTGCCTACGATGATGAGGAGATGCGGGCGATAACCATCGATCACCCTAACTGGGGCTCCGCATGGCGACAGCGCGATTTTCAGTTTTTTACCGGCGATTCATTTCGCAAACTCCTACAGGACAATCATATTAAGCTGATCACCTGGCGCGAAATCGGGAAGATGCAATATCACGCACCTTAACAGCATCTGAGGATCAAGCTGTCGGATTCCATCAAGGATTTAAGAGCATCCTCGAAAAATCATGCGGGCGATCGATATTCACGTTCGCGTCCCGGAGCCACCCGGAGATCCAGCTGCCGAAGAACGGCAACGAATGGCCCCGTATTTTAAAGCCGGACGCATGGCCGAGTCTCCTCAGGAGATGTACGAAAAATACAAGGCGTTGGACCTTTTGGCCGTTATTTTTGCCGTGGACGCTGAAGGTCGTAGTGGAGAACGCTTCGTGGGCAACGACTATGTTGCCAACGTTGCCAAGAAATACCCCGATCAGTTTATCGGCTTCGCTTCAATAGATCCCTGGAAGGGGAAAATGGCAGTGCGTGAGCTGGAAAGGGCCGTAAATGAGTTGGGGCTTCGCGGACTTAAACTGCAGCAAATCACTCAAGCTTTTTTTCCCAACGAGCGACGTTTCTATCCCCTTTGGGAAAAGTGTGCGGAATTAAGAATACCCGTTCTCTTTCATACCGGGCAGACAGGAGTCGGAGCCGGCACCGCTGGCGGCGCAGGCCTGAAGCTCAAATACGCGCAGCCACTGCACATTGATGACGTTGCCGCTGATTTTCCTGAATTAACGATCATTATGGCCCACCCGGCGGTTCCCTGGCAGGAAGAGCAACTCTCCATAGCTTTACACAAGGCTAATGTCTATATTGATCTCTCTGGCTGGTCCCCAAAATACTTCAGGCCGGTGCTGGTCCAATACGCCACCACTATCCTTCAGGATAAAGTTCTCTTCGGCTCGGACTATCCCGCTATCCAACCTGAACGATGGCTCAAGGATTTCGAGCTGCTAAACGTAACTGCAGAAGTGCGTCAAAAAATTCTTCTGGATAATGCCAGAAAGCTTCTCAAGCTATGAGCCTAACCCATGCTGATGTGCCCTTGCACGAAATCCTGCGGGCGACGGTGCGCAGCCAGCCGAATCGGGTAGCAGTTGTATTTGAAGACCAGACTCTCACATTTGCGGATCTCGACGCCGAGTCAAACCGGCTAGCTCACGGCCTGCGCATGCTTGGCCTTAGGCCTGGCGACCGATTGGGCCTTTTCCTCCCCAACTGTCCTGAGTTTGAAATCGCTTTTTATGCTGCCAGCAAAGTAGGTGCCATTGCCTGTCCGCTGAACTCTTCCTACCGCGAACGTGAGGTCATTTATCAACTCAATGACTCACGCGCGAGTATTCTCGTGACGCATAGCAGACTTTGGCCTGTCGTCGAAGCTTCGCGATCTCAACTCACTTACCTACGCGATATAGTTGTCATTGGTAACGAGCCTCCAGCGAACGTTAGCCGTTATGAAGAACTACTTAGCGGTCAATCGGCGGAACCGCCGGGCGATCAAATCGATCCCAAGCAGCTGGTAGTACTGCCGTACTCGAGCGGCACAACAGGATTGCCGAAAGGGGTGATGCTCACTCACCGCAACCTTGTCTCACAACATGAACAATATGTGCTCGCGACGGAAATGGGCCCCGAGGATTCATACGTCATCTACATGCCCTTGTCACATATCTACGGCATAGCGATTATGGGTGTGGCCATCCGAGCTGGCGCGAAGCAAATACTCCTTGAACGTTTTGATCTTGAAACGATCTTGCGCTTAATCCGCGAGCATGCTGTCACATGGCTTTTTGGCGTTCCCCCCGTACTGTTAACGCTCGCCAACGCTCCGGGGCTGGAGCCGTCACAGTTTAAGACTGTCAAGTTTATTTTCAGCGCTGCCGCGCCGCTGGCACCCGACGTGGCGCGGCGCGTCGAAGCTCGTTTGGGGGTGCGTGTCATACAAGCCTATGGTCTGACGGAGGCGTCGCCCGCGACTCACCATAGTCCCCTGGACTATGAACGCATTAAACTGGAAAGCGGCGGTGTGCTCATGGCCGATACGGAACATAGGATCGTAGATCTGGAAACCGGAGAGCGTGAGTTACCCTCAGGCAAAATCGGCGAGATTGTCGTGCGTGGACCACAGGTCATGCAGGGTTACTGGAACTCGCCCAAAGAAACCTCCCGGGTCCTGCGCGATGGGTGGCTCTTTACGGGCGACATCGGATGGGTAGATGAGGATGGCTATATTTTCATCGTCGACCGTAAAAAGGAGATGATCAAAGATAAGAGTTTCAGCATCGCTCCCGCCGAGCTTGAAGCTGTGGTGCTGGAACAGCCTGAGGTTGCCGATTGCTGTGTCGTGGGGATTAAAGATCCGGAAGCGGGTGAGATCCCAAAGGCCTATGTGGTACCTCGTGGGGAAGGAGCCATCGACCTGTCTGCACTGTCGAATTTCGTTGCTGAACGGGTTGCCGGTTATAAACAGATTCGCCAGTTCGAGATTATCCAGGCAATCCCAAGAACCCCGTCAGGAAAGATCTTGCGCCGGCTGCTCAGAAGTAACTTGCCGCGAGATTCCGCGCGAAGCTGTATCAATTAACTGGAACGGCTCAATGAATTTTCCGCTCAGTTGCGGCCCAGTAGGGAGCGCGGAGCGTGAGATACTTCCCATTGAACCGGGCAAATTCTATTGGACCAGCCTGGCCTGGGAGTAAAACCTCCGCTGAAGCTAGTTGCTGAATTTAATGAGCCCGCTGACGATTTGGTGCAATTGAAGACGGAGATCGAAGCTAAGCTAAAATCAGTATTGAGTATTGCGTCCACAGTCGAACTGGTACCCTGTGGAACTTTGCCGAGATTTCAGACGAAGGGTGAGCTCGTCAAAAGGCTTTATCAAGACCTATCGCAAAAATAGTGCAAAAGATCTTTGCCTTATCGGTGAGGTACCGCCAGCTGGGCCAAAGACTCGGACCATAACGCTCGCAAGATTAGCAGCGGCAAAAACTATCCTTCCGGACACCAGCACTACATTATTTACTTTCATAAATAACCACGCGTTTGTTTTTCCGGTTACCATAAGATCTCTTCTGCGGAGGCGTTTGGTATTCTTGAGCGGGGGAGCTTACACGAATAACGTTGCACCCGCCAGAGGCATGGGTTGGCATGGCGCGGTCCAGTGTGGTCGGCGTGGTCGGGCGTGGTCCAGGAGGTTTACGCTGAAAGCGTTGGCTAATTCCAGCCCAGGGTTTGCTTTGAAACCCTGGGCTATGGTGCATGTTTGTTTAGTCGCAACTCTGAAGGAGTTGCGGCTCACACCCTGCAGTCTAAAAAGCCACCTTCAGCGTGCTAAACGGGTGCAGAGCGAGGCACTATTTGACTGGCAGCGATCGGCTGACTAAGCAGACCCGCAGGTAAGAAGATGTCGCATTCCTTTCAACGTCGTCTGATCAACTCTACAAGCTCATCAAATTCAATCGGGGCCGACAACCGATCTTTAAGAACATTCTGGATCGATCAACGGTGCTATTTGTTCTCTTCGGTTTCCCTCGATAATCGCGCGCAGAGCATCGATGATGAGCGGACCAGCGAACCACCGGCCTTGAGAAACCAAACGTCGGCCCGAGTTAACCGACATCACTTGCTGCGTTTGAAGTAATAAAACATCATTGATCTACGTCCCTGCGGACCAGGTTCATCATGAATCAGCTCCCATCCCTCGATACCCTGTTGGCTCAGCATTTTTGCAACGTCCTGTACGTACGTGGCTGTATTCTGGGATGCATCAAATTCAACTACTCTATATTCCCACGTTGACCTTTGCGGACTCGGGCCGCCTCCCGTCCAGCCAAGACTAATCACGGAAAGTATGACGACGAGGAATAAGAGCTGATAACGCTTTACATTCGGCATAAGAGACTCCTTTGTTGGGAAACCTAAAATTTGTTTTTCACCTGTGTGAGTTACGATTACCCCCGCTTCGAGCGGGGGTAATCGAGAAAAGACCGCGAAGTTTATACCCACAGCTACGGACCGGTAACGGTCAGCACGTCACTCGTCACGTCATTGTTCACTATTTCAACATTAGGTCCCGCAGTTAGATGAGCAGTTAAGTTACATTGCGCTGGCTGCGGCGGTGCGGAGGTAACATGCACAGTAAACGTAAATGTTTCGCTCTGCCCACCTTGAAGATTTACTGGTTGCGATGGCGGACTAAAGGTAAGTTGAAATGTCCCATTTGAATTGACGATAACGACTTCCAGCATTGTGCCGTTAGTGTTCTGAGCGCCAGATGAGGCCGCCAGCTGGGCCAAAGACTCGGACCATAACGCTCGCAAGGTTAGCAGAGGCAAAAACTATCCTTCCGGACACCAGCACTACATTATTTACTTTCATAAATAAGCACGCGTTTGCTGCCGCCCCTGCCGAGCAGATATCCCGTGAGTGCTCCGGCGCCGGCCCCCAACACCGTCAAGCCTGCTATTACCGCATGGTCGATCTTGTCAAAACCGTTATCGTTGCTGCTGCCCGCTGCACCTATTGCAGCGCCAGCGCCGGCTCCTAAGCCAAGCCCGATCAAGGTGGCTTTCGTCGAAGACTTCTTCTTGATGGTCTCGTGAATCGTGAGTACATCCTCTCGTTTTAACTCCCTTGGCGCATTTTTCACCGTCACTGATAGCGCCACATCCGAAACACTAATAAACCTTCCGTCGATGGTCTTGCCACTTTTCAACTTCACTGACAACTTGCTTCCGGTTTGAATTGATTTTACTTGAAACCAGTCGCTGCTGTTCCGCTGGGCCGCCACAGTAAGCGACGAAAGCAGGAATGAGGCTAGTAACAAGGTGCTGGTAAAAACTGCACTTTTTCCGGTTACCATAAGATCTCTTCTGCGGAGGCGTTTGGTATTCTTGAGCGAGGGGAGCTTACACGAATAACGTTGCTCCCGCCAGAGGCATGGGTTGGCATATCTGGCATAATAAGTCATTTCGCCGTTCTACCGGGCGGAGCAGGATTACGCAGAGTTCAGTAAATACGAAATATTCAGAGAAGAAACTTGCAAATATTCGCGCTGCCGGCCGCGCGATCCGTGAAACTAAAACCGGGAGCTAATTTGCTAACTCTGAAATGCCGAGTATAAAAAACAGCAGCCCGGGTTATTTGATTTGACGGTCTGATCACGCACGGTGGGCCACCTTTGCTCACTTGCTCCATTCGTCCCAAACGACTTTGGCAACTTTTGCGATTACGCCTTCCCGCGTCGCTTCATCCGCCGGAGAATCCGAAACGAAAACTGCAATAGCCAGATGCCGTCCATTGGGAAAGGTGATGACGCCGATATCATTTGTGGCGGCAGTGACGCCCTTCTGCGTTCCTGATGTGCCCGTCTTATGTGCGACGATTGTTGAGGGTGGCAGGAGGCCTTTCAGCCGCTTCGCCCCGCGTGTCGCGTCGGTCATTAGTTTTAGCAGCAACGCCTGGGTTGTTTCGGACAGCCCTTGTCGTTCTTGAAGTGCCGCCAGTAGCGCCACTGCGGCTTCAGGGGTGGCCCAGTTCCGATATTGCGTTTCCCAATCTTCTCCGATTTCCTTTTCGGTATTGACCACAGTCATTTCGATAATCTTGAGGTCGCGCACATAAGACTGAATGACCATCGGCCCCCCGGCAAGCTTCATCAGCACGTCGCTGGCCGTGCCATCGCTTTCGGATATTGCATAGCGCAGCAATTCGGCAACGTTTAACTCGACGCCCTTCGGATTCTGATCGCGAATCGGACTGTATTGCCCAGCTCTCACGAAATCGCTTTTCGTAACAATTACCGTCTGATCGAGTCTGATCTTACCGGCCTCAACTTGTTTCAGCACCGCCATGCCGATAGGCAGTTTGTAAACGCTCTGCATCGGAAAGTGATCATGTGCATTCAGAGAAACTGATTCGCCGGTTTCCAAAATCCCCGCGGCGACTCCTACATGTCCTCAGGCGGCAGCAGCGATGTGCTCGATTTGCTTTGCGAGTTCCCGGATTTGCAGCTCTTGCCTCTGTATGCTGATGTCCTTTCTAGCGGGGGCGCCTTGCTGCGTGGCGGGTGTTTTATGACAGGCTAAGGTCAAAGCGACAAGCAGCAAGAAGAATAGCCGTTGAGTGGGTGTCATGCTCTGCGAATTCGCCAGTCCTGCTCATGTATGCGCAAGACATTAACAACTTGCTTCAACGAGGTGGTATAACGCGAAAGCGGATTTCAGGCAACCGTTTCAACGATTCCACTCCAGAAGCCGTTAAAACGGCTCTGTTGATTTTCGTTTAGGCTTGGGTCATCTCGCTTTAAGCGACTCTTATGAAAACTCTGAGGAGTCTTCAGTTGCGACGGTGACAATTCAAGCTGCAAGGCAGCCTCAGAGTTTTAACAAGAGTCGGTCGCACAACCAGCGCTTGTGAATGGAACGGTGGGCCTCGTGTTAGCTCCCCGTGGACGGCTGTCCAGAGCACCTAGTTAGCTTCACGATCAGGGCCGACAAAATTGTCGAGATCAACGTGGTCGCCGACCCGTCGCACCTGCGTCAGCTCGATCTGGCGGTGCTCAACGACTGAGGCTGTTGTCTCGAGGCTAGCCAGTAGCTCCTGGGAGACTACGACAAACTAAAGTTCGTCGGACATAGGCAGAGCGAGAGGAGGTGTTCCAATGGCAGTTAAGAAAAAAGAAGCAGACGTAATGAGCGGCCGTCTGAAGGGTGGCCGACGTGCACTGCTTCGTCCGATTGGTTTGATCCGATCCAAGCTCAAGGGACGCGGTGAAGCACCAAAGCAAGGCTCGGAGGGCGCGCCCGACGCCTGGCTTGAAGTGAGTTCGTTTGTGGCAGAGGGTCTCGACGGCCTTGTGGTTGGTAATGAGATCATCGTGGTGACTTGGTTGCACAAGGCGCGCCGGGATGTGCTAAAGGTCCATCCACGTTCTGACCGCCGCCGTGCGCTCACTGGAGTCTTCGCGACGCGATCACCTGACCGCCCAAACCCGCTAGGCCTTCATCGTGTCACCGTGCGAAGGCTTGGCAATAACCGGCTGCGTATAGGTCCCATCGAAGCCATCGATGGAACTCCGGTGATTGACATCAAACCGGTCCTCTCGGGCACGCAAGACTTCTAGCGTCGATCTTATATTGATAATCCACTTATTCTGACGGAAAATTCATGCGACGCAGCAACACGTTCCAACGTGGGTCGGAATGCAAATTCTCGAGAGGCGGATCTTCCTTCAGATAAACAAGGTGCGCACTACGTTCGGCGGTCGCTTTTTCTAGAATCCTAAAGGCCTCATTCTTGTCACCAAGCGCAGCATAAACCGCGGCGATACCGATAGGAGGCTCTCTTAATACGCGGAGCATTAGCCGTGCTTCTCGCTTTCTGCCCATCAAGGCATAGACTCGTGCGGTTCCGAGTGGTCCGTTTTCGAATGCGGCGATTGCTTTATCGTACCTGCCCAGTTGCGTATACGCCTCGCCCAAGCGGTAACGTGCTCCAACGCTCCGAGGTTCCAGTTCAACCGCTCGCTCCAGGTGGGGAAGCGCTTCCTCAAACCTTCGCGCGCGGTAAAGAAACCGACCCAGGGCTGACTGAATCTCCGACGAAAGTGGGTCCAGCTGGATGGCGATCTGGCCTTCCCTGATCGCTTGGTCGTGTCGCCCGAGAGCCATCAGTAAAAAGCCATATTCACTGTGGGCACGAAGGCTTCCGGGGTCAAGCTCCAGGGCACGCGAAAACTCCCGGTCAGCGCCAGCCCAGTCCCAGTCATAGTTAAACTTGATATTGGCGAGTGAGATGTGCGCTTCGGCAAGCTCTTCATCCAGCTCAACCGCCTTCAACGCTGCGGTGCGAGCATAGGCGTCGGTTTCTTTGAAGTTCAGTTCAAAGATGCCTCGGTTCAGCCACGCGTCGGACAGTCCTGAGTGGGCGGCGGCATAACCCGGGGCGAGGTGAATCGCGCGCTCGAAGTATTCGATCGCTCGTTTCCAACCCTGCTCATTCGCCTTGCTGAAATGGTACCGACCGAGCAGGTATGCTTCGTGCGCCTGAGGATTGACGCTTGCGACGGTAGCCAGACGCGCGCGCTCCTCGGCGGTGACTTGAATGCGGATCTCATCAGCAATGGTTTGGGCGACTTCGCTCTCGAGCTTCAAGGTGTCCGTTTCATCGCGATCATAATCACGCGCCCACAAATGCGAGTCCGTGGTTGCGCGGATCAACTGCGCAGTCACCCGCACGCGCCCGCCTGACCGCTGCACCGCTCCTTCGATAACGGCATCAACATTCAATTCCCGCGCAATCTCAGGCAATGACTTACGAATACCCTTATAGCGCATTACCGACGTGCGCGAGATCACCTTGAGGGCGCGGATCTGAGCCAGGTTGCTTATAAGCGCTTCCGTCATGCCGTCTGCGAAATATTCCTGCGCGGGATCGCCCGACAGATTTTCGAGGGGCAGCACAGCAATTGAACGGATGGGCTGAGTGTCAGCAGCTACGACGTGACGCCGCGAGGAAAGAAGGGCGCTTGCGGCGATAACGAAACTGCCCCCAACCAGCATTGCTGCGATCACCCAATAAAAGAATTTTGATCCGGCCGATTGAAACCTGGATGAGCTGTTCGAATCACGGGCATGCACGTCCTCCGGGTTTGGCCCTTCCTGAATCGGAGTCTCAGGTACGGAAGGCTCACCGACCACGTTCTCCGACAGTGTGCGTACCTCTGCAACAAATCTATAGCCACGACCTGGCACTGTAACGATGTACTGATGTTCTTGAGGTTGTTCGCCCAGTGCTTTCCGTAATTGTGAGATCTTGACGGTGAGGTTGGCCTCTTCCACGAAGCTATCCGGCCACAGCGCCTGCATCAGTGCATCCTTCTCCAGGATCTCCCCTCGCTTTTCAATGAGTGCCAGCAAGGTATCAAACGCCTTTGGCGGTAGCGACACTACCTCGCCGCCGTCTCGCCGCAACAGACGCTTCAAAGGGTCGAGGCGAAAAGGACCAAACTCGTAAAATTGTGCTAATTGCTCAACGCCCATCGCCGTTAGAAAAATTTGGAAATAATTAGCGCCGTCGTTAGGACTTTTAGACAGCCCTCAGAGTATTTCCAGCTGTGCCGGAAGGAACACAGGAAGCTATTCGGCGCCCCGTCTGCAGAAGGCATTGTATTGCCGGTCGTTACCAAAACCAAGATGATTGATGGCCGCAATAGCAATTCATTTCTGTCGAATTTGAGCAACAGACTCAAGATCCGGCGAGGGAGAGCTCTTTCTTTCTGCCGATAGAACCCAAACACCAAGGAGAAACATGACTCTAACTAAGACCTTTCGCTTATCTCTCATCACGGCCTGCACTCTGCTCATTAGTAGCACCCCTATGACGGTAGGCAGGGGATCGGTCCGTGCCCTGGTCAAAAACGCCCCGCAAACCGAAGCCCGCCAAGAATTGGCAAGAGCCCGCGGTGCGACAGCGAAGTATCACGACGTAGCAGAAGCGGAAGCCGATGGTTATGTGAACATTGGTTTAAATTTGCCCGGCGAAGGCCTGCACTACGTAAACTTCTCGCTGATTGACGGCACGTTTGACCCCGAACAACCGGAAGTGCTGCTTTATGCGTCAGTCGCTGGGGAGACCGGGCTCCACCTGGTTGCGGTCGAGTATCTTGTTCCCCTGTCGCCTAACCCACCGACGGGCTTCACAGGCGATGACGACGAGTGGAGGCAGGACACTGAAGGTTTTGGTCTCTGGGAGTTGACTGTGTGGCTTTGGTTACAGAACCCGGAAGGTGTTTTCGCGGATGACAATCCGCGCATTCCCTAAATTGCGGGCCCATTAGTAATCATGAAAATAGAAGCAAAGAAAGCCAGCGCCTTGTTGTTCGTCGCGATGGCTTGCGCACTCTCTCCCCCGACACCACCCAGCACCGCTGCTAATAATTCGACCCTGGATCAACAGCTCGCTGTCACCCTCGCTCGACATGGTTTCACCGGTAGGATTGCTTCCACCCTCGAACAGCGCCTGGGACGTCATCTTGATAACCAGCTTGCCGATCTCGGCAGAAGTCTATTTTTTGACACTGTGACAGGGCTCAACAATGACAACAACTGTTCAGGCTGTCACTCCCCAACAAACGGCTTTGGCGATACACAATCAATTGCCATCGGCGTTGAAAACAATGGCATAGTCGGTCCCAATCGCGCTGGACCACGCAATCAACGCCGCACACCTATGGTTGCCAATACAGCGTTCTTTCCCAATCTAATGTGGAACTCGCGCTTCGCCTCACTTTCAAGCAACCCTTTTGATAATAGTGCGGGCTTTGTATTTCCACCTCCGGAAGGACTAATGCTGTCATATCAGCCGCACCTGCTACTTGCTCAGGCTTTTATTCCCCCGACAGAACGCGTTGAGGTAGCCGGTTTTACTTTCCCTGGCGATAACTATGACATTCGAAATGAAGTGTTGAGCCGCATAAACAACGTGCCTGAGTACCGAAAGCGATTCGGTAAAATATTTCCGTCCGTCACAGCCGGCGGACCTGTCACCTTTGATATGTTCGCAGCTGCGATTGCAGAGTTCGAGTTCACTTTGGTCTTTGCTGATGCTCCCATTGACAAGTTTGCCCGTGGCCAGCGCAATGCCTTAACAGATGAGCAAAAGAGAGGAGCCCTGCTCTTCTTTGGCTCAGCGCGCTGTGTTGAGTGTCACAAGGTTGCGGGAGAATCGAATGAGATGTTCAGCGATTTTACACAACACGTCATCGGTGTCCCGCAGATCACTCCGACCCTTGGTAATGTCACCTTTGACGGACCAGACCAAAACGAGGATTTTGGGCTGGAACAAATCACGGGTAACTCGGCCGATCGGTATAAGTTTCGCACCTCTCCAATTCGCAACGTCGCGTTACAGCCGGCCTTTTTCCACAACGGCGCCTTCACCAATCTCGAGGATGTGGTGCGACACCATCTTGATGTTTTTACGTCAGCTCGCAACTACAGTCCTATTGCCGCGGGTATCGATCCTGACCTTACTGCGCCCCTGGGTCCTATAGAACCGGTGCTCCAACGCGTTGATCCGATTCTCGCGAATGGAATCAATTTGACTGACGATGAATTCCGCCAGCTTGTGGATTTCGTCCGCGATGGGCTGTTGGACCAACGGGCCAATCCAGAGAGTTTGCGGAAGCTGATTCCGACGTCAGTTCCCAGTGGCTATCCTGTGCTTGGATTCGAATCGAATCATTGAGATTGCAATTTGGAGCAGCTTAGGTACGGTCGCTACCGCTTTCGGTCCCATGAGCCAGTTATCACGCTCGCTTGATCAGGTACGTTTAGCCGGCTATGGCTCAAGTAGTTATTGATGTGCCGTCTGTGGCGGCAGAGAATTGAGATTAAATCTAATCGTCAGCTATCAAGGCTAATGGGCACAGACTTGTTCTAACGCCTCCCGCCAACAATAATCCTAAGTTGTCTTAACCGGGCGTCGAGATCTTCAGGCGTCATGGCGGCATATTTTGCCGGCAGAAGCCGGCGGCTGGAGCTTTCAAACACGGCGAGCAGTTCCATGTATTCGAGCAATTCCGCATCGCGGCTGGGAAAATAATCCGCAGCCGCATTGAGTAAATGCTCAGTCAAAACCGGCGCATCGCCATCGGCTTCGCGTGCAGCATCGTCATTCGCCATCAGTAGCACTGCTTCGATGTCCGCATTGCTGTAGCCCACAAGCTTGGCGGAAAAGCGGTCGCGTATATTCGCCAAATCTACATCGCTCTTGATCTTATTCTTGCGGATCAGAGCCTTTGCGACCAGTTCCACTTCCTCAGGTGTCTGTGGGTAAAGAAAAGGAATCTTCCGATCGAGCCGACCGGCTCGTTTGAGATCAACATCCAACTTGTCAGGCCGATTCGTCATCACCAGGAAAAGAATACGGCCGCGATTGGACGTGTCCGACATGAACTCTTTGATACGCGCAATGACGCGCGAGGAAGTGCCGCCATCACCTTCGCCGTCCGTGTTGCCGAAAGCCCGGTCGCCTTCGTCAATGATTACAACCACCTGTCCAATGGCCCTGATCACATTCAGAATCTTTTCCAGATTGCCTTCGGTTGCGCCGACCCACTTCGAGCGAAAATTCTTCAACTTGATCGTCGTCAGCCCGCACTCCTTGGCAAAGGCTTCGGCGACGAACGTTTTACCGGTTCCCATTGGCCCGGTGAAGAGGATCCCCATCGGCACACGACTCGTGCGCCCTTCCCGAATACTCTCAGCCACGACCAACAGGTCTTTCTTGACCTCTTCCATCCCGCCGACGACTTCGAAACCAAACGTGGACTCCACAAACTCGACCAGGCCGAAGCACTCCCGCTCGAGAATCTCCCGCTTGCGCATGGCAATTAAGCGGTCCGCCTCTTTGCGCGCGCGTTCGAATGGACTCGGCACATTTGCGTTAGAAGCAGGGGTCGGGGCCGCCGGCGCGATCAGCTCCCTTATTTCTTCACGGCTAAGATTGCTTGTGAGCGTGGCGAGTTTGTGCGCGCGTCCGGCGGCATCGGGGCCGCCGTCAATTAAACCGGCGATGAAGGCTTCGCGCTCACCCGACTCTTCTTCTACTGCGGGCGGTGGCGTCAGAATCGACGCGATCTGGATAGCTTTGAGGCCTGCGGTCATCGCCGCATACCGCTCTCCGTCTTTCTGAGTCAACCGGGCATCGGCGAATAACGCGGCTTCTCGGCGTGTGTCGTAATCCGGCATCGGCACTTCCACGACCGCGACTTTGGGATTGGAAACGAGTTTTGGGGCCAGCTCAATAAGATTTTCCGCAATTAACAGCACCACATTATCGCCACGTTCAATCTCAGGCAGAGCGGACCAACGATGCAGCGTCACGATAGCTGCTCGATCAGAATCGCCCTGGAAATTCGGATCTCCCGCCGGCGCGATCGCCTCGGCATATTCCATGATGACCGCGGTCTTCACCGACCCGACCAGCAATCTTTCGAGCGCGGCAAAGATCCGATCTTTTTCGCCGGCCAGCAGCAGATCCTCGAGACCGGAAACAGTGTTGGCCCGCTTGCTAAAACGAACACCTGTCGCGACGTTATAGACCGCAATCGTTTCCTTCGATTCTTTCAGCAGCACGTCGGTAAGGAATTCAGTCAGCGCCATCATTCTCTTGTCGGACAGTACCGCGTCGTACACGTTCCCGTGCAGCACGAACATCGAGGCCTCACCGCGCAGATAGCGACGGCGCAAGTCGTCGGCCCAGACCGGAAGCAGATGCGCCTCGCTCATATGTTCAGATCCCTCATGCCCAGCGGGTTCAACAACGCCTCAGTATCGGCGGCCGTTTGTTTGATTGATTCGACCCCGTCGAGCAGCTCGTCAAGCTGCCCGGTCAATTGTTGTGGCGACTGCATCGTTACGATCTGATCTGCAATCAGTTGGAAGGAGTTCTCGATCAAGTCGAGCTGTCCTCGCGCCAACGTGAGGTAGTGTTGAATCTCCTTCATCTTTTCGAAGCGACGCATGATGATCGCAAGATTCTTGCGTGCAATGTCGGTTTCGGAGGGTTGGCTGTCGGTCCTCTTGACAACTGAGTCCCAGCGCCGCCGATCCCTTTCGAGGTCGCTGAGATTGATGGAGCTCAAGTAAGACTCGTAACGCGCGCACGTCACCGCCATCTCGATAAAAGACTCAACGAGGCGATCTGTTTTTCCCAGCTCGCTGCGCAGTAACTCGCCAGTGAATGACGGATTTTGCGCGGCAAGGCGATTTATTTCCTGCTGGCGGGCATAGAGCACTTCCACTCGAGCGCGATCTTCCTCGTCAAGACTCTGCAAACGGGCGGCGCGTGTTGCCTGGGCCTGCGTCTCTTTCATTCTGTCGAATTGTGGATCCCACACCAATTGCTGAAGCCGTTTGGAGTCTGGCGCATAAACAAGCCAGAGGATTTCCAGGCAGATCACTACCACTGCGAGTAAAGGATTGAGTGTTAACAGTGAGGCAGCCAGCCCGCCGATTAACAGTGAGAGGTTATAGGCATTCGCAAACGCAGCCTTGAGATAAGACCGCTTTTCGTGGAACTTCTGCCTGATAAAAGCTTCACTCGCGGCCAGAGTGTCGTCGCGCAATGCCGTTGGGTTGACGGGCGAGGTGGCGCTCGCCGGCGCGCTCTGTTTGCGCGAGGCGGTCTGCGTTGGCGTCGTCAAGCCTTGCTTTCCGGTGGTTGGCATATCTTGATGATTCAATCCTTATTTCCCGGGTGCGTAAATCAGATCAAGTAACTTCTTCTCGATGGCGCGAAAGTCCGGTGAAGATTTGAGTGCGATGTCGTGCACGGGAAATGCCGGGACGTCTACCTGATGAAGAATGCGCGCCGGACGCGATGAGAGCACGTAGATTGTGTCACCCAGGTACACCGCCTCGCTTACGTCATGCGTCACAAACAGAATCGTATTGTTGTCCGTCCGCGAGACGTCCAAAAGCAAACTTTGCATACCCCAGCGAGTCTGCGGGTCGAGCGCCCCGAAAGGTTCATCCATCAGGACCACCCGCGGATTGTTTACCAGCGTGCGCGCAATCGCTACACGCTGTTTCATGCCGCCAGAGAGATCTTTTGGATAACGATCAGCGAAATCTACTAACCCCACAGACCCCAGGATCTTGTCCGACACTTTGCGCCGGTCGGCTTTGGCCATACCCTGCAGCTTGAGGCCATATTCAACATTCTGCCGTACAGTAAGCCAGCCGAATGAAGTGTAAGCCTGAAAGACCATACCGCGATCACGGCCCACGTCGGTCACGGGCTTGCCATCAACGAGCACCTCTCCTGAGGTGGGCGGCAGCAAACCGGCAACGGCTTTTAGAATCGTTGACTTGCCGCAACCTGACGGGCCCAGAAAAACAATAACCTCGCCCGAGTCGGGCTTGTCGTAGACGTCAAAAGAAATATCGCGCACCGCCTCAGTGCGGTTGCCTTTGCGATCGATATAGGTAACGCTCAGATCCTGCACCCGCAGTTTCGGCGGCGCCCCACTCTGGTCCGGTCGATAGGTGAGATGCGTCGGGCGCTTCTGCTCGCCGACATCAACCGCAATCGTGCCGGGTTCGCCCGTTTTCACATGAGTCCTCGAACCGTCGTGTTCGACCATATCAACTCGCAGATTTAAGTTGCTTCACGCCAACTGAAGAGCAGGTTGGAAACGAGGCGTATCAGAAAGTCCGTCAACAGGCCGATGCCGCCGATGACGAGAAGTCCCGCGAAAGACCATGACGCTTTTTGATGAGTGCGCGCCAGTTCAACCATATAACCGAGCCCGCGTTCAGGGTTCACTGCTTCGGCGAGAATTACATAGGTCCAGGCGATGGCATTCATCACCCGGAAACTGTCAAAGATCTCCGGCAGCGCCGCAGGCAGGAGCACTGTTCGGATCACCTGGAGCTTTGACGCGCCCAGCGTCAAAGCCGTCTGCACCAGCTCTTCCGGCACGAGTCGAATGGACGAAACAACAACCGGTAGCAGGTACACGAACACACCCAGAAATAGGAACGCGATCTTCTGTTTTTCGTAAATGCCGAACCAGAGAATCAGCAACGGAATGAATGCGGAGATAGGCATGTAGCGCAGTGGCGCCATAATGGGCTCGAATAGACGATTGATCGGATCAAACGCGCCCATCAAAACCCCGAGCGGCAGTGCCAATGCCGAAGCTAGGAAAAACGCGAGCGCAATGCGGCGCGTGGAGACGAGGATTGCCGTGCCCAAATCGTACTGAAGGAAAAGCTGCAACGTGCCACGGACGACTTCGGTCGGTTTGGGCAGAAAATCCGGTTGTACCATATGGCCGTAAGTAACCAGGCACCAGGCGCCGAGCACGACGGCCGGCGCGACGAAACCGAGTACAAACGCCGTCTTCTTGGGCAGGGGTGAACGAATGGAAAAGAGGGTGCTGCGAGCCATAGAAATCAGACAAGGAGTCCCGTAATCAGAAGTCAGGAGTCAGGAGTCAGAAGAAAACCGTTAATCACAGGTCCGAAAGTCAGAAGTCCAAAAAACAACGCTGAATACTAATTTCCTCTTCCGATTCCTGTCTCCTGACTCCTGACTTCTGACTTACGATGTCGCTAGAATCAGCTTGATTCCCTATTCTGACTTCTGTCTCCTGACTTCTGACTTCCTCTTTTACGATGTTGCCAAAATCACCTTGATATCGGTGCGCCGGTTTTGCTGGCGACCGGCTTCGGTGGCGTTCTCGGCTACTGGATTGGTTGAGCCCCGTCCAATCGTTTGAAAGCGCGTAGGGGGAATGTTGGGAAAGTTTTTGACAATATAGTTCTTTACCGAAAGCGCGCGCCGCTCCGAAAGCGTCATGTTGCCCGTTGGCGAGCCAGTGCTGTCGGTGTTTCCCTCGACGCGCAGGACGGTATTGCCGAACGAGGTCATTGTCTCCCCCAGCTTGTCGAGCAGCAAATAGGAGCCAGGCATGATTTCGTCGGAGCCGGGAGTAAACTGAATCTGAATTTGTTGATGCAGTATCGGAACATCTTTCTGCGATGGAGCTTTCGCTACGACCGGAGCTTCTTCAACTTTCTGGCCCGGGTAGCTGCTCGCCAGCGCTTGCAGAAAACGCGTGTCGGCCCAGTCTCTCGCGTCAACGCTTCGGGTTACCAGACCCTTCTTACGCCAGATAACAAAAGCGGTGTCAAACAAAGTTTCGTAGTGCGCCTTTGCTCCATTGAGTCCGTAGAACTGTGCGTTATCGGCGTAAGGCGTCAGTTTTAGTCCCGATAACATGCCAGACACTGTATCGTTATCAAGCTTGAGGGCCTTGGCTACGATCTCGTACGAGCTGTTCGGATCGTTTTTAATCATCTCGATGCCATCGAGCCAGCCGTGCACAAAATCGCGCACAGTCTCGGGCGCTTTATCGATCAAATCCTGCCGCGCCACAAGCGTGTCGGCAATAATGTTGGTCGCGGCCTGCGTCGAAACGAGCACGTGCGCTTCGGCGCCACGTGCCGTAACCGCGCCGGAAAGATCCGGCTCCCAGGTCACCGCGGCGTCTACTTGTTTTGCTTTGAAGGCGGCGGCAGCGGCGGGTGCGTCCGTCGTAAAAATGATGTTCTTCTCTACGCCCATTCTATCGTCAGGCGACAGTCCGGACTGCGATAAGAGATAAAGCAACAGAAAGTGTGACGGCGTGAACTGTGTGCAAGCAATCTTGTGGCCCTTCAGATCCTCGATCGATTTCATTGAGGACAGCGAGGCGATGCCGTCTCCGCCACGCGACCAGTCCTGCATGATTATAGATTTCGCTTTTTGATTTTGCTCGACAAGGATGGAGGCCTCCCGTGCCCAGTTGTCTACGGTATTCCACATCAGGTCTACCTGGCCGCTGCGAAAGGCCGCGAGCTTCGCCGCCGGATCCTCAAGCAGCACGAACTTCACATCCATGCCGAACTTCTTTTTGTAGGACGACGCGCCGTTAGGATCCATGCCGCTATTGAAGACGATACCGGGTGCATGGCCGGCCCAGGTGTTGATGCCGACGACCAACGTCCGGTCTAGCCGGCCGGAGCCGATCGAGGTTGCACTAACGCCCGTCGAGCCCACACCACGCGCGGGATCACCTGGTCCACCTTTGAGCTTATCGAAGTCACCTTTTGAGTCGCCACCTTCGGCCTTGTCACCACCGGCCCAGCGTTTGATAGTGTCGCCCTGGTAGTGCCAGGTCGCAAAACCAATGACGAAAAGCGCCACCGCCGCGATGAAAACTTTTGCAAAGGGAGTGAGTTTCATAGGGCACCTCTAGAGGGAATTCGAACTGGGGTTCGCCTGTTGCAAACAGAAAAAAATACTTTGCATTGCCCGCGCGAAATTCGAAATGCCAAATCCGCAATTTTTACATTGTCTTATTACTTTGCGCGCTTTGTTGTGCGGCCTTCTTCGCTTTCAACTCCGCGAGCTGTTGTTTGGCCTGTACGTCCCCTGTCTGACTGCGAAGCGCCGCCAGCCGCGAGTCGAGCGACGACTCCGACAATTCCTTGCCCAGGTTTGCTTCCGCAATCGTCGTCTTGATGTGCTGGCGCACGTTATCCAACGCCTTCACTTCGGCATCGACCGACAAGCCGTCCAGCTGCTCCTGTATTCTGATGCGCGCCTGCGCCGATTGCATCTTTGCCAGCATGGAATCGCGTTCACCTTGTAGCTTCCTGATCTCCGACTGCACACTGAGCAGCGAAGACTTGGCTGAATCAGCGTCCGAATGCGCCGATTCCATATCAGACTTCAGCTCGGCGACCTCGACCGATAACTGATTCTTCTTCTGAATCAGTATGAGACTCAAGTCGTCCTGATTAGTTGACACGGCAGTGTCAAGCTCAGCTTCTGTTTGGGCCAATGCGGCATTCGCTGTTTTGAACCGTTCGTCGAGATCTTCGCGGCGACGGATGATACCTGCCGTGGCGGTCTTCAGTTTCGAATATTTCGCTATCATCGAGTTGATAGCGTTTTCATAGGCGATTTCGGGATGCTCTTTTTCGATATCCGAAATCCAGAGCGAGAGGAAACCTCGCCAAAGATTCGCCAGACGTTTGAACATGGGTCTTCTTCCCTTTCTCTAACTCGCTGATGGGCTCGACGGCTCGTGAAGTTTCGGCGAGGCCTTAACGACTCGCGCGACCGCGTCCTGCCCGAAGAACTCGAGGACCTGCTGCACCTCGAGTTTCTTATCGTTACAAACTTTGATTAGGGTCTGCTGCTCCTCCACACTCTGTTGCATTACCGACCGGATGTTCTTGATCTCGCCTTCGTACTGTTTAATCCGGGCGTCTGACTCTTGAATGAGTTTGTCGTTATCGGCCGCGCTGTTGCGGATGTAACCATCAAGCGCCTGTATTTCTTCGACTCCGGTCTCAATGATTTTTTCAATCGGAACGCCGAAGGCCTTGAGCGATGCTTCGACGATCTGTTTCTTTACCGCAGCATCCGTACCCGCCGGCAAACCGTGCAGCAAATCGATAGTTTTACCGACCCGCTGCTGCTCTTCCACCCCCACGCCGGCAGAAGTAAACACTGCTTCGAAGTCAACTTGACCCCCAGGAGCGGGTGGCGGGGGCGTTTGAAAAACTCCCTGGGTCGGGGAGGGTGTTGTGTAATCCGCTTGCCCCGTCAACGAGGGTGATATTCCGGCGTCGCTAGCTTCAGCAGATAGTTCAGTGTCTGCGGCGCCGGTCTCCGCAACAGCCGCATCACGCTCAATGAACCAACCGGCAACAGTGGCCCCCCATCCCTTTTTGTCACTCATAGAAGGCTTCCCCGCTTTTTCGGAAAACTACTATGTTTCACAGCTCAAGAGAATTCAGTGCGTATTACCATTTCGGAATGATTGATCTCTACCGACAACTTGAATCGTTGCGCAGACTCTGACAGAAGCGGATCTTTGAAATCCTCTCAGAAAGAGAAGACAGCTTAGCATACGTCTGATGGTCTTAAAAGAGCCGAAGTTGGTCCACACAGTAAACGCCGCCGCACAGCACAAAGGCTAATTTCGCTAATTACACTGAAAAGCAATCAAACCGTCATAGCTGTTATACCTTCCGTTTGTATAGCTTGTGATATTTGATGTCGTAATGAAGGACAAGCCTCAAGGAATTAGGTTAGGGCGTATGCTGACCCTTGATGCGATGCGCGGGGCGGCGGCACTGGTAGTTGTAACGTATCACGCCCTGGCCGTGGCACCGCAGACTGCTTTAGGAGGTTGGCAATGGTGGTTGCCACAAGTCATCGCTCGGATAGTTCATTTCGGTTATGCGGGGATATACCTCTTCTTTGTTATCTCAGGGTTTTGTATACACCTGTACTGGGCTAGAGCCCGAGCAGCCGGTGTTGAAACTCCGGCCATCGATTTCTCCCGGTTCTGGAAGCGCCGAGTGCGGAGATTATATCCTCCGTATCTTGCCGCACTCGCAGTGTATCTCTGCTACGTAGCTTACCAAACCCCAGTTAAAGTGACGGGCTTTTACTTGTGGGACGTCGGGCTTCATCTGTTCATGCTGCACAATCTGGACGCTCGGACGACTTACACTATAAATGGTGCTTTCTGGACACTCGCGGTTGAAGAACAGTTGTATCTGGCTTATTTCCTGCTGCTTTTTCTCCGCATTCGCTGCGGCTGGGCCAGAACCCTGCTGTTGTGCGCGGCGGCGCGAGTTGGTTGGTTGATCATGAGCCGTTGCCTGGGGGAGTTCTTTGGCCTCAGCATTCCCGTTACCGAAGCGGCCGCCTCCAGTTGGCTTATCTGGGCGTTTGGTGCTTTGAGTGTAGAAGCAGCACTAGGTGTAATCAGGCTGCCCCCATGGTGTTACAGGATTTCGCTGGCTTGTGTAGCGCTGCTTTGCGCTATGGGCCTTGCTCAGGTGTTGCCACTCGTAGATCAGATGACTTGGATTCATGATGTTGGCTGGCTCGTAATGCATCCTGCCTGGGGTGTGGGATTCTTCATCCTGGTAAACAAATCCGTCGCGGCAGAGAAACGTTGGCGACTGATATCGTCGCATTCTCCGCGCCTGGTCACTGCTCTGGCATCAATCGGGCTGATCTCCTACTCACTCTATTTGATTCATCTACTGGTCCTCATGCACTGGTACTGGTTTGGCTTCACCAGATTACATATTCGCTCTATCTCTCTACTGATATTGACTCCTTTGTCAGTCGCTTTTGGTTGGCTGTTCTTCCGTTTATGTGAGCGACCGTTTATGACCTTCACTGGCGCGGTCTCGGTTCCCGCGCGACCTGGCAATGTTACTGTGGACGAAGATCAGATTGGACCAGAATTGAGTCTTTCTTGAATGTTAACCCATTTGCTAGCCGGAAGAGCGTTGAAATTCACGGGAAAACCACCAGAGATGGTGTTAGCAGCAAGCGTGAACCTCCACGGGGCAAGCCCGTGGCATCCAAGCTCTTCGCCAGCTCTGTTAGTGGCAACTTAAGTGAGACTCCCCCGGACAAGCCGGGGCATCCATCTGCAGTTTTCACCCGTTAACGTGACAATACCCACATTGAGGTAATGGGACAACCTATTGCCTCAAAATAAAATCTACTCCTAGGGTGATTCGTTGCCTCATAAATAAATCTACTCGAAATGAAAGTGGGTTTTAGAGCTTCGTAGTGTGCCGCTCGAGCGTACGCGGCGCAAGACGAGTAATGGTTTTTCT